>OLRA01000019.1_pt1 | contig 227507 bp, 246 predicted proteins | sample 1673011 | NCBI WGS metagenome assembly OLRA01 (sample SAMEA3136746, study PRJEB25190) | human gut metagenome | reverse complement strand
ACTCGAACCGCGGACAACTTGATTAAAAGTCAAGTGCTCTACCACCTGAGCTAATAGCCCATAACTCTTTCGAATTATAGAAGCAGTCGTTTTGAACAACTGCTTTTCTATAATACAACATTTTTCTTAACCTGTCAAGTGTTTTTTTGAATTTTTTTCAAATTTATTTAATTTTTTTTTATTTTAAAAGTAAAGGCCACCAATTAGGTGGCCTTTGATTAGAGATTCAAACCTTTTTCGTATTCCACGAAGTACTCAAACAGCTCCCTACAAGCCGGAGTCAGAACTTCCTTGCCTGCTTCAATTCTGTTTTTCCTTCTCAGAGTTGCATTCCTGAAGTACTCATCTCTGCTTCCTGCTTTGTACTGCCTCCAGCATTCGCTGTCTGCAGAAAGATAATCTGCACCCTTGATGAGTGCATGGAACTCCTGATTGCCATCCTCTTCGAACATTACCTTTTTCAAGGCATCGGACACATACCGAGGAAGAACATCATACATGTGTTCCTCAATCATCATGTTTTCGTACTCTTCGGTAGCCTTTCTGAAGCCTTTCACCCTGTCCTTAATGGGGGACGGAATGTCTTTAGTCCAGCTTTCAGCGACATCATGGAAAATTCCCATGAAGAACATTCTGGTTGCCAGCTTTTCATTTTCCATGTCCTGCTCCAGAGACATGTAGTAGGCAAACACTGCAGTGTCAAACAGGTGCCCCAATACAGAGCACTCCATATTGTACACGTTCACAGCCCACCGGTTCTGGTTACGGAGTTGGGAAAGGTGCTGGATAACCTTGAACATATGATGCTCAGGGTTGGTAGAAAGCTCCTTTACCATGGGAATATCTTCATATTCCTTCAGGGTTTCGATGATTTCATGGTACTTATGAATGAAATCACCATTCATCTTTCTCTCATTTTCCAAAAGTTCGATGAATGTCGCGAGTTTGGTTGCAGCCTTGTAGATTTGGGCTTCATACGTTCCAATACCTTCGCAGATAAAATCTGCAAAAGCATCATCGGTCTGTTCAGCAATAATTTGCCGAGTTGTCTGATCGAAGGTATCTACTTCAATCTTGCCCACACGACAAATGTCCTTCAAGATGAACTCCGGTGTATCAAAATACACATAGGTCTTCTGGAAGGCCCTGTAGATTGCGATTTTCGGGAAGCGTTCCCAAATGATGGTTTTGCCTTCGTGTTCTGCACATGTTGCGAGGAAGAAAGCTGTAATGCAGTTCAAAGACTGCTTTGCCAGCTCGTTGTACTTGTCTTCCGTAACGAAGTGCGTCCACCTTCTCAGGCAGCACAACCGTTTGAAAACCTCGTTCGTTGCACCCACAGTTCTAAAGGTTAATTTCATATTCATTTCCTCCTTAAAATTATTTGTCTCCTGCTTTAATACTTAGATGTCTCGCAAGGAAGACTAAAAAAATGAATACTCATACATTATATCATGTTTTTATGTATACTTCAAGTCTTTTTTATCTATCCTCTCCTAGCTTTTGATTTTTAGTATTACCTTGTTCGTCCAATACTCTAATTGCCATTTTTTCTTTTGTTTCTTTTGTTGTAACATCTTTTAAATCTATTCCTATTTTTTTCAGTGCTGTGCTTATTTTCTTTCTAATATCTTTCATTTTTCCCTTATCAGCACAGTCAATTTCAATTGTTTCAGGAAGCTTAACCTTACCAGTCTCCCCAAGAACCTCGGAAACATCTCTTCTTATTATAACACCATCGTCATTCATACTATTCATTCTTCTTGTTTCTATTATACATTCTAAAGGACATTTTTTCACATCTACACTTGTTTCTTCATATTTTTTATTAAATTCATCAATTAAAGTTTCAATTGGAGTAGTAATTTCAGTTTCGTGTGAGAACCTCTCTCTTTCCATTTGAGTAACTCCTGCTTTATTTCTACTTCTTTTAACAATTAATTGTCTTCTAGATTTTTCTGGAAATTCCCTTAAGCAAACTGATACCCCATCTCTATGCTTAAAATATGAATCTCTTATTTTCTCTGCCTCCTGAATATCCCAATTTACTCCAAGATATGATTGTATATCACTTATTTGAAACTGACCATCTGGAATCATTTTTATCTGTCTATCAGATTTATCTAGTTGTAATAATTTGCTTTCATCTAGTATACCGCCCTTTAGCTGATGCATTCTCTATTAACCTTGGATTTTCAACTCCTGCTTTTCTAATCTGTTCAACACAATTTAATAAATCTAAATCATTACTTTTGGTAACTATTTGTAATGTTTTATTCCAAGCCTTATCTATATTTCCATCATTTCTTTTTAAAGCTTCATTAAAAGTTCTAATTATAAATAGTTTTGATGCCTTTGCAACCACATCTTCTCTACTTGTAACTTGACCTTGTTTTCTTAAATCCGCAACATATCCAATCATTTTATTTATTATTTCCCAAGTATCTTGTTCAACATCATAATAGACTTTAGAATCTGCTTGATTTCTCCTTACTGTATTAGCAATACTTGTAGCTATCTCACCAAAGTTGTTTGTTCTTATAGATTTTTCAATAGCTTCAACCTTTGCCTTTATTTTTTCTGTTTCATATCCTCTTCCTAGCTTTTCTTCTACTTCGCTTTTCCATTCGTCTGGGAAAAATTTCACAGGCTCTAGTCCTTTTCTGTTTCTTATTCTTATAACGTCTACAATATCGCTAACACTATAACATATTTTATCCGCTTCTCTTGGTAGTTGTACTACTGTTCCAGCTCCTCTTTGCTCACTATTTGTTCTACTATGTGCTTCTATTGACTCTTCAATTTTAGTTTTTATTCTATGAACTTCTTCTTCAATATTTTTATCTGTAAAATTTTCCCCTGTATCTTTATAGTATTCTTTTATAGCTGCAATGATGCTTTCTTCTTTTTGACTAACAATATCTCTTACAACTTTTTGACCATTAACTTCATGAGAGAAAAATCCATCATAATCAGCCAAAATCCTTTCTGTTGCATGTGCTCCTGGCACATGTCCTATATCGTGCACTAATCCAGATGTCATGCATAGTAATCTATTTTGCTCACTTTCAGGAATTGCTTTACTTTTTGCAATTAAACCAGTTATTAGCATTACTTGTTGAGAATGAAGCATTCTATTTGTTGCTGGTGCATTTTCGCTATAATAATTTTTATTTAAGAAATCTACTAGCTTGTACTCAATATCTTGATAATCCATATCAGAAAAGAAGCATAAAAACATATCTTCTAGATTATTAATCTTACCTGGTTGATAATTTTTCTGTCTTTTAATTTCAGATATTTTTCTCATTAAATATTGTGGATTTCTAAAATTTTTCAATTCGAGTTGTTCTGGAAAATCCACTCTATAATCATATAGAATTTGTCCTTTCTTTTTTAATTGTTCAAATTCTCTTGTATTTATAATGTGACTGAGAATAGAGCAAGTTGTAACCTCCTCTAAGGAAAGATTGCCTTTTTGTTCTTGCATTTCTTTCATAGCTCTTGAGTATTTTGATAATGAATTATCTTGAACATCAAATTTTTCTCCAATTATTTTGCGAACATTGTTTAATTCATTTGGATTTCCTGATAATATTTCACTTTCTATTTCATTTTTCATTTTAAAATTGCTACCATGTGCATCTGTTATATTTAAATCATCAAATGCAAGCTCTATTACTGTTCCTTCTGGGGTTTGAACATTTACTTTATTTCTATTGTTTTTAACTGTTACTGCTACATCTAACCCTTCTGGTACAAGTGCATTTGGGAATTGGCTTTTTAAAACACTTATAGCATCTTTCACATCTATACTGCCATCTTCACCAATATATGTACTTGGAATTTCAACTTCCATTTCTTCTCTTTGTTTGAAGCCTTCATTTGAGTTTATTGGTGTTTTATATGTTACAACTGCTCCATCATTTTTTCTTCTTATTCTAAAGCTTGCCCCTGATTTATTAAGGCTTTGCTCTGGATTATCGTAATATGTATCCTCTTGAGGTTTTAATTTTAGTTCCCCTTGAATAGCATATCCATTTTGTTTTAATAAATTTAAAACATCTTCTGGTAATATTTTCTCTCTTGGAAGCATTTTTAATTCACTTTCTAAACTCATTTTTATTCCCCCTATTTTTTATATTGCTATTATACAATATATGAAAAATTTTAGCAATAAACTAAAAAAACTTGAGACAAAAATTTTATCCCAAGTTTTTTTGTTTATTTATTAATTTCTTCTAATAGTTCTTCTACGTCTATTCCATGAACTTCACATGCTTCTTCTATTGTTTCTGCTTGTGAAGCTGGGCAGCCTAAACAGTGCATTCCTGCATTTAACAAAATCTCTGCTTTTTCTGGAGCTTTTTCTAATAATTCGCCTATTTTTGTTGTTCTTTCAATCATTTTCTTCCTCCTTATTCTACATTTAGTTTTTCCATTTAAGAAATATTTTAACATAATTTTTCAAAAAAGTATAGACAATTTTAAAAAATTGTAGTAGAATAATAAAAAATTTGAAAGGTGGTGTGATTTTTTAAAATATTAATTCATTTATTCTTTGCATCTTTTATTATTAATGTCTTTGTAACATTTTATTCTGTTTATTCATTTTTTGAAATGAATATATTTCACGGATTACAAGGTTCAAAATTAAAATTCAAAGAAATTTCTTAAGGAGGAAAATTTGAAGTTCATAAAATTTTTGTTACGACTCGTTGCGAGCTTATTGCTTTCGCTTTTACTTATAATTCCAGTTTTCAAACTATTCAAGCCAATTTACTTTGCTAAAAGTCTTGTTATACCATATGCAATATATCCTTTTGATATTTGCAAACTAAAACCAGTAGCATGGCATTATATTAAACTCATTCATTTTATAACATTTTTTTATGTTTGTTTTCTGTTTTCTAATTCATTAATTAAACTAATTTTCAAAAATAAACGTTTTAAGTTTATTCATAAGAAAAACCCATATATGAATTTAGAAAAAGGGTTTAACCTTTATATAGGAAAAACCGCCATAAACTCCTTTCCAGTTTATTTGCCTGAATCGAGTTTGTATCAAAATATGCTTATTACTGGGACTATTGGTAGTGGTAAAACTAGCTCCAGTATGTACCCTTTTGTAAAACAATTAATCGAATATAATTGCAGTAATTATAACAAATTTGGAATGCTGATTTTAGATGTTAAAGGTAATTTTTTTAAACAGGTTTTAAAGTACACAAGGGAATTTAATCGATTAGATGATTTGTATGTTATTGAACTTGGTGGAAAATTTAAATATAACCCACTTGATAAACCAAACCTTAAGCCTGCAGTACTTGCAAATCGTTTAAAAACTGTTTTAACACTATTTTCTCCAAATAATACAGAGTCATATTGGCTTGATAAAGCAGAAGAAGTTCTAACCGAGTGTATTAAACTTTGTAGACTTTATAATGATGGATATGTAACCTTTCAAGAAATTCATAAACTAGTTAATTCTCCCAATTACTATAGTGAAAAGATTGGTTTTCTAAGAAATCTATTTAAATCTCGGAGTCTTAGATACACCTAATGTATATGACTTGCATTCTGCTCTTACATTTTTTGAAACTGAGTACAAAAATTTAGATGAAAGAACTTTATCTATTTTGAAATCTGAAATTACAAGAATGACAAATGTTTTTATTTCTGATTTTGATATTCAAAATACTTTTTCTCCTCCCAAAAAAGAAGCTAATTTTCCAGGGTTTTATGAAGTTATTAAATCTGGAAAGATTGTAGTTTTAAATATGAATATAGCTGTTTACAAAAATCTTTCAAAACTTGTTGCAGCATACTTAAAGCTTGATTTTCAAGCAGAAGTTTTGGCACAGCTTTCAACTGGTTTTATAAAACCTTCTGCATTTATTTGTGATGAATTCCATGAGTATGTTACTTCAACAGATAGTGAGTTTTTCGCACAAAGCAGGGAAGCTAAATGTATGAATATTGTTGCAACACAGAGCTATACTTCACTTCTCAATTCTTTGAAGGATCAATATGCCGTAAAAGCAATTGTTCAAAATTTAATTAACAAACTTTGGTACAGAACTGATGATACTTTTACAATAGAAGATGCTCAAAAACAAATTGGTAAAGAAGATAAAACAAAAACTTCCAAAAGTATATCTGAAAATGCTCAAGAAACAAATTATAATTATGTATTTCAATCTCTTAATTCAAAGCATTCTAATGTTTCAGAAAGTATTAGCACATATGTTAATTCAGATTTTGTTTATGATACAAACTTCTTTACCCAAGAATTGGAAACCTTTTCTTGTCTTTCTTTTCTTTCCAATGGCAAAAAGATTTTACCTCCTCAAAAACTTATATTAAAGCCATATTTTGAAGATGTAAAACTAAAAAAGAAAGACGATTATAAAATTATTTAAGGTGGTTAAAATGAAAAAAGTTTATTATATTATTTATACATTATTTTTATCTTTTGTATTACTTAATTGTTTTTGCACATTTAGTTTTGGTGCATACCCAAAACTTGTAAATACTATTACTAGTGCTTTTGAAACAATTGAAAGTTGGCTTTTAAGAATCTCTACACCTGCTGCCGCAGTTGCTGTGGGCTCTGGTATTTTTATGAAAAAGTTTAGCTTTGGAGATGAAGAAAGACTTAGAACTGGTAAGAAAATTATAAGAGGAAGTTTATTTTCATATGCCTTCATTTTATGTATTGATTTAATTTTATCTGCTATACAGCTACTTGTAAGCAAGGGGGAACAGGGGTGATTTAAATTAGTATTACTAATCTTTTAGTTTCTGCAATTAATAGCATGCTGTCTAACTTAATATCATCAATAAATGATAACATTTACGCTTCTTTGGATAAATTAGTTTTTATTACTCCTGATGTTACAAATAGCTTAGAAACTATTATGGGTACCAACTCATATTCAGGTATTAATTTAATTTGTAATTCGCTTATTTATGGTTTTTTGCTCTATTATGGCATATCTTATCTTCTTTCTCATTTAACTTTTTCTCAAGTTGAAAGACCTTTTCAATTTGTTTTTAAACTTTTGTTTTGTGCTTTTGCTATAAATGGTAGCCAAGCTATTTGCTCTGGTCTAGTTATGGCAGCTTCCCATATTTCTAATTTAATCTGTGAACTTGGTAACTATTGCTTAGGAGTTAATGTTTCTTTTTCTTCTTTGCTTAATAATATTCTACCTAAAGAATACTTTACAACTAATGCTTTTAGTTTATTCAGTTTTGACCGGCTTCTTAAGAGCCTCTATTAGCTTTGGTTTTTTAAGCCTTACTGTATCTTATGGCATTAGGTACATACTTACTAAGGTTTTAATTGTACTTTCTCCTTTTGCTCTTTTATCTCTTGCAAGTACCAAAACAAGTACATTTTTCAAGGTCTGGCTAAAAAGCTTTCTTGCTGTTTTATTTTTGCAAATATTTGTAGCCGTTATTTTACTTGTTTGTTTTGTAATTAATAATAATGATACATTTTTGCCTTCGCAAATTATGTATCTTGGTATGATTTATACATTGTTTAAAGCTAACTCTTTTGTTAAAGAATTTGTTGGTGGTTTTTCTACTGATGTTAGCTTAAATTCTTATCAATTATTAAACTTTTTTAAAGGAGGTTTTTCAAAATGAAATTTATAATTCCTGAAAATTATGATTTTAAAAATAGGCTTTTTGGTTTTATGGACTATTCAACTGCAATTTTTAATGTATTATGGGCTTTATTTGCTTTGCTTTTAGTTAATATCTTTCCTCTTTCAATTAACATCAAAGTTGGAACTTTTATTACTCTTTACTTCCCATTACTTATTTTTAGCGTTTTTGGCTTTCATAATGAAAATATTATTTATGTTTTAACATATCTTTTTCATTTTATTAAAAATAGTAAGATTTATTTTTACGGTAAGGATTGACAAATAAGCTTTTTGAATATACAATTATTAATGAAAAATTATATAAAGGAGTAATTGTATATGTGGGGAGATATAGCCATAGCATTTCTTTTAGCATTTATCACAGCTTATGTTATTACGCCATATACCATTAGATTTGCAAAAAAAGTTGGTGCACTAGATGTTCCAAAAGAAGCAAGAAAAATTCATAAAAAGCCAATGCCAAGGCTTCGGTGGACTTGCTGTAATAGCAGGTTTTGCAGTTTCTGTAATTTATTTGCTAATAGTTATGTCTGTTGAAAATACTATTAATTTATTTGGACCAGAAGAATATTACCTAAAATTAATTGGTTTTTTTTCAGGAATAGTAATTCTTGGTGTATTTTGTTTTGTTGATGATTTAAAAGGTATTAACCCATTCGTAAAGCTTACAGGGCAAATACTTGCAGCCATTGTTGTTGCCATTTGTGGCATACAAATTAATAGAATATCTCTTCCATTTTTTGATACATATGTTACTGAAGAAATTGCAGCAATAATTGTTACAGTAATTTGGATAGTAGGAATTACAAATGCTATTAACTTAATTGATGGTTTAGACCGGACTATCAAGTGGAATTTCACTTATTTCGTGTGTTTCTCTTGTTATAATATTTGCATTAAATGGTTCACCTCTTATTTCTATTTTATTGGTTACTGCACTTGCTGGTAGTATTTTAGGTTTCTTACCTTATAATTTCAACCCAGCAAAAACATTTATAGGTGATACTGGTTCAAACTTTTTGGGATATTCATTATCTATTATTTCTATTTTAGGTATGGCAAAAACATATACTGCAATTGTAATTATTGCACCTTTACTTATATTTGCTTTGCCTTTGTTAGATACTGGTCTTGCTATAATTAGAAGAATTATTAAAACAAAATCTTTAAAAGGTGTTTTTAAAGCTGATAAAGAACATTTACACCACAAACTTATGAAACATGGATACTCTCAAAAACAGGCAGTTTTAATTCTATATGCAATTAGTGCAACTTTTGGTATGTTTGCTATAATTTTATTAGATAGTGGTATTTGGAAAGCTTTATCATTTGCATTAATGATTATTGCAATATTTGCAATAGGTTACAAAGATATTGTAAGAGCTAAAAATGATAATAATGATTAAGAAAAGAAGCAGAAATAAAATCTGCTTCTTAAATTTTATATATTAATTGTTTTATCTATTACATATTGTGGTCTATTTTTTGTTTCATCATATATTCTGCCTATATATTCTGAAAGTATCCATATTGATAATAATTGAACTCCAGCAAAGAATGTTATTGATACCATTATTGAAGTCCAACCTGGCTCTAGGTTGTTCCAATCACATGCATAAGATAGTATAGAATATATTAAAACTATAAATGATATTATAATTGATATTATTCCAAGTCCCCCAACAAGCTTTAATGGTTTGGTTGAAAAGCCTATTATTCCATCTCCTGCAAGTTTTAGCATTTTCTTTAATGGGTACTTGGTTTCTCCTGCAAATCTTTCTTTTCTTTCATACTTAAAAGCATATTGCTTATATCCAACCCAACTAAAAAGTCCTCTTAAAAACTTATTGTGTTCTGGCATACTATTTATAGTATCTACAACTTTTCTATCTACTAATCTAAAGTCGCCAGTATTTTTTGGTATTTCAACATCTGATAATGCATTTAATGTTTTATAAAACATCTTTGCAGTAAATAGTTTGAATTTAGATTCTCCCTCTCTTGATTTTCTTTCACCATATATTACTTCATTACCTTGTTCCCAAAGTTTAAGCATTTCTGGTAATAATTCTGGTGGATCTTGTAAGTCTGCATCTATTATTAATATTACATCTCCTGTTACAAACTTTAAGCCTGCAGTTACAGCTGCTTGGTGTCCAAAATTTCTAGTAAAAGATATAACCTTAACATTAGTATTTTCCTTTGCTATTTCTGTTAAAATTTCTAGAGTCTTATCTTTACTACCATCATTTACAAATATTATCTCATTTTGATAGTTTTTCAAACCATCTAGCACTTTCTTTAGTCTATTATAGCATTCTCTTGCTACTTCCTCCTCATAGTACATTGGTATAACTATTGACACTTTATTCATCAAACCAGCTGTCCCCCTTTCTTTCATTTACTTTTATTGTATAATAATCATCTCCTAATATTTTTTTATTATAAAAAGATGAGTTCTTTTTTAGTTCTGTATCTAACTCTTGTATGCCTATTGTTTCTGCAAGTGTTGGCACGCCTGAATATAGGTTTGTTCCAAGTCCTAGTTTTTCCCCTTCAATTTGAACTCCAATACTTGCAAGTATTGTTGGGAACATATCCATTGTAGTAAAAACTCTATTTTTTGAATTTGTTTCCTCAATTGCTGGATTTATTATTGCATTATAAACTGTTCTTATATATCCTTTTTGTGTATTATAGAAGTTATCTTGCATGCCTAAGTGATCACCAATTATTACTATTGTTGTATTTTTATAAAATGGCTGTTCCTGTATCCAACTTACAAATTCATAAATCTTTTTAGATGAATATGCATATACATTTTCATATTGGTTATTAAATTTCTTTTCTGCATTTTCACTTAAATATCCATCTGGAAAATGTGTATCTGCTGTTAACATTATGTAGTTAAATGGTTTATCTTCTTTTGATAAGTTTATTATTTCTTGTTTTGACCAATCAAATAATTTATCATCTTCAAAGCCCCACCATTTGCTTTCTTGCTCTGTTATCAAGTTTTGATTTAGTGCATATTCATAATCAAAAATCTTATACTGTCCATGTGTTGTAAGATACTCATATCTACCACCAAATTTAGCATATGACCCCATCATAGCTTCTAGGTTATAACCTTCTTCTTTTAATACATCTCCTAAAGTATATACTCCCCCTAAATATTTTCCATTACCTCTATATACATTGCGATTTTGTACAAAACTTGCAACTAAAAGTGGTACTCCTGAATGCATTGATATAATTCCTGCTGCTGTGAAATTTGCTCCATTTACTTGTTGCATACCTCCTAATTTTTCTGTATTTGAGAAATTAGTGTTTTTCATTGCTAATCCCTCAAGTTCTGGTATTATTGAATAGTTCCAGTCTCCACCATTTTCCCTGCTCATTAAAGAATTTTCCATGCTTTCTGCAATTATTATTATTAGATTTCTCTTGTTTTCTGGAAATGTAATATTAACATCTTTTGCATTAACATAGTATTCTTCAAAAAGCTTTGTTTGTTGAATTTTGTAGACAATATATTTATCAATTTTAAAACCAGTAATTGCAATTATTAATGAAGTTATTAGAATTATGGTTAAATATATTTTTCTATGATTTGAGATGAACTTTATTGGAAACACTTGAACATTGTATTCCTTTTGTTTTGTTGTTACATTTACAATTTTCTTCTTATCAGTTGTTATTGCTGGAATATACAATATTGCAGTTAACAATATAACTGGTAAAAAGCATGACTTTATTACATGGTTTACAACATTTGTTGATGTATGTTCTGCTCCGTTAAATAAATGAAATAAGATTTCATCAAATTCTTGGTTTGGATAACCAATACGGTAGTAGATTGATCCAACTGCTACTATTACTGCTATAAGTATTACTATAAAAACTAGTATGTTTTTTGCTTTTTGTTTCATTTAATCACCTAAAATTCCTCTGTATTTGTCTATTATTGAATCTGTAATTCTTTTGCTTGCTTTTCCATCTCCATATGGGTTTGTTGCTTTACTCATACTTTCATATACAGATTTATCTGTTAACAATTCTTTAGTTAGTTTATATATAGTTTCTTCGTTTGTTCCTGCAAGTTTTAATGTTCCTGCTTCTATTCCTTCTGGTCTTTCTGTGGTATCTCTAAGTACTAGAACTGGTTTTCCAAGCCCTGGTGCTTCTTCTTGAATTCCTCCACTATCTGTAAGTATTAAATATGATTTATTTATAAAGTTATGGAAATCAATTACTTCTAGTGGTTCTATTAATTTTATTTTTTCATTATCTCCTAAAATTTCATCTGCTACTTCCCTTACTTTTGGGTTTAGATGAACTGGGTATATAACTTTTACATCATCTATTTCTTCTACTATTCTTTTTATTGCTTTGAACATGTGTCTCATAGGTTCGCCAAGGTTTTCTCTTCTATGAGCAGTAAGTAAAACTAGTCTATCATTTCCAACCCAATCAAACACTGGATTATAATAATCCTTTTTTACTGTTGTTGCTAATGCATCTATTGCTGTATTTCCTGTAACATATATTGTTTCTGGCTTTTTATTTTCTTTTAATAAGCTGTTTTTGCTATTTTCAGTTGGTGCAAAATGCATATCTGCCATAACTCCAACCATTTGTCTGTTCATTTCTTCTGGGAATGGAGAGTATTTATTCCAAGTTCTCAAGCCTGCTTCAACATGTCCAATATCTACTTGATTATAATAAGCTGCAAGTGCTCCTGCAAATGTTGTTGTTGTATCTCCATGTACTAAAACAATGTTAGGTTTAACTTCTTTTATAACCTTTTCAAGCCCTGTTAGAGCTCTACTTGTTATATCACTTAAGGTTTGTCCAACTTGCATGATATTTAAATCATAATCTGGCTTAATATCAAAAACCTCTAAAACTTGGTCAAGCATTTGTCTATGCTGTGCTGTAACGCAAACTATACATTCAATTTCCTCTCTTGATTTTAATTCTTTTACAAGTGGTGCCATTTTTATTGCTTCTGGTCTTGTTCCAAATACTGTCATTACTTTAATTTTTTCCATTTTTTTCTCCTTTTACTAAAGACATAAATTTAATTAATTTAACTTGTCTAAAAATTCTCTTTGGCTCTTGAAATAACCTATATAGCCATTCTAGGTTGCATTTCATTATCCAATTTGGTGCTCTTTTTTTGGTTTTACTAATTACATCAAATGAGCCCCCTACTGGCATGAAGATTTTTACATCTTTCAATTTTTCTTTATTGTTTATAATAAATTTCTCTTGTTTTGGACTTCCTAATCCAACAAATACAATATCTGCACCTGTTTCTTTAATGTCTTTTACTGCCCATTCCTCATTGATATATCCATCACATGTTCCTATAACTTGTAGCTTTGTATATTCTTTTTCCAAATTTTCCTTGGCTTTCTGAACTATTTCCTTTTTACTGCCATATAGATAAATTTTTGCTTGATATTTTTGTGCTTCATTGCATATATCTAGCATTAAATCAATTCCTGTTATTCTCTTTTTTATGTGTCCTTTATTTCTTTTTGATGCCCATACGATACCGCTTCCGTCTGGAATTTGATACTTCTCACTATTTAAAGCTTTTTTATAATCTTCATTTTTATAATTTGAAGTTACAATCTCTGGATTAATATTTACAATAAAACGTTGAATGCCTGCTTTATAATCTTTAAAGATATTTCCTAAGAGATTTTGCTTATTAGCTGTGCATACATCAAACCCTAAAATGGTTTCTTTTTCCATAAGATTCTCCTCTATTTGTTTTCTTCTTTTTTTAGTAAGTACATAATTTCTTCTGCCTTTTTATTCCAAGTATTATCAAGTGCCTCTTTTTTCAATAATTCATAATAATCTTTGTTATTCTTTTTGTTAATTTTTAAAGCCTTATCTGTTAAGCTAATAAATTCTTCTGCATTATTTGCAATAAATATTGATTTGTATTTCTTGCATTCTTTCATTGCAGTTGTTATTATTGGTTTTTCTAATGCCATATATTCGAATGCTTTTAAAGGGTTTGTTGCAACTGTAATATCATTTAATACAAATGGTATTGTGCAAACATCAAAAAATACAGCATATTTAGGTAAATCGTTATAATTTACTGGTCCAATGTAATGAACATTTTGAACGTCTTCTATCTTACTTTCATCAAAAGAATTATCATATTTTATTCCTATTAGAACAATATTAATATCTGATCTTTTTTCTGCTAGCTTTTTAACTAGGTCATAATCAAACCATGAAGCTAATGCTCCATAATAGCCTATTATAGGCTTCTTTTGGTCTATAATAGCTTGGTATTTTTTACTAAGCACTTGTTTATCTTTTTTTACTTTTGCGAAATGATTATATTCAACTCCATTGCTTGATAGAACTATATTCTCTTCAGACTTTCTTTTTGTTGAAATATCCTCAAATAGTTTATCTGCTGATGTTACAACTAATGCATTTTGAATGTTTTTGCATACATACTCATGTATCTTTTTTACATTCTCTGGTAGTTCTTTAGTTCCTGCAAGTGCTGGGTTTAAATCATCTATATACTCATATAAAAGTTTAAAACCATTATCTACATATTTCTTAACAGTTGTATCACTTACGTCCCAGCATGTTGAGTATAGTTGTAAATATTTTGGTTTATTAACTTTTTGAAGTTCGTTCCATATCAATTCTTCAAAACCTTTTATTTCATAATTCACTAAGAATAAATTGTCTTTAAATTTATCAATAAATTTTGTTTTGTCTGTCATTCTTGTTACTTCATATAGAATTAAACAGTTCATATCGCTTAAACATCTTGCAATATGTTGTGGTCTTTGGTATAGTGGAACATTCCAACCAAAAGAACCTCTCCATACTAAAATTCTATCATAATTTGAATTTTCAAGAGCTTTTCTTACACTCTCTAAAATAGCTTTTTTATGAAGCTTGAATTCAATTCTCCTTATGAAGTTTATTTTGTTTATGTAATTTGCCATGCAGTATTTGTAAGTTTTATGCATGGTTTTGAATATTCCGTCTTTTTTCAAAACACTAATAAATTTTGACAATTTTTCTTTCATTTTTACCTCTATTATTTATTAATTTTTTCTGCTAAATTTTCTGCTTCTATCATGCAGTCTTCCATTGAGCAATATGTCCAACCACCATATCTACCAATTGTATATATGAAATTCTTTGCAAGGGTTTCCTTTAATTTTTCTATTTCTTCTTCTGCTTTTTTAGTAATATGTACATAAGCTGGGTTCATTATAATTGAAACGTATTCTTCCAAAACCATGTCTTCATCAATTATTCCAGTTTTTCGTAAATTCTCTAATGTTAAATCTAATTGTTTTTTAACATCTATTTTTGCATCTTTTGAAAAACCTATTTCAATATACATGCTAAGTTTGTTTGTATCTAATATGTTGTCATAGAAGCCAATTCGATAGTAATTTACTTCTTTGCTTGGAATATACATCCAATGTTCTTTAGTATATTTTGATTTTTTATTAAATCCTAAATTAAAAACTAAAACTTTGTTGTATGACAAGTCCTTTTCTAAATCTTTCATTTTTTCATTTTGAGTTAATTCTAGGAAAACATTTAATGGTGATGTATTAATTAAATATTCAAAATTATATACCTCTCCATCACTGGTTTGTACTGTCTTTTTATCTATATCAATTTTAGTTACTTCAGTGTTTAATTTGATTTTAGTTGCGTCTAATTTATTACTTAAAATATCTATAAATGAACCTGCACCTTTTCTTGGGTATAGGAATTTATTGTTATATGAACTATCTTTATTATCTTTCATATTGTTTATAATTTGTTTTAAATCAGCATAAGGAAAAAATCTCCCCATTGCTTCTGTATCAAGGTTTTTCAAGTCGCATGCATATAATTTTTCATTGTAAGGTTTTAGAAACTTTTCTACTATAGCCTTTCCAAATTTTCCATATAACATGTCTAAAAAGTTTTCATAATTATCTTTTTCCTCTTTATTAAACAAATCGTACAAACATTCTATGAATTCTTGTTTTTCTAGTTCATGAATGTTAGTTTGAAATGGATAATCTATAAGTTTATCTTTATATAAAATTTTGGTGCATTTATCTTTATTAATAATGTCATCTTGCTCAACATTATCAATAAACATCTTTTTATGTTCATCTGTTTTGAAATGGAAAAAATGTCCTGCATAGTCCCACACAAAATCGCCTTTTCTTATAGTTCTACAGTATCCACCAGCTTCAGCTTCTTTTTCAATTATTAAGTAATCTTGGTCTTTAACGCAATTTGCAAAAGCTAGTCCTGAAATACCTGCACCTATTATTAAATACTTAACATTATTTTGTTTCATATTTGTCCCCTTTATCTTGTAAATATTTTGTTTTTTAGCCTTTTTATTGAGTTATCACATTTAATAAATCTTCCTCTAGTTTTTCTATGGAATTTTTTCATTCTAGTAGCAATTTTAGAGTTATTATAAATTGCATCATATACTTTAAGTTTGCTTTCGAATTTTCTAAACTCCTTTGGTGATTTCAAAAATTGTATTAAAACAGTATAATGCGCTGTTATCATAGGCAAAATTAGTTTATTTAATATATACTTTTTCTTGTTCTCAGATATATTTGCCTCTGTGTAAAATTTTATTAAATTGAATAACACTTTTTCATGTTGTTTGAAGTTTTTAGAATAAGACTCCTTACTTATTGATTGTCCTTCTCTTCCTATAAAATATTTATACACATACATTGGGTAAAAGCTTATAGTTTGCGCATTTGCAATTGAATAAGCATTAAATTCCATATCAATATAAAAACATTTTTCTGTTAATTTTGGCATATTATTTTTTAGAATTTCTGTCTTGAAATTTGATGTTGCCAAAATTGGTCCCCATTCACCAAAGCCATATCCTTCATAGCATAAATCATCAAAATAATAAGTTTCTCCTGGTACCATAAAATCATATATATGTTTCTTTATTAATTGGTTTGTTTCTGCTCTATCCTCACAATAGTTTGTAATAACAATATCAGTTTCCGTTTTTTCTAGTGTATCAACCAACTTTTCCATTTCATTGCTATCAACCCAATCATCGCCATCAATAATTCTTACATATTTTCCTTTTGCAACTTTTATACCTGCATTAATTGTTGAACCATGTCCTCCATTTGGTTTATCTACAATAGTGATGTTTTGTTCTGAAAAAGTATCTTGCAATTTTTTTGCAACATTTATAGTATTGTCCTTTGAGCCATCATTTACAATGATTATTTGTATTTTGTTTGCATTTTTATGGTTTAACATTGTATAAACCCCATGAAACAAGTATTTTTGAACATTATAAGATGGTATAATAATGCTTAATACTTTATTCTCAGTCTTTGGTTCAAATTTCTTTTGCACATATTTTTCATTTTTTATCATATCTATTTCTTTTTGAATTGTTTCATCATAATTACATTTCTCATAAACTTTATTATGACAATCTTCGCTTAATTTTGTAAACAAAGCTGGTTCTTTATATATTTTTTCTATAATGTTAGCATACTCCACATAGTTTTCTGTATCAGCTAATATTCCATCTTCCTCTGGTATAAATTCTTTTATTGCATCATTTTGAGAAGAAACTATAGCTAAGCCTGACATGGCTGCTTCACACATAGATACTCCTTGTGCATCATATCTTGTAGCAAATAAGCCTATTCCATTTTCTTTGTGCACTTTTGCTATTTCTTCATGATTTAAAAACTCTGGGTATAAATGAACATTTTTAAAGTTTTTAATTGGTTCTATTAGAGTTTCATAGTGGTCGCCTGTTCCATAAATGTTTATTTGTAAATCTTTAAAAAAGTCTCTACGGCTTAGTTCTAGAATAGTTCTTACATTTACATCAATAGCATATTTGCTTATATCTTCAAATCTTCTAATGAAAAATATATTCTTTCTTAATTCTATGTCCTTTTTTTCGAACTTGAAATTATCTGGGTCAATAAAATTAGGTATTACTGAAAAATTTCTAAATTTAATATTAATTAGTTCTTCGCTTTTTTCTTTTATCCAATTAGAAACGAATACCCAATGAACATTATCATAATTATTATACCTATTTATTAGTTTATCATTTTCTTTGAATTGTTCAATTTGTTCTTCAGATAATTCTGTTTTTGCTTCAAAATATTTATCTGTCATCTTTGACCAGTCCCAATATAATGTTTCTGGTCCATGAACCCATAAGAATAACTGTGTGCCTGATAAGTCGCAGGCATCTAGTACTTTTGCATAATTACCATCAAAGAAGTGTAGTAGAATTTTACTGTATTTCTTTGATGTTAAAATCTCTCTTAAACCTCTAAAACCTGTTCTTGTTACATCTATTCCTTCAAAAGAATATTTGCATATATTTTCATATTGATGTGCACATACCAAATCGAACTTTAAGCCAGCTTCTTTGTAAGCCTTTACTCTTGAATGTACAAAACCTCCAAAATATTTATTTTCTTCTGTTGGATAACTTGGTGTAATAATTAAAACATCATTTGGACTTTTTATTATATCTTCAAGTTCAGAATGTTCTTCTTTAAAGAATTGTATATTTATTTTATCTATAATAACTTCTGAATTTCTTTGCATTTTTATTGAAAACAATACTTTTTTAGTGTTTACTATAAAATATGATTGTGAATTAAAAGAGGTCTCACATAGAATATTTCTTTTAAAATCTAAAATTTGTAATATAGCCCCATTTCCTTTTAATACTTTACCTGAAAATTCAATTTTCAATGTTTTTATGTCATTATTTATAATATAAGGATGTGCCAAAAAGCCATGAGCTTCTGAATTATTTTTAATTTTTAACCCCTCATTACTTTTCTCAAATTGTATATTCTTATTTTTAAATTTCATCCATGTTTTTTTTATAAAGTCCATTATATCTTTCTCCTTTTTAACTGAACATAAACTTACAGTACTCGTCACAAATTTCTGCTGCAGGTCCCATTTTTACAACTTTGCCGTGGTCTAACCACACTGCTTTATCACAAATGCTCTTTATTGAATCGATAGAATGTGATACATATAGTACTGTTGTTCCTCCACCTATCATGCTTCTCATCTTTGCTTCACTCTTTGCTTGGAAAGCCATATCCCCAACAGATAAAATTTCGTCTACTATTAGTATTTCAGGATCTACAACTGTTGCTATTGAAAAAGCTAAACGCGCTGTCATACCTGATGAAAAGTTTCTTACTGGCACATCTAAGAAGTCTTTTAATTCAGAGAATTCAACTATTTCATCAAATTTTTCTTCTATGAATTTTTTACTATATCCAAGAACTGCTCCATTTAAAAATATATTTTCTCTTGCAGTTAAATCCATATCAAAACCAGCCCCTAGCTCGATCATAGGGCAAATGTTTCCATGCACTTCAACTTTTCCTTTTGTTGGTTTCATAACTCCAGCAATAACTTTAAGCATGGTAGATTTACCAGCTCCATTGCTACCAATAAATCCTACAACTTCGCCTCTTTTAACCTCAAAAGAAACATCTTTAAGTGCCCAAAAATCAGTTTTTTTCTCTTTTTTCTTTCTAGGTTTAAACAAGTTTATGAAGAAAAGTTTTAGTGAAAAATTTTTTTCTATTCCAAGATTAAATCTCATTGATACATTATCTACTTTAATCATATTTCCTCCTACAACTATACGTAATAAATAAATTTATCTTGTGTTTTCTTAAATATAACCACTCCAATTAGTAAAACTATAACTGCTGATCCTATGCATGTAAGCCATGTAAAAGGCTGTGGTATTCTTCCATATAAAATTATCTCTCTTGCAAAATTTATGTAGTGGTATAAAGGGTTAAGTTTTAAAAATGGTTGTAATGTTGGTGAAATTGTGCTTATATCATACATAATTGGTGTTAGGTATGTCCACATCATAATTACAATACCATAAATATAAAACATATCTCTTAAAAATACTGATACCGCTGATAAAATAAATCCCATTCCTAGAGTAAACATGAATAAACATAAGAATGCATAAGGTAAGAATATATGATAAATATTTATGCCTGTTCCAGTTGCAAAAAGCACAACGTATAATGGAATTAATGTAAGTAAAAAGTTAATTCCAACAAATAAGCACTTTGAAAGTGGAAAAATATATTTTGGAATATATATCTTATTTAAAAGTGAAAAATTCGCTACAACGGAACTCATTGCTAAATTTGAAGCCTCACTAAAATAATTGAACATAACTAATCCAGAAAGTAAATATGCTAAATAACTGACTCCTGGTGTGCTGAATTTAAATACATTTGAAAATACAATTGCCATAACAGCCATTGTTAAAAGTGGATATAGTAAACTCCATACTACTCCTAAAATTGATCTTTTATATTTAACCTTAAAATCTCTTGATACTAATTGCTGTAATAAAAACATATATTTTTTTAGGTTCGTTACAACGTTTTTTATAAACATACTTTACCTCCAAAATTCTTGCATAATTATATAACAAAACTAACAAATAATCAACCCTTTGTAGGTAGTTTAAGTTTGGTTTTATATAAATTGAATTTGCGTATAAAAAAATACAAATTGCAAGTTTTTTTGCAATTTGTATTCTAAAGATTGCTATTATAGTTTTTCTATTTCCTCGATACTCAAACCAGTTACATCTGCAATATCTTTGATATCCATTTGCTTTGTTAAAAGATTTTTTGCTATTTCTATGCTTCGCTCATTTTTGCCCTTGGCTTCACCTTCTGCTATTCCTTTTTGTTTTCCCTGTCTATATCCCTCATTTTGTGCATACTCTATTGAGGCTTGTTCATCCCTTATGTATTTTTCTTTCAGCTCTGCTATTCTTCTAAGTTTTTCGTTTCCGCTTACTTGTTCTAACTCGTCTATAGCTTTATTTATATCCTTATTCTCTTTCATAATTTGAACTACCTCCTTTTGGTTTGGGTTATCTAAAAATAACATCCATTGGCATATGGTATTACTTGGGTTTGTTTTATACATTCTTCTTGCCTTCGGCAATTCTATTATAATTAATTCTAGTCTATCTGTCAATATTCTCTTTCCTGTTATTTCATCTCTTATTTGCCATTTTACTCCTATTTCCTCCATTCCTCTTAATTCTTCTAATTCGTGGTCTAATATTGCTATACTGATTGTCTTTTCTAGTTTTCCAAATCTATCTCCTCTTTTAATTTGTCTTGAATATGCATCTGCCCAATAATAGAGTATCCTTTCTGGTTCGTTTTCACAGTGTTTTAATTGTATTTCTATTATACAATGTGCTCCATTTTCTAATTCTGCTCTTAAGTCCATTACGCCTAGTTTATCGTTTGCTTCATCTATATCTACATATCTATTCTTATCTGTTGTTTTAATCTTTACCTCCTCTCTTAAAATATCTGATGTTAAAGCACCTAATAACTCTTTGTTATCTTCTCTAAAAAGTGCATGGAACACCACATCTAGCTTAGGTTCTAAAAGTTTTCCCTGAGCTAGTAAACTTTGTTTTTCTTTCATAAAGTCTCCTCTCCAAATGGGCTTATTATGGGATAAACCCATTTTTAAATTAAAATTTTAATCTTATTTTGGATTTGTTAAGACATAAATCTTTTAGAAAATAAAGAATTAATTTAAAATCCATTTTTGACCTTTAAGAAATTGGGTCAAGATTAATATGTGAATACTATACCACACAAACCACCAAATTGCAACAAAAATCGTTCGTCAAATTTTTACATTTTTCGACAAACGATTTTTTCTATTTTTCTAATGACTATATTTTCTAATTTTTTAATCTCAATGCATTTAGCACTACAGTCAAGCTACTTACAGTCATTGCAAGTGCTGCTAGCATTGGGTTTAGGGCAATTCCAAGGTTTACAAATATTCCGGCATGCTATTGGGATCATACATATGTTATAGAAGAATGCCCAGAATAGATTTTGTTTTATGTTTCTTATTGTTTTATGACTTATTTCTATTAAGTCATTTATTCTATTTAGGTTATCGTTCATAATTACAATACCTGCTGAATCTATTGCTATATCTGTACCAGTAGATACTGAAACTCCTATATCTGCTGTAACTAAGCTTACACTATCATTTATTCCATCTCCACACATCATTACTATTCCATGTTTTTTTAGTTCTTTTATTTTTTCTGCTTTCTCTTTTGGTGTAACATTGCTAATTACATTATCTATGCCAATTTGTTTTGCAATTATTCCGTGCTGTTTTTTCGTTATCTCCTGTAAGCATTACAACTTCTATATTTTGTTTCTTAAGCTTTTCAATTACTTCTACAACATTGTCTTTTAAGACATCTTTTACTCCAATTAGAGCTACTATTTTATCATTTTTTGCCACGAATAGTATGCTGTTTCCTTCATTTATTAAGCTTTCTTCATCTTGGGCAGAGCTTATTGCAATATTATTTTGCTCCATTAATTTTCTGTTTCCTATTAAGTATTTATTATCCTCTTTGGTTGAAGCCTCTAGCCCGAAACCTGGTATTGCTTTGAAGCTTTTTACATCTTCTAATTCAGTTCTTTCTTCTATTGCTTTATTTACAATAGCCATAGCTATTGGGTGTTCTGATTTTTTCTCAATACTTGCAATATCTTTTAAAAGCTCTGCATCACTTAAATTTGTATAATTATACATTTTTGAAACGCTTAAAACTCCTTTTGTTAATGTTCCAGTTTTATCAAAACATATAGTTTTTACCTTGTGTGAATTTTCTAATGCTTCACTTTGTTTTATAAGTATTCCTTTTTTAGTTGCATTGCCTGATGCAATGACTATTGCAAGTGGTGTTGCAAGACCTAAACTACATGGGCATGCAACTACTAATATGCTTACAAAAATATTTATTGCAAACGCAAAATCTCTTGATATGATGCACCATATAACAAAAGCTATACTTGCTATTACAAGAATTGTTGGAACAAACACTCCACTTATTTTATCTGCAACTTTTGCAATTGGAGCCTTTGTTGATGTTGCATTTGCAACTAGCCTTACTATTTCAGAAACAGTTGATTCTCTTCCTATTTTTTCTGCTCTATATTTAATTGTTCCTTCAAAATTTATACTTCCTGCAATAACTTTTGCTCCAGCTTCCTTTTTTACTGGAGTGCTTTCTCCTGTAACAAAAGCTTCGTTTATATGTGTTATACCTTCCACTACTTCCCCATCTACTGCAATTTTTTCTCCTGGTTTGCAAATTACTATGTCTCCTTTTTGTATTTCATCTATTGTAACTTTAATTTCATTTCCATCTCTAATAATTACAGCATCATTTGGAGTTATACTCATAAGAGCTTGCAAAGCTTCTTTTGTTTTGTCTTTATTTTTGTTTTCTATAAATTTTCCTATCTTTATAAAGAAGATTACAATGGCAGCTGATTCAAAATATAGCTTTTCTACATATTCTGTGCTTCCTGTTAAAATTCTTGCAGTTCCATAAAGGCTATATGCAAAGCTTGCTATAACACCTATCATAACTAGTGTATCCATGTTAGGCGTTTTGTGTATTAAGTTTTTATATCCATTTTTTAGGATATCTCTTCCAAATATCATTACAATTACTGTAAGTATTAAAAGAGAAATTGCATAATTTACAGGATATTCCATCATATTCAAAAATGGGATAACTGGAAGCCCTACCATGTGAGACATTGATATATAGAGCACTAGTAGAGAGATTACTGTAATTCCAATTAATTTATATTTTTCGTTAGACTTTCTTTTCTCCTCTTTTTTAAAATTATCTATTCCAAGACTTTTAAAACCTGCTTTTTCAACAAACTTTTCTATTTGTTCTAAATTTAATTTACTATCATCATACTCTATGTTTGCATTGTTCATTACAAGATTTACAGAAGCTTCCTTTATTCCGCTCCTGTTTATTTAAATATTTTTCAAGGCCTGAAGAGCATGCAGAACAGGTCATTCCATCAATTTTTAATATTACTCTTTTCAATATTTTTCCTCCCTGAATTATATTCTACCCAACATAGTTATTTCCTAGCCATATTCTTGAAATAACATCTATCATAAATAGTATAAAAACACATATTGTTGTTATATTAACTACCTTTTGGTTTCCTGATATGAATTTTTTTAAGATTGGTTGAACTAAGTAAATACCAAGCAAAGATACAAAACCAAATTTAATATCTGGTATTAACGCAATTCTACCATCAAAATTCATAAGTTCTCCTGAATAATCCCAAAGTGTCTTAAAATCTCCCCAAACCCAGTCTATTATGTATGAACCTATAAGCTCCACTATGGTTGATATTACTATGGTTTCAAGGAATACAACTATTGGTCTTATATTAATTTTTCCTAAAAGTATTTTCTTTTCCTTAGTTCTAAAAAGTAGTATCATTATAACTAGTCCGCCAAAGCCATATATTGTAAGCCATGGCCCCCATAAAGCTCCTCTGTTAACAATCATTTTCTCCTCTATTGCAAAAACCAATTCTTCATATACCCAACCACATACAGAAAAAACTAAAAAGAAAATGAAAATATCTCTTAATATTTCAATTTTCTTTTTGTTTGAAAAATCAATTCCAAAATCCAATATTTTATTAATCATAATATCCCCCATTATTCGACAAATTTTGATTGAATTATATCATAAAGGAGAATAACTTACAACATGTTATTTAAGCATATTTTATATATATGAATGAAATATAATAATATCTCAAGCAAAAAACTGTGCAATTCATTTTTTTACAACAAGAAAAAACTAGCCAAATTTGCTCTGATTTACTTGAGAATTTTTGACTAGTTTTATTATACAATTTACAGCTTCAAAGTAGCTTCCCTAAAACTACTTTGGAATATTTAATTATTTTATCGCCTGCAAGCCTACAGTGATACATAAAGTGCAGAACGGAAAGAAATGCCATTGTCGCTGAATATCGGACGGTCGCCGTAACGATTGCTTGCTGGATAGTCAGAACCATTGCTGTCGTAATTGCCGGCCCCTGCCAACTCGATCACCCTGAGAACCAGACTCTGTGGTCCATTCATAACAATTTCCTGCTACATCATATATGTTTTTACTGCAGTTTCTTTCTGTTGCTCCTGTGGTTAGTAAAATAGATGTATCTTTCATTTTTGAATATTTACTTCCAACATTGTTAAAACTTCCAAGAGTATAATTGCTTGTGTTAAAAACTGCGTAAGCCCCTCTGGTAATTTCAAATGTTTCTGAATTTTTATAATTTCCCCATGTAGTACTATTTGTTACACTATGGTTTAAATCTTTTATAAAATCTAGCATACTATCCCAACATGCTCCCGTACATAGCATACTAGTTGCTCCATATTCATTTGTATTATATAAACTATTTGATAAATATACTGCTCCTGTTGTTCCTATGCTACTCTCACTATCTCCCCATTTTACATAGTTATATGGATACATATCTTGTTTTATTCCTAATGTTGTAACTCCTGATGAACTAGTTCTTTCCGTTTCACTTCCAGCCTCGTATCTACCTATATAAAATCCTCCATATTTATATATGCTTTTTGTTAAATTTGCTATTTGGTTTGCAATTCCAGTTTTATCAGCTGTATCATTAGTTGAATCTGGTTCTGTATAATCCGTACTAAGTCCATTTGTTCTTTCTCCCCCAGTTGATTCATTTGCAGTCCATTCTGACCTATAAAAACTTGCTATACTGTTTTCAGTATCTGTTGATTTTACTTCTACTGGTATCCATACAAATTGATTATATTTTGTTTTTACACTATCTGGATTTGTCCAGTCTGGTGTTATTCCTTCTGGAATATCGTAGATTACTAATCCATTATCTATACTTTGTTCACTTTTTATACCTGATACTGTAAATCCTTTTGGTATCCATGCTGTTTTTCCATCTCTTATATATTTTGTGTTCTCACTTACCCTTGTTCCTGGAAGATTTTTTTGTTTCTCTGCTTCCTCTTGCTGTCTTTGTTGTTCTTCTATTTCTTTCTCAACTTCATCTAATTCTCCCATTAATTCATCCACTGCAGTTTGTTGTTCTTCTACTTTTGCATTTGTGCCTTCTACTGCCTTTTCAGCACTTCCAAATAAGTCTCTCTTTATAAGCAAGTTTAAACTTACTCCTACCAGAATCAAAAGTATTATTATTGTTATTATTAACGCTATTAGTGTTATACCTTTGTTTTTCTTCATCTTTCTTTTTCTCCCTTCAAATTTTCACCTTATAATCCGCCAAATCTCGTCGGAGCTTTTGTTTTTATTTAAAATCGAACCCACGATGGAGACGCTTAAAGAAGTGTTTCGGGGGTCTTCGATTTTCTCTAAATACAAAACTCCTGCGTTTGGCTGCTTTCTTGTATTAAATACGTTTTTGCTATGCTTTGGACGAGATTGGACGGTCGTCCTTGTACAAACTTAATCATTGTACAAAATCAGCCTTTAAATACGACAAAAAGAGACGGACTTATCCATCTCTTGCATGCAACTTTAATAAAGCATATGGGAATATGCTTGTTTTATTCTCTAATGAACATATAGTGTGTGTGTCAGAGTGTTGAACAATTCTGCTTTTTTGTTTCCTAGAATTGTAACTCTCTCTCTCTCTCTCTCTACTCCTGCAAGGGGTTTAGTGATTGCGTTCATTTTTTTCTCCTCCTTTGTTCCTCTCCTTAATTTATCTTGAACCTAGTATATAACAAACTAACTTTGCTTGTCAACTAGTTTTTTGAAAATTTTTAGGGCTTATATTTTTAAACATTGGGGCATTTGCTAAAATCATTGGCACATATACATTATTCATTAATATTTTTATATATTTATATTGACTTATTACAAAAATCATGTTATAAATATAGTAAATTATTCGTGGCAACTTCAGTTTGCCAATTATATTTTTATTTTCTTAATATTTTTTTCTTTAAGAAAATCATTTGAATTTTATTAAAAGTATAGTATTGACTTTTGATAACCAATATGTTATCATTATAATATACTATAGAAGGAGTTTCTATATGTATAAAATTATTTTTTATCAAAATACTAATGGAGAAAATGAAGTTTTAAATCATATCAATTATTTAAATCAGCATACTAATAAGGATAATAGAATTAAACTTGAAAAGATCACTGCCTATATGAGGTTACTGCAAAATAATGGGCTTGCTCTCGGAGAGCCTTACATAAAACACCTATGTGATAATCTATGGGAATTGAGACCTTTACGAGATAGAATACTATTTGCATATGTTAAGGATAATACATTTTTATTGCTAACATATTTTATCAAAAAAACTCAAAAGACTCCAGCAAGAGAAATTGAAAGGGCAAAAAAGATGTTAGTAAAATATTTGAAGGAGGGAGATTAGATGGATAAAGAAATTACTTGGAATGATGTTGAGCAAACTTTGAATTTTACACCTGAAGAAGAAGTTGCAATTCAGCTTGAAATGGATTTAATTCAAGCAACAATTAATACAAGAGAAAGTTTAAAGCTTTCTCAAAGAAAATTAAGCGAAATTTGTGGTCTAAAACAGCCTGTAATCGCTAGAATAGAAAGCCACACTCGTTCTCCTAAAGTGGCAACATTGTTAAAAATGTTACTACCTATGGGCTACACATTAAAGGTTGTGCCTATTGATAAAAAAATAATGAAAAAGCAATAAATTTATGTTATAATTATTTTATGTTTAATTAACAGGGGGGTGCTTTATGGGTATTACCGAAATTAGAGAGCCTATTCAAAAACGTTCTATTGAAAAAAAAAGAAAAGATAATAAAAGCTGGTTTTGATTTAATTTGTGAAAATGGATACTATAATATAGATACATCTAAAATTGCTAAATCTGCTGGTGTTTCTACCGGTATTGTATATCAATACTTCAAGGATAAACATGATATTTTTATAGCAGGTCTTGAAAAATACGCAGATAACATCTTCTACCCTATGCTAAATTTACCTGTTCAAAGTTTTAATAAAAAAGACCTACCTGAAATTTTTAAGAAAATGATAGATAAATATATAGAAAGCCACAAATTATCTTTTTCTGCTCATGAAGAAATTATGGCTATGGTACATTCAGATAAAGATGTAGCTTATTACTTTTATAAAAGAGAAATGGCACTTACCTATAAACTTACAGAAGTTTTAAAACAAAATGGTTTTAACTCTGAAGATTTAAGTGAAAAAGTGCACATTATTATTGGTATAATAGACAACCTATCTCATGAAATTGTTTACCATAAACATGATGGGCTTGACTATGATAAAATGAAAACTCTTGTTATAAACAACATTGTAAATTTATTATGCTAAATTAAGTCTATTTAATATTTTAGGTACAAAAATTATTAAACCTATTATTGCTGAACCTATTGCTAAAACTAACACTGCACTTGCTGCAACATCTTTTGCAAGTTTTGCTTTTTCATTTCTTTCAGGCATTGCTATATCAACTGTGGCTTCAATTGCAGTGTTAAATAGTTCTCCGCCTATTACTACAGCAAAGCAAATTACACATATGATCCATTCATAAGCATTTATTTTCAAAACAATTCCTGCAAGTATCACAAGTAGCATTATTGTTACATGTATCTTCATGTTTTTTTCTCTTTTAAAAGCTGAAATAAGCCCTTCGCCAGCATACTTAAAACTGTTTGCTATTTTTTTTGTCTTGACTTTTAACTCTCTTTTTCTCCTTAAGTTTGTTTTTGGTTTTTCTTCCTTTATTATAAACTTATTTACAACCATTATGTATATTATTAAATATGCAATTGATATTAGAAAACCGCCTAGAACATCACTTGTGTAGTGAACTCCTAAATAAATTCTACTTACTCCAATTGTTCCTATTAAAAAGCTCAAAACAACTGTTAAGCTCCATTTTAAATATTTATTGTTTATATATTTCAAACACAAATATATTAAATATCCATAAAAAGCCATACTTACCATAGAATGCCCAGAAGGAAAGCTATAGCCAGCTTCCTCAATTATTCTAAATTCCGTAGGACGTGGTCTTTGTAATATTCTTTTTAAAATTTGGTTAAGTACTGTAATTATTGCTAAATTAGAAAAAATTGATATTCCAATTTTCTTGTTTTTTATAAATAATATTAGTATTATTGTTAGTGTTATTAGAAAAATTGCTCCACCAAGCTGTGTAATTACTTTGGCAACTGGTGTTGCAACATCTCCTATTAAAAATCTTGAAACCAATTCATAGCCTATAATATCGCCTTTCATTATTTCCTTATGAAAAACATCTTCAGCTAAGGCTAGAAAGCCTATTAAACATACAAATAACACTATCCATTTAAAATACTTCTTAAAAAACTCTTTCATTTTTACCTCTTCTAATATTTTCTATTGCATTATTTATACCACAAAAGCGAGTAATTTTCAAGATAATTACTCGCTTTTGAATTTAGTTTATTCTACATTTACTCCCTTTTTAATTTGTCTATTTCCAATTAAGCCATATAATACATTATATAATGTATATAATACTATGCCTCCAAACATTAGGAATTTCATTGTTTCCTTGTTTGGTGCTTCTACGGTGTTAAATAAATTCATTATGTTTTTATTAAATAGCCCTGCAATATATAGAAGTAGAACTGTTGTTATGCTCATTGCTATAAATAGAACTATGCCATATATTACTGATTTTATTATTCTTTTGTTGTTTGATTTATGTCCTAAAATTATGCCTAAGTATCCACACATTAGTATGAATATAAATTCCAAAATTAGTATTATTGCTATTACTGCAACTACTGCGCTTGCTTTCATTTCAAGAAGTGTAGCAACTGGAGTTATTGCTTGTTTTACAAATTCAAAATTTGCCTTTGTTCCATATGCTATTACAATGCATGCAAAAATTATAGTAAATGAAAGTAGCATAAGAATTATTCCTGTTAATACTTTTGATAAGAATATTGTTCCATTTTTTACTGGCAATGTATGTGTTAAATAAGATTCATCTTTGTAAATATTTCTTATAAATCTTACCCAACATCTCATAAGCGAATTAATTACAATGCTTGCCATCATTGAAATTGCTGCCCCAGAACATATTTGTGTTATAACTGTAAACACTATTGAATTTTGAATATTGCCCATAAGCCTTGTTGCCACTGAAAAAATAAGCCCTAATATATAGAATACAAGTAGTGGTTTACACACCCATTTAAAATCATATTTCATTACTTTTCCTAACATTTAAAGTACCTCCTAAATATTTCATCTATTGAACTCTTTTCTTTTTCTCTTAGCTCATCTGCTGGTGAGGTTAATATTATTTTTCCGTCATTCATAAATATTACCTCGTCTAGAATTCGTTCTATATCTGAAATAAGATGTGTTGAGATTATCATACTTGCTCCTTCTTTAAAGTTTGATAATATTGTATCTAATATATAATCTCTTGTTGCTGGATCTACTCCTCCTAGAGGTTCGTCTAATATGTATAGGTCTACATCTCTGCTCATAACTAAAACTAATTGTAATTTTTCTTGCATACCTTTAGACATTTTAGAGATTCTCTTGTTAATATCTAGGTTTAAATCTTTTAGTAGTTTTTTAGCTTTTTCTATATTGAAGTTATCGTAAAATTCTTCAAAGTAATGAAAAACTTCTGTTATTTTCATCTCTTTATCTAAGTATGTTCTTTCTGGTAGATATGCTATTGTTTTTTTAGAATTTACCCCTGGTTTTTCTCCATTTATATATACTTCGCCTTCTGTTGGCACAAGTAGGTCATTAATTATTTTTATAAGAGTTGACTTTCCAACACCGTTTTTACCTAAAAGACCTATTATTTTTCCTCTCCCAATTTTTAGGTTAATGTCTTTTAAAACTGGAGTATCATCATAGCTCTTATATAAATGCTTACATTCCAATAATTCCATTATTTTTCTCCTCCTAATTCTTGCAAGTACTTAATTGCTTCGGATTTTTCAATTCCAATATCTTTCATGCCATCAAGATAGCTTTTCACCTTTTCTTTTGCCAAGTTTCTTTTTACCTTTTCAATTAATTCTACATCAGTTGTAACAAATTTTCCGTTTGTACGCTCAGTAAAAAGCAAGCCTTCGCTTTCAAGCTCAGCCAAAGCCTTTTGCATGGTGTTAGGGTTGACCTTAGCTGTAAGCGCTAGCTCCCTTACAGACGGAATCCTCTCACCCATTTTTAACTTTCCAGAAACAATTTGAAACCTTAACATTTCAACTAATTGAATGTAAATTGGTCTATCATCATTAAATATGTAATCCACAATCTTTATCCTTTCTTTATTGTATTACTTGCATAATACAATAATACTATTTTGTTTTTGATTTGTCAAGAACTTTTTTTGAAAAATATAAAAAATTTCCCTAGAGCTTTTGCTCTAGGGGTTGTTTTATAGGTGTTTTCACATTTTTATTTTATTATAGAAGATAATAAGCTAATTAACTCGCTTTCTGTTAGTCCTTCTGTTTCAATATCAAAATACATGTTGTTATATTTAAATGTTGCCATATACATATTATTATATTGTCCTACTACTAATTCAGTATCTCCAATTTTAGAAACTTGGTCTTTTTCTTCCATAAAGTAATCTCTTAATGGTGTTTCTATTTCTGATACTGCTATTCTTATACTATCTGTTGCATTTTTTGTGTAAGTAAATACATAATCGTGTAATATATCGTATTCTGTGCTGTCCATATCACTTCTAGTAGATAAAGTATATTTTGTTGTTTCTTTATATTCTGCTGGTACTTTTATATTTTTGATGAAGTCAAATTTTGATGGTAATTCGGTATCAATTATCTCTTGCTGTGCATCTAGCGTAGCTGCTCCAATTCCGTTAACATGGTTAATTTTTAATACAAGTTTTTGATTGTTTGCCTCTCCTAGTTGGTAATTTTTCTGTGGAGAATTTTTAGCCATTCCACCTAAAATTCCTATTCCTAATACAAATACTGCACAAACTGAAGTCACGAAATAAATTGTTTTTCTATTTTTATTTTCTTTCATTTTAAACTCCTCCTTAATGTTTGATACAGCTATTTTTTCTTTTACCATTTTTCTTATTTTATCTTCTAAATCGTTATTTTCCATAGCCATACCCTCCATTTTCTAAATTTAATTTGATTATTTTTCTAACTCTATGAAGAACAACTTTGACCTTGCTTACTGAAAGTTCTAATATTTTTGCGATGTCCTTTATTGGCTTTGCCTCATAGTAAAACATCATAAATATCTTATATTCTTCTTCTTTTAGGGTTTTCAAGGTTTCTCTTATTACCTTATTTTGCTCACTTTCTTCAACATATTCTTCTAGGTTATTGTTGTCAGTTAGGCTTTCTTCATAGTCTGATATGGAAAAGTTTTTTTCTGATTTTCTATATTTGTTTCTCACAACATTCCTTGTTATACCTGCAAGATATGGTTTTACCGGAGTAGTTGGAAGTAATTGACTTGAATTTTTCCAGATACCCACAAATACATCTGAAACAATTTCTTCTATATCTTCTTCGGTTATACACGTACTTACCGAATTTCTTGCAATAATGTACACATAGCTATAAAAATCATCCATCACTTTTTCTATATCAATTTTTTGTTGTTTTAGTAAATAATCATTCAATATTTTTTCTTTCATTTTAGATCTAAACTCCTTTTGTGTTTCAAGTTAACTTTCATACATATAGTAACAAGTTTTTGAAAAAGGTTACAACTATTTGTTTCTAACTTCCATTGTCATTTCTGGAATTCCTATATAAACGTCTCGGTCTCCTTCTAGTGTATGGCTTTTTATTATTGTTAGTTTTGGATATTTATAAATTGTTGTGCCTCCATCATCATACATATTGCCTTCAATTACTCTGTTGTCTAAATCTTTATTTGCTTTTGCAATTATTGCATCTAACGTAACTTTGCCTTGTTTTAGGGCATCTTCTAGTTTTAGGTCTTCTTCATTGTTTATATTTACATATATATTTTCAAAACCATAATAATAAAGGTCATAATTTGAGTTATTTTCATAAATATCTTGATTGTTTAAGACTTTAGTTCTCTTAGGTGTTTGTTGTTTTTCATCTGAATATAGGTAAAAACCTGGGTAGCCTTCTGTTGATATTTCATCTGAACTAATTTGGGCTGGATATGTTTCTCTTATTTCTCCGTTATATGTTATTAATACTTTTCTTCCTATTCCAAATAGATAATCTTTATGGTCTGTTCCAAAGCTTACAATTATTTTATCTGCTGATTTTCTTTCTTCTTCGTCTTCATTTGGTTCTACTACCATATATTTTGTTGTTTCTTCTAATACTGTTCCTATAAATTGTTGTTCATTTGCCTTTTTTTCGATATATGATTTCATATCAATTTCGAATATGCTTTTTACAAATGTTAAAAATTCTTCCTCTGTTATATTTTTAGTTTCGACCACAAAGTGTACATCATTATACTCAAATATTGCATTTTGATACATAGCTTTGTTTATTGTTTTTGTTGCATCTACACGGAATAGTTCTACTTCTGTTCCATTTATAACAGATTTTTGATACTCTGGGTCTCCTGAAAGTTTCGCATAATCTGTAAACGGTTCTTCATTTATTGCTGCTGTTATTGTTATTGCTTTATTTTCATTTGCAAAAGAAACTGATACATCATGCAAAATATTATATTTATGTGCATCTACATCTCTGTTTGGAATATATACTCCAAGCACTCTTTGTACTTTCATTCCTTCTGGAATTTTAAAATTTTCTAGTATTTCTTGATTTACGTTAAATTCTTTTGCTTTGCAATCATATTCAATGCAAGCCATTTTGCCACCGTTATCATTAAATATTATTTTATCTTCTTTAGGTATATCTTTAGAGCCATTTTTTATTTCTTTTGGTTCATTAACTGTATATCCCCATGTGCTAAAGATTGCTTCTTTGTTTTTTAGCATTCTGGTTGTATCAATTATATACATTGTTCCTATAACTATTGCTATTAGAATTATTATTGCTAACACTATTATACTTGCTTTTTTCATATAATCACCTTTTTCCCTTCTTGGCTTTAATACTATTTTGAAATTCAAAAAGTTTCATTTTTTATTATTATAATTTAAAAGCAGATAATTTCAAAAACTATCTGCTTTCCTTAAACTACAGTTATTTATCTATATATCCATAAGTTGGCTCTGTATACATGTTATCTGATATTGATTTATATCTTTCTCCATCATAGTCATCTGTAAAACCGTTATAAGCTTTGTAGATATCCCCATTTTCTGTATCGTACACCCTTTCATAACCTAACATTGCATCACTTTGTTTTTGGCTCATTATATCATAAGACTTACTTCTGCTTTCCCATGCACTCATGTATGAATCGAAAGCTCTTTGTATTGATGCATTTAACTCAAGTGCTTTTTGTGTCTGGGCATTACTATTATCAATTGTTGTTTTTACATAGTTATCTGTAAATTTTATTGAATTTGCTGTTTCTAGTAAAATATCTTTGTAGTCTATAAACTTATCTTTTTCAGATGTTACTGCCATTATATCATAAACCATATAATATAGCATATCTACTCCACTTTGGTATTGGTTTCCAAAATTGACAACTGATGCCAAGAATAAGCCTTCTCCTTCTTTTGCGTTAGCACCTTGGAAGGTTGCTCTTAACACTTTACTATCAAGTGCAACACTTTTCATAGAAGCCGTAGATTCAAATTCTTCTTGTTTAGTAAAATTATTAAGTGTTGGAAATTTGAAAGAGCTTAGTGTTGGTTCTATTGAACCTGCATATGAAGTTATTTCTCCAAATTTTTTATAAAATCCTTCCGTTGTTGGGTTATCTAATACTACCGCATCAGCAAACACTTTGTATTGTGAATTTCCACCACTTAAGTTATAATAATTCTGCCAAAAGTTTTTTGCACCTGTGCTTTTTAACAATGGTTGAATTTTTACCATTAAAAATACTTGGTTATTTGTATTTTGTGGGTCATATGCTCTAATTGCGTAAAATACTCCTATTCCAGCACCTTCTACTGTCCACCCTGTTGGTTTTTTCATTGAAAATACGTCTGTGCTATAATCTTCTAATGTTAATTGTCTTACTTCATTTTCTCTAATTTTTACATTCTCTTTTTTAGCTATCTTTTCAGCTTCACTCATATTATTATTTTTATTAACCTTTGAAAAGATTAATCCTCCTATTCCTAAAACTATGGCAACTATTACAATTGTAACTAATATGCCTATTTTTGTATATTTTTTCTCATCCATAAAAATTATTCCTTTCTCTTTAATTTATTTTTAACAGAATTATTATAACATATATATTTATTCTTTTCACTTTTTCTACCAAATTTCCCGTGCCAATTTGGTAATTGTTTTTTACATAATTTTGTGGTATAGTATAATATGTAAAAAATATTAAGATAGGTGATTAATTATGACATTTGCAGAACAATTAAATGATTATATGAAAATTTTAAAATGTTCTTCTAGCAATTTGGTAGCTACATCTGGTCTCTCTTCTACTGTTATTAGTAGATACCGTAATGGTGAGAGAACACCAAATATTAAAGGTAAACAAATTGAACATTTAGCTAATGGGCTATACCAAATTGGAATTAGCAGAAAAATAGAAATATCTAAGGAAGAAATTTATAATGGTTTAGTATTAACTTTAAGTGATATTGTTATTGATTTTGAACAATTAAGTAAAAATTTCAATGAGCTTATTTCGATTTTAAATATAAATATTGCAGATTTATCTAGGTTTATTAGCTATGATGCCTCTTTTGTTTCTAAAATTAGAAGTGGCAGTAGAACACCTTCTAAGCCTAAAAACTTTATTGATGGAGTATGTAATTATGTTGTAACAAAATACAAATCTGATGATGACAAAAAAGCTGTTTCTATGCTTATTAATTGTAAATTAGATGATTTAAAAGATAGCCACAATTATCTTTTAAAATTAGCAAAATGGCTTTCTACTAATTCTACTCCTACACATAATTACATTAACGATTTTCTAAATAACTTAGATAGTTTTGACCTTAATGAGTATATTAAAGCAATTCATTTTGATGAAATGAAAGTTCCTTTTGTTCCTTTTTATAAATCTGGTTCTAGAAATTATTATGGACTAGAAGAAATGAAAAAAGGTGAATTAGATTTTTTCAAAGCAACTGTTCTTTCAAAGTCACTTGAACCAGTTTTTATGTGTAGCGATATGCCAATGGAAGATATGGCGGCAGATGTTGAGTTTGGCAAGAAGTGGATGTTTGCAATAGCAATGACTTTAAAAAAGGGCTTGCACTTAAATATCATTCACAACATAGATAGGCCATTTAATGAGATGATGTTAGGGCTAGAAAGTTGGATACCAATTTATATGACAGGGCAAGTTTCTCCTTTTTATTTAGCGAATGTAGATACTTCTGTTTACTGCCATTTGAACTATGTTTCAGGCACTGTTGCTCTTACTGGTGAGTGCATAAATGGATATCATAAAAACGGAAAATACTCATTAACAAGTGCAAAACCTGAGTTAGAATATTACAAACAAAAAACTCAAAACTTACTTAGCAAAGCAAAACCTCTTATGGAAATTTATAGATATGAAAACAAAAATGCCTTTATGTCTTTTATAAATGTAGCTAATAAAAAACATTTTAATTATAGAAGAATTTTGTCTTCACTTCCATTTCATACACTTTCTGAAGGTTTGCTTTCAAAAATATTAAAGCATAATAATATTTCAGATGAAAATGTACAAATGTTATTAAAGTCTTTAAAAGAACAAAAGCAAATATTTAACAAGACATTGCAAGAAAATATAGTTCAAGATGAAATTTATGTAATGTCTAAAGCTGAATTTGAAGAACATCCTCTTTCAGTTTCCCTTTCATCTAGTTTTTTCGAACACAAAGTTTGTTATAGCTATGAAGAATATTTAGCGCATCTCGAAGAAACTAAAAAGTTTGAAAAGTCACATACAAATTACAAAATCAATTTGAAAGCTAATAATACTTTTGGAAATATTCAAATTACAATATGTGAGAAAAATTGGGTAATGATTTCCAAAGAAAACAGCCCTTCTATTCACTTTGTAATTCATCACCCTAAGTTAAGAGAAGCAATTGAAAATTTTATTCCTCCAATAGTAGAATAACTTATCCCCCTAAGAAGGGGGTTTTATTTTTAATCTTCATAATGTCCCTTGCAAGATATTATTATGAGATTTTTATCTTTATCAAGGTTATATATTAATCTATGTTCATGTGTTATTCTTCTGCTCCAAGCTTTTCTGTGTTTTAATGGTTCTGGTTTGCCAAGTCCATTAGCTATACCATTTCTGTGTATGTCTTTTATAATTTCATTAATCTTTTTTATCATGGTTTTATCATACATTTGCCAATCTGTATATTCTTCCCATGCTTTTTCTGAAAATATATTATTCACTTTCCATCGCCTCTAATTCTTCTATTGTTTTTGTTACAGTTTTACCTTTTTCTATTTGTTCAATGGATTTGTCTATTTTGTTTAAGTATTGTGTATTTCTTAAAGCTCTCATTAATTCATTATATTGCTCTAAGCTCATCAAAACAACATTTTTCTCATCTTTTCTTGTAACTATAACAGTTTCATTATTATCTGTTGCTTTATCACAATAGTCTTTTAAATTACTTCTAATTGTTGAATAATTAACCGCTAACATATTAATCACCTCTTTTTGTACTATTTATTGTACTTAATATTGTACCATATTATTGTATGCAAGTCAAGGTAATTTTATTACTATTTTCTTTTTCTTCACATTCGTGTTCTTTTTCTTCAAAAACTTCTTTTAATCCTGTTAATGCTTCAAATGCCATGAATTGCTTGGCTCTATCTTGTTTACTAGTATCCATTGTGACCTCCTATTAATTTATTTCTAATTTGAGTTGTTGCATTTTCTTCTAAGTTCATTCCTTTTAAAATTATATTTTTGCCCATTTTGGCTTTTAGCTCTATTATTGTTTTTTCAAGTTTCTTTTGTTTATCTTGATTTTCTAAGCTTTCAAATAAATTTATTTGCTGATTATCATCTTCTTGCAAATTATCAAAACTTATTCCGTACTTTTCTTATTGGTGTATCTTTGTCTGTGGTTTGGTCAAATAGTTGCATGAATTCAAAAACTAAATTTGTATATAAATTACTTGGGTTTGTTAGTTTTCTACTTCCACCTGTTGACTTTATAACATCTTTTGAATACCCAATATACAGCCTAATTACTCCTGCTTTTTTGTTGTTTTCTATTAGTTTTTGAGATAATAACTCCACCATTTCTTTAACTATTAATCTTGCACTTTCATAGTTGTAGTCTTTAAATAATATTTGACTATTGCTATAAGATGTTGTTTTAGGTTTATAATCTTTAATATCAGCAATTGTGCATGTTTCTAAGCCTTTGGAATGGTCTATCAAAAAACGTGCATTTATTCCAAATTCCTTATATAGTCTTTTTTCACTGCATCTTGCAACCTCGTTCATTGTAAAAATGCCCATTTTCTTAAGTCTATTTGCAGTTCCCTTTCCAACTCCCCAAAAATCTGTTATAGGCTTATGGTCCCCTAATGTTTTTATATACTTTTCTTCATTAAGCCATGCAATATTGGTTGGGCTGTGTTTTGATAAAATATCTAAAGCAATCTTTGCTAAATACATATTGTTACCAATGCCACATGTAGCAGTAATTTTGTATGTATCTAAAATATCCTTCATCATAGTTTTTGCAAGTTCCATGGCATTCATTTTATAAAGTTTTAAATAGTGAGTTACATCTATAAAACATTCATCTATTGAATATGGGTAAATATCATCTTTTGAAATGTATTTTAAATATATACCATAAATATTTGCTGAATATTCCATATATTTGCTCATCCTTGGAACTGCCATAATATATTTTAAATTTTTAGGAATTTCATATACTCTACATCTATTTCTAATACCTAAATTTTTCATAGCAGGAGTAATTGCCAAACACACACTGCCATTTCCCCTTCTCGGGTCTGCTACTACTAAGTTTGTAGTAAATGGATCTAAGCCTCTTTCAGCACATTCCACAGAAGCAAAGAATGTTTTTAAATCGATTACTAAATATACATTACCCACACAAAAGCACCTTCTTTTAATTTTACGTGAGATTATTATACCATAAGTTTTTCGATTTGTAAACATTTGTTTGTGAAGTTGTAAGAATATTTTTTTGTTTTTTGAGATGTTTAAAGCAGTCCGCCAAATCTCGTCGGAGCTTTTGTATTTATTTAAAATCGAACCCACGTTTGCGACGCCTAAAGAAGTGTTTCGGGGGTCTTCGATTTTCTCTAAATACAAAACTCCTGCGTTTGGCTACTTTCCTCACTAATTTTAGTCTAAATATTAAAAATAGATGCAAGGTAGCTTTTGCTACCTTACATCTATTTTGCTAATATTTTTTCAATTTCTTTAAATCTTTTAACCTTTTGTGTTGTTGTTTTTTCAAGTGGTTCTGTTGTTATTACTACTTCCTTTAATTTCTTAAATTGTGATAAATTTTGGTTTATTTCTTTTATATCTTCCCATACTAAATTCTTGTATTCTTTTTGAGTTTTATCTCCAAATTTTTCTTTTATTCCCGCTTCATCATATACAATTTTTATTCCTAATGATATTTCCCCTTTTGAATTTTCTCTTGGGAATACTATACTTTCAACAACATATGGTAATTGGTTTACTAAAAACTCTATTTCACTTGGATATACGTTCTCTCCATTTTTTAGAACTATTACTTCCTTTTTCCTTCCTGTTATGTAAAGGTATCCGTCTTTATCATAATATCCTAAATCTCCTGTATGGAACCAGCCATCTTTTAAAACTGCCTTTGTAGCTTCTGGGTTTTCGTAATATCCAAGCATTACATTAGGTCCTTTTGCAACAATTTCTCCAACACCCTTTTCATCTACACCTTCTAATCTTAATTGTACATTGAAAGGTGCCATGCCAACACTACCTGGGCAATGTTCTTTATCTGTTTCTGCTGCTAAAAGTGGTGAAGTTTCGGTTAAACCATAGCCTTGTACTGTATCTATTCCAAAATTGTTATATCCTTTTATTACATTTTTATCCATTGATGCTGCTCCAAAGTATGCTATTCTAAGGTTTCCACCTAATTGGTCTAAAACGTTTTTGAATACTTTTCTTCTAATATCAATATGGAATTTTAGTAAAAAGTTAGCTATTTTGCTCATTGTATTTACAATTTTTTCCTTGCCTTGGTCTTTTATTCCCTTTTGTATTTTTTTGTATATTGTTTCTAGAACTAATGGAACTGCCACAAATACGCTTATTTTGTATTCTTGTAGGTTTTTGGCTATGTATTTTAAACCATCACAAAAAGCTACTGTTGCTCCACTATAATAACCATAAAGGAATGTTATAGTACATTCAAAAGTATGGTGTAATGGTAAGAATGATAAAAGTACATCATTTGGGTACATTTTAGACATTTTTGCCATTGCCATTATGTTTGATGTAATATTTTTCTGTGAAAGCATAACACCTTTAGACCTATTTGTTGTTCCAGATGTGAATATTAACACACTTAATTTTTCATTATCAATTTTAATTTCACTATATTTTTTATCACCTTTAGCTAGAAGGTCTTTTCCTTTTTCTATTAGTTTTGTGAAAGATAAGATACCATCTTCATCTTGTTTTAAGTCCATGTTTATGTAATACTTTAAAGTTTCGTTGTTTTCTTCTTTTAAGCTATTAAACACTTCATTATATTTATTTTCATATATAACAGCATCAGCTTTGCTTCTTTCTATTAAAGACCTAATCTCTTGATTTGGTAGTGCTTTATCTAAAGGTACAACTACAATATTTGAAGTTGTAATTGCGAAATAACTCTCGCACCATTCATGTCTATTGTTTCCTATTAAAGCTACCTTTTTATTCTCTAAACCCATATTTAAAAGCATTGTACCTAGTGCTTCTATTTCTTCTCTTACTTCCTTATATGTTTTTTCAATTACTTTTTGATTTGTTTTTCCTAAATTTTGTTTGAATTTGTATGCAACATTATTTGGATACTTCTCGGCACTTCTATTTACTAGTTCTCTATAATTAGAAATCTCATCTGCCTCATAAATTTCATTATTCAATTTCTTTTTCATGTTATTCCTCCTATCGTTTTTTAACGTTATAAGTTTACCACATTTTGAATAATTAATCAAGAAGCAAATAGTTCTAAATTCATGTTATTATTTATATTTATTACTGTAACTAGCCAAACGCAGGAGTTTTGTATTTAGAGAAAATCGAAGACCCCCGAAACACTTCTTTAGGCGTCGCAAACGTGGGTTCGATTTTAAATAAATACAAAAGCTCCGACGAGATTTGGCGGATTTGTAGAAATATAACTAATTTTTATCCTAATGTAACATCTAAAATCATCATTAAAACAAATCCAAACACTAAGCCTAGTGTAGATAAATTCTTGTGTTCTTTTACTGATTCTGGTAAAAGCTCTCTTGCTGCAACTATTAGCATTGCACCTGCTGCAAATGCTAGTAAAAATGGCATCATACTTCTAATATACATTACAAGTATTGCTCCAATAACTGCTGATATTGGCTCAACTAAAGCAGATGCCTGCCCTATCATGAAGCTTTTATATCTTGAAAAGCCTTCACTTCTAAGTGGCAAAGATACTGCCGCTCCTTCTGGGAAATTTTGTATTCCTATTCCTATTGCAAGCATTACAGCTCCAATTACAGTCATACCTGGAACTCCACTTGCAATTCCACCAAATGCAACACCTATTGCCATTCCTTCTGGTATATTATGAATTGTGATTGCAGAAATAAGCAAAATGCATCTTTTAAGTGAAGTATCACTTCTAAGCCCTTTCTTATTTTTTAACATTTTATCTAAGAATGTATCAGATAATAGTACAAATAGTCCACCTGCTATAAAACCTATAGTTGGTAGCACCCATACTATGTATCCGAAGTTCTTCTGATAATTCAAGAGCAGGAGCAATTAATGACCAAAATGATGCAGCTATCATTACACCTGCACTAAACCCAAGAATTGTATCTAATACTTTTTTATTTATTTCTTTAAAAAAGCATACAACTAATGCACCTAGTGCTGTTATTCCCCAAGTAAATATCGTTGCTATAAAGCTTTGAATTACAGGGTTTAAATCTTGAAACCATTCCAACCTTATTCACCTCATATTACATATTATGTTTTTTAATTTATGGTTGTTACAGTAAAGTTTTAAAATTCTACAAAAAGCAACAAAAAAACTCTCTACTTTATCCGTAGAGAGTTTTTTCGTTTTGTTCTTATTCAAAACATTTTAATATTGTATCTAATTGTCCTTCTCCTGTTGTTGTAACTATTATAGTAATAATATAATCTCCTTCTGCTCTTATATAGTAAGATTGCCCAATTTCTACTCCTGATACACTTGCTGTTGATGTTAGTGCTGTATATTCTTCTGATCCTACTTTAGCTGTTGCAGTTTCATTTACTTTGTATTGAATGCTACTAACTGCTTCTAGTTGTTGTTTTAAGCTTGTAGCATAAGATTCTGGAGTGATTTTCATTGTTGGTTTTTCTAGTAATACACTTACATTTGCTTTTGTTGTATCATCATTTGCAACCATTCCATAGATTACCATACTTTGTGCTAATTCAGCTAATTTTTTTTGATCATCATTTAAAAGTTCTACTCCAACATTCATTACTTGCGCAATTTGTTCATCTGAATATTTAGACCATCCACTTGGTAGATTGAATTTTATGTTAGCAAATTCATTTACATATTGATTGCCATTCCATTCTCCTCTTGAAATGTCTGTTGTTTTTGTTTCATTACCAGTTGTATTATTATCATCTGTAGTTGTTTGATTATTTTCAACTACTGCTGTATTGTTTTTGTTAGTTTCATTGATGCTTTCTGCTCTATTTTCCTCTTTTTTGTTATCTACATTGTTTTCTTCTTTTTTTCCACAAGCTGTCATAGATATTATAACTATTGAAAGCATTGCTATAACTAACATTGTTTTTAATGTTTTTTTCATTTTATATCTCCCCTTTATTAAAATTTGAGAATAGTATATCTCATTTTTAAGATTTTTACAACACTATTTTATAAATTATTTTAGTTTTCCAATGTAATAATTTTTCTTTCCTCTTTTTACAACTATGTATGTGCTTTCTATGAACATCTCTTTATCTATAACTTTTTCTAAATCTGTTACTTTTTCTCCATTTATTGAAATTGCACCTGCTTCTATAAATTCTCTTGCTTCTCTTTTACTTTTTGCAATTCCCATATTATTAACTAATTCTACTAAGCTTATTCCTGCTTCAACTTCTTTTATTTCTTGACCTTTAAACAGGTCTTCAATATCCCTTTTTGATAAGTCTTTAAACTTATTGTTAAATAAATGGTTAGCTAAATCTACAGCTTTTTCGTATTCTTCTTTACCATGTAGAAATGTTATTATTTCTCTTGCTAGTGCTTTGTGTGCCTCTCTTAATTCTGGATGTGCTTTATTTTTTGCCTCTAATTCTTCTATTTCTTCTTTTGATAAGAATGTGTAAATTTTTAAGTAATCTATAACCATTGAATCTTCAACATTTACAAAGAATTGATATAATTCATAGCTTGATGTTTTTTCTTTATCTAGCCATAAAGCATTTCCTTCGCTCTTTCCAAATTTATTGCCTTGAGAATCTGTTACAAGTGGCATTGTGAAACCATACACTTCATCTCCTGTAGATTTTCTAATTAAATCTATTCCTGCTGTAATATTTCCCCATTGATCTGAACCTGCGCATTGCATATCTACACCTTTATGCTCATGTAGGTATTTAAAATCTAATGCTTGTAAAAGCATGTATGAGAATTCTGTGTATGTTATTCCACTTTCTAGTCTTCTTCTAATTATATCTTTATTTAACATGTAATTTATGTTAAAGTATTTTCCATAATCTCTTAAGAAATCTAAAACGTTTATATCTTTTGTCCATTCATAATTGTTTACAACATCAAAACCAAATAACTCTTTTACTTGTTTTGTTAAGCCTGCAATATTTTTACTAACTTGTTCTTTAGATATCATTGCTCTTTCTTTTGTTGGTCTTGGGTCACCAATCATTCCTGTTGCTCCACCTACTAATAAATATGGATGATGTCCTGCTTCTTTTAATCTTTTTGAAATTAGGAAGCTTGATAAATGTCCAACATGCAAACTATCAGCTGTTGGGTCTGTTCCTATGTAAAAGCTTAACCCTCCTTTGTTTAGCTTTTCTTCTAATTCTGGACTTGAAATATCTTTAATAAGTCCTCTCCATTTTAATTCTTCAAAAACTGTCATCATTATTCCTCCTTTTAAATCTTAAAACAAAAAGAGTTAAATCATTCCCAAAGGACGATTTAACTCGTGGTACCACCTTTTTTTTACATAAATATTTTATGCCTCATTACTCGCTTTACGTAGCTACACGTTAATTACTATAAGAAGTGTATTTCGAAATTTTATATACTAGTAGTTTTCAGCTTCCACTACCTCTCTAATTATTGTAACTATAAAACTCTACTTGGTTTCTTTTTAAAACATAATTAAATTCAATTCTTTAAATATTATACTATTGTTTTTTAGTAAATGCAAGCATTTTTGCATATTTTTACCTTTCTTCTTCTTTTTCTTGTTCTTTCTTGCTGTTTTGACTGTATTTAAGCCATGTATCTATTATTGCTTTTGCAATAGCTTTCTTTTTTTCTTCTTCCTTCGTTAGTTCTTTTTTGTTCTCTAATTGGTCTAATGTGTTTATACTTACAGAAACTGCTCTTTCAATCTTTCTACTATATTTACCATTTTTTCTAAATTCTTGATTTTGTCTTAAAATTTCTTCGTTGCTTATAGGGAAAGTAATATTTGCTAGTTTCATTTTTCTTTTTTCCATTTAAATTTCTCCTTCTTGCTAAGATTATAACATTTTTGTCTGTTTTGGTCAAACAATTTGACATTTTTTTCTATTTATGCTATTATTTTTTTAGGTGATTTCTATGGAAGAAGAAAATAAAGATATTGAAGTTGTTGTTGATGAAAATGGTGAAAATCTTGAAATTTCGCCTGTTTATGAACATCTTAATGTTGCTAAGCCTAACCCAAAAGAAGACAAAAAAAATATTATAGTACCAGAAATTAAAAAGAAAAAATAATTTTTTTGATTTTTTCTTGACAAATGCGGTAAAACTATGTATAATAGAATAGTTCACGGCGAGATAGCTCAGTTGGCTAGAGCATTCGGTTCATACCCGACAGGTCGGTGGTTCGAATCCACTTCTCGCTACCAACTAAACCCACGTTTTTTCGTGGGTTTTATTGTTACCATTTTTTATTATTGACATATTTATACTTAAAGTAGTATAATATTAAAGTACACGGGGATGTATTTTGGCTTTGACAGTATTTTTGAAATATGAACTGCGAGTAGTGGATGGTTGCTTTGGCCACTATAAAAAAGCAAATTAAAATTAAACGCTGATAATGAATTAGCATACGCTGCCTAGGTGCAACGTCGTCTTACTATAAGGCCTACTGGTATAGATAAGGCGTCGACTAAAGTAGGAAACAAAGTTATTCCTCGCCTTGGGAATAATGGGTAATTTAAGGCTACTTTAAATTCAAGTGTGTTTATTTGCTAGAATTTAGAGGATATTCCAATAATAAACTACACTCGTAGAGGTTTATATGGATAGGATATTGGACGAGGGTTCGACTCCCTCCATCTCCACCAAAAATTTAATATTATTTCAATATTTCATTTACTCTGTTTTGTATCGCATCATAATTATACCCAGCATTTGTTAATCTTGTTTTTCTATCTGTTCCGTTTCCCCAATCTCCTCTAATTACTTCTCTTGCTAGTTCTTCAATTGTTTTAGATGGCTTTGAGCTTGTTTTATTTCCTAATAGTTTCTCGTTTACTATATCTTGTATTGCTGAAAAGTCATATCCTGCATTTGTTAGTCTTGTTTTTCTATCTGCTCCATTTCCCCATTTTCCTGCTATTACTTCATTTGCTAATTCTTCATTTGATTTGGTTTGATTTGGTTTAGTCTGTAAAGGTTTTTCTTGTATTGAATTAATTTTGTTTGCTTCTTCTATTATATAGTCCATCTTTGATAGCAAATATTCTCCTGGGCATGTTGTTGCCGTGTACATTTGGTGCCATACTACTGTTTTTCCCTTTACTAAAGTAATATTATTTCTCTTTGATACATCTGCTACTAATCTTATTAAGCTATTTAAAACTTTATCGCTTATTGGCCAATTTCCTCCTACTGAACTATTAGATGTTTCTATTGTTATTGACTTACAATTACTATCCCAGTTTGAGTTAGACCATGCAGTATCTGCTTCATCTACATATTGTGCTATTCTTCCGTCGCTACCAACTCCATAGTGAGCACTAGCTTGCCTATTCCCTTGAAAAATTCGTCCACATTGTTCACACGTTAAAACTCCTGCCATATGGTGTATAGTTATTGTTTCTATTTTTCTTCCATTTCTGCCTTTTGAAAAATGCGTAGCTTTTATAAACTTTTCTGCTAAACTCGAATTACTCATCTTCTTTCCCCTTTCCTCCACTAAATTCCTTTTCCTGTTCTTCAGATAAAATTATTTCTTCTTGGCTATCTTCCATAATTAATCTCCCTTTCTATATTTTATATTAGACACTCCTAAAATTGTACCCATGAATGTTGTTACTGCAGTCATTATCGTTAACACAATATCTGTGCATTCAACATTAAAACACTTTAATGTTACACCTATTAATGTAGTTACTGCTGGCAAAAATACTAGCGTTACCCATTTTAGAGCATCATATACTTTATTGCTCAATATTCTCACCTCATTTCATTGTTTTGTCCAATTTATTGAATTGCTTATATAATTATTTTTATGCAAATCATTTACATAGTGTTCATATGTTTTAAAGGCAAAAAAATAAAAGTAAACACTTTTAATGTTTACCTTCATTTTATAAATTCAATATCAATACATTTCCTATTTTGCTTTGCTTCTACCTGTTGTAATCTCTACATCTTGAAATAAGAAGTTTTTGAAACTTTGCCATGTAATTTCTTGGTGTAAGAATTCATTAATTTCGTCTTCAACTTTTTGTTGATATGGTGTTAGTTCTACCTTTATTTCATATGTTAAAATTCCTTTTAATTTAGACCAGAATGAGTTTTGTTTTGCTGGTAAATTTTTGCTTGTTCCGCATACTTTAAAAGCAGAGTTTCCTGCTCCAGCTGCGGCACTGCTTGTAACCTCTACACCATTTTCTTCCATTGGAATAAATTTTGATACTTCACTCATTACATTTTCCTCCCTTTTAAAGTATTCTTGAGATTTTTTCTTTAGTGTTCTAAATTTATTTAATCTCACTTATCTTCATATAAATTTATACTACATTTTTCTACAATAATCAATAGTTTTGCTAAAGTTTTATTTAACATTTTTGTTACATAATTATTACAAAAATGTTACATTTTTCCAGCTACTCTATTTTGCCTATCAATTCTAAATTTTCTCTTTTTAATATTTTCACATTTTGTATTGTATTTTCTAGTCCTGCACCTTTTGCTTTAACACAAATATAGTTTGTTGTATGTCCTTCTGTATATTCATCTTGCACCTTTGTTTCAAATAACACCTCTAATGTTTTGCCAATATATTTATCCAAAAATTCTATTTCATTTTTGTTTGAGAGTTCAATTAGTCTACTGCTTCTTTCTTCTTTAATTTTAGGATCTATTTGGTCTTTCATCTTTGCAGCAACTGTTCCTTTTCTTTGTGAATATTTAAATACATGCATTTTGTTAAATTTAATTCCGCTTAAAAATTTGTATGTTATATCAAATTCCTCATCTGTCTCTCCTGGGAAGCCTACTATTATATCCGTTGTTAGTGCTGCATTTGGAAACTTGTTTCTTAGAAGTTTTACTCCCTTTTCGAATTCTTCTATTGTATATTTTCTGTTCATTCTTTTTAAAGTTTCGTCACATCCACTTTGAAGTGATAAGTGAAAGTGGTCACATATTTTATTTACATTTCCAAGTCTTTCTACAAATTCTTCTGTGATAAGCTTTGGCTCTAGTGAACCTAAACGAATTCGCTTTAGTCCTTCTATCTTATTTAACTTTTCTAATAAATCTATTAATCTTGTTCCATCTTCAAAATCTTTGCCATATGATGCAACATGAATTCCTGTAATTACAACTTCTTTTATTCCTTCTTTTACAATTTCTTTAACTTCGTTTATTACACTCTCTGGTTTCCTACTTCTTACTCTGCCCTTTGCATAAGGAATTATGCAATATGAGCAAAAATTGTTGCAACCATCTTGAACTTTTATAACTGCTCTTGTTTTTTCTGTGTATGTAACTGTTCCAAAGTCTTGGAATTCTTTTTCTTCTTCAATTGGTTTTATTTCTTCTTGCTTTTCATTTGAATAGTTTTCTACTATTTGAACAATATTTCCTTTATCTGCATTTCCGAACTATTATATCTAGTTCTTCTACCTTTTCAAGTTCAGCTTTACTTACTTCTGCATAGCAACCTGTTGCAACTACAATTGAGTTTTCGTTATGGCTTTTGGCTTGTCTTATAATTTGTCTTGACTTTTTATCTGCCATACTTGTAACTGTACATGTATTTATAATATAGATATCTGCTTTATCTTCAAATTCTACTTTTTCATATCCTTTTTCTATAAATTTTTGTGCTATTGCATTTGTTTCGTATTGATTTACTTTGCAACCGTAATGTAAATAGAGCAACGGTTTTTTTCTTTTTATTTTCTTTATTTTCCATACTATTACTACCTTTCAGCGATTTTTACTTTTTCATTTTTTCCCATATTGCTTTTTCATATTTATTGAGTATATTTCCAACCGTAGTGTATAAAAAGCTACTCTTTTTGCCATGTTTATTTCCCCTTTTTTAGCAAGAAAGCCCCTTTATTTGGGGTTTCTTGTTTTATTCATTATTTACAGTCTCAGCAGTTTTGTTTGCTTCCATTAGCTTTTGTCCTGCTTCTTTCATTGTTTCTAATGCTGGCTTAGACATTTTTAATTCTTGCCATCTATCTTCTGTTATAAGTGTTTTTCTTGGTTTACTTCCTTCATATCCTGAAATTAAACCTCTTGCTTCCATTTGGTCTATTATTCTTCCTGCTCTTGTATATCCTATTTTAAATCTTCTTTGTAAGCCAGATGCTGAAATTTGTCCCATATTAACAGCCATATCTATTGCGTCCATTAGGAATTCATCTGTTTCGTCATCTTCATCGCTATCCAATTCTTGGTCTGTTGAATTTGCTTTTTCAATTTTTTCCATAATATCATCACTGTATACTGGACCGCCATTGTTCTTTAAGAATGTTACTATTTTTTCTACCTCTCCATCTGAAACATATGCACCCTGAATTCTCTGTGGTTTAATTGTTCCTGATGGATAGAATAACATATCTCCTTTTCCAAGTAGTTTTTCAGCACCTATTGAGTCTATTATTGTTCTTGAATCTATACCTGATGTAACTGCGAATGCAATTCTGCTTGCTATATTTGCCTTAATTACACCTGTAATTACATCAACAGATGGTCTTTGTGTGGCTATTACTAAATGCATTCCTGCTGCTCTTGCCATTTGCGCTAATCTACAAATTGCATCTTCAACATCTTTTGCTGCTACCATCATTAAATCTGCAAGCTCATCTATTATAATTACTATTTGTGGAAGTTTTTCTTCTACTCCTTCTGCTTCTAGTGCTTCGTTATATCCTGATATATCTCTTACATTTTTTTCTGCAAATAAATGATATCTATTTACCATTTCTTGTACTGCCCATTGAAGCGCTCCAGCTGCTTTTTTAGGGTCTGTAACAACTGGAATAAGTAAGTGTGGTATTCCGTTATATACTGAAAGTTCAACTACCTTAGGGTCTACCATTACAAGTTTTACTTCGCTTGGTTTTGCTTTGTATATAATACTTGTAATAATTGTGTTAATACATACACTCTTTCCAGAACCTGTACTACCTGCAATTAAAACGTGTGGCATTTTTGCAATGTCTGCTACTATTGTTTCTCCTGCTGCATCACGTCCAACTGCGAATGCTAATTTTGATTTAGCTTCTTGGAATTTTTTATCTGCAATTATATCTCTTAATGCTACCATATCTTTTTCTTTGTTTGGTATTTCTATACCTACTGCTTGTTTGCCTGGTATTGGTGCTTCTATTCTTATGCTTTCAGCAGCTAGGTTAAGTGCAATATCATCTGCTAGGTTTGCAATTTTGCTAACTCTAACACCCTCTGCTGGTTTTAATTCATAACGTGTAATTGTTGGTCCAACAGATACATTTTCTACCTTTGCAACAACACCAAAACTATGTAATGTTCTTTGTAATTTACTTGCTGTATCTTTAATTGCCTTTTCGCTATTTTTTGCAGTTGCTTTTCCTTCTTTTAAGAAATCTATTGGTGGGAATTCATAATTTTGGTCTTCAACTGTTAAAGTATGCTCTAGTGTAAGAACTTCCTTAGATTTATCCTCTTTTACCTCTTCTTGTTTCTTAAATAGTCCATTTTCACTAGCCATTTTTATATTTATTTGATTATCTAATACTTCTGCTTCTTGTCTTTCTAGCTCTTTTAATTCTTTTTTGCTTTTTTGTTTTTCTTTAAATTTTTCCACACTATTTTTAAAGTTTGATATTTTTGGTTCTTGTGGCTCCTCTTCATATTCTTTAACAATGCTTGGTTTTACTTTTGCTCTTGTTTCTTTCTTCTCTAAGTTTCTTTCTTTTCTTTCTTCAACAATCTCTTTAACTTTTTCTGCAGGTTTTATTCCATACATAAATACTGAAAGAATAGCTACAACACCAACAGATACAATTACTGTACTTGCTTTTCCCATAAGGTTTACAAAGTAATCTGTAAAAGCTTTTCCTATACTTCCTGTGTTCCCACCAATTACTGTAATTATTGTAGATATTGCAACAACTAGTGCTAAGTATTGTAGAACTTTTATTGTTACTGTTCTTTTATCTTGCTCACACGCTAAATCTACTGCTGAAGCAAATATAGCAATTGGGATAAAATATTGTATCCAGCCTATTAATTTTTCTAGTTCTGGTATAATGTTTTGTCCAATATACCCTGGTTTTCCATATATTAAAAATCCTAATACTATACTTATTATAAATAGTAATATTACTTGTATATCTAAGCTTTTTTGTTGCTTTTTCTTTCTTCTTCCCATAAATTAGTACCCCTCTATTTAATAAAAAGCCAGAACAATACTTCTGACTTTCCTTTTGTTTATTTTAACTCATTTCTATTTTGTTCTACTGTTCTTAAAGCTTCGTTAATAGAATCGTTTATTGTATGTATTGCACTTTCTAAGTTTTCTAATATTCCATCTGCATAGTCTTTTGTGCCTTTTGTAATTTCTCTAGACATTTCGTTTGCAGTTTCTATTATTTCAGCTTTTTGTTCATATGCTTTTCTTGTAATTTCATGTTCGTCTATCATTGATATTATTCTATTTTCAGCTTCTCTAACTATATCATCAGCTTCCTTTTGAGCTTCTTGCAAGATACGTCCTCTTTCTTCTTTTATCCATTTTGCTTGTTTTAACTCATCTGGAAGTTTTAATCTTACATCTTTTATAATTTCCAATACTTCCTCTTTGTCTACTATTGCTTTCTCTGTAAAAGGTATTGATTTACTCTTTTCTAATATATCCTCTAATGTTTCTAATAATGTAAAAATCTCCATGATTTTACTCCTTTCGAATAAATATGAGTATCGCACGCCCATATTTCCTTTTATCAAAAATCTTGATATTTTTGGTATTTATTGTTTCATCTTTTTTGTTGTCATCTGTTTCTACTATAATAATTCCATCTTTTGATAATAAGTTTAGGTTTATAATTTCTTCTATTGCCTTATTTGCGAAATCTGTTTTATAAGGTGGGTCTAAATAAATAATATCAAATTGTTTATTCTCTTTTCCTAGTTGTTTTAGTGCTAAGCTATAATCTTTATTAATTACAGTTGCTTTATCTTTACTTCTAGTGTTTTCAATATTTGTTTTGATAATTTTTACAGCATCAATTGAATTATCGCAAAACGTAGCAGATTTTGCTCCTCTACTAATTGCCTCAATTCCTATTGCACCACTGCCCGCAAATAAATCTAAAACATCTTTATCTGCAATATCAAACTGTATTATATTAAATAAAGCTTCCTTTACTCTGTCTAAGGTAGGTCTTGTGTTCATTCCTTCTAATGATACTAGTTTCTTACCTCTCGCATTTCCACTAATTACCCTCATAAAATTCCTCAAATATTTTGTCTACTTATATTTTATTCGTTTTTTTAGATAAGTCAAGAGTATTAATCAAAATGTAATATTAATTTAATATTCTTGTAATAATTCTGTTATATTATACCTTATTTTGTAATATTTATCAATAGTTAGATGAAAAGTTTTTAAATCTATTTTGTTCCAAAAATTCTATCTCCTGCATCTCCTAAGCCTGGTAATATGTAAGCTTTTTCGTTTAATTGTCTATCTATTGCTGTGCAGTATATTTGTACATCTGGATGTTTTTCCTCTATTGCCTTTATTCCTTCTGGTGCGGCTATTATGCATAAGAATTTTATTTTTGTTACTCCCTTTTCTTTTAGTAGTTCAATTGCATCTAGTCCTGAACCACCTGTTGCAAGCATTGGATCTAAAATTAGTACTTCCCTATTTTCTATTCCCTTTGGAACTTTGAAGAAATATACATTTGGTTTAAATGTTTCTTCATCTCTGTACATTCCAATATGTCCTATTTTTGCGTTTGGCATCATATTTATTATACCATCTAGCATTCCTGTTCCTGCTCTTAAAATTGGCACAAATGCATAGTTTTCTTCATTTATTTTTCTCGTTTTCATTTTTTCCATTGGTGTTTCAATTTCTGTTTCATACATTTTTGCATCTTTCATCGCTTCATAGCAAAGCATTTCTCCAAGTTCTGAAATTATCTCTCTAAATTCCTTTGTTCCTGTTTTTTTGTCTCTTAATATTGCTAGTTTGTGTTCAATTAATGGGTGTTTTAGTTCAATTGCTTTCATTAAAATTTCCTCCTTACATTTTATTTGGCATTTCCATACCTAATAGCGTTACGCCACTTTTTAATACTGTTCCTACTGCATATGTTAGTGCTAAACGTGCATCTTGAACAGTTTTATCTTCTGTTATTATTTTATGTTCATTATAGAATGTGCTAAAATTTTGTGCTACATCTATTAAGTATCTTGAAATAATTGATGGTTCGTTTTTATCTGCAGCTAATGTTACAAATTCATTAAATCTATATAACAGTTTTAGTGTTTCAACTGCTTCTTTTTCTTGAAGTTTGCTAAAATTAATATTCTCCAAATCAGGTACATATCCTGCTTTTTCTAGTAAGCTTCTTGTACGAACATATATGTATTGAATGTATGGTCCAGTTTCTCCTTGGAAGTTAAGTAACATATCCCAGTCGAATATTTCATCTTTTATTCTGCTATTTGATAAATCATTAAATATTATTGCTCCAACACCAACTTTTCTTGCTACTTCTCCTTTATCTTCTAAGCCAGGATTTTTCTCGTCTATTATTTTTTCAACCTTTTGAATTGCTTCTTTTAATATGTCTTCTAGGAATACTGAGTTTCCTTTTCTTGAGCCTATTTTCTCTCCATCTTTATCTACAACTAAGCCAAATGGTACATGTTCGCATTTTCTTGCATATTCTGGGTATCCCATTAATTCAAGTACTTTGAATACTTGCTTAAAATGTAATCTTTGCTCATTTCCTACTACATAAATTGCTTTATCAAAGTCGTATTTATTTATTCTATCTTTTAATGATGCTAAGTCTCTTGTTGCATAAATTGTTGTTCCTGCTGATGTAATTATTATGCATGGTGGCATATCATATTCAGATAAATCAACAACTTGTGCTCCTTCAGATTCTTTTAGCAAACCTTTTTCTCTTAGTTCATCTACAACTGCATCCATTTTATCATTGTAGTATGATTCGCCATTATATGAATCAAATTTTGAGTTTAATAAATTGTATGTTTTTTGATAGTTTTCTAGGCTTATTCTTCTTATCCATTTCCAAGTTTCTACTTCTTTTTCTTCTCCATCTTCTAGTCGTTTGAAGTATTCCCTTGCAAGTTCAGTAAGTTCTGGTTTTTCCTTTTCCTCTTGGCAAAATCTCACATAGATTTTTAAAATTGCTTGAATTTCACTTTGTGAAAAGTCATATTCATCTTTCCACATATCATAACCTGCCATTACCTTACCAAATTGTAAGCCCCAGTCTCCTAAATAGTTTATTCCAACACTGTTATATCCTAAGAAATTATATATTTTGTATAAAGCTCCTCCAATTACTGTAGAACGTAAATGTCCTATGTGGAATGGTTTTGCAATGTTTGGTGCTGAGTAATCTATTACCACATTTTTGCCCATACCAATATTACTTGACCCATATTTTTCTTGCTTTTGAGCAACTTCTTTTAAAACAGTTTCTGCAAGTGATGCTTTATTTATATATATATTCAGATATCCACCAACAATTTCAATTTTTTCTATACTTCCATCATCAAGTTTTATTGCTTCTTTAATTTCGCTTGCAATTACTGGTGGTGCTTTTCTTAAACTCTTGGCTAATTTAAAGCATGGAAATGCATAATCCCCTAAATCGCTATTGGGTGGTATTTCTATATATGTTTTTAATTCTTCTTTATCAATATTTGTAACTTCAGATATTTTTTGTGCTATATTTTCTTTAAAGTCTATCATTTTGTTCTCCTTCCAATTAATCTCCTACACATATTCCTAAGTTTCTTGCTACTTTCATTAGGTCATCATCTGGTTGAATTGTTTTTATATTTGTGTTTGCTGTTCCACCTGATCTTGCACCTATTTCCTTGTTGTTACCTACTACTTCTTCTAGTGGTACATATCCAAGCTTTCCGCCTTGTAATGTTACTAACACATTAAATGTTCCTGCTAATGCAAGTTCCATTGCTTTGTATCCATATTTTGTTGATAATACTCTATCAAATGCAGTTGGTGTTCCACCTCTTTGTACATATCCTAAGGTTGTGTTTCTTGATGCAACTCCTGTTAAAGCTTCTATATCTTCTGCTACTTTTTCTCCAATTCCACCTAAACGTACGTTGTCTAGTCCTTTTCCGTCATCTAATGTTTTCTTAACTACCATTTCTCCATCTTTTGGTTTTGCACCTTCAGATACTACTACTATGCTAAACTTTTTACCTGCTGCTCTTCTTTGATTTATTTTTTCAACAACTTTGTTTATATCATATGGAATTTCTGGAATTAAGGCTACATCTGCACCTCCTGCTATTGCAGATTCTAGTGCTATCCAACCTGCGTAACGTCCCATTACTTCAAGTACCATTACTCTGTGATGTGATTCTGCTGTTGAATGCAATCTATCTAATGCTTCTGTTGCAACTGATACAGCTGTATTATATCCAAATGTTATTTCACAATGTGCTACATCATTATCTATTGTTTTTGGAACGCCAATTATATTTAATCCTTTTGTTGAAAAGTCTCTTGCAGATTTTTGTGTTCCATCTCCTCCTAATGTAAAAATGCAATCAAATCCTGCTTTTCTTACATTTTCTATACATTCATCTGAAACATCTTTATATACTGTTTGTCCGTTTTCTTCAACCTTTAAATTGAAAAGGTTTGTGCTATTTGATGAACCAATTATTGTTCCACCTCTGTGTAATAATCCAGAAGCACTTCCATTTGATTCTAATTTAATATACTCATTTTTGTAAAGTCCTTTATATCCTTCAATATAGCCATAACATTCTACTCCGTTTGTTTCTGCTGTTTTTACTATTGCTCTTATAACAGCATTTAGTCCTGGGCAATCGCCCCCATTTGTAATAATTGCAACTTTTTTAATCATTTAAATCTCTCCTATTCTTTATTTTCTTTTGCCATTTTTATAGCATCTCTTAAGCTAAGTTTTGCACCTGTGTTTAAAATTGTTGATGAATATACTTTTATTGCTATCATCGCTACTAAAATTGTTGAAACAACTAATACTGCAATTGATATTAAAATTTCGCTAGTTGTTGCTGTGCCCATCATTATTCTAAGTGGCATACAAAATGGTGATGATATTGGAACTATTCCTGCAACTTTATTTAATTCACTGCTTGGGTTCATCATTGAGAAATATGCTAAGTAAAAGCCTATTACAGCAATAAAGCTTACTGGACCATTTGCAGATTGCACATCTTCTGGTTTACTTACTGTTGCTCCTGTTAATGCAAAGAATAATGAATATAGTCCATATCCTAAGCAGAAGTAAACTAAAGTTATAATAAATAGTGTTGGTGTTATTGCTGATACATCAAATATTGAATTTAACACTTCTGGGTCCATGCAAAATTTTGCTGAAACAAGTGCTACAACTATCATTAGTATTACTTGTATTAGCCCAACTATACCAATACCTATTGTTTTTCCAAGTACTATTGTTTTAGAATCTGTTGATGTAACAAGTGTTTCAATTATTTTAGATGTTTTTTCTGTTGTAATTGCTGTTGAAACTTGACCCGCACAGAAAAATACTGCATAGAATAGTACTATTGATATCATCATCATTATAAATACATTTCCTTTTGCTGCATTTTCATCTGTTTCGACAAGGCTTGTTTCAAATTGTGGTTCTATTGCTTGTAGCTGTTCTGGTGTTAAGTTTAATTTTGTAATTTGAACATTACTATATAGGTTTGTAAATGTTGCAACTAGAGTTTGTGGAATTTCTCCATAGTTCATCGCTGCACTTTCAACTATATATTCCATTTTAACATTAGCATTTTCACCTTTTGTAAATTTAATGCATGCATCGAAATCATTCTCAACCTTTTGTTTTATTTCATCTTCGCTTAAATCTTCATTTAATACATTAAATTGGTATCCTAAATTAAGTTCATTTAAGTTTTCAATTTGTCCTTCAAATAAGTTCTCTGGGTCTAAGATTAATAAGTTCTCATTTCCATTTGCATCAAACTTCTGCATTATATTTGGTATATTAAATGCAATAACTATCATTAGTAAAATTACTATTGTAGAAATTATAAATGATTTTCTTTTTACCATTTCATTAATTGTAAATGATGTTACAACGCCAAGATTTCTCATATTTTATGCACCTACCTTTTCTATGAAAATTTCATTTAAAGTAGGTTTTTTAAATTCAAACTTATTTAAATTTATATTGTTTTCTGCTAATTTCTTAAATAAATTCTGTCCTTCTGTTTGTTCTTTAATTCTAACTAAGTAGTGGTTTTCTCTATTTTCTAATATTTCTAAACCTTGATTTTTGATTAATTCTTCAATATTGTCTTTGCTTATAATTTCTATCTTTTCTGATGGATAGCTTTCTTTAATTTCTTCTAAGTTTCCTTGTAGAACTGTATTTCCTCTATTTAGTATAGTTAGGTTAGAGCAAAACTCTTCAATTGATGACATCTGGTGACTAGACATTATTATGTATTTGTTTTTGCTTACAAGCTCTTCTACAACCTTGCTAAGCATTTCTGTGTTTACTGGGTCTAAGCCACTAAAAGGTTCATCTAAAACTATTAATTCTGGGTCATTCATTACAGCTATTATGAATTGAATTTTTTGTTGGTTACCCTTTGATAGCTTTTCAGCAAGCATGTTTCTGTATTCTTCCATATCTAATCTTTTTAACCAATAATCTATTGCCTCTGTAGCTTCTTTTACTTTCATACCTTTAAGTCTTGCAAAATACATTAGTTGGTCAAAAATTTTTGTTTTTGGGTATACGCCTCTTTCTTCTGGCATATATCCAAAGTTTACGTTTTCCCTTGTAACTTCTTTTCCGTTCCAAGTAATTGTTCCAGACGTTCTTTTTATTATTCCTAATATCATTCTTATTGTTGTTGTTTTTCCTGCACCGTTTGTACCTAAAAGTCCATAAACACCTGGCTTATCTATTGTAAGGCTTAAATGCTTAACCGCTTCTTTAGTGCCAAAACTCTTGCAAACATCCTTCAATTCCAACCCCATAATATTTCCTTCTTTCCTAAACATTATATGTTCTCAATTTCTTTTATTAAAACTTCTTTTAATTCGTTTTTTAACTCTGGTAAACTGTTCTTTATAGTTCCCCACAAAACAGATAAATCAACATTCTCATAATCATGCACAATTCTATTTCTCATACCTTTAATGCTTTTCCATGGAATATTATCATATTTATTTTGAGTTTCATCACTTACATCCTTTGCTAGTTCTCCAATTTGAGATACGGTAAAAGCACACGCTGTAATAGTCTTTTTATCGTCTAAAAAATTAATTGCTTCCATTCCTTCTATATATGTTTCTACATCTTCTATGTATCTAATTATTTTTTGTATTAGAATTCTGTCCTTACTTTTCATATAAAACTACCCCCTCTTTTTGTATATTTTTATATATGTCACTATCTTTTTGAATTTCTGTAATTTCAAATAAATCTATGTTTTTATTTAGTTGCTCTACTAATTCTTCAAGCAAGCCATAAAAATTAATGTTTAATAATTTACCGTTGCTATCAATTATTAAATCTATATCGCTTGTTTCCGTTGGGCAATTTTTTGCATAAGAGCCAAATAGAATTGCTTTTTCAACTACTGTATCTTTTAAAATTTTTGCTAATATTGTTTTTAATTCATCAATAGAATAAATTTTGTTAGACATTTATTCCCCTTCTTTCCTAAAATATCACAAATAATTATATACTAAACTTAGCTTTATTGCAATAGTTTTACAAGTTTATTTGCACGAAAAGTAGTGGCTTGTTTGCCACTACTTTTTATTGGTTTATTTACCTAAAACTTCATTAATTTTTTGGGTTGCTGTTTTTACTGATGTTTCGTCTGGTCTCATAACATATAGTTCTTGACTTCCCATTGAGTATGTTGATGCATAATCTCCTGTTCCTGTTAGAGAATTGCTCTTTATTGTCCATGATGGCATTGTGTTTAATTGGTCTTTTACAATTTTGCTTAGTTCATCTTGACCTATATTTGTTTGGAAACTTCCTTCTAATGCACTTAATATGCTTGTATATTTAGTTAATATTGTTGTACTACTTGTTACCTTATCAATAATTGCTGATATTACTTTTTGTTGATTTTTAACCCTTTGATTATCTCCATCTTCAAATGAATATCTTTCTCTGCTGAAGGCTAGAGCTGCATCTCCATCTAAGTAGTTGATGCCTTTCTTGAAACTATAATGTGTTCCATTTGTTGTAAACGCATAATCTGAGTTTACTTCAATTCCTCCAAGTTCATCTACTAATTTAATTACTGTTGTAAAGTTTACTCTTACATAATAGCTTATATCAATATCTAATAAATCTTCAACTGTTGTAACTGTTTCGTTTACTCCATATATACCAGAGTGTGTTAGTTTATCCTTTGCACCATATCTATGAAGAGTAACATAGTAATCTCTAGGTATTGATGTAAGTAGTATTTCATGTGTATTTAGATTTACTGTAGCAATAATATTTGCATCACTTCTTGCAACATTGCTTATATTTCCTGATGTATCTATTCCTGTAATATATATGTTAAAAGCTTTACCTTCAACATTGTATCTTGATTGTGTATCATCTATACTTGCTGTTTTAATTACATGAGTAGAAGTATGAATTATTTTAGTATTAGCTTTAAAATCCTTTATTTCCTCATCCAGCATATCATATTGTGATGAACTAACAGCTATTGCATCTGCATATCCTTCTATTAACTTACTTCCTACTTCTGACAAGCTTTCTTTTTCTACAAGTGTTGCCTTTGCTTTATCTATAATATCCTTTTTAACATCTTCTTCAATTTTGAACATTAAAATTTCTTTACCTTTAAGGTCTATTGGTTTATTGTATTGGCTGTTTTTTTGAACAACTACATAATATTCCTCTGTTTCTAATGCTTCTTTAACCATATTTTTCAAGAACTTCATAGTTACATTTGCATAATTTGTTGCAAATATGTATACAACTGAAAGTATAATTGCAATAATCGTACAAATTACATTTGTTTTGCAAAGTTTCTTTGGTTTCCAAAGTCCTAATGTTACAAGTATTGTTAATATAAGCTCCACTAGGCTAAATATAAGCACATATTTTCCTGGCAACATGTTCATTTTAATTATTGATACAAAGAAAATAATTGTAATTACTAAGTATGCCAATGTTATTAGCTTAAATAATAATGGTGTTTTTTTATTTCCACTTTTCATTGATTTTTTATCTTCTTTCATTCTTTTTCCTTTGCCCATTTGCATTCCTCCTTGATTTTAATCCCTAGCAAATAAGTCCCTTGTGTATACCTTTTCTTTTACTACTTCTAAGTCTGAATTCATTCTATTTGCAACTATAACATCAGACATCTTTTTAAATTCATCTAAGTCTCTTATAACTTTGCTATTGAAAAATTCATCTTCTTTTAATGTTGGCTCATATACTACAACTTCTATACCTTTAGCCTTTATTCTTTTCATTATTCCTTGTATTGCACTAGATCTAAAATTATCTGAACCACTTTTCATTGTTAATCTATATATTCCAACAATGTTTGGTTTTCTTGCTATAATTGTTTCTGCAATATGGTCTTTTCTTGTAGTATTACTTTGAACTATTGCACTTATCAAGTTTTCAGGAACATCTTTATAGTTTGCTTTTAATTGCTTTGTATCTTTTGGTAAGCAATATCCACCATATCCAAATGATGGGTTATTATAATGTGTTCCAATTCTTGGGTCTAAGCACACACCTTCTATAATGTCCTTTGTATTAAGCCCTTTTATTTCTGCATAAGTATCTAATTCATTAAAGTATGCTACTCTTAATGCTAAATATGTATTTGCAAAAAGTTTAACAGCCTCTGCTTCCGTTGAATTCATAAATTTAATTTGAACATCTTCTTTTAAGCATGCATCTTTCAAAAGATTGGCAAATTCTTCTGCTCTTTTTGATTTCTCTCCTACAATAATTCTTGATGGATATAAATTATCATATAAAGCATGACCTTCTCTTAAAAATTCTGGGCTAAACATTATATTATCTATTCCATACTTTTCTTTCATTGCACTTATAAAACCAACTGGTATTGTTGATTTAACAACCATTGTTGTTTCAATATTCATTGATTTAACTTTTTGAATAATATCTTCAACGCTAGATGTATCAAAGTAATTCTTTACATCATCATAATTAGTTGGAGTGCTAATTATAACAAACTTTGCTCCTTCAAAAGCTTCTTTATAATCTAAAGTTGCTTTTAAATTTAAGTTTTTATCTTTAAAAAATTCTTGTATTTCCTTATCTTCAATTGGTGAAATACGATTATTAATTTTTTCTACCTTTTCTGGAATGACATCTAGTGCTACTACTTCATTTTTTTGACTTAACAATGTTGCTAAAGACAAGCCTACATATCCTGTTCCTGCTATTGCTATTTTCATAAAATACCTCCATTACTACTTATTTATTTTAATATAGGTCTTTGTTTATTATATACCATTTTACAAAATTTTCAATACCCTGTTTGAAAGAAGTTTTTGGTTCATATCCAATTAGCCTGTTTGCTTTTGAAATATCTGCAAAAGTTCTTTCAACATCTCCTGGTTGCATTGGTAGTTCCTCAATATTTGGTGTTTTATTTAAAACTTCTGCAATAGTATCTATCATTTCTTTTAAAGAAACTGGTGATGAGTTTCCTAAATTTAGAATTTCATATACATCTTTATTATTATTAACATACTCTATAGATTTTTCAATTCCACTTACAATATCCTCTACATATGTATAATCTCTTGATGTTGTACCATCTCCAAACATTGGAATTGGCTCATTATTTAACATTAATCTTGTAAACTTATTAATTGCTAAATCTGGTCTTTGTCTAGGTCCAAACACTGTGAAAAATCTAAGCATTATAACATTAAAATCAAATAATTTATGGTAAACATGTGTCATAACTTCATTAGCCTTTTTAGTTGCTGCATAAGGGCTAATTGCAAAATCAACAACCATATCTTCCTTGAAAGGAACTTCCTTGCAATTTCCATACACACTACTAGAAGATGCCATAACTAACTTTTTAACATTATGTGCTTTCATTTCCTCTAAAATATTTTGTGTTCCCACACAGTTTACTTCTTGATAATAGATTGGATTATCAATAGAAGGTCTAACACCTGCCATAGCAGCTAAATGAATAACTACATCGACATTTGCTTCATCAAATGCTTTAGCAAGCTCCTCTCTATTTCTAATATCAATTCTTTTTAAAGTGTAATTAGCATTATTCAAATTATGCTTAACATTATCCTCTTTGATTTTTGGGTTATAGAAATCACAAAAATTATCTACAACTATTACTTTATTGCCTTCCTTTAAAAGTTTGTCCGCTAAATGTGAACCAATGAAACCGGCTCCACCGGTGATTAAATATGTTTGCATATGTTCCTCCTATTTTATTCTATTAAATTGTTTTTTTATTTTTTTACAAATTTTTGTATTTAAAAATATTTCACTTATATTATCTAATAATTTTATCTCTACTTTTTCAATTGTTTTTCGTCTTATCAAATCTATGAGCACACATATAATCATAGTAAATGTTATTGAAAATATTGCGTTTACAATTAAAAAGTTAGAGTTTACGTATAAATTACTTTTAAAAACTTTACACCATAATATTTTTCTAACAAATACATTTTCGTGAATAATATACACACCTAGCATGGTTGAAGCAATTTTATTAATTATCTTATTCTCCTTAACTTTTAAGTTTACAAACGATAAAAATATAGTAACTGAGGTTATTAAGGTTAAAATTGAATTCCTTTTTGAAAAGTATAACTCATTTCCCTTGAAAATCTCTATTTTCAGTGATATCAAATCAAATATTAATATAGATATAAATATGCTCAAATACAATATTATACTTGTAGCTATTACCTTTCTGTTATCAACTTTTATAGGATTTCTTTTTAAATATGCTCCCATAATGTATAATGTTATAAACCACAATATATGTGAAAAATGTCTATTTACATTAAAAATTGTTGGTATTATACTTTCAATAACTACAAGCATTAATATTAACTTTATTGTATCACTTTTTTCTAATGTATTTAATAATTTATTTATATATGGTGAAAAAATATATAGTATTATGTAAGCAGTTATAAACCAATACAAAGAAAAAGTGACTGGCATTATTGATTTTTTATATTCGGTTAAAGTTATATTTCCAGCATTAGCAACATTAAACATTATTAAAAAAATTATGGAGTAAGTAACTGTTTCTAGTATTATTTTTACAACTTTTTTTGTTTTAAATTGTGAGTCTACAAGAAAATACCCACTAATCAAAATAAAACAGTTGACACCTATTTCTCCACCGATGGATAGAAATTGTATAATCATTTTATTAATAGTTATTCCATTATCAAATGTAAACTTACTGTATATAGCATAATGATATGCAACTATTAATGTCATGCAAAAAATTCGTAACCATTCTATATTTGATTTTCTATTTTTAGCCACAGTTTTGTTTTCCTTTCTGCCTATGATTTAAGTTTTTAATTATATTTTTAAAATCTTTCATTTCATTTCTATATAGAATAGCATTTATAGGTATTACAACTATTGATGCAATTGTGAAAATTTCTAAAGCATATTTTATCCAAGTAAAATAGTTTGTAAATTCATAATTAGGCAACAATTTTGCAATTAGTATTGTTATAATTCCTTGTATAATAATTACTCCCACTCTAAAGAAAGAGGTTTGTTGTTTTCTTTTTAAAATATATTTATTTGTGTGGTACATAAATTCAATTGTTCTAATCAACATCGCCACAAGAGTTCCTATTGCTACACCTATAATTTCATATTTCCACACAAGAATTATAGAAATTACAATATTACTAATGGCTTCCACCCATGCTCCTTTTTGTGTTTCTTTAAAATGTCCTGCTGCTAATGTAATTCCAATGTATGGTAGCCTTATTGACCATAAAAATTCAGCAAATACAAGTACTGTAGCAAATATTGGTCTTATATAGTTTGCATCTTTTATTCCAAATGTATAAACTTGCACAAATGGAACTATAAGTATTAGAGTACACAAATATGCAATGGTTGTTATTGTATAGTAAAACAATTCATATGTTTTAAAGCTTTTGTTTAATTGTTCCTGTTCTCCCTTTGCAATCATATCTCCAAAAGAAGCATCTACTCCCCCTGTAAAGGCCTGAATTATTGAATTTACGCCTTTAACAACTAGCATGTATACTGAGTATACTGATACTTCTGAAATTTTTGCAAAAATTGTTAATATTGTTATATCTGTATTGTTATGAACAACTGAAGCAATGTGCTGTGCTAACCCAGCCCATTTTTGTTTTAGTTGATAATTTTTATCTGCTTCTTTTAAGTTAATATTATATTTTTTCTTTACATATATATTTTGTGCAATTGGTCTTAAAACAAATATTAAACCGCTTACTAGTTTAATTACCTGTATATTTGCATTTACTTTTGCAAGTATAATTATTGCTATTGTGTTTAAAATATACCCAAACATTTGAATAATAGAGGTTACATATGTTTTTTGTTCTGCTTGTAAATATAATTTATATACCATTCCAAAGTAATATTCTGCAAGCGTACTAATTGATATGATTAGTACTAGCGACATTGTATATACAAATGTAAATTCTGCACTTACTATTAATGGATAAATAACAGATAGTACGATTAAATATACAATAAATATTGCAGCAATAACTCTAAAAAACTTTTCTGCAGATTTTAAAATATTTTCTATCTGTTTTTTATCTTTTTTTGCTATTGGCCCATATAAAGCTGATTTTATAACTGGCCCAATACCTGCCTCTAACAGAGTTATATATGCTAAAAATTGTGTTATTGATGAGACTAGTCCGTTAACATTTGAACCAAATTTTTCAATTATAATTTTGGGAACTATAAAGCCACAAATTAAGGTTGTAACTTGCAATAGTAGTGATGAAATTATATTTAAAATTGCTTTTTTACTTCTCAATTTTCTTTCTCCTGTTCTAATTTACAGTGTTTCTTTCTAAAGTCTCTAATACGGTTATCAATAATTTCTCCATTCTTAATAACAACTGCATTTTGAATGCATTCATCTTTATCTTGTTTTATCAAGCAATTAAAATGTTTTGCAAGTGCATTACTAATATACTTAGTAACTGTTCTGTAAAACAATGCAGGTGTATTATCTACAGAGTAATGTTTTATTCCTTCAACTTCATAAACTGGATCATCTATTGTTGTTGGATGTGATGTTTCAATTTCCAAATAAGGATCACAACTTATGTCTATTATAATGCTTCCTGGTTTTAGTCTTTTTAAATCATTTTTATATATTAGTCTATCCTCTCTAGAAGTATCCCACATAACGCAATTAATTATATAGTCATATTTTCCAAGGTTTTCTTTAAATAATTCTTCTAGATTTCTATTGTATACATCAACTTCTGCTCCTAAACCGATTTAAAATTCTTTGTGCACCTTTTGCTGTTTTTCCATTTCCTATAATTGCTGCTTTAGCATCATATGGCATTAATCCTGTATAAAGAATTGCTTGTAGTACCCCAGCTTCACCAGCTATTTCTCTATTCTTGTAAAAAATATATCTTCCTTTTTCAAACATTTCTTCCATTGCAATTACAGTAGCTTTTTTTTCTATAATTTTGCTTGTGAAATCGATATTTTGAACAGCATGGGCCCAACCTAATAAAGTTTTTCCTTCATCAATTTGGTCTAAATAATCAGCATCTCCTAATTTTAAATCTACCACTATATCTTTTTTCAATATTTCTTGTCTTGGAGCAATATGACTTCCCATTTGTATATACTCTTCATCTTCTATACCCAAGCATTTTCCATAGCCTGTTTCGAAATACATATTTTCTGGGTTTGCTATATTTAGTAAATCCTTAGGTAAAATAGCCCTTCTTTTTTCATTATTTTTATGACTTATCAAGAATCCTATTGTTTGCATAATTCTCCTCCTTCAATTTGCAACTTATTCGTAAATATCTCATCTGTTTCTTTTCTTCTGTTAGCATCAAAACCAGCTTGTGGAAAGAATGTAAATTCTCCGAAAATAAATTTTCTCATTAACATTATATAAGTCCATTCTAACAAATTTAATTCCTTTTGATAATTTCTCTACGATTCCAAACATTTTTTCCACACCTAGAGGTTTTTCTTCCAATTCTCCTTCTAATTTAATTCCATCATTGCTCATGTTTCTCATAAAATTCCATTCTTTATTATAAAAATAGAATTTTGGATGTCCTGTTTCTCTTCCTGTACAAATCATTACATAATCCGCTTGTCCATTAAAGCAATAAAATTTATAATCTTTTATATTTGTATGGTCTTTATTTTCCATATATTTTTCTGCAATTATTCTTGGTTTTACGTTTTTATATGGCCATTCTCTATGAATTCGATAATAGTCTCTTTTAAGCCATTTATTTACTTGTTTTTTTAGCTTTTTGTAATCAATTTTGCTCTTATCTTTACAAATAAACACATTTCCAGATGTATGTGTTGGTTTTAGCACAAATTCATTAGGTAATGCATCAAAATCAATATCGTCAAACTTGTCCCAAACTCCAAGTGTTGGAATTATATATTCTTTTCCAATAATATTAGCAACATATTCCTTTGCCTCATACTTATCAACCATTTTTGTGTATTCCGGATTTCTATCATGTAATTTTAACCATTGAAGCTTTTCGTTAAATGTTTTAGGGTTTTCTAAATCAAGTTTTGTACCCATCATTAACTTGTATTTCATCTTTAAAAAAGTTTCGTCTGGTATAAATGAAAGATAGTTTTTATTCATTAAGTATAATATTATTTTTTTTGGTTCTACTATATAACTAATTATTTTATTCATATGTCTTTTTATATCCTTTCAAACAATATGTTTCTATATGGCATTATACTTGCACCGCTCCACATTCTATAAATTCTAAAAATAAGCCAAAGGACTAATGCTACAAATATTATTATATCAAATACTTTTTTGTTTTTAACAATATTTTTCTCTCGATAATACAAGTATAAGTCAGAGTATAGTATATATTTAGGTAAATCGAAAAATAGCATTAATCTATATGCAACATTAATAGAAATAGTAATTGGCAGTAATGCTATCAGAAAGAAGAAACCTTTATAAAAAATATAATGTCCTTTTTCTTTCACATAGCTTACAAACTTATCATCTAAAAACATCATTCCATAAAGTATTAATGTTGGAATGTATCCCCACAATGATATTTGAATACGATTTGCATAATTCGCAAAGCCAGAATGCTTAATTAAATATATCACAACTGGGAAAGAAATTATACTAATTACTATAGAAACTACTGGTATTATTATTGCATTTTTCTTGTTAATAAACTTATCTGGAAAATATTTATAGAAAATTGCAAATACCACTAGAATTAATGCTACATAATGTGATAAATATGCAACTATCATTAAAATTATTGCATATATACATTTATCTTGTTTCATTTTTTCCATAGCAATAAATCCAATTGCAGCAACAAAACAATTTCTAATAATATTTAAGCTTTGAAGTAATGGGATGAAAAAAAGTATAACAAAACTTGTTGCGTTTGTATCTTGAATTTCCTTATCTATTATATAAATATATGATATTATTATTGCAGAGTAAATAATAAACTCAAAGCAAATATAGTTTCCTCCAAGTATTCTTACTAAATACATTAAATTATAATATATGTATTCATATCCATTAAAAATCAAACTGTTATTTTGGAAAAACTTTACATATCCTAATTCATTAAAGTATTTCATGTATGTCATTGTGTCTGAGCCGTCCTATTTTCTTTGTTACAACTCTAAAACATGAAAATACTATAAAAACAAAATATATAACAAAGTAATATAAATATTTTTGTGATATTTCCTTCTTTCCTATTTTTATTTTTTTATTTTTCAATTTAACTTGAACTGATCTTCTAGCACATAAAGTCATTAGTATGGCTAATACCACATATAATAAAAGTGTTGACCAACTCCATCCTTTTTCTATCAAATCAATACTTCCTTTCGTTCTTCAATACTAATTATAACACTTCTGAACAAATTCTTCGGTAACCTGCTCTATCATATACTTATTTTGAATAAAAGCTTTCTCACATTCTTTTCTTTGAATATCTCTTTTTTGTAAAATATGTTCTGCCCACTCTTTACTTGTTTTGTCAAGTTCTATATATCTAACAAATCCTGTAATATTTGCCTCTCTTGTAATAGTACTTGATACAAAGCATTCTAATCCAGTTGCCTGTGCCTCTATTATTACATTAGGCATTCCTTCAAAAAGAGAAGGAAATACTAATACATCCATTGCCATATAATATTCATTTACATTAGAAACAGGTGGCATTATTGTAACAAAATCATTTAGTCCTAATAATTGAATTTTATCTTTAATTTTCTCCTCCAACTCACCTTTTCCTATAAGTATCAAATGAGTATTATTATCTTTCTTATGTATTTCATTAAATATATCTATTAGAAATTCATGGTTCTTTTGAATATTAAATCTTCCAACATGTCCAATAACGGTCTTATCCTCTAGTTGTAGTTCTTTCCTTATTTTGTTTCTTTTTTCTATATCAAACTTGAACCAATTATAGTCCAGACCATTGTGTATTATTTGTACTTTTCCATTTTTTACAGTTTTTTCTCCAAACACAAATTCAGCTGCTTCTGTTGATGGAGCTAGTTTTACATTTGGTATTATTCTAGGTAAGAAGCCAAAAAGTCTATTAAAAACTCTACTAAAGAAGCCTCCTGTCACACCTGCGTTGCTTGACCTATATATTAATTTTTTTGCTCCAGCTGCTTTTGCAACAAGCAAATCTAACGCAGCTAAAGACTGTTGACTTGTCCTTAAAACTGATTGATACTTATTTTCTTTTATGATTTTTTTTAAGCCAAAAAATGATTTAAGTGGATGTTTTGATTTAGGTGGAATTATAAAAACTTTTCCTCCCATTTTTTTTATTTCTTCATCATATGCTCCAGCTTTATTAACGCAGAAATCCATTTGGTATTTTGTCTTGTCCAAGGTTCTATAAACTTTCATTAAGAATGTTTCTGCTCCACCTCTATCCATACTACTTACTATACAAAGTAGCCTTTTGACATCTTTTGGTTCCATTTCATGGCCTCCATATGTTTTATTTTGCATTACTTTTATTATCAATAAAATCTGTTAATACTTTAATTGCAACTTCCTTATCAAATTTTTTATATGATTCCAGTGCATTCTTTTTTAATTTGATAACGTTATCCACATTTTCAGTATACTTCAGTATCTCTTCAAAAGCTTTTATGTTTTCAAATTCATATATATATGAATTGTAATCATTTAATAATATTTCTCCACAGTTTTCCCAATTAGCTGCAACAACTGGAACTCCTGCTGCTAATGCATCTATAATAGTGCCTGGAATTCCTTCTGTATAAAATCTTGTTGGAAATAATAAAAGATAATAATCTTTTAGCACATTTACTGATTCGTTTGATGGAATGCAACCTTTGTATTTTATATACTCTGGAAAAGAGTTTTGTATTTTCTCAAATTCTTTAGCATAATCTTTGTCAATTGGTCCAAATATATTTAAACTATATATAGTGTTTTTTTCTTCTTCGTTTATTTTTTTCACTACTCTTATTGCATCTTCAATTCCCTTTTGTTTCATAACTCTTGAGAATGTACATAGCTTTAATGGTGTAATATAATTTTTATTTAATTCTTCTTCCTGTAAAGCTTGAATGTCTTTAAAATTATATAAAATTTCAACATTTTTAATGTTCATTTCCTCAAGGTTGTTTTTCATAATTTTTGTTTCAACAAAAATTTTATCTAATTTACTTATTTTTTTCTTCAGTAAATTCCTATTTTGTAGGAGTTCTGATAGCCATCCTCCAATTACTACATACATTACTCTTTTTCCATATATTCTCTTTAATATTGAGAATAATGGTACAAATGCTTTAACCCCATTCTGTGCTGGTAGCATTATAATGTTTTCATTATTTTTTACTGCCTTTATACATTTTATTAAAAAAGTGATTGGCTTTTTCTTCCAATTATATGTATCTAGCTTAGTTACTGCATTTTCGCCATATTTCTGACAAAGTGCCATGTATATATTTTTTGTTTTAACTGTTTGTCCATCTAAAAATTCCTTTGTGCCACCAAAGTGTCCACATATGCAAATTTTACTCATACCTTTTCCTACTTTATATGTAATATTTTAATTATTCCCCATACTACAATATGGAATGCTGACCTAAATACAGATAAGTGTTCTATCTCTCTATATAAATACCAGTGATATTTTACTAAATCTAATTTATTACTTGATATAGAGTTCTGTCTAATTCTGTATTCCATTAAAACTTCGTCTTGACCATATATATATCGTTCTTTTTTTAACATCTTAAGCCATAAGGCATCATCGTTTCTTTTTCTAATATTTGGTACTTCAAATTTCCCAAGCTTTTGAACATTATACATTACAGTTGAATTTCCTACAGGACAGCTTAGAAGCACTCCATTGTAATCGACCTTTTTCTTACATTTTATAATTTTTCCATTTTTGTTTCCTTGTTCATCAATTTGTTCATATGAAGAACACACAAAATTGTAATTGTTTTCTTTCATGAATTTTATTTGAGCTTCTAGTTTATTGCTTTTCCACAAATCATCACTATCTAGGAATGCCATATATTTTCCTTTTGCCTCTTGCATTGCTCTAGTTCTAGCTATTGCAGCTCCAGAGTTTTCTGTTAGTCTAATATATTTAATTCTTGGATCTTTATATGTACTTACAACTTCTTCTGTGTTATCTTTAGATTCATCATCAACAATTATCATTTCCCAGTTTTTATATGTTTGATTTAAAACTGTTTCAATTGTTTCTCCTATAAACTTTCCACAGTTGTAAGTTGGTGTAATGATAGAAATTAGTTCTTCATCCATTTTTTATTTTCCCACCTTTATTACTGTTTCTATGCATATTTTAAGGTCTTCAAATATACTAAATTTTTTAATATACTCTAAATTCCATTTCATTTTTTCTGGTAATATATCATTTACATAAGCCTTCTCAACAGTCTTGCCGCTTTTTGTTTGTTTCGAAATTATTTCATCTTCGTCTTTAAATTTTATACTTGCCATTGATGTTACTCCTGCAGGCATTAGCAAAGTTGCCTTCATTTCATCTGTATACATATCTACATATTTTTTCACTTCAGGTCTTGTGCCTACAAAAGACATTTCACCTTTTAAAATGTTTATTAATTGTGGCAACTCATCTAATCTGCATTTTCTAATTTTATTACCAATTCTTGTTATTCTACTATCTTGTTTTCCTGTAATCAATGCTCCTCTTTTATCTGCGTCTTGTATCATTGTTCTAAATTTAAAGATTTTAAATATTTTTCCGTTTGTTGTAACTCTCTCTTGTCTATAAAATACTGGTCCTTTCGAATCAATTTTAATCAAAATCGCAAGTATTATTAAGATTGGTGATAAGAGTATTAGCAATATCAATGAACCTATAAAATCTAAAAATCTCTTTAATAATAGCATTATTTTTTTCTGTTTTAAAATATCGTAATATTTTAAAACAGAATCATTTTGCATTTCTTTTGGAAGTTCTTTGAATTCTTTCAAAATCATATATTATATTCTCCTAATATGTCTACAAAATTGTTTATAACATACTCAACTTGTTCGTCTGTTAGTAATGTATATAAAGGTAATGTTATTTCTCCTTTATAGAAATTATAACTGTTTGGATAATTCTTTATATCAAACCCCAAATTTTTGTATGCTGTAAGCATTGGTAATGGCTTATAATGTACATTTGTAGCTATATCCCTTTGAGCCATCTTTTTTATAATTTCATTTCTTGTTTGTTCTTCTATTCCATTTACTCTTGTTATAAATAAATGTCCTGATGAAGATGTATTGTTTTCTAGGTCTTCATGTTGTAATGTTAGAACGTTATGTCCTTTTAGTTTTTCTTCATATGTTCTTATTATGTTGTGTCTTCTTTTTAACATTTCATCATATCTTTCTAGTTGTGCAAGTCCTATGCTAGCCATTATGTCTGTCATATTGCATTTGTATGCTGGTTCAACTATATCATATTCCCATGAGCCTAATTCATTTTTATGTAAGGCATCTTTTGTTTGCCCATGTAATGATAATAGTTGGAACTTCTTATATAATTCTTCACTATCTATTCCTTCATGTTTTTTCCAAGTTACTGCTCCACCTTCAGCTGTTGTTAAGTTTTTTACAGCATGGAAAGAGAAACATGTAAAATCTGCATATTCTCCAGATTTTTTATTGTTTCTTGTTGCACCAAAGCCATGTGCTGAATCTGCAACTATAGCTACTCTACCAATTGCTTTTTGTATATCATTACTTGGTTTAAATAGTTGTTTTTTATTCTCTACAACTTCTTGTATTCTATCATAATCGCACAATATTCCTGCAACATCAACTGGAATAATTGCTTTTGTTTTTTCTGTAATTGCTTTTTCTAATTGATCGTAATCCATCTCTAAATTATCTTTTTGTATATCTACTAATACAGGTGTTGCACCAACATGGCAAATTGCGCTACATGATGCTGTATAAGTATATGCTGATGTAATGACCTCATCTCCTTTACCTATGCCTAACACTCTTAAACTTAATTCTAGTGCTGCTGTTGCTGAATTTAGACATACTGTTTTATCTGTATTACAATATGCTGTAATTTTTTCTTCGAATTTTTTTGTTTTTGGTCCTGTTGTTATCCAACCTGATCTTAAAGCATCTATAACTTCCTCTATTTCCTTTTCTCCAATATCTGGTGGTGAAAATAATACTTTCATTTTATCTCTTCCTTTCTATTCTTCTGGTTCATGGTACGTTGGTACTACATTTGCCATAACTTCTTTTACTTTTTCAATTGAATAATCCTCATTATATTTTATATTTCCCAATTCATATAGTTTTTCGTTTAATTCTTTTTCTTCTAAATGCATTGGTTGTGTTATAAATATCTTATCATGTTTTGTTGAAACCAAACCTTCTTCTGCCATAAGTAATTCTTCATATAGTTTTTCCCCTGGTCTTAAACCTGTTATTATTATTGGTATATCTACATTTGGTTCATATCCCATTAAACGTATTAAGCTTACTGCTAAGTCATATATTTTTACTGGTTCTCCCATGTCTAGTACAAATATTTCTCCACCTTTTGCATATGTTACTGCTTGTAATATTAGTTGTACTGCTTCTGGAATTGTCATGAAATATCTTGTTATTTCTTTGTGTGTTACTGTTACTGGTCCACCTTTTTCTATTTGTTTTTTCATAAGTGGTATTACTGAACCATTGCTTCCAAGTACGTTTCCAAATCTTACTGCAACAAAGTCTGTTTTGCTTGTTTTGTTTTTTGTTTGTACTATCATTTCGCAAACTCTTTTTGATGCTCCCATTATGTTTGTTGGATTTACTGCCTTATCTGTTGAGATTAAAACAAATTTTTCTACTCCAAATTTATCTGCACAATTAACTACATTATATGTTCCAAATACATTATTGTGTATTGCTTCTAATGGACTTGTTTCCATTAGTGGAACGTGTTTATGTGCTGCTGCATGGAATACAACATTTGGTTTGTATTTGTTAAACACTTCTTCTAGTCTTTCTTTATCTCTTACACTGCCTATAATTGCTTTTATATTTGCTGTTGGATAGTCTGCTTCTAGTTCTCTTTCTATATCGTATAAAGTGTTTTCGTAAATATCTAGTATTACTAGGTTTTGAGGTTTATATTTTATAATTTGTCTGCAAAGTTCTGAACCTATTGAACCTCCACCACCAGTAACTAATATTGTTTTATCTTTTATTAAGTTTTTGATGTTCTTATTATCTAGCTCTATTGGATCTCTACCAAGTAAGTCTTCTATTTGCACATTTCTTAAGCTGTTCATTGCTCCTTGTCTATCTATGACTTCTTCTGTTGTTGGTAGCACTCTTGTTTTTACTCCTGTTTCTTGACATATTTCTAGAATTTTTCTTCTTGATACTGCATCAATTTTGTTAATTGCAAAGAAAATTTCGTCTACATCATATTCTTTAGCAAATCTTGGTATTTCGTATCTAGTTCCTATAACTTTTATGCCTAGTATATAGTGGTTTAATTTGTTTTTGTTATCATCTATTATTCCTACAATGTTGTATCTATCTCTCATTGAGTTTTTTATTGTTATTATTATTTCTCTTGCACCCATTCCTGCACCTATTATTAATAGGTTTTTAGCTTTTACTTTTGTTTTTTCTTGATTGCCATATTTTGCACTTGCTTTTCTGCTAAGTATTGATCTTCCTGCTAATCTATACATAACAAATACACCTGCTATTAAAATACCAGATAGTAAATTCATTTTTATTGTTAAATACTCTAATCCTAAAATTTTTGCTATAACTGTAATTGTTCCTACTGATAATATTGCACTAATTATATATTTAACATAGTCTTTGCCAACCTCATAATGAAGCATGTTTTGATACATATGGAATACATTTAGGAAAATTTCATATATTACAACACATAAGCAAACTTGCTTTATGAATGAAACAAGTTGAACCTCCATGCTTAAGAATATCATTGAAGCGATATAGCCTGCAATTATGATTAAAATATCTATTATTACTAGAAGTAAATTTCTATTTTTTCTTATAATTTCTACCATTTTAATGGCTCCCTTTTTTCTGTTTTTAATTTTTAATTTTCTTTTAACATTATACATTATATTCATTTAAAATGCAATATTTTTAGGACTTTTTTTGATATTTTTCGCTTTATTTTTCTCTTTAATTTTTAAATAAATTTTCTATAATTAGCTAATACTAAGTATTATGGAGGTTTTATATGAATGATATTGAAATTTTAAGAGAAATTAATCAAAATTCAAAAATGGGTATGGATTCATTAACTACAATTTTGAAAAAAGTTACAGATGAGGATTTTAAAGATTTATTAAATACTCAGCATAACGAATATCAAAATATTTATGACAGAACTCAGGAATTGCTTGTAAAGAATAATGCTGAAATGAAAGATACTCCTAGCATGCAAAAGGCTATGTCGTGGATGGGTATTCAGCTAAATACTGCAAATGATAGCAGTAATTCTAAATTATCAGAACTTATTATCCAAGGTAATGATATGGGAGTTATTAAAGGTACAAAACTTCTTAATAACTATTCTTTTATGAACAAAGAGATTAAAAATATTCTATCTGATTTTGTTAGGCTTCAAGAAAAAAATATTGATGACTTGAAACAATATTTGTAATAACCTTCTGTTTAGTAACTAAAGGAGTTTCTGCTTTGAAACTCCTTTGTTTTTACATTTCTATTTCCACCTCATATATTCCACCATCTCCATTTAGGATTATTTCTTTTTCAGGAACTTTTCTTCCATTTAGGTAAACATTTTCCACTCCTGTATTTTTTCCATTATAGTTTTTTACATTTATATTATAAATGCTGTTTTTGTATCTGTATCTTATGCTGTACTCTTTCCAGTCTTTTGGAATACATGGGTTAATTCTTAAAACTTTGTTTTTGATATCCAACCCTAAAATATTTTCTAGCCCTGCTTTATAAAACCAGCTACTTGAACCTGTGTACCATGTCCATCCACCTCTTCCTGCTAAGTTTCCTGCTCCATATATGTCTGCTGGTATAACAAATGGTTCTACTTTATATTTTAAGGCTGTTTCTTTTGTTCTTGAATGCTCTATTGGGTTTATCATTCTATAATATTCTAGTCCTTTATCTCCAAAGCCCAGTTTTGTAAATGCTATTATTGCCCACATGGCAGCATGTGTATATTGTCCACCATTTTCTCTTACTCCTGGCAAGTATGCTTTTATATAACCTGGCTCTATTTTTGTTTTATTAAATGGTGGATCTAATAGTTTTATTATTCCATTTTCCTTGTCTATTAAATGATTTTCCAAACTTTCCATTGAAATATATTTCTTATCATTATCTGCTGCTCCTGATATTACTCCCCAGCTTTGTGATATACTATCTATTCTACATTCTTCGTTTTCTATACTTCCAATTGGCTCGCCATCATCTGTAAATGCTCTTTTGAACCATCTTCCGTCCCAGCCATTTGTGTTTAATGCTTTCTTTAAATTATCTCTTATTTCAATATATTTCTTAGCTCTTTCGTTATCAGAAGCTTCTTCGCATATTGGAATAAACCTATTTAATACTTCATATAGGAAGAAACCAAGCCATACGCTTTCTCCTCTTTTTTTGTTGCCAACTGTGTTCATTCCGTCATTCCAGTCTCCTGAGCCTATTTTAGGTAGACCATTTTCTCCAAAGTTTAACGATTTTTCTATCGCTTTTATACAGTGTTCATATAAGCTTCCCTTTTCGTTTGATTCTAAATACAAATCATATCGTTCATCTACGCCATCTTCTAGTAGTTCACCTTGCAAGTATGGAATTTCAATATCTAGTAAGCTCTTATCTCCTGTATATTCAATATATTCGCTTGTAACATAGCATAGCCATAAAAGGTCATCTGAAAATCTTGTTCTTATTCCTCTATTTGTTTCCTCATGCCACCAATGTTCTACATCTCCTTCTATAAATTGATGTTTTGCCTGTGTTAGTATTTGATTTTTCATTAATTCTGCATCTATATATTTTACCCCAAGTGTATCTTGTAGTTGGTCTCTAAAGCCTACTGCTCCACCAGATTGATAGTATCCTGTTCTTGCCCATAACCTAGAGACTATTGTTTGATAAATTGCCCAACCATTTAATAATATATTCATAGATTCTAATGGTGTTTTTACTTGCACACGTGTTAGTAGTTCATACCAATATCTTTTTACTCTGTTTAGTTCTTCTTTTGCATTTGATATTTTTGAATATTTATATGCCATGTCTTTTGCATTAAGCATATTGTTTTCTTCACCTAATGATAGTATTATTTCTTTGCTTTCAAATGGTTCTAGGTTTACTTCTAATTCTAATGCTATACATGAACTTTCTCCTAAACCATTTTGATTTCCAAGTGTTACTTTATCTAATGCTTCTGGTTTTGTTATATCTCCGCTTCCCTATAAATTCTTCCTTACTTCCTGTAAATGATACTATCTTTTCACTACTTCCAACAAATGTTATGGCTCCTTTGAAATTATCTGTATATAGATTTTGTGCAGTTATGCAATTTGCTTTTGTTTCTACATTTATATATCCATTTGTTTGTTTTTCGTCTTCCCCAAGTACTGGTTTTATATAGTATAAAAGTTTTAGATTTTTTGTTCTATCTGAAGTGTTTTTTAAGTTTAATATATTAATTTTTGCTTTATCCTCTAATGCTACAAATGTTTCCATTTTCTGTATTATTTGGTCTTTTGCTGTTTTTATTGTAACATATCCAAAACCATATTTAACATGGTACTCTTGTGGTTCATGACCTATATTTTGGCTAAGGCTCCAAACCCTTCCTATTTCTTTGTTTTTCATATATATTATTTCAGAAGGAATATCTATATTGCTACTGTTATTCCATGCTGAAAGTCTGTTTAGCCTACTATTTTTACTCCATGTAAAGCCTCCTAAGTTTTGTGTTACAACTGTTCCAAAGTTTGGGTTTGCTAAAATATTACTCCATGCTGTTGGAAGTTTATTTTCATTGCTTATTTTCATTTTGTATTCTAAGCCATCCTCTGTAAACCCTCCATAGTCGTTATAGTATTTTAAGTTGGTATAGTCTTCGTTTATTAGCTCCATTTCGCCATTTTCCATATAAATATCATTATTTTCAATTCCAATATTTTTTATACTATCTTGATATTCTTCTTCTAAGTCTTTTAATTGGGTATCTATATTTCCAAGTGATGCATCTAATTTTAAGTTACTTCTAAATTCTAGTAGTTCTAGGTCTTCCTTTGTTATTTCTTTTGCATTTATTACAAATATTCCACCAAATGTATTTTTTAGGAATGCTAGTTGTTTGTTTTGTATTTCTTTTTCTATTTCAAACTGTATAAAATGCTCATAGCTATTCTTTTCTTCGTTTAATATTACTAAATCTATTTTGATGTTTTTGCTTCTAAAAAATTCCATTGCTTTTAGAGTGTCTTTTATTACATGCATATCGTTTACATCTTTTATTTTAACAAGCAAGATTGGTAAATCTCCAGATATTCCATATTTCCATAATTCGCTTTGCGAATATACTCTTTTAGGTAGTTTTGCCATTACCTCTTTTCTCATTGGGTTTTGAAATATAAGGTAACCAAGCATTTTTTGATATTTTTCTATGTCACTTGCTTTTAGCCCTAGATATACTGTTTCTGCCTCTGTTTTAGCTTTTGATAATTCAAATACCTTGCTTATTGTTTTTTCATTTGAATAGTTACTAATTAATTTTAATATTTGTTCTTCTTCAAAACCTGCTGATATTACTAAGTCTAATGTTGCAGTTTCTCCTGGCATTATTTTTATAGTTTTCTTTATTGCAAGTCCTGGATCTGTAACTAAACCTAAACTTTTTGAAAATGGTTTTGAATTTTTTATTGCTTCTGGCATTCTTAAATTGCCTGTTCCTATAAATTTCTCTTTATCTATCTCATATTGTGCATCTCCTATTGTTTCACTTTCTGTGTATAGGCTTACACCTGCATAAATATCTCTTTGCTTTGGTCCACGTTTTTTTCTTTTTATTAAAATATTTCCGTTTCCTATTTCTTTGAATATTAAAAATAGGTTGTTAAATGCCGTATGTGCATAGTCTTGTATATCTGTTGATAATACTGGTTCGAAGTAACTTGTAACCTCAAGTGTTTCTACATTATTTCCATTGTTTTTTAGGCTTAATCTCCTTATTTCTACTGGTTCTTCTGGTGCTACTGTTATTTTGGTTTTTACTTCAATACTACCTTCTATTTTTTTGTATTCTGTTTTATCTTGTGCAAATGTTACCTTTCCTTTGCCTTCTGGTAGGTTTGAATATATTTGCTTTGTGTTTAGGTTCTTTATATAAAAACATATTCCTTGGCTATAGTCTGCTGTTTCTTTGTATCTGTTTATTAATAAGTTTTTATACTTGCTGTACCCTGTTCCTTTCAGAGTAGAAACTATGGTGTATTTTCCATTTGAAATTACATTTGATGTGTTTAGGTTTGTATTTAATTTTGTATATACTTTTTCGCTATAATTTTCGTAATCTTTTAATTTTAGTTTTTGTACTTTTTCTTTCTTTTCCTTTGTAATTATTGCTTTTTCTGGCATACGTTCTTGAAGTAATATATCTACTGCTTCTATTTCTGGATTTGAACTAAATCTTTTTACTAGTATTTCATTATTAATTAAGTTATTTATTGAAAGTAAAATTAGTCCTTGGTGGTGTGCCATGTATGTTTTTACTGGTTCATAAGTTTTACCATATTGCAACCTTGATATAGTGTAATCTATTGATTCATAAAAGCCATATTCTCCATACATATCTTGTCTTTCTAATTGTCGCAAATTAAATATTGCTTCTACTGGGTCATATTTTAGACTTAAGAATATTGCATAAGGCGATACTACCATATCTTCTTCTAGACCTCTTTTTAGCCCAAGCCATGGTATACCAAAAGCTTTATATTGATAGTTGTTGTTAAAATCTCTTAGGTTAAAAGCCGCTTCTGATATTCCCCATGGAAGATTTAGTTCTTTAGCATATTCTTTTTGGCTCATTAACATGAAACGGCAAGATTCATCTAGTAAACTTCCTTTGTAAGTCTTTATATTTATATTTGGCATTAAATATTCAAATGCAGTTCCAGACCATGATATAAGTCCTTTGTATCTATTTAAGCTAGTTAAAGTTCTACTTAAACTGCTCCAATGCTTTACTGGTACATCTTGTTTTGCTATTGCAATTAAGCTGGCTTGCCTTGCTTCTGATGCTAATAAGTCATAATATGAGTCTGTTAGTTTATTTTCTTCAACATTGTAACCTATTGAGAATATTCTTTTCTTTTCATCATATAGAACACTAAAGTTTGTATTTTTAATTATATTATCTATTGAGTTTATAATGTCTGTTGTTTTATCTGTTTGATTTTCAATTAAGAACTGTTTTAATGTGTATAAATATCCGTATAAAATTTCCACTATCTACTGTTGATACATACCTTGGCACTAGTGGTTCTAGCGTTTTTGTATTGTACCAATTATATAAGTGCCCATTCCATTTTTGCAGGTTTTCTATTGTTGTAATCATTTTTTGTATTAAATCTATGGCATTGTTTAGGTCTATAAAGCCCAAGTCGTAGCTTGAACAAACTGCAAGTAAGCCAAGTCCAATATTTGTTGGCGAAGTTCTATGTGCAATTTTTTCTTTTCTATCCAATTGGTAATTATCTGGTGGTAGGAAGTTGTTTTCTTGGTTTATATTATCTTCAAAAAACTTCCATGTTTTTTTAGCAACTTCTAAGCAATATTTTACATCTCTTTTAGTAATTTTCTGTACTGCGTGTTCTTCCTTTTCTTCTTGGCTTATATAGCAAATTATTAATGGTGCAAAAATAAATATTGCTCCAAATATTGTGAATGCTACATCAGTTCTTATAATTCCTACAATTAGCAGTAAAGCTCCAAAGAGAATATTTGCCCACATACTTTTATAGTATGCTGATATTGTGTTCTTGCTTTGTCTTTCTGCTTCTTCTGATGTCATCCATTCAAGTAAATTTTGTTTTGATATATTTACCCTATATATTGTTTTTACAATTGCATTCAAATTGCTATATGCCTTACTTGGCAAAACTGCAAGTTCTAAGAAACCTCTTATTATGCTTGCTTTTATTCCACTTATAGATTTTAAAATGTTTTTATGTGCAGATATAAATTCTGAATTTACATTTTTTCTAAAAATAATATAGTTAATTATATCTAGAATTGTTGGTGCTTCTAAAGCAATTAATGCAAGTATTGCAATTACTGCACTTGGGAGGTTTAATATTTTTAAAATAGAAGAAACCAATAACAATAATGCAACTGTTACTGTAATTAAACTTCTTCTTAAATTATCTAAAATTTTGAATTTTGAAAGAGTGTTTAGTGGGTTTATTTTCTTTGTTTTATCTCTTATTGTAATTACATTTGTAATCCATTTTGCTATCTGCCAGTCTCCTCTTATCCATCTATGGTTTCTTGCTATATAGCTACTATATTTGTATGGAAACCCATCTAATACTAGAATATCTGTTGCTAGCCCACATCTTAAGTAACTGCCCTCTAGTAAATCGTGGCTAAGCACTGTGTTTTCTGGTATTTCATCACATAATATTTTATGAAAAAGCTCTAAATCGTATATTCCTTTTCCTGTAAAAATTCCTTCTCCAAAGTTATCTTGGTAAACATCTGAAATTGCATTTGTATACGAGTCTGTTCCACCCGCTCCTGCATAAATTTTAGCAAATAGACTTTTTCTGCTTGAAACAAGGTCTACACCTACACGTGGCTGTATAAGTGCATGTCCATCTATTACTATGTTTTTTCTTTTATCAATAACTGGTGTGTTTAATATGTGTGCCATTGCTCCTATAAGTTCTTTTGCTGTACCAAGGCTTAAGTTTGTGTCTGCATCTAGTGTTATTACATACTTAATGTTTAATTTATTCTTTATTGTGTTTACTCTAAACTCATCTTTTCCTGTTAGTATGAAACTATTAAATTGGCATATCATACCTCTTTTTCGTTCCCAACCCAAGTAGCATTTTTCTCCTCTACACCAAACTCTGTTTCTATATATGAAGTAAAACTTTTCTTTTTCTCCTGTTTTTACATATTTTTCGTTTAGTCTTTTTGTCTGTTTTATTCCTTCTTCTATTATATCTTTATCAAAAGGTTCTATTTCATTTTTTGATGATGTGCAATCTCCGTAATAGTGTAAAATATAGGTTTTCTTCTTTGTTTGCTAAATAATATACTTCAATTTTCTTAAACAATTCTATTACTTTTTCTTTACTGTTTACAATTGTTGGAATTATTACCATTGTGCTATATTCTTCTGGTATTCCATTTTGAAAAGCAAGCTTTGGTAATGGCTTTGGTTTTACAAACTTTCCTAGTATATAGTTTAAAGCTTGAATATATATTTCGGAAACTGGTACTACTGAAAGGCATACTACAAATATTGCAACAGGTAAGTTTATTTTATAGAAAACGTATATACCAATTAATATGCTAAAAATGATTGTAAATATATATATGCTAGCTATATAGGCGGTAGGCTTTTGTGTTTTTCTTTTTTTCTTTATTCCAAGTTTATTGTTTAATAAATTTTCGCCTCTATCTATTAGGTAATAGCCAATATGCTTCTTTTTAGGCTGTTTTGCTTTTTGTGCTAGTTCTAAAACTTTTTTTGTTATATATATTTCAGACATATTTGTTTTTTGTGATAGCTTTTTAATTTTATTCCTGTAACATTCTTTTGTTTTGTAGTCCATCTTTCTATAAACGTCTGCTGGGTCTTGCCTTAATAAATCTTCAACTCCATTTATCTCCTCAAATAGGCTTAAAAAGTTTATTCTGTTTATTTGTCGTATACTTGTTATGCTATTTCCTATTAAAACTTTTTGAATTGCTATATCAAAATGTTCTTTCCTAATAACCTCTGAAACTGTAAGACCTAGCTTGTTTACCTGTTCTTCTAATATGTTTAAATATGCGTTTCCAGTTTTACCATATCTTTTTAGTTTATAAGACATGTATTCAATAAATGGGAAGCTTGAATTTTTATACATTTTTGTATTTGCTCTTATCTTTTTATACTGCTGTTTATGGTTTTCTTTTTTATCTACTAATCTTTCTACTATTTCCTCTACTTTGTATTTTTGTATTTGGCTTACCATTATTTTTTCGCATACTACTCTTATGTTCTCTATAATTGCAATGTTTAAAAATATTGGTAAATTCCATATTTCTTCCATACTAAGTGTTTTTCTACGTTCATATGCTAATAAGCTTAAAGTTAAAGTTTCTTCATCTACTTTGCTATCTGTATATGATATTATTTCTGAGGCTAGCACATAAATTCTTGCAAAGCCTTTATAAATTCCTGTGCTTATCCCTGGAAAGTTTTTATATTTCTTCTTGGTTAGGTCATTTTTAATGTTTTTTACGGTTTCTTCTATAATGTAAAAATTGTCTAAAAGCCACTCTCCTGCGGGATATATGCCTATATTGTTTTTAATATGTTCATTCAAAGTGTTATATGTTATTTGTATGAAATTATAGTTATCCATTAATCTATTAATTGGATATGTTTCTACGTCGCTTTTCATATCTATTTCATAGTTTACAGCGATTTTTTCCATATAGTTTTGTAATTGTTCTTTATCTAAGGTTACACCTTTTAGATTTAAGTATTTATAACTTTTCAAAATAAAAACCCTCTCTATTGGTAAATTTATTCATATTTTTACCAATAAAAAGGGTTTTATACTTTTATTTTAACATTTCAGCAACTAGTCTACTTGTTCCTAATCTATCTGCACCTGCTTTAACAAATTCTTCTGCATCATCAAAATTCTTTATTCCTCCAGCTGCTTTAATTTTTTTGCCATTTTTCATGTGTTTTTTAAATAGCTCTATATCTTCTAATGTAGCTCCACCTGTGCTAAAGCCTGTTGATGTTTTTATATAGTCTGCATCAGATTGAGATACTATTTCACACATTTTTATCTTTTCTTCTTCTGTTAAAAGACATGTTTCTATTATAACTTTTAAAATTCTTCCATTGCATTTTGATTTTATTCCATTTATCTCATTTAAGATATAGTCGTAATTTTTCTCTTTTAATTTGCCTACATTTATTACCATATCTATTTCATCTGCACCATCTTCAACTGCTTGCTCTGTTTCATACATTTTAACTTTGGTTAAATTATATCCATTTGGGAAACCTATTACTGTGCAGATTTTCATTTTGTTTCCTACATATTCTTTTGCTTGTTTTACAAAGCATGGTGGTATGCAAACAGATGCAGTATTGCATTTTATTGCATCATCACATAGTTTTTTTATGTCTTCCCATGTTGATGTTTGTTTAAGTAAAGTATGGTCAACTTTTTTTAATATTTCTTCTTTCATAAAAATTCCTCCCTATTTTATACAAATTTCTTTGTTTTATTGCTTTTTTATTTTTATAATGTTATAATCAATTTAACATATTTTTACTAAAGATTTAAGGATGTGATTTATATGGATAAGCTAATTTTCTCACCTTTAGACATCACAGACATTGAATTAAATAACAAACCAGAAGAATTATCTATTGAAGATATTTTAAACAATGACGAAGATACAGAAAGTTCTTTAAATAATAGTGAAGTTTTTGAAAATGTTGATACTCTTGAGTTTCAAAGTTTTAATAGTTTTATTAAAAATGAACAATCTTTAGATAATCAATCTGTTCCAGCTCAAGAAAGTGAAGTTGAATGTACTGCACTTGTTGAGTTAAAACCTCATGGCTTACTTGTTGCTCAAACTATGTTTAAAAAGAGCATTAGAATTTCCATTAAATCATTTTTAATTTCTTTATCTTTAGGTTTTTTGAATTTATTTATTTAAAAGTTTCGCCCAAAATTATTTTGGGCGTTTTTGTTTTTAATATTCGTACCACATTCCCTCACTTTGCAATTTTTCTATAATTTGCTCGTGTTCTGCATTTGTTTTTGTGAAATATAGCTTTCCGTTTTTATCTGCTACAAAGAATAAGTAGTCTGTTGTGTTTGGTTCTATTGCAGCTTCTATACTTGCTTTTCCAATTGAACAAATTGGTCCAACTGGTAGTTTTCCTTCCATTCCTGGTCCCCTTGTATTGTATGGGTTTTTAGCATTTATTTCGCTTAAGTATAAATCTCTATCTCCCATATTTGCTTTTACTGAGTAATATGTTGTTACATCACTTCCAAGTGATATATTATTTTTTAGTCTATTATAAAATACGCTTGCTACATCTTTTCTATCGATATCATTCATTCCTTCGGTTTCTACAACTGAAGCAAGTGTTAATAGTTCATGAACTGTGTAATTACTGTTTTCTATTTCTTCTTTGAAAGGATCTAAAACTTCTTCCATTTTATCTAGCATTTTTCCAAAAATATCTTCTATTTTTTCGTCTTTATTTGCTATTGCATATGTATCTGGAAATAGGTATCCTTCTAGTGAATAGTAAATATCGGTATTTTTAATTTCATCTGTTAGGAACCAATATTTTGCAATTAGTGTATCTAAGTATTCTTCATTTTTTAATAATTCATATACTTCTTCTTGTGTATGATTTGTTTTTGCTTCTATTGTTTCTGCAAGCCACCACATTGGCTTTCCTTCTAGGTATGTTATTGTTGTTTGGTTTGGATCATACATTATTCCTGTTTGTAGCATATCTGTTATTTCTTTTAGTGTCATGCTTTCTTTTAGGTAATATGTACCTGCTTGGAAGTTTGATATTTTATTTAATTTTACATATATTTTGAAAGCGTTTTTGCTTCTTATTAGTTTGTTTTCTTTTAATATGTCCGCAATTGCACTTGTACCACTACCTAGAGGAATTTCAGTTTTCTTTTCCTCTATATTTTTGCTAACTGGTTTTGTTAATATTTTGTATGTTCCTAAGGCAAGCAATATTGCTACTAATATTACTGCTATTATTATAATTATTATCTTCTTCATTTTTATACCTCTCTTATTTAACTTCTGTTATTAAGTAATTTACTATTCCTGTGTATGTTTCTGTATTTATTCCATTGTTACTGTTTATTACTAGATTTGCCTTTATTCCACGTTCTTTTAGTTTTGGTGCAAGCTCTACAATAAATCTTTCTACGTTTTTATCTATACTATCTGCTATTATGTTTATTCCGTTTATGTCATCTTTTCTAGCTATACTTGCAATGTTTTTTACTGTTTTTGTTCTCTCATCAAAATTGCTTAAATCAACATCTCCAATTTTCAAATTAGCCCATACTTTAGTATTTTCACTGTTTTTTAAAGTTTCTGTGTTTTTTATTAATATGCCATCATTTGTTAATTCAAGTAAGTCTTGTATAACTATTTTTTCACTATCCACATCTATTGTCTCTCCATCTTTTAGGCTAATATTAATATTTTGTGTTTGCACTTCTTGTTCCATATCTTTTCTTAGTATGTATTCATTAGTTAATGTGTTTGCTTTTACGTATCCAACAATTCCATCTTCTGTTCTAATTAATCTCCAGCCCTTGCTTGTTGTATAAAATGCGCTAACAGTTTGGCCAATTTCAAGCTTTCCAATCTTTTTAGATAATGCTCTTGGTTTAAAACGTATATCAGTTTCTGTATCACATTCTGCTTTTATCATACCTTTGTTTAGTTTATCTATTATAACTATTTTTTCTGTTTCTAAGTAACTTGTTTCTATATTATACACAGTTTCCACTTTTTTAATTGGCACATATACAGTATTATCAGCTTCTATTGCTTGGTAAAGTGTATCAAACACAGAGCCATCTATTTTAATTTCTTTTTCATTTAGTTTCATACTTGCAACTGTTACTTCTGATGTAGCAATTAGCAATTTTTCCTCTGCATCATAATAAAATGTTTTGTCTAATAGTTGCTGTATATCTTCCTTTGATATATATACAACTCCGTTCTCATCTAAGTAAATTGGCTTTTGAAGCTTCTCTGTAACATTCTCGTCCCCAATTACTAGGTTTATAACATTCTGAAATTTGTTTCTTTTATACCCAGGTGCTGTGTTTATTATAAATGCCACTATTATTAGTGCTATTACTCCAATTATTATATTTCTTATGAATTTTCCTTTTTGTATTTTAAGTTTCATATAATTATCCCTTTCTTTTTTCTTTAAATAGTATATCAAAAAATTAGAAAGAATAATATAGTTTTTTGGAAAATTTTTAAATTTTTTGAGGTAAATAAAAACAAAAATCGTTTATCAAATTATTTCATTTTTTAAACGATTTTTGTTTATTATTTATTTAGAGCTATCTTAATTTTTACTAAACTCTAAAGTGACTTCATCTGTTCTTCAGTTACAACTTCAACTGTTGTTGTGCTTGCATTGCTTTCAGCTTCTACTCTAGTTTTCATTGTATCATTTAGGACATAAATTTTGAGATTAGAATTAGAATTATAAAATGCCTTATTTCCGATACTTACATCAGTTGCTAATATCTTAATTATAATTTGTTTTATATTAGTGTTATAAAAAACAAACTCTCCTATTTTTTTTACATTTTTTGGAATGATAATTCCCTCTAAACTATTACAATTTTGGAAAGAATAGTCCTTTATCGTTTCTAAGCTTTGAGGCAAATTGATTTTTGTTAAAGATGTACAATTGCTTATTGCCCCAATTCCTAAGTTTTTAATTCCTTCTCCAATAATTATTTTATTTATATATGGGCAAACGCATGTATCGCTTTGTCCTAAATAATACATAAATTCAGATTTTTGCCATCCCATTGCTTGCTTTGGATTGCCATTTTCAATTACTGCTAAATCCCCCATTGTACCTTTGCCTTCAATTACTAGGTTATATTCGTCTCCTTCTTTAAATGTATATGTATTACCAGCAAAATTTAGATTACCTGGAGTTATTTTGTTTCCTGTTTTATATAATTTTGCTACTATATCTCCTTCGGCTGTTCCACCTTCTTCTATTGTATCACTCCAGTTTCCTCCATCTGCACATGTCCATGCCATTACCCAGCCATTGGGATCATATTGTTCATTGTCTTCTCTATAATCTTCTATGCTACCATATTTCTTTCCGTTAATTTCTATAGTTCCACCTTTTGATTCTTCCTGTGCTGCTGTTTTGTATTTGTCTGTTGTTTTCTCTGCAATTCCCATTAAATCACTTTTAATTAAGACATTTACGCTTACTGCTACTAATATTAACATTACTATTATTGTTATTATTAACGCAACTAGTGTTATACCTTTGTCTTTTCTCATTTTTATCTTTTCCTTTTCTTTTATACTAAAAGTATTTCTACAATTTGTTATTCAATAATTGTATACCCACTTGCTGAATCATATGATAATTTTATATTTGATTGCAAATATACCACTGGACGAACGCCAAAAGAATATGCTGGTCCGAGTATCTTGAGCAGTTGTACTGGCGTCAGCTGGGTTTGAAGAATATAGATCAACATAAGCTTCTGAACCATTACTATCTATGTAGTATATATCATAGTAAGCTGTAATCGTTTTTGAGTGTCTTATATAACGTGATGCTAATCCATATTCTGCATTTGCTTTAACTACTGTTGTTGGCAGAGTTTTACTTCCACTGTATTTGTAATCATATATTGTTACTGTTTCTTGATTTCCTAGTTCATTCCATTGATGACCTTGCTCTGTTTCTGCCATTGAAGTATTTGCATCTAATGACATAAAGTAAAAAGGTTTATTATCACCTGTATTAACTAATGATTGCTCTGTTCTAATATTAAATTGTTCTAAAGATATACCGCTTTTTACATATTTATATGTGGCTACTCTTGACTTTGTATATCCTAAATCTTCCATTGTAAAGCTTCTTCCTCCTGTAGCACCTATTCCTGTTATATTATATTTACTAGAATCTGCATATTTTCCTTTTCCATATACTGCACTTGCATTGTTTAACTCATTTACAAAGTTTGCATATGATTCTTGCTTTGCCCCAAATAGCATGTATTTAGTTTGATTACTGTTGTATCCACCTGATGTTGGTTGTACAATATCCTTTGTGGTTATCTTTATTTGTCCATTTTCATCGCCAAGTACAATCCACTCAATCCCACTATTGTTTACAACAGAATATACGGCATTTGAATCTGTCGATCTTGAACTTCCCCTTGCTACTGTTGTTGATGTATAACTTGCAGAAACTGTACTTCCATTTGTTCCAAGATATTCATGATAATTTATTTTTGCTCCTATTTCTAGTCCCTGTTGGCACATAGTACATTTTCCATTTACATAGTTGTGTTGTCCTGTTGCAGGTATCTTTTCAATTTGCTCTATTCCACATACTGTACATATTCTCTTTTTTGTACCTTCTTGAATGCATGTTGGTTGTTTGATTATTTCCCATGGTCCATATGTATGATTTGTACAACCTGTTTCAGTTTCTCCACATCTTGTACAAACTCTGTTGACGAAATTGTGTCCAAGTGCAGATAGTTCTAACTCTACAATTTTACCACATTTTTCGCATATCATTTGTTTTTTTCCTGGTGCTGTACATGTTGGTTGTGTAATAATATTTCCTTCTTTCCAAATATGTGAACAAAAATCTCTTTCTATTTCATCAAATTCATTCATTAAATCATCTACGATACCTTGCTGTTCTTCGACTTTTGCGTTTGTACCTTTTACCGCTTTTTCAGCACTGCCAAATAAATCCCCCTTAATTAATAGATTAATGCTTACACCTGTTAATATTAAAAGAATTATTATGGTTATAATTAGTGCAATTAAAGTTATTCCTTTGTTTTTTCTCATTTTCTACTCTCCCCCTTTTTGTTTCTTGCTTTTATACAAATTTGGCAACTCTACAAAAAGCAATACCATTTATCAATATTTTATAATAAAATAATTAAAATTACAATACATTTTTAAATTTGTAATATAAATGTCATAATCTGAATTTTTACAATAAAAAAACACCCGAAGGTGTTTTTATTTATTATTATTCAGCTGTTTCAGCATCAGGAGAGTTATATGCTTCTAATATAGCATTTTGAATTTTCTCCCTTGTTTCAGCATTGATTGGATGAGCTATATCCTTGAATTCTCCGTTTGGAGTTTTTCTGCTAGGCATAGCTATAAATAATCCATTTTGACTTTCGATAACTTTGATATCGTGAATTACGAATTCATTATCGAATGTTACAGAAGCAACAGCTTTCATTCTGTTTTCTGAGTTTACTTTTCTTAAACGTACGTCTGTAATTTGCATGTATGTGCACCGCCTTCCAAAGATTTATTGTACATTATTCTCATGATGTACTACTATATTATTCGCCTTTTTTTCTTTTTTTCCTTCAATTTTTTACATTTTTTATAAGTTTATTTTGTGCTTATACTTATTATTTCTGCTCCAACTTCTAGTTCTCTTGAGACAATGTTTTGTATTTGTGCTATTTTCTCTGGTTCTAGTGTTTCTGCTTTTGCTATAACACTTACACTGTTTTCATTTGCAAATATTACTACATTTTCTATTCCCTTTGCTAATATTAAGTTTTCAGCTATCATTATTGCATTTCTTCGTTCATTTATTTTTGCTATTTCTCCTATTGCTTTTTCTTTTTGCTCTTGTGTTGAATTTGCATTGTTGTATATTTCTTGGTATGTTTCAAGCATTTGTGAATAGATATTTTCTCTTTCTAACTTTGATGTTGTAAAATATGTATCTTCTTTTGGAGTTGTTTCAGCATTTGTGGCTTTTACTTCTTCTTCCTCTTTTTTTTCTTCTTTTGGAGCTTCTTGTTCTACTGAATTTTCTACTACATTTTCATTCTCTATCTTATTGCTATTTACTAGTGTTGCATCTCCAAGTTCTGCTACTGTTTCTTTTGTATTATCTTGTGCATTTGTACTTGTAAAGTTTAAATATCCTGCTGTTACAAGCATTAGTGATATTACCAAAATGATTAACTGATTTCTTTTTAAAATTTTCATTTTTACCTTACCTTTCTAATTGGACATTTTAAATACCTGTATTTTATGTGTTGCAAGTCCAGTAACTGCAGATACTGCCTGAACTACATTTGTTTTTATTGTGGCATCTCCTCCTCCTTCTGCAATGACTATTGCACCCTCAATCTTTGGCATTACTACTTTTTGAGTTATTGGGTTGTTAGCAGAATCTACTACTATTTCTCTATTTTCATCAATTGTTTCTATTGTTCTTGTTCCTCCGATTTGTATCATTTTCTTCTGTTCTGCTTTTATTTGTCACTTCATTATGCATTGCCACGACTTCACTTGTTTCTGAATATGTAATTAAAACTTGTACTTTTCCTACACCTGATATTTTAGATAAGATGTCCTCTAACTTCTTTTCTAAATTATATTCCTGATTTCCAGAAATATTACTTTCATTTGTATTTTGTGCTAAAACTCTGTAATCATCTTGTGCAGGGTTCTTATATTCCTCTTTTTTATCATTTCCCCATATTATATTAATTGAAATAATTGTAATAACTAATAGAATTAAAAATACTATTAAATTTTCAATAGTCTTTTTATTATTTCCTTCTGTTTTCTTCTTTATTAAGCTTTTAACTTTTTCTTTTAGCATACCTAACACCTCTTAAACTATTCATTAATGTTGATTTCATCTGTTCCATAATTCTCTTTTAGAAACTTTTTTAGTTCTAGTATTTCTTCCTCTGGAATTGTTTGTGGCTTATTTTCTTTGCTTAAATCTATTTCAATTGGCTGTATTGAGCCTATTTGCTTTATTTTAGATATTTTTAAATCTATTTTATTTATATTTCCATACCCAGTTTCTTTTTGTTCTATTCCTATGTTAATATTTATTACTTTATATCCTTTTGCCTCTATCTTTTCTATTATGTCTTGTTTTAGTTTGTTTATGTATGTACTTTCTATATATGCATTTGTATCTATTACATTTTGCTGTACTATAGTTGTTTTAGGCAACTCGTATGTTTTTAAGTTTATTTCTTTGCCTGTAATTTTTGTAATAATTGGTGAAATAATAACAAATACAATATAAACGCCAATTACTGTTCTTACATATTTTTTTATATTTCCATCTGGCAAAATCATTTCTATTATTGTACTTATTACAACTGCTATAACAATACCTTGCACCCAAGAGCCTATCCAATTAATCATTTACAACCCTACCTATACATTAAACTTGCATTTGAAATTTTAAGTGTTAATGCTACACCTATTATTAAAAGCACTGCCATAAAAAACATTACACCAAGTAGTATTTTAAAAACTCCTGCCATTTGGTTTATAACATCAACTATTTTTTTATCTGCAAGTGGTTCTGTTATTGCTCCCATGAAGCTATAAAGGACTGAAAGCACAGTTAATTTTATTATTGGCATAACACAAATTCCTATAATAATTATTATTCCAACAAAGCCTATTGAATTTTTTATTATTGATGTTGCTCCAAGCACTGTATCTACTGAGTCTCCAAGTGCTTTACCTACAACAGGTATAAATGCTCCAGTTGCAGATTTTATTCCTTTTATTGTTATTCCATCTACACTACTTGTAAGAGTTCCTTCTAATGAAACTAGCCCAACAAAGATTGTAATTACAAAACCTAAAAACCATGTTACACCTGACTTAAAAAACTTTGCCAAGTTTCCAATTTGTACTTTATCTGATAGATTTGATGCTATACTAAGTATCATACTTGCTGTTACAATTGGCAACACTACTAAGCTGATTATATTTCCTATAAAAACAACTGAAAATATTAAAACTGGCTGTAATATTGTACCTGTTGCAACTTGTCCGGTTGCAGTAATCAAGGCTATTAGCAAAGGAACTAGCATGTTCATGAAGCCTACCAAATTCGAAATTGTGCTTTGTATGCTTTGCATAATACTTGCAAAATTATTAATTATGATTGTTATTATTAGTATATACTCTATAAAATATGCAATTTTAGCTGTGTTCTCATTTCCCAAGTTTTCGCTAATTGTTTTTAAAATGCTATGTACTATTATTATAATTAAAATTGTTCCAAGCATTGTAATACTTGTAACAACTTCTTTTCCAAGTATTTTTAAAATTGCTTTGTATATAAGTTTATTATTTACTTTCCCTGTAAGACTTTTTGTTATTAGTTCTTGTATGCTTATTTCTGGAAATGCTTCCTTTGTGTACTTTTCTCCCTCTTGTATGAATGTACCAAGGTTTAATGCCTCTAATTGATCATTTATTATTGTTTCCGTTCCATAACACGGGTGTGGAATTAATAATATTAACACTATTAAAAAAAGTATTTTCTTCATAAATTTTCCTCTATGGAATTATTTTTAATATAATTTCTAAAAGTGCTGAAATTATTGGCACAGACATACTTATAACTATTATTTTGCCTCCAAAATCTATTTTACTTGCAATTGCACTTTCTCCGGCTATCCTTGCAAATACTTACTGCAAATTCTGTGAGTATTGCAATACCTGTTATTTTTAGTAATATCCTTAAATACTCTGCATTCAAGCCCGTTTTTTTACTTAAACTTGTTAGAAGATTTATTATGGCTGATATTTTATCTAGGCTAAAAAAGATTATAATTGCACCAGCAATAATTGATGCATACATTGCAAATTCAGGCTTGTACTGTTTTAGAATAACAATAATAATTAGTGCAACAATTCCTACACCAATAATTTTAATAATATCCATCTTTGCTCCTATAAATTAAATATTACTCTTACGCTATTAAATAATGTACTTATTTCTTTTATAACTATTGATAAAACTATTACTACACCTGCAAGAGTTGTCATCATAGCTTGGTCTTCCCTGCCTGCTCGTACTAGAACTTGATGCAACACTGCAACTAAAATACCTATTGCTGCAATTTTAAATAATAAATCTATTTCCATTTTTCCCTCCAATTTTTTAAATTAAAATAATTACAATTCCTAAGCCTACTATCATTCCTAATTTTCTATACATTCCTTCACTTTTTTCCTTTTCCTTTTCTGCTTTTCTTATTTGTTCATCTAAGAATGATGTTGTAACTTCAATTTGGCTTAGTTGCCCGTCTATATCGGTTTCTCCAAGTAGTTTACTTAAGTTTTTAAGTGCACCTTTGTCCTCTAAACTTATATTTAATATATCTGTATCTACAGCTCTATTCCAGGCATCTCCTGCTGGAAAGAATTTCATGTTATAGCTTGCTATTTTAAATATGCTCCCAACACTTGGGTTAATACTTCCTGATATTTGGCTAAATATATCTGGTATTGGTTCATATGTAAATTTTATCTTTGTTTTGAACATGTTTAAAGCATTTTTAAACTCTTGAAGTTCCTCTACTCTATATACATATTTTTGAGATTTTAGTAACCCTATAATTGAACACACCAAAAATATAGAGCTATAAATTAATATCTTTACTCCTAGCATTAAATTTCCTCCTAAAAAATTCATGCAACTTCTATCTTTCTATTTCTATCTAAGAACAAGTACTTTTCGATTACTCTTTCTTCTACTAGTTCTTTTAATACTGGATTTTTTACTAGTTCTTCTTTTCCTTCTCCATGTGCCGTAAAAATGCCCTTTACACCGAGAGCACACTGCTTCTTTTATTGCTTTTATATCTTCATATGTCCCTATCTCATCTGCAACAACCACCTGTGGTGCCATTGATCTTATTAGCATTTTTATTCCTGTTGGCTTTGGTGTGTTTTCTAATATATCTGTTCTTAGTCCCACACTATTTTGTGGTATTCCTTTGTATAGCCCAGAAATTTCCCCTCTTTCATCTACTAACCCAACATTTATTCCGTTTAAACCCAATTTCATCTATACCTGTACTTATGTTTCTTACAATATCCCTTAGAAGTGTAGTCTTTCCGAACTCCTGGTGGGGATATGATTAGTGTGTTATATATTGTGTTTTCTCTTGTATTTAATATGTATTGTAAGGCAGTATTGCTACAACCTATTATTTCTCTTGCTACTCTAAAATTTATGCTTGAAATGTACCTAATATTTGTAACTTTGCCATTTTCTATAACGCAGTCTCCGGCAATTCCTACTCTATGCCCTCCCTTTACTGTTATGTAGCCATTTTTTATTTCGTTTTGATATGAGTATATTGAGTTATTACATATAATTTGCAATGTTTCTAGTATTTCCTGGTAAGTTATTTTTTCTTTTAATACTTCTTGTGAATTGTTCAATTTTACTGTGATATAACCGTTACTTCTTATTCGTATCTCTTCTAACTCATTTAGTGGCTTGTCTATTAATTCTTTTTTTAGTATTTGGGAAATGTTTGTTGAAAAAAAATTAAATATCTCCAACATATAACTCCTTAATTTCTTTACTCTTAGAATTATATGCTAGAGATATTATTTTTAGAACTAAAAATGTTCAAACTTCTAATGTAATATCATCATTATCTTTTATTCCATACTTGCTTCTAAAGTTTATATCTGAAATAATTTCTATTGTTTGTAAATCATAATCTCCTGTACCATTTTGGTTTTTCTCCGCTCTTACTATATATGCCGTGTTTCCAAAAATTTTGCATTGTTTTACTAAAACATTTTGAGTACCTCCATATTCTTTGGGCAAGATTATGAAGTCTGGTTGAATTTTATAGTTAAAACTTAACTTTATGTTTAATGTGCCATGGAACACACTCATCCCTGTTTTTTCTTTAAATATATTTTCAATTTTACTTACCCACATTTTTGCTATTCCTATTCCACTTGTGGCTTTTCCTTGTAAAATCATAGCTTCCTCCTATATTTGCACATAATAAAGTACAAGGGTTTTTGCCTTGTACTTTATTTATAAATTATCTTTCTTCGTTTTCTTGCTCTTTAGCTTCTACTGGAGCTGGTTCGCTTTTTTGTGGTTCTGGGTTTGCTTTAACTTTTATTTCATCTCTTAAAGATGATGTTTCTGTGTTTTCTGGTTCTGTATTTTCTTTTTCAGAACCATCTGAAAGAAGTAGGTTTTTATCTCTATTCTCTATAAATCTATCCCATTTTGTTTTTAATCCAAATAGTGCTTTATCAAACCATCCAACATTTACTTCCACTTTATCCTCAAATCCCATCTTTTCAAATAGTTCTTGAGTTTTTAGTGCATCTTGGTAGTTATCATAGCGTTCTGAGAATTTCACATGATTTCTTTTCTTTAAATCGTATACAACTATTGGAAGTTGTTTTCTTATTTCTTCAACTTCTTTATCTGAAAAATGTTTTAGCTCTCCATTTGAAGATACCATATCTAAATATGCTTTTAATTGTTTTGGATTTGCATTTTTATCATGTGTTAATTTATATAGTAATCTTCTGTCCATTTTTGGATGTTCATACATTGCTTCTATTACTTCGTCTTTTTCTTCTGGTGTAGCTTCTTCTGTCTCGAATATTGCTTTTACAAAATCTACATCTTCAAATATTTCTTTTTTAAATTCTTCTAATGAACAGTTTCTGCTAAACTCTTCAGCATTATTTTCAAGCACAATTTCTTCAATTTCATTTGCTCCTGTTTTTCCTTGTGTTGGTGCTCCTGGTACTGGATTTCCTGATGCTGGTTTCTCTGTCTCTGGTTTATCTTGCTCTGGTTTATCTTGTTTTGGTTTGTCTTGTTCTGGCTTGTCTTGTTCTGGCTTATCTTGTTCCGGTTTATCTTGCTCCGGTTTATCTTGCTCCGTTTTATCTTGCTCCGGTTTATCTTGCTCCGGTTTATCTTGCTCTGTTTTTTCAGTTTCTGGTTTTTCAGCTTTGTTTTTTGTTTCATTAAATTCTTCTATTACTTGTTTTGGGTTTATTTCATTTAATTCTTTTTCTACACCTAACTCTAAAGCATATTTTTTGATACTATCCTCATAATTATCTAAAGTTGCTCTTTGTTCAAAATGTTTCTTTTGGAATTCAAACATTTCAGTGTTTACAGCTTCTCTTGCTTTTCTTGCACTGTTTTCAACAAGTTCAAGTTTTTCTGGTGTTAAGTCTCTATCTCTCATACTTTCCAATTTTTCTTCTATTGCTTTTTGCTTTCTAACTGTTTTCATTAGCATATCTTGATATGCTTTTTCTGTTTGTTCTCTTAACACTATAATGTTCTTTTGAGCATTTATTAATGCATTTTTTGTCATTTCATCAAATTCCGTTTTATATTGTCCCTTTTCTGTGAATTCTGCCTTTCTACTTTCTAACTTCATTGGCTTTGATTCATTCATCATTGCCTTTTCCATTTTATCTAAGTCCTTTTGTTGCTTTCTTGTCATAGTCATTGATTCATCTATTTTTTCCATTAAATCATCTAGTTCCTCTTGTAATTCTTCATATGATTTTTCCATATAGATACCTCCTAATATTTTCATACTACTTTATTATAACATATAATTTTGAAAATGTAAAATTTTTGCTTAAAATTTTAATATTTTTTTTACATATTCAGATAATTTTGTCGATTTTTGTTGCATTTATATTTTTTTTGGTTTAAAATAGATATAGTATATTTTTGGAGGTTTTTTAAAATGGAACTTAACCCTATTATTATTGGTATTGCTGGTGGAACAGGTTCTGGAAAGAGCACACTTGCAGATAACATAAGAAAAGAATTTGCAAATAACATTACTATGCTTTCACATGATTATTATTATAAAAGTAATTCACATCTTTCTTTTGACGAAAGGAAAAAACTAAATTACGACCATCCAGATGCTTTTGATACGGACTTACTTATTGAACATTTGAATAAACTAAAAAAAGGAGAAGTTATTTACAGACCTAACTATTCCTTTGTTACTCATCTAAGAGAAGAACAAACTGTTGAAGTAGTTCCTAAAAAAGTTATTTTATTGGATGGTATTTTAATATTTGAAAATAAAGAATTACGTGATATGATGGATATTAAGATTTTTGTTGATACAGATGCTGATATTCGTTTTATTAGAAGATTGGTTCGTGACGTTAGTGATAGAGGTCGTACACTTGAGTCTGTTATTGAACAATATACTACAACAGTTAAGCCTATGCATGAACAATTTGTTGAACCAAGTAAGAAGTATGCTGACATTATTGTTCCTGAAGGTGGATACAATCATGTAGCTCTTAATATGATTATTGAAAAAATTAGAAGCATTATTTAATTAATGCTTCTTTTTTTGAATTGACTACTCTATTTTCACTCGATTTCATTTAACTGTTCCAAATTGTGTGATTGGCCAGTAACGCAAAATTACTTTGCCTTCTACTTTTTCTAGTGGAATACAGCCAAAAGTTCTGCTATCCATGCTTTCATCTCTGTTATCTCCCATAACAAATATGCAACCTTCTGGTACAATCAAATCATTATAATATACTGTTTTTGTTGTTACACCATCTTGAAGGTAGTCTTCTACTAATTCTTCTCCATTTACATATACTTTTCCATTTGCTATTTGAATTCTATCGCCCTCTACTCCAATTACTCTTTTTATATAGCTTTTTTTAGTTAGTTCTAGAATATTGTATGAAAGTTTTTCCCATATTCCTTTTGGTTTGTAGTTGTAAATTGCAATTTTGTTTGATAAATCTACTTCTGCCCCTCTTTTTATTTCGCTTGGTTCTTCAAATGTTACTATATCTCCCCTTTTGTATTCTGATTTTGTTATTCTTTTGGTTCTGCTTAATACAATTCTTTGGTTTTCTTTAAGTGTTGGGTACATTGAGAATTGCTTTACAACTGTTGATGTGAATATATAGTATCTTGTAGCTAATGCTATTATTAGTGCTAAGAATATGCAAAAACACCATTCTACTATTTCTTTAAAAACTTTAATTTCCTTTTCTTCTACTTGTTCTTCCATTTGTTTACCTCGCATTTATTATAACATTATTCTAAGTTTTTTTACAAGGGTTTTGTATATTTTTATATATTTAAGGCAGTGATTTTTTAACTTAATCACTGCCCTCTATTTTTTATTTTTGTCTATAATTTACTGTTACCGTTTTGCCTATTAATTTTGTTAAATCAACATAATATTTTTCTCCATCAAATCCGACTAATTTATCATTTTCTGCTTCTTTATATGAAGTATATGTCTTTCCTCCTGCGATTTCTAACTTGAAGTCTTTTGTTGTATCTATTTTATCAAGATATGCCTTACCTGTTTTCCTATCGTTTTCATCTATATCATGAGTCTTTTTGTTTGATACTGTTTCTGTTATACTTCCTATCATTGCTCTTTGTAAATCATCTGCAGTCATATCATTATTTGCAAATGCTTTGTCTGCATAGCTATAATTGCTATATGGATTCTTAACAACTGTTACATTTTTATATTTAGCTTTATTTATATAATTTCCTTTATCATCTTGTTGAAATCCAACAGAACAACTAGCACTAATATCTTGATTAAAATTATTTAAATATTTATATAATTTTTGTGATATTTCTTTATCCTCAATTTGATTTCTAGTGTCTGTTTCTCTCCAATTTTCGCACTTTCTAACGTTTGTATTATTTGGGTTTAGTACTGTTTTTCCATACTGTGTTGTTAAATCCATTGCAATAGTAAATACCTTTGCTGAAGTTCCATAGGCTTTTGCTACTTGTTGTTTATAATAATTTGCTGTTAATATTGTATAGTATCCATACACTGCTGAAGTATTCTTTAATTGTGAGGTGCCTAAGACTTTTCCAGATAGTGGTGATGTATAATTTGTTGAAAATACTGTTGGCTCACCATCTGATACAACTATTATAACAGGAACTCTTTGTACATCTTTTCCATCCACTTTAACGGTTTTGCCTGTGCTATTAATTAATTGTTCTGCACCTTTTTGTATTCCAGCTTGAGTAAATGTTCCAGCCTCAAAGTATCTTGTTTTTTTAGCCTCACCTTTAATGTTTGTTTCAATCCTATTTTCTGATTTATTTAAATAATTTTTACCATCATTTGCAGTATATCTTCCAAGAGGTAGTAGTACTGAAGAATGTTCTTTATTATTGTATGGAACTTTTAAGTTTGAAAGAACTCCATATTCACTATATCCCACAACTGAAATTCTATTATTTGTATTAAATCTTAAAATTTCATCTATAGCATTATTTACTGCTTCAACCATATTTGTTCCTCTTGAAGAACCTTTGTCTATCATGCTCCAAGATGTGTCAAGTACAAAGACTACATCTACAGGGATTGGAGATTCTGTTGTGCTTTGTGTATCCCAATTCATTGTTATTGTACCTTTAGGCGCTTCTGTATATGTGTTTGTTACATTATAGCCTGTTACTTTTGATTTATAACCTGAAACTGTGTCTTCGCTTATTGTGTATGTTATTTTTTGTCCGTTTTTATATACTGGTAAGTCTTCAAATTTATATGTCCAACTATCATTTTGTGGTGTTATTGTTTTACTATCTACTTTTCCTCCATTTGCTAATAAGTTTATTGTTATACTTTCTGGTCTACTATTATACTTATTATCATAATCAACCCAGGTTTTTGTTCCTGAAACAGAAGTTGTTTTTGGTGTATAGGTGTTTGTTATGTTCATTCCTGTAGAATCATATTCTACTGTATATTTTTCTCCATTTTTTCCAACTATTTTTCCATCTTTTTCGCCTGCTTCTTTTACTGTGTATGTTATTCTTTCTCCAGCTTCATATACTGGTAGATTTGACCAACTATAATCTAGTTTATTTCCTGTTAGAACTTGTTTATAGTTTTCTCCCATACTTGTTGTTGTTCCATTTACTGTTTTTAGTAGTTCTACTGTTATGCTGTCTGGTCTTACTCCATCTTGGTTATTGTTATCATTCCATGTTTTTGTTCCTGAAACAGAAGTTGTTTCTGTTTTATGTGTGTTTATTATATTGTAGCCATCTAGTTTTGTTTCATAATTTTCAACTGAATCTTCTTTTATTGTATATGTAATTTTTTCTCCTTTTTCATACACTGGTAAGTCTTCAAAATTCCATGACCAGTTGTCTTTTTCTGTTATTTTTTTATGGCTTACCACTCTTCCATCTGCTAATAATCTTACTGTTATGCTACTTGGTCTCTTTCCGTCTTGGTCGCCGTTGTCATTCCATGTTTTGCTTCCTGTTATTGTTGTTTTTTCTGGTGTATGTGTGTTTGTTACATCATATCCATTTACAACTGTTGTATAATCTGCAACTGTATCTTCACTTATTGTGTATACAATTTCTGTTCCAGAATTATATTTATCTAAATCTGTAAATGACCATTTCCAGTTGTCGTTTGCTGTTACTGTTTTGCTTGTTACTTCTGTTCCATCTGCAAATAGTCTTACTGTTATGCTTTCTGGTCTCTTTCCATCTTGGTCGCCGTTGTCATTCCATGTTTTGCTTCCTTCTACACTTACCTTCTCTGGTGTGTGGTGGTTGTAGATTTCTACTCCATTGTCTGATATTTCATATTCTGTATCATATTCTGGAACTGTTTCTTCAACAACTCTATATGTAATTTCATTTTTGTCTTCATCATATTTTGGTAATTTGCTAAATACATATTTCCAGTCACTGCTTGCATCTATTGTAACTGTTTTTATTGGTTCATTTTCATTGTTTCTGTATAATTCAACTGTTATTTTTTCTGGTCTTTTTCCATCTTGATTATCATTATCTTGCCAATTTTTGTTAACATTTATTGTAACATCTGGGTTTACTGGCATGTCGTCATCATCTTCTACTGTTGTTTTTCCATCTGTTGCTGTTGCTATGTTTATAATATCTTTTGGTATAATTTCATTTTGTTCTGTTTCTATAACTGCATCAATGTCAGCTTGTTTTACAACATATCCTACTTTTAATGTTGCAACTTTTCCAGCTTCTAGTGTTTCTATTTTTGCAAGTTCTTCGTTTGCTGGTACTTTTTTGCCGTCAAAAATTACATCTAATGAGTCTGTTACAACTACATTAGTTGCTTTGTAATTACCTAGGTTAGATACTTGTATTGTATAGATTATAGTGTCTCCTGCTCTTACCATTGGTTTATTTTCTTTCATTACGGGAATTTGTTCTGCTTCTCCTTCTCTTATTACTGCTGTTGCTGTTTTTTCTATTTGTAATTCTGGTTTGAATATTCCCATGTTTGCTGTTATTGCTGGTATTCCTATTGTAGTCCATGATAATTGTAAATCTTCAAATACCTTTTGTCTTTCTATTCTTACTGTTTCTTCAATTCCTGTTGTTGTGTTGTTTCCACCTGGGTTTGTGGTTGTTCCCCCTGTTGTTTGATTTGGTGTTGTTGTTCCTGGGTTTGTATTTGGTGTTGTTGGTTCTACTGGTGTTCCTGGAATTTCTGTGTTGTTGCCTTGGTTGTTTGGATCTTCAACTGTTCCTGGGTTTGTGTTTGTTTGATTGTTATCTTGTTCTTCTCTACCTGTTGCTGGTAAGTTTTGTACTTGTTCTCCAGCAGCTTCTGCTTGACCTCTGTTTTTCAAGAATATTGTTACACCTGTTGCTGAAGCACCAATTAAAACTAAAGATACAAGTCCAATTACTACGTTTTTTGTGTTTAAAAACTTTCCTTTCATTTTAACCTCCATTAAAATTCTAAATGATTTCTCTTGCTTTTACTACAAGTCTGTTTTTGTCTCTGTTTGTACAAGTAATTAGTGTTACTTCTCTTGTATTTTCATCTATTGGGAAAATACAATCGATGTCGTTTGGGTCTATAACATATTTGTTAAAAACCTGATATTTAACAGTTACCATTTGGCTATCTGTTAATTCAATAATGTCACCATTTTCTAGCTGATTAATTTTTCCAAACATTGTCTTGCTTAAATTATTGTGACCTGCTAGAACTACATTTCCTTTTTGGTTTATCTTTTCTCCATAGAATTTTGTTATTGAAAGTTTTAGACTTTGTTCATTGGTCTTTTCAAGTATTGGATATTCTATGTTTATTTTTGGTATGTTTATTATACCAATAACTTTGTATCCACCAATTTCTTCGTCTATTTCTTGTATTACGTCTATTTCGTTTGTTGTAGTTTTATTACCTTTTTTAATTTCCTGCAATACTGCTTGTGTATTGTTTTCAATTTTTCTGTTTTCTACATTTTTTCTAATAACAAGTGTTGCTAATATAAGTGCTGTGATAACTAGTATTACAAGGATTATTCTATATACTGTTATCTTTTTCATTATTTCTTCAACTCTTTTTTCTTTAAAACTACAATTCTAATAGCTACAATTACTATGGCAACAATTACTACTGCAAGCACAACTAACATTGTGTTATTATCATATGTGTATGGTAGTATTGTTTTTACTTCTTTTTCAATAACTTCTTCATCATATTTTCTAAGTGATGTTAGGAAATGAACATCATTTTTGTTATCTCCTTTTAACCATAATATGTATTGGTCGCCTGTTTCTGCTTCTTCTGGTTGTCTTATTGTATCATTTTCTATTTGTTTCCAATCTTCAAGTTTTAATTCTGCTTCTAGTTTTGCCTTTAAATCAAAGAATTCTTTGTTTGCTTTTATTTCTGTGTATTTATCTGTAAACTTATTCTTTTCTAATAATTCTGCTAAAGCAAATAGATTATCAGTATCTGTTGTTGATTTTCTTGGAGTTAATTGGTATTCTCCATCTCTTAAACTTTTTACTAGTTTAGCTACACCAACTGTTTCTGTGATTTTTGTTCCATTTTCATTAACTTTATTAACAATTAGTTTTTGTTTAAGCTCTACTGGTATTTCTTTTGATACAGTGTTTAGCTTTTCTAGTTCTGTTTTTGCGATATTGTCGTTTAAATCGATTTCAAAGCATTCAGTTTTTGCATCTGCTTTTACCCAAATGTATTTTTCTGTTACTGCATTTGTAGCATATGCAATGTTGTTTTCTCCATCTACTGTGTCTTTTGCAGAGTTTTCAAATTCTGCATCTGCTGGTGCTACATCTTTGTTGTCTGAAAATGCAAATTGAAATTCTTTGTCTAAATATCCTTTCACATAAATTATATGGCTGTTATCTTCTTGTTTTACAACAACTGTATTTTCATTTGCTGCATAAGTAAATATAGGCATTCCTACTGTAAAAATTCCTACAATTACTATCATTAAAAGAATTTTAAGTTTTGAACTTTTCATTATTCTCCCCCTACTTTTTTTATTTCGATATTACATTATATTGCAATTCGACCCTTAATATTATATATTAAATTCCATATTTTGTAAAGAGCTTTATGTAAATTCGTTCATTTTCTATTCCCGTTTTTTCGCCATTTTTCGACAGCATGAACAAAAAAATAAAACCTAATTATTGGTTTATGTTTCCAATAATTAAGTTTTATTAAACTTTTCTTCATTACTCAACTCTTGCAAGAATTACAAGTCTTCCACTACCATCATCTGTACATGTTGATAATGATATTTCTATTTTTCCTCCTGTATCTCTTGTTACATAGCTAGTATCTGTATCAGGAAGTGTTAAAATCTCATATATCGTGTATGTTAATGTTTTTCCTGTTAAGTCAGTAATTTGTATCACATCTCCAACAACTAGCTTTTTATTATTAGAAAAAAATTTTCCGTTTCTAAAATTGTGACCTATTATAAGAATATTGCCAGGAGTATTTAATGTTGGATTATTTGGGTACATTACTCCAACCGCTGTATCTAGTGCTCCAGGCGAAACATCTAATAGCACAGGGTAATCGACTTTAGTTTTAGGTATTTTTATGTATCCAACTACAGGATATTCTTTATAGAAGACTGTTCTTCTTCTTTGTGATCCTCCTGTACCATCTCCACCACTTGTAGCGTTATTTCCTGTTGTGTTTTCAATAGGTGCCCCATTTATAAAATCTTCAATTGTAGAATTGTTTTCGGTATTATTTTGGTTATCATCATTATTGTCATCATCTTCACTTTCGTTCTGTAACTCTGCAAAAACTTTTCTTTTTTCTTTTTCTTCTTGATTCGCCTTAATTGTTTTAACAATTACTACAGATGCAACTACTAGTATTGCTATTATTAGCAGTATTAATATTATTGTTAAAAAATTGCTATATTTATTTTTAAACATGTTATCACCTTCTTTTATTATTATACCATACCATTATTTAAATGTAAATTCATTACTTATTCCATTTCTGTAAGTTTTGCGAATTTTTCTTTATCAAATTCTTCGTCATATTCAACATTTTCAAATATTTCTGGCATATTTTTCTTTAATTCTAGTAAAAATGGTATTAGTAATTGTTCTATTGCAGGGTGTGCATGTTTTGTGCATCTTAAGCTTAATATGTGTTTCCATTCTCTAATATTTGCTGTCATTGTAACCAAGGCTGCAGTTGAATGTGGTAATATCATTCTCATCTGATCTGGTGTTGCTCCTAGCTCTGACATCTTTATGTAGTGTTTTTCAATTTCCTCCATTGATGTTTTCCACTCTGTGTAAAGTTCTGTACCTTCTTCAATGTTTACTGGTTTTATGAATTTAATTTCTTTGTCAAATTTGTCTTTTCCATAATTACAATATCTTGTGCTCTCTATCGAAAATGATGCATGCCTGTGTCTTGTTATGTCTTTATATACTCCTATATCACAAATCATTCTTATTGTAATTTTTTCGTGTTCTAATATTGATTCATGTCCTCTATTTATGCAGTTTTTCAGTAAAATTTTGTAACTATCTTCTGTAATTTTATCTTCTGAGCGATAGCATGTTCTACAAGCTCTTTCTAAATTTTTCATAATTTTATTGTAGTCAACTTTTTCTATTTCAATTTTTGGTTCTATAATTTTCATATTTTTTCCTTTCCACAAAAATAAGAGGCATAAAGTACCTTGCCTCTTATTATTTATATTATAATAATTATTTTCCCCTACCTTCTGGAAGTGCTGGTACATCAATTACTATTCTTATTCTTGTTAATCGTTTTATTGCTTGTACTAATTTGCTTTGTTTTACTCTCTCCCATAATGATGGTTTAACTTCAAATCTTGTTTCTTCTATGAATTCTTCAAGGGTTTCTTCTTTAGCTTTTACTGTTTCTTTAACTTCAGCTTTCTTAACAGCTTTTTCTTGTTTTGAATCATATACTGGTGTTGGAATTCCTCTTAAAGCTTCTGCGATTTCAATTCCAATATAGCTTAATGCTTTTGATCTATCTTCAATTCTTTCCATATCTATTTCTATATGTAAATTTGTTTCCAAGTTGTTAATTCTAGCATTTACAAGTTTTACCGCATCTTCATAATTTTCCGGAATTTTATTTTTAGTTTTTCCAATTATTATTAATGCTTCAACAATATCCTCTGAAACTAATCCTGAAATATCTTTTACTCTATTTTTCCAATCTTTTTCTTTGTTTTGAACTGATTCTAAAACAAGTTTTAATTCATTTGCTACATTTATATTATTTTCTCTTTGTCTAATTAGAACTTCAACTTGCTTTGTATTTTCTTCAAATTGATCTGTAGCATATTCGACTAATTTATGTGCAGCATTATAAACACTTCCAGGGAAGTTCTTTTTGTTTGGATATTCAAACAAATAAACCTTAATTGAATCAATTAAGTCTTTAAAATATGCATCATCTTCTAATTGGATTATTTGCTTTTTACTATTTGGATTAATTAATTTTTCAACTTTATCTATGTTTGATAAAATTTTCTCTTCTGTTATTATCATCTTTACGTTTACTATGCCACGTTTTCGATTTCCTAGAAATAGCATTTGTAAACTCCCCCTCCTCTTTTTGTCATATGTATTTCAACTTTCTCTTTATATTATACCTTTTTTCGAGAAAAAGCACAATAGTTTTTCTTCATATTTTCATTACACTTTTGTTACAAAATTGTTACATTTTTATGACAATTATTTTATTATAAAAGCAACTATCACCGCAATGCCTATTAGTACTCTATATATAGCAAAAGCTTTAAAGCTTCCTTTTTTCAAGTAGTCAAGTAAAAATTTAATTATTAAAATTCCTACTATAAAACTTGTAAGAATGCCTATCCAAAAGGCTAAGCTTGTAAATTGAAATTTGCCCAAATTGAAAATTACTGCAGCAGCTGTTATTGGTGTTGCAAGTAAAAATGAATACCTTGCTGCTCCTTCTCTATCTATTCCTAATGCTCTTGCAACTGTCATTGTTATCCCTGAACGTGAAACCCCTGGAAATGCCGCAGCTAAGCATTGTGATGTTCCTATTAGTATTGATTGCTTTAGTGTCATTTTTTCATATTTTATATTTGATTTTGATTTTTTGTCAACTACATATAAGATTATGCCCATTACTATTAGGGTAATTCCTATAACTAGCATTTCTACATTTAAACTTTTTTCAAAAAGTGCCTTTGATATTTTGTCAAGTATTAAACTTAATACTCCAGCTGGAATTGTTGATAATACTAAGTACCAAAATATTTTTCCTTCTGTTGTTTTTTTCTTTTTTACAACTTGATTATATCCTCCAACAAATAGGTTTACCCAGTCTTTAAAAAAGAATATTACTATTGCAAGTAATGTTCCGACATGTAGTGCCACATCAAATGATTCTGGCATTTCTCCCCATCCTAAAAGCCATGGAAATAAGTTTAAATGGGCAGAACTTGATACTGGTAAGAACTCTGTTAATCCCTGTATAATTCCTAAAACAATTGCTTGATATATTTTCATATCACTGTTTCCTCCTTGTTTAATCCATGTTTTCCTATATATTTAAGTATATTAATTCTATGCTTTGTATTTCTACTTATTCTTCTTTTCTTTTTGTTTGTTTAATACTTTTGTAAGATTATATGTGTCATTCAAATATTCTTCTATTTCCAGTTCTTGCTGATTTTCTGTGAATTCTTCTTGTTCAGATTCTTTAATTGGCTTTTCAATCATATTTTTTATTGGAAATAATGTTGGTTCTTTTTTAGCAATTTCGTAGTATTTTGAGTTTTTTCTTATAGCGTTGTTGATGTCTAGTATAGCCTTTTCTTTTTGATTTTTAATTATATGAATTTTCGCAAGCTCAAAGTATGCTTTTGCTTCTTTTTCATTACATAAACTTTTTGCGAAGCTTTCTTCTGCCACATCAAAGTCTCTGTATAATAGTGCTAATTGCCCCAATCTATAGTATGCTAAATACATTTCTTCATCTAATTCTATTGTCTTTTGGAAGCATTTTCTAGCAATATCAAAGTCATTTATTCTTGAGTAACATACTCCTAAATTATAATACAGTTCATAATTATTTGCATTATATTTTACTGCATTTGTATATACTTCTATTGCTTTTTTAAATTCTTTTTGTTCTAAATATATACCTCCCAAAAGTTTTGAAGCTTCATACATATCTGGTTTTGTCTTTAAAAGAGTTCGTAACATCTCTGTTGCTTCATCGTTTCTACCTAGTTCTCTTAATAATACTGAAATCTTGTAGTATGAATCTGTATCATCTTTTTTTATATCTAAAACCTGAACATATTCATCTATTGCTTTTCTCATTCCACCTTCTTGCTCATATATTTTGGCAAGAAACTTATGTCCTAAATAGCTATCTTTATATTTGCTTACTAAATCAATTAAAATCTTTTTTGCTTTTTTAGGATTGTTTAACCATAGATAAATCTGTGCCATTATAATTTTCAAAACTTCTGATACATTTATTCCTCTTGCTTCTAATACAAACACTAGAATTGGTGTTATTATACAAAATAAATATAATATGATATTAAATGCAATTCCGATTAAAAATATCAAAGCTTATTTTTATTAAATTTAATAATATTCCTATTGCTTGTATTCCCAATATTATAAGGTATGTGGTATCATTTTTTCTTATCATTTTTAATAGCAAAATGTATACAAAAAGTACAAAAGCAACAACTGTAAATACAATTTTCCCTATCATAGCTACCATTCCTTTCTTTGTAGCTTATCTTCCAAATTCTGTTTTATATTTTTCTATACTCTTTTGTATTATCTTTTCTGCTTCTTCTCTGCCTAGTATCTCTTCAACTACTGTTTCCCTTTGTTCTAATTGTTTATATACCTCAAAGAAATGTTTTATTTCACTTGATATATGTGGTGGTATTTCTGTTATATCGTTATAAACATTTAGGAATGGATCCTTTTTAGCTACTGCTATTATTTTTTCATCTCTTTGTTCAGAATCTGTCATAATTAGTACTCCAATTGGGTATGTTTCAACTAGCGTTAAAGGATTTATATCCTCTTGACATAGTACAAGCACATCTAAAGGGTCATTATCTTCTGCATATGTTCTTGGAATGAAACCATAGTTTGCTGGATAATGTGTTGCTGTATACAAAACTCTGTCAAGTTTTAACATACCAGTTTCTTTGTCTAATTCATATTTGTTTTTTCCTCCCTTTGTTATTTCAATAACTGATATAAAATCATCTTTCTTTATTCTTTCTTCTTTGATATCATGCCAAATGTTCATTTTTTTCTCCTTCTTTTTTTAAGTATTTATTTATTACAATTTTTTCAAATGGTCTCTTAATTTTAGTATGCCAAATTTCCTTTTTTGCTAATGGCTTTGTAAGTATAGAAAACATGTTGCATCTATTTGCTCCTAATACGTCTGTAAATACTTGATCTCCTACTACTGCTATTTCTTCTGGTTTTAGGTTTAATAGTTTTTGTGCTTTGTAAAAGCCCTGTTTTCTTGGTTTTTGTGCAAAATAAAAATACTCAAGCCCAAGTGTTTCAGCAACCTTTTTTACTTTATGTACTTTATTGGTGTTTGATAATATGCACATTTTAATTCCTTGTTTTTTTAAGTTATTACACCATTCTTCGCAACCTTCTAATAATTGCTTTTCAAGATTTATTAATGTATTATCCACATCTAAAATCAAACCTTTTATGTTGTTTTGTTTAAGTAATTCTATTGTTATTTCTTTTACGTTATTTAAATATAGTTTCGGATATAAGTTCATATTACCTCCAGTTTTAATCCATAAGAACAGCATTGCCCCTACATTACTCTTGTAGGGGTTTTCTACTTTGGTTATTTATATAAGTTTCTAAAATATATACTGCTGATATTGTATCTACGATACTTTTCTTGTTTTTAGGTTTTACTCCTAGTTCATTCATTGTCCTATGAGCTTGTACCGTTGTCAGTCTCTCATCAACAGTTTCTATTTTTATTTTATTATATTTGCACTTTAACTTATGAATAAATTTCTTTGTTTTTTCTACTCTTTCTGTCTTTGTTCCATTCATATTAAGTGGCATTCCTACAACAAATATATCTATTTCATATATACTCATTATTTCGTCTAACTTAGAAAGTAATATTTTATCATTTCCATTTGTTGTAACAGTTTCTAACCCTTGTGCTGTAATACCTAAGGAATCAGTTATTGCAAGGCCTGTTCTTGCATCTCCATAGTCTATTCCTAGTGTTCTCATTAGTCTTCTAGTCCTATGTAGTTTTTAACCATTTTTTCTAAAAGTTCATCTCTTTCAATCATTCTTATTATATTTCTAGCTTCCTTATGACTTGTTATATATGATGGATCTCCTGAAAGTATATATCCTACTATTTGGTTTATTGGGTTATATCCTTTTTCTTCAAGTGCTTGGTATACTTCTTTTAGAATTTCCTTTGTTTTTAAATTTTTATCCTTTTCTACCTTAAAACTCATTGTCTTATCGCTTATCATAATTTATCCTCCTAAATACAATTTATTTCGCTTTCTGCTCTATCAGCTTTATCTATATACTCTTCTAGTTTTTTTGTTACTTCCTCAAGTCCTGTTCCCTTGTAATATGTTCCTAATACAAAGTTAACATTTGGTGTAACAATTTCTCCTTTTTTGCCTTTTCTTTCTATATGTATGTTTTCTATTTCTTTTTTGATTTTAGCAACAAATTCTACTGTTTCTTGCATTTCAACTCCTGAAAAAACAATTGCAAATTTAGGTCCCATGTATCTTACAAATACATACTCTGATGAAATACTTGCTTTTACAGTATTTGCAATTTGTACTATTAATTCTGTTCCTATTTTTCTGCCAAAGTTTTCATTAACTTCTTCAATGTTATTTATTGAAAACATACATACTGTACTTTTTCCATATTTATCAATTGTCCTTTTTCCTAGACCGTATAAATATTCTGCTGAATTTAATCCTGTAAACTTATCTACTCTATATATATTTTCAATAGTATTTTGATATGATATTGTTTTTAATACTGAAATGATATTTTCCCTTATAACTTCTAAAATTCCTGTATCCATACTATCAAAAGCATGTGGAATATCACTTTCAATAATCCAATATCCAATATATATGTTGTCTATATATAATGGGAAAAACATTGCTGATTTTGCTCTATTCATTTCGCCATCTTGATATGTAAGTTTTTCATTAACACTATTTACTGTTACATATTTTGGTCTTGCATTGGCTATACTATCTTGAAATAGGGCATTTGTATGTAAGTTTGTCATTGATTCCCATAGTCTTTCATCTACATTTGATGCTTTTAATATATATTCAGCACCATTAAATACAACAATAGTTGAATATTTTATATTATATTTTTCAATGAGTATATCATTAATTATCTTTATTTTGCTTTCTGCTGAAGTATCTTTTCCTATTGTGTCCATAAAGTCTTGTAATACTCTTAAATTTGCTATTTTTTCATGAGTGTTACTTAATCCTTTTACCTTTTTATATATTGAAAAGTTATATATAATTAAAGATATCACAAGAATAGCTAATACAACTATAACAACTATTAATCCTATGCTCAAAACTTTTCACCTCTACTTAGTAATTTCTTTTCATTTTATCTAATGTGCTATTTACTTCACTTGAAAATGGATCTCTGCCCATCCCTGTTGGAGAATATGTTTGTCTACCTATAAGTGGATAAACCATACTTGCAACTTCTCTTAAAGATTGCATAAATTGTTTTGTATATCCGTTTAATGATATTGAGCAATTAACAAGTGAATCTAAATACTTTACATAATTTTGCGTTTCAAATGGTATCTCGCAATATCTTATATTGTCTTTGTTAAACAATTCTGTCATATATGACATATTAGGTGCATTATAACATGACATTCCACCAATTAAAGTCTTTATACTTAAGCTTCTAACCTTTTCAGATTTATTAATTATTATTTTTAACTTTTCTGGTTGTAAAATATCCTTAGATTTTAAATTTCTTAAAAACGCTGTTAATGGTTGTATTGTTAGTACATCCATTGATTGTACTAAGTATATTTCCTGTACTTTTGCAAAGATTTCTGGATCAGTATCAAAGTCTGTATCAATTAATATGGCTGAATATCCTTTAACTAATGTTGAAAGAATTGCATCTATATTATATGGCTTTTCTTCACCAGGCATTTCTGTATATACGGTTAAATTCTTCTTTATTTTTAAACCTTCAGTTGCCCCTCTCTCTAGTCCAGACATACACTGCTTTGCAATATTTCTTAAGTTTTCCTCATTATTTGTGTATATATAATATGCATTTTTTGTTTTTGTCATATCTAAAATTGCTGTATTAATTCCAATTGAAGCAAGCATTTCTGCTGTATTGTTCACCACAAACGATGTTCCATTTTTTGTTGTTCCAACAAATGCAACAATTTTCTTATCACCTGTAAGTAATGTATTGAAATTTGAATTTACATTTGCATAACTAGCTTTTTCTGGATAATTATATTGTGGAACTTGATTTGCTACTGTTTGAATTGGTCTTTGTATTGTTTGAGTTTGATTTGTAGATATATTTTGAGTTACAGGTACTGTATGCTCTTTCGTTTCTTGATTAGTACTCATATCAAACAAGTCATCATGTTCTACATCTTCTTTATTTGAAGAATCATTTGAATCTAAATTAAACAAATCCACTTCAGTTTCATTGTTTTCTTTTTTCTCTTCGTCATTATCTAAATTAAATAGATCTACTTCCTCTTGTGGTTCATCATCTTCTGCTGTCATGTCGAATAAATCAACATCTTGAGTTTTGTTACTTGTTTTTTCTTCATTTTCTTCCGGAACAGGATTTTTCCTTGGTCTTCCTCTTCCTCTTTTTGGTTTTTGTTCCTGTTCTTCAGTTGGAATAGGATTTTTTCTTGGTCTTCCTCTTCCTCTTTTTGGTTCTTCAGGTGCTTCTATATTTTCTTCAATTTCTATTTTTTCTGGTTGTGGTTCTTCTGGAATTTCTATCTCATTTAAAGTTTCATCTTTTACATCAATTGTATTCTCTATTTTTATTTGTGGTTTTTCTTCAGCTTCAATAGGTTTTATAATTGGTCTTGAATTATTAAGTAAGCTTCCATCTAACATTATTCCTTGATTAATTTTAGGCTTTTTAACATCTGGAATAGTTATTTTTTGCACATTACCGAGTATTCATGCTTGTTGGAATCACAACTTGTTTTATTGTTTTAGGTTTTAGAAGTTCTGATAAAACATCATCTTCTTCCTTTTCCTCTGGTTCATCTTGTATGTTTCTAATTTTATCCTTGTAACTTTGTGTTTTTAATTTTGCATTAAAGTCTTGTTGTAGACCACCACCTATAGCTAATTGTTGGTATTTAGGTGATCTTGCTTCCAGTACTGCTTTTACATTCATTGGAAGATATTTTATAATAATTCTTAATTGATTATCCGTATATTGAGAAACAATATTATTAAAGCTATCTACATATTTATCTTCATTTTTTCCAAGTCTTGCATAATGTGCTCTTATATTTTCAACTTCTGCTTCGCTAACAGTGTTTTCACTTTCAACTTCGCCTAAATCACTTTCTTGTATATTGTAATACCTTTTTGCTCCTTCTTTATCTCTTGGGCTATTTATCAATCTGCAAACTTCGTCAATAGTTCTATCTTGACCTATAATTGCGTTATATATATCTTCTTTGTACACCTTAACAATCATTTCATCTGTTAATTTTCTTCTATCTGCACAAATTAAAATTATATCAATTGCACCATTTCCACCATTCTTTATTTCCTGGCTAATGTTACTATACTTTTCAAATAAAAATTTATCAATTGAGTCATAGTTATTATTTGCAAATGGTTCCAAGTCTTCACTTATTACAATTCTACTATAACTTTTATCTTTTTGTAATTCTCTTAAAATTGCATTAAAATAATATACATTTTTGTAAGATAATATTTCTTTATATTCTTTTTGATATTTGGTTGCAATCGCTTCAGAAACATTATCGTTATTTACTGCAAATAAGACCTTCATATGTTTAACCCCTCCAACCTATTACTACGAGTGCATAAATAAATGGCAATACTTGGCAAATTAATAAAATTGTAACAAACACAATTACTGTGCTAAATCCTCTGTGTTTATAGTCTAATCTTCTTGTTCCAAGAACATATTGGAATAGCAATCCAACTACAATTCCTATAAAACAGAACGGAATACTATATGGTTGTACAATTTCTTCTATAATGAATCCCGCTAGCCAATAAGCATCTGAGCCATATTTTTCAGTATACTCCTCTCTTTTTACCTCCATTTTGCTTTTCATTTCTTCTACATCATTTTTATTATTATTTTCAAGTGTATTTACTTCTGTTCCAAATACAACTGTTCCAATTGATAATATACATAGAATTATTAATATTACTGCAATCGTTTTTTTCATTTTATACCTCCATTAAAACTTACTTTTCTCACTTATATTATCATACAATATTCTGGAAAAAATAGCAAGTTTATTTGAATATTTTTTTATTTTTTTAATGATTATTTCCTTAAAAATCAGGATTTAAAGTTTAAATCCTGATTTTTTATTTTTATTAACTATCATGTTGTATTATTTTATTATGTGCACAGCATGAATGTGAAGTTGTTTTTCCATGTGAGCATGTTGTTCTATATGTTTTACTACCATTGCAAGCTGTACAAGTTACTTGATATGTATGTGCTTTAACTATTCCATGTGCTGAACAGCCTGTTCCTCCTGTTCCACTACAACTTCTACATGAACGATGAGAGAAGGAAAAATCAGCTGGACGATCATCCCAGCATTCCAAGTAAGGACCAGCACTGGCTCCACAATTATTGCAAACATACTTTACAGCTCTTCTATATACACCACACTCGGAACAGACATATGATCCTCCAATGTATTCAAGTGTCTCCCTTGATGTACATCTGCCCGTTCCAGAACAACTCGTACATGCAGTTCCACCTGCACAGTTTTTTGTTAATTTTCCTGTTCCTGAGCAAGTTGTGCAGTTGGCCAAAGTTGATTCATTACATATATTAGTTCCTGTGCCTGGACAATAGGTTCTAGTTCTTTTTTTCTCACTTCTTGCAGTTGTTGTTCCATCACTTGCTGTTACATACCAGTAATAATCTGTATATTGTGTAAGGTTTGTAGCATTTAATGTTACTTCTCTGTTAGAAACCACATCACTTTTTAATTCTTGTTCAGTGTATGTTCCATTTTCATTTAAACTTGTATACAACTTATAACTAATATTTTCACCCTCTGCATCTGTGGCTTTTGCAGAAATCGTTAATGTATTTGTTGTTTTTGATTTTAAAGTACTTGTTACTATTGTTGGAGTATTATTTTCTAGCATTTTCACTTTTCCTGTTTTTTTCTTTTCCGCAATTTCATCTTTTGCTATAATAATATATGTATATTCTTGTCCTGGTGTTAGTCCTGTAATATCCCAAGATACAGTTTCACCACTTTTTGTTTCATAAGATGTATCATCTATTTTTAGTTCATAAGTTAAAGATGTTGAATTTTTGCTTGAGCCACTTGCACTTATTGTAAATGATGTATAAGATTTATTGTTTATTTTAACAGTATATTTGATTGAGTTTTCAGGTTTTGTTGGTGATTTACTTCCTTTACCACTGCGTATGTCTTCAATCACTTCTTTTTCCAATTCCGTAGCATTTTTTGTTTGGTTGTTTGCCCTTTTTACTACATTCTTGGCTCTTTTAGTAACTGCATTTTTTTGTATTGCAAAAACACTTATTCCCATTAAAATAAGTAAAAGAATTACTGTTATTATTAGTGATATTAGAGTTATTCCTTTGTTTTTTTTCATATTCATCCTCTCCCTATTTGTATGTAATTACATTTTACACAAAAAAATTACAAATTGCAATAAGTTTTGCAATTTGTAATATAATTGTAATATTTAGCTTTTTACTTTTATATCTCTTACGTGGTCTATTTTTTCCCATGTTGTATTTGGTTTTATTAATGCTTTTATATTAATTAGTATCCATGAACCTAAAAATAATGGATAACATAGTAATCCCTTAAGCATTGGTTTTATTGGTCTTTTATCTAATATTAATACAAATAATGCTGTTAGTGGTGGCATTATAAATGTTGCTAGTAAGTATTTTGCATAGTTCCAAATTAAACCAGCTAATGTCATTCCATCACCAAGGTATATAATTAAGTTTATTACTAGTATTGCAAGTGTTACTATTAGAATTGGCATACCCATAAGGTATAATAATCCATCAACATTCATCATTTTTCTGTTTCTTACAACACCTGCTGCTAAGTCTTTTATGTAATATTTAAAGCATTGTAAATGTCCTACAGACCATCTTGTTCTTTGTGTCCAAGATTGTTTGAATCCTAGTGGTTGTTCATCATATACTTTTGCATCTGTTGCCCAACCTAATTTTCTTCCTTTTGCAATATTTATTAAAGAAAATTCTATATCCTCTGTTAATGTTTTTGTATTCCAGCCTTCTGCTTTTATTAAATCATATTTTACCATGAAGCCTGTTCCATTTAATAATGGAGATAAACCAATGTTATATCTTGCTAAATGATAAAATCTGTGCATTGTCCAATAGAATAGTGCATATCCTGCTGTAACCCAAGTATCATCTGGGTTTTTGATATCTCTATATCCTTGAACTACTTCTTCGCCTTGGCAAAGTTTTTTATTCATTGCATTCATAAATTCTTTATCAACAACGTTATCTGCATCAAAAACGCATAATGCATCATATTCAGCATTTTGTTCTTGCATTTTTCTTAAGAACCATTGCATTGCATAACCTTTTGTTTTATGCTCTGGGTCATTTCTTTCATATACTATTGCACCTGCATCTTTTGCAATTTCTGCTGTTCTATCTGTACAGTTATCTGCAATAACGTATATATCCAATAGTTCTTTTGGATAGTTTTGTTCTTTTAAGCTTTCTATTAGGTTTCTAACAACCTTTTCCTCATTATGTGCAGGTATTATTGCCATGAATTTATGTTGTTTGTTAATTAGTAATGGTTTTTCTTTGAATTTTATTAATGCACAAACACTTATTGCTATATTATATAGCCAAAATATTGTTATAATACCTACAAGTGCTTGTTGTAATATATACAAATAATCCATTTTTTTACTCCTTTACATTGCTTCTTCTGTAGTTGCTGTTTCTTCTATATTATTAGGTTCGTCTTCTTTATTTACGAATTCTAAGCTACTTATTGATACCTCATATGCTGTTCTTTGTTCAACTGTTCCATCTTCATGTTTTTTCTCATATGGTCTTGATTGAACTCTACCAACTAATTTTAATTCTGTTCCAATTTGCATATTTTCGCAGAATCTAGCATTTCTTCCCCATGTAATACATGGTATGTAATCTGATTTATTATATGCTCTATTTACTGCAACTAATATATCAGCTATTTCTCTACCGAATGGTGTTTTTCTGTAGATTGGTTTTCTACAAATATGTCCTACTAATTGTACTTCGTTAGGTACTTTAATTTCTTCGTCTTCTCCTTTTTCTCTAATTTCTTTTACGAAAACTGTTAATATTAATCTGCTCTTTGAGTCTTCATATGTATTGTAAGATCTGAATTGTCCTTCAATTACTACTTGTTTTCCTAGGCTTAAATCAAAGTTAGCGATTAATCTTTCAGATATTGTAATTGGTATAATATCTGATATTCCACTTAAACGTGGTATTTCCAAATCAAAGTTAAAGAAACTTTCTCCATAAATTTCGTGACTAAATTTTTTCTCACTTGTGATTTTACCAACTAACATAATATAGTTGTTTTGTGAATAATTTGTAACCAATTTTATTTCCTCCTTTTTTTCGTCTAAAAAGCAGTTTTATTATAGACTTTTAGACTAGTCGAATCCCGACAATTTTAATTATACTACGTTTTTTTGGTTTTGTCTACATAAAATGGTAAAATTATGTTAATTTTCTACTTCTTCCTATTTTTTTATTGCTAAAACTTTATATTTTGCAATTCCACCTGGAGTATTAGCTTCAACGGTTTCACCCTTTTTAGCACCAATTAAAGCTGCGCCTATTGGTGATACATTTGATATTCTGTTTTTTGATAAATCTACTTCTGTTGAGCCAACTATTGTGTATTCTAGTTCTTCATCAAATTCTATATCTAGTATTTTTACTGTATTTCCAACTTGTACTGTTTTTGTATCTATTTCTGATTCATCTATAATTTTTGCATATCTTAGTTTGTTTTCTAAGTCTGCTATTTTGATTTCATTTTCTGCTTGTGCATTTTTTGCTTCATCATATTCAGAGTTTTCTGATAAATCTCCAAAACCTAGAGCTACTTTTATACGTTCTGAAATTTCAGCTCTTTTTTCAGTTTTAAGATATTCTAGTTGTTTTTCTAGATTATCATATCCTTCTTGTGTTAATAAAATTTCCTTTTCATCCATTTTTACATTACTCCTTTTTCCTTATAATAAAATATATTATAGTTTCTTAATCTTACTCTACAAATTACATTTTGTCAAGTAATTTGACAAAAATTTACTTAAATTCTTTTTTATTTATAGCACCATTTTTACCAATTAATTTTTTTATTGTGATGTTATCTTTTTCTATTTGTTCAAATGCCTTAATTGGTATCATTGTGAATAGCAAAGCTTCATATAAATGGTTATCTAAGAATCCCTTTAATTTAATATCACTTGGAATATTAATTTCCCAAGTTTTTATATTTATTCCTGCAAATTTCTTTGAATAAATATCTATATTTTTTTGAACATTTACAATTGTTGCATTATTCGGTATTGCAAGCTTATTTAAGTTTTCTTCTGTAAAGTCCATGTTTACTATTACATCTGAACTCTTTAAGTTGAAGTTTAAATTGTTTGAGAGCTTTATTAGTATTCCTAATTCTTCAAATAAATAATCTATTAAGTTTTTGAATTTTTTGGTATTGCTTGTTATTATGTTTAGCCTTTTTGCATTTCTTGCAGTTTGCATAATGTGTTCTATTGTTATATCATCATTTTGATTTGCAAGTATTGTAACTTCACCTGCTTGTATGTTTTTGTTTTTTAAGTTAAATACTTTTTGAATTACTTTATACACTAAAAATTTTGCAAGCTTTGATCCATCTAAGATATTTTCGTTGTTACTATATAATGTGTTTTTAAATTCTTCATTGTTAAATAGTTCTTGCTCTAGCACTACATTTCTTATACTATTCTTATATAAATATTTACATAATTTTTCTGTTATGCGTTTTACTCTTCGTTTATGGCTTTTAGAATTGATTGGTAAATTTATAATTGTTTTTCCTTGAATTTCTTCTATTTTAAATTTACCAAAAAGCTTGTATATTAAGCTTGGTTTATATAGTTTCCTCACATAAACTATCATAAAATTAATCACCTAACAGATTATATGCCTAAATTTTAATTTTATGTTAGATTATTTTTCCTCCACCTATTAAAACATCACCTATGTAAAATACTACAGATTGTCCTCTTGTAATTGCTCTTTGTGGTTCTTCAAATTCTACTTTAACTTTTCCGTTTTCTTCTGGGTAAAGTGTTGCTGCACCTTCTATTGCACCGTATCTAATTTTGGCACTTACTTTTATAGGTTTGGTTTTATCTATATCTACTGTGAAGTTTAAATCATTAGCATACAGTATTTTTGTAAATATATCTTCTTCTTCTCCAACTATTAGTCTATTATTTTGAGCATCTAAATCTACTACATATAGTGGTGTTTCATGTGCTATTCCTAAGCCCTTTCTTTGCCCAATTGTGTAATGAATTAGCCCTTTATGTGTTCCGAAGTACATTGCCTTCTTTATCTACGATTTGTCCAGGTTCAGATTTTAGTTTGCCTTTGTTTATTAAAAATTTAGCATAGTCATCATCTGGTATGAAGCAAATTTCTTGGCTATCTGGCTTTTTAGCTGTAAGTAAGCCATGTTCTTCAGCAATTTTTCTTATTTGATCTTTGCTTTCGAAATCGCCAAGTGGAAATAGTACATCTCCTATTATTTCTCTTGGGATATTGTATAAAACATAGCTTTGGTCTTTTTTCCCTGCATTTGATTTTTTAAGCACATATTGATTATATTTTTCACTGTATTCTGTTTTAGCATAGTGTCCTGTTGCAATATACTTGCAATCCAACTCTTTTGCCTTTCTGTAGAAATACTTAAATTTCAAGAATTTATTACATTCTATACATGGGTTTGGTGTGTTTGCTTTTGCATATTCTTCTATGAAATTGTTTATTACGCATCTTTGAAATTCCTCTTTTAAGTTTAATGTGTAATGTGGAATTCCTAATTTATCACAAACTCTTTTTGCATCTAATATGCTATCATCTCCACAACACTTGCTTTGCCCCTCTTCATCTTCTGGGTCCCAAAGTTTCATTGTAGCTCCAATTACTTCATATCCTTGTTCCATTAGCATTATTGCTGCAACACTACTATCTACGCCTCCACTCATTCCTAGTAAAACTTTATCCATTTATAAACCTCCAGTTATCACGACACATGTCTTCTATTCCTTTTTCTGCTTTCCAGCCAAGTTCCTTTTCAGCTTTACTTGGATCTGCATAACATTCTGGAATGTCTCCTGGTCTTCTTGATCCTATTTTGTAGTTTACTTTTACGTTGTTTGTTTTCTCAAATGCTTTAACTAATTCTAATACTGAATATCCATTTCCTGTGCCTAAGTTATATATTTTAACTCCCGCTTCTTTTCTTATTTTATTTAGTGCTTTTAAATGTCCTTTGCTTAAATCTACTACATGTATGTAGTCTCTAACACCTGTTCCATCTCTTGTTGGGTAGTCATCTCCAAATACTGTTAAGGCTTCATACTCTCCTTTTGCAACTTTCATTATATATGGCATTACATTGTTAGGTATTCCATTTGGAACTTCCCCTATTAGCCCACTTTCATGTGCTCCTATAGGATTGAAATATCTTAGTATTGCTACACTAAATTCTTTATCTGCAAATGCTACGTCTTTTAGTATTTGTTCTATCATAAGTTTTGTAGTTCCATATGGATTTGTTGTAGATAGTGGGAAATCTTCTTTTATTGGTAATTCTTTAGGATTTCCATATACTGTTGCTGATGAGCTAAACACTATTCTTTTACATCCATATTTTTTCATTAATTTAAGTAATACTAGAGTTCCTGTTAAGTTGTTATGATAATATTCAATTGGTTTTTCAACAGATTCTCCTACTGCCTTTAGTGCTGCAAAATGTATTACTGATTCTATTTCATTTTCTTTAAAAACTTTTTCTAAATTTACTTCATCTAATAAATCTACTTCATAGAATTTAAAGTTTTTATTAGTTATTTTTTTTATTTTATCTAATACATCTTTTGAACTATTTATGAAATTATCTACAATTACAATTTCTTCTCCGCTATTTAATAGCTCTACTGCTGTATGGCTACCAATATAACCTGCTCCACCTGTTATTAATATTTTGCTCATATGCTTCCTCCTTTATTTTGCATCATATAAATTGTTGCCTTCTTCTATATCTATTTTTAATGGTACTTTTAATTTTATAACATTTTCCATTTCTTGTTTTAATATATTTTCCACTTGTTCTTTTTCTTCCTCCACTGCTTCTATAAGCAATTCATCATGTACTTGCAATATTATTTTTGATTTCAAGTTTTTATTTTGTAACTCTTTATATACATTTATCATGGCAAGTTTCATAATATCTGCTGCTGTTCCTTGTATTGGAGTATTCATTGCTATTCTACTACCAAATTGTCTTACCATGTAATTATTTGATTTTATCTCTGGAATATATCTTCTTCTATGGAATAATGTTTCTACATAGCCTTCTGTTTTTGCAGTTTCTACTATATCTTCCATAAATTGCTTTATGCCTTGATATTTACTTAGGTATTGCTCTATATATTGTTTTGCTTCCTTTCTTGGTATTTTTAATTGTTCTGATAAACCAAAATCGCTTATTCCATATACAATGCCGAAGTTTACAGCTTTTGCTCTGGTTCTTTGCTCTTTTGTTACTTCATCCATTGGTGTATCGAAAACTTTTGAAGCAACTTGTTTGTGTATATCTTCATCTTTATTAAATGCATCTATCATGTGTTCATCATTTGAAATATGTGCTAAAACTCTTAGTTCTATTTGTGAATAGTCTGCATCTATAAATGTTTTATTATATTCTGGAATAAATACCTTCCTTAAGTTTTTACCAAGCTCATTTCGTGTTGGTATGTTTTGCAAGTTAGGGTCTGTTGAGCTTATTCTTCCAGTTGCAGTAACTGTTTGATGAAAACTTGAGTGAATTTTATGTGTGTTTTCGTTTATACACGGTATTAATCCTTCTACATATGTTGAGTTTAGTTTTCCAATTTGCCTGTATTCAAGTAGTTTTTCTATTATAGGATGAACATCTTTTAATTTTTCTAATACTTCTACTCCTGTTGAATATCCCTTTTTGTTTTTCTTACCCATTGGTAATTGTAATTTTTCAAATAAGATTTCTCCTAATTGTTTTGGAGAATTTATGTTAAATTCTTCCCCTGCAAGCTCATAAATTTCACTTGTTAGTTCATTTAATCTTGTTTTTAGTTCGTTTCCAAACTCTTGTAGTTTTTCCTTATCTACATATATTCCTTGATATTGCATGTCTGCTAGCACTTCAGAAAGTGGCATTTCTATTGTTTTAAACAATTCTTCTGTATCTGTTTCTTTCATTTTTTCTTCTAATGTGTAATATAGTTTATTTATTAGATATGCATATATATAGTTTCTTTTACTTGGTTTTTCTTCTTTTGGCATATCAAATAATGTAAGCTGTTTTTCTTGTGGTTCTTCCTCTTTTATTAATGCATCTGTATTTACCTTCAAATACTCTTCTGAAAGGTATTCTATTGTGTATTTGCTTATATTTGAGTTTAATAAATATCCTGCTATTTCTACATCAAACATAAGGTTATGTGGTTCTATTCCTATTTGTTTTAATAAAATATAGTCTCTTTTTTGTTTATAGCTTATCTTTAATATTTCTTTATTTTCAAATATTGGTTTTAGTGTTTCTATGTTTTTTATAAGATATGCTTTATTATCTTTTTCTGAATATATTGTTATTCCCTCTATAACTGCGCTTAATATTCCTTCTCCTTGTTTTTCTTTTTCGATTATATAATAGCACATTTTTTTTGTTTCGTATATTTCTTGAAGCAACTTATCTATTTGATTTTCTAGCAATTCTTCACATTCAACTTCTATTGCTTGTGTTTCTTCTTGTGGTTCACTTTTATCTAGCTCAAATCTTTCAAGGAATCTATTGAATTTTAGTTTTCGGAACATACTTGTTACTTCTTCTTTGTTCCATTCTGTAAGTTTCATTTCGTCTTTTTGTTTTTCTATTGGAGCTTTTATATCAATTGTGCCAAGGGTTCTAGATAGGAATGCAAGTTCTTGGTTTTGTTCTAGTTTTTCTTTTAATTTTCCTTTTATTTCATCTATATGCTTATATACTCCATCTATATCTTTATATTGTTTAATTAGAGTAATTGCTGTTTTCTCGCCTACACCTGGAACTCCTGGTATATTATCTGAACTGTCTCCTGCTAAACCTTTTACTTCTATTAAACTCTTAGGTGGAAGTTCATATTTTTCCATTACTTTTTGAACTGTGTAGTCTTCTGTTTCAGTCTTTCCTTGAACAGTGTGTGGTATTCTTACTTTAATATGGTTATCTATTAATTGGAAGCTATCTCTATCCCCTGTAAGTATTGTTACTTCTAAATCTTGCTTTTGTCCCCATTTTGCAAGAGTGCCTATCACATCATCTGCCTCATAGCCTTCTTTTTCAATAACTTTTATGTTCATTGCTTTTAGTATTTCTTTTAGTATTGGCATTTGTGAAGCAAGTTCATTTGGCATTCCTTTTCTATTTGCTTTGTATCCCTCATATAGTTTGTGTCTATGTGTTGGTGCTTTTAAATCAAATGTTACTACCATGTATTCTGGCTTTATATCTTCAATTATTTTAAACATTATAGTTAGAAATCCATATATTGCATTTGTATATGTTCCATCTTCTGTCATCATAAGTTTTGATGACATTGTTCCATAAAATGCTCTGTTTAATATGCTATTTCCATCTATTAATACTAAGTTTTCCAAATTTTTCCCTACTTTCAATTATATTTTATTGATTTTCTTTATCTCTTTTTATTTGTTTAATATACCTATCCTCTTCTGCTACAAACTATTAAGACCGCATTATTTATCTTTCTTTATTCTTTTAGTCTCTTCTAATAATTTATCAAAATCAGATGTGATTTTTTGTGTTTTATTAAACTCATTATACTCTTTTTCCGCCTTTTCTTCTGCTTGTTTTCTTGAAATTTTTCCATTATCTTTTAGAATATCATATTTTCTAAACTCTAAAAATTCATTAACACTTTTAGAAAATTCCTCCATTGTGAAGGTATTTTCTCTTTCTACTAAGTCCTCTATATAATCAAAATATCCAGTTACTGCTCGTTCTAATCTTTTTATTTGTTTTTCCTCTAAATAATTTTTAGCAATCATCACATCTGATTTTAATATTCTTCCATCTGGTGAATTTCTCCAAGTTGTCAATCCCATATTTTTCTTGGTATGGTCTGCCTTTTGATATATAATTTCTGCTGCTGTATTTCCCGTAATTGCATAATGGAATTTATTTTGTATCATTGTATAAAATCGATGGGTCATCTCTGAATCTTTATCATAATCAATACTACATTCTGCAAATATATCTGTTATCTGTTGCCATATTCTTCGTTCACTTGTCCTAATTGAACGAATTCTCTCTAATAATTCTTTGAAATAGTCTTTTCCAAATTTTGGTCCGTTTTTTAGTAATTCATCATTTAAAACAAATCCTTTTTTTATGTATTCTTTTAATGTATTAGTTGCCCATATTCTGAAATCTGTTGCTTCTTTAGAATTTACTCTATATCCAACTGCTATAATTGCATCTAAACTGTAAAAGTTTGTATTATAGTTTTTTCCATCATTTGCAGTTATTCGAATTTTTCGAATAACTGATTCTTCTATCAATTCTCCTGATTTAAATACTTCTTTTAAATGATAATTTATAGTATTAACTTCAACATTAAATAATTTAGCCATAGATTTCTGAGTTAACCAAAAATCTTCATTATCATATAAGACTTCTACAGAAATATTATCGTTATTTTGACTTTGGTATACGATTAAATCTTTTAAATTTTCTATTGGATTCATATTTACCTCTCTATAACTTGTAATTTGTCTTACTAAACACTATATTTTTTATTTCCCCACCAGTTTGGTAATACTTCGGATAATTTAATAGTTTTTCTTGTTTCATAATCAGTCAATATTTCCATATCTTTATTATCTCTATCCAATTGCATTAAAAATTCCCTACAAGCTCCACATGGCATTCCACCATCATGCGGAGGATTATCTCTAAATGCAATTAATCTTTTAATTTTAGTTTTTCCTGTATTTATATACATATTCAATGCAGCTACCCTTTCTGCACATAAATTCATAACTCCACTAGCACTTTCAATACAAAAACCTGTAAAAATCTCACCATCTTCGCTTTCAACAGCTGACACAACGTGATGTGCAACTATAAATGGTGATACGTCTTCTGGATGGTATTCTTTTTTTGCTTTCAAATACATTTCTTCCCATATATCCATCGAATCATCTCCTTATAACTTACAGATTGATTTCATTATCCTTTATCTTTCATAATCTGCTTATTATATCTATCTTCTTCTGAAAATATACACCCACAATATTTTTGCATGTATAAGCCTAGTTCTCTTGCTTTGGCTTGTCCTTCTCTAAAGCCTACTCTAAAATCTATATAAAGGAATTTTATGTTATATCTTTCAGCCAATTCTTCACATACCTTTTTTAATTCTTCGTGTTTTTGATATGGACTTACAAATAATGTACTTGTAAATGTATCATATCCATTTTGTTTTGCAAATTGAACTGTTTTTTCTAACCTAACTCTGTAGCAATAGTTTACGCATCTATTTCCTAAATCATCTATTACATTTTTGCAAAACTCTTTTAGTCCATAGTCTTCTTCAAATATTGCATTTACATTCACACTTTTTGTATATTCTTTTAAACAGTCCCTTCTAGCTTCATATTCCTTATATGGATGGATATTGGGGTTATACCAATATACTGTTGGTTCTATACCTTCTTTTCTTAGTCTATCTATACAGTACACACTACATGGTGCACAACATGTATGCATTAATAATTTCATGATAATTACTCCTAAAATTAATTTGTTTTTTATTGTACTTTTTATCTACTTATATTATAATATATTATATATTTTCAAAAGTAAAGGGGTTAAGCTTAAAAATATGGATAAACAAAAGATTTTTAACAAAAAAACATTATGTTGGTTTATATTTATATTATATTCAATATTAAATTTATTTTTAGTATTAAAACATGAGCCTTGGAGAGATGAAATACATGCTTGGCTAATGTCTAAAGAATTGTCTTTCTCCGAATTAGTAGTAGCTAGTAGATTTGATGGTCATCCAATTTTATGGCATTTAATTTTAATGCCTTTTGCTAAAAGCAATTTTCCAATAATTACTTTAAATATAATTTCATATATTATCATGTTAATTAGTGCTTGGTTATTGTTATTTAAAACAAAGCTATCATTGTTTTTTAAAGTGATAATATTGTTTACTATACCTTTTACATATATTTATTCTGCAATTTCTAGAAATTATTGTTTAATAGTATTACTGCTTGTTTTAATTGCTTTACTATATGATAAAAGATATGAAAAACCTATATTATATAGTGTCTTAATAGCATTGCTAGTACATACTCATTCTTTGGTTTGGGGTATAGTTGCCGGATTAACTATAACTTTTCATTTTGATGAAATTATATTGTTTTTCAAACATAAAAACAAAGCCAATATCAAAAAAGTATTAATAGGTCTTACATTAATTGTTGTTAGTACTATACTGGTTGTGTTAGAATTATATGGAACTACTAATACCGATTATGGAGTAAATATAAGCTCATATATTCTTCGTTTTGTAGGACTACTTGCAATGATTTTACTTACTTTTTTTGTATTTACCTTATTTAACAAGTCATATTTTAGAGAATATATGATATTATTTTTTGGGTTTGCTTTTCAAATATTAGTATACACTTGTTTTTATTCATCAGTGTTATTTCAAAGATTTATGCTTATATTTGTATTAATATTATTTTACTTACTTCTATTATCAAAAGCAAATCTGGAAGAAAGGAAGCTTAATATACTTTGTATAATCTATCTGCTTTTTATGTGTGTATTTGCTTTAAACAGCTTTGCCAATACTGTAACTAATGATATAAAGTATCCTTACTCTTCTGCACAAGAAATGGCAAAATACATAAATGAAAATTTGCCTGCAAATACAACAATTTTAATAGATGCATCAATTATTGGTCAATCGATTATACCTTATTTAGATACTGCTAATTTCTATGATATAGCATATAATTCATATGTTACTTGTGCAAATGTATCACATGACAAAGAAAGAATATTAAATGCTTTAAAAAATTTAGATAAAACTTACTCTGGCAAGTATATAATAATATGTAACCATTTTGTGCCACTTGATCCTAGTTATTCAGAACTAATTTTTGAAACTAAAAATAGTATGATTAATGAAATATTTTCATTGTATTACATATATTAATAAAGAGAGTGCTTAAATTTAAAGCACTCTCTTTATCTTTGATTATTTCTTTCTCTTGTTTCATAATTTATTAAATTTAATTCATAATCTTCTCTATGTTGCTTTACTATTGTATCTAATATAACTCCACATTGTAATATTATCATAGCCAAAATTTCTAATCCAGTAGCAAGTATCGCTGATGGTATTTTGAAGATATATCTATACTTTACAAATTCCAGTATAACTGGAATTCCAATAATAATTCCTAATAACATTATTATAATGCCAATACACCAGAAAAATTTTCTAGGTTTGAAATCTTTATACATTTTAATTATAGTCTTTATAACCTTCATTCCATCATTTACTGTGTTTAACTTAGAAACACTTCCCTCGGGTCTGTCTCTATATTCTATTGGTATTTCCTTTACTATGAATTTTTTATCTAAGGCATGTAATGTCATTTCTGTTTCAATTTCAAATTTTGAGCTAAGAACTGGAATGTTTTTTACAAACATCTTGTTAAAAGCTCTATATCCACTCATTATATCATTTAAATTTGATTTAAAAATTGTATTAATAGCTTTTTTTACCAAATTGTTTCCAAAATTATGAAACATTCTTTTATTTTCTTTTTTATATGTGCCATTAGATAATCTATCACCTACAACCATATCTGCAGTTTTGTTTCTTATAGGCTCTATTAATTTATGTACGAATTCTGCAGGATATGTATCATCAGCATCAACCATAACATATATATCTGCATCTATTTCTCTAAACATTCGTCTTACTACATTGCCTTTTCCTTGATTATACTCATTTCTTACTATTGCATCACATTTGCTGGCTATTTCATAAGTTTTATCTTTGGAATTATTATTGTAAACATATATATCTGCTTTTGGCAGCTCTTTTTTAAAGTCTTCAATTACCTTTTTTATTGTTACTTCTTCATTATAACATGGTATTAAAACAGCTATTTTCTCATTATTCATCTTTTATCCCTCACTTTTTCCTTTTTCTTTGTATGCCCAAAATTTATTTAAAATAAAGTTTAATGGTATTGTCACCACTAAATTCATTAGTGTAGCAATATAGTGTGGTATTCCAAGTAGTTCTTCTTCTATATATAATAGTATTGCTGTTAGAAAAACTCCCGTTATTGAATATGAAGCATATACTTTAAGAAGAGATTTCCAAAAGTTTCTTTCTTCTTTATTTTCTGTAAATACAAACCTTCCATTAAGCATAAAAGAAATAAATACTGTAATTACAAATGCAATTATATTGCTTATTTGCTCGTGTAAATGTAACAAGTAGTATGCTCCATTTGTAATGGCATATGATAATACAGTATTTATTGCTCCAACTGTTCCAAATTTTATAAATTGAATTAGTGCTTTTTTTAAATTCTCTTTATTTTCCATATTTTCACCTAAAATTTAATTTTTATTGTTGTAATCCTAAGTGTTCATAAGCTTTTGGTAATACTACTCTTCCTCTTGGAGTTCTGCCTATAAAACCTTTTTGCATTAAATATGGTTCATATACATCTTCTAAGGTTTCAACCTCTTCTCCTATTGTTGAGGCAAGAGTTTCTATTCCAACAGGTCCACCTGTATAATTAACTATTATAGATTCTAATATCTTTCTATCAATATTATCTAGTCCCATATTGTCTATTTCAAGCTTTTGCAGTGCAATATCTGCTATTTCTTTAGTAACATTTCCATCACCTAGAACAGAAGCATAATCTCTTACTCTTTTTAATAGCCTATTTGCAATTCTTGGGGTTCCTCTTGAACGTTTCGCAATTTCCATTGCCCCATCTTCATTTATGCTTATTTCCATTATCTCTGCTGATCTTTTTACAATAGTTTTTAGCTCTTCTTCTGTATATAGTTCTAGCCTATTTACAATTCCAAACCTATCTCTGAGTGGAGTTGTAAGTGAACCTGCTCTAGTTGTTGCTCCAACTAAAGTAAATTTAGGCAAATCTAATCTTATAGACCTAGCACTTGGACCTTTTCCTATAATAATATCTAGATTATAATCTTCAAGAGCGGGATATAAAATTTCCTCTACACTTCTATTTAGCCTATGTATTTCGTCAATAAATAAAACATCATTTGGTGCTAAATTTGTAAGAAGTGCTGCTAAATCTCCTGGTTTTTCAATTGCAGGGCCTGAAGTTATTTTTATATTTGAATTCATTTCTGTTGCGATAATATTAGCAAGAGTAGTCTTTCCAAGTCCTGGAGGGCCATATAATAGAACATGGTCTAAAGGTTCTCCTCTTTTCTTAGCTGCTTCTATGTAAATTTTCATGTTTTCTTTAACTTTATCTTGCCCAATATATTCTTTTAGGCTTTTAGGTCTTAAGGAAAACTCACTTTTTTCTTCTTCGCCATCTTGAAGGTTTGGAACTAATAAATTTTCTTCATCCATTTGCTTACCCTTTCTATTCTGCGGTTACTGTGCTTATCTTAATCTTTTCAACATTTTTATAGTTATATCCAATATCAAATTTGATTGTTTCACTTGCATTAAGCACATCTTCGTTTCTATACTCAATTCCAACTAACTTTTCATTTTCATTATAGAATTCAAACTTAACTTTTAAGTTTTTAATCATCTCTGATGAATTATTTGTTATGTTGCCTTTAATATATCCTTTATTCTTAGCAGCTTTGCTTTCTGTAACAACAATTTCTGGTGTTTGAACTGTTATTTCATAATTATTCATATCTTGATAATTTGTTTTAGTTAGAAAATAAACATAAACCCTAACTACTACAATCATAAGAATTAGTAACAATAAATATCTAATAATTTTCTTCATATAAGTACCTCATTTCAAAATTTTAATCTGCACCAATTATACTATAATTCGCCAAAAATGTAAACAATATTTCGGGTTTTAGAGCAAAAAAACAAACTGCAACAAAATTTTGCAGTTTGTAATATCTATTTTAATTTCAAATACCTCATTGCCTCATAAATGTTTTTTACGCCAATTATGTTTGCAGTATATGTACCTTTTAATTGTTTTTTATTATGTTCTGGTATTATGCATGTTTTGAAACCTAGCTTTTCTGCTTCTTTTATCCTTTTTTCTATCATATTTACACTTCTAACTTCGCCTGTTAGGCCAACTTCGCCTATTGCAATTGTATCTAGTGGTATGCTTACATTTTTATAGCTTGAAGCTGATGCAAGAACTATTCCTAAATCTAATGCTGGTTCGTTTATTTTTATTCCACCAACAATGTTTAAGTAAACATCTTGGTTTCCAAAAGGCATTCCTACAACTTTTTCTAACACTGCAATTAACAAGGTTAATCTATTATAATCAATTCCATTTGCAGTTCTTCTTGGAAAACCAAAAATTGTTCCGTGATGTTAATGCTTGTAGTTCTACCATAATTGGTCTTGTACCTTCCATACTTGCTACAACTATTGAACCTGCTGGGTTTTCATCTCGCTCTCCTAGTAATACTGATGATGGGTTTTGTATTTCCACCATTCCTTTATCCTGCATTTCAAACATTCCTATTTCATTTGTTGAACCAAACCTGTTTTTTACACCTCTTAAAATTCTATATGAAAAATATCTTTCTCCTTCTAGGTATAAAACTGTATCTACCATGTGTTCTAGAACTCTTGGTCCTGCTATGTTTCCGGTCTTTTGTTACATGTCCAATTATTATTGTTGTTATTGCTTGTTCTTTACATGTTCTCATTATTTTTGATGTAATTTCTCTTACTTGGCTTACACTTCCTGGGCTTGAAGTTATCTCATCTGAGTACATTGTTTGAATTGAATCTATTATAACTAGCTTTGGCTTTACTCTTGTTATTGCATCTTCTATTACTTCTATATCTGTTTCACCTAAGAATAATATGTCGTCATTATTTATTCCTAGTCTATCTGCTCTTATTTTTATTTGTTCTGCAGATTCCTCTCCTGAAACATATAGAACTTTGCCTTCACCTTTTACTTTATCACAAATTTGTAGTATTAAGGTTGATTTACCAATTCCGTGGTTCTCCACCAAGGAGTGTTAAAGAACCTTTAACTAATCCTCCTCCTAGAACTCTATCTAATTCCTCAAATCCTGTTGATGCTCTTTTTATATCTTGTTTTTGTATATTATTTAATAACATTGGTTCTGCTTTTTCTTTAATTGCCGCTTTCCCAGAACTTTTTGTTTGGGCTTTTTCTTCATAACATGTATTCCATTCGTTGCATGCTGGGCACTTTCCAAACCACTTTGGCGATTCGTTTCCACAGTTACTACATACAAATACTGTTGTTTGTTTTGCCATATGTATCTCCTCTCAATATAAAACTAGGTCGGCGAATTACCGACCTTTATTTTATTTATTAAATATTTCTTGGAATTCTTCTGATGTAATTGTTTCTTTTTCTAGTAGCTTTTGAGCCACTGCATGTAGTTTATCCATATGTGCTAAAATTAGTTCTTGTGCCTTTACATATGCTGTATCTATTAATGTTTTTACTTCAACACCTATTACATCTTCTATATTATTTCCAAATACTTGAAGTTCATATTGTTCTTTTGCTTCTAGGTTTATTGGTCCAACTCTATCGCTCATACCATATTTTTTAACCATATCTTTTGCAATTTGAGTTGCAACTTCTATATCATTACTTGCACCTGTTGAAATATCATCTAAAGCAATCTTTTCTGCTGCACGTCCACCAAGTAAGGCAATTAGCTTTTCTTCCATTTCTGTTTTTGAAATGTAGTATTTATCTTCGTTTGTTTTATACATTGTGTATCCACCAGCTAAACCTCTTGGTATTATTGAAATTTCTTTAACATCTTGCTGTGTTTCTAAGTATTTGCTTACTATTGCATGTCCTGCTTCATGGTATGCTGTAAGTTTTCTATCCTTTTCTGAAATTACTCTACTGTTCTTTTGAAGTCCAACTGTAACTTTCTTTACAGCTTCTTCTAAATCGTCCATTACTATTTTTTCGTGATTTCTTGTTGTTGCAATTATTGCTGCTTCATTAAGAACATTTGCAAGTTCTGCTCCTGTAAATCCTGCTGTATCTGTTGCGATATCTTTTAAATCTATATCATCTCCTAGAGGTTTGTTTGCTGAGTGTATTTTTAGTATTTCTTCTCTTCCTCTTGCATCTGGAACTGCTATTGTTATTTGTCTATCAAATCTTCCTGGTCTTAATAGTGCTTTATCTAGCATTTCTGGTCTGTTTGTTGCAGCTAAAACTATTACTGTTTCGTCTGTATCAAAACCGTCCATTTCAACTAATAGTTGATTTAATGTTTGGTTATTTTCGGATTCTGCCCCACTGCCACCTGTTCTTCTTGCACCTATTGCATCTATTTCATCTATGAATACTATACAAGGTGATACTTTCTTTGCTTTTTCAAATAACTTTCTAACTCTTGAAGCTCCTAGTCCTGCAAACATTTCTATAAATTCTGATCCACTCATTGAAATGAAAGGTACCTTTGCTTCTCCTGCTATTGCTTTTGCAATTAATGTTTTACCTGTTCCTGGTTTTCCATAAAGTAATATTCCTCTTGGTATTTTTGCACCCATGTCTTGGAACTTTTGTGGTTCTTTTAGGAAGTTTACGATTTCTATTAATTCATTTTTTTCTTCATCAAGTCCTGCTACATCTTTAAAAGTTATGTTCGTCTTTTCGCTTTCGGCATCATATACTTTACCTTTATCTCCAAGTCCTTGCATTTTTAATACAAAAATGAATAAACCTACTATCATTATTGTTGGTAACAAGCTAAATAATGTATCTGATATTCTTACAAGTATGTTAGTTTTCTTTTGCTTTAGGTCTATTACATTTCCTTCTTGTACTTTTTGTTGAACTAATTCTATAAATGCTTGTGTACTAGGTACTATAGCATTTTTTTCTTCTTCTTCATTCTTAAGTTTTACTTTTATTGCTGTGCTTCCAACTGTCATTTCAATTTTCTCTACTGCGTTTTCATCTATTTTTGTTATTAATTCTGTGTATGATATTTCCTTAGGATTCTCCTCATCTGGTTTTTGAGTAAGCATTGCAAAAGCTATTATTGTAAGAGCTATACATACAATTACTCCAAAAATTATATAGTAAATTTTATCCTTTTTTTCGTTCTTATCTTTGTCTTTCATTAATTTTTGTACTCCCTTCTTATTTCCTTAGAGATATATAGTGGATTTATTTCTAATGTTGCTATATCTCCTGTTTTTATATTACTTCCTGTAATATCAACTATTGTATGGTACATTCCGTATTGTTCCAATTACATTGTATCTTTTTTCATTTATTACTACTGTTATTTTTTGTTTCTTAAATATACTTTTTAGCTCATGCAAAGCCCTTCTTAGCTTGTCCGCAATTCTAAACATATCTGTTTTTTGAGTTACATTATATCCTTCTAAATATCCTATTGGTATAATTGCAATTCTTGTTTTATCCTTTGTCTTATAGCTGTTTAAGTAACTTATATTAAAACCTTTTGGAATGTCCTTTACCTCTGCTATATTAATCTCTAATTCTCCAATTTTCTTAAGCCCTATATTGTTTTCAGAACAAACTCTTCCAACAAATGCTGAACCAATTCTAGCTGCTGTTAAATGCATTTCTGGGTAATTTAAAATTGCTGGTGAATTACATATATGTTTTAGCTTTATTTTTATGTTGTTTGCTTCTAGTTTTTCGATTACATCTGTAAACCTTTTGAATTGCTCTAATGTGTGTTTATTGTTTTTTCTGTATGCATCTGAGCAATGGGTAAATATCCCTTCAATTTCAACATTTGGTTTTAAGCTTTGAACTGTATTTAAAATATTTTCATAATCATCATATATAAAGCCATATCTACCAAAACCTGTATCTATTTTCAAATGTACTTTTATATTATACCCTTTATGAGCTAATTCATTTACAGCTTCTGCATTTTCTTTTGAGTCTATTGCTATTGTTATGTTGTTTTTTACAGTTTCCTCTAGTTCTTGTTTGTTATAAAGTGGAGACATCATTAGGATATTAACATCTTTTTGTTTTTTTCTAAGTTCTATTGCTTCTTCAAATGTTGCAACAGCTAGGTACTTGATGCCATTTTCTACTAAAACTTCAGAGTATTCATTTAACCCTAAACCATATCCATTTCCTTTTACAACAGCAATTATAGTATAATTATCATCATTTGAGATTTTCTTTGTATAGTCTTTTATTCTATTTATATTGTGCTTTAAATCTTCTTTATTTACAACTAATTGCTTCAAATTATTTTCCTCTTTCTTTTATTTTTGTTTTAATACCTGCAAGTTTTTTGTATAATTTTTCGCTTATCTTAAACATCTTATTTGTAAATGGTTTGTAATTAATATATAGTTCTCCTATAAATTCTGTAAATTCAGCATTAAAGCCTTGTTTGAATCTGTATAAGCCATATTGTGGGTGACTTTCATCTACAACTCCAACTACTCCTCTAAAATCATACATATCCTTTTTTTGTTCTATTGAATATTTTATCATATTCCATTGTAATAAGTAGTTTGGCATTAAGTTTCTGTGTTCATTACTGCTTGCTCCATATAAATACCAAATTTTATTTCCATAGATTATATCTATTATTCCTGAAATTGGCTCTCCTTCTGGAGTATAAGCCATCATAAGTTTTAAATGCTCAGGTGCTAGTTCATCATACATCTTTTCAAAGTATGATAATGGTCTTATCATAAAGTCATCTCTTTTTCCTGTTACTTCCATTATTCTATGAAAATCTTTTAAATCTTCTCTTGTACCTTCTTTTATTATTACACCTTTTTTAGTTGCTAAACGAATGTTATATCTTGTTTTTTGATGCATTTCTGCTAAAACTTGGTCTTCGGTTTTTCCTTTTAAGTCTAGTCTAAATACATATCTTGGTTGTATTCCTTCACTAAAATCTTTTGCATCATCTTTAATTTTAAAGCCTAAATCCTCTGCTATTTTTCTAAACTCTAAGTCACTACTTTTTATATCTGGTTCCCATTTTAGTGTAAATGCCTTGTATTTTTTTGCAAGTTCTTTTAGTCCATCTGTTAAATCTTTTAAAACCTCTTTGTTATGAGCATCACAAATTGGGCCTCTTGAAACATACATTAAGTTTCCAAAGATTGGTATTTTTCTAATAAGAACACTTATTGCTCCAACTATTTCACCTTTTTCGTTTTTAGATAAAACAACTTCATTTGTCCATGCTTGCTTTACTTTTCCCCATTCTAGTGATTGTTGAAAATTACATCTTTCATTATTTTCTAAAAATTTCTTATATGCTTTTTTATCATTTTCAGTTAAAATTTGCATTTGTTTTTGTCCTTTCGTTATAAATCTAATTCAATTTTTCTTCCTGTTGGTATATATTGTCTGTACTTAACATGTCCCATATCTAGCAATTTTTTTGAGACTTTTACACTATCAGTATCTGCATATTTATCTGATTTATATATTACTTCCTTTATTCCTGATTGAATTATTGCTTTTGCACATTCATTACATGGAAAAAGTGCAACATAAACTCTACTGTTTTTAAGTGTTGTTCCTGTATAGTTTAGTATTGCATTTAATTCTCCATGGCATACATATGGATATTTTGTTTCAGCAAAATTTCCCTCTCTTTCCCATGATATTTCATCATCTGAGCAACCATTTGGAAAGCCATTATACCCAATTGATAATATTTTATTATCTTCGCTTACTATGCAAGCTCCAACTTGTGAACTTGGGTCTTTGCTTCTTTCACCTGAAAGAAGCGCAACTCCCATAAAATATTCGTCCCAGCCTATATAATCTTTTCTTTTTGGCATTTTTTCCTCCAACTTAAATTTCATTATATTTTTTCAAGTGTTGTTCCTTCTTTGCTGTCTTTTACTGTGTATCCACATGTTTTTATTTTTTCTCTTAGTTCATCTGATAATGCCCAATTTTTTTCTTGTCTTGCTAAGTTTCTTTGTTCTAATAGTTTTTGTACTTCTTCTGGTATTTCTTCTTTTTTAACCTGAACAGGTTCTTCTATTTTTATACCTAGAACTCTATCAAAATCTAATAGTAAATCTGCTAATTTCTTTGATTTTATTGGGTTTTTAACCACATCCCAAACTACACTCATTGCAACTGGCATATTTAAGTCATCATTTATTGCTTCTAAGAATTTTGTTTTGTATTCTTGTATAACGCTATCATCAATGTCTTCTGTTCCTTCTTTATGTTTTGTATATCCTTCTTTTAATCTTATTAGTGAATTTTGGGCACTTGTTAAAGCATCCCATGTAAAGTTTAGTTTATTTCTGTAATGTGATGTGAAGCATAACATTTTATAGCTTAGTGGGTCATATCCTCTATCTATTAAGTCTTGCACTAAGTATGTATTTCCTAAACTCTTAGACATTTTTCCACCATCTATAAGTAAGAATTCACAATGCATCCAGAATTTTGCAGGTATTTTACCTGTGCAACCTTTGCTTTGTGCAATTTCATTTTCATGATGTGTTGGTACTAGGTCAATTCCACCTGTATGAATATCAAATACTTCTCCTAAGTATTTATTGCTCATTGCAGAACATTCTATGTGCCAACCTGGGTAAGATAGTCCCCAAGGGCTTTCCCATTTCATTATATGATTTTCTGGTGCTTTTATCCAAAGTGCAAAATCATATGGGTTTCTTTTTTCTTCATCAACTTCAACTCTTGCCCCTGCTTTTTGGTTTCTTAAATCTATTCCAGATAAAATGCCATATTTATCTAATTTTGAAACATCAAAATATATTGCTGTTGATGTTTCATAAGCATAACCATTATCTAATAATTTTTGAACATAGTTCATCATATCTTGAATATGATCTGTTGCTTTACAAATTATTTCTGGTCTATCTATATTTAATCTGTCAAAATCTTCTAAGAATTTCTTTGTGTAGTATGCTGCAATTTCTAATGGTTCTTTCTTTTCTTCTCTTGCAGCTTTCACCATTTTGTCTTCTCCATCATCTCCATCAGATACTAAGTGTCCTACATCTGTTATGTTCATTGCATGTTTTAATTCATAACCATTATATTTTAGCATTCTTCTTAAAGTATCCATAAATATAAATGACTTCATATTTCCTATGCTTGCGTCCTTATATACTGTAGGTCCACAAGTATATATTCTAACAGTATTTCCTTCTAATGGTTTGAATTCATCTTTTGTTTTAGTTAGTGTGTTATAAAATTTTATACTCAAAATATATCCTCCTTAAAGTGTGCGTTCTGAAATCACTAAATTGGCAGATTAAAAATCTGCCACATTTTAGTGTGTTACATTATCAATAGTAATACTACTATTTCCACTTGTATTGTTTCCTCCTGTTGAATTTCCACCCGTATTATTACCACCGGCTTGTGTTGTTTCCACCAGTTGTATTATTGCCTCCTGTCGTGTTATTACCACCAGTTGTATTGTTTCCTCCTGTTGTATTATTGCCTCCTGTTGTATTATCATTTGGTTTTTCTGGTTTATTTGGCTTTTCTGGTTTATTTGGCTTTTCTGGTTCTTCAGGTTTTGCTGGTTCTTCTGCTTTTTTGTGTGTTGTACATGTATCTTTTATAGTTAACATATATTGTGCATCTACTGCTCTTTTCCAGTCACCTGTTTCTGTATCTGGTCTTGTAATAAATACTTTTGTTTCTGGGTTTGGGCAAAATTCGTTTGCAAGTAATCCTGTTTCTGGGCAAATTTTTACCTCAACATGGCAAGTACAAGTTTCTGTTGGAACTGTTCCTTTTATAAAATACTCTGTATATACTTGATTTCCTCTTGGATCCTTTTTACAAAGTTCTGTTGCAAGTTTTCCTGAAGCCTTACATATTGTAGCTGTTGTTACATTATTTGGTCTTGTTTCAGAGAACTTTTTATTTGGTAATGGCTCATGTATTGTTTTCATAACAGCTCCCCAAATTTTACCTGATGGGTTTCCACTAACATCAACATATTCTTGTTGATCATATCCAAACCATGTTGCTGCTGTATAATATGGTGAGAAACCACAAAACCATCTATCATAGTCATCATTAGTTGTTCCTGTTTTTGCAGCTGTGCTTATTCCTGGAAGATTACCTACCCAACCAGCACCTGACCTTACAACTTCTGTTAATATTTCTTTAATTACATATGCTGTAGCAGATGATATTACTGTTTTTGTTTCTTGTTCTGCTTCTAGTACAATGTTTCCGTCTGAGTCTACAACTTTTGTATAGAAAGTTGGCTCTATATATACTCCATCATTTGCAATAACTGCATATGCTGCAGCCATTTGTAATGGGCTTGCCTCTACACTTCCTAATGCCATTGTCATATTTGCTTGTTTCTCAGATACACTTATTCCTATGCTTCTTAGATATTCTGCTGACCTTTCCACACCAACATCACAAATAGCTTTTAACATTGGTATGTTCTTTGACTGTGCTATTGCAAATCTTACCGTTGTAAGTCCTTGGTAAGAGCCTAGGTTGTGAAAGTCTTGGAATTTTCCAGAATAATATGGAATATCATCATAAACTGTTGCAGCTGTAATAATTCCTGCATCTATTCCTGGTGATAGTACCGCTATTGGTTTTGCTGATGAACCTGGTTGTCTATAACTTTGTGTTGCTCTATTTAACCCAAATGCAGTTGTTTTTTCTCCAATTCCACCAACAGTTGCTACTACGTATCCTGTTGTATGGTCTATAATTACCATTGCTGTTTGTGCTGTTACTGGGTTTCCGTCATCATCTACAGTCTTTTTAGAATGGATTATATAGTTTTCATTTTTTACTTCTTCTTCTAATATTTTTTGATATTCTGTATTTTGTGTTGAGTATATTGTAAGTCCACCGCTTTTTACATAATAATCTAAATATTCATTTGTCCAGTCTGGGTGTTTTTCTTTTAAATCATTTTTTACTTGATTTATTGTTGCATCTGTATGATATGAGAATACTGTTTGTGTAATAGTTCCTTTATTGAATGCTAAACCATTATCTATTTCTGCTATTGCTGTATTATATTCTTCCTCTGTTATAGCTGCTTTGTGCTCTGGGTTTGTTTTTCCAAGCTCATACATTTTCTCAACAACAGTTTTTGTTCTTCTTTTTATTTTATTAATATCATTTTCATCTGTTGAAAATGCATTATAGTAATTTGGTCCATCATTTATTCCTGCTAAGAACGCACTTTCTGCAAGTGTTAAGTCTTTTGCATTTTTACTAAAATAGTAGTTTGATGCAACTTGAACACCATAAGCTCTATCTCCTAAGAATATCAAGTTCAAGTATAATTCTAGTATTTGTGATTTTGATAATTCTTGCTCTAGGTAATATGCTCTTGCCATTTCTTTTACTTTTCTTTGCCAAGTTCTTTCATCTTCTTCTGTTAGAACTTTTAAAAATTGTTGCGTAATTGTACTTCCTCCATAACTTGCTGAGCCTATTCCAATTTTGCTTAATGCATATTTTATTGTTGCTGCACCTGTTCTTTTTATATCTACTCCCTTATGATCATAAAATCTCTCATCTTCTATTGCAACAAATGCTTTAGGAAGGTATTCAGACATGTCTGAAAGAGAGACGTTTTCCCTGTTTTCGTCTCCACTTAAAACTGCTACAGTATTTCCGTTAATATCTTTTACTACTGAATTTTCATATTTTATTATTACATCACTTATATTTAATTTTGCTTCTTTGAAAATTCCATATATTTTACCTATAAAAATACCTGCAACCACTATTATAACAAGCAAAATCAAAAGCAAAGTTATTCCTATTATCTTTTTAGCTTTTGAATGTTTTTTTGTTTTAATCTTATATTTTTTTGTTTTATCTAATTCATTTTCAGTGCTATTATTAGGTACTCTTTTTACTGCTTTTTTAGAGTTACTTTTCTTTTTTTCCATATTCTTATTTTCCTTTCTAAAAATATTTTAATTTATAGCATTATGTTACAATTATATTACATTTAATGATAAAATTCAAGAAAAATCTTCTAAAATATCACTCTGTTTGGTAACTATTTTAGCTCCCTGTTTAATTAATTCATTCGTACCGTTCTGAGTTACTGCTATATATGTTTCCGTGGTATTGCATAAATAGTCTTTCCTTGTTCTAAAGCAAAGTCTACTGTAATTGTTGTACCACTTCTTCCGAGCCGCTTCCACTACTAATATGCCATCTGATAGCCCACTTATTATCCTATTCCTTGCTGGGAAGTTAATTCTTTCAGGCTTTGTGCCAACAATATATTCAGAAACAATTGCTCCACCAGTTTTCAAAATTTGTTTAAACAGTCCGCAAATTTTCTTTTGGGTATATATTGTCTAAGCCTCCACCAACTACTGCAATTGTAGGTTTCGAAGCATTTATAGTTCCTATATGTGCATATGTATCAATTCCTTTTGCCAAACCTGATATTATATTAATATTTGATTTAGATAAATTATATGCAAACTCTTTTGCTACTTGCTTTCCATATTCTGTACAAGCCCTACTTCCTATAATTGCAATTGCCCTGCTATTTAATATATCAATATTTCCTGCCACATATAATACTGATGGCGGGTCATAAAGGTTTCTTAATTTTTGTGGATATTTTTCATCTTGTATTGTTAGCATTTTTATTTTATTTGTTTCCATGTAATCTGCATATTTTTCTAAATTTTGTCTGTACTTTTTATCCAACAGAATTTCCACATATTCCTGTTTTACAAACTTTTCTATTTCTTCTTTTTCTATGTTCCAGATTACTTCTGGGCTTTTATATTTTTCTAATAATTGGTTTTGTAATTTTGCTCCAATTTTATTTATTCTTGAGAACCAAATCCAGTATTTATTCATAAATTTTCCTTTCCTAGTTCTCCCTTTATTTTCAAACTACAGATTATCGCCTTTTTTTGCAGTTTTTACAATATTGTTCATAAGCATTGCTATTGTCATTGGTCCAACTCCTCCTGGAACTGGCGTGATATAACTTGCCAAGTCTTTTACATTTTCAAAATCCACGTCGCCACATACTTTTCCTTGTTCATTTCTGTTTATTCCAACATCTATAACAACTGCTCCTGGTTTTACCATGTCTTTAGTAACAAATTTTGGTTTTCCTATTGCAGAAACTAGTATGTCTGCCGTTTTCGTTATTTCTTTTAGATTTTTTGTTTTAGAATGGCATATTGTAACTGTTGCATTTTTATTTAGTAAACAATTGAACATTGGCTTTCCAACAATATTGCTTCTTCCTATTACTACAGCATTTTTGCCTTCTATTGGTACATTATATTCCTCTAATAATTTTATAATTCCAAAAGGTGTACAAGATATTAAAGTTTCTTGTCCTAATACTAGTTTGCCAACATTTATTGGGTTAAAACCATCTACATCTTTTTCTGGAAGTATTGTTCTAAAAGCTTCGTTTATATTTAAGTGTTTTGGTATTGGGCTTTGTAATAATATTCCATTTATATCTTGTCTATTGTTTAATTCATTTATTAAATTTAATAGTTCCTCTTGTGTAGTTTCATCTCCTAGTAAGAACTCCTCGTATTCTATCCCAACTTCTTCACAGGCTTTACTTTTATTCCTTACATATATTTTTGAGGCTCCATCATCTCCCACCATAATAACTGCAAGTTTTGGGAATATGTTTTTTGCTTTTAAATCGTCAACTTTTCCCTTTAAATTTTCTCTAATCTTCCTTGCTGTTTCCTTGCCATCCATAATTACTGCCATAAAAAAACCTCCTCTATTCTTTAGCCTTTTCATATTTTATATATTCTATGTTACTGTTTTTGCTTCTTTCTACCATTGTGTTATATATTCTATCTCTTAAATCTTTTTGAGCATCTTTTAATTTTAAGTTTTTATTTGGAAAAAATGGCCCATCTACATATGTTACCATTTTTATTTTATCCTTTTTTTTGCCTCGTGCCACATATGTATTTGTAATGCAAAAAGCAGGAATTTCAAGGCTTACAGGGTATTTAAAAGATACATCTATAAATGGTCTTATTTTTGTGTAATATGGCCATATATGTGCTTCTGGGTATATTGTTATAGAATTGTTTTTGCTTATTTTATTTTTAATTGCCTCTAAAAAATGTACCATGCCTTTTTTATCGCTTGGTATTGGCAATGCGCCTAACATTTCTACGGTGTGTTTTAAAAATTTCATTGATACATTTTCAGGGTTTACTATAAAGAAATTTCTTTTAGGATAGTTTGCAAGGCTTGGAATAAAGGTGTCTGCAAAGCTTTGTGTATGATTTGCATATATAAAATATCCTGTTTTCCTTGCCTTTTTAAAATTTTCTTTTCCAATATATTTAATTCGTAATTTGCATTTTGCATAGATTAATTTTATTGGCATGCTTAATATATTTTGTAATATGTATGAGGCAATGTTCCATAAAGGATTTTTGTGAATATATACATAGCTTCCATCTATCTTTCTTGGAACAATTTTTGCCTCTGAAAATTCGTCATTTAGTTCATCTTTATAGTATATTACTTTTCTTTCCATTACTTATTTTCCTCTTCTTGTTGTTCATGTTTTATTGTTGTATATTCTAGTGGTATTTTATAAAAGTCTTCATAAATTTGTTTCCATACTGCTGAGTTTTTCTCTCTCATGGCTACTATATTATCTTTATCTGAAAGATTTTCATCTGGGTAGATTGGTTTTTCAATGTTTATATAGTATTCCATAACTGGGAAACCGGTCTTCTCCTATTATGTCGCTTTCTTTCATTGTAATGAAAATTGGCACAACTGGAACATTGCTTTTTACTGCCATTTTGAAAGCTCCATCTTTTAATGGCTTTGGTTTTTTATAGTTCCACCACATGCTTTGTTCTGGGTATATTAAGATAAATTCTCCTTTTTTTAGTAGTGTATCTACTGCTTTTAGGAATTCTATCATTGTTCTCTTGTTTGAGCTTAGTGGTAATGTGTCGCAGTGTCTAAATAAAAAGCCATAGAACCCAGGGAAGTTTGTATAATTTCCTTCTCTTATTACCTTATATAGTTTTTTGTTTTCAGCTTGCTTACTCATTCTAAATGTTTTTTCAATTGCAAATGAATCAAATGGGTTAAAGTGGTTACATGTTATCATTGCACCTGTTTCTACCGAGTCTAAATTTTCAATTCCATTTACTTCTTTTATAATTAATTTGTTATTTTTAAGAAGTTCGTCTATAAATCTCTTTCCTAGTGTATTTGCAACTTTTGTTTTTATTTTGCTTGTTTCTTTTTTGTTTAAATAGTCTACATTTTCTGGAGTTAAAACTATTGTTGGAGGGTCGTTTTCTACATCTATATCAAAACGTCCTTCTCTTTCTAATCTCTTTATTTTATCTAATATTTCAAGCCTATCTTTTGCCTTAGGAATGTTAGTATCATTATACTTGTATGCAGCTTTATCATCTCCTACACAGTCACATTCTTTCTGTGCAAGTTCTCTTAGTTTTTTATCGCTTTCCCTGTCTTTGAATTTATCTTCATCTGTATATTCACTTTGTATTTTTAGAATTTGGTCAAAGTATTCTGTTTTTTTAGCACATTTCCAAAAATATTCTTTATATAGTATGTTTTCAAAATGCCATGGCTTGAAAGCTAGGTTATAGTGAATTAGATGTAAATCATCTCTATCCACAACGTCGCCACCTATAGGCATTCTGTTCCATGTATTTGAAAATAATTTTACTCTACCTTTGCAAAGTCTATTTAAGTAGTCTTGGTCTTGAGCTACTGAAAATTTAACCGTGCTTAATAAATACAAGAATTTTTCTTGAAAATCAAACTTTCTTAATTCATCTAAGTTCATTACTATAATTCCTGCATTAAAATAATTTCTATAATCTGCTACTCCTACAACCTTTTCAACATAGTCTTGAAATACTTCTATTGTCTGAATTACATCATCTGGTGCGGCTGCAATTAAATTATCTCCAATATCTATATTGTATAAATCTGCTACGTCTGATAAAATTGTAATATCACTATCTAAGTATAATACTTTATTGTATTGTGGGTAAAGATTTGGTATAAATAGCCTAAAATATGTGGTTTTTGAGTAATAATCTCTTGTATATAACTTGTCTTTTATTTTTTCTATATAATAGTTCAAGTCTACAAATTCTATGCTTATATTTTCTCTTTCATATTTACTAATTTTTTTTTGGTTTTCTTCACTAATATTAGTGTATAGTACTTTTATAACATATTGATTTTCATCTGATGCATGGTCTGCAAGTGACTGTATAGATACAGCTAAAAATGGAATGTATCCATCATCAACTGCAAAAAATATTGGTATTACTTGTTTATTATCCATATATAACTTCCTCATTTCTATTTTCTTCGTATTGCTTTTTTAATTTTACATATTCTTCTAAATCTTTATCAAATGCATGGCACTTTAAAACTGTGTGAACTTCTGGTAAATTCCATTGTTTGAAGTTTTCTGTATGTGGATATGGCCAAAACATAAGCCTTTTTGCAAAGTGGCAAATGATAGTATCTTTTTTATTAAACCTTGATTGCTCATTATAAATTCTTGGTAAAAGTTTCTTTTTAGTTGTAGACCAGAAAATTGCATCTTGGTCTGCAAAAAGCATCTTCTTTTCTTTTATCAATTTTCTTGCTTTTACAAGCAAGCCTGTTTCTTTAATTTTCTTCATGTTTAATAAAAGCATTCCTGCATTAATATAATCTGGTCTAATTACCCAACAACCATATTTTTCCTTTACTGCTGCATATTCGTAATCTTCTATATCTATATTATATAGCTGTTTAATATCTCCACCTATCATAATATCAATATCTAAGTACAATAGCTTATCTGGAATGTTTGGTATTTTATCTGCCAATAGTCTTAGCAATGTATATGGTGTGCAATATGCTCCCTCATTTGCACAGTTTTTAAACTCCTTTTCGTATAAATCTGTTACATCGACTTTTATAACTTCATTATCGCTATTTTTCTCTTTTATAACTTTTTCTAAAAATTTCACTTGTGAATCTGAAATGCTTTTGTACTCTGGCTTCATTCTTGTTAAATTCATTGTGAAAATATAACATCTTATAGTTTCTTGTGTACGATTTGTCATAGAAATTAACTGTGTTAAAGCCCCATCAAAAACCTTTTCATTTCCGCAAAGTAATATATTAACCATTTTATTCACCTTTATTATCTTATCATAAAATTCAACATTAATCAACTTTTTTCTTTTCATATATTTGTTATTATTTCTTCGAAACCTATTTACGAACAGATGTATTGTGTGGTATAATATTGTTGCTTAAGTTTTTAAGGAGGGAAAATGTTTAATTTAGTTTCTGATTACAAACCTACTGGCGACCAGCCACAGGCTATTGATAAATTAAGTAAAGGTATTTTGGATGGAAAAAAGTTTCAAACTCTTTTAGGTGTTACTGGCTCACGGTAAGACTTTTACTATGGCTAATATTATTCAAAAAGTTCAAAAACCTACTCTAATTTTAGCACATAACAAAACTCTTGCAGGTCAGTTATATTCTGAGTTTAAGGAATTTTTTCCTAATAATGCTGTTGAATACTTTGTTTCATATTACGATTATTACCAACCAGAAAGCTATATTCCACAGTCTGATACATACATTGAGAAAGATGCATCCATTAATGATGAAATCGATAAATTACGTCATTCTGCTACTCTTTCTTTGTTTGAAAGGAAAGACGTTATTATTGTAGCTTCTGTTTCTTGCATTTATGGTTTAGGTGACCCTGATGATTATCAAGAATTAATGATGTCTTTAAGACCTGGTATGGGAAAGTCCAGAAATGATGTTATGAAAAAATTAGTCGAGATGCAATATACTCGTAATGAAATAGATTTTAAAAGAGGTACATTTAGAGCAAAAGGAGATATTTTAGAAATATACCCTTCTAATACTGGTGAAAGTGCTATGAGACTTGAGTTTTGGGGAGATGAAATTGAAAAAATTTCAGAAATCAACCCACTTACTGGTAAATCTCTTGGTACAAGAAGTCATGTGCTTATTGGTCCAAACTCACATTATGCAACATCTGAAAGCAAGCTAAAAGGTGCAATTTCAACAATTGAAGCTGAACTTGAAGAAAGGATTAAGTATTTTAAAAGCCAAAACAAATTAATTGAAGCCCAAAGAATTGAGGAAAGAACCAACTTTGATATAGAAATGCTTGTTGAAACAGGTTTCTGCCAAGGAATTGAAAACTATTCAAGACACATTAGTGGTAGAGAACCCGGTTCTGCCCCATATACTCTTTTTGATTATTTCCCAAAGGACTTTTTATTGCTTATTGATGAATCTCATGCAACAATACCACAAGTTCGAGCAATGTATAATGGGGATAAAGCAAGAAAAGATTCGCTAGTCAACTATGGATTCAGACTTCCTTCAGCTTATGATAATAGACCTTTAAAATTTAATGAATTTGAGGAAAGAATTAATCAATGTATATTTGTTAGTGCAACACCTGCTGATTATGAAAAAGAACATTCAGAGCAAACTGTTGAACAAATTATACGTCCAACAGGACTGTTAGATCCTAAAATTATTGTAAAACCTGCTACAAACCAAGTAGACGATTTAATTGGTGAAATTAGAACTCGTGTTGAAAACCATGAAAGAGTTTTAGTAACTACTCTTACAAAGAAAATGGCAGAAGATTTAACTGCATATCTAAAAAGTCTTGATATAAAGGTAAATTATATGCACTCTGATATAAAGGCACTAGAAAGAATGGAAATTATACGTAACTTAAGGCTTGGAGAATATGATATTTTAGTTGGTATAAACCTTCTAAGAGAAGGGCTTGATATTCCTGAAGTTTCTTTAGTTGCAATATTAGATAGCGATAAAGAAGGTTTCTTACGTTCTGAAAGGTCACTTATTCAAACAATAGGTAGAGCTGCCAGAAATGTTAATGGTACTGTTATTATGTACGCAGATGAACTTACAGACAGTATGGAAAAGGCAATTTCTGAGACAAACAGACGTCGTGAAATTCAAATTGCATATAACGCTGAGCATGGTATTACTCCAAAAACTATTAATAAAGGAATTCGTGAAGCAATTAAGGCAACTATTTTAGAGGATGTAAGTACAGAATATAAAATTAATAAAGATGAATCTGTTGAAACTATTATTAACAATTTAACAGATGAAATGCTTAAATGCGCTGCTAATATGGAATTTGAAAAAGCAGCTGAACTACGAGATAAGATAAAGGAATTAGAAAAATTAATGTAAATAAACCGGTAGGCTTTTATGCCTACCGGTTTTTATTTTTTACTCTGGAATTATGCAACCAGTTGTATCTGGTTTTTGTATGTCACTTTCTTGTACTTTATCAAATTCGTAGCAATAATCATATACATATGAACCATCTATTTCTCTAACTATCAAACCTGTTTCTTTGCTGTACCAGATTTTCATATCATCTGCAAGTTCTACCATATAACAGTCTGTATCATTGCATCTTTCTGTTTTTATTTTAGCAACTGCAAGTAACATTATTGAACATACATTATCATTGTAGTATTCAGTTACATCTCTTACTGATAATGCTGGTATTATAACATGCTCACCTGTTAATAATATCTTTTTTTCATCTTCCGCAATAATCATCATGTTATTTGTTTCATCTTTATATGCTGTAACCTTTCTTTGTTTTTCTGAATCTTCTATAATTGTATTTAAATAGGTAAGTGTTTTACCATCTTTAGAATATGTTTTTGCTATACTCAAGTTTTTTCCTTGCATATCATATCTCTTAGCTATGAAATTTTTGCTTTCTTTAAAATCTTTTGATAAGTCTGTTAATTTTCTAAGAATTATAAAATTTTTTATTATCATTATCGCAAAAATTAGTATAACAACTAGTACAGCAAATAAAATACCTTTTAGAATATATTTCTTATCTTTCTCCATATAAACTCCCCCTTTTCTTATGTGTAATCTCTTTAAACTCTATAGATATATTATACCATTTTCAAGAGAGTTTTACAAATTTTAGGCAATACAAAAGCCCTCACTATAACTATTAGTGAGAGCTTTTATTCTATTTTGATACAATTTCTTTTACTTTTTCTATTGTATCTTCTAATTTACATTCTGTTGCATTTTCTTCGTTTCTCATTTTTATTTCTAACATTCCATCATTGATTTTCTTTCCAATTGTTATTCTTACTGGAATTCCTATTAAATCCATATCATTAAATTTTACTCCTGGTCTTTCTGCTCTATCATCTAGCATTGTATCAATTCCTAGTTTATTTAATTCATTATATAGATTTTCTCCAACTTTCATTTGTTCTTCGTCTTTTGGATTTATAACAACTATTGTAACTTCATATGGTGCAATATTCATTGGCCAAATAATTCCCTTTTCGTCATTATTTTGCTCGACTACTGCTGAAATAATTCTTTCAATTCCAATCCCATAAGATCCCATAACTACTGGGTATGATTTATTGTCGCTATCTAAATATGTTAAGCCTAAACTTTCTGAGTATTTTGTTCCAAGTTTAAACGTGTTTCCAACTTCAATTCCCTTTTTGAAATATAGCTTTCCACCACATTTTGGGCAAGTATCTCCCTCTTTAACATTTACAATATCTCCAGCTATATCATATTTGAAGTCTTTAACATTTGCATTTATGTAATGGTAATTTTCTTTGTTTGCTCCACAACAGAAGTTCTTCATATTTAAAACTTCATTGTCTACTACTATTTTAGCATTTAAACCTATAGGTCCTGTATAGCCTGCTACTGCATTTGATGTTGCAATTAGTTCGTCGTTTGCAAAGCCAATTTCATTTGCACCTAATAGTTTAAGCACTTTTGTTTCATTAAGTTCTCTATCTCCTCTAATGAATAGAATTACTAGTTCATTATCTACATTCATAAGCATTGCTTTAACTGTGTTTTTGATATCTAATTTTAAATATTCACATACTTCTTCAATTGTGTGTTTGCCTATTGTTTCAACTAATTGTAGTTCTTTTTCTTCTTCATTATTTTCTGTTATTATAGCATTTGGACTTATTTCTATGTTTGATGAAAAATCGCATTTATCACACATTACAAGTATATCTTCACCAATGTTTGTTACTGCTTGGAATTCCTCTGATAACAGTCCTCCCATAACACCTGTATCTGCTCTTACTACTGTGTAATTTAAACCGATTTCTTTGAAAATTTTATGGTATGCATCAAACATTTTTTTATAAGATACATCTAAACCTTCTAGGTCTTTATCAAAGCTATATGCATCTTTCATTGTGAATTCTCTTGTTCTAATTAACCCTAAACGTGGTCTAACTTCATCTCTAAATTTTGGTCCTATTTGATATGTTGTAAAATGTAAATCTCTATATGATTTAACTTTATTCATTGCTGCCATTGTAAATAATTCCTCATGTGTTGGTCCTAAGGCATATTCTCTATTATATCTATCATTTAATTTGAACATACTTGGTCCAAAATTGTTTTTTCTGCCTGATTTTTCAAACACGTCCATAGGTAGTAGTGATGGCATTCTTAGTTCACTTGCCCCTGCTTCGTTCATATTCTTACGCACAATGTCTGAAACTTTTTTTGCAACTCTTTCACCTAAAGGCATTTTTGCATAAATTCCATTTCCTACTTTTTTAATCATTCCACTTTTTACTAAAAGTTTTCCACTTGTTGAATCCTCATCTGCAATGTTTTCTTTTATTGTATAGAAAAAATCTTTGCTTAATCTCATTTTTATCACTCTCAATCATTTTTAAACTATATTAAATAATACTACAAAATGGGGCATTTTGTCAATATTTAGGGCTGAAAATGCTTATTTAAGTTTTTTATTATGTATCATTATAATTTCTTTTTCAGTAAATACATAAGGGACCTTCTTCTTTCCTCCACGCATATGCATTTTTTCTTTAATATTTGAAGTCGCAAATTGCGACTTCAAAACATCATACTCTTCATCTATAAAAAAAGAATAGCTAAAGCTATTCTTTCCCTTGGTGGCTCGAAGTGGAATACGTCAAGCCGCGTCGGAAAAATAGTCCACCGGACTATTTTTGCCTGCGTTTCGGCTGGCTCCAGTCCAGCTCGAAACTTGGCAACCTCCTTTTCGATTCCACATTTTCAAAAAAATTAGCACAGCAAAAGCTGTGCTTTCTGGTGGCTCGAAGTGGAATCGAACCACTGACACGGGGATTTTCAGTCCCCTGCTCTACCAACTGAGCTATCGAGCCAACTATATATAATAAAAAAATGGCGACCCGGATCGGGCTCGAACCGACGACCTCTAGCGTGACAGGCTAGCGTTCTAACCAACTGAACTACCGGGCCAAAAAATGGTGGGCGCAATAGGGCTCGAACCTATGACCTCCTGCTTGTAAGGCAGATGCTCTACCAGCTGAGCTATGCGCCCATTTCTTCGACGAAAATAAGTATACTATCTTTTTTGAATTCTGTCAATACTTTTTTCAAAATTTCTTAAATTTTTTGTAATTCTCTATCGAAGTATATTGTAATTTTAGTTATTCTTCTTGATTTTCTTTGTTTTTATCAATTATATCGTCAATTACAATTTGTTCGTTTTCATCTAATCTATACCTTGGAAGTTCTGGTAATTCGTCCAAATTTGATATTCCAAATGTTTTTAAAAATTCTTCTGTTGTTTGATATACTGTTGGTTTCCCTGGTAAATCTGATTTTCCTGCATCTTCTATTAGATTATATTCTAATAATTTATATATTGTTGCATCTGAATTTACTCCCCTTATGCTTTCTATCTCAGCTCTCGTTATTTTAGGGTTATATGCAATTATTGCAAGTGTTTCCATTGCAGCATTTGAAATGTTAGGTTTTGCTCTATTGTCAAATAACGGATAAATATAATCATAATACTCTTTTTTACTACATAGAGTATATCCACTTTCTACTTTAATAATTTCTATGCCCCTATTTGCTTCTTGAAAATCTGCTTTCATGCTTTCTATTATTTGAATAATATCTTCCTCTGGTAATTCTAATGCTGAAATTAATTCTTTTATTTCAACAGGTCTACCTGATGCAAATAATATTGCTTCTATTATTGCTTTCATTTTATCTATTTCCATTGTTTCCACCTTTTTTATGTTAAATTTTTAGTTTGATTTTTCTTTAATTGTTTTACGTTTTGGTCTCTTAAATGAACTATTTCCTTCATAAGGTCTTTTGTAAGCTCACTTGCTTGTTCCTTATCTTTTACTTCTTCTTTAAGTTTTGAATAGTCTATTGGCTTACCTATGTTTACAATTACTTTTGTAAATGGTTTAAAGCTTCCTTGTATTCCTATTGGAATTATTGGCTTACCTGCTGTTGCAGCAATTAACACTGCGCCATTTTTAGGTTTTATTCCTTTTGCCATTCCATTTCTAGTTCCTTCTGGGAACATTAGTAATAGCTCATTTCTTTTAAGTAATGTTAGTGATATTTTAATTGCCTGCATATCTGCTTTGCCTCTTTTTACTGGATATATTCCAAATAAATCGGCAATCCAGCATAAAAAGCCATTTTTGAAAAGTTCTTCTTTTGCAAGTACATTTACTTTTCTTTTAAACATTGCAACAATAACTGCTGCATCTAAATTACCTACGTGGTTTGGGCAAAGTAAAGCACCACCATCCTTTGGTAGGTTTTCTTTTCCAACAATTTTAGGTCTGTATAGTATTATTGCAAATATTTTAAAGATAAATTTTATAATTACTCTCATATTACTTTCTCTTTTCCTCTATAATTTGAATAACTTTTTCTTCAACTTCTTCTATTGTCATATTTGTTGTATCTATAACTATGCTATCTGGAGCAAGCTTTAATGCTCCTATTTCTTTGTGTTTATCGTTATAATCTCTTTTTCTAATATTATCTAAAACCTCTTCATAAGTTATGTCTATACCTTTTTCTTGCATTTCTAGTAATCTTCTTCTTGCTCTTTCTTCTTCAGATGCATCTAAGTAGATTTTTACATCTGCATTTGGAAATACATATGTGCAAATGTCTCTGCCTTCCATTATTACATCTTTGCCTTCTGCTAGCTTTCTTTGAAGGTCAACCATTTTAAAACGTACCTCTTTTATTGAAGATACTGGAGATACTACTTTTGTAACATCTTTTTCTCTTATCTTTGTAGTTACATCTTCCCCATTTAAATATATTTTATCTCCAAGTGGTGTATTCTCTATTTCTATTGAAATGTTATCTAAAAGCTCTATTACCTTTTTTTCATCAATAATATCGTCTTTAATAGCATTTGCTCTTAGAGCTGCTAGTGCTACACATCTATATGTGCTTCCTGTATCTACATTTATTAGTCCAAGTTTATTTGATATATTTTTTGTTACTGTTCCTTTTCCGCTGCCTGCTGTTCCATCTATTCCTACTACAAATCCCATTATTCTTCTTCCTCTCCTGGTTTGCATATTCCTTTTGCAAGTATTTGCACTTCATCTACGTTCATTGCTGTTAAGTTTTCAATTTCTTTTATACATTTTTTCTTGAAGCTTTGCAATGATGATACAATGTTAAACCCATACACTAGTATAATTTCTATATATATTTTTACACCTGTTTGTGTTTTTTCAATCCTGGTTCTGTTAATTTTATATATTGCATCTACACTTGCTGCTAGATGTGCTATTATATCTTTAAGTACGCCATCTGATATTGTGTAATTTCCTAAATAACTAAAGGTTGGCCTTATTATAGATTTCTCTGAAATGTATGGTTTTGCATCTTTTCCTTTTGATTTGAAAATTTGCAAAGGATCTAAAATATATCCTGAAAAATCTTTTTTAATTTCAAATGTTGGAACTGGAATAACATGTTTTCCTTCAACCATTCTCATTCTTTTTGCTTCTTCCATCTCTTGCTCTGTTGCAACATCTGTTATGTATATTGTTTTTTCAAGTTCTGGAAGTTCTAAGTTAGTTCTAATTTTTTCTATCATACCATCTGAAGTTCCTAAGATAAGTAAGCTTTCAGGTTTATACTTTCTAAAAGCCTTTTTAATTTCTTCAGCCTTTTCTTGGTTTAAAAACAAAGCTCCCTTTACTGTTTCAATTTTAGTTGGAGCTTTTTTAGCTGAAACTCCAGCAATAACCTCATTATCTTTAATCAAAAGTCCATCATCTATTATATACCTTATATTATACTCACTTGCCACCATCTGCGCCCTGTAACTCTTTCCAGTTCCTGATGGTCCTACAAATGCATATACTTTTATTTTTGATTCAATATATTTATCAATTAACATATTATTACCTCGTTTAAAAGTATATCACAAAGTTTGAATAAATGCCATAAATTAGCATAAATTTTACAAAAATAAAGGAATGTTGTTTTTACTTATTTGCCAACATTCCTTTATTCTTTTAAATTATTTGCTTTAATCATCTATGCTATAATACATGTAATTTTTAATAACTTTGGAAGTAAAATTTTTATTTTCAATGTATTCTCTTAAAAATTCTCCTTCTTGAATTGATATGTAATATCCATTGTTTTCTTTATCGCCATGTAAATATGCCACAATTTTTTTATTTTTCATGAAAATAATGCTTGTCTCGCCTTTTTTATTGTCTTTAATATGTCTGTTTTTGACTTTAATATAGTCTTCAATCTCTTGCTTATTCTTAACACTTGTTATACTATATACTTTGTCATAATCAATATTAAAGATATCTTTCACTTTACCTAATCTATACGCTGACACATCTTTTAATCTTTTTTCAATTTTTCTATTGTTAACATTAAATTTTGAATACACTTCAAACAAAGCTAATAACGATATTATCATTATTAATAATATAGTGCAAATTTTATTTTTCATATGTTCTCCTATATTTCATATCTCACATTATCATATAAAATTCCCTGTTTTCCATTATTTGTTTCTATAATACTTGGAATTGAATATATAATATATTTTTTATCTGCTTGTATATCATAATAGTACTTTATATCTACATCATCTTCTAACAATTGTGAATTATATTTCTTGCTAACTTTACTCATTGCCTCTTGTCTCATTTTTTCTAGAGATGTTTCTTTTACTTTTACAACAAATTCTGATGTTTTAGCCAATATTTTTTCTTGCTTTTCTATATTGATATTGTTATCATAAATAGCTTGTATATTTCCATTGTGTATTTCTATTGTGTATCCTGTTTCTGTTACAAAATCTCCAATCTTAAATTGAAAATCGATATATGATATATACTCAGTTACTTCATTTAATTCTATATTTGTAGCTATTGCCTCATTACGATTGATAATATTATAATTTTTAATATCAAAATTTGGATAATATTGACTTATATATGCTATTATACTTTCAAGGTTATTTTCTACAACTATAGTACTTTTCTTTTTCATTTCATCTTTAAGTAATATATTTCTTTTATCTATTATATTATTACTCATTGATCTATATTTCCCTATTTTCATATTTGCCTCTCCATGATGCCATACTTGAGTTTGCTTTACATTTGGATATAAATATATATAGCTATTAGCATAATTTACAGAATCTAAAACGCCATATCCTTGTGCTAATCTATTATTATATCTTTTTGCCCAATTAGTTGCGCTTCCTGCATCAATAGTATTTCTAAATCCTACTGCCACATTTGCTCCACTTTCCGCAGTTTTACAAGAAATACTGTCTGTACTGCTATTTCCTCCTGTTCCAGCACTATTGCAACTAGAATAAGTAACCAGAATTGTGTCATTATTCCAATTTACCGAATTTGTGCCTATATAAATACTATTAGAATTTCCAACTTGAATTCCACAATTTTTAAAATTAATAAAATCTAAATTGCCATGAGTTGAAAAAAATTGAACATCTGCATATAAATTCTCTGCTAATTTTGCATATGTTGGATCTACCATAGAATACGTCCTATATCCTGCTGTTGCATATGCATTTGAGGAATCATTTATGTCCTGTACAGTATTGATATTATCCAATGTAGTACCCGCCGAAAAAGCATAATTATTTCTTGCCATTACCTGAGAAGTTGACATAGTTATAAAGGTAATAATTAAAAAAAGTATTGTCCAAACTGTTTTTTTCCTAAAAAACATATAAAAAACCCCCTTTCATTTATGAAAATATATTTTTCTATATACTTTCTACTTATTAGACGATTTTTTAATTGTTTTTTTACGGTTTTTTAATCGATTTTTTATCAAACACACACCATTAACTAAAATCAGTATAAATGTTACAACTTTTACTCCATTTTTCAGATATATTTTTTCACTTCCTTTGGGTTTGTAACTATTAATTAATATGTAAATCATAATTAAAATCAAACTTATAAATTCTTTTTTTATATTTGATTTTAATATATCCATGCTTTTATAATATTTCCAACTGACAGTCGAAGTTGGATAATTAGTTAAAAAGCCTATTTCTTTAAATGAAAAACCAGAAAAAATCTTTAGTGTCAATATTTCCTTTTCTTTTTCCGATAAATTTACAAAAAGTTTCTCACAAGAAGTTTTGCTTATAAACTTTTCTATTTCATCATTAGTATTTTTATAATTATATATTTCCTCAATACAAATTGTTTTTTTTCTTTTCTTTATAAAATCTATTGCTGTATTTTTAGTAACTAAATATATCCAATTCCATTCACCTGTATTGGGAAGATTTTTTCTTTCCATTTTATGAATTTTTACAAATACCTCTTGCATTACATCTTCACTATCATATGCATCTTTCAATACTGAAAAAGCAATATTTTTGACTGTTTGTGCATAATTTTCATATAAACTTTCAATATCTTGCAAATTTTCTTTTTTTAATTCTTGTATTATTTCATGTAACTTATTTTTTTTCATATCTATCTATATACTTTCATAAAAATTCAATTGTTTTATTCTATTTCTTCTAATGTCGGATTTAACACTAATTTAACTTTTATACATTCCTCACACTTTCCTGTTTTTCCTATGACTGTACAAACATATTTGTTATTTTCCTTTTTATTCAAATACTTATAAATTACTTCAGAATAATAAATAGGTATATACCCTACAAAAACATCATTAATTATCATTTTGATAGCAAATTTGTCATATTTGTTGCTTGGTTCTTGAATTAAGTTTACTTTATCTCCAATATTGATTTTTTCCTCGTTATTTTTTGTGCAATAATATCTTGTTCCGGCTATATAAAACTTCCTTATTATATTCTTGCTCCTAAAATTTAGAATAGGATCTATAAATTCTAATGTATCTAAAGATGTTTTTGCTCCACTCCTTTTTAGCAGTTCAAAAGAATCATATTCTTTTAATTCATATTTTTCTAGAATATCTTTAATATCAACTCTAGTTGGTCCAGGTATTCTACTTAAAAACTCTGGAAAAAGTCTATCACTTATATATTTTTTGTTTATATCTGGAAAGGAAACTAGTAAATTAAATCCCTTTTTTACAATTTCTTTTATATCATCTACATATTTAAACTCATATTTTTCAGACTTTTTTAATACACCAACTTTATACCTTAATCGACTTTGTGGCTCTTTCCACATCAAATATAAATAATCACTCTTAATATTTTTTATAGTAATCACCCTTCTCCATATATACTTTTTAATATTATGATTTTTTGCTGTAAATATTTTTTTATCAATTGATATCTATTATCAGATATATATTCCTTTACACTATTTAAAATACCTTCTATAGCTTTTTCATCTAATTTTTGAATAATTAATTTGACAAAGTCTTTAGTTTCATCATAAAAATTATCATGTAAATATTGAATAATTTCTTTATGAGTAGGTTTTCTTCTACTTTTTCCATCAATTCTTATTAATGACCTTGAACTAGTATCAACAAGTGCATTAAATTTCAATTTATCCCTACTACTCAAATAATCTTTTATTTGACTTTCCTTTACAAGTGCACATAGTGATGAACCATTGTCATATATTGGAGCAAGCCTTTCTTTTTCTTTGCCTTTTTTAATAATCGCCCAATTATTTGAATGTCTATCAGAATTTCCAATAATAAAATCAAAAATCATAATTTCATAAAAGTGTCCTTTTAATTCTATTTTATCCAAAGAATTTAAAATAATTTCTAAACAATAATATTTTCCAGACTCTAAATCTTTTCCTTCTTTTACATCATAATATTTATATCTTCTGGAAATATAAGAAATCCCTTCTGCCATTGTTTTATTTTTGCTTAAAATATTATAACTCAAGCAACCCTTTTCTTCATAATATGTGCCTATTTCTATTTTAGCGCATGGAAGTTTTATCTTTGTTGCAATTAGTTCAGCAACTTTTTCTGATACATTTTCAAATGTCTCTATGCACTCCGATTTATTATTTTTTTCAAATGTTTTTTTCACATACTTGAACCAGCCATCTTTATTGTTATTGGGGTTTGTCAACCATATTTTTTTACCCTTTCCAGAGTCATGCTTATCCATATCTGGAATCCATTTGTCAAATATTCTTATTTTTATCACTCCATATTTTATATTCTATCATATATATATTTTTTTTTCAATTATTCAATTTTAATTATATTTATTGTAGTTTCACTATTAATTATATGCTATTACCAAACTTTTAGTTGGAGTAAAAAGTGTTGACAAAACTTCATAGTATTGCCAACACTTTTTTTATTTATTCTCATTTATCAATTTCTCATAACATTTTCTACAAAGTGGCATATAGCAGTTATCTCCAACAAGTACATCTCCTGTTTTGTTTCCACCTTTAAAGTAGGTATATATTGCATTATCGCTGTGGCAGTTTTCGCATACAGCTGTAAGCATTTGAACATTGTCTGCCATACAAAGTAGGTCTCCCATTTTTCCAAAAGGTTTTCTTTCTGATGTTAAGTTAAGACCTGATATAAAGAATTTTTTTCCGTTTTTTGCTAATTCATTAATACCTGCTACATCTCCATTTAAGAACTGAAATTCATCAATTACATAAACATCTGCATCATATTTTTTAATTTCATCAACGTTATTAATCTCAATAGCTCCTAGTTTATAGCCTTTTCTGCTAACAACCTCTTGTGTTGAAAATCTATCATCAAGCTTTGGTTTAAAAACCTTAACATCTTTCCCTGCTATTTGTTGCCTTTGTGCTTCATCTAAAATCTTTTGTGTTTTACCGCATTTCATTGGTCCTGTAAAAACATTAATATCTCCCACAACTAATACATCCCCTATTTTTTAAAAAATTGCTATGGATATTATATATATTAATTTGAATTTTGTAAAGAGTTTTTTGGATAATTTTGTAGAATTTCATATTACCTTATACCATGTATCTATATTATAAAAAAAGTTATACCAATTTCCTGTAAAATCGCCTTTTAAGTTTCTTGTATGAAGTATGATATATGTGCTAAAACACAGGCTGATGAAGGGTTTTGTTTCGTAATATTCTTTTATGATATTTTCATATTCTTGTTTTAAAACTTCTTTATTTTCTATCTTTACAATCTTATCTATCTTGCTTTTTGTTTCTTCATCTTCAAAGTATCTACTTATTTCTGGGGTTATTGGTACGGTTTCTTTTTTTAGAATTAAATCTGCTTTTGGATTCTTATAATTTTGTATATTAACTGTAATTTCATTTTCTTTTAATTGTTCTTGTATTGCTTTTGCAATTTCTAAATCTTCTTTGTTTATAGATAATGTTAGAGTTTTCTTTTTTGGTTTTGTTCCTTCTGCATTTGTTTCTTTTTTGTAATTTAAATAACTTCCATATTCTAATGGAAATGATACTACTTTGTATTTGTTGTTATATAAATCATATACTAATTTTTCCTTATTTATTGCCTGTTCTATGGTTTTTCTTGTTTCTATATCTTTTATATTTTCACATGATATATAATAAAATTCTCTGCCAGTTATGGTTGTTTCAGCAAAGCCTATTGTTCCTATATATTTCTCATAATTTGTATTTTGCGTTATTATTAAATCTACCTTTTCTCTTGTAAATGCATTATATAGCTCTGCTACTGTTTTGTATATTTTTATATTTAATGTCTGTTTTTCTCCCTTTAAAATTATATTTTGTGGATCTTGATGTACCACCTGATATTTTCCTGTTCCCATTGGCGTTTCTGTATTTTCTTTAATGATAGGGAAACATAGCATATACTCAAAAAAATCCACCTTTTCACTCAGGTGTATTTTAAATGTACTCTCATTTATTTTCTCTATTTCCTCTATTTGTTTTATGTTTTCCTTATATATTGAATCTGTTTCTTTTATTGTTTTTACTGTTTGCTCTATATCTTCTACTGTTATTTTTTCTCCATTTTGCCACGTTTTAGTCTCGCTTAGCTTAATTAAATATGTTAGTTCATCTAGCTTAGACCATTCTTCTGCAATTGCTGGTTTTGTGCTGAAGTCTAAATTTAAATCTATTAAGGATTCATATATTAATTTATCTATTTCCTGAATTTCTATGCTTTTTGTTAATATTGGGTTAATTGTGTCAAACTCGCTTATTCCAATATTTATTTCATTTGATATTTTAGTTTCCCTTGTTTGTGCTTGTACACCATTTTGTACTTTATTGCCTTTAATGTAAACTATGTATATGCTTGATAAAATAAGCACCAGAATTATACATATAAATATTCTTTTTATATATTTTAAACTCATAATATGTTCCTCTCTTTTGCTAAACTAATAAAGACGGGGAATTTTGAACATAAAAACATGTTTCCGCCAAAATTCTCCGCCTCTATTTTTATCATCTATTTTCTAGACTCAATTATGAGTTTCATTCCTGTTCTATTTTCGCCTTCAACCTCTACTTCTGCAAAGGCTGGTATGCATACTAAATCTACGCCTGCTGGTGCTACAAAACCTCTTGCTATTGCTACTGCCTTTACCGCCTGATTTAAAGCACCTGCACCTATTGCTTGCATTTCTGCCTTGTTACTTTCCTTTACTAGTCCTGCAATTGCTCCTGCTACTGAATTTGGGTTTGATTTTGATGAAATTTTTAAAATCTCCATTATTTTTCCTCCTAAAAATATTTTTTTGTAACGTTATTTTTTATTTCATTTGTTACGATATATTTATATTATATTTTTAGTGTTTTGTCTATACATTTTTGGAAATTTCTGGAAGTTTTCATCGCGTGAAATGCACTATTTTCTGCCTTTTCTACAATTTTATTCTATTTATTTTCTCTATTCGACAACTTTCGTCATTTATTTCTAAAATGCACCCTGTAAGAATTACATTTTTATCATCACTTACTTTGTATCTTTCTGGAAGTGTTGTTACAAATCTTTTTATTGAAGCTGATGGATCCATACCTATTACAGATTTTTTTGGTCCTGTCATTCCTATATCTGTAATATATCCTGTTCCATTTTCTAATATTTGCTCATCTGCAGTTTGCACATGTGTATGTGTTCCAAACACGCATGTAACTCTCCCATCTAAATAATATCCCATAGCTATTTTTTCGGCTGTTGCCTCTGCATGGAAATCTACTATTATTATATCTACTTTGTCTTTTATTTCTTTTATAATTTCATCTGCTTTTAAAAATGGGTTTTCGCTTAAAACTGCAATATCAACTCTACCTATCAAGTTAACTACCGCAATTTTTTTGCCATTTACTTCTTTTATTCTATATCCTGTACCTGGTACTCCAGCTGGATAATTGGCAGGTCTTACAAGACTTTCATCTTCTATAAAGTTAAAAATTTCCTTTTTACCCCAAGTGTGGTTTCCCATTGTTACTACATCTACTTTAGATTTTTTTAAATCTTCATATATCTTTAAAGTTATGCCCATTCCATCTGCTGAGTTTTCTCCATTAGCAATAACAAAATCAATTTTATTTTGATTTACATAGTTTGGAATTACTTCCTTTACTTTTTTTACTCCGCTATTTCCAACGATGTCGCCTATTATTAAAATTTTCATAGTTTGTCTCCTAACATATTTTTATTAAGTCAAAATTAATTTGGTCTGAACTTGCCATTATAAATTCTATGCCATCTATTTTTCCTTGTTTTGCATCTTTACCTGCTTCTCCATGTATATGCCCATATATGCAGGTTTTCACATTATACTTTTTCATTGTTTTTATAAAATTCATATCAAGTTTCTCATAGCCGTTAAATGGTGGATAATGCATGCATACTATTATTTCCTTATCTTCCCCATATTTTTGCACTCCATCTTTTAAAGATAATTCAAGTCTTAAGTTTTCTCTACGTATTATTTTTTCTGCATTTTCCTCTTGTTCTGACCAACCTCTTGTTCCTGCAATTATTTTATCTTCCCATAAAAAGCTATTGTTATATATAAAGTCTATGTTCTTGAAATTGTTTTCTTGCAAAAATTCTCTCATTTTTTTTAATGATTCCCACCAGTAATCATGATTTCCCTTTAGCAGTAATTTTGTTCCTGGAAGCTCGTTTAAATATTCAAAGTCCGCTTTTGCTTCGTTTATGTACATGGCCCAAGAAAAGTCTCCTGGTAGTAATACCAAGTCTTCTTCTTTTACTTTTTCTATCCAATTTTTTCTTATCTTTTTTTCATGATTTTCCCAGTTTACTCCAAATATATCCATTGGCTTATCTATACCAAGGGACAAGTGTAAATCTGAAATCGTATAAATTGCCATGCTAACCTCCTAATTTTAAATTTGGTACTGCATTTAAATCTAATTTGGATATTTTACCTTGTTTGTAATCATAGTACCCTGCTGCTGCTATCATTGCTGCATTATCTGTGCAAAGTTTAAGTTCCGGATAAAATATTTTTATATGTTCTTCTTCTCCTAGCTCTTGGAATTTTCTTCTTATATATGAATTTGCTGATACTCCACCGTGCAAGTACTACCTTTTTTATGCCAGTTTCATCTATAGCTTTTTTTACATTATCTATTAGCATTTCTGTTGTTGTTTTCTCAAAGCTTGCACATAAATCTGCTTTATTAATATCTGGTTCTTTGTGGTGTAAATTGATTACTGCTGTTTTAATTCCACTAAAACTAAAATTTAAGCCTTCTATTTTAGATTTTGGTAATTTTATATTAGCTTCTCCTTCATATGCTAATTTATCTATTTTAGGTCCTCCTGGATAGCCTAAACCGATTACCCTTGCAACCTTATCATAGCTTTCTCCTATAGCATCATCCTTAGTTCTACCAATAATTTCGTAATCTGTATAGTCATTTATTTTTACTAAATGCGTATGACCACCTGAAATAATTAAACATAAAAAAGGTGGTTCAAGCTCTGGGTATGTAATATAATTTGCTGCTATATGTCCTGCTATATGGTTTACACCAACAAGTGGCTTATTAGCCGCATATGCTAAACCTTTTGCATATGATACACCTACAAGTAAAGCTCCAACTAAACCTGGTCCATAGGTACAACATATAACATCTATATCATCAATTCCCATATTAGCTTGTTTCAAAGCCTCTTTTACCACTTGATTAATAACTTCAACATGGCATCTTGATGCTATTTCTGGAACTACTCCTCCATAAAGAGTATGTATATCTATTTGTGAATTTATTACATTTGATAATACTTTTCTTCCATTTACTACAACTGCTGCTGATGTTTCATCACAGCTTGATTCAATTCCTAAAACTACTATATCTTTCATAATTTACCTTCCTTAAGTATTTTATCAATATTAATTAATTTTGTCAATATATAAAATAAAAACCCCCACCTACTATTCAGTAGGTAGGGGGCTGTTCTTAGGTTTCGTCGATTGCACGCCATGTTTCAATGGCCAGCCGTTCGGCATATGTACCGCAGGGAGGAACTTCTTTTGTCTCATGCTTTATGTAGGCAACCTGGGTATCCAAAAGAACTCCAAACTTTAAAGCATCTTGCCAGGAAATTTCAGATTCAAATAACTTTCCGTTATGTGAAGCAGCCACCACGGTGATTGTTACACCATCCTGTTTCGAAAACTTCTTGATCTCTGACTTGTAAAGCTTGGTCTTTAAACTCCACTGGCCTCTTTTTGCTGCCTCCATTTCCCGTCTGCGAATATTCTCTGCACGGCTCGTGAATTCATTCATTTTTGCATGTCTCCTTTGAACGTTTTATTTAGAAATAAGCAAAAAGCTATTCCAATATATATTTTACCACATTATGTAACTTTTGTAAAGTTTAGGCCTACCTAATTCCAGCTTATTATCTAAGCTTACATCTTATACTCTTTTTCTAGTTTTTCTGTTAAATATAATTTTGATATTATTTTCAGTTCTTCTATTGATTCTTTTGGTACTTGGAATGAGTATATCTTCTTTGCATCTGATAATATTATATACCTTATTGCGTCTTTTGTTGTTTCGCTCATATCTATTGCACCTTTATCCTGTTTACCACATGCTGTACATTTAAAGCCATTATCTCGTATACTAAATTTTGTAAGATTTTCTTTTTCTTTGCAAGTTTTACATTCCTCAATTTCTGGCCTATAACCTATTATAGATAAAAGCCTTAGCCTAAATATTGAAGTTACAAATTCTAGGTCTTTATCTGTATTTGATATTACATACAATGTATTTAAATATAGTTGAAGTATCTTATAATTATTTTGATTTTCTGTTGTTACATCATTTATTATTTTTGTTATATATACTGCATATTTTAATTTATCTAAGTCTGTTCGAATATTATAGAATAGCTCTATTGTCTCGCATGAATTCATGCTATAGTTTTCTCCACCTTTGTATAGCATATAGTCCCCAAAACACAAAAATTGAGTGCCTGCCATTAGAAGGCTTTTGGGCCTTCTACTACCTTTTGCAACGCACTCTATTTTTCCCATATTGGGTGTTAAAATTGTAAGCATTTTGTCAAAATCAGACATAATTTTTTCAGCAATTATTATTCCCTTTGTTTTGACAGTTTTCATATTCCTTCACCTTTATTATTTTTTCTATATCTTGTACTTGCTTAAATTCTAAAAATGTGTCTATATTCCCTGTGTTTTTAAATGTATTCCAAGCAATTTGTGTTATCATCTTATACTTGCCCTCCTTTGTTATTTACTTAAAAATATTTTTTGTAATTAAAAGATTTTTATACTGTTATTTTAGTTTAAATTTGCTAACTATACTATTGCTATCTTGCCAATTTTCTTTTACTTTTACCCATATTTTTAGGTTTACTTTTGTTCCAAAGCTTTTTTCCATATCTTGCCTTGCATACATTCCAATTTTCTTTAGCATACTTCCATTTTTTCCAATTATTATTCCTTTATGCGATTCTCTTATTGTATATATAATGGCTTCTATATCGTATATATCCTCATTTTTAGCTGTTTTTCTGTGTTTCATTTTTTGTGTTTCTACATATATTCCATGTGGCACTTCTTCATCTAAAAGCTTTAATGCTTTTTCCCTTATAATTTCTTCAGCAATTTGTCTTTCTGTTTGGTCTGTATATTCGTCTACATCATAGTACATTGGTCCTTCTGGAAGTATTTTTTCTATTTCTTCTAGAATTACTTCTGTGTTTTCATTTTCTAAACTGCTAACTGGTATTATTGCTTCAAAATTATATTCGTTTTTATACATTTCAATTATTTTTAATAATTTTTCCTTTTCTACAAGGTCAATTTTGTTTATAACCAAAATTGTTTTTTCTTTTAATTCTTTAATCTTATCTAAGATTATTCTATCCCCTGTTCCTATTTTGTTTTGAGTTGCATCTATAACAAATAGTGTTACATCTGAATTTGGAACGGTTTGCCAAACTGTTTCTAGCATTGTGTTTCCAAGTTTAGTTTTTGGTTTGTGCACACCAGGTGTATCTATAAATATTATTTGTGAATTTTCTCTATTTATTATTGCTCTTATTGCTGTTCTAGTTGTTTGGCTTTTATTTGCGGTTATTGCAATTTTTTCATGTGCTAAGCTATTTATTAATGTTGATTTGCCTACATTTGTCCTTCCTATTATAGATACAAATCCTGATTTAAAATTTGACATGTATTTTTCTCCTTCTATTCTTGCTCTTATTCTGCTGGCTCATCTACTGTTGGTTCTTCCACAGTTGGTCCTTCAATTGTAATTTTTCCACTTGTTGGGCAAATTTGTATATATGTACTTCCATCATTTACTTTTATTTCTTCTCCATTCATGTATTTATATACTGTTTGACCACTATGTGTTGTTTTTTCCCAAGTAATTGGAACTGAGTATCCATCACTTACTAGGTAACCTGTTCCGCTTCCTATATTTTCTAATTCTTGTCTTCCTTTTCCAGAACCATCATTTAATGTGTAATTTTCAACTTCATATATTATTATATTTTTTGCAGTATATTGCTCTCCTGTAACTAAGTCTACATTTGGTTTGTTGCTCATACTTCTTTTATATACTTTGTTTTCTTCATCATATTCATAGCTTGTTGTATGATAATATGAATATTTTAAATCTATTGATGTTGCTGGCTTTGCTCCTTCTATTTTAGACATATCTATTTCATCTACACTGTAGTTTAATAATAGGTCTTTATCTGTATCTCTTGTATAGCCTTGTTCTTCTGCATATTTTTTTACATTTGCCATACTTGTAAATCCTGTATGTTCATAATCTCTATCTAGTGTTTTGTCTCTGAAAAATACAATGTTTTCTAATGCAATTCCGTCCATGCTATCTATTGATGATAGTCTTTTATATGCTTGTGGGCTTGCTCCCCAGTGTACATATATTGCATCATTTTCTTCTGCATAATCTATGAAGTAATGTCTGGAACTTCTGATTGATCCAATTTTTGCTGTGTCTTTATCTTTAAATAAAGCCATCATTCTTGTTATTCCGCCTTCTGAAATAATTTCATATACTAAATATGCATCTTGTAAACCACATTGTGGCCATGCATCATGATTATTATTTATCATTACTGCATATGGTCTTGATTTTGAATCCTCATCAACGATTTTTAATTTTTTAACTTCTACTGGTTCTTGAGTAACTTTTTCTCCTTCACCAACTACTGCTTTGTCTTCTCCTGTTTTATTGATTTTATATGCTAAAACGATTGCTGCTGCTATTACTACTAATAATAGTATAACTATGACTATTGCTTTTCCATTTTGATTTTTCATTTTAAACTCTCCTTATTCCTAAAATTCCTAAAACGTTTTCTTCTTTTTCTCTCATTTCCTTTTTGTCTTCTTCTGTCATGTGGTCATATCCTAGTAAATGATAAAATGAATGTACTACCATGTATGAAAGTTCTCTCTCGAAGCTATGTCCATATTCTTTTGCTTGTTCTTCAACTCGTTCAATTGAAATTACCATATCTCCCAGAATATCCTCATTTGTATTATCAAGGTTTGCTACTTCATTTTTTTCAAACATTGGAAATGATAATACATCTGTTTCTTTATCTATTCCTCTATGTTCTTTGTTTATACTTTTTATGTTTTTAGCATTTGTTAGAACAACATTAACATACAAGTTTTTGTTTTCTAACTTTTCAATTTCAAAACATTTTTTTAATACTTTTTTTATTATTTCTTTATATGAATCATTTTCATCTATATCTAAATAGTTTAGTTCTAATATATCCATTATGCTGACCTCTTATTATATATCATTCTTTTATATGTTTTTGCTGACGTTCCTATTGTTTTTATTACACCCATTTTGGTTAGTTTCTGTTTGTGTAATTCTATTATTGCTATATTCTCTTTTCTTAGCTTTTTAAGTTCTTTTAAATCTTGCTTTAACAATAATATTTGTTTTTTATTAGCATCATCTTTTGCTTTTTCATATTTTTCCCAGAATTTTTTATATGCTTGTCTTTCTTCTGGCCTGTCCCAATATACTTTTGTTGATAATATCTTTACATTGTAATCTTCCATAACTTCAAATAATGTTTCATATGCTTGTTCTCTTTTTGTTTCGTTTTTGCTGTCTTTTATAATATTCCTTACTTGTTTTAGTAAATACATATAACACCTTTCAGTTGCTGCAAGTGGAAGACTGTGTATAAATATTTTTCTGCTAACTCCAAGTAATTCAACCTTTTGCATAATTTTATCTCTTTCATCTAATTTACCAACTGTAGTGTGTAGAAATTCTTCATATTCTTCTTTTGCTGTATCATCACCAAATTCAATTTTAATTGGTAATACTTCCATAATGTATTTTTCTAGTGTTTCAAATATCTTTTTATATGCTTCTTCACTATCTTGATGAACATCGTCAGAAATTGCAACTGAATAGTTTTTTAGTAGTCCTTTATATAAGGTATCCATTTTTGCAACATAGAAATTTTTATAGTTATTTACTACTTTTTGATTTTTCATATTGCTAACTGTTTCATAATCTATTCTAAGTAAGTATTCTTGTTTTTTATATTTATATTCTAAGTAGTTTTTATTTTTTAAGCTTACTACAAAGTAGTATTTAGCAATAGCATCCCTTTCAAAATTTGTTGCAGTATTGCTCTTTACCTTTTTATATAAAGAATCCATTATATATTTATCTATTGCCTCTAAATACAATGCATAACTATCTTCATATTTTTTTGAATTTTCCTCTGTTCCTTTTTCTAAGTAATTATTATAGGCTTTAATTAGGCTATTTCTTTTTATTGAAATCATTACTCCATTTAAGCCCACTCTTGTAGGTATTAGTATTTTTGAAATTGTGCTACTAAGTTTTGAAAAAAAGGTTTTATCTGTTTCTACCACTCTTAAACTTCTTTGTTCCATATTATCACCCTTCCTTTAAATATTTATCTCTTGTTCTGTTCCAATATTTTCTAGCACTTCATATGTTACTTCAACTTCTACATAACCGGTTCTCTTGGTTTGTATTTATATTAACATTTGCTATTGTTTTATCTCCAATTTCTTCTTCTAGCTTTGCCTTTAGCTTATCTATTAATATTGCTTTTAGTTCTGCTTCTGTGTAGATTTTTTCTTGCATTTTATATTCTTTATTTGTTATTTTAATTATTTCTATTGGAAGATAAAAATTTGAAAAAAGCATCATTTTTTTATCCTCATTTATTGTATCATATTTTTCGAATTTTGAAAGGGTTTTGAACAAATTTATTTGATTTTTTTTGAATTTTATCCCGTACTTTTTTTCTTCATTTCCTGTTTCGACTTTTATCTCCTGTTTAAGTGGTTGTTTTTCTTTTTTCGTGTACCATGTTTTGGCTTCTATTGTGGCTGAGCCATGAACATATCTTGTTCCTGTGTATAGTCCCTCTAGAAAACCATTAACTAATATATCTCCTTTTTGAACTATATCTCCTGGCTTTACTATCGCAGTTCCGTTTTGTACACTCATTTTTGTAATCATTCCGCGTTTTATCTGCCACTATATTACAGTATGCGTTTTCATCTAATACTTTTGGTGCTTTATCCGCTTCTTTTATTTTTACAATTGCATTTGTGCCTTTTATTGTTATACCCATCCATGCTATGTCATCTCTTTGTAGTCTTATTTGGCTTATAACATTATTTGTATCCATATCATTTTTTGAAGTTCCAACAGCAAACCCATTATCAGCTAGAATTTGAATTATCTCTTGTTTTGGAATATTCACATTTCCACTTATTTCTATGTTCCATATAAAGTTAGATAGTACTATCATTGCTAAAATAATTGCACCAAAAAGGAATGCAAAGATTTTTCTTTTTCTATATTTATGTGCTAAAAATGGTAGTCCCTTTTTATTTTGAATTTCAACCTTTGATTTTGTTTTTTTAGCAACTTGTCTTAGTCTTTTATAGTCTGATACTCCTATTTTTGCATACATTATACTAGATTTTTCACGTTTTATATCCATTAATAATATTTTTTTGCTAGTACACATATTTATAAATCTTTCAATGAAAAACCCTTCAACTTTTATATTTACATATCCAGTAAAATAGTTTAATAAACTTCTTACAAACAAGAAAAATTCCTCCTTAATTTTTTTCTAGTTCTATACTCTTTATAGTACCTTTTATTCCTATATCTTCATCTGTAATCTGCTCTAGTGTAAGCTTATATCCATTTATATTAATTATTCCTATTTCTGTATCTACTTTTATAAAAAATTCCTCGTATTCTAATATTCCTTTATAGTTTTCTATTAAAATTTCATCAAATGAAATTATAGTTATTTTAGGTTCTTTGTTATCTATCTCCCTTGGCATTTCTAAAATTTGATTTATCTTACTCTTTCTTTTCATCTGCTTTCCTCCTCTTTAATTGTATTTTAGATAAAAAAAAATATGCAGTTCGTTTCCGAATTGCATATTTAAAATTCTTATACTATTAATGCGATTAATCCAAATACAAATATTCCAAGTAGTGAACCAAGCATTATATATACTATTGTGAATGGAACTCCTAAAGCATTTATTTTATCATACTTTGCTAATAACTTTTCTTTTTCGTTTTTGTTTAATATTTTTTTGTTATCTATATATTTTTCCGCTAAATATCTTGCTTTTGTCATTGCATCTGTTTCCAAGAAACCTCTTACTGCAAGTTTTACCATTGCCATTAGTACTAATGCAAATGCAAATGGCGAAATATTTGTAATTACATGTGTTGCTGTAAGTATTGATATTGTAAGCCAATAAACAATTATTATATTTGAAAATATAAAATTAAATAGTAGTAATCTTTTATCTTGAATAGAATGTAAACATTCATGTGCTATTGTTTGAATTCTTGCGTAGTTATTTTTCATGTCTGCAATTAATATTTTATTTGTAATTGCAATATATAAACTTGTTTCTGTACTTTTTCCTTCTTCAATTTTCACATTTTTGTTGTCTAGCATTTCAAGCATTTCCTTCGCTATATCAATGTTTTCTGGAAATCTATCTGTTAGAGTTTCTAGTTCTTTATCTTCTTTTAGTGGTTCTGCTTTTTTCTTATTTACCTTGAATACTACTTTTAACAACACCATACATACAAGTGTTGTTGCTACTATAAATATTGGCTCCATTATACTTCAACAACTCCTCCCATTACTATGTTTTGTTTTAATTCTTCAGTTGGTACATCTGTTAATACTTTTGTTCCTCCTGCTATAACAACCTTATCTCCTTCATTCAAATATTTTTCTTCTCTTAGTTTATCTAAACCTTTATGTAACAATACATCTATATTGGGTTGTGGTTCAAATAATTTTGGTGTTATTCCCCAGCACAAACCTAGTTGTCTATATATTACCTCGTTTTGTGTTATTGCAAATATTGGGCATCCTGGTCCAAAGCTTGATACTATTCTTGGTGTATCTCCTGTATTTGTGTAAGCAATAATTGCTTTTGCATCAACATTCATTGCTGTTGTACATACTGCATAATTCATTATACATTCTGTGTTCATATCTTTTAGTTCATATTCCCTTGTTTTAAATCTTTTCCAGTATTTTACTGAGCTTTCTATTCTTAAGGCAATTCGACTCATTGTTTTTACGCATTCTACTGGAAATTCGCCTGTTGCAGTTTCGCCTGATAGCATTATACTACTGCTTCCATCATATATTGCGTTTGCAACATCACTTACTTCTGCCCTTGTTGGTCTTGGGTTACTTATCATAGATTCTAGCATTTGTGTTGCTGTAATTACTGGTTTTCCTTGTCTATATGTTTTTTTGATAAATTCTTTTTGGAATATTGGAACTTCTTCCATTGGTATTTCTACACCTAAATCTCCTCTTGCAACCATAATACCATCTGATACATCTAGTATTTTATCAAAGTTATCTATTCCTTCTCTGTTTTCTATTTTTGAAATTATTTTAATATGTTCTCCACCATTTTGTTTTAATACTTCTCTTATTTCAATAACATCTTGTGGTTTTCTAACAAATGAAGCTGCAATATAATCAAAACCTGCTGTTATACCATATTTTATATCTGCTATGTCTTTTTCAGTAATTCCTGGAAGTGTAACTATAAAATCTGGTATGTTTATACTTTTTCTATTTGTAAGTTTTCCTCCTTGAATAACTTCACAAACTATATCTTTATCCTTAATTTCTTTTACTTTAAGTTCTATTGTTCCATCATTTACAAGAATTGTTCTTCCAACATCTATTTCTTGGTATAATGTTTTATATGTTATAGATACTTTTGTTTTATCTCCTAAATCATCGCTGTTTGTTAAAGTAAATTCCTGACCTTTATCTAAGAAAATTTGGTTTTCTGCAAATTTTCCAATTCTAATTTCTGGTCCTTGTGTATCTAATAGTAGAGAAATTGGCAATTTTAGCTCATCTCTTACTTTTTTGAACATGTTTATTCTACCCTCTTGGTCTTGATAATTTCCATGTGAAAAGTTAATCCTTGCAACGTTCATTCCTTCTAGCATAAGGTTCTTAAGTACTTCTTCACTATCTGTTGCAGGACCTAAAGTACATACAATTTTTGTTTTTCTCATAATACATTCATTCCTTTCAATCTAATCTGTTTAGATTTTATCATTTTGCAATAATGGTGTCAATAAAAATTAAAGCAATTCTAAATTTTATTTTAGAACTGCTTTTGTTTTTTTATTTTGTTATCCATTTTACTAGATTTAAGTTTTCTGGGTCTAGTAGCATTGGATGCTTTGGCATTACTCTAAATGTATAGCCATAATTTCCTCCTGTTTTCATTTCTATTTTTGTTTCATATGTGTATGTTTTTGTTTCGTTGTTTTCTTCTACTAAATCCATTGGCATTATATTTATATCTTCAACTATACCATTTTTCAGTATTTTTCCATAGTAACATTCTGTTTGTATATAGTCTTTGTCTATATTTGGTAATTCAACCTTGCAAGATACTTTTATCTTGTTTCCAGCATCTACTGTAATGTTATCTGCATTATTTTCTTGTGTTATTTTTATATCATTCCAGTTTGCATATAGCTCTTGTTTTATTCTATTATATTCTGTAACATTTTCTAAACTACTAAAGTATTTATTAGTTAGATTTAATAGTGGCATATATAGTTTTTCTGTATAGTCTACTAGCATTCTTGCTGTACTATATTTTCCTCCTGTAGACATTATTGAGTTCTTCATTAATCTTATCCAAGTTTCTGATATACTCTTTTCATTTTTGTTGTAGTATGCTGGTATTATCTTATCTTCTAGAGTTCTATATATACTTTCACTATCTGCTAAGTCTTGTTCCTCATATGAATAATATTCTTGATTTGTTCCTATTGACCAACCATTTTTTGTGTTGTATCCTTCAGCCCACCAACCATCTAAAATACTAAAGTTTACTATACCATTTACAGCTGCTTTTTCTCCACTTGTTCCTGAAGCTTCCATTGGTCTTCTTGGATTGTTAAGCCATACATCAACACCTGATACTAAGTGTCTAGCTACATTTATATTATAATTTTCAAGCAAGAATATTTTGCCTTTGAATTGTGGCATTAATGATATCTCATGTATATATTTAATTAAGTCCTGCCCTTCCTTATCTGCTGGGTGTGCTTTTCCAGCAAATATGATTTGTACTGGTCTATTAGTATCATTTAATATTTGTGTTATTCTTTCCAAATCTTTAAAAATCAATGTTGCTCTTTTATATGTTGCAAATCTACGTGCAAAACCAATTGTTAAGGCATCTGGATTTAAACCAGAAACTATCTCTCGTATTGTTTCATAATGTACGCCATTATTTTTTAATCTTGAAGTCACATTATCTCTAACAAGTTTTAACAATTTTACTTTTCTTTGTTTATGTGCTTCCCATAACTCCTCATCCGGAATTTTATCTATTTTTTTCCACGTTTCATCTGAATATATTCTATCTTGCCAATATGGTTCTAAATATTTGTTATATAATTCTTTTAAATTTGGTGCAAGCCATGAACATGTATGGACTCCGTTTGTAACATATGTTATAGGTGATTCTTGTGGTGCAATGTCTGGCCAAACATCTGAGAATAATTCTCTTGAAACTGATTCATGAAGTCTACTTACACCATTTTTCTTTCCTGCAATTTTTAATGCTAAAATCCCCATATTAAAGCTATTTTTGATTTCATCTCTTGGTTTCATTCCAAGTTCTAAGAATTGTTCTTTCGTAATTCCTAAATCTTTCCAGTATCCATCGAAATATTTTTCAACAAGTTCTATTGGGAATATATCGTTTCCTGCTGGAACTGGTGTATGTGTTGTAAATACTGTTTTTGCTGTTACAATATCTTTTGCTATATCAAAAGATACCTGTTTTTGCTTTATAGTTTGTTTTATTGCTTCTAATACAAGGAAAGATGAATGTCCTTCATTCATGTGGTATACTTTCGGGTTAATTCCAAGTTCTTGTAATACTTTTACTCCACCTATACCTAAAACCATTTCCTGGCGTATTCTCATCTCTTGATTTCCACCATAAAGTTTTAAAGTTATTCCTCTATATTCCTCTTTATTTTCTGGTATGTCTGTATCTAGTAAATATAAGTTAACTCGACCTACACATATTTTCCATACTTTTATATATAGCTTATCTTTTTGAAGTTTGATATTTACTATTACATCTTCTCCATTTTCGTCTTTTAAAGGTTTTATTGGCAAGTTATCCATTTCTACATTATAGTATTCTGATACTTGCTCTCCGTTTCTGTTAATTTTTTGGTTAAAGTATCCATTTTTATATAATAAACCTATTGCTACTATTGGTAATCCCAAGTCACTTGCTGATTTTAGATGGTCACCAGACAATATTCCAAGTCCACCTGCATATATTGGTAAAGTCTCATCTAACCCATATTCTGCTGAAAAATACGCTATTACATCATCTTTATTTTCTGGATATTGTTTGCTAAACCATGTTGTTCTACTTTTCATATAGCTTTCAAAATTATCTACATTGACTCTATAATTTCTTAATATTTCTGGATCAGTTGATGCCCTTTCAAGTTTTTCTTGGTCTACTAATCTTAAAAATTTCACTGGATTTTTATTACATTGTTCCCACAAATCTATATCTATTTCTTTAAAAATTTTCAAAAATTCTGTATTCCAAGACCACCACAAATTTTCTGATATTTCTCCTAGTTTTTCAATTGATTTTGGTAATTGTGGATTTACCGTTACTTTGTTAAATATGTACATTATAAAATCATCCTTTCATTTGTATCTTTATAGTATCTTGTGTTGCTAGTTCATTGTTGCTTTTACTGCTCCAAAAGCTGTTCCAAATTCTGCAAAATCTGGAATTTCAAAAATAACACCATGTAATTTTTCTATTTTGTTTAAAACAGTTTTCAAATATGGCATTGTAGCAATATTTCCTATAACAATTATATTCTTACAGCTTGTGTTTTGTGTTCCGAAATACTGCCATCATTCCTATTGTTTCGAAAACCATGTTTGTTATTCCTAAAATTATATCTGCCTTAGTTGCTTTATCATTTAACTTTCCAAAATTAGCTGATGTTGTATCTTTGGGCAAATTCTGAATTTCATTTATTGCTACATCTTGAATTATTAAATCTACATTTGCTAAATTTCCTTTTGTTATTTCTTTATTTATATCTTCTATTGTATTAGTATTACCAATTAGTCTGCATAAGTTCAAAATTGTTCCGTCCTCCAACTCCAGTTCCACCTATGTGTTTGTAGCTATCTTTCTTTGCCATTACAAAGGCTGTTCCGGTTCCAATACTTACAACCAGAGCTTCCTGTTTTTTGGAAAACTCTAGTCCACCTGTTGCAATTGCTTTAAACTCATCAACTTTTTCTGTGGGTATGCCATGTATGTTTTCTTTTATTTCATCTTTTCCAACTCCTGTTAGAACTATTTTTGAAATGTTAGTTTCTTTTATATTATTATGTTTTAAAAATAGTTCTAATGCATTTATAATACTAGTTTTTGAGATTATTTCTTTACTTATTATTCGTGCATCTTGGTCTACTTCAATTGATTTTATACATGAACTTCCCGCATCTATTCCTATTATACTCATTTTTTCTCCAGCCCTAATCTATTTGTAACTTTTCTCCTGTAAAAAGTTTACCTTCATCCTCATCTTCTTCATCTGTTTTTTGTTCTAATGTTTCTATTGTTTCATTATTAATATCTAAGTTATACATGTCTTTTAATATTATTGCTGTTAATATCTTTAGAATATCTTTTCTATTATCTGTTACTATATTTTCATAATATACTATATCAAAACCATGTTTTAGTTCATAGCCTTTCTCTTTTAAGGAAAGAATAATTTCCTTTGGGTATTTTACCCAAGTTTCATTTTCATTGTATACAACATTATCTATAGAAATAGATATTATGCCTGCTTCACTAAAATTTACTGAGTAGAAGTTTAATATTCTATCTTCTCTTTCCCTAATTGTTGCACAAACTCCCTTTTTAGCTCTAGTTTTAGGTGCCATTTCTCCCTTATAATCTTCATCTTCCTCTACTATATTTACTTTAGCAGGTACAAAATATGTTTTAAATCTTCCTTCCGTCCCAAAAATTTCCTTGAATTTTTCTTCAACTAATTCCTTCATTTTCCCTCCTAATATTAGTAAAATTTTAGCACATTTAAATACAATTTATAACGGTATCATTTTATCACAAAGTGAATTTAATAATCAATATTTTTTTAAATATTTTTGAGAAATTTTGTTGCAATTCAAACTTATTCTAAAAAGTCCGCCAAATCTCGCCTTGAGCTTTTGTATTTATTAAAAATCGAACCCACGATGGAGACGCCTAAAGAAGCTTTTCGGGGGTCTTCGATTTTCTCTAAATACAAAACTCCTGCGTTTGGCTACTTTATCTATCTTATAAAGAAAGTGTGTTTGAAAGATACTAAATACTTCATCTTTTAAACTCATCTAATGTTTTAAACTCGTAGCCTTGCTTTTGTATTTCTTTAATAACTTCATCTAATATATTTGCATTGTCTTTTGAGTTTGCGTGCAGTAATATTACTGCACCATTGTGTGTGTTTGATAGGATTTTTGTTTTTGCATATTCTTCTCTGCCTTGTTTGTTTTCGTCCCAATCATCATATGCAAAGCTCCACATAACTGTTGTATAACCAAGAGATTTTGTAAGTTCTAGTGTTCTTTGGCTAAATTCTCCTTTGGGTGGTCTTAGATATTTCATTTCATAATTGAATTTTTCAAATACTGCCATATGTAGTTTTGTTATTTCTTCTTTTAATTTATCATTTGTTAAATCTGGCATGCTTGGGTGGTTTACTGTGTGGTTTCCAACAATATGCCCTTCGTCTATCATTCTTTTTACTAAGTCACTTTGAGTGTTTAAATAGTGACCTGTTATGAAGAATGCTGCTTTTACGTTGTTTGATTTTAAAGTGTCTAAAATTTGTGGTGTGTATCCGGGCTTCATAGCCTTCATCAAATGTTAAATAAACATATTTTTCATTGTTATTTCCCATTGCTATATCGTCGTTTTCATCTATAAGTTTCTTATTAGTTGAGCCTAAATCTGGTTGTTCATGATTATCGTTTCTCCTTATTCCCCAGCCTATCTTTTTGTTGCTAAGTACAGTTCCATTACTTGTTTGAATAATTTTTCCTTCATTTGTTTTATTCACTAAGAATAAAATTAGTACTAATAAAATTATAATTCCACTTAAAATAAGTAAAGGTTTCTTTTTCATATTCACTCTCCTTAATTTTTTATTATAATTATAAATATGAATTATTTTTAAAAATTATACATATTTTCTTCTTCTGTATTGTCTTTATGGATACATTTTGTCTAATAATGTCGTTTTTTGTCTTGCATCGATGTTCCTGTTTCCTTTTGAAATACAGTGTTTCACGTCTTTTTGTTGATATTTACTTATAGATTTCATTTTATAAAAATTTAGTGTTTTTTTGTTGACATTTTGGAAATGATGGAGTATATTATACTTGGTAATTGAATTTTTTTAGTGTTTAGTCTAGAATATTTAAAAATTGTATTTAAAATTGTTAATAAGGAGTTTTCATATGATAAGTTTTGTATTATGTGATGATAATCTTCAAATTTTAAATAGGCTAGCAAAATCATTAGAAGGAATTTTTTTTAGGAATGATATTTCTGCTGAAATATCGTTCCAGTCACCAGTTGCTAATGACGTTTTAAATTATGTAAGTACGAATAAAGTTGATGTTTTAATTCTTGATATAAATCTAAAAGCTTCAATAACCGGTTTTGATATTGCAAATGCTGTTCGAAAAAAGAATAAAGATGTTTATATTATCTTTTCAACTGGTCATCTAGAGTATGCTCTAATGGCTTATAAATATAAAACATTTGATTATCTTTCTAAGCCTGTTTGTGATGAGCGTCTGGAAGAAACTATCCTCCGTTTAGTTGAAGATAGAAAAAATATTGGAAAAAAATTTGTAAAAATTGATCGTAATACTATTATTAATGCAAATGATATTAATTATATAAAAAAAGATGGTATGAAGCTTATTTTCTGTACTGCAAACAGGAACTATGAAATATATAGTTCTTTTTCAAAAATCGAAAGTTGCCTGCCAGACAATTTTATTAGATGCCATAAGAGTTATATTATAAATGTTAATAATATTGCTAATTTAACTGCTAACGAAAACACAATTTTTTTTGACCATAATGTAACCTGTTTTATAGGTGCTAAATATAAAAATAAACTTTTGGAGGTTTTTAAATATGGAACTTTTACAAACAATTTGGAATGCGTTAACAAATGAAAATGAGGTATTAATGAATATTATAAGTGTACCAATGACATTTATTGAAATATCTTTAACTTTTTTATTATTTACAACTGTTCTAAATATATCATTTACAAAGAAACAAGCAATTTTATATATTGTATTATCTTCTTCAATAGGTTTGATTCTACCATATATCATACCTAGTCCTTTTTATACTTTTATTAATTTAATTATACTGCCTATGCTTGTGTATTTAATTTTGAAAACTAATTTTATAAAAGCTATATCTGCAGAAATTATTATTTTCGGAGTCCTATTTTTATGCGGAATTCTATTAATTACAATTTATACAAGCATTTCTGGTTTACCTGCTATTGTAATTTCAAAAATTCCTATTCACAAATTCAACTATTCTTTATTACTGTATTTTGTATTATTTATAATATATAAAATATTAAAAAAGCATAATATTCATTTTACACTACTTGATAAATTTGAATATCAAAATTTAAATGCACTTGCTTTAAATTTCATAGTAGGTATTGTTGTAATTGCTATGCAATCATATATCTCATTTATATATATTGATTATTTACCAAATATATATATTGATTATTTACCAAATAGCTTAGTTTATTGTACTTTAATAATGCAGCTTGCTTATTATTGCATAAGCTTATATAGTTTATACAGAACTAATAAATTAGAAAGTACTACCCAACTTCTTGAAGAAGAAAAAATGTATAATAAAACTCTAAACACTTTGCACGATAACATTAGAGGTTTTAAACATGACTTTAATAATATTGTTCAAGCAATTGGTGGTTATCTTTCAACAAATAACATTGATGGTTTAAAAACATATTATAAAGACCTACTAGAAGAATGCCAAATTAATAATAACTTAGCTGTTCTTAACCCTGAACTTGTTAATAATCCAGCTATATATAGCCTTCTTGCTGATAAACTTGGAAAGGCTGAAAAAGACCATATTAAGCTTAACTATGAAGTAATGACAGATTTAAGTAACCTAAATATTAAAACATATGAGCTTACTAGAATCTTAGGTATTCTTTTTGATAATGCTTTGGAAGCTGCCTCTAAATGTGATAAGAAAATTGTAAATGTATCTTTTAGAGCTGATAAAAATCATAGAAATAGAACTTTAGTTATTATACAAAATACATATACCAATAAAGATGTTAATGTAGATAGAATTTTTGAAAAAGGTTACACTTCTAAAACTGATGGCGAAAATCATCAAAACCATGGTTTAGGATTGTGGGAAGTTAGAAAATATTTAAAGAAAAATATTAACTTAGATTTATACACCACTAAAAACGATATGTTCTTTACACAACAATTCGAGATTTATAATTAAAATATAGCCTAGATTCCTACCTCTAGGCCATATTTATTAAAATTAATCTTTTTTTATTAAAGATGCTGGCATTTTTGGTTGATGCCAAACCCAATATACAAAACATGCAGTGTTTGTACTTTTAGCATATTTTTCTGCTAATTTTGCCAATAATTTTGTCATAGATAATCCCCCCCTTTTATTTCAAATATTTATGCGATTTTATTTTGTAACCTTAAATTTCATATACTCTTCATAGCCATATTTATTTCCTGTTATTTTATACATTAACCTTGTTATTATAACTGTTTGAAAGAATACACCAAATAGTAGTAAATTTGAAATTACAGTATTTTTAATTATTAATGAAGCTATTAGAGATAATGTCATAACTATATATGATAATACCTTTTTTGCCATTCTCTCTTTTTTTCTTAAAATTGGAACCTCTTCTGTATCTGCTGGTGCATATAATTTAATCATTATCATTGAAAATGCCCAAACAATTCCTGTTATTATATATTCAACTGTTCTTGTTAGTACAAGGTATTTACTTAGTACTGCATTTCCTATATAGAAAACAGATGTTGCAATTATGCAACCAATGTGTGTGTGTAAATGAACTCCTCCTGATGTTATTCTATACGGTGTCATCATTATTACAAGTAAAATTGATTCTTTTAAAACTCCGAGCATATATGCCAATGTAAGTAATATAAAGAACTTTGGTATTTCTCCAATGATTAATTGCAAACCATAATTTATTACCTCTGCTCTTTCATCATTAATATCTGGCATTTCTTTTCTAATTCTTGAAGTTAATTTATTGCAAATTGTTTCTACCATTTAACCACCTCTTAACTCGCTTCGGTTTCTATGATGTTATTTTACACTAGATTTTTAGAAAAAGTTTAAAAATTATATGAAACGCAAAAAATCCTATATGAAAACTTTGAAAAAAATTTTCATATAGGATTTTGACCTTTTCATAAATTTACATAATGTTACTTTTCCCATCTTCCATAAATTCCACAAGGTAAAATTAAGTTTGAGTTGCTCATTGGCAAACCTATCTCTCCTGCTGATATTTTGCCTTTATATTTTTTCATATTAAGCTTTAGAATATTGCTTAAAACCTCTCCTGATATACCTGTTGTGTATGAATTTATTAAGAAAAATAATGGATCTTTACTTAGTACTTTTGTACATAGTTCAACTAAGTCTGAAATGTTACTTTCAAATTGCCATACTTCGCCTGATGTTCCTCTGCCATAAGATGGTGGGTCCATTATAATTGCATCATAAGTGTTGCCCCTTCTTATTTCTCTTTGAACAAATTTTACAACATCATCTACAATATAACGAATTTGTTTATCTTGTAAGCCAGATGAATTTACATTTTCCTTTGCCCATGCAACCATTCCTTTTGAACTATCTACATGGCATACAGCAGCCCCTGCTGAAAGGCATGCTACTGTTGCTCCACCTGTATATGCAAATAAGTTTAAAACCTTTATTGGGCGTTTAGCAGATTTTATTTTATCAATCATCCAATCCCAATTAACAGCTTGCTCTGGGAATAGCCCTGTATGTTTAAATCCCATTGGTTTTATATTAAATACTAAATTTTTGTATTTAACTTGCCAAGCTGAAGGTAATTTTGTTTTATAACTCCATGCGCCTCCACCTGTTTTACTTCTTGTATATGTAGCATTCGCTTTCTTCCATTTAGCTGGAAAACTTTGATTTTTCCAAATTATTTGTGGGTCTGGTCTAATTAATGTATAACCTCCCCAACGTTCTAGTTTTTCTCCATTTGCCATATCTAATATTTCATAATCTTTCCAATTTGTTGCTATGTTCAATTACAATCTCTCCCTTATAATTTATTTAGTAGATTAAAAAATGTATATATTAGTACTGTATTTATTGTTGTACAAACTCCAAATAAAATTAAACCTACCATTATTATTTTGTTTGCAAAAGTTAATTTATGTTTTTCTTCTTTCTCCTCGAATTTCTCATTCCAAAAATTTGTATCTGCAACATCTATCATATTTGTACCTCCTTGTCCCATATTAAAAATATATTCTTAAAATAGTACAAATATGATAATTTTTAATCTAAAAATTCTTTGATATTTCTTGCTAAATCAGCATTTATTCCTTTTATTTTTGTTATTTCTTCTATGCTCGCCTTTTTTATTCCTTGAATGCTTCCAAATGCTTTTAATAACTCTTGTTTTTTCTTTTCTCCAATTCCTGGAATATTATCTAATTCAGATTTTGTTGCTTCTTTTTCTCTTAACTTTCTGTTATATTCTATTGCAACATTATGAACCTCGTCTTGCATTCTTGTTACAAAATTCATTTGCTCTTCTGTTAAAGTTATAACATGCCTTTCTTCATCTATTAAATTTTTAGTTGAATGTTTATCGTCCTTCACCATTCCAAAAACTGGAATTTGCAAGTTATACTTTGCTATAGCTCTTTTAATTGCTCTTATTTGAGTTATTCCACCATCTGCAAAAATCACATTTGGTAATTCTCCAAAGCCACCTTTTGGGTTTTCAATAGAATGTTTTAATCTTCTTGTTACAACTTCTTCTGTACACCTTGGGTCATCTTGTGTAAACACTGTTTTAATTTTAAACCTTCTGCTTAAATTCTTTTTTATCAAACCATCTATTGCCACACACATACCTGCTACCATGTAGTCTCCTGCCAAGTTTGAAATGTCAAAGCATTCAATTTTTCTTGGTAATTTTTCTAAATTTAATGCTTGTTTTAAGCCTAAAACCAAGTCATGTTTTTCCTTTGTTTTGTTTTCTAGAGTTATTTTTGCATTATTAACTGCCATCTCTACAAATCTTAGTTTTTCACCTTTTTGTGGTGTTTTAAATTCTACTTTTTTGCCTGATTTTTCTGTTAATATTCTTTCTATAATTTCTTTATCTTCAATATCTTCTTGCATCATTATTTTACTTGGAAGTTCTTCTTTTTGAAGATAATATTGTTTTACAAAATCTGAAAGTATATTGCTAATATTCTCATCAGCCATATTACTTAAGAAGTAATGCTCTCTTCCTATCATTTTGCTATTTCTTACAAAGAAAATTTCTACTACACAATCAATTTCATTTTTGAATACACCAATTACATCTATTGATTTTTCATTAATGTTTGAAACCTTTTGCTCTTGTGAGAAATGTTCAATTGCTGAAATTCTATCTCTTAGTTTTGCAGCCGTTTCATAATCTTGTTTTTCAGCTGCCTTTTTCATTTCATTTTCCAAGTTTTTTATAATGCTTTCGGTTTTTCCTTCTAATAACATTATAATTTGATCTATTTGCTTTCTATATTCTTCTTTTGAAACATAATTAACACATGGTGCTAAGCATCTTTTTATATGATAATTCAAACATGCTCTTTTATTAGATTTAAACACTTTGCATTGACGTATTTGAAATCTCTCTTTTATAAAGTTTATCATTTCTTTTGCAGCATATGGGTTTGCATATGGTCCAAAATACTTTGCTCCGTCGTTTTTTATGCTTCTTGTGTAAAACACATTTGGGTAATCTGATTTTACATCTATTTTTATATATGGATAAGCTTTATCATCCTTCAAAAGTACATTAAACTTTGGCATGTTCTTTTTTATAAGATTACATTCTAGTATTAAAGCCTCTGCCTCATTATCTACAACAATATACTCAAAATGATCTATTAATGAAACCATTCTTTGTATTCTTACTGTTTTATTTGTTTTTCTAAAGTACTGCAACACCCTATTTTTAAGTGACACAGCTTTACCTACATAAATAATAGCATCGTTTTTGTCTCTCATAATATAAACTCCCGGTTTTGATGGGAGTTTTTTAATTTCTGCTTCTATATTAAACATTTTCAAAATATCCTATATATGGAAGATTTCTATATTTTTCATCAACATCTAAGCCATATCCTAGAACAAATACATCTGGAATATCAAAGCCAACATAATCAGCTTCCATTTTACATTCTCTTCTTTCTTTTTTATCTAGTAATGAGCATATTTTTAAGCTTCTTGGTCCTTTGCTCTTTAAGTATTCTGTTAAATAAGATAAAGTTCTACCTGTGTCTATAATGTCTTCAATAATAATTACATCTTTATCTTTTATATCTCCTTGCAATTCAACTTTCATCTCAATAACACCTGTGCTGTTTTGTCCATGATAACTTGAAACCCTAATAAATTCAAAGTTAACATCACTTTTCATTCTCTTTGATAATTCAACTGTGAAGAAAATTGAACCTTTTAGAATACAAATAAAAGTAACTTCTTGTCCATTATAATCTTTGTAGATTTGATCAGCTAATTCTTGTGCCCTTTTATTTAATTCTTCTTCACTAATTAAAACTTTTAAATTAGATAAATCTTCCATTTTTTACTACCCCTTTATTCTTTAAAAATTAAACATCAATTCTATTATACTATTTTTTCATTAATTTGACAAGTTTTTTAGGGTAATTTCATACTGTTTTATTGCTATTTTATGTTAATTTTCCATGTTTCATCTCATTATTTAATAATTTTGCATATTCTTTCAAATTTTGCAAAAAATTATTGTATTGAGTTTATTTGTATGATATTATATGTAATTGAAAAAAGGAGTTGATGTATTTATGAATTTTGATGAATGGAAAGATTTTACAGGTGGCGAATGGAGACATTGTATTAATGTTAGAAGTTTTATTCAAAACAACTACACACCTTATGAAGGAGATGCTAGTTTCTTAGCAGGTCCAACTGAAAGAACACAGAAACTATGGAATATTATTTTAGATTTATATAAAAAGGAAAAAGAATCTAAAGGTGGCGTTCTTGCTGTTGATGCTTCTACTGTTTCTACAATTACAAGTCACCCTGCAGGATATATTGATAAAGATTTAGAGCAAATAGTAGGTCTACAAACTGATGAACCTCTTAAAAGGGCTATTATGCCAAATGGTGGTATACGTATTGTAGAAAAATCTTGTGCTGCTATTGATGTCAAATTATCTGATGAAGTTGAGAAAATATTCAAACACTTTAGAAGAACACATAATGATGGTGTTTTCGCAGCATACACACCAGAAATTAGAGCTGCAAGAAGTTCACATATTATTACTGGTCTACCTGATGGATATGGTAGAGGAAGAATTATTGGAGATTACAGAAGAATTGCCCTATATGGTATTGATGCTTTAATTCAAGAAAAACAAGAAGTTATGCAATCTTTAGAAGTTCCTTCAATATATACTGAAACTGTTAGAGACAGAGAAGAAGTTCATGACCAAATAGATGCATTAAACGAATTAAAAGAAATGGCTGCATCTTATGGTTTTGATATCTCTCGCCCTGCTTCAAATGCTAAAGAAGCTATACAATGGCTATACTTTGGTTACTTAGGTTCAACCAAAGAACAAAATGGTGCTGCAATGAGTTTAGGTAGAACTTCTACTTTCTTAGATATTTATATTGAAAGAGACTTAAAAAACGGAACACTAACAGAAGAAGAAGCTCAAGAACTTATGGATCACTTTGTTATGAAATTAAGATTAATAAGATTTTTAAGAACACCTGAATATAACGAACTATTCAGTGGAGACCCTGTTTGGGTTACTGAAGGTATTGGTGGTATGGGAATTGATGGAAGAACATTAGTTACAAAGAACTCATTTAGAATGTTACATTCTTTAGTAAACTTAGGCCCTGCTCCAGAACCAAATATGACAGTTTTATGGTCTACAAGATTACCTGAAGGATTTAAAAGATATTGTACAAAGCTTTCTATTGAAACATCTTCTATTCAATACGAAAATGATGATTTAATGAGAGAATTCTGGGGAGACGACTACTCTATTGCATGCTGTGTTTCAGCTATGAGAACTGGTAAACAAATGCAATTCTTTGGTGCTAGATGTAACTTAGCCAAAACATTATTATATGCAATAAATGGTGGTAGAGATGAATTAACAGGTAAACAAGTTGCTTCAAAATTTGAACCAATACGTTCTGAATATCTAGATTATGACGAAGTTATGGAAAAATTTGATAACATGATGGATTGGGTTGCAAGAGTATATATAAATGCTCTAAACATCATTCACTTCATGCATGATAAATATTCTTATGAGAAACTAGAAATGGCTTTACATGACCAAAATATTTTAAGAACAATGGCATGTGGAATTGCTGGTCTTTCTGTTGTTGCAGATTCACTTTCAGCTATTAAATATGCTAAAGTAAAAGTTATTAGAGATGCAACTGGTTTAGCTGTTGATTACCAAGTTGAAGGCGACTTCCCTAAATATGGTAATGATGATAATAGAGTTGATGACATTGCAATTGATATTATGAAAAGATTTATTAACAAATTAAGAAAGCAAAAAACATACAGAGATTCTAAACCTACTCTATCAATCTTAACAATAACATCTAACGTAGTTTATGGAAAAAGCACTGGTAACACACCTGATGGAAGACGTAGTGGCGCTCCATTTGGACCTGGTGCAAACCCTCTACATGGTAGAGACACACATGGTGCACTTGCAGTTTTAAATACAATAGCAAAATTACCTTATGTATATGCAGAAGATGGTATATCTTACACATTTGCTATAACACCTCGTGCATTAGGTGGAGATGAAGATACAAGAATTACAAACTTAACAGCCTTACTTGATGGATATTTTGAAAAACGTAGCCAACACATAAATGTTAATGTTTTTGATAGAGCTTTACTTTTAGATGCTATGGAACACCCAGAAAACTATCCTCAGCTTACAATAAGAGTTTCTGGATATGCTGTAAACTTTGTAAAACTAACACGTGAACAACAATTAGATGTAATAAATCGTACAATTCAAGATAGAATATAAAGGAGTTTTTATGGAGGATTTAACTGGAAAAATTCATTCAATTGAAACCTTTGGAACTGTTGATGGCCCAGGAATTAGATATGTAATATTTCTTCAAGGTTGCCATTTGAGATGCAAGTATTGCCATAATAGAGATACTTGGGATACTACAATTGGCACACCTAAAAAGGTTTCAGAGCTAGTTCAAGATATACAAAAATATAGTGATTATATTAAATTTTCTAAAGGTGGAGTTACAGTAACAGGTGGTGAACCTTTATTACAGCCAAAATTTTTAATAGCACTATTTACAGAGCTAAAAAAACTAGGATACCACACAGCACTTGATACTTCAGGTATGTTTCCTTTAACACCTGAAGTAAAACAAGTTTTAAGTTTAACAGATTTAGTTTTATTAGATATAAAACATATTGATGATGAAAAATGTAAAGACTTAGTTGGTTTTTCTAATAAATTAGAATTAGAATTTGCAAACTATTTAAGCGAAAATGGTATAAAAATGTGGATAAGACAAGTTATAATACCAGGAATTACTGATGATGAAAATGACTTAATTCGTTTAAAAGAATTTTTGCAAACGCTAAAAACTGTAGAAAAAATTGAACTTAACCCTTACCATACTCTAGGAGTTTATAAATGGGAAGATTTAGGCTTAGAATATCCTTTAAAGGGTGTTCGCCAAGCCAACACTGAAGATATTGAAAGAGCAAAACGCATTTTAGGAATTTAATTCCTAAAATGCATTTTTTTAAGTTTGTCTAATATATATTAGACAAAGGAGCTCTTTTATGTTTAAATGTATGATTATTAAAATAAAATCATTAATCTTACCTACTTTTATTTGTGTTTTTATATTATGCTTGCTTTTGTTTTCCAAAAGTAACTTAGCAGCTGCCAAATCTGGGCTTAGTCTTTGGGCGAATTCTGTATTACCCTCTCTTCTTCCTTTTTTTATTGCCACAGAACTTTTAGGGTATACAAATATTGTTACTGTTTTAGGAAAAGCTTTAAACAAACTTATGCGCCCAATCTTTAATGTACCTGGTGCTGGAGCATTTGCTTTGATGATGGGAATAATTAGTGGTTACCCTGTTGGTGCAAAAATCGTTTCAAATTTAAAAGAGCAAAAATTATGCACAAATATTGAAGCCGAAAGGTTACTTGCCTTTACAAATAACTCAGGTCCCCTATTTATTGTCGGAACTGTTGGCGTTGGTATGTTTTATGACTTTTCATTAGGCATAATTTTATTTGGTATACATGTTTTAAGTACACTTACCGTTGGCTTTTTATTTAGATGGTGGGGAAAATCTAAAGAACGAAAATATAGAAATTCTGAGTGCATCTCCTCTCCTTCTACTCTATCATTTTCAAATCTTGGAGAAGTTTTGTCTAAAAGTATTATAAGTTCAATAAATACTGTTTTAATGATAGGTGGTTTTGTTGTACTATTTTCAATTATAATTTCAATGCTTAGCACAAGCAATGTGTTACACATTATTGCAAATTTTTTGAGTATTTTTCATATTCCAGATTACCTTAGTATGAGCTTTCTTGCTGGTTTTTTAGAAGTTACAAATGGTCTATTTTATATTACAACACTTAATGTTTGTAGCTTTAAATTAAAAGCAATGCTTTGTTCTTTTGTACTTGGTTTTGGCGGTTTTTCGGTACTGTTACAAGTTTTAAGTATTAGCTCTAAAGCAAAAATATCTATAAAACCATATTTTGTTGGAAAAATATTGCAAGCATGTTTTGCAATGTTTTACACATACTTATTTATATGAACCAGATAATATATCCTGAAAATTTAAGTGATAACTTTAAAAAATATGATGAATATATAAAAAGTAAAAAGAAAGTTTACAAATATATTTTTATACTTGCTCTCTTTTTTCTTATGGCTTTTATTGGTTACTATTTGTGGCGTTACTTTAAAATTTCTAAGAAAGAAAATGTTGCAAATAAAATATTAACAGTGTATGACATTCAAAAATTGTATGCAGAAAACAAACCTATAGCGGTACCCAGTGTAATCTCTGAAACTGGTGATACTGCTGATATTTTGGGTATTATAGAAATTGATAAAATTAACTTAAGATACCCTATTCTTTCTAAAATTACTGATGAATTTCTAGAAATTGCTCCATGTAAATTTGCTGGAAATACTTTAAATGGCTATGGAAACTTGTGTATTGCTGGGCACAACTTTGATAATGATACACTATTTAGTAATTTAAATCTCTTGGAAATTGGAGATACTATCAGGCTTTATAATTTAAGTGGAAACAGTGTTTTATACACGGTTTATGATAAATTTGAAATTGTTCCATCAGATACATCTTGCACAAGGCAAAACAAAAAAATAAAAGAAATCACTCTACTTACTTGTAATAATAAGAATAAAAAAAGGTTAGTAATTAAGGCAAAAAAATAGATAGCTAAAAGCTATCTATTTAAATTTATTAAATTTGATTATATTCTTTAATCTTTTTATATGCAAATATTGCTGAAACTCCACATACTGCAATTATTAACCAAGGTGCATCCTCTAGACCTGTGTTTGGTACATCCTTTGTTGACGAATTGTTTGTATTAGTTGTATTATTTGTTGGTATTACTGTATTATTTTGTGGTCTTTCTTGATCTTTCTCAATAGTATTGTTTTGTGGTATAACGTTATTTTGTGGTATAGTATTACTATTATTATTTGAATTATTTCCTGCTAAATTAAAATGAATTGATGTGCTTGTTGCAAAAACAGAAAAATTCAATCCAATTATTATAAATACAATTAACATAACTATACTAATTATTAATTCTTTCTTTCCTAATTTCATTATTACTTCCCCTTATACTTCATATTATTAAATACATCACTTATATTTATACTACATTTTTGCAAAAAAATCAAGACTTTTTGTTGAAATTTATGCATTTTTTTGTATTTTTTTCATTTCCTCGTGTCTTTTTATCTTCTGAGTTGTTGTTTTTACTAGTTCTTCATCTGTTACAATAATCTTTTTAACGTATTTGTATTCTGGCATTGTTTTATTAATTTCTTTAATCTTATCCCATAACACATCATAAATTTCTTCTTCGGTTTCAACATTATAAATTTCTTTCATAAGATCTTTATCATAAACTATTTTTGCGCAAACTTTTAAATCAATCTTATCATCTTCTTCTGCTTGGCCATAAACAAAGCTTTCTTTTACACCTTCAATTTTATTTATAACTGTTTCAATTTCTTCTGGAAATACATTTTTTCCATTTTTTAAAACTATTACACTCTTCTTTCTTCCACAAAGGAATAGAAATCCTTTTTTATCTACATAGCCTAAATCACCAGTATTAAACCAACCTTTATCTAATACCTCTTTTGTAGCTTCTTCATTTTGGTAATATCCAAGCATTACTGTTGGGCCTTTTACATATATTTCCCCTATTCCATTTTCATCTTTATTTATTATTTTAAGTTTTACACTTGGAAATACTTTTCCAACTGAGCCAATTCTTTGTTCAAAATCTGTTCCTGCTGAAATAACTGGTGATGTTTCTGTTAAACCGTAACCTTGTACTGTTGTTATTCCTAAGTCGTTAAATCCTTTTTCAACTTCTGGAGAAAGTGCTGCTGCTCCATTTACAAGTAGTCTTATTTTTCCTCCAAGTCCATCAATTATATCTTTAAATACAACTCTTTTTATATCAATTCCAACTTTTGAAAACATATTTGTAAGTTTAATCATCTTTTCTACTTCTGGAAGTTTTCCTTTTTTCTCAATATTTTTCATAAGTCTTTTATATATGCTTTCATATAATGCTGGTACTGAAATCATTGCTGTTATTTGATACTCTTTTATATTATTTGCAATATGTCTTATTCCTTCACAGTATGCTATACTTGCACCTCTTGATATTGGATATAGGAAACCAACTGTACACTCAAATGTATGGTGTAAAGGTAAGAATGAAAGCAAAGTATCTCTTTCATCTAAGTTTAAAACTTTTGCAATATCCATAAGATTTGATGCAATATTTTTGTGTGATAGCATTACGGCTTTTGACATAGCTGTTGTTCCTGATGTAAATAACATGAAGCCCATTGCTTCATTGTTTATTTTAGCATCTAAAAACTTTCTATTTCCTTTTTCTATTAATTCTTTACCAGCCTTTACAAGTTCTTTTTGTGAATACACTCCATTTTCTCTTTTTTCTAAGTCCATTGATATATAATATCTTAAGTCTGTAGTTTTTCTATTTCTAATATCTTGCATTACTTCATCATATTTACTTGAATAAAATATTGCTTCAACTCCTGAACGAATTATCAAAGCTTCTAATTCATTTGCTGGTAGCATTTTGTCTAATGGAACAACTACACCTGTTCCACAAGCTATAGCCATATATGCTAAAGCCCATTCATATCTATTATCAGATATAATTGCTATTCTTTTATCTGATAGTCCCATGTTAATAAGTTTAGTTCCAAGCGCATTAATATCGTTTAAGAAATCATTAAATGTAATGTTTCTAAACTCTCCTGGTTTATCTGTTTTAAATCTAAATGCTGGTTTGTCGCCATGTTTTTGAGCAGATAGATTAATCATTTCCTTTAAATTTGCAAATTTATCACATTTATGTAATCTTTTTTTTGCATTAACTTTCTTCATGCTTTTAAAATCTTCATCATCAATTTCTTTATCTTTAAATAATTCCTTTAATTTTTTAATTAATTCTTTGTTTTCATTTTCATTGTTATTATCTTTTCCCATAAAAGCACCTCTTTTTCATACCTTATTATTATACATTAAATTTATATACTTTTCAAGTCCATTTAAAGTACAAAAAGGTGAGTTTGAAAGAAATGTGATAATAACTTAAGCAAAAAACTGTGCAATTCAAAAATATTTGAATTGCACAGTTAGATTAATACAATTTACATAGTTAGATTTTTAACACTCAATTTACATATTTAATTATTTTATCGCCTGCAAGCCTACAGTGATACATAAAGTGCAGAACGGAAAGAAAAGCTATTGCCGCTGTCCGAAGGAGAGAGGATGCCGCGACGAGTGCTCGCTGGAAAGCGAGAACCAAGGTCGTAGCAAAGGCCGGCCCCTGCTAACTCGATAGCCTGAAGAAACAGACTCTGTGGTCCATTCCCAGCAATTTCCTGCTACATCATATATGTTTTTACTGCAGTTTCTTTCTGTTGCTCCTGTGGTTAGTAAAATAGATGTATCTTTCATTTTTGAATATTTACTTCCAACATTGTTAAAACTTCCAAGAGTATAATTGCTTGTGTCATAAACTGCGTAAGACCCTCTAGTAATTTCAAATGTTTCTGAATTTTTATAATTTCCCCATTTAGTGCTATCTGTTACACTATGTTTTGAATCTTTTATAAAATCTAGCATACTATCCCAACAGGCTCCTGTACATAGCATACTGGTTGCTCCATATTCATTTGTATTATATAAACTATTTGATAAATATACTGCTCCTGTTGTTCCTATGCTACTCATACTATCTCCCCATTTTACATAAATATATGGGTACATATCTTGTTTTATTCCTATCTCTGTAACTCCTGATGAACTAGTTCTTGGGGTTTTACTTCCTGCTTCATATCTGCCTATATAGAATCCTCCATGTTTATATATACTTTTTGTTAATTCTGTTATTTGATCTACTATGCCTGTTTTATCTGTTGTATCATTAGTTGAATCTGGCTCTGTGTAATCTGTACTTAGTCCTGTTGTTCTTTCTCCTCCTGTTGATGCATTTGCAGTCCATTCTGACCTATAAAAGCTTGCTATACTGTTTTCAGTATCTGTTGATTTTACTTCTACTGGTATCCATACAAATTGGTTATATTTTGTTTTTACACTATCTGGATTTGTCCAATCTGGTGTTGTTCCTTCTGGTATATCATATATTACCAATCCATTATCTACACTTTGCTCTGTTGATATGCCTGAAACTGTGAATCCTTTTGGAATTACTGTTCCTTTATAATTTGAGTTTTCTGTTGCTCTTTCTCCTGCTTTTATATCTGGTAATTTTTCTTTTCCTGCCATATATTCTTCTATTGAATTATATTTTTTTCCATCAATTTCAATTACTCCACTGTTACCTTCTTCTTCTGCCACTTTATTATATTTGTCCACTGTCTTTTCGGCTGTTCCTATTAAGTTACTTTTTATTACTACATTCACACTCACTGCTACTAGTATTAGCATTACTACTATTGTTATTATTAACGCAACTAGCGTTATACCTTCGTTTCTATTTTGCATTTTCTTATTTTCCTCCTTCTTATGTTTTTTGTTTTTTTCCATTGTTGTTATTTTGCTTTATTTTTTTGCAAATTATTTTATTTACTTTTCAATGTTCTTTGATTTTCTTAGAATAATTTGCAACATTAATATATATCATTTTGTATTTTCCTGTCAAGTAGTTTTTTATGCTTTTTTGAAATTATAGTTTTATTATTTTCTCCCATGCTAAGTTTTCTTTTCCAAAGTGTCCATAGTTTGTTGTTTCTTTATAAATAGGCTTTTTAAGGTCTAGATATTTTATTATTCCTTTTGGTGTTAAATCAAAATTGCTCTTTATTTTTTCTACAATTTCTTCTTCTGGTATTGTTGCTGTTCCAAATGTATCTACATATATTGAAATTGGTTTTGCTATTCCTATTGCATAGGAAAGTTGTATTTCACATTTTTTTGCATATCCATTTGCAACAATGTTTTTTGCAATAAAACGTGCCATATATGATGCTGACCTATCAACTTTTGTAGCATCTTTACCTGAAAAAGCTCCTCCACCATGTCTGCTATAACCTCCATAAGTATCTACAATTATCTTTCTTCCAGTTAAACCGCTGTCCCCAAGAGGACCACCTATTGCGAACCTTCCTGTTGGGTTTATATAATATTTTGTATTTTCATCTAACATATTTTGTGGTACAACTGTGTCTATAACTTTTTCTTTTATATCCTTTCTTAAAGTATCTAAATTAGCGTCTTCATTATGTTGAGCAGATACAACTATTGTATCTATTCTTACTGGCTTGTCTCCATCATATTCTACAGTCACTTGAGTTTTTCCATCTGGTCTTAAATAGTTTATTTCTCCATTTTTTCTAACTTCTGTTAGTTTTTTTGCTAATTTATGTGCTAAAGAAATTGGAAGTGGCATGTATTCTTCTGTTTCATCACATGCAAAACCAAACATCATTCCTTGGTCTCCAGCTCCTCCTATTTCATCGTTTGTACCTAGTGCAATATCTGGAGATTGTTTAGACATATTTACATGAATTTTGCATGTTCTATAATCAATATCTGTGTTGGCATTATCATAACCAATTTTCTTTATTGCATTTCTAACAATTTCTTCAATATTAATGTTTTCGGCTGTTGAAGTAATTTCGCCTGTTACAATTACTTCTCCTTTGCTTGCTACAGTTTCGCATGCTACTCTTGAATTTTCGTCCTTTTCTAAATATGCATCTAATATACTATCTGAGATAAAATCACATAGCTTATCTGGATGTCCTTCTGTTACACTTTCTGATGTGAAAAATTTCTTCATTTTAATTCCTTCTTTCTTATATGTATACTTTAGGCTACAAAAAAGCTTCTGCTTGTACAGCAAAAGCTTTTATTTGATTTTTTATAAATCATCAGCCAAAGCAATTTGCTTTGCCGGTATTAGCACCTTGTATTTAAACAGGTTGCTGTGGAGTTATTGAGCCGGTTCTCTCGTCCACTCTTGATAATAACTTTAACAAAAAACATATTATGATATTATACTACATCATAATATGTTTTTTTGCAATAGTTTTTTTAAAAATTTTTAAGTTTTTTTCTGGTTTGTTTTCCATAATTCGTAAACGCTATTTTTATGTTAATTTATCACATTTAAGCCTACTTCTTTTTTCTTGCTACAACCGCAAATCTACCGTCTTCTGTATGATATGAGCATGTTGATAATGTCATTAATTGGTCTCCGTATTCTGCTGTTTTTCCAGTATCATATAGCGAAGCCTTTTTGCTTGATTTAACAAATTCATCAAACTCTTCTTTATTATTTGCATCAACAAAGTAATAATATCTAAACACATTTTTTTCTGATTTATAATATACTCTAGATTTAAATACTGCTATTATTTCGTATTCTGCATCTTCCTTATTTGTTGTAAACCTTATAGTTTGATGTTCATTATAAAAATTTTCATCTTCATATTTTAAAAGTTCACAAAACATCTGGTCATTGCTGTTATTATGTCCATATATCAACAAATTTGAACTTGGTTTATTAAAATCATATGCTTTATCTAAGAATATTGCTCCGTCTTTTGAATATTCTTTCTTGTAATTTTTCTTCATATAGAAATCATTATCTGTTGTTTGCAAAACAGGATAGCTTATATTTGTTCCCGCAATTTCAATATACCCAATAATGTCTGAATTTTCTTTTTGTAGTTCTTCTAATTGTAGCATTCTTTCGGTTTTTTTACTTGTTATTTTTGTTTGATCTATTTTAATTCCTTCTATTATGCTTTCGCCATTTATACTTTTTTGATTTTTCTTAAATAAAAAAGTTGTTATAGCAATAATTACCAAAATGACTATTATCGCTATTATAATTATACCTTTATTTGCCCTTCTACTGTGTTTTCCCATGTTTGGCTCTCCTTACTTATTTTTTCTCTTTGTTACGTTTATCTTGTATTATTGCCATTTCTTTTTCTGTAATTAAATTAACATTGTTTTCCTTTGCCCAAGATACACAGCCTTTTAGAACTGTGCTTAAAAATACTCTTGGAACTTTTACAAGTTTTGCACATGCTTCATCTGTAAATTTAACATCTGGATCTATTCTTGATGCAGCGTATTTTACTGTATCTAAGCTAATTCCTTTACTTGCTGGAATTGGCTCTGATATAGGTCTTTTAAATCTTGTGTACCAGAAATTTTTATTATCTCTATATCCATAGTCTACTGGAACTTGTGGGAACGATGTTGATGTTACACCATCTATTATTGCATCATAATATTTTGGTTTCATTAAAATGTGGTCTATTTTTAAAATAAAGTGTGCACCAAATTTACTTGTTATTCCGTTAAAATCATGGTAAGGTGGTAAGTATTCTTCTTGAATAGTATCATTTTGTGCTCCATCTAATTCTTTTACCCATGTACATTCAAAAACTTGAAATGCCTCGCTTATAATCTTTGGAAATGCTTCATTTGGGTTTTCTCTTGCTCTTTTTCCATCAACTAGGGTAAATATACAATCTTTCATCTTCTCTTCTGTAGTTTCTCCTGGATAACCTAATCTAACCGCTTCTTTGAAATATTTTCTCTTATCTGTTATAAAATTAATTGAACACTTTCCTGTTCTTAGAATGTTTTTGGCAGTATTTGAACTATTTCTGCAACAAAGCACCATTGCATAATAATCTTTTCCCGCAATATAGTAAGGAAAGCATAGTGAATATGAACCAATATTTGTTTGTCCATCTTCACTTAATGTTCCTATCTCGGTTGTTGGCATGGGGAAAAAACTTGATGTTTGATAAAAATTATCAACTATCCTTAAATCTCTAAAACCATTCAATTCTTCAATTTTCTTTTCCATAAAAATCATCCTTTCTTTTGATTAAATTAAAATCTTTCATCCTCATTTTGTTTTTGTTCTAATTTATCATCTTTCATTTTTTCTTTAATAGAAAATCTATCAAATATTACTAGTGGAACATCTAATCCTGCTTCTTTCATTTGTTTTCTTACTAATTTTAAGTTTTCTTTTTCTACTACTGAGTCTAATTTGTCGTTTCCTATATACATTACATATGATGGATTTAAAGAACTCTCGTATGAATTTCTAAATAGTACAACTTCAGTATTATCACCAAACTTTTTATCTGTTGATGTTAATTCATCATACGAAGCTGAAAAATCTTCAAATTCATTATTACTTTCTACATAGTCAATTCCTTTATTAGAATGTATGTTTTTATTCGAAGTCGTTGCAATTAGTTCTGGGCTTAATGTTTTTCTTGAAAATCCAAGTGCTATTTGCCCTCTTATTCCTTTGCCCTCAAGAATTTCTTTAGGTGTTGTAACCATTGCACATAATTGATTTGAAGTATTAGTAACATATCTTGTATCAAAAGTTCCTACTTGCCCTATTCCTTCAAAATCTAAAGCATAGTCTGTTATATAATGATTTTCTTTGGCTTGATATTGCAATAACATTTGTCTTTTTTCATCTTCTGAAAATTTGAAATCTCTATTTAGTTCTTTTGAACGTTTTTCTTCTAGGTCACTTACATATGCATCAAAATTTGACATTGTTCTATTAGGGTTAAAAAAGTGTAACATTGCAGATGAACCCATTTGCGTTAAATCTGTTATAACAATTTCCTGTACTTCTTCTGGGTTGTATACTTTCTCTACAATTTGATTTCTGTTTTCAACTTCATAACTCATAAATGCAGAGTCCATAAACTCCGAAATTTCACTACTTCTTGTTGCTATTTCACTTAATGGTTTTGCTAAGATTTCATCAATAGCGTGTTTTGTTTTTAATGTATCTTGTGTTTCAGGTAAGCTTTCTAATCTTTGTCTTAGCAAACCAAGGTTATGATATCTGTTCAAATCATCTTTGCTCCATACTTGACCAAGTGTTGCTATTTCTTTTCTTTCCTTATTAGTATATGTTTTCCCTGAAAGCACTATATTATCAAAAATTCCAACATTAATTTCTGATTTTATATATTCTGGATGTTCTCTTAAATGTTTAACAGTATATGTTCCAATTAAATCAGCTTCCTTCGCTAATAGTCCAATTAAAATGTATTGTTCAGTTTGTGAGAGTTCCTTATTATTGAAATACTTTTGAAATATCATATCAAAATCTTCATTGGAGTAATATGTTACATGGTCTTGTAAACCACCCACTACATTTGTCTTTTCATTTTTTCCATCTAGTTTTAATATAGTTTTATTTCTCAAATAGGCATCGTTATTATAACATTCTACTAACTCTTTGCCATACATATCATATATTTCTTTAAGAATATCTTTAGTTACTTCATTTTCTTCAAATATATCTAGCATATTTTTATTACCTAATGATGCTCTAGCAAAAGTCTCTGGGTTAATTCCATGTTGAATTTCAGATAAGTCTAGACCTGTTGCTCTATTAAAGGTTATGCAATGCATCATGCTTTGTAACACGTAATTTGCTTGCTTTTTGTCTAAATTTTCTATATTGCACTTTTCAAAAAGTTTATCAGCAATTTGTGATGTTGTTGCCTCCTTGTTATCTAATGCCCTTTCAATATTCCTTCTTCCAAATAGGTTTATTAATAAATCATAGCTATTAACATCATCCATTACTTTAAAATGTTTATACAAAACATCGCCATACTTTCTCCCTAACCTTTTTGCTTGTATGTAGTTAAAGATGTTCCTACTCTTGCTATTTTGCACGGTTAATGCATTTGAATGTCTTGGATGTTTATAATGTTTATATTCTTCAATTCCTGATTTTATGTTTTCAATAAGCTTCATAAAATTTCCTTTTTTAGCTGTTGATATTCCTACTAAACCTGCTGGTTTTTGTTTCATCGTGTTATATGCATTTTCAACTATATCTCCAATAGAATTTTTCATGGTTTTTCTTGTTTCACTTTTTTCTCTTTTAGGTTGCTCCTTCAAAAAATCTTCTATTTCTGGGCAAAATTTAGAATATGTAACCCTGTTGTTTCTAACCTTTTGGCGTATTTGTTTAGCAAGTTGTTCAGTAGGTGTCTCTTCATATTGTCGTTTTAACTTCTCTACTTTTGCTTTTTCTGTTTCTAAACATTTATCAACATCAACTACAACGATTGGTAATTTTCCATCCCAGTCCAATTGTGCTTTCTTTGCTTCATCTAAATTTAAAATTTGTCCATCTTTTTTAAATACCAGTATATAATCAGGTTGTTTCTTTTCTCCATTTTGTTGTCTTAAAAAATCAAGCTCATTATATAGCACAGTGTTGTTTACTAAATTATCTGGCGAATAATATTTTTCTTCTCCATAAGATCTTGATGAAAATCCTCTTGTTGTAGATGTAGTATCTCCAGCATCTCCGCATTATTAAGGAACCTTCTGCCATTTCACTAAAGCCATAACATATATTATTAATTGGTGCTGTCCCAATCATATCATTTCTTATATAACTTGTACACACGTGTTGGCACTCTATATCTGCTCTATTCCAATCTTCGCGATAATTAGTTCGTCTTTTCGTTTGATCATAATATGCTCCAACAGATGTCATAATAATTTTAAAATCTGTTCCTGCATCATATACATTACTGCCAAGTTCATTTAGTTTAATTAAATTATTATTCACACTTAGTAAACCATCATTCAATAGTTTGCCATATTCTGCTTTTAACGCTTTTTCTATTCCAATTTGATTAACTAATCTAGTTTCTTTTACTTCTGCATATATTTTTTCAAGTAATGCTCCATCATTTGAATTATAAATCATTTGTAAATTTTTCACATAAGTTTTTAAATCTTTATCTGAAATTGCTTCAATATCTTCACTATATTTTGCTATTATTTCATATGCCCCAGTTAGGTCTTGACCAAATATTTTTTCCAATACAGCTAACTTCTTTTTTGATATGTCTTCACTTTTTATCCATTCTTCGCACTTTTTTTCTCTAATGCTATCAAAGTTTTCTATATCTTCTACTTTAGAAATCTCAAACACATTGTTTTGTTGCAATATAGAACTTAATCTTCTTATATCTATATTTTCTAGAGACTTTATACTTTTTAATAGTGCCTCATATTCATTACTTGCTAATTGTTTTAGTAATTTATCAGCTAGACCGTGTCCATGTGTTATCATCATTATGTTCTTCAATACATTTTGCTAGAATCTCCAAACTAAAATCTTCTCTACTGCCCAATGCTAGTAGCATTTCCTGTTGTTTTGGAAAAGATGCAAATTGATTGATTTTATCTTCACCAAAAAGGTTTATATATCTTTCATCTAATAAATCAAAGTTTATGGTATTATAAATTCTATGATTTTTCTGATACATTCTTGATAATATATCTTTTCTAGCTTGTATATCGTCTTTATTTAAATTTTGTTCTTTTTGCATAAAGATATCAATATTTTCAGAAATTACTTGTGCATCACCATATTGTCTCCAGACTTTTAAATGATCTGGTTGTAGCTCTAATATTGCATTTATGTCTTTTAATTCTAAAATGATATTATTTACTTCTTCTCTACTTAAATTTTCATCATATATACATTGTACTTTTAATTTATCTGGTAAGTTTTTTATAATTTCTTTTTTCTCTTTGTCTGTCTTTTTGTCTAAATAATCTCTTAATTCCTCACTGTTTAGTGTGCTTATAACCCTTGTTTTTGCTTTTGTAGACATAATTTTGTCTATGTATGGTAATTTGTTTTTCATTTCTAATATAATTTGTCTTTTAAAGTAATCGCTTGGAAGATTATCTAAAATTTGTTCTCTTTCTTCTTCAGTTAAACCTTCTAATTGGTTTATGTATCCGATCTCTTACATTATTATCTTTAATTATAGACACAAGTATATACTTTATCTCTGCCATTTCAGGGTTATAGTTTTGTTCTAGCATTAAATCAATCTGCTCTATAAAACTTACTATAGCACTGTCATCTTGAAATTGTTCATTAATAAAATCAAAAAAACTCGCATCTTTTTTATTTGCATTTAAAATCTTATTGGCTAATTCCATTACCTTGGCTTTATCCATAGTATATTCTCCTATTTTTTATTTTTACACCTGTAATATTTTAATATTCTTCTTTTTTACTAGTTAGTTTTTTCACGTTAGATTTTGTCAAACTATTATAATTTGTTTTCTCTGCAACTTTCTTTCCAATCTTTTCTTCAATTTCTTTTCTAGCTTTACCTGTTATTTTTCCAGCCTCTTGTACATCGTCTCTTAATTCTTCTAGTCCAAAACTATTGTTAGTATTATGCATTTCATTTGCCGTAACTTCTGCCAAATTCGTAATTGCAAGTTCTAATTTTCCCATACTATCTCTTAAATTTCTTTTAGTTCTACTAATTCCTTTTAACTCTTTATATTGGGCTGTATTCATATTAAATGTACTTTTATATATTTCATCTGTTAAAATTGCATAATCTCTATCCTTTGCGCCTCTTTCTTTCCATGTGTCAGTTAACTCTTTTCTGTTATCTATTGTTTTTAGCCTTTGTGCAATCCATGTATCTTCATACCCTTTTCTTATATATATTTCTTTTGCTCTATTAATAGCAAGTTCTGGGTTTACAATTTCTTCTAACCTTTCACTTCCTACTTGTGCTAACCATCTTTTAAAAGGCTCGGCTTTCGGAGATGGTATTGTTTGTATAATTCTTAATAATGTTTTTGTATCCGCTACATCTGTTAATCTCATTTTTCCATCTTTTGCCAACATTTTCAACTGTCCGATTTTTTCGGACACTTCAACAAACCCTTCTAAAATAAGCTTTTGTTTTAAATCACTCCAATACTTCCTTGGTCTTTTATTATTTTCAACCAAAGCCTCTATAACATCTACAACAGAAAAATACCAATCTTCTTTGTACCATTCTCTTCTTATTTCTTTTTCTTCAAATATTGCTAATTTATTTTCTTGCATAACACCACATCCTTGTTTGTTTTTTGCTATTATATAACACTTTTAGGATATTGTCAAACATTTGTTTTGTAGTTTTTTTCTGAAATTACCAGTTTTTATATTGAATAACTACTTATAACGTATTAAAACGTTAAATTTGACTATTGCATCAAAACTTTAGATATAGCAACGCACAACACTCAACATGGCTTGTATACGGAAACATATCTACTGGCTGTATTTCTTTTATTTCATACTTTTCCTCTAATAGTTTCAAATCTCTTGCAAGTGTTGCTGGGTTGCAACTTACATATACAATTGTTTTTGGTCTTAAGTTTTTAAGTACATCTATTGTTTTATTATCTAAACCTTTTCTTGGTGGATCTACGAATACTGTTTCTGGTTTGTTTTCTATATCTTCTAAAATCTCTGGTAGTACTTCTTCTACATCTCCTGCATAAAATTCTGTGTTTTGTAGGTTATTCAATTTAGCATTTTCTTTTGCATCATCTATTGCTTGTTTAACAATTTCTATGCCATATATCTTTTTAAAGTGCTTTGCAGAGCATATTCCAATTGTTCCTATTCCACAGTATAGGTCTAACGCAATGGTTTTGGCTGTTTCGTTAGTAGCGTTTGTTGCAAATTTTATTGCTGTATTATATAGTATCTCTGTTTGTATTGGGTTTACTTGGTAAAATGATAATGGAGATATTTTGAATTTGTAGCCACATAAAATATCATAAATATAGCCATCACCATAAATTACTTCTGTTTTGTCGCCTAGTATAACGTTTGTATTTTTAGTATTATAGTTTTTAACTATAGTTTTTATACATGGATACTTTGTCTTCAAGAATTCTACAAGTTCATTTTCATTTTTTAAACCATTATCATTTACAACTATTGTAACTAATGCCTCATGAGTTTTTATACCCATTCTTACAATAATGTGTCTTACTGTTCCTTTTAATGTAGCTTCATTGTATGCAGATGTTTTATTGGTTTTTAAAAATTCTAAAACATCATTTGCAATTTTATTGCATTCTTCATTTTGAATATAGCAGTTTTGCACTGGAACTATATTATGGGTTCTTTCTGAGTATACTCCCATAACCATGTTGCCTTTTGCATCTTCTCCTACTGGGAATTGAAGTTTATTTCTGTAATGCATAGGCTTTTCCATTCCTATAACATCATTTACTTTAATTTTTCTGTTTAATGCTTTGTATAAACAATTCTCTACATTAGCTTTTTTCAAGGCAAGTGTGTAGTTATAGTCCATATGTCTTAAATTACACCCACCACATTTTGGAAATTCCTTGCAATCTGCTTCTCTTCTATGTTCTGAAGGTTTTATTATTCTGGTAATTTTTCCATATGCGTAATTTGATAATACCTTTAAAATTTTAATTTCAACTTCTTCTCCTTTTATTCCTCCTGGAACAAAAATTGGAAAGTTATCTATCTTAGCTATTCCTTCTCCTTGATAGCCATTATCTATAATTTGTGTTTCAAATACTTGATTTTTCTCTAACATCTATTTCACCTACTACTTAAAGATTATATGTTAAATGGAATTAAAAATCAAGATTTTTTGTAAGAATTTTTGTAACACATTTTTTGTATTAAGAATAGTATATAACATAACAAATGAAAAAGACTTGAAGATTTTTCATTACTAGGGAGGTGAAAGTAGTATGCCAGAAAATAGAGGATGCGGATGCGGTGGTTTCGGATTTGGAAACGATTGCTGCTGGATTATAATTCTTTTAATAATAATCTGCTGCTGTTGTGGAGGTAACAATGGTTGTGGAGGATGCTAGTTTAAATTATTAGTTTTATAATTTAGGCTCTGGGTGGGATACTAAAAAAGCTTCCACCCCCACGCAAAATACATTTCATACTTATAATATGATTTAAATTGTATTTAGTTAAAAAAGATGCTCATTTATTTAAAATGAACATCTTTTTAACTATGCTATTTTTACTCCAAGTTTCTTTCCACCTAGTACATGGAAATGTATGTGTTTAACTTCTTGTCCTCCATCATCTCCACAGTTTACTATTACTCTAAAGCCTTTTTCTAATATGCCCGCATCTTTAGCCACTTTGTTTATAACTGTGTAGATTTTTCCAATAACAGCTTCATCTTCTTCAGTTAATTCTACTAGGCTTGATATATGCTTTTTAGGAATTACTAATATATGAACTGGTGTTACTGGTCTAATATCTTTAAATGCAATTACTTCATCATCTTCATAAACTATGTCTGATGGAATTTCTCTATTAATTATTTTACAAAAAATACAATCTTCCATTCTAATCTTCCTTTCCTTACTCTAATATAGCTTTAATACGTCTTACACCTGCTGATGATGCTTCTTCTTTTTTAATTTTAAAATGGCCTAATTCGCTTGTGTTGTGAACATGAGGTCCTCCGCATAATTCCATTGATACATCACCAATTTTATAAACTGATACTATGTCTCCATATTTATCAGCAAACATTGCTTCAGCACCTGCATTTATTGCATCTTCCTTTTTCATTTCTAACTTTTCAACTGGTATTGCCATTTTTATATATTCATTAACTAAGTCCTCTGTTTTTTGTTTTTCTTCGTCTGTCATTTTATTATTATGTGAAAAGTCAAATCTCATTCTTTCAGCTGTAATGTTGCTTCCTTTTTGATGTACATGAGGTCCAAGAACTTTCTTTAATGCAGCATTTAAAAGGTGTGTTGCTGTATGGTATTTTGTTTCCATTTCTCCAGTAGATGCTAAGCCACCTTTGAATTTTTGACTTGCTCCTTCTCTTGATTTTTCTTGGTGTTCTGCAAATTTATGTTTAAAGCCTTCTGTATCAACAGTTAAGCCATTTTCTTTTGCAAGTTCCTCTGTTAATTCAATTGGAAAGCCATAAGTATCATATAGTCTAAATGCAATGTCTTTATTAATTTCTTTTCCTTCTATATTTCTTGTTTCTTTTTCAAACTCTCTTAAACCTTTTTCAAGTGTTCTATTAAATTTAACTTTTTCATCTTTTAAAACTTGTAATATAACGTCTTTGTTTCTTTCAAGTTCTGAATAGTATTTTGAATATTTTTCAATTATCATTGTTGCTAATGTTTGTTCCCAATCGCTATTTATATCTATATTTAACTTTTTAGCATAACGAATTATTCTTCTTATTAATCTTCTCAAAATGTAGCCTTGGTCTGTGTTTGATGGTTTAATTCCAGCATCATCACCTGCTATCATAACAACTGCTCTTATATGGTCTGCAATAATTCTCATTGCTCTAGCATTTTTTTTATCTTCATAAGATAAACCAGATATTTCTTCTATTTTTGAAATTACATCTCTCCAAACTGATGATTTATAGTTATCTGTATATCCTTCAAGTATTGCTGTTACTCTTTCTACTCCAAGTCCTGTATCAACATTTTTATTTTTTAGAGGTTTAAATGTACCATCTGTTTCATGGTTGTATTGCATAAATACATTATTCCAAATCTCAACCCAATTTTCATTTTCTGGGTCAAATTTCTCTGGAATTGCTTCATTGCTTCTCCAGTAGAAAATTTCTGTATCTGGTCCACAAGGTCCTGTAAGTTCCATGTTTGGCCACCAGTTATCTTCTTCACCTAAGAAGGCTATTCTATCTTCTTTAATTCCAGCTTTTTTCCAAATTTCAGCAGATTCATTATCTGCAGGAACTAAATGATTTCCCTTAAATACAGTTACAGCTAAACGCTCTGCTGGTATATTTAATGTCTTTGTTAAAAACTCATAACTCCACGCAATTGCATCTTCCTTAAAATAATCTCCCAAAGACCAATTTCCAAGCATTTCGAAAAATGTATGGTGTGTAGTATCTCCTATTGAATCTAAATCGTTTGTTCTAAAACATTTTTGAACATCTGTTAAACGTTTTCCCTCTGGGTGTGGTTCTCCTTTTAAGTATGGCACTAATGGTTGCATACCCGCTGTGTTAAATAAACATGTTGGGTCATTTTCTGGTATTATTGGAGCACTAGGAATAACTTTATGTCCTTTGCTTTCAAAAAATTTTAAATACTTATCTTTTAAATTAATTGTTTCCATATTCTCCCTCCTAAACTCCTTAATATTATACACTTAAACAGCCATATTTTTCAATAGTTTTAGCATAATTTGATTAAATTATATAAAGTACATTGAAAATTAAATAAGGATTTAGCAATACATAAGTATCACTAAATCCGATCTATATCGCCTGCAAGCTTACAGCATTACAAAAAGTGTGGCTCTAGAACCGTAGGATGTGCCGCTGTAGTTCGGATAGCTGCGGAAGCGATAACTAGCAGAATAACTGTAGTTGTTGTAACTGCCGGCCCCTGTAATCTCGAGCGTTGACGTTGTTCGCCTCCGTAGTCCATTCAACTACATTACCTTCTAAATCATATATATTCTTTGATAAGTCTTTATATGGTTCTGTTTCATATCCTGAATAATTTTCATTATATCCTACACCGCCTGTTAGATATGGTTTTGTAGTAAATTTTGATGATGTATGCCCTACATTTCCTGCTTTTGTTACATCATATTTTCCTTCTACATTTACAAATTCTAACATTTGGTCGTGACATGTACCTAGCATCATACTACTTTTTACTTTATTTCCTAAACCTTTATTTGCTGCATAAGCCTTTTGCTGTGCATACATATAGTACCAATTACTTGCTATTCCTGATTTTGTTCCTGCTATTACGTTTATTGCTTCTCCTCTTGTTGTTTTTAAATTACTTGTTTCATATCTGCCTACGTAATAACCTCCTGCATCATAAACTAATGCTACTATCTCATTATATTCGTTTTGCAGTGTTTCTTTAAATTTTGCTGTACTTGCATAGCTTGTATTATCTCCTGTCACAGTTGACATATATCCTAAGTTAGTTGAACTTCCATCATAACTTGTTCCATCTCCTGTACTGTTTCCAGTTACAACACCTGGTTCACGAAGCCCTGAATTTGCTGTATATACTTCTGTATATGTTTTTTTATAGTTTTCTCCCTCGCTTGTTGCATATAGTCTTCCTGCCATTTGTGTTGAATTATGAGTTGTGCATTTAGCTGTTCCATTTTCTGCTACTATATTACAACTGCCATTACTTGTCGTTTTTTTCTGGCATATGAACATGTTATTTATTTGTTCATGTGATATTGGTATCCATACAAATTGGTCATACTTCGTTTTTTCCGTTCCATCCCATTTTACATCTTTTAGTTCTTCTTCTGGTATTAAATATATTACTAATCCTCCATCTATTGTTCTTTCACTATCTATTCCTGATACTGTAAATCCAGCTGGGATTATTGCTGTCTTATCGCCTACCTTGTATTCTGTTGACTCTGTTACCCTTGTTCCTCCTGGAATATTTATTGATGATAAGTTAATATAATCTTCTATTGAATTATACTTTTTACCATCAATTTCAATTACTCCACCTTTTGATTCTTCCTCAGATGCTGTTTTGTATTTATTTACTGTTTTTTCTGCTGTTCCTATTAAGTTACTTTTTATTACTACATTCACACTTACTGCTACTAATATTAACATTACTACTATTGTTATTATTAACGCAACTAGCGTTATACCTTTGTTTCTATTTTGCATTTTCTTATTTTCCTCCTTCTTAAGTTTTTTTGTTTTTTTCCTATTGTTATTTTGCTTTGTTTTCTTGCAAATTATTCTGTTTTCTTTTCGCACATTGGAATAACAGCTTTTTGCAAACAGACTTTGCTTTTTTACTTTTCTATTCACTTTTCAATGTGTTTTAATTTTCCTTGAATAATTTACAGTATTAATATATATCATTTTGTATTTTCCTGTCAAGTAGTTTTTTATGTTTTTTTGTAATTTGTAAATAATTTGTCAAATTTATGAATATTTTTCTTTTTCCTTCAAATACTATTTTTGAACATAAATAGTAAAAGGAGGTAAAATTTTGAAAGCAACTGGAGTAGTTAGAAGAATTGATGATTTAGGTAGAATTGTTATTCCTAAAGAAATTAGAAGAACCCTTCATATTAAAGAGGGCGATCCACTTGAAATATTTACAGATAAAGAAGGAGAAATAATTTTAAAGAAATATTCACCTATTGGCGAGCTTTCTGAGTTCGCAACTGGTTATGCTGAAACTCTTTCAAAAACAACAGGTCATATTGCATGCATTACAGATAAAGACACAGTTATTGCTGTTTCTGGTGGTTCTAAAAAGGAATTTTTAGAGCAATCATTAAGTCCTGAATTAGAAAAAGTTATTGAAAACAAAGAAATATATACAAGTAAAGCTAATAACGAAATTGCTTTACCTATAACTCAAAATGAAAATAGTAAAACCTGGCGTTATAACGCACAAGTAATTTACCCAATAATATCTGATGGAGATGTAATTGGAAGTGTTATTTTACTTTCAAAAGACCAAGATGCAAAAATGGGAGACACTGAACTTAAGGTAGTTCAGTCAGCTGCAGGTTTTTTAAGTAGCCAAATGGAAATATAGTAAACAAAAAGAGATTTAGTTTTAAATAGTAAACCAAATCTCTTTTTTACTTTTTATAATAAATCTTTTACAGATTCGCTAATTATTTTGTTCACATCTGCAAGCATTATGTTGAAGCGTACTTCAATATCAAAATATTCTTTTATCTTTTTATCATTATTTAAGATGTTGTACATTTCTTGAAGTTTTTGCATTTTTTCTGGGTCATCTTTCCCTTGAAAAGACATCGCTTGAACTTCATATCTTGTTTTTTCAAACTCATCTATTTTTGCTTTCATTTCAGGGTTTTGAGAAACATCTTCTTTTGCTTGTTTGTATTCTTTATACTCCCTGCTTTCTTGAATTGCTTTTGCTAAATTGTTAGCTTCATCATATACGTACATATTAAACCTCCTTTAAGCAAATGCTTGGCGTTGTTTGAAAGATAATAAATTTGTAATTTCGTTTTCTGTTCCTTTTGCTTTCTTTGCCTTTTTTGCTCTTTCTTGTAGTATTTGTTTTGCTTGACGTTCTGCCATTGTTTGGCATATTGCTTTTTCATATGTAAAGTATGTATCTTGAGCTATTTTTGCCCAATTAAATTCATTTTTAACTTTGATTTTTGCTTGTTTTGTTACTTTATCGCATAATTCAGGATTTAATAATAGCTCTAGTATTGAATCTGCAAGTGAATTTGGGTTTCCTGCATAGCTTTTCATTCCATCAACTCTGTGTTCCACTATTTCATTTAAACCACCAACATCAGAAACTACAGTTGGAACTCCTGCAAGCATTGCCTCTAATGCAACTATTCCAAATGGTTCATATGTGCTTGGGAATACTGAAACATCAGCACATTTATACATTTTAGATACTTGTTTTGCATTTAAGTATCCTGTAAAATATACTTTTTCTCCAAGTCCCATTGCATCAACTTGTGCTTTTAATTCATCTAGCATTCCACCTTTTCCTGCAATTATAAGTTTTGCATCATGGTAGCCATCTAGAATTTTAGGCATTGCTGAAATTAAATGTTGAACACCTTTTTCATATACTAGTCTTCCCATAAATAATATTATTTTTTCATTATCTGCTGCATATTGTCTTCTAAAATCGTAATCTCTTTCAATTCCTGTATATGAATTAATATTTATTCCATTGGGTATTACATTAATTTTTTCATAAGGTAAACCAAATAGTCTTTGTATATCAGTCTTCATAAACTTGCTATTAACTATTACTTCTGATGATTCGTAGGTTAAAAGCCATTCTGTATCATTTACATATCTTTGTGTTTCGTTATGTATTCCACTATTCCTTCCAGCTTCTGTTGCATGTATTGTAGATACAAGTGGTATTCCATAAGAATTCTTTAATGTTTTTGCACTGTATGTAACAAGCCAATCATGTGCATGTATAACATCAAATTTACCTTTTTCTGCAATTAACTCATTTGCTTTTGTTATCATATTAAAATTAAGTTGTAAAATCCAATCTGTAAAATTGTTTGGATTTATCATATAGTTATCAACTCTATATACATCCACACCTTTATCATCCTCATAATATGGTAAACCTTCTTCTCTGTATGTAATAACTGTAACTTCATGTCCATCTTTAATAAGTCTTTTTGATAAATCGTGCACAACTCTAGCAATTCCACCAACTATTCTTGGTGGATATTCCCATGTTAACATTAATATTTTCATTAAAATTCCCTCCAATATTTTTCCTTAGTTCCCGCCTTTAATTAGTATGTATATTTTATATTAAATTTCGCAAAAAGTAAACAATTTTTGACAAAATTTTTAAAATAATTTTACTGCCAATAATAGTAAGGCTCCCGGGATTCCAAAAAAGCCTACGAAAACTGATGTTACTACGTTTAAGCCAATATGCATTCCTATTGATGCACCAAAATAGTTTATAATATATATTAAAATTCCACCCAAAATTGAATTCAATATTAGTTTAAAAATTTTTGATAATGATATATTAAAAATCCACCCAATAATTATAAAGCCAACAACGCAGGCCGTAATTATAATTGCATTATTTACTTCCAAAGTGATTCCTCCTTTTTTTAATAAATATGAATCACTTTGGACAAATATGCTTAACTAATTCTAAGTTTTAATTCATTTATTGTATCTAATGAAAATCCTTTTTGTTTTACCTCTTTAATTAAATAATCCAGCTTTGCTTTGTTTGCCTTTATTTGATAAGAATAATAATCAATTAAATCTCCTTCTGCTTGTTCAAAATTTTTGTTTGCAACATTTAAATCTGCTTTTGTGTTTATTATACACTCTACAAGTTCAAAATCAATTTTACTTTTCCTCATATTACCATCTCCATAATTTGTATTATATGTAAATTTATGAAATATATTTATATTTTCCATATAATTTGCAAATTATGTAAATAAGTGTTATAATAAATTGTATAGTAATTATTTTCCTACTGGTACTTTGAAGGTAAGTGCCATACAACAAGAATATTACACCAAAAGAAAGGAAATAAAAATGAATACAATTGAATTCTTAGCAGGTCTTTGTGGGCAACAGAAAATGGACATACGGACAATGAGCGCCTCCGATTACTTCGAAGGTCCGGGGCTTAAGCTTATCGACTTCATTGCTGGTAAGCTTGAAGTTGAAGGTTTAACCTTTAAGATAACATCGTGTGCTATCCGAGAAATTGAAAGTCATCCATTTTACGTAGGAAGGAATTTCATCCATGACATGGAAGAAATTGGCTTTGTGCATATGATTATTGCATATGCCTCTGAGAATGGTTCTCCTATTCTTACATTTCAGTTCTCCATAAAGGACTAAAAAACCTTCAAAAAATAGCAGACATTATAAAATGCCTGCTATTTTTTATATATTTTTATTTCTTATAAAATCTCCATTAAATTCACTTTCTAATATATCCATATGTAGTTTGTTATGATACTTGCCATTTAAGAATATTTCATCTCTATCGCACCCAGTATCTTTAAAGCCACATTTTAGATAGCACTTGTGTGCTCTTTCGTTTACATCCAATAGTGTTAGTCTTATACTGTGTAAGTTTAGATATCTAAAAGCATATTCAAGTAAAATGTTTAATGCTTCTGTTCCATATCCTTTACTTCTATATTCTGCTTCTCCAATAAAAATTCCAAGCGAAGCACTTCTATTTATCCAGTTAAATTCTTTTAACCCTGTAGTTCCTATAATTTTATCTGTTGCTAAGTCTACAATGTTAAAATCTCGATTTTCTGTGTCTTTGGCCATTTTTTCTAAATATTCTTTTTCACTTGCAAGTGTGCATATTCCACTTGTTACTCCAATATAATCAGTTACTTGGAAGTCATTTACCCATTGTGTAAATATTTCAATTTCTTCATCTGTTGTTCCTTTTGGAGACAAATAAATTTTATCTCCTATTAACTTTTTAAAATTCTTCATAAAATCACCTTTCTGGAGCTATTAGGGAGAATCGAACTCCCGACCTATTGATTACGAATCAATTGCTCTACCAACTGAGCTATAATAGCATGTTTTCGATGTTAGCTTTAGTTTTAGCTAACATCGATTTTGATTTTATTTAAATCTTTTTCCTCTTGCTGTTTTAATTTTTGCTTTTTCTTCTTGTTCATCATTTTTAATAAATTCTTCAAGTTTTGCTTTTTTATCTTCTTTTTCTTCAATGTTTTGTACTTCTTCAACTGTTGAGTTTTCTGGCTTTAAAGCTACATTTGCTCTTTCCATTAAGTTTTCTTTATTGTAAGAAGCAAGTTTTGCTAATAGTTTTTGATAGTTTTTATAGTCACAAGCAAAGTATATTGTAAGTCCTACAAAAGCTGAAGTTGAAATTAATAGCATTCCTGTTATAATTTTATCAAAGTTTGAAGATATCCATTTGGTTATTCCTGAGCCAAAACCTCCAAAGAAGTTTTGTATTTTTTGTATTGTAGTTAGCTCTACTACAACTGGTTCTTCTTCTTTTTGAACTTTAATTGTATATGTTTTTTGTTCTTCAAGTCCTGCTTCATCAGTTACTGAAATTTTAATTGTAATTTCATTTGTTCCTGATTTTAGCTCATCATTACCAACAATCTCTACCTTAGCATTTTCAGCATTTGCCTTAGCTTCTACACTTAAACTTTGTATAGTATGTGCTAATATATCGTTTACTGAATAGCTATACACATCAAATGAAAATTGTGGTTCTAATTTTAGTTCTACTTTTTCTCCATTTTCATTTACATAGTAAATACTTAGTGTCTGTAATGAAAGTTCCTGTTTTGCTCTTATTGCTTTTATAGTATATTTATCTGTACTGCTATCTTCTGCTGTAACGATAATCTCTATTAAATTTTCTCCCACCTTTAGTTCATCGTTTCCATTAATTGTTACAGTTCCCTTTGAATGCTCTGGAGTTGCTGCTATGCTAAGTTTTGTAGCTTCATATGGAACATTTACAGTATATTCCTTAACTGTTTTACTAAATTCTGGCGAAATCACTCCTTCTGCAATTTGTATGCTAGATAAGTTTGAATTGTCTGATTTTTTTACTGTTGTTGAGGTGTTATTGTTTGAAGACTTTCCACTTGAATTGTTATTAGAAGTATTATTGCTTGGTTTAGGATCTGGTGTTGGCTCAGGTTGTGGAGTTGGTACAACTATTGTTACACTTGTAGAATTTCTTACCGTAACATCATTACCTGTTGCAAAATCACCAACTGTTCCTGATGCAGTTATAGTTACCGTTCCTGAACTACCTGCTGTACAAGTAAATGACTTACTACTATTTTCTAACCATTCTTTAGCCAAAGAACCAGATCCGCCAGAAACTGTTGCACTTACAGGTCCTGCAGCATCACTTAGTGTAACTGTAACTGTAAAACTTTCTCCTGGAGATACACTACTTTTAGAAGCTTTTACGCTTAAACTAGCCGCATCTGAAGTATTTGTTAGTATTAAAGTCATAATACCAATAATTCCTATTATAATTATACTCTTTAAAATCTTTTTATTCATTGTTCATTTTCCTTTCCTTTTATTCCAATGTAATTTTAGCATTTTAAAGTGAGATTTTAGCTGTATCCATTATGTGATTTTTCACCCTTACATAATCTGCCGGTGTTATTTTTCCATCTCTGTTTACATCTGCCCCAATTTTATAAATACCCTCTAGTGGTGTAGTTTCCATTATGTCATTTTTTATTCTAACATAATCTGCTGGAGTAATCTTTCCATCTCCATTTACATCTCCAAGTACCACTAATGTATATTCTTTATCTTCAACTTTAACCTTTGCTCCTGTTCCTAAAACATCTCCAACTAAAGTAGCCTTTGGAACATCGGTTATTGCTGTGTTTGGTGCAATTATAATGTTTTCTCCGTCTATTTTATATTTTTCAACTGGTCCTGCTTGGAAGAAGTTTTCGGCAACATAGCCTTGTGTTCCATCAGAAAGTTTTACTCTACACCATACAAGTCCATCTATTTTATAGTTTATTTTATCTATTACTGTTACTTGTGTTCCAACTGGAAGAATTTTCTTAACCCATGAGTTTGATGTTCCTGGTCCATTTCTTAAATTGCACATTACACCTATTGTTTTTGCTTCATTTAAAGTCTCTGCTGTTGCAATTTCTCCTAAATATTCTCTTGAAGCATATCCAATTACTGTTTTTGTTCCATTGTTATATGCAACTGTATCCCAATAGTAACCATTTTCATCTGCCTCGTTTGCTTTTTCAATTCTTACAAGAACTGTAGCACGAGGTGCTTCTGCCAATACATTAGAACTTATTGATGGTCTAACACGAATTCTAAGTGGTGTATATAGTGTTTGAACTACAACATTTTCTGTTGTAAGTACAGTTGTTCTACCTGGTTTTGTTGATGCTGATTCTGGCATATTTTCATATATTGGAACAATAAAATTAAAGTTGCTTTCTAAAATTCCAAGTTCTTCATATGCATCATAAACATCTAAACCTTCAGTATATGGTGCTGATATATTTTGTTGATATTGGTGTCCGTATAAAGAGCCACTACTACTGTCTACACTATATTTTTGTAAATATAATGTATCTTGGAAGTTTCCAATATAGCTTCCTTTTAAGAAACTTGCACCACCTTGTATTGCAAGTTCTGGTGTTGTCCAACCTTTATTTTTTGCATATGTTAAGCCATTTGTTATAATTTCAGCTTCAGAATTTCCTCCTGCACCAACGTTAAAATAGTTGTAATATCCAACAAAGCCTTCTTTTTTACCTGAAATTAATGAGCTTGTTCCACTACCCTGTTCTTGTCTTATTCTTGCTGCTAAATGATATGGGCTTACATTGTACATTTTTCCTGCATCATATATAATTTGTGCATAAGATTTATTTATAGTTTGTGTATTTCCATTTGTATCTATATATGTAATTGTTGATTTATCCATAAATGTACCAGAAATAATTGCCTGTACACCTTCTACACTGTGTGCCTTACTATTAAAAGATAATGTTTCAAATGAGAATATATATGCATCGTTTAACCAATTTCTTGTATCCATATAGTAAGAAACTGCTTTTGGAGAAGCACAGTACCAAGAACCATTATCTTTAGGATCTGTTTTGCATGTTGCACAAACCCAGTCTAAAACATTTCCAAACACTAATGAATTATGTACCAAACTTCTTGTATGTAAAGCTGTTGTTTCTCCTGTAATAACATCATTCCAATTAAGACCTGTGTATAACATAGTAAATGTCCAATTAGGATGTGCTGCTTTTAATTCCTGAATATTTGTATAAATTTCTGGGTAATTTATAAGATTTGATAAATCTTCTGTTCTTTCTCTTGCAAGAGCAAAGGGATTAAAATATATTCCAAATATTATAAAAAACATAATTGCTAGAACAAATATGATTTTTATATTTTTTATAATTTTATTCATTTTTCCTCCAAATATCCTTTGTAAATTCTTAGATGATTATAGTATATAATATCGAAAAATGCAAGTCAAGAGAAACAAAGAAAAAAGTCATGGAAATTTTTGATGTAAAATAAAAAGCCCCATTTAAGGGACCTTTCTACATTCTTTGTTTTACTGCCTCATACATTACTATTCCTGCTGAAACAGATGCATTTAATGATGTTATTTGACCTTTCATTGGAATTTTTAAAAGTACATCACAATTTTCTCTAACTAGTCTTGTCATACCTTCTCCTTCGTTACCTATTACAATTGCAATTGCTCCTGTTAAGTTTTCTTCGTAATAGTATTTCTTCGCTTCTATTGCTGTTCCATATATCCATACATCATTTTCTTTTAAGTATTTAATTTCATCATTTAAGTTATTCACTCTTGCTATTTTCATATGTTCTACTGCTCCACTTGCAACTTTATATACTGTGCTATTTACTGAGCAAGCTCTTCTCTTTGGAATTATAATTCCATGAACGCCAGCAGTTTCTGCTGTTCTTATTATTGCACCAAGGTTATGTGGGTCTTCAATTCCATCTAAAATTAGTATGAATGGCTTTTCATTTCTTTCTTTTGCAACATTTAAAATATCTTCTACTTCACAGTAATCAAATGGTGGAACTATTGCAATTACACCTTGTGGGTTATCTGTTTTAGCCATTTGGTTTATTTTGTTTCTATCAACTTCAACTGTTACAATCTTTCTATCTCTTGCTATTCCAATTATTTTATTAATAGAACCGTGTTTTTCTCCTCTTTCAATAAATATCTTATTTATGTCTTTTCCACTTTCTAATAATTCAAGAACAGAATTTCTGCCTTCAATTTGATCTGAAAAATCTTTATCTTCTTCCTTGTTTAAATTTTTCTTCTCAAAATTTGGCTTTCTATTATCTTGTTTAAAATTTCTTTTATTCTGCTTATTTTTAAAACTTCTATTATCTCTCATTTAACTTCTCCTTTATTCATCATCTAATTTTAATACTGCAAGGAAGGCTTCTTGTGGTACTTCCACATTACCAATTTGTCTCATCTTTTTCTTTCCTTTTTTCTGTTTTTCTAGTAGCTTTTTCTTTCTTGTAATATCTCCACCATAGCATTTTGCAAGTACATCTTTTCTAAGTGCTGAGATGGTTTCTCTAGCAATTATTTTGCCTCCAACAACTGCTTGTATAGGCACTTCGAATAGTTGCCTTGGAATTACTGTTTTTAGCTTTTCAGCCATTTTTCTGCCTCTTGTATATGCAGTATCCTTATGTACAATAAATGATAATGCGTCTACTTGTTCATTGTTAATATGAATATCTAATTTTACTAGGTCAGATTTTCTGTATTCTGTAAGTTCATACTCAAGTGATGCATATCCTTTTGTGTTTGATTTTAATGTATCAAAGAAATCATATATTATTTCATTAAGTGGCATTTCATATTCTAACATTACTCTGTTGCTATCTAGGTATTTCATATCTAAGTATATTCCACGCCTATTTTGACATATTTCCATTACATTGCCAACAAAGTCTTTTGGTAGCATTATTTCTGCTTTTACCATAGGTTCTTCTATATATTCTATATCTTGTGCTGGTGGTAAATCTACTGGGTTATATAGTTCTATTAATTCTCCATCTCTTTTATGTACTTTGTATATAACTGAAGGTGCTGTTGTTATTAAATCTAAATCAAATTCCCTTTCTAGTCTTTCTTGTACTATTTCCAAGTGTAAAAGTCCTAAGAATCCACATCTAAAGCCAAAACCAAGAGCTACGGATGTTTCTGGTTCATAACTTAATGCTGCATCATTTAATTTTAGCTTTTCTAAAGCTTCCTTTAGGTTCTCATAATCTCCACCATCTAATGGATATACACCACAGTATACCATTGAATTTGCTTTTTTATATCCAGGTAATGGCTCTGGTGCTGGGTTCTCTGCTAACGTTATTGTATCACCCACACTTAAGTCTGAAACAGTTTTAATACTTGCGGAAATATAACCAACTTCTCCTGCTTCTAATTTATCTGCTGGTTTATAGCTTCCTGGTTCAAGGTATCCAAGTTCAGTAACTACAAATTTCTTATTTGTTGCCATAAATAATATTTCGTCGCCAGTTTTAACCGTTCCTTCAACTACTCTTACATAGCTTACTGCACCTTTATAATTATCATACAAAGAATCAAAAATTAGGCATTTTAGTGGTTTATCTTTATCTCCAACAGGTGGTTTAAAATCTGTTACTATTCTTTCTAAAACTTCTTCAATGTTCAAGCCTGATTTTGCTGAAATGCATGGAGCGTCCATTGCAGGAATTCCAATTATGTCTTCAATTTCTTGTTTAACTTCATCTGGTCTTGCACTAGGCAAATCTACTTTATTTATTACTGGCAAGATGTCTAAATTGTTATCCAATGCTAAATACACATTTGCAAGTGTTTGAGCTTCAACACCTTGGCTACTATCAACAACTAAAATAGCTCCTTCACATGCAGCTAAACTTCTTGATACTTCATAGTTAAAATCCACATGGCCTGGTGTGTCTATTAAATTCAAAATGTAAGTTTCGCCGTCTTTTGCCTTATATTGCATTCTTACAGCTTGAGATTTTATAGTAATTCCTCTTTCACGTTCTATATCCATATTGTCTAAAACTTGACTTTCCATCTCACGTGCTGTTAAAAGTCCTGTTTTCTCAATTAATCTATCTGCTAATGTTGATTTTCCGTGGTCTATGTGTGCGATTATACTAAAATTTCTAATAAGTTTTTGTTTATCCATTAATTTATCCTTTCTAGTTTTATAGACTCTTAAAATATTGCTCCAATGTAGTAATTACCTCATCTTTGCTTTCAAGCATATTAATTGTTTGTCTTACTTGGCTTGAATTTGGTAAATTCTTTAAGTACCAACATATATGCTTTCTCATTTCTCGTACTCCAACATACTCGCCTTTTTCAATCATTTCTAGCTCTATATGTTCTTTTATAATTTTTAATTTTTCCATTGGAGTTCTTTCTTGTGATTTTTGACCTGTTGTAAGTTCTTGTATAATATCATTAATTTTCCATGGTTCTCCAAGAATTCCTCTGCCTATCATTATTCCATCTACGCCAGTATATTCAAACATTTTTCTCGCATCTTCTGCTGTTTTTACGTCTCCATTTCCTATTACTGGTATTTTAACTGCTTCTTTTACCTTTTTTATAATCTCTAAATCAACTTGTCCTGAATAGTACTGTTCTCTAGTTCTTCCGTGCACTGTAATAGCACTTGCTCCTGCTTTTTCTATTACCTTGGCAGCCTCTACTGCAACTATATGTTCATCGTCCCAGCCTTTTCTAATTTTTACTGTTACAGGTTTGGTTGTGTTTTGTGCTACTTCTTTAACTATGTTTCCTACTAGTTCTAAGTTTAATAATAATTTGCTCCCATCTCCATTTTTCACAACCTTTGGTGCTGGGCATCCCATGTTTATGTCTATAATATCTGCATATTGCTCTACAATTTTTGCAGCTTGCCCCATAATACTTGGGTCACTTCCAAAAATTTGTATTGCTATTGGTCGTTTTTCTTCATTTAAAACTAAAAATTGTTCTGTCTTTTTATCATTGTAAAATAGACCTTTACTGCTTATCATTTCTGTGCAAACTAGTCCTGGGTTACCATACTTTTTGCAGATTTTCCTATAGCTTAAATCTGTTACTCCTGCCATTGGTGCTAATAATATATTATTTTCTAATTCTACATTTCCTATCTTTAATTTTTCTATATACATTTTTTATTCCTTAATTAAATATTGATTTTTGACGTCTAGCACTAATATTTAATAATAGCCCTATTGCTATCATATTTGTAAGCATTGAACTTCCTCCATAGCTTATAAATGGAAGTGGTACTCCTGTTATTGGAAGTAAGCCCATTGTCATTCCTATATTTTCTAGCACATGGAATATTAATATTCCTACAATTCCGGTGGCTATATAGGAACCTAAGTCGTCTCTGGCTGTTTTTGCAATGTTTATTGCTCTTGTAATCATAACTATATAAAGTATAATTATTGCTGTACAACTTACAAAGCCCATTTCTTCGCCTATTACTGCAAATATGAAGTCTGTGGTTTTAGGGTAAAGAAAACCTAAATGTGTTTGTGTTCCATTTAGCCAGCCTTCTCCAAATAGTCTTCCTGCACCTATTGCAAGTTTTGATTGTATAATGTTATACCCTGCACCCCTTGGGTCTAAATAAGGATTTAAATATACATCTATTCTCAAACGTGCATGTTCTGGTAAAACAAAGAAGTATAGCACTGGCACAGCTATTACAACAAGTAATATTGCTGATATAATATATCTTTTCTTTATGCCTGCTACATAAAGCATAAGTGCTGTTGCAACAATATAAGCCATTGCTGAACCATAATCTGGTTGTAAGATTATTAAGAGTATTGGTACAATTGCAATACCTAATACCATTAGTAATTTTAGTGGTCTACTTATTTCATTTCTAGACATTTTTGCCATTATATTTGCTAAAAATAAAACAACTGCAATTTTAGCGAATTCAGCTGGTTGTATAGATACTGGACCTATGCTAAACCAGCTTGTTGCTCCATTTATTGCACTTGTTAATAGTACAGCTATTAACAGAATGATAGAAAGTATATAAAAACCTATACTTATTTTTGCAATTGCTCTATAATCAACTAAATATGATACTATAAGTAATGGTATTCCGCACAGCTATCCAAATAACCTGTTTTTTTAATTCTTCTAAATCAGCAGATTTACTTGCACTATACAAAGCAAATAATCCTATTGCAATTAGGATTATTGTGCATATTAATATACTCCATTCTGTATTTTTTAACTCTTTTTTATTCATATTTTTCCTTTCAAAACATGAAGTTTTTTGAATTAATCTTTCTTTGTTTCTTCCTTTACTTCTACAACCTCTACTACTTCTTCTTGTTCGTCTTGCTTGCTTGTTTCCTCTACGTTTTCCTCTTTTTCTTCTACTTTAATTTCTTCCTTTACTTCTTTAGGTTCTTCAGATTTTTCTTGTTTTTTAGCTTCTTCTTTTTTCTCCTCTTGAACTTCTTTTTTCATATCATTTCTTATATTTACTATTGGAATGTTTGCATAAAGTGATGGTGCGCCTGTTGTTCCATCTTCTTTAACTTCGTTTGTAAGTCTAACGTCTATTTCGTTTTCTTCAACTTCAATATATTTTTTTATTACATCAATTATTTCTTGCTTCATCATCTCTAAAAAGTCTGCAGAGACATTGGCTCTATCTTGCATCAAAACTAAGTGTAGTCTTTCCTTTGCCTTTGTTTTACTACCACTTGTCTCTTTATTTTCATTTTTTCCAAGTTTCTTAAAAAAATTTAGTATGTTCTCAAACATGTCCATTCCCCCACATTATTAAAGTTTTAATTCTTTTTAAATAGACTTTTTATTTTAGCAAAAAAACCTTTTTCCCTTCCTGGAATAGTCACATCAACATTTTCGCCTAGTACTCTTTTAGCTATTTCTATGTATGCTTTTCCTGATGGTGCTTTTTTATTTTTAATTACAGGCTCGCCCTTGTTTGTTTGTGTTATAATATTTTCGTCGTCAGGAACAACACCTATTAAATCTATTGATAATAAGTCTACAATATCATCTACGTCCATCATTTCACCTTTTTTTACCATTGAAGGTCTTAAACGATTAACGATTAACTCTGGATTTTTTATTTCAGCTGATTCTAATAATCCAATTATTCTATCAGCATCTCTTATTGCAGATATTTCTGCTGTTGTTACTACAATTGCTCTATCAGCCCCAGAAACAGCATTTTTAAAGCCTTGCTCAATACCGGCTGGGCAATCTATTAATACATAATCAAATTCTTCCTTAAGTTTTTTTGTTAATTCTTTCATTTGTTCTTCATTTATTGCATTTTTATCTCGTGTTTGGGCAGCAGGTAATAAGAATAATTCGTCAAAACGTTTATCTTTAATAAGAGCTTGTCTTAATTTACATTTTTCTTCTATTACATCAACTAAGTCATAAACTATTCTATTTTCTAGTCCCATGACAACATCAAGGTTTCTAAGTCCAATATCTGTATCAACTAGCACAACTTTTTTTCCTTCTTCTGCTAGACTAGAACCAAGGTTTGCAGTAGTAGTAGTTTTACCAACTCCACCTTTTCCTGATGTTATAACTATTACTTCTCCCATAACATCTTTCCTCCTTGCATTTTTATGTATTTTCTAACTATTATATTGTATAATTTTTTTCGTCAAAAGTCAATGTTTTCTGGAAATAAATAACATAAAAATGGAAAGAAATGTATTTTCTTTCCATTTTTATGTTAATCTTTACTATTCTCTTCTGGCTGTTTATAATCATATTTATAATCTATTCCAACTTTTTTTATTTTTGGTTTTTGTATTTTTACTTCTTCTTTGTTTTCATCTTTTTTTATTAGTTTATCCATTAGTTTTTCGGCCTTTTCACAAAGTTCTGGCATATAATCTATTATTCTATCTATTGTGCAATTATGCTCTACTGGTAGTAGTTTTACATTTTCTCCTTGCACAACTAAAAATGCTACTGGTTTAATTGATACACCTGCTCCGCTTCCACCGCCAAATGGATTTCTGTATGAAATGTTTTCCTCGTCCTCTCTTCTTTTATAATCTTCTATAGATTCTCCTTTAAATTCACTGCCTCCTGCTGCAAAGCCAAAGCTTACTTTTGAAATTGGTATTATGTTTACATTTTCCTGTACTTGAATTGTATCTCCAATTATTGTGTCTACCTCTATCATGTCTCTTATGCTATCCATTGCTGCCAACATAAGACCTTCTATTGGGTGTTCTTCCATATTTTTGGTACTCCTTTCTTTTTAGCTTAATAAATATATTGATAATATGTACCAATTTTATTTCAAATATACAATTAATGGATAAGAATATATAATTCATATCTCCATATACAGGTTCTATTGTGTATCTTGGGTTTTCAATTTTTCTTGCAAGAGCAATTCCTATAATACTTGATACAATTGCTACAAAAAATGCTGTGGAATTAGGTTCTCCTGTGCCAAACTTAGCATTAATGTTGAGTTTGGGAATTTCTATTTTTTTAATAATCTCTTTAAAATCATTTACTTCTAATTTTATTTTACTTTTGTTGTTGCTAATTATCTTTTTTAGTTTTTCCTTGTTTAACTTGAACTTTAGTATTCCAAACTTTATTATTATATCTGCTTTATTAATCTCAAAATTCTCAACTTCCAATTCATCTATAAAAATTTTAATTGCCATAAAGTTTCCTCCATGGCAATATTTTTCCCTTTATATTAAATTTTAGTCTATCTATATATAAATTTTTCAAATTTTGATTTTATATACTTCTCAAGTTTTTGCATAAATTCTTCTGGTTTTATTTCTTTTTTTGCAACCATGTCTAATCCTTTTTCCCAGCTTGCTGTAAGTTTTGGGTTTAGCATGTCTGGCATTGATTTTTCTACTACATCATATATTGCTTCTCCCTTAACTGTTGGTGTAACTATTTGTGTTTTCGGGTTTATTTCTATGTGTTTTATTTTTTCAAGTTTTTTGATTATTTCTCCTCTTGTTGCACTTGTGCCTATTCCCGCCCCTTTTATTTGTTCTCTCAGTGCTTCATCTTCTATAAGTTTTCCTGCATTTTCCATGGCTAGAATTAGTGAGCCTGAGTTGTATCTTGTAGGTGGTGTTGTTTCTGCTTCTTTTGTTGTTATCTCTTTTACTTCTAGTTCTTGTCCTTTTTTTAGATCTTTTAGATTTTCATTCGCTTCCTGGTTATTTTCCTTTTGCTTTAAAACCTCTAAATATCCAGTTTTTATACAGACTTTTTCTGTTGCATAAAATGTTTCGTTTTCTATATTGATTGTTACATTTATTTTGTTAAATTCAGCAGGTGGATAAAAGATTGCTAGAAAACGTTTTACTATTACTCTATACACTTCCTTATGTAAGTCTGGCAATTTTGCATAATTTTCGAAGCCTTGTCCTGTTGGAATTATTGCATAGTGATCTGTTATTTTGCTATCATTAACATACTTTGTTTTCGCTAAGTTATTCGTTGGATATTTTTCATTTACCATTTTTGTAATATAACCATTAATTTCCTCATCTTGTTTTAGCCCTTTAGCAAGACCATTTAGGTTCTTTGATATTTCTTTTGCAACTGCTGTTGAAAGAACCCTTGCATCAGTTCTTGGGTATGTTACAAGCTTTTTTTCATACAAGTTTTGTATTACTTCTAGTGTCTCATCTGGTTTGATTTTAAATCTTTTTGTACATTCATTTTGTATTTCCGCTAAGTTAAATAGAAGTGGGGCATTTTCTTTTTGTTTTGATTTTTTAAGTTCAGTTATAACAGCCTTTTTGCCTTGTAAGTTATCTATTAATGCTTTTGCATCTTCTTCTTTTTTAAAACCTGTTTCGTTATATAATTTTGGAGATTCAAAAACACTTGATTTTGGGTTTACCTTCCATTCTGCTGTAAAGTTTTCGAAACTACTGTTTAGCTTGTAATATTTGGTTTTTACAAAGTTACGTATTTCACGTTCTCTTGAAACAATCATACCCAAAACACATGTCATAACTCTACCTATTGAAATTGAAGCTTTTTCTTCATTTATTGATTGGGCAAGTTTTCTTCCAAAGATTATAGAAAGAAGTCTTGAAAAGTTTATACCAATTAAGTAGTCTTCTTTCGCTCTTAGAAATGCGGAGTTTGATAAGCTATCGTATTCTGATAAGTCTTTTGCCTCGTTAATTCCTCTTCTTATTTCTTCTTCTGTTTGTGAATCTATCCAAACTCTTTTCATTTTAGCTTTTGGGTTTGGTTTTGCCATCATAAAAACTAGTCTTTGTATATATTCTCCTTCTCGTCCAGAGTCGCCGAGCATTATATATTTCGCCAACATCTTCTCTTTGCAAAAGTCCTTTTACAATTTCAAATTGTTTTGCAACAGCTGGTATAATTTCGTATTTGAATTCTTCTGGAATAAATGGTAATGTGTCTAAACGCCAGAATTTAAGCTTTTCATCATACACCTCTGGGTACGACATTGTAACTAAATGACCTACACACCATGTAATTATCCATTCTTCATTTTCTATGTAACCATTCCTTCTGTTTTCTCCAAGTTTTAGAACTTTTGCAAATTCCATTGCAACAGATGGCTTTTCTGTAATTAACAATTTTTTCAATTTCTATTCAGCTCCTATTTTTCCGTAAATTCCTCCGCCACCTTCTTGCACTTTCATTTTGCCTTCTCTTGCATTTATAATATTTCTAGCATTTTTCTCTCCAACAACTGCTTCTAAGTCATCAAAAGATAGTTTGTGCAAAATGTTCATTTCTGTTTCGAAGTGGTTTAGCATTTTTTCAATAGTTTTGCTTCCGAAGCCCTGGTATAAATGAAAGTGGTATTTGGTATACATATTCGGGTCTATTGGCAGGGCTTTTGCTTTCCTTTTTATCTTTTATAATTTGAATTCTATCATACACACCCATTGTTATATTTCTACTATCACATGTGTCGCATTTTGTAACAGGTGCAGGTCCTGGAATGTTCTTTTCACAAACCTCACAATATGTTCTATGGTACTTTCCAAGCTTTGGATCTAACCCATAGTTTGTTACAATTCTTCTTCCGTCTTCATTTTTTAGTGCTTTCAAAAGTTCTTTAAAGCTTATATCTTCAACTAATATTTTGTTATATTCCCTTGCTATTTTAGGAAGTGAGTGTGCATCTGAATTTGTTAAAAATGTTTTAGTTTCGAGCTCAGATATGTTATCTGCTAAATTTGTATCTGCGCTTAAACCAAGCTCTATTGCAGGCACTCTATCAAACTTTTCTTTAAAGATTTTCTCTAATCTATCTGTGCAATTTCCATAAAAGCTTTTGTGTGGTGTAAAACAGTGTGCTGGTATTAATATACCATTATATTTTTCTACAATGTCAATCAAATCATATGCTGAAATATCTGCTCTTTGTGAACTTAGTGTTATGTTTTTAATATGGTGGCTCATTTCATTTGAAAAGCCTTTTATATCTTTCAAATATGGGAAGAAACATATATTATGTGCACTTCCTGCATGTCCGTTTAAGCCTTTTTCTGATGTTTCAATTTCGCTTCCGAAGTATTATACAAACTTTATCTTTATATATAATTCCTCCATCTTTTATTTCATATGCTTCACCTGTTTTTAGAAAGTTTTCTATATCTTCTATTACATAAGGTGAGGCTGAGTCTATTATTCCTGCTATGTTAATTCCTTTTCTTTCAGCACATTCTTTTGCTATGTTTGCAAAGTTTAAAGACCTTGCTGCTGTTATTTTAATTGGTTTATTACTTTCACTTCTTCCTATGTGTATATGTAAATCTGCGAATACTTCGTACATTTTTTTCTTCCTCTTTTCTAATTATTATTTTTAATTGCAAGGCGTGCTAGTTCATCACACCTATTGTTATATTTATTGTCGCTATGTCCTTTTACTTTTATAAATTTCACTTTATGTGTTTTTGTAAGTGAGTATAGTTCTTGCCATAATTCTTTATTTTTAACAGGCTCTTTATTTGAATTTACCCAGTTCTTCTTTATCCAGCCTTCTATCCAGTGATTATTGAATGCGTTTACAACATATGCACTATCGCTATATACCTCAACTTCACATTCATATTTAAGAAGTTTTAAACCTTCAATTACTGCTGTTATTTCCATTATGTTATTTGTTGTGTTTGGCATATATCCGACTTATTTCTTTTTTCGTATCTTTATACATTAATATACTTCCCCAACCACCGTGGTCCTGGGTTTCCTGAGCAAGCTCCATCTGTATATATTACAACCTTTTCCATATTTCCTCCAATAATATTTGTAATTTTTCTAATCTTGTGATATTATATCAATAATGTAGTAAAAAAATCAATATATAAGGAGAAATTAATGAGCAAAGTTTTAGCAATTATTTGTGAATACAACCCATTTCACAATGGTCATTTGTATCAATTAAATAAATCTATTAAAACTGTCAACCCTGATTATGTTGTTTGTATAATGAGCGGAAACTTTGTGGAGCGCCGGTAATACAGCATTAATCAATAAATGGGCAAGAGCTGAAATGGCTCTTATGGCTGGCGTAGATATGGTTATAGAGCTTCCAACTATTTATAGTATCTCAAGTGCCGAAAACTTTGCTTCTGGTAGTATAAAAATATTAAATAGTTTAAACATGCAAACTACTCTTTCATTTGGTAGTGAATGTGGAGATATAAATACACTAAATAAATTTGCTACAATACTTGTTAAAGAACCTTCTGAATATGTTACAATGCTTAACCATGAGCTTTCAAAAGGTTTATCTTTTCCCAAAGCTCGTGAAAATGCAATGCTTTTATATATAAATGATATTAGAAATTCTGCTAATATTTTATCTGGTTCAAATAATATATTAGGTTTAGAATATTTAAAACAAATAATCAAAACAGGCAATAAAATTGATGCATTAACCATAAAAAGAATTGGTACAGAATACAATAGTGTTGCCACTGTTAATAATATTGCAAGTGCTACTGCTATAAGAGAAATGCTTTTGCAAAAGAAATCTGTTAAAAATCTAATGCCAAAACAATCATATTCAATTTTAAAAGAAGAACTAGGAAATCGGAAGATTTGTTTTAGATATTTCACAATTTGAAAAGCAAATTATTTATAAATTAAGATATATGTCCATAGAAGAAATTGCTAATCTTCCAGATGTTTCTGAAGGTTTAGAATATAAAATTAAAGATGCTGCAAATTGCTGTAATAACCTAGAAGCTTTAATGTTTATGATAAAATCTAAGCGTTATACATTAACTAGAATTAACAGAATTTTCCTTTATGCTCTTTTAGGAATTACTAAACAAGACTATACTAATTCTTTAAAAACAGTTCCTTATATAAGGGTTTTGGGACTAAGTGATAATGGAAAACTTTTATTATCAGAGCTTTCTAAGAATAAAAAGTTAAATGTTATTACTTCTGTAAAACAATTCATGGACTCAAGTAATAATAAGATTTTAAAGTCTATGCTTGATAAAGATATCTTAGCAACAAATATATATACACAAGAGTTTAAGAAAAATCCTGATGCTAATTTAGATTACACGAAAAAATTGATTGTTGTATAGTTGCTATTATTTAAATAAATAATGATTTAGTAGTATAAGTAGCCAAACGCAGGAGTTTTGTATTTAGAGAAAATCGAAGACCCCCGAA
>OLRA01000018.1_pt1 | contig 227952 bp, 189 predicted proteins | sample 1673011 | NCBI WGS metagenome assembly OLRA01 (sample SAMEA3136746, study PRJEB25190) | human gut metagenome | reverse complement strand
GAAGGTCGGAGAGTTTGTTCATGTGATCGCAGATGCGCATATTTATGACAGACATGTTCCGATGATTGAGGAACTGATCTCAAGAGAACCGCTTCCGGCACCGAAGTTCTGGCTGAACCCGGAAGTGAAAGATTTCTATGACTTCACACCGGATGATGTGAAACTGGAAGGATATGAGACACATCCGCAGATTAAGAATATACCAATCGCTGTGTAAAGGAGAAGAAGTATGCAGGCAATCGTAGCAGCAGATAATAATTGGGGAATCGGTTACCAGAACAGACTGCTGGTGAGCATTCCATCAGATATGAAGTTCTTTCGTCAGAAAACAACAGGAAATGTTGTAGTTATGGGACGAAAGACACTGGAAAGTTTCCCAAACGGACTTCCTTTGAAGAATAGAGTGAATATTGTTCTTACGAAGAATAAAAATTATCAGGTGAAAGATGCAGTGATCGTTCACTCAGAGGAAGAACTTTTAGAAGAATTGAAGAAGTATCCGAGTGAGAAGATTTATGTGATCGGTGGCGAGAGCATTTACAAGATGATGCTTCCATATTGTGATATTGTATATGTAACAAAGATAGACCGTGAATTCCAGGCAGACACTTATTTCCCGAATTTGGATCAGATGGAAGATTGGAAGATGACGGAAGAAGGAGAAGAACAGACTTGTTTTGATCTGGAATTTGCTTTTACAAAATATGAGCGCTGCTAAAACAGATGCTGTGAAAGTGTAAAAGCGTAAAAGTGAGAAGATGAATTTGAAGATGAAGAAGAGAAGAGTAAGAGACTTTCTGCTTGCAGGAAGTCTTATTCTTGGAATGATGCTGACCGGGTGTGGAATGTCCGGGCAGCAGACAGAGCAAAACGGGGGAAAAGAACAGAATAAAGTAGAAAATGAAAAGATTAGTGTTGTAGCGACAATCTTTCCGCAGTATGATTTTGTGCGTCAGATCGCGGGAGAGAATGTGGAACTTAAGATGCTTTTAAAACCGGGTGAGGAGACACATTCTTATGAGCCAACGCCACAGGATATTATTGCGATCCAGAATAGTGATCTGTTTATCTATGTGGGCGGCGAGAATGATGCCTGGGTAGAAGATATTCTTGAATCAATGCCGGACAACGGGAGAAAGACTCTGAAGCTGGTAGACTGTGTCGATACAGTGGAAGAGGAACATGTGGAAGGAATGAAAGAAGAGCGTGGTCATGATCATGACGAGGATGATGCGGAGCATGAAGAGCACGAAGTGGAGCATGAAGAGGACGAAGCAGATCATGAAGAGCATGGACAGGAAGAAACACATTCTGTACATGAAATTGATGAACATGTGTGGACATCTCCGTTAAATGCGGTGAAGATCGTCGAGCAGATCAAAGAAGAGCTCTGCGAGATTGATTCGGAAAATGCATCTGATTATGAAGAAAATGCAGAAGCTTATGTAGCACAATTGAAAGAATTGGATCAGGAATTTCAGGATGTGGTGGATCATTCAAAACGAAAGCTGATGATTTTCGGAGATAGATTTCCGTTCCGTTATTTTGCAGAAGCATATGGTCTGGATTATTATGCAGCATTTTCAGGATGTGCTTCGGACACAGAGCCAAGCGCAGCTACAATGGCGTTTTTAATCAATAAAGTACAGGATGAGAATATTAAAACAGTATTAAAAATGGAACTTAGCAACGAAAATATTGCGAAAGCTATTGCAGAAGCAACAAATGCTGATGTAAAAGAATTTTATAGCTGTCATAATCTGACAGCAGAGCAGTTTGCAGATGGAGAGACATATCTGAGTCTTATGGAGAAAAATGTTGAAACATTAAGGGAGGTGTTGAACTGATGGCGTTGATCAAATGTGAAAATGTATCCATTGGATATGAAGGACAGATGGTCGTACATGACTTGAATTTTGAGATTAATCAGGGAGACTACCTCTGTATTGTCGGAGAAAATGGTTCCGGAAAAAGTACACTTGTAAAGAGTCTTTTGGGACTGAAGAATGTGGACAAAGGCAAGATTGTTTTTGATGATGGATTAAAACAGACAGAGATCGGATATCTTCCACAGCAGACAGATGTGAAGAAAGATTTTCCGGCCAGTGTTTATGAAGTGGTTCTTTCCGGCCGGTTGAACAGCAGAGGGATGAAACCGTTTTATACAGCAGAAGATAAGAAGCAGGCGTGGGAGAAGATGGACATGCTTGGAATCCGTGATCTCGCAAAACAATGTTTCCGAGATCTGTCCGGTGGACAAAGACAGCGTGTTCTGCTTGCAAGAGCATTGTGTGCGACAAAGAAACTCTTGCTTCTTGATGAACCGGTCACAGGATTGGATCCAATTGTGACAGCAGAATTCTATCAATTGATCAATCGAATCAATAAGGAATCCGGAATTGCAGTTGTTATGGTTTCACACGATATCGAGAGTGCTGTAGAATATGCAAGTCATATCCTTCATTTACAGGAAACAGTGCTGTATTTTGGAAAAGCAGATGGATACGAGAAGAGTCGTGCCGGCAAGACATTCTTAGGAGGTGAGACACATGTTTGATACAGTGATTGAGATGTTGTCTTATCCTTTTATGACAAGAGCGTTCCTTGTTGGATCACTGGTTGCATTATGTTCTGCATTACTGGGCGTCAGCCTTGTACTGAAACGGTATTCGATGATTGGGGATGGACTTTCTCATGTGGGATTTGGTGCCATGGCGATTGCGGCTGCGATGAATGCCGCTCCGCTTACAGTAGCAATCCCGGTTGTTATTGTAGCAGCGATTCTGCTTCTTCGAATCAGCGGGAATGCAAAGATCAAAGGAGATGCGGCAATTGCACTGATTTCTACAACGTCACTAGCAGTTGGCGTGATGGTGATCTCATTGACAACAGGAATGAATACGGATGTATATAATTATATGTTTGGAAGCATTCTTGCGATGAGTGCGGAGGATGTGAAATTAAGTCTTGTACTTTCCGTTTTTGTACTCATCCTGTTTATTGTTTTTTATCACAAGATATTTGCGATTACATTTGATGAGACATTTGCCCGTGCAACAGGTGTAAAAGCAGGAGTTTACAATACGTTGATTGCTGTACTTACAGCAGTAACGATTGTGCTTGGAATGCGTATGATGGGAGCATTATTGATCTCGAGCCTGATCATTTTCCCGGCATTGACATCAATGAGAGTGTGCAGGACATTTAAAAGTGTCATAATAAACGCAGCAGTGATCTCTGTGGTGTGTCTGATTGCAGGAGTAACTCTTTCATATGTTGCGGCAACCCCGGCGGGAGCCAGTGTTGTTCTTGCCAATCTTGTAATGATGGTTCTGTATACAGTAGTCGGAGCTGTGAAAAATCATATGCGATAGATTAAATAAGATCAAGAACTCGACGTTGACAAGATATTTTTTAACACTTATAATTAATTTACGCTTTACGCAAATACGAAGACAGGGAGTAGTACACAGCTTGTGGATGTACAGAGGCTTATCTCTGAATTCAGGTGATGACATGGATAGATCTGGCTGTTGACACAGGTACTGTGAACGGTAAATACTGGATATTCGCCCTGGGCATGAAGGTCATGCTTGGGGCTTTCTTTTTTGAAAAGGGAGGTATATAGATTGAAACAGATTTCAGGAAACAAATTACTTGTAAGAGCGCTGAAGGAAGAAGGCGTGGATACCATTTTCGGCTATCCGGGAGCATGTACGATTGATATCAGTGATGAATTGTACAAGCAGGATGATATTCGGATCATTCTGCCAAGACATGAGCAGGCACTGGTTCATGAGGCGGATGCTTATGCCAGAACAACGGGTAAGGTAGGTGTCTGTCTTGTTACAAGCGGACCGGGAGCTACAAACCTTGTTACAGGTCTTGCAACAGCGAATTATGACAGTGTACCTCTCGTATGTTTTACAGGTCAGGTAGCAAGACCATTGATCGGAAATGATGCATTCCAGGAGGTTGATATTGTAGGAATTACACGCAGTATTACTAAATACGGTGTTCTTGTACGAAACAGAGAGGATCTTGGAAGAATCATTAAAGAAGCCTTTTATATCGCGAGAACAGGAAGACCGGGACCGGTACTGATCGATCTTCCAAAAGATGTGATGGCAGAACTTGGAAGTGCGGATTATCCGGATACAGTCAATATCCGTGGCTATAAGCCAAATACGAATGTGCATATGGGACAGTTAAAACGTGCGCTTAAGATGCTGAAAAAGGCAAAGAAGCCGTTATTCCTTGCCGGAGGCGGTGTGAATATTGCACGTGCGAATGAGGTGTTTACAGAAGTTGTAGAGAAGACAGAAGTTCCGGTTGTTACAACGATCATGGGACGCGGTGCGGTTCCGACAGATCACCCGCTTTATATAGGAAACCTTGGAATGCATGGAGCATATGCTTCGAACATGGCAGTCAGCGAATGCGATCTTTTATTCTCGATCGGAACACGTTTTAATGACCGTATTACAGGTAAGCTGCATGAATTTGCACCGAATGCACAGATCGTTCATATTGATATCGATACAGCATCTATTTCAAGAAATATTCATGTTGATGTGCCGATCGTTGCAGATGCGCTTGAGGCAGTTACGAAGATGAATGAATATGTAGAGCACTGTGAGACGAAGAAGTGGAGAAAACAGATCGCAGAGTGGAAGGAAGAACATCCTTTGACAATGAAGAACCGCGTGGATATGGGACCGCAGGATATTATTGAAGAGATCAACCGTCAGTTTGACAATGCAATCATTGCAACAGATGTAGGCCAGCATCAGATGTTCACAACACAGTATATTGAGATTACAAAGAACAAGCAGCTGATCACTTCCGGTGGACTTGGAACGATGGGATATGGTTTCCCAGCTGCAATCGGAGCGAAGCTTGGTAATCCGGATAAGGACGTTATTGCAATCTCCGGAGACGGTGGTATGCAGATGAACATTCAGGAATTTGCTACAGCAGTATTGGAAGAACTTCCATTGATTCTCTGTGTATTTAACAATGAATATCTTGGTATGGTACGTCAGTGGCAGAAGCTGTTCTATGGAAAACGTTACAGTATGACGAACCTGAAATCAGGAGCACTTTTCCGCAGAACAAACGGGCAGGAGATGCCGGAGTACACACCGGATTTTGTGAAGCTTGCAGAGAGCTACGGAGCCAAAGGAATCCGTGTCATGAAGAAAGAAGATATCGCAGCTGCATTTGAAGAGGCGAAGAAGAATACAAAGACACCGACACTGATTGAGTTCGTTATCAATCCGGAAGAACTTGTATATCCGATGGTTCAGCCGGGCGGAACACTTGAAGATTTGATCATGGATTGTTAATCGATTAGAACAGAAAATATAGGTTAGCGAGGAAGAGATATGGATAATAATATGAAAAAGAGATGGATTTCTCTCTATGTAGAAAACCAGGTTGGTGTACTTTCGAAGATTTCCGGTTTATTTTCCGGGAAATGTTATAACCTGGACAGTCTGACAGTTGGAACAACAGAAGACCCGACCGTTTCCAGAATGACAATTGCAACAGTCAGCGATGATGAGACATTTGAGCAGATCAAGAAGCAGCTTAACCGTATGATTGAAGTAATTAAAGTAATTGATTTTACAGACGTATTTGTAAGAATGAAAGAGATCCTTTATGTAAAAGTCTTAAAATGTACACCGGAGGATAAGGTTGAGATCTTTCAGATCGCAGAGACATTTAAGGCGAAAGTAATCGATTACGGAAAAGACAGTCTTCTGGTTGAGTTTGTACAGACTGCGACAAAGAATGATGCAGTTGTGAAGTTGATGAAGGAAGAATTTAAGAGCATTGAAGTTGTCCGAGGCGGAAGTGTTGGAATTGAGTCGATCAGTATGATGGAAAGATAATTAATAAAAAGAAATAAAAAAGTATCAGAAGCTAATTTAAAAGTTTCTGATACTTTTTTTATTTATATGTTTTTTTGATTTTGTATCCATTTGTGATTTGCTATTACAAACGGAATAATACTGTCGCAATATTAAAGTAAATCAGGATTGAGAAGGTATCCACCAGTGTTGTGATCAGTGGAGATGCCATGATCGCAGGGTCGAGATTTACTTTCTTGGCAAGAAGTGGGAGGGTACATCCAACCAGCTTTGCCATGATTACGGTTCCCATCAGGGAGCAGGCAATCACAACTGCAAGTCCTGGATTGTGATACTGTATAAAGATACGTACACCGTTGGCAACAGCAAGAAAAGCACCGACGATCAAAGAGATACGGAATTCTTTGAACATGACTTTGAAAAGATCTGTAAAACGGATCTCATCCAGTGCAATTCCACGGATGATCAGTGTTGCACTCTGGGAACCACAGTTTCCACCGGTATCCATCAGCATTGGGATGAAGGATACGAGAAGAGGGATGGCTGCGAATGCATTTTCATATCTTGTAATGATCGTTCCTGTGATGATGGAAGTGAACATCAAGATCAAAAGCCATGGGATACGGTTCTTTGCGTGCTGAAGAACGGATGTTTCAAAATATGTCTTCTCACTAGGGTTGATGGCAGCCATCTTTGTGATATCCTCTGTGGCCTCATCTACCATAACATCCATAGCATCGTCGAATGTAACAATACCAACCATGCGGCCGTCCTGGTCAATAACAGGGAGCGCAAGCAGGTCATACTTTGTGAACAGCTGTGCAACCTGTTCCTGGTCAGCGTGTGTATACACGGAGATGATCTCTGTCTCCATCAGGTCTTTGATCGGAACATTGTCATCTGTTGTCATCAAATCTTTTGCACTTACGATACCGACCAGTTTTCTGCGTTCTGTGATATAGCAGGTGTAAATGGTCTCTTTATGGATTCCGGTCTTCTTGATATGTGCCATCGCCTGTCCGACAGTCATTTCCTCACGCAGGTCTACATATTCCGTTGTCATGATACTTCCGGCACTGTCTTCCGGATAGTTCAGCAGCTGGTTGATCATGCTACGGTCTGACGCGCTGACGGTAGCCAGAATTCGCTTTACAAGGTTTGCCGGGAGTTCTTCCAGCATATCGACCGTATCGTCCATATAGAGGTCGTCTAAGAGCTCTTTCAGCTCTTTCTCAGTAAACATTGTTACCAGATAAGTCTGCATGGAAGTGTCCATATTGGAAAATACTTCAGCAGCTTTATCTTTTGGGATAAGACGAAAAGCAAGAGCCAGTTCTTTATCACTTAAAGTTGAGAGAAGAGAGGCTATGTCCACTTCGTTCATTACATCGAGAATACTTCTGACAGCTTTGAATTCGCGCTGCGCCAGAAGCTTTATAAAAATATCTTTGTCCATGATAATTACCTCGCATTATTTTATTTTTGTCTATTGAGCCACATATGTGGTAACTACTGGCACCAGAGTCCATAACCTCACCTCCCTTGTTCGTATTTTTATGAGAAACAAAAAACTCCATCATTGCCTGAACAATGACGGAGTCGTATTGACTTCTTATAAAATGCATCGTTCAAGCTTTAGTATCACAGGGCATATCAATTGCATTAGGTTGTGCCTTCTCGACACAGCCTGCTGACCAACTAATCGTGTCTCCACAATCTCGCGGCAGCAATCTCCGGGTCCTATCGAATGCTTGAAGCATGTCAAATATCCCAATCCCTGTGGTAACCTCACCTACCGAAATGATGTAGTTGTGTTGTTTTTACCATAGATTATTGTATCCCACGCAGCGGGGCGTGTCAAGGAAAAATGCGATAAATCTGTGTAAATTGGTGTAAAAAGAAAGAAAAAGTGGAAAAAGATGAAAAGACAAAAAGGATATCTGTCAGAGTAATCATTACTTCTGGCAGATATCCTTTTTGTTTTCAATCCTTGCGGATCTGATATACAATTTTCCCATTCACTTTTTCCTCAGTGATCATTTTTTGCTTTACCATATAGGGAAGAATTGAATCAAGAAATTGTCTTGGATTAGTCACATTGATTTGTTCCTGCATAAATGGCTGTTTCGCCGTCAGATCTTTCACATATGGTTCAAGAGCTGTACGGGTCATAGGACCATTTTTCTTCAATGTCTTTTTGACTTTGGAGATTCCTTTGGAACTGAGCATATTAGCAAGATCGCTTCCCTGTCTCATCGTACGCCACAATCCCCATCCGTAGACGATCATTGTAGCAACTGCAAAGAGAAGTACATAAGGAAGATATTTCAGAATCGTATGCATCATTTCCGTTTCTCTCCTTTCCAGTAGATCAGGTGATTATCATGAAGGATCTCAAGGTATTTGATCAGTCTTGTCAGCGGCTGTTCCATAGAAGGAAACTCTGCTTCAAGCTCTTTGGAGATTGCATGTACATCCTTTTTATCATCGATGGAGTTCCACACAAAAGTTCCAAGCTTGTCTAACTTGATTTCACTTACACGGGGACGACGGAAGAAGCGCTGAGCCAACTTGTGATAAAATCCCTTCCATTCGATAAGGACGGTAATAATACCGTCCTCACCTGTTTCATATTCAATTTCCGGATTCTTCTCCGGGATAAAGTCAAGATAGTTTTTACTGTCTTTCTTTTTCATTGAATTATTTTTCCTTATCAGCTTTCATACATACAACGTACAGAAGTACGAGTAATGCAATGTAAAGCACCAGACTGCCAACCTGTGGTAAGTGGAATGGCAGAATGATCTTAGAATCAATCTTAACTACTGCAAATACAGCAAGAAGGATACCGATGATACCTTCTCCGGCGATCATACCGGATGTAAAGAGAAGACCTCTGTCTGTACGTGCTTTTTTCTCTGCCTCTGTACCTTTTTTCTTCTCAACGAAGATACGTACAATACCACCAGCCATGATACCAGCACTCAGAGAGAATGGAAGGTACATACCAACTGCGAATGGCATAACCGGCATCTTGAGGATCTCAACAACGATTGCAATAAATACACCGATCAGGATCATAGCCCATGGAAGTTCCTCATTCATGATACCTTCAACGAGCATCTTCATCATTGTAGCCTGAGCTGCCGGAATCTTTTCTGTTCCGTATCCCCAAGCCTCATTCAGAAGGTAAAGAACGAATCCGATTGCTGCTGAAGAAGCAACAACACCGATGATCTCACCAACCTGCTGTTTGGAAGGTGTAGCACCTACGATGAATCCTGTCTTTAAGTCCTGAGAAGCATCTCCTGCGATTGCTGCAACGATACAGATGATACCACCGATAGAGATGGCTCCAACCATACCTGTAAGTCCTGTAGTACCTGTTACTTTCAGGATTACTGTAGCAAAGAGAAGAGTAGCGATTGTCATACCTGATACCGGGTTGTTAGAAGATCCGATCAGTCCAACCATACGAGAAGATACAGTTGCAAAGAAGAATCCGAATACAACGATGATCAGGGCACCAATCAGGTTAACCGGGAAGATCGGAAGGATCCAGATCAGAACAGCGATCACAAGGATAACTCCGATCAGTAATGGGAATGGAAGATCCTGCTCTGTACGAAGCTGATTGCTGGATCCGGCATTCTTTTTCATACTTCCAATGGCCTGCTTAAATGTTCTTACGATCAGAGGAAGGCTCTTAATCAGACTGATGATACCACCAGTTGCAACAGCTCCGGCTCCGATGTATTTGATGTAATTAGCCCAAAGAGCAGAAGGACCATCCACAAGTAATTCATTTACAGTAACTGAAGCAGGGAAGATTGTAGCATCTCCACCGAACAGTGCGATCATTGGCATCAGTACGAACCAGCTGAGTGTACCACCGGCGAACATGTAGCTGGAGATCTTCGGTCCACAGATATATCCTACACCACCAAGTGCCGGAAGAACCTGCATACCAATCTGTGCTCCGCTGTAGTTCTTGAATGCGTGTCCAATCTCACTTGGGAAGAGCTGCATTCCGTCTGCAAGGAATTTGTAAACGGCTGCGATACCAAGTCCTGCGAATACTGTACCAGCCTTAGATCCACCTTCTTCTCCGGCCAGAAGAACTTCTGCACAAGCAGTTCCTTCCGGGAAAGGAAGTGTTCCGTGCTCTTCAACGATAAGAGCCTGACGAAGTGGTACCATGAAGCATACTCCGAGTATTCCACCAAACAGGGCAATCAGAGCAATGGAAAGGATGCTTGGGAAAGCAATTTTTCCTTCTTCAGCCCAAAGGAATAATGCAGGAAGTGTGAAGATAGCTCCTGCAGCAACAGACTCTCCGGCAGAACCGATTGTCTGTACCATGTTGTTCTCGAGAATAGAATCCTTACGGAGAATCACACGAATGATTCCCATAGAAATTACGGCTGCCGGGATGGAAGCGGAAACTGTCATACCAACGAGAAGTCCGAGGTATGCGTTAGCAGCTCCAAATACGATTGCCAGAAGGATACCAATCAAGAGTGCTGTCACCGTAAACTCAGGAACGACTTTGTCCGCTGGAATATACGGCTTGAATTCTTTCTTGTTGTTGTCCATTTTTTCAATGTCCTTTCTTTTGTTTTCTATGCTATCCTGCTGTCCCCACAACAGATAGCGGCGCCTTTTGTTAATATAAAAAATTTTTTATTAACACAGCTTTATGATTATAGCATATTAAAGTGCTAAAAGGAAGAATAAAACGCAAAAATGTTATGGAAATATGTTGTAAATGTAAAACTTTTATAAAAAATGGTAGATTTTGGAACAAAAAAGAGAGGGGAATGAGAAAAGATTTCAAAATTCTTGATAAAAATAGGAGCTTTTAGAAAAATGATAAGAAATTGAGAAATACAATAGAATGTAGAAATGTTTGATGTCAAAAAAGAGAATTTGTGGTAAAATATAATGGATTATGTAGAAACAGAAAAGAACGGAGGTCAACAGTTGGAAGCTTATACAGGGTTTGCGGCGGTCTACGACATTTTCATGGATAATGTACCTTACGAAGAGTGGGGCGAATACATTCACAGTCTTTTAAAAGACCGTGGAATAGAGGATGGCATTCTTTTGGATCTGGGCTGTGGCACAGGAACAATGACAGAGAAGCTTGCGGATTATGGATATGACATGATCGGTGTGGATAATTCAGAAGATATGCTGGAGCTTGCGATGGAGAAACGTATGGAGTCAGGGAAGGACATTCTTTATCTGCTTCAGGATATGCGTGAGTTCGAATTATATGGAACAGTAAGGGCAATTGTCAGTGTCTGTGATTCAGTCAACTATATTACAGAACCGGAGGAACTGGAAGAAGTATTCCGTCTGGTGAATAACTACCTGGATCCCAAGGGAGTCTTTTTGTTTGATTTTAATACCGTATATAAGTATAAAGAAGTTATGGGAGATACGGTGATTGCAGAAGACAGAGGGGAATGTAGTTTTATCTGGGATAATTTCTATTATGAAGAAGAACGGATCAATGAGTATGATCTGACTCTGTTCATTCAGGAAGACGCAAATGAAGATTTGTATCGGAGATATCAGGAGACACATTACCAGAGAGGGTATACCTTAGAAGAGATGAAAGAGCTGGTAGAATGTTCGGGGCTTGTTTTTGAGGCGGCATATGACGCAGTTACACACGAGGAACCGACAGAGAAGAGCGAGAGAATCTATATTGTTGCCAGAGAATCCGGGAAATGAATTGGATACAATTCTTGAATAGATAAGAAAGACGAGGAGAATAAGATATGAATGATTATATTGTAAGAGCAACAGCAGGAAATGCACAGATCCGTGCATTTGCGGCAGTGACAACAAACCTGGTTGAGGAGGCAAGAGAGCATCACGGAACAAGTCCGGTTGCGACAGCAGCGCTGGGAAGACTCCTTACAGGTGGAGTGATGATGGGAAGCATGATGAAGAATGATACAGACATGCTGACAATCCAGATTCAGTGTTCCGGTCAGATCGAAGGTCTGACTGTGACAGCGGACAGCAAGGGAAATGTAAAAGGATATGCATTTAATCCGGATGTGATGCTTCCGGCGAAGAATGGAAAGCTTGATGTCGGTGGAGCACTTGGACAGGGCGTCATGACAATCATCAAAGATATGGGACTCAAGGAGCCATATTCAGGCCAGACAATTCTGCAGACAGGAGAGATCGCAGAGGATCTTACTTATTATTTTGCAACGTCTGAACAGGTACCATCTTCTGTCGGACTTGGAGTTCTGATGAACAAAGATAATACAGTGAAATGCGCCGGTGGATTTATCGTTCAGGTAATGCCTTTTATCGAGGATGAAGTACTTAATAAGCTGGAGGCAAACATTCAGAAGATCCAGTCCGTAACATCCATGCTGGATAACGGACATACACCGGAGCAGATGCTTGAGCAGGTTCTTGAAGGACTTGATTTGGAAATTACAGATACAATGCCGGCACAGTTCTATTGCAACTGCTCTAAGAAGAGAATCGAGAAAGCAATCATCAGTATCGGAAAGAAAGATATTCAGGAAATGATCGATGAAGGCAAAGAGATTGAAGTGAAGTGTCATTTCTGTAATACAGCATATAAGTATACAGTAGATGAATTGAAAGAATTGTTAAAACAGGCTCGATAAGTATTGCCGGGGCTTTTGCCCTGACATCAAATATAGAAGATGGGGTGAAGATGAGATGAAAAATGGATTTGTGAAGGTTGCGGCAGCGACACCGGATATCCGCGTTGCGGATGTGGAATTTAATACACAGAATATCATCAATACTATGGAAGAAGCACAGAAAAATGGCGCGAAGATTCTTGTATTTCCGGAGCTTTGTGTGACAGGATACACCTGTAGTGATCTGTTCGACCACAGCGTACTTCTGAAAGCTTCCAGAAAAGCATTGCTTGAGATTGCAGAAAATACAAATGACAAAGATATGCTTGTATTTGTCGGAGCACCGCTTGAAGTGAATGGAAAGCTTTACAATGTAGCTGCGGCAATGAATCAGGGCGAGATCATCGGATTTACGACAAAGACGTTCCTGCCAAACTATGGTGAATTTTATGAGATGCGCCAGTTTACTCCGGGACCACAGACAGTGAGAGAGATTACATTTGAAGGAAAGAAGATTCCATTAGGTCCGCAGATTCTCTTCCAGGCAGAAGGAATGGAAGAACTGGTAGTGGCAGCCGAGATCTGCGAGGATGTCTGGTCACCGATCCCGCCGAGTATTCAGGCGGCACTTGAAGGTGCAACAGTGATCGTCAACTGTTCCGCAAGTGATGAGACCATCGGAAAAGACACTTACCGTCGTGCACTGATCTCCGGACAGTCTGCAAGACTGATCTCTGGATACATTTATGCAAATGCCGGAGAAGGGGAGTCAACTACGGATCTTGTTTTTGGCGGACACAATATTATTGCTGAAAACGGAACCGTTCTGAAAGAAAGCAGTAGATATGTAAATGAAATTATTTACTCAGAGCTGGATCTTCAGAGAATTACAGGTGAGAGAAGAAAGAATACGACATTCCAGCCATTGGATGAAGAGACTCTGGTACGTGTTCCATTTACCGTGGAAGAGACAAAGACATTTTTGACAAGAACATTTCCGAAGAAGCCGTTCGTTCCTTCTGATGAACAGACCCGTGCACAGCGCTGTGAGGAGATCCTGACGATCCAGGCAATGGGACTGAAGAAACGTCTGGCTCATACGAATGCAAGAACTGCTGTTGTCGGCATTTCCGGAGGTCTGGATTCTACACTTGCACTGCTTGTAACGGCACGCGCATTTGACATGCTTGGAAGAGATAAGAAGGATATCATTGCTGTGACAATGCCTTGCTTTGGTACAACAGACAGAACTTATCAGAATGCCTGTGAGATGTCGAAGAAAGTCGGAGCAACTTTGATTGAGGTTCCGATCGCAGATGCCGTGAATGTTCATTTCCGTGACATCGGACATGATCCGGAAGATCACAGTGTAACTTATGAAAACTGCCAGGCGAGAGAGCGTACACAGGTGCTGATGGATATCGCAAACAAGACTTGGGGAATGGTTATTGGAACAGGCGATCTGTCAGAGCTTGCGCTTGGATGGGCAACTTACAATGGAGATCATATGTCCATGTACGGAGTGAATGCTTCTGTACCGAAGACACTGGTTCGCCATCTTGTAAAATATGCTGCGGATGATACAAAAGACGAAGCTCTTAAGAATGTACTTTACGATGTACTTGATACACCGGTAAGTCCTGAGCTTCTACCGCCGAAGGACGGAGATATCGCGCAGAAGACAGAAGATCTTGTAGGACCTTACGAACTGCATGATTTCTTCCTATATTTCATGCTTCGTTTTGGATATGAGCCGAGTAAAATTTTCCGTATTGCATGTATGACATTTGATGGTGAATATGACAAAGAGACCATTTTTAAATGGCTGGAAACATTCTGTAGAAGATTTTTCTCTCAGCAGTTCAAGCGTTCCTGTCTGCCGGATGGACCGAAGGTTGGTACTGTGGCACTTTCTCCTAGAGGGGACTGGAGAATGCCAAGTGATGCCTGCGTGGCAGTATGGATGAAAGATCTCGAGGCTTGCAGAGTATAAGAAAATAAAAATTGCGGGATGCAGGAAACATGCATTCCGCACAAACTTGGGGAAAGAAAGGGAGAGGATAAGATGAAACTAATCAGAACAGAGGATGCGGTCGGCAGTGTGCTTTGCCACGACATTACCCAGATTATTCCGGGAGTTGTGAAGGATGCGGTCTTCCGCAAAGGACATGTAGTGACAGAAGAGGACGTTCCGGTACTGCTTTCTGTAGGAAAAGAACACCTCTATGTATGGGAGAAGCAGGAAGGCATGCTTCATGAGAATGATGCGGCAGAGGTGCTGCGCCAGGTCTGCCAGGGAGAGCATATGAATGCATCTGAGGCGAAAGAAGGAAAGATCGAACTGACTGCACAGTGCGACGGCCTTCTGAAGATCAATCGCGAGAAATTAAATGAAGTAAATGCGCTCGGTCAGATCGTGCTTGCATCCAGACATGGCAATTTCCCGGTGAAAAAGGGAGATAAGATCGTAGGCATGCGTGTTGTTCCGCTAGTGATCGAGGAAGAGAAGATGAATCATGTGAAAGAGCTCTGTGGGGAAGAGCCGATTTTCACAATTCTTCCGTTCCATCAGATGAAAGTCGGAATCGTGACAACAGGAAGCGAAGTTTATCATGGAAGGATCACAGATAAATTTACTCCGGTCGTAAAAGCAAAATTAGAAGAGGCAGGCATGGAAGTACTTGGAAATGTACTCTGTGACGATGACTCTCAGATGGTAACAGATGCGATCAATGAATGGATCGCTAAGGGCGCGGAATTTGTAGTCTGTACAGGCGGGATGAGCGTTGATCCAGATGACAGAACACCGTTATCTATCAGAAATGCAACGGATGAGGTGATCACTTACGGTGCGCCGGTACTTCCGGGTGCAATGTTCATGCTGGCTTATAAAGGAGAGATTCCGGTTGCAGGTCTTCCGGGATGCGTAATGTATGCAAGAAGAACAATCTTTGATCTGGTGCTTCCGAGAATCGCAGCAGGCGAGAGATTAAGTGTAGAAGATTTCACAGTGCTTGGAGAAGGCGGACTTTGCTTGAACTGCGAAGTATGTACTTATCCGAATTGTGGATTTGGAAAATAATAATAAAAAAGTGCTTTTAATTTTTTGAGTTCAATAGTATTTTGTCAACTGTATTTATAACGTCACATAAACACCTGTAACGGGGCAGGTGTTTATGTGCTATTTTATTGAATTCGCAAATTTCTCTTTTCAGCAAAATGTTGTATGTTCTTGACAGAACGGAATCGTTTTGTTATAGTTAGTCCACATCAAAATCTCAGACAATATTTTTCTTTTAAATTCGTTTGTCTGAAAGCGCTATCTGAACGGATAACTTATCTCATATTCAAGGCTATATCAGCAAGAGATTCCATTTTGATGAATTACGAAACTATAAAAAATAAAGAAATACAAGGAGGTACTGTCTATGGGAAAAGCAGATGTAAATGTTAACATCTGGCTCAATGAAAAGAAGCGGTTTGCTGATTTATTTAACGGGGTTCTTTATAAAGGAAAGCAAGTGATACGGCCGGAAGAGTTGGAAGAGATAAGTCCAGTGGCATCGGTTAGTATAAAAAATCGGGTAGGGAAAACACGAAATATGAAAAAGTATCGAGATATTGTGATGCGATGGAAAAATAATGCTACATTCGTTCTTCTTGCAAATGAATCACAGGATAAAATTCATTATGCCATGCCACAGAAAGTAATGCTCTATGACGGAATGGATTATGAAGAACAGATTCGAAATCTGTGGAAACAACGAATGGAGTGTCAGAAACAGGCAAGAAGAATTGGAAAACCTCTGGAACATCTTACGGCAGCAGAATATCTATCCAGATTTAGAAAGAACGACAGGCTGATACCAATTATTTCACTTGTTTTTTATTATGGATCAGATCCATGGGATGGTCCACAGGATCTTTATGATATGTTTCGACTGGAAGGAAGCGAAGAGGAAAAGGTCGTTTTAGAGAAATATTTACCAAATTATAAAATCAATCTGGTTGATGCAGAACGCATGAATGAGCAGGAAATCAAATATTTTTCGGAAGATTTACAAGTGATATTAACCATGCTAAAATATAGACATGAAAAGAATGAACTAAAAGAATACATCAATAAACAGAAAAGATACTTTCAGAATGTAGATTATGAGACCAGTCAGGTAATCAAAGTATTTTTAAATATGAAGTCAATACCGGGTGAGACGGATGAAAGGAAGGTGAATGTCAACATGTGTGAAGCACTTGAAGAAATGTATAATGATGCTATAAAAGAGGGAATGGAAGCTGGGACAAAAAGGAAATTAATTGAGCAGGTTATGAAAAAAGTAAAAAAAGGACTTTCAGCAGAAGAAATCTCTGATATATTTGAGGAAGATACCGAAATAATCAAGAAAATCTGTATTGCGATTCAGACATGTGAAGGTCAGTGTACAATTGACGATGTTTATGAGCAATTATATAAGTAATATGAGAACAGGAGAACAGAACATGAATTCATTTTACATTCAGTTGCAGGCAGAGCTTGCAGATGCAAAAGAAGAGCTTTGGGCACAGACTCAGATTGATGGTGCTGAAGCAGGAAAGAAAATTCTGTTAAAAGGTAAACCGAAGGATACAGACAGTGTTTTTGTAGATGAACAAGGTGAACGTATTTTCCAGGAGCGTATCAGCCGTCCGGCGAAGCTGGTGATCTGCGGGGCAGGGCATGTATCTATGCCAATCATTCGCATGGGAAAGATGCTTGGATTCCATGTTACGGTGGTAGAAGACCGTCCGAAATTTGCCGATGATGCGAGAAGAGCAGAGGCTGACCAGGTCTATTGCGAACCATTTGAAGATGGTCTTGCAAAGATCAAAGGAGATACAGATACATGGTTTGTTATTGTTACAAGAGGTCACAGATATGACACAGACTGTCTCAGAACAATCCTTGGAAAGCCAAGAGCTTATGTTGGAATGATGGGGAGTAAGAGAAGAACTGCGATCGTAAAAGACCAGCTGGAGGCAGAAGGGTTTGAGAGAGATGTGCTTGAAGCAGTTCACACACCAATCGGTTTGAAGATTGCTGCCGAGACACCGGAAGAGATCGCGGTATCTATTATGGCAGAAATCATTCAGATTAAAAACAGTCGTGCAAAGAGCGGTGGATATTCCAGTGAGCTTCTTGAAGAAATTCTGAAAGAAGATGAGTGTGGAAAAGTGCTTGCGACAATTATTTCCAGAAAAGGTTCTGCACCACGTGGCGTAGGAACAAAGATGCTTGTATGCGGAGATGGAAGGATCATCGATACAATTGGTGGAGGATGTGTGGAAAGTGAGATTATTCAGAAAGCACTCCTCATGATCCGTACGGAGCAGGAAGGATTCCAGGTATGCAAGGTAGATATGACAGCAGAGGCAGCAGAGGATGAAGGTATGGTCTGTGGCGGCGTTGTTGAAGTCATGCTCGAAAGGGTAAAATAAGCGCTTTGAAAAAAGTTAAAATGATAGTAGTAATTGAGAGTGGAGAATAAGAAAGATGGATGATATCAAAATTTTAAAAGGAAATATTATCTATACAAAGACGAAAGATGAATTTGAGATATGCGAACACGGTTATCTTGTGTGTAAAGATGGAAAAGTAGAAGGAATCTATCAGACACTTCCATTCCGACTTGGAGGGGAACCAATTGAGGATCATGGAGATTGTCTGATCATTCCGGGAATGACAGATCTGCATATACATGCACCGCAGTATACATTCCGCGGTACAGGGATGGATCTGGAACTTCTGGAGTGGCTGGAGACGAATACATTTCCGGAGGAAGCAAAATACAAGGATGTATTGTATGCGAATGAGGCGTATGCGAAGTTTGCCAAGAACTTGAAACATAGTTCAACAACAAGAGCATGCGTCTTTGGGACAATTCATAGAAGATCGACACTTGTTCTGATGGATCATCTGGAAAGAAGCGGTCTGGTCACGATGGTCGGAAAAGTGAATATGGACAGAAATTCACCGGATGAACTTCGTGAAGGTACACAAGAGTCTGCGGAAGAAACAGTCGAATGGATGAAGGATGTGCAGCATAAAAAGTATAAAAATACGCTGCCGATCCTGACACCTCGTTTTATTCCGAGCTGTACGGATGAGCTTCTAGATATGCTGAAGATGGTTCAGATGCGTTACCAGATTCCGGTGCAGTCACATTTATCAGAGAATTTATCAGAGATCGAATGGGTAAAAGAACTTTGTCCGTATGCAGAGTTTTATGGAGATGCATATGATCATTTTGGTCTGTTTGGAGCAGATGCACCGACGGTTATGGCGCATTGCGTATACAGTACGGAAGAAGAAATCCAAAGAATGAAAGAGAACAGTGTGTATGTAGCACATTGTCCGGAATCAAATGAGAATCTTTCTTCCGGAATTGCACCGGTAAAACGTTATCTGGAAGAGGGACTTTCTGTAGGACTTGGAAGTGATGTCGCAGGGGGATCGACAGAGAATCTTTTCCGGGCAATGGCACATGCAATTCAGATGTCAAAGATGCGCTGGAGACTTGTCGATCAGAAATATCTGGCATTGAAGTCAGAAGAAGCATTCTATATGGCAACTAAGGGTGGCGGATCCTTCTTCGGAAAAGTCGGAAGTTTTGAAGAAGGATATGAATTCGATGCTGTTGTATTAGATGACAGCAGACTTGAATCCTCCCGTCAGATGAGTGTGAAAGATCGTTTGGAAAGAATGATTTATCTTGCTGATGAGAGAGAAGTGAAAGCAAAATACGTCAGAGGAAATAAAATCATATAAAACACATGAAAAAACCTCAGGTTCGGGTGTTGCAGCACCGTTCTCTGAGATTTTTTCATTTTCTATTTTAGGAGTTTTAAGTAATTGACTTATTCAATCGATTTTTCAATATTAAAGGTGGATTCTTGTTCCGGTCTCACCAAGAATTCCGTCTTTTGCTTTCTCAAGGAGTGTGATCAGTGACTGTCTTCCAGGTTTGGATTCAGCAAAGTCAAGAGCTGCCTGTACCTTAGGAAGCATAGAACCGGGAGCAAAATGTCCTTCTTCTACATACTGTTTCGCTTCATCAACTGTCACATCGTCAAGCCATTTCTCATCCGGCTTTCCGTAGTTCAGTGCAACTTTCTCTACAGCAGTCAGAATGATAAGGAAGTCTGCGTCGAGCTCTTTGGCAAGGAGAGCACTGGCAAAGTCTTTATCAATAACTGCACTTGCACCTTTCAGGTGGTTGCCCTGGCGCATAACCGGGATTCCACCGCCGCCACAGGCAATTACAAGGTCACCGGAGTCAACCATTGTACGGATTGTACCGATCTCAACGATCTCCTGCGGTTTTGGAGAAGCTACAACACGACGGTATCCGCGTCCTGCATCTTCTTTCATGATATAATCATATTTCTCAGCCATAACATCAGCTTCTTCCTTAGAAAGGAATTTACCGATTGGCTTGGATGGTGTCTCGAAAGCCGGATCATCAGCATCTACACGAACCTGAGTGATCATTGTAGCAACTGGGATATCATGAATTCCTCTGTTGAACAATTCTTCTCTCAGGGCATTCTGCAGGTCATATCCGATGTAAGCCTGGCTCATTGCAACACATACAGAAAGTGGTGTGTTTGGCTGTTTCTCATCCTCATGTGTTAATGCGATCATAGCGTTGTTGATCATACCAACCTGAGGACCATTGCCGTGTGCTACGACTACTTCGCAGCCTTCCTGAATCAGGTCTACGATCGCGCGTGCTGTAATCTTAACAGCAGCCATCTGCTCAGGAAGAGTATTGCCAAGGGCATTTCCGCCGAGGGCAATGACAATACGTTTTTTCTTTTCCATCTTAGGATCCTCCGTATTTACTGTAAAGGTATTGTACAGGTCTGAAAGATTCAGGCCTGTACAATAAGTTACTAATTAAGGTAACTGTGAAACTATTTTTGTCTGAGAAATTTAAACTTACTCAAAAATTCTGGACATTCCTCTTTCTTCGAGCTTCTTCAGGATTTCCTGTGGGTTCTCGAATTTAGCAAGGAAGATCATAGCTGCGATGATGTATGGTTTGAAGCTGGCTTCTTTGTAAAGTGGATCTCTGTAACGATCGAATACGGAAGCGTCAACTTCACCTTCTTCACAGCTTACGCCTGAGATGTCAGCTGGCAGACAGTGCATGTAAAGAGCTTTTCCGTCTTTTGTTGTAGCCATGAGCTCTTCTGTACAAGCCCAGTCTTTGTGCTCTGCATTCTGAGCAAGAAGTTCTTTCTCAAGAGCTTTGATACCTTCTGTATCTCCGTTTCCATAAAGCTCTGTACGTTTTTCCATAGCTGCAAATGGAGCCCAGCTCTTTGGATATACGATATCAGCATCTTTGAATGCTTCAGCCATGTTGTTAGTCTTCTTGAAGGATCCGCCTGATTTCTTAGCGTTCTCTTCAGCAATTTTCTCAACATCCTCGAATACTTCGTATCCTTCTGGATGAGCAAGAACAACGTCCATTCCGAAACGTGTCATCAGACCGATGATTCCCTGTGGAACAGAAAGTGGTTTTCCGTAAGATGGTGAGTAAGCCCATGTCATAGCAAGTTTTTTGCCTTTCAGGTTCTCAACTCCGCCGAACTCATGGATGATGTGAAGCATATCAGCCATAGCCTGTGTTGGGTGGTCAATGTCACACTGAAGGTTTACAAGTGTAGGTTTCTGCTCAAGAATTCCATCCTTGTTTCCTTCTGTTACAGCGTCAACAACTTCGTGCATGTATTTGTTACCTTTTCCGATGTACATATCATCACGGATACCGATAACGTCAGCCATGAAGGAAATCATGTTAGCTGTCTCACGAACTGTCTCACCATGAGCAACCTGAGATTTTCCTTCGTCAAGATCCTGAACCTCAAGACCAAGAAGGTTACAAGCAGAAGCGAAAGAGAAACGTGTACGTGTGGAATTGTCACGGAACAGAGAAATTCCAAGTCCGCTCTCGAATACCTTTGTGGAAATGTTGTTCTCTCTCATGTAACGAAGAGCATCAGCTACTGTAAATACAGCCTCGATCTCGTCGTCTGTTTTCTCCCATGTAAGGAAGAAGTCACCATTATACATCTCTTTGAAGTTGAGTGCGTTCAGTTTGTCAATATATCCCTGTAATTTTGCGTCCATCTTTAAAATCCTCCTGATTAAAATGAATTATTTGTTTTTAGGTTTATTAGCCAAGGCAGTTCCGGCCGGAAATTATCCGGTCAGAACGCCATAGGTTCAATGAATTGGTTGCGTGATCACACGCAAATGCGTTAGCAAATACTGAATTATTCAGCGTAAGACAGTGGAAGTGCAGCGTATACTGCAGCACATGTTACGAGATCCTGTTTCCATGTCATCTCGTTTGGTGCGTGAGCCTGAGCCTCAGCTCCAGGTCCGAATCCGATACATGGGATTCCGTTTCTACCCATGATAGAAACACCGTTTGTAGAGAATGTCCACTTATCTGTCAGAGGACGAGCCTGACGCATCTCAAGTGTGTCAGCAGCACCGATTCTCTGATCTCCGTAAAGTCCTGTGTAAGCTTTCTCAAGAGCCTTAGTTACTTTGTGATCCTTCGGAATAGCCCATGTTGGGAAGTAGCACTCGATCTCGTATACACATCCTGTATAGGACGGACGATCATAGTTGTACATAGAAACAACAACGTCATCACCGTATTTCTTAACGCTTGGCAGGTTACGGATCTCATCTAAGCAACTCTCCCATGTCTCTCCGAATGTCATACGACGGTCAAGAGATACAGCACAGGAATCTGCTACTGCACAACGGCTTGGTGATGTGTAGAAGATCTGAGATGTTGTAACTGTTCCACGTCCAAGGAAACGAGCCTCTTCGTAGTCAGGGTTGAATTTCGGGTTAAGCATTTTAACAAGACCTTTGATCTCTGTCTCGTCAGCGTCATCGTTCTCGTTAAGAGCACGAACATCCTGAAGAATGTCAGCCATCTTGTAGATCGCGTTGTCTCCACGCTCCGGAGCAGAACCGTGACAGGAAACTCCCTTAACATCGATACGGATTTCCATACGTCCTCTCTGTCCACGGTAGATACCACCGTCTGTAGGCTCTGTAGAAACTACGAACTCCGGACGAATCTTGTCTTCGTTGATGATGTACTGCCAGCAAAGTCCGTCACAGTCTTCTTCCTGAACTGTACCAACAACCATTACTTTGTATCCTTCTGGAATGAGTCCGAGATCTTTCATGATCTTTGCTCCGTATACACCAGATACGATACCGCCGCACTGGTCAGATACTCCACGTCCACCGATCTCTGTCTCTGTCTCGTATCCATCGTATGGATCGAATTTCCAGTTATCGATGTTACCGATACCTACTGTATCGATATGTGCGTCAAATGCGATGATCTTGTCGCCAGTTCCCATGAATCCCATAACATTTCCCTGTGGGTCGATGACAACTTCGTCAAATCCAACTTTCTTCATCTCAGCAGCGATTGTCTCTACGTGAGCTTTCTCATCACAGCTTTCTCCCGGATTTTTTACGATAGCACGAAGGAAAGCAGTCATGTCTTTCTCATAGCCTTTTGCATACTCTTTGATTTTGTTAAGATCCATTGTTCTTCTCCTTTTGAAATAAAATCTTGTTTTGGTGTTACAGTTTCTTCTTATTGTATTGCGAGAAATGATTATCTCTCATTTCCGTCCCAGACAATTGATTTGTATCTATCCGGATCAGTGTCTCCCTCAGTAGAGAAGAGAAGTACTTTTGAGTTCTCATCCAATCCGAGGTGCTCTCTGAGCGGTTTGTACTCATCCATTGTCATGATGCACGCAAGTGTTCCAAACGGTGCGGCTCCGGATTCTCCGGAAGTAACAGGCTGATCACCTTTGAAAGGTGCAGCAAGCATACGCATACCTTTGGCAGCAACCCAGTCAGGTGTTGCGATAAATGTATCAACGTGGTTTTTCAGGATATCCCATGAAATTGTGTTCGGCTCTCCACAGGCAAGACCAGCCATGATTGTAACCATGTCTCCGTCTACGATGCGGATAGCTCCGTCCTTAGCACATGCTCCTTTGTAAAGACATGCAGCAGGCGCAGCTTCAACAACAACAACTTTCGGTGGATTTTCCGGATAGCGGTTAGCGAAGAATCCCTGAACTGCTCCGGCAAGTGAACCAACACCAGCCTGAATGAATACATGTGTCGGACGCTCACATCCAGCTTCATGAAGCTGATCATCAGCCTCGTTAGCCATTGTTCCGTATCCCTGCATGATCCATGCCGGAATCTCTTCATATCCGTCCCAGGCTGTATCCTGAACCATTACGCCGTTCTCTGTCTTCTCTGCCATAGCGTTAGCCATACGAACACATTCGTCGTAGTTTTCCTCTTCGATTGTAGCTTTCGCTCCTTCTTTCAGGATGTTGTTCAGTCTTGTCTGAGTGGATCCCTTCGGCATAAGTACTACAGCTTTCTGTCCAAGCTTGTTCGCTGCCCATGCAACACCACGTCCGTGGTTACCATCTGTTGCAGTGAAGAAAGTAGCCTGTCCGAATTCTTTACGCAGTTCGTCAGATGTAAGAACGTTGTAAGGAAGTTCTGAAACATCCTTTCCTGTCTGCTTTGCAATGTAGCGAGCCATTGCGAAAGATCCGCCGAGTACTTTAAATGCGTTCAGTCCGAAACGATAAGACTCATCTTTTACATAGACCTCTTTCAGTCCAAGGTATGCAGCCATGTGATCCAGTTTTACAAGTGGTGTAACACTGTACTGCGGGAAGCTCTCATGGAATGCGCGAGCTTTCGCTACATTCTCAAGTGACATTACCTGAAGCTGAGAGTCATCTGTTTTTGGCATTTCGTTTACTGCCCATTTGATAGTTTCCATTATAGTGACCTCCTTAAATTAATACGTGTCATTTGCCCATGTAACTGTAAAGTGTGAATTTCGATATCCCCAAATACGAAGAAACTTTATCGCCGGACTTTGTAATAAGGAAAGCACCGGCATGATCCAGATACTGGACAACAGCAACTTTGTCATCTTTGTTCATCATTGCAACTGGCTTTCCGACCTTTGCAACGGCCTGCTCGATCAACAGATCCAGAAGTTCATTTACATTATGTGTGATCTGCCGTGGCGAATCACCTGTAAGATCCGGAAGCTTGTCTTTCGTAGCGATCAAAGACTGAATTGCTGTACTCGCAGCTGTAAAAGCTGTGATGTCATAGTTTAATGAGAAGATGTATGAGATTGATCCGTCATCGTCTCTTATATAGAAGGTACTCGATTTCAGGATCCGTCCATCTTCTGTTTTAGTAAGATAGGAAAGCTTATCATGAATCGTTGACGGATCCGACTGAAGTGTCTCAAGAACAATTCCTGAAGGACCATCTCCGGTCTGTCGGTTCGATATATGTCCGTTCTCGATGTACACGATTGATTTCTCCAGATCTTTTGTCTTCAAATCATGAATTGCAATCTCACAGGAACTTCCAAATTGAATTGCAAGTCCGTGTGCAAGCTGCTTAAGAAAATCTAAGGTATGGCGCATATGTCCACCTGCCTTTCTACATGCTTTCTGTCTTCATAATCCCATAATATCATAAAAATCACGATAGTCAATACCTTTCCTAAAAATTTTTTAGGTAACAAAAAACTTTTTTAGATTTCTTGTTGCATTTAGACAATTTAGATGTTATTCTATGTGTATCAGAGACGTTGATGTACGAAATGCACATAACAGGCAGATGGCATTTTAACATCAAAGTGTAGAAATTCATAAAAAGGAGAGGTTACAATTATGTTGATCTTAGGTAATGGTAGAGTTGTGACAAGAAACCCTGAATGTCCTTATATGGAAGAGGGCGCAGTAGCAATTGATGGTAAAGTAATCTGTAAGGTGGGACCAACAGACGAGTTGAAGAAGGCTTATCCAGATGCAGAGTTTATTGATGCAAAAGGCGGAGTGATTATGCCGGCATTCATTAATACTCATGAACATATCTATAGTTCTTTTGCAAGAGGACTTGCTATTAATGGATACAATCCAACAGGATTGCTCAGCATTCTTGAAGGAATGTGGTGGACACTGGATAGAAACCTGACACTGAATGATACTTATTTAAGTGCTATGGCTACTTATATTGATTCTATTAAGAACGGTGTAACAACAGTATTTGACCATCATGCAAGCTTTGGAGCTATCAAAGGTTCCTTATTTGAAATTGAGAGAGCAGCGAAGGAAACAGGAATTCGTTCCTGTCTCTGTTATGAAGTTTCCGACAGAGATGGAAAAGACAAGGCCAGAGAGTCTGTAATGGAGAATGCAGAATTTATTCGTCATGCACTGAAGGATGACAGCGGAATGATCGCCGGAATGATGGGTATGCATGCACAGTTCACAATCTCAGATGAGACAATGGAACTTGCAGCAGCAAACAAACCGGATGAAGTTGGTTATCATATTCATGTTGCAGAAGGAATTGAAGATCTGCATCACTGCCTGAAACATTATGGAAAGAGAATTGTTGACCGTCTGATGGACTTCAATATTCTTGGAGAGAAGACACTGCTTGGACATTGTATCTACATCAACCCACATGAGATGGATCTGATCAAAGATACAAACACAATGGTTGTTCATAATCCGGAATCCAATATGGGAAATGCCTGCGGATGCCCTCCGACAATGGAACTTGTACACAGAGGAATCCTTACAGGACTTGGAACAGATGGATATACACATGATATGATGGAATCCTTCAAAGTGGCAAATATTCTTCATAAACATCACCTTTGCGATCCAAATGCAGCATGGGGAGAAGTTCCGACAATGCTGTTTGAGAACAATGCAAAGATTGCAGGACGTTATTTCGACCAGAAGCTCGGAGTTCTTGAAGAAGGCGCAGCAGCAGATGTGATCATTGTTAATTACAATCCGCTGACACCAATGAATGAGAATAACATCAATGGTCACCTTGTATTCGGAGTAACTGGACACGATGTTGTGACAACTGTTGCAAACGGTAAAGTATTGATGAAAGACAGAAGACTGACAGAGATTGACGAAGCGAAAGTTATGGCAGACTGCAGACAGGCAGCAGCCGAACTTGGAAAACGTATCAACAGTCGTTAGGCTTAGATTGACGGATACTGTTTATTAATGTTAACATATATAACAGATGTGGACAGTATCTTTGATCGCACATTTCGTCAAAACTAACCGGAAAGGACAATAAAATAATGAAAGAAAAGAAATCAGAAGCACCTCGCAGAGGAAACGAAGAACTGTTTAAGTGGAATGGTAATCCGACATTTGGTCAGATACTTCCGCTTGCTGCCCAGCATGTACTTGCAGCAGTTGTAGGATGTGTTACACCGGCAATTCTGGTTGCAAATGCAGCGAATAATGCAGGCGGAAATGTAAACATGGGTCTCTTGATCCAGATGTCACTTGTATTTGCAGCATTATCAACATTCCTTCAGCTGTATGGAAATAAGATCCATCTTGGATCCGGACTTCCGGTCATCATCGGTGTAAGTTTTGCTTATGTTCCGACAATGACAGCAATTGCAGCACAGGCTCAGGACGTTAACACGATTTTTGGCGCGATGATCGTAGGTGGTATTGTAGCAATTATCGTTGGACTTACTATTAAGCAGATCAGAAAGGTGTTCCCGCCACTGGTAATCGGAACTGTTATCTTTGCAATCGGTCTGTCTCTTTATAAGACAGCCATTAACTACATGGCAGGAAACTCTGCGAACACATATGAAGTGATCGTAGAGCAGAGAGGTCAGACAGCAGCACTTGTTTATGGTTCCTGGCAGAACTGGCTTGTATCTCTTGTAACACTGGCAATCGTAATCGGTCTGAACCATTACGGAAAAGGACTTTTCAAACTTGCATCTATCCTGATCGGTCTGATCTGTGGATATGTACTTGCATTGTGCTTTGGAATGGTTGATTTTTCAGCACTTTCAAACGCAGGTTGGTTCCAGCTTCCACAACCGTTCGCTTTCGGTGTAAAATTCGATATCTCAGCGATTATCCCGCTGGCGATTTTGTTCCTTGTCAATTCCATTCAGGCAATGGGAGATTTCTCCGCTACAACAAGTGGTGGTATGGATCGTCTTCCTACTGACCAGGAGCTCAACGGTGGTATCATCGGTTATGGTATCAGTAATATCGTAAGTGCATGTTTCGGATGTCCTCCGACAGCAACTTACAGCCAGAATGTAGGTATTGTTGGTTCTACAAAAGTTGTAGCAAGAAAGGTATTTTCACTTTCAGCATTTATCCTTCTGATTGCAGGATTGATTCCGAAATTCTCAGCACTTCTGAGAACAATTCCTCAGTGTGTACTTGGTGGAGCAGTAGCATCTGTATTCGCAGGTATCGCGATGACAGGTATCAAGCTTCTTGTAAGTGAAGGTATGTCTACAAGAAATACAACAGTTGCAGGATTATCTATTGCAATCGGTATGGGTGTATCCTTAAGTAACGGATGCTTAAATCAGATGACATCAACAATTTACGATGGATTAGGAATGACAATGGGACTTGAGAACTTCCAGTCCATCATCAATAACACATTTGCATCATCACCGGTTGTACTGGCGACAATTTTTGCAGTTATTTTGAATCTGGTTCTTCCGAAAGATCCAAAGCCGGAGGCAAAATAAAAGGAAACAGATCTTTGAGAAAAGATAGGTTCTTGGGGAATGATCTGTCAGAGATTTCAAAGATTTAATCATTACGGAAGAACCTGCCGATGGCAGGTTTTCCGTGATAAAAGAAAAAAGAGAGGTAAAAAGTATGAGTGAAATTATGAGACCTATGTCATTTGAACAGCTTTTAAACTGGACATTGACAGAGTACAAAGAGAATGGAACAGTATTTGGAGAGCGTCATCCATATCATGCGGACAGCAAGTTCAACCGCACAATCTTCGGACGCGATCTTGAGACACCAATCGGACCGGCAGCAGGTCCAAACACTCAGCTGACACAGAATATTATCGCAGCTTACTACACAGGAAGCCGTTTCTTCGAGCTGAAGACAGTTCAGGTAATGGACGGAGACGAGCTTGCAGCATGCATCAACAGACCATGTATCAAGGCTGATGACGAGTGCTACAACTGTGAGTGGTCTACAGAGCTGTTTGTTCCACAGGCAATGGAGGAGTACATCAAAGCATGGTTCCTTCTGAAAGTGATCTCAAAAGAATTCGGACTTGGAAGCATGGACGGATTCCAGTTCAACATCAGTGTTGGATATGATCTTGCCGGAATCAAATCAGAGAAGGTTGACACATTCCTGAACACAATGCAGCATGCACAGGATTCAGAGATTTTCAAGCACTGCAAGGCTTATCTTCTTGAGCATGTTGACCTGTTCGAGAAAGTGACAGCAGAAGATATCGAAAGCATTTCCGGTGATATCTGTAATTCTGTTACAATCTCTACACTTCACGGATGCCCTCCGGAAGAAATTGAGAAGATCGCAATGTATCTGATCACAGAAAAGGGATTCCATACATTTATCAAATGTAACCCGACACTTCTTGGATACGAGTATGCAAGAAAGACAATGGATGACATGGGATACGATTATATCGCATTCGGTGACTTCCACTTCAAAGACGACCTGCAGTACGAGGATGCTGTTCCGATGCTGAACAGACTGATTGCTGTCTGTCAGGAAAGAAACCTGGAGTTTGGTGTGAAGATCACAAACACATTCCCGGTTGATGTAAAGCAGAACGAACTTCCAAGTGAAGAGATGTATATGTCAGGAAAATCTCTGTATCCACTTTCCATCTCCGTAGCAAATATGCTGGCAAGAGATTTCGGTGGAAAACTGAGAATCTCCTATTCAGGTGGTGCTGATTTCCATAACATCGAAGGAATCATCGATGCAGGAATCTGGCCGGTAACAATGGCTACAACAATCCTGAAACCAGGCGGATATGACAGACTTTGCCAGATTGCAGGACTTCTTGAGAAAGAAGGCGTTGTATTCACAGGTATCGACGCTGCCAAGACAGAGAAACTGGTTGAGGAAGCAAAGACAAGCCCATATCATGTAAAGGCTGTAAAACCGCTTCCGTCCAGAAAGATCAACAAACAGGTTCCGCTGATCGACTGCTTCATCGCTCCTTGTAAAGAAGGATGCCCGATCCACCAGGATATCACAACATATCTGCAGCTTGTAGAAGCTGGTAAATATGAAGAAGCTATGGATGTTATCACAGAGAAGAATCCACTTCCATTCATTACAGGAACAATCTGTGCACATGCTTGTATGGGCAAATGTACACGTAACTTCTATGAGTCACCGGTACATATCCGTGAGATGAAGCTTGAGGCAGCTCAGAACGGATACGAAGCACTGATGAACAAGCTGACAGCACCTGCAATCACAAAAGAAGGTAAGGCAGCAGTGATCGGTGGAGGACCGGCTGGTATGGCAGCTGCTTACTTCCTGCGCAGAGCTGGAATGGCAGTTACAGTATTTGAGAAGAACGACGCTCTCGGCGGTGTTGTTCGCCACGTGATCCCAGAGTTCAGAATTCCGGGAACATCTATTGATAAAGATGCAGCACTTCTTGAGAAGATGGGCGTTGAAGTTCGTCTGAACACAGAAGTAAAAGATACAGCAGCACTGAAAGCAGAAGGATTTACAACAGTGATCCTTGCAGTAGGAGCTTCTGAGCCTGGAGTATTAAGACTTGAGCAGGGTGAAGCTAAGAATGCACTCGAGTTCCTGGCTGACTTCAAGGCAAATGACGGAAAACTTGATATCGGTAAGAACGTTGTAGTTATCGGTGGTGGTAACACAGCAATGGATACAGCAAGAGCAGCAAAACGTACAACAGGCGTTGAACATGTATATCTTGTATACAGAAGAACAAAACGCTATATGCCGGCAGACGAAGAAGAGCTGGTAATGGCAGTAGAGGACGGCGTAGAATTCATGGAACTCCTTTCTCCTGTTAAACTTGAGAATGGAAAACTGATCTGCGAAGTTATGGTTCTTGGCGATATGGATGCTTCTGGAAGAAGAGGCGTTGTTAAGACAGGAGAACTCAAAGAGATCCCGGCTGATACAGTGATCGCAGCTGTTGGTGAAAAAGTTCCGACTGCTCTTTACGAGGCAAATGGAATCAACGTAAATGACAGAGGACGTGCTCTTGTAAATGAAGAGACATTAGGGACAAACGTAGAGAACGTTTACGTTGTTGGTGACGGACTTGGCGGACCGGCTACAGTAGTAGAAGGTATCCGTGATGGTCTCAAAGCTGCTCAGGCAGTGATCGGAGAGACTCTTGTAAGAGATTTCGATGCAGAGACAGATGAAGCTGTTGTATACGAGAGAAAGGGTAACCTCGAAGACGTACGCGAAGACAGCACAGAGGCTAAGAGATGTCTTAACTGTGCAGGAATCTGTGAGAATTGTAAGGAAGTTTGCCCGAATAGAGCAAATGTAGCAATCAAGGTTCCGGGACTGGAGAAACATCAGATCATCCATGTGGATTACATGTGTAATGAATGTGGTAACTGTAAGAGCTTCTGTCCATACGACAGTGCTCCGTACCTGGATAAATTCACATTATTCATGGACGAGAACGATATGGCAGACAGCAAGAATCAGGGATTCACAGTACTGGACAAAGATGCAGTACACTGCAAGGTTCGTTTCTGTGGAGAGATTCTCGACTGGACACTTGGAGAAGAGACAAAGATTCCGGAAGCACTTCAGAAAGTAATGGAGACTGTTTGCAAGGACTACACATATCTGTTAAGATAATAGCAGAAGGTTTATGTGAGATTGCTCTGGTGGAAATTGAGTGAGACCAGAGTGATAATATGTGAGATAGATAGCTCACAGGCATTTGCCTGTGGGCTATCTTCTTTTCAAAAGACGCAGAAATATAGAAAGAAGGGATCTGTAAAATGATAAGCTATTTCAGAGATGACAGACTTTGTGAAGCAGACTCTTTCTTATCGGTAGTAAAGCCTGACTATACAGAATGTCCGATGATAGCTGCTGTCGGTGCGGGAGGAAAGACCTCTACATTGAGAAGGCTTGCAGAAGAGTATGCGCTGATGGGGAAAAAGGCAATTGTTCTTACAACAACTCATATGAGAGAAGAGACGACTCCATGGAGTTGTGTGGCTGAAGAGGAAGAGTGGATTAGTAAAGGGAACGAGCTGCTTGAACGAGTGAAGGAATGCCTTGAACAATATGGACAGGCCTGGATTGGGGCAAGAGCGAAAAAAGGGAAAATGAGCTGCGTTCCGGAGTTGATTCTGGCAGAGATAGAAAGCTGGAATGTGCCATTACTTGTTGAAGCGGACGGAGCAAGGATGCTGCCGTTAAAAGTACCGGGAGAACAAGAACCTGTGCTCCTGCCACAGACAACACATGTATTTTCCGTTTATGGAATGGACGCTTTGGATCAAAAGCTGGAAGAAATCTGCTTTCGAAGTGAAAAGGCGGCAGAGCTTCTTGGAAAACAGCCGGAAGATCAGGTGACAGAAGAGGACATAATAAAGCTTGCCTGTCATGAACAGGGCGGGCGAAAAGGCTGTCCAAAGCAGGCAGAGTATATTGTTGTGCTGAATAAGGCAGACACAAAGGAGCGGCGAGACAGAGCGTGTAAGATTGCAAAGTGCTTGTATGAGAATGGAATTAAAAATATATTTGTGACATCTTATATGCTGTAATTAATATTGTAGAAAAAGTGCAGAGATTATTCTTGAACGTAAATAAATCAGCTGGGAATCAATCCCCAGCTGATATAGCCTCCGGCAGGATTGCAGAGGTGCGCAGTAGAAGTATGTCATGCAATTGCATGACGCGCACCTCGCAGCAAGAATGCCGAGGCATTCTTGAATAGCAAATAACGGAGAATCATAGAAGATTCTCAGGAAAATAGATGGGAAGTATCGAGATGAAGATATTGATTAAAGGTGCGGGAGACCTGGCAACAGGAATCGCATCCAGATTATATGGCGCAGGGCATCAGATCATGATGACAGATATTGCTGTGCCATTGACGGTCCGCAGACTGGTTGCATTTTCCAGAGCAGTTTATGAAGGCGAGGCAGTTGTAGAAGATATGACAGCACGCCTGGCAAAGAATCAGGAAGAAGCAGAGAAGATCATGGAACAGGGAGATATCCCTGTGATCGTTGATCCAAAGGCAGAATGTATACAGTGGTTTCAGCCGGATGTAATCGTGGATGCCATTCTTGCAAAGAGAAATCTCGGAACAAAGATCACAGATGCACCATTTGTGATCGGAGTCGGACCTGGATTTACTGCCGGGGAAGACTGCAACTGTGTTGTAGAGACAAAGAGAGGACATACATTGGGTAATGTGATCTGGGACGGAAGTGCGATCCCGAATACCGGAGTTCCGGGAAATGTCGGAGGATATTCCATTGAGCGTCTGATCAAAGCATCCGCAGATGGAGTGATCGAACCGAAGGCTGTGATCGGCGATCTGGTACGAAAAGGACAGATCGTTGCAATTACAGGTGGAGAGCCGGTTTATGCACTGATGGACGGTATCGTTCGCGGAATGCTTCAGCCAGGTGTTCAGGTGACGAAGGGACTAAAGATCGGAGATATTGATGCTCGTGCAAAGCAGGAGCATTGCCGGACAATCTCAGACAAAGCAAGGGCGATCGGCGGAGGTGTGCTCGATGCAGTCTGCAGTTATGAAAAGAGCAGAGGAAAATACGCACTGATCTTATTGGCAGCAGGACAGAGCGTACGATTCGGTTCAGATAAACTCAAAGCTGTTGTAGAAGGCGAAGCAATGTATGAAAGTGCAATCAGCCGGTTTGAAGCATTCCAGGGATTCAGATCTTATGTAGTGACCGGAAAAGAAGAGATCACACAGACTGCTGAGGCGGCTGGATGTGCAGTTGTATGCAACAAAGAACCGGAGAAGGGAATCTCTCTTTCTGTAAAGCTCGGTCTGACAAAGGCAATCGAGGATGCGGAAGAAAATGGAACACCGCTTCGAGGAGTCCTGTTCAGTGTCTGCGATCAGCCAAGATTAAAAAAATCCACGATTCAGAGAATCATAAATACAGCATTTCATAATCCGGGAAAGATCGTTTGTGCAGGAGAAGGAACAAGAAATGGCAATCCGGTCTTGTGGGATAAGAGATTCTTTGATAAACTTTTGGAGTTAGATGGAGATATCGGTGGAAAGAAGATATTGAAAGAAAACTTAGATTCGCTGAAAATTGTGCCGGTACAGGCGGGAGAACTTCAGGATATCGATCGCAAAGAAGATCTCGGAACGGCATAATGATAGAATTGCTGGTTGCATATAGTGTGAACAGTAATAAAAATAGCAGCGGTGAGCTGAAAGGAGAATGCAAATGCGGGTAGGAGCAGTGATTGCGGCAGCAGGAAAATCTGGTGGATATAAGAGTTATGATAAGATGAAGTCGGTGGATGGAATCCAGGTTCTGCGTCAGATGATTTTAAATTTCAAGAGAGCAGGCGTGGATGAGATCGTGCTGATCACAGGATACCAGGCGGAGCAGGTGGAGAAGAAACTGGCGAAGCTTGGTGCAGTATTCCTTCGCAGTGAAGATTATGAGAAGGAAGAGATGATCACGTCAGCAGTTCGAGGGATGAACTACCTGAAACCGCGCTGTGAGAAATTCTTCTTCTGTCCGGCAGGAGTTTCTCTTTTCACAGAAGATACCGTACGTGTGTTGATGCAAAAAGCGAAAGAAAATGAAAACGATCATGAGAAAGTCTATGTACCTGTCTGGGAAGAACGAAAAGGACATCCGATCCTGATGGATCGCAATATGATCGATCTGTTTGCTTCTTATGAAGGTGAAGGTGGACTTAAAGGCGCCATGGATGTGCTGAATGTAGAACGCATTTTCGTTCCGGTGGAAGACAACGGTGTAGCGATTTACTCCGGACAGGGAGAACCTTTCCGTGAGATTTTCAAAGAGAAGGAAAAGGAGAGAAGAATCCGTCCGAGAGTGAAGCTTCAGTTGGAGAAGAATGAGAACTTCTTCGGTCCGGGAATTGTATTTCTTCTGCGTCAGATCGATACACTTGGCTCGGTAAGAGACGCCTGTGCAAAGACAGGAATGTCTTACAGCAAGGGCTGGAGCCTGATCAGAAGTGCAGAGAAAGAACTCGGATATACCGTTGTAGAGCGAAGTCCGGGAGGCAAGCATGGCGGTGTAGCCAATGTAAGCGAAGCAGGGAAAGACATACTCAGAAAATATGAACTGCTGGAAAAAGATGTGGCGAAATATGCAGAGAAGAGATATAAGGATATCTTTGAATCATAATTCAGTTAATGAAAAAAAGTTGTGTAAATCACAACTTTTTTTAGAAAAGCGATTGTTAAAATAAAACAAATCGGTTATAATGATAACATCATTTAGAAAGAAAAGACAGGAACAATCTTATGAACAAGGCGCCTGTCAGGAGGAGGTAGGATGAAAAAGAGAATTTTAGCAGCAATGATGGCAGCCGTAATGGTGTTTTCTATGGCTGGATGTGGATCCAAAGCCGACGAAAAGACAGACGACACAGCAAAAACAGAAGCAACTGACAACAAAGGCAGTGATGAAGAAGAAACAGAGATCCAGGTATTTATTGCAGCCAGCTTAAAGAATGTAATGGATGAGCTCGCAGCACAGTATAACGAAGAGCATCCGAACGTAAAGATCACATACAATGCAGACAGTTCAGGTACACTTCTGACACAGATTGAAGAAGGATATGAGTGTGATATCTTCTTCTCAGCAGCACAGAAGCAGATGGACCAGCTTGAGTCCGATGGTCTTGTAGTAGACGGAACAAGAGCGAATGTTGTAAACAACCAGGTAGTAGTTGTGACAAGAAAAGACAGCGGAACAAAGGTAACAGGACTTGATAACTTAAGCGAAGCAGAAAGCTTTGCACTTGCCGGTGGAAGCGTACCGGTAGGTAAGTATACAAGAACCGCACTTATGAATATGGGTGTTCTTCCGAAGGTGGATGATCCTTCAGCAATCACAACAGAAGAAGTATCAGAAGCACTTGGCGGACTTGAGATCAGCGAGCAGGACAACGTAAGCAAGGTTCTTTCCGCAGTAGTGGAAGGATCTTGTGAAGTTGGAACAACTTACTACTCTGATACATATGGATTCGAGGACGAACTCGATATTCTTCAGACAGTAGGGTATGATCTGACAGGAAATGTAATCTATCCGATCGCACGTGTAGTAAATGATGAGGCTGATGATGCACAGAACGCAGCAGCAGATGATTTCATCAAGTTTGTTCTGTCAGACAATGCAAAGAAAGTATTTGAGTCTTATTACTTCGATACAAATGTAGAATAAAGATAGTGTGATAGTAACGGATGTGTTACTATAGAAGCAGAGGGTTACTGTTCACTCCCGTGTCAATCACTTTGCTGATTGACACGGAGGATGCGTGTTTTGACTTGAATGCATCTCGCCCCATCGCCAAAGGCGATTTAAAATGGCGAGATGCGTTGCTGGTCGCACATCGTGTGAACAGTAACAGCAGAGGCTGCCAGAAATGAAAAGTTTCGGACAGCCTTTTTCTTATAGTTGTAAAGGAGAGTGAATGATAGAATGGATGAAATGATGGAAATCCTGAAGAATCTGGACTGGAGCCCATTATTTATTTCAATAAAAACAGGAATCGTAGCTACGATATTTTCCTTTTTTCTTGGAATCTATGCGGCACGCAAGGTTGTGAAGACAACTCCGGGGAAAAAGGCTATTATAGATGGAATATTGACCTTGCCAATGGTACTTCCGCCGACAGTGGCCGGCTTCTTTCTGTTATTGATCTTCAGCAGGAGAAGACCGTTTGGAATCTTTTTATTTGAAAATTTTGGAATCAGAGTAGTACAGACATGGCTTGGATGTATCATTGCTGCCACAGTAATTTCATTTCCGCTGATGTACAGAAATGCCCGTGCTGCTATGGAACAGATCGATGTGAATCTGATCTATGCAGGAAGGACACTCGGCATGTCAGATACAGAAATCTTCTGGAAAGTAGTGATCCCGACCGCAGGACCTGGAATCGCATCCGGAACGATTCTTACATTTGCCAGAGCACTCGGAGAATATGGAGCGACATCTATGCTTGCCGGAAATATTCCGGGAAAGACAGGAACAATCTCGCAGAAGATCGCAATGGTCATTCAGGACGGAGACTATATGACAGCGGGCGTGTGGGTTGCGATTGTCATGGTGATCGCATTCCTGGTGATCTTCCTGATGAATCTGATCTCGGGCAAGAAAATGAAGAATATCAAGAGGTGGTAAGAGATGGCGATAGAAGTAAAGATTCAGAGAAAACTGAATACATTTGAGCTGAACATAGATTTTAAAAGTGATTCTAAACGAATCGGAATCCTCGGCGCATCCGGATGTGGAAAGAGCATGACATTAAAGAGTATTGCAGGGATTGAGCCGCCGGAGAGCGGATTGATCAAGATTGAAGGAAAAACAGTTTATGATAGCGAAAATAAAGTGAATTTAAAACCACAGAAGCGTAATATTGGCTATCTGTTTCAGAATTATGCACTTTTCCCTACAATGACGGTGGAAAAGAATATCGCCGCCGGATTAAAAGGGAAAAAGCATGAGAATGCAAAGCGTGTGCGTGAGATGATTGAGAAATTTCAGCTGATAGGACTGGAAAAACGATTCCCGGCAGAGCTTTCCGGAGGCCAGCAGCAGAGGGTAGCCCTTGCGAGAATCATGGCTTATAAACCGGATGTGATTCTCTTAGATGAACCATTTTCAGCACTTGATATGTATCTGAAGGACCGTCTGCAGCAGGAATTACAAGAGCTTTTCGAAGATTATGAGGGTACTGTGATCATGGTGTCTCACAGCAGAGATGAAGTGTACCGGTTCAGTGAAGAACTGCTGATCATCGACCAGGGGCAGATTGTGGCAGCAGGGAAGACGAAAGAATTGTTCCAGAATCCGCAGAGAAAAGAAGCGGCACGGCTGACTGGATGCAAGAATTTCACAAGAGCAGTTTATGTGGATGAGCATACCGCAGAATTGACAGACTGGGGGATTACGTTGCGTACAGAGCAAAGAAATATCCCAGAAAATATCAACTATATCGGTTATCGTGCGCATGATTTTGTTCCGGTCTGGGGAGAAGGTGGAAAGAATCAGATTCTATTTCTATTAGAGAGTAAGGCAGCACTCCCTTTCGAAGATAATTATTATCTGAAACCTGCAAATGAAGAGGCAGATCCGCCTGTGATCTCCTGGTTTGTGCAGAGAGAGAACCAGGAGAAGATCCGGGAAAAAGGAATGCCGGATGCGCTGGAGCTGGTGGAGGAAGAAGTGCTGTTCCTGGAATAGCATCTTCCCATATAGATGATTTTTGAGTGAACCGTTACGTTTTGAAAGAAATGTGAAAACTCCTTTTCAGGATATTTACATCAGGAAAAAACTAGTATATAATAAGCACGTTTTTCAAAAACACATCCCGTCCGTTGGTTACGAAACAATTCTTGTGAACAGTAATCAACGGACGGGATGTGTTATGTATGTAGTCACTGATAAATACGGAAAAGGAGGAGCAAAATGAAATCAGTACAGAATGATATGACTGTTGGAAGCCCAATGAAGATGATCTTAAGTTTTACATTTCCCATCTTTCTTGGAAATGTTTTCCAGCAGTTTTATAATATGGCAGATGCTGTGATCGTAGGTAAGTTCGTTGGAACGAAAGCGCTTGCAGCAGTTGGAAGCACAGGAACAATCATGTTTCTGATCTATGGATTTGTAGTTGGAATGACAGCCGGATTTACTGTTCTCACAGCACAGAAGTTTGGCGCAGGAGATATGCAGGGGATGCGGCGCACCGTTGCGGGGGCAGGAATCCTCTCATTCTTGATCGGACTGTTTCTTACGGTTACCTTTATGTTATTTATGAAACCACTTTTGCATCTGATGAATACTCCGTCTGATATCTTTGCAGATGCATATAAGTATATTATGATCGTCAGCGGAGGAATCCTGGCGCAGATGCTTTATAACTTGTTATCCAGTATTTTAAGAGCATTAGGAAACAGTAAGATTCCATTGTATTTCCTGATCATCAGTGCGTTGCTGAATATCGTGTTGGATCTGGTTTTAATCATTGTATTTCAGATGGGCGCACCGGGTGCGGCAATCGCGACGGTAGTAGCACAGGGCATATCAGGTGTACTCTGTCTTATTTATATTATGTGGAAGATTCCGCTTCTTCATCTGAAAAAGGAAGACTGGCATGTTGGCGGACAGATTTATGCGATCCAGTTAAAGATCGGACTTCCGATGGCATTGCAATATTCTATCACGGCAATTGGAACTATGATGGTTCAGTCTGCCCTGAATATTTTGGGATCTACACTTGTGGCGGCATTTACTGCGGCAAGTAAGATTGAGCAGGTTGTGACACAGGCATATGTAGCGATGGGAACAACAATGGCAACTTACGGAGCACAGAATATTGGAGCCGGAAATGTACCAAGAATCCGTCAGGGATTCAAGGCGTGTACGATTCTTGGTATCGGTTACTCTCTTGTAGCAGCAACATTTATCATGACAGTAGGAAAATACATGACCTATCTGTTTGTCTCAGAGGATGTGGATATTATCATGAGTTCTGTGGATATCTATCTGAAATGTATCGGATTTTTCTTTATTCCACTTGCAATCGTGAATATCTACAGAAATGGAATCCAGGGACTCGGATACGGACTGCTGCCGATGATGGCCGGTGTTGCTGAACTGATCGGAAGAGGTGTGGTAGCATTGATTGCAGCGAAGGAAAGAAGTTATCTTGGAGTATGTCTGGCAAGCCCGGCAGCATGGGTGCTGGCAGGAGGCCTCCTGATCGCGATGTATTATTATATTATGAATGTTCATATGAAGAAGATGTTTGGGGATTATAATCAGAAGGTCTGATTATTTACAATGTGCATTGCATCGCGGCTCGCATTCAACCATTTGGATTTCTCAGTTTCAAAGCGTTCGAAAAGCCAGGCAATGGCTTCATCCATTCCCTCATCGGAGAGCGGAAATGTCTTTTGTTCTTTCTCTTCTTCCGGTGTATCTTCAAAGCACCACGGTTCTGGATAAATGAATACGGTGAAGGTTGTGCTGCTTTTTCCGTCATCTCCGCGAAAGAAATAGCGCATTCCGTGATGTGTACCTGAAAATGGTTCTTTCTTAAGTCCCCCGTAAGGAATCAGTTTTTTATCAATCATAGTAATACAATGTCCTTTCGAAAAAAGTAATTTGTTTTGTTATTGCGTTTTTGAAAAAAGGAAGCCAGAAGTCTGGCTTCCTTTTTATTATAGTGGAATGCGTTTTCTTCTGCAAGAAATGATTTATTCCATAGCTTTTTTGGCAAATTCAGTTGTGACAAGTTTTTCATAAGGAGCGCGTGAATCCAGTTCTCCGGCACTTTCCAGAATATCCTGAAGCAGCTCGAAACTCTCTTTTTCAAATATAAGATCTGCTTTCCAGGTGTCCTGTGTATAATAACGGTTTACAATCGCTGTGATGGTTTTAAGATCTGTTTCAGGAAATTGAGGGGCAATCACGGAAGCAATCTCCTCTGGCGTGTGAAGCTGAACAAAATCCATACCTTTTTGAAGCGCATTTGTAAAGGATTGGATAATCTCAGGATGTTTGTCGAGATAGCTCTTCTTTGCGCTGTAGGCAGTGTAAGGAACATAGCCGCTGTCAGTACCAAGTGAGGCTACAACATATCCTTTTCCTTCCATTTCCAAAGCGGTTGCACTTGGCTCGAATTCAACAGTAAAGTCTCCACTTCCCTCTGAAAAGGCGGCAGCAGTGGAACCAAAATCAATTCCCTGGTTGATGTTGAGGTCTGTTTGTGGATCAATTCCATTTTTCTTTAAAATATATTCAAATACCATTTCCGGCATACCACCTGTCGCCTCAATTACAATGTAAATATTCATCCGATAGCTGTTTTGCGGTGGTTTCTGCTGAGATATCTGACGTATCTGGCAGATAGTCTTTGACAAGCACCGTAATTTCTTCTTTTGATTTTACGATTCTGTACGGTTTCAGCGAGTTCTCTGTGGGTTCCAGAATCCCAAGACTTTTCGCCAGTTCAATATAGGGCAGAATACTCTGTTTTGTCTTTTTGAATCCAAGATCTGTGATGTGCTCAGACAGATACTTGGCAGATGTGTAGCCACGCTCATCCTCAGCGATCAGCTTCATTACGATAGCAATTATCGTATTTTCTCTGCAGTTCATTTCATCGGCAGGACTGTATTGAATCAAATTGGATAGTCCATACTTTAAAGTAATTTCCGGCATTCCGTCCTCGTCCACCACAATTTTTTCTATGAGAAGTTCAATATCTCTACGGTCAAGCGTTCCCCCGTCAATGATCTTATCTATTACGTCAAGAGCATTCCGTAATTTATCTTTTACATCCGGTGTTTCGATTGCTGTTTCATCCAGTTCCTTCAACTGCATTTCCAGACCATGAATTTGAGCCAGTAAATCTTTTTGCATGGAATCGTAAGTCTCACTAATTAAATCTTCATTTCCATTGGAGACCGCCAGATCTTTTACTTTTTGTGTAAGTAAAACTTTCAGTTGATTCTTCCGGTCACCGATTTTTCTATGCAGTTCCTGTCGTTTTTCCTCTACCGTTTTCTTTTCTGCTTCAAAATCTTTCAAATCGTAGGTTGAAATAATCTCACAGAGAGCATTTCTGCATAGTTTGATATAAGTCAGGACATCCTCCATCAAATTTTCTTCTTCGATCAGATGAGCCTTGGAGCAATAACGCCTGCCTTTGGTATTATATGTCGTACAGATATAATATTTCCGTTCCCTGCTGGATGTCTGACGCTTGATCGGTGTGAGACGGCTGCCACAGTCCTTACAATACAGACAGCTTCCAAAGGAATTGGGAATCTCCGAACCAAGCCATTGTCCACGGCTTCCACGATAATTCGTGCGGTTACGTTTTTCTTTTAATTCCTGCACCAGTGAAAAGGTAGCCTTGTCAATAATTGCCGGGTGATGATTCTCGAAAATACATTGTTCTTCCTTTGGGACACGCTTGTCCTTTCCATGAACAGTATTCCTTGTGCGCTTTTTCAGCCGAAACGTTCCAATATAAAAATCATTATCCAGGATTTCTTTTATCATGGCATCCGACCATTTGGAAGCAACCTGCCTTTTGGATAATCTTCCTTCTTCGATTTCACGTTCCCGCTGTATCATAGAAGGAGTCGGTGCGTTGTTATCTGTCAGATAAGTGGCGATTTTTCGATAACCAGAACCGGAAAGGTATAAATCGTAAATTTTTCTGATATATTCCGCTTCTTTTGGCACAATCTCCAAAATCATTTTATCTTCTGCATTGCGACGGTACCCAAACGGTGGTCTGGTGATTAAAGTTCCTTCTTTTTGTCTGGCTCCGATGGCACGTTTGATTTTTTTACTGGTATCTTTCACATATCGTTCATTAAACCAGGTTTTAATACCGATGGTGTCATCACTGGAATCCATAGAATCATAGTTATCATCAATGACGATCAGGTGCTTACCACGTTCCTGAAACTCATCCAAAAGCAGAAGCACCTTTGCATTATGTCTGCCAAGGCGAGAGAAGTCTTTGACGTATACCGTATCAATCTCTTGATCCAGATCTGCCATCATCTGCTGGAATCCCGGTCTGTCAAAGATATAACCGGAAATCCCATCATCCTCATACCAACGGTCAATAACAACACCGTGGTCATCCGCATATTGACTGATGATCAGCTTCTGATTTTCTATGGAAACGTAATTTTTCTTATCATCGTCTCGGGAGAGACGGACGTATCCTGCATTCATAGGTGCTCCTTTCCTAAATGTAAATATAATTATTAGGCATAATGTAATTATATTACATATCAAAGATGAGAAAATGTATATAGAAAAATCATAAAAAAGGTTGGTTGATATAACAATGTTTGATTGTGTAAAACCTTATAATTTGATATGATAGAATCAAGAAAATTTATGAAATTGTACTAGAGGTGACAATCTGTAAATGTGAAAAGACGACAAAGTGGAGATGTTAGAAATATTCGATTTAGTACAGGAAAATAATAAGATTTTACTAGATGAACAAATCGGAAATGGAGGGATAAAATATGGGAGCCTTAGAAGCAGTTTTTAATTCAACAAAATTTGATTTGAATGATGAGGTCCTGATGAGATTTGACGATTATTTTGATAAAAGAGATAGGGCTTATAATAGTTTTTCGTTAGATGATGAAGAAGATATTATTTTCTTACGAAATTTTGTGGCACAAATTAAGTCAATTGATTCAGAAAGTGCTGTTTATGTAGCTGTTTATGGCTATGAAATCACAAATAGTAAAGGTGAAAAATCAACATACGCTGATACTCTTTGGATTGACACAATTCTTCCTGTTTCTAAAATTGAGGAAATTATCGAAAAATGTGGGATTGATGAACCTAGTGATATTTCTGTTGTTGAAAATAGTAGTGAAAACGGCAATGGACATATTTGGCTTATAACACAAGGAGAAGATAAGCCACAAATCACAGAAATAACTGACCATGAGAAGATCAATCGAATGACAATGATATATTGGGATTAACAAACTGCGAAATTCAATAGATTTAGTGTTTGTACATATTTCAGTTAAATTATCAACAGTAAAATGTGAAAATTACAGGAGGTATTTAGCTTGAGTGATTATACGGATAATCCAATAGCAAGAGCATGGAAAAAACGATATCAAAATTTTTCGCCGGATATACAATATAAACTAGATGCGTTATATAATGCGTCATCAAAAGAGTATCAATTTAATGTAATAAAAAAATCTAGAAAACATCCAAGCAAAGGAGATGTGTTTATAATAAATCCAACGGAAGATTTATTCCTATATGGTGTTGTGTTAAACTCAAACATAAATAATATTTGTGGGAATGATTTATATGTAATCATTATTCTGAAAAATCGAGTGGAAAGTAATCAAAAGGCAGAAATTAAATTGATAACCAATAACATACTTGTCGGACCTTGTATTGTTGGAAAAGAATATTGGACAAGGGGATTTTTTGGACGAACAGATATAACTATCAAAGATATACCACAATTTAATTACGGATTTTATTATATTGGAAAATCTAAGTATGTTGACGAATTTGGAAATGAAATTTTTGAAAAACCTGATATGGTAGAATCGTTTGGAGTAGCTACAATAACAGGAATCGCATATAAAGTGAGGAAGGAATTAATAATTCATTCAGATTTGGTCAAAAAATAGTTAAAGAAAAGAAGCTAAAATTCTTTGGAGGTATAAAAATACTATGTTTAGAGAATACAATTTTTTTTGGACTACAATGGAACTGTGTGATTGGGATCAGGAAGGCGATGATGACAAGGTATTAAAGCCGGTTATTGAATATCTCTCGAATCAGGAGGATTATATTATTTTTGAATTTGACGATTTAATGTCGGAACTTTTATATCATTTAGATACAGAAAAACTAGCAGAACAGTGTAGAAAAGTTGATCCATTGATGAGTGATGATTCATTCTTATATTCCAGATGTGTTGCTTTGATAAACGGACCAGATTACTATAAAAAAGTCAAGCAAGGGAACAAAAAAAGTGTGTGGGATATGGAATTTGAATCATTGCTTTATGTTCCAGAAAAAGCGTGGGCTTTAAAGCATCAAAGTTCTGCGGAAGAGTATCCGCATATTTCTTCGTTGAGTTATGAAACCGGTAGTAATAAAAAGGCAGATAATAAATGATATGGAAACAATTTCAATTACATATAGAGGTTTAGTACATAAATTAACAGAATACGAAAAACTAGCTGATACAATAGAAACGATATATGCTATGTGTGATCAAAAAATTACTCATTGGGCAGATAGTATAACAGGTAAAAATGGCGGTAAAGTGAAAAAGTATAAAAGGGGTAAAATATTATATAATAGTCTCAAAAATAACGAATTAGAAAGAGTGAGTTTTTTCTCTTTACCGGAAAATTTTGTAACAGCAGCATTTGACTATACTATATATATTTCCATAAATTACAAGGATAAGTATATAACAGCGGTATTTGAGAAAAACATATTAAAGGATAAAAAAGTTGAAGCGATAAAAAATATGTTATCAAGTTATATGGAATTGCCATATACAGAAGAAATATACACGATGGATAAAGAAGAAACACCATTACTGTATGCTGCAAGAATAAATCCGAAAAGTAGCTTTAAAACGTTAAAAATATTATCTAGTAAAAATGGTGGTGTACAAGAAAGGGAATTTTAATGAAAAAAAGAATGCCCTCTATACTGTTGCTGGTCGGAGTTTGTTTATCTATAACTGCTTGTTCTCCAATCACCCCCTTTTTACATATTAGTGAATGGTGCATGAAATTTTGAATATAGCAGATACTCCAACGGTTATTGATCAAGATACCGGATTCTCGACAGGAGCGGTTAATTATTACAGGCGACCTTGTATGAGTACATTGTTGTGCGACATTACCTATGATAGATTAAAAACAAGTTTGAGGGTTAGTTTTGCAGATAAGGAGTTACCAGAAGATCAAATTAAAACCCAATTTGAAGAAACATGTCAATGGCTAAAAGACAACACAGAAAAATGAAAAAAATTAATTGAAATATATCGTTGTATATGAGGTGAGTGTTATGGTGGAATTGACGGTAGAACTAAACGCAAAACTTCAACCAATACACAGAGGAGAAATGTTTGAAGAACCATTGGAGAATGTTTTGATTCAGGCTAATGTGGGTGAAGTTTTAGGTGGTGGAACGTTTATGTCAGCTACAGGGGAGATTGAGAAATGTGATATCACTCTGGATGTAAAAGATGACTGGATAGCAAAGGTTTTTGCATATCTTCAAAGGATTAAGATTATTCCAAAAGGAAGTAAAATCATTTGTAAGCAAGAAATAACTCCCATCGGCCAGGCTGAGGGGATGGCAATTTATTTAAATGGGACTGATTTACCTGCAGAAGTTTATCGGACAAATGATATTAATGAACTAATCTCAAAGTTGCAGGATGCTCTTGGAGACAAATGCTTTATGTTCAGTTGGTGGGAAGGTGGAACTGAGACTGCTTTGTATTTCTACGGAGAGAGTTATTTGAAATTGTACGAGTCTGTTAAACATATCTTGGAGATTCATCCTCTATGTAAGCTATCGCATGTAAAACAGATTGCATAATTCTACAGTATATGTTTTGAAATATAAAAAATCCGGTTTGTATGAAATGTGACAGTGTGAAATCACATAATATCATCCCAGTGATTTTTCACCAGTGCTTTAATCCCCTCATGAATATCAGTGTCTGGATTTCCATCCTGAAATGTGACAACCCGGAAGCCGATACCAACATATTTCCTGCGTTCAGCTTCAAATTCTTCCTGTGAGGAGAAGTCACTGCGCCAGAGATAATACGTTGGTTTACGCAAGGCTATCACAACCTTTCTGTTAAATTTTCTATCATTATCATATAAAAAGTGGACCGTTTTCGTGTCTGTCCACTTTAAAATAATTTTATCATTCACGGTCTGAATGGCTTAACTGACCTCTTTTTGCAAGTTCCGGTATTTCTGGTGGAATATGTTTACGTCCGGTTATGCTGGCGGTTTCTCCACGTTTCAGATCTGGATATTTTATTTCCCGTACATGAATTTTAATACTATTGGTGATTGCATCATCCTTATCTGCTATTATTTGAAATTGTTAAAAGTATCCAAGACAGAAATCAAAGCGTTTATACGTGAATTTGAAAAGATTAGAAAGGAATATGAGAACTCTGTAAATTCTGGAGTTTCATCAATCACTATTCTTCCTGATTTAACTTCTCGTATGACAATATTGAAAAATTCTTTTTAGGCGGTTGCATATTTTTTGTGTTTATAGTATATTATTAATAGCAATTGGGGTATGTGTTTGTGGACGCATACTTGGAGGAGTCGGAGAAATCGGGCTCCTCTTTTAGTATACGAAAAATTATTAAGTAGTGTTTGCTGAATAAAAGATAATTCGCTTAAAGCTATTGATTTTGCTGTTGATCAACTAACTGATCTGATGACTGCAGAACCATCAAAAAGAAAAGAGATTATAAAAGATAAGCAGTTTTTAAGCTCACAGAAATTAGGAGCAAATGAAGCAGATATTGAAAAAATCAAGATTCAATTTATGGCAATAGTACGTGATATTAAATCTGGTATGCAGAAAAAAGAACCAACAAAAGCGGTTGCTACAGCCGAAGCCGTACAGATGATCCGGAATGCATTGCCTGATAAGCCGGCTTCTGATATTACAAGTACTGACGTAGCAAATGCAGTAGCTTTTTATATGGGACAGGCAACAAATCTGAATGATGAGGGACTTGCAATGGTGCAGAATTTGGCAAAATATATCTGTGACAATAGTGTATCTGAGAAAAATTCAGAGAATAGCTGACGTAAGTATGGATATACCTTTCTTCAAATGTGGCATCGTCTGAATAACCGCATTGTCATGCTAATATTCAGACGCAGTTTTGTTCTTTCAGGCAACTCCTTTACGGAGTACCTTTCAGCACAGAATGCCGGGAATTTAGGATAATCACAAGGATATAGAATTTTTTCCCGGCAGCCACAATTTCATAAAGGTATAACACACTAGACTTTCCTGACGGAAAATCGTGTGCCAACAGGGATGCTACTCGCCCCTATTGGATTACCCAGAGTGTAATAATTAAATATTATTAATAATTTACTTTAATAGAAAGGAGCATATGATGCAAAAATCCGATATTTTTTTACAGACATATTTAAATCTTGAAAAAGAAGTAATTGAAGTATCTAAATACATATTTTTTACAGATGAAGTACTGGTGAACAGTAATGGTAGCATAAAGGCTCAATCATGTAAGACACAGCTTGAAACATTTTCCCCTCATATTGCAGATCTGTTAGTACGTTGTTGTGTACAAATAGAAGCCATATCAAAGGAATTATATTTTGATAATGGTGGAAGCAAAGCAAGAGGCGACAGTACTATCCATTTTGATGAAGATTGCCTAAAATTAATTGATATTAAGTGGCAGACACATAATAAAATTGTAATGGTTGTAGCACCATATTTTAACCTAACCAAAGACGAAAATCGTATCCTGAAACCTTTAAAAGAAGCACATAAAAGACAGGGAACTTATTGGGAAAAAGCTTATCAAGCAGTAAAACATGATAGGTACTCTTCTTTACAAAAAGGAAATGTGAAGGCTTTGCTCCAAGCTTTGGCTGCTTTATTTTTATTAAATTTGTATTATCATAACGAGTCATGGATTAGCAAATATAATGATATTCCAAAAATTGATTATAGTATGGGATCTAAGATATTTACAGTAAAAGCGCCTGAAGCAGATCAACTGTGGTACAAAAATATTCCCAATATTAGTGAGAGTCCATATGTGGTTACATATCAAGAAGAAGATTTTAAGCAAATTGAGAAAATGCAAAACGATGAAGAAAAAGCGATAAATGATTATTGGCAAGCACAGCCAGAAGTGCATGAAGACGCTTTTAAAGATCAATTGCACAAAGCTCTTGAAAAAAGTCCTCACACAAAAGTTATCTATATTTGGGAATTAGCAAAATATCGTTTAAATAAAAAAATCCCTAATTCATTAAGCTTCGAGGAGAAAAAAGAACTGTTAATTAATAGCGAGGAGTGGAATGGATGGATACATCAAAATAATAACCATCTTTCAGCAGATGAACTCACAGAAGCCAATATACAAGATGAAATAAATGTTGTTGGCACTTGTTGGGGGATGGAAATAATGAAAAAACTACAGAAATTGGAATGGCTTCCAATTGCTTTGAATAGAGAAATATGCAAAATATATATTCCATCATAAATACATTTCGATACAAATATACAATTTTATTTACATTATTAAAGGAGATGAATATATCATAATGGTGGAATATGGCTATACGAAAAAAGACTGGGCATTGTTCAGAGAAAAAATTGCCGATTGGCAAGAAGCCTATATGGATAAGTTGAATAAAGAATATATTGATTTATTAAATGGCGATGGAAGACCTTCTGAAAAATTCTGGGCTTTGGAAGAGCGAATACGGAATGATAAAAAAGATACAGGTGTACAGTTAAGAATGAGCCGTTCCAACTGTATCTACAATATTGTCTCATTGTTGAATGAAGGTGCGATTACTATGGAAGATCTGGAAGAATTTAGTGATGAGTTGAAAGAAAGAGTACATTTTATTGCAAAATAAAAAGCCCTATCCATTTGGAACAGAGCATTTATAGATGAAAGAGATTATTTGGCAGGCGTCGCGGCTCCTGCATCTCTTTTAACCCATAGGGTGCGTGGTTGCAACGAAATTTACCACCTCAAATAATCTCTTTACTATCTTATACATATTATAACCCAATTATGCTTTTTTGTAAATAACATCCTTGTTACGTAAGTAGTTATTCAGTCTCTTTTCAGTTATTTTCCAACTGGTAATCACAGAATTTTTATAATCCTTATTATCATCAGAAGTTATGATTTTCAATACCAGAAGAGAGCGTTCCTCGCCATTAAGGATCTTTTTAACAACCAAACCAGTATTTGGACGCTTGTCCCTGAAAATATAATCCGGGTCATCTAATATGTCTCTTACGTAATGCATCGTATCTATGTATGCTTCTGGATGCCTTTTACGAATATGCATCATTTGTTCTTCTGTAATAATCACTTCATCAGCTATGTGGTTACTGGAAATACAATCATAAATATCCCAGTTCAGAGTTCCAAGGCTGTGAATTACAATATTTCTCTCTTTAACGATAACGCCATCTCCTATACGAACCTGATTATACTTCATAATGGTTCTCCTTTCTGCCAATAACTTTTCTTGGTTTGTGATTGTGCCCTTTTGCACAACCAGTCTACGTTATTATCATAACACAGGTGCGTTACTATGTACAAGTAGAAACTAGATTCTTCGCACTATTCAATCCCTCCACCCAATTACACAAAATTACAATCGTTTCATAATTTACATTGATATATGAACGCCACCTTTTCTACCACCAAGAACATCTTTCCCCTTTAAATCAGTCCACTTAAAATCTTTCATCTCTTCTCTGGCAACAAGAAAATTACCGGCGCGCTGAGTCAGTTGGGCAAAGTTGACGACAGAATCGTTAGCACCTTCGTTATATGTGTAGATGGATGCTTCTGATCCCATGAATCCAATATCAGCTTCACCGGAGATGACAGCAGTCATTGTCTTGTCGGCTCCAAAACCAGTTACGAGAGTGAGTTCAATTCCCTCATCTTCAAAATATCCATTTTCAATGGCAACATACATAGGGGCATAGAAGATAGAATGGGCTACCTCGTTCAATGTCACAGAGACAGGAGCAGAGCTGGTATCTGATTTGGTTGTGTTGGAGCCGGTTTCTGTTGTGTCGATTTTGGAATTTGCATCATTATCTTTGGAAGAATCAGAACCGCAGGCTGATAACAGTCCAACAGTCAGAGCAGAAGCGAGTATTATGGAAATCAATTTCTTTTTCATAAATCCTCCAGAGTGATATAAGATTCTCGTTTAAAATATGCAAGAAAAGAGAATATGTGTCAAATTCTACTCCAAAGGGGTGTTCATTTTGGAAAATATCCTTTATGCTTAGTGTAAACAGAAAGTAGGTGAAATGTATGGATCTTGTTAAAATTGGAAAATATATTGCAGGGAAACGGAAAGCCCTGGGAATGACGCAGAAACAGCTTGCAGAAAAATTAAATATGAGTGACAAATCAGTATCAAAATGGGAACGAGGCATTTGCTTACCTGATGTGTCGGTTTATATGGAACTATGTGAGATATTGGGAATCAGCATAAATGAATTTCTTGCAGGGGAGGATATTGACGCAGAAAATGTAGAAAAAAAGTCAGAAGACAACATTATACAAGTTACGAAAGACAGTAAAAAGAAACAGAAAAATTTAAAGAGCATTTTAGCAGTGGTAACGACATTTGCAGTGATCATGGTTCTGGTTTTAGGAGCAGTTTTCGTTCATAAGGTGATGCAGCCGAAGAATTATATTACAGCAGTTGACCGGACAAGTGCAGAAATGAAAACCGCAGAATTATTGTCGGGAACAGATGGGGCATATCTTTTTAATTTTTATGTGAAAGAAGAGTATAAGACATTGACAATTTATTTGTCGGAGTATCAGGCGGGAGAATTGATTAATAAAAGTAAAGTGGCAGATTTGGACTATGATGGGCTCGAATCGGCTAAAAGAGGTGTGATTGCTGTGATACCGGATTTTGAATTGTTTCGAGTGAAATTGATCATAGCAGACGATTATTCCAAATGTTCTACAGATTTTCCGATTCTGGAAAATGTCGAAAACAGAGAATATTATGGAAGAAGTGCGACACAAGTGGAAGGTGAAGTTCCGATTCAGCGGGATACAGAACAGGGTCTGATGGCATTGATTTACGGAGAAGATGGATTGGAAGCAATTCCGGTAAAAGAAATGGAGCAGGGAAATTTTAGGGAGAAGAATGATTATGTCTATTATCTATCCTTCCGGTTTGAAAAATAATTACGTAAATGAAAATATGAGAGGTAAGATGAGATGAAAACAAGAGAAGAAGCTGCTGCCTATGGATTAACTTTCCCGGACAGCTATGAAGACAGGCCTTTTAAAGACCAACGGTGGCAGGTGATACGTGTAAAGCCTGGGAAAAAGATATTTTTGTGGATTTACGAAAAAGACGAATTGATCCATTTGAATGTAAAGACGGATTCAAGATGGAGAGATTTCTGGCGTGCAGCGTATCCATCGGTAATTCCTGGATATCATCAGAATAAAGAGCATTGGAACACAATTATTCTGGATGGATCTGTTCCGGACAAGGATATTGAACGGATGATCGGTGAGAGCTATGATCTTGTAACAGACAGTCCTACAAAAAGAATTTATGAAGCTGTGAAACGGATTCCGAAGGGGCATGTGGCAACTTATAGACAGGTTGCGAAGATGGCAGGAAATGAAAAGATGTCAAGAGCAGTTGGAAATGCGCTTCATAAGAATCCAGATCCAGATCACATTCCATGTTTCCGTGTTGTGAATGCGAAAGGCGAGCTTGCCGGAGCATTTGCATTTGGCGGAGCAGATGTACAGGCAGAGCTTTTGAGAGAAGACAGTGTGGAAGTAGTAGATGGAAAGGTTGATCTAACAAAGTATCAGATGGAAGAGTAAGATAGTACTGTTTCTTTTGGGAAAGATAGTGTATAATACTTACGAGTGATTGCTGTTCGCAAAGTACTGCGAACAGCATCTTTGTATAGTGCAAAGAGCAGGAAAGAATACATTATTATGGTTTCGCTTTTGAAGGCAAAAAAGTCTTGATCGGATAAGAAATGGAGAAATGAATGAAAATTAAGAAAGTGGCAGTCCTCGGTGCCGGAGCAGTAGGCTCTTATGTGATCTGGGGATTATCGAGCAGAAATGACATAGAGCTTGGAGTGATCGCAGAAGGAGAACGAGCAGAGAGACTGAAACAGAATGGATGCACAATTAACGGAAAAATATACCATCCCGAAGTATGGAACCCCGGAGAAACAGACGCTGTCGATTTACTGATTGTTGCATTGAAGTATGGCTCACTTTCGGCGGCATTGGAAAGTATTCAGAAAGTAACCTCGGAGAATACGATAATTATGAGTCTGATGAACGGGGTAGACAGTGAAGAGATTATTGCAGAAAAAGTAGGAGTGGAGCATCTTCTTCCGGCAGTGATCAAGGTCGCTTCACATAAGGAAGAAGATGGCTATCATTTTGATCCTGAGACAACAATCGGAATTATTTTGGGCGAACTTACTGCACCTTACGATAGTGATCGCATCAGGGAAATTGAAGAACTGTTCAAGGATACCGGAATCCATTTCCGGGTGACAGAGTATGCAAGAGAAGAGATGTGGAGCAAGTTTCGGCTGAATGTCTGTAACAATCTGCCACAGGCAATTCTCGGCGCGGGAGTTGGATGTTACCGTGACAGTGTGCATATGAAGGCAATCAGTGATGGACTGAAAGGAGAACTGGAAGCAATTGCGCAGGCGAAAGGAATCGATCTGAGTAAGACTGAGGCGTCTTCCGGGCGTGGAAGTGCAGTACCACCATCTGCGCGTTATTCTACTTTGCAGGATTTGGATGCAGGAAGACACACAGAGATTGATATGTTTTCAGGTGCACTGATCCGTATGGGAAAGGAACTTGGAATTCCGACACCGTATAATGAGTATACATATCATATGATTAAAGCACTAGAAGAGAAAAATGACGGACGGTTTAATTATACAGGAGATGAAGAACCGACCTGGTCAAAATAATAGAGTGATTCATGACAACAGAAAGGACAATAAGAAAATGAAAGAATTATACGAAGCAATCGAAGCAAAAATTAAAGCAAGTGGTTATCCGAGAGCAATCTCCGGAGAAGATGTATACAATGACATCTGTGATCAGATTGACGGAAAAGAGAATGGAAGTTATGTATTGTTATCCAAGTTCGAAGATGATGTGATTTTTGAGTATCATATCACGATTCAGGATGAAGATTTCAACCTGGGGATTTTGACAATGCGAACACCGGAAGGCGTGTTTGAGACAGATTTTGATGCGGAATAATGTGGAATAAGAAAGCTGTAGATTGTTCGAGTTGACAATTTACAGCTTATTTTTTGGGAAAAGTATCAAAATAAAAATACACCCTATTGACACTACAAAACGTAAAATGTTATGATGGGAAAAAGAGAGGTGTGAAGAAAAATGGATTATTCAAAATATAAATCAAGTGGTCGATATTATACAGGTGCTGAAAGAAAAAAAGGGATTTTGATTCAGGGAGAGCCTTATATTGTGAAATATGCAAAGAATTCACCACAGGGATTAACTTGCAGTTATTTATCAGAATATATCGGTTCACACCTTTTTAGAATAGCAGGAATAGAAGCTCAGGAAACATTTCTAGGTAAATGTGATGGTCTGCCTGTGGTGGTGATGAAGGATTTTATTGGTGGTGATGAAATTTTTGTGCCGTTTAATGACGTGGGAGACAGTACTTTAGAACAAAGCAGAGAAAGATATAAATACACATATGAAGATATCATGCTCATGTTGGAAGAGAATATGAAGCTTACTAATGTAGAAGAGACAGTGCGGCATTTTTGGGATATGTATTTGATCGATGCCTGGATTGGAAATTTTGACCGACATGGTTCAAACTGGGGTTTTTTAAAGAAAAATAATCGGTATCGTATGGCTCCGGTCTACGATAATGGATCTTCTTTATTTCCACGCCTGAATACAGATGAAAAACTTTTAAAAATAATGGAATCAAAAGAGGAAATGAAGAAAAGAGTTTATCAATTTCCGACATCACAGATTTTATTAAAAGGGCAGAAGAGTTCGTATTATGAATTGATCAATAGTTTACATTACAAAGAATGCAATGAGGCACTAATTAGAATAAAGCCAAGAATTAATATGACAAACGTTGAAAAAATGATTGATTCAATAGATGAAATTTCAGAGATAAGAAAAAGATTTTATAAGGAGATTTTGTTGGTACGATATCAGAAGATGATAGAGAATCCATTTGAGAAATTAACAGGTGACAGATGATTTGTTATGATATCAGATTGAGGTGGTGAATATTATATGAGCACATATGTAAGAACAGATTGGGTTGCAAGAAATGAATACACGACACCGATTAAGGAAGTACCAATTTATCGAAATAGTGGAATTATTAAAGCTGTTACAAAGGAAAATGAAAAGATTCAGGTTGGAAGGATCACGTATGAAGAGTTTGAAAATGAAGAATTTCAATATATTATTTCTCCATTCTGGCCGATTATAGATACGCTTTCTACTAGAGTATTTCAGGGAATTCCTGGGATTGATATGGATTTACGTCTGGATCATTATTACAGAGTTAATTATGTGCCGGTATTTATTACAGAGAGGACGCCCGGAAGTTCCAGAGAAGATCTATGGGAACTGTTAGACAGTGTAGGACTTGACTATTATGACAGATTGGAGTGGTTGATCAGGACAGATCTTCGTGCTGCAATCGATAATTTGATCGTAGAGCGTGCAAGAGAAGAAGCTGTTAGTAAAAAAGTGGAAAATGCCAGAGATTTGAAAGCATGCATTGAGAGTGGACAATATGGGGATGAAATCATTATTGAAAATATTTCTTCTTTGGGAACTGATTCAAGATCCTGTGTAAAGATGCTGAATCGCTTAATGCATTATGGAATTCGCTTAAAATCAAAACAGGAAAAAATTAATCTGAACGTTGAAGATTACAAAAGCTGGATGCCTGTATTAGAAGGAATGTTTCAGATGGATGAGCAGCTTAGAAAACGGCAACAGAAAAAGGGAATCGCTTTGGCGAAGGAAAAAGGAAAATATAAGGGAAGAAAGCGAAAAGAGATCGATGATAAATTTCTTGAGAAAATTATTTCCCGTTTTCAAAAGAAAGAAATTCCATTAGAAGAAGCTCTATTGGCAACCGGATTATCAAAGTCTACATTCTACAGGAGGATTAAAGAAAACAAATAAAAACCCTCTTGTGCAATATGTTTATCCAAAATCTTAAAAAAATATAAAATTTATATAAAATCCTTCTTGAATTTAGCATGATGAAGTGCTAAACTCTTAACATAAAAAACAGAGCGCGATCTATTTATTGACGAGAGCATCTGGATTATAGTTAAGAAAGAAGGAAAGAAAATGAACGGAGTTATAATGATGGTCATTGCCATCGTTGTATTAGGTGGAGGATATCTTTTCTATGGAAGATATCTTGAGAAGAAATGGGGAATTGACCCGAATGCAAAGACTCCTGCTTATGAGCTGGAAGACGGCGTAGATTATGTGCCGGCAGATACGAATATCGTATTTGGTCATCAGTTCGCATCTATCGCAGGAGCAGGCCCGATCAACGGACCAATCCAGGCAGCAATCTTTGGATGGCTTCCGGTGCTTTTGTGGATTCTGATCGGAGGTGTTTTCTTCGGAGCAGTGCAGGATTTTGCATCTATGTATGCTTCTGTAAAGAACAAAGGACGTACAATCGGTTATATTATCGAAGAGTATATCGGTAAACTTGGAAAGAAATTATTCCTGTTATTCTGCTGGTTATTCTGTATTCTTGTTGTTGCTGCATTTGCGGATGTGGTTGCAGGAACATTCAACGGATTCGTAGCTGATGACGCAGGAACTGTAAGCAAAGTAGCAGCAAATGGTGCTGTAGCAACAACATCCATGCTTTTCATTGTAGAAGCCGTAGCACTTGGTTGCATTTTGAAATATGCAAAACTGAATAAATGGGTTAACACAGCTATTGCAATTGTTATGCTTGTCGCAGCGGTAGCACTTGGACTTTATTTTCCAATGTATCTGACAAGAGAGACATGGCATATCCTGATCTTTATTTACATTCTGATTGCCAGTGTCGCACCGGTAACAATGCTGCTTCAGCCACGTGATTACCTGAACAGTTACTTGCTGATTTTTATGATTGCAGCAGCAATTGTCGGAGTATTTGTAGCAAATCCATCCTGTAACCTGAAAGCTTTTACAAGCTTCAATGTAGATGGAAGTTATATGTTCCCAATTCTGTTTGTAACAATTGCATGTGGAGCCGTATCAGGATTCCATTCACTGGTATCTTCAGGAACTGCTTCTAAGCAGATTAAGAGTGAGAAGAACATGCTCCCTGTATCTTACGGAGCAATGATCATGGAAAGTATGCTTGCTGTAATCGCACTGATCGCAGTTGCTTCCTTCGCTGATGGTGAGGCAGCAGCACAGGGACTGACAACACAGCCACAAATTTTTGCAGGAGCAATCGCAAACTTCCTTGAAGTGATCGGATTACCGCATTCTCTTGTATTTACACTGATCAACCTTGCAGTATCAGCATTTGCATTGACATCACTTGATTCCGTTGCACGTGTCGGAAGACTTTCTTTCCAGGAATTCTTTATCGATGATGACACAGATATGGATAATCTGCCATTGTACAAGAAAGTAGCAACCAATAAATATTTCTCAACAGTTATTACACTGGTACTTGCATACTTACTTGCAAAGGTTGGATATGCAGAAATCTGGCCACTGTTTGGATCAGCAAACCAGCTTCTGTCAGTACTTGCACTGATTGCATGTGCAGTATTCCTTAAGAAGACAAAACGCCAGGGAGCAATGCTCTGGATTCCAATGGTCTTTATGATGGCGGTAACATTTACAGCACTTGGAATGACAATCTGTAAACTGGGAGGTCAGTTTATGACAACAGGTCTGAGCCTTGGAAATACATTACAGCTGATTTTTGCAGTACTGCTTCTTATCCTTGGAGTAATCGTAGCAATTCAGGGAATTAAAAAGCTTACAGAGAAGAAAGAAGCTCAGGTAGATAAAGTTGAGGATACAACTATTTTGGAATAAGCAGAATAGTTAATAAAGAGTAAGAGACAAGATCTTCATGCAGACTTAAAATGTCTGGCATGAAGATCTTTTTTCTAGTTATATTCAATTGTACTCAAATAGAAACAGGTTAAAGTATAGAAATTTTACATTCGCCGGGTGTATACTAAGTCGTAATGTAAAAAGACAATCTAAGTAGTAACAAGATCAGGGGGAGTATAAATGAACGCGAATATAAATCAACAACATATGTTCAGCAACAAGATGATCCGTGCTCTTTTAGTACCAATCATACTGGAACAGTTATTGAATTCCATCATGGGTACCGCGGATACGATGATGGTTAGTAATGTGGGATCCGCGGCAATCTCAGCAGTATCGCTCGTGGATTCCATTAACATATTGGTGATTCAGGCATTTTCCGCATTGGCAGCCGGAGGTGCGATCGTCTGCGCCCAGTACATTGGACAGGGGAATAAAGAACGGGCAAATGAGTCTGCACGACAGGTACTATTTATCATCACTCTTATATCAGTAGCTGTCAGCGCATTTTGTCTTATTTTCCAGAAACCGTTACTTCACCTGATTTTTGGAGCAGTTGAAGCAGATGTTATGAGAGCATCTGAAATCTATTTCTTCTACACTGCATTATCATTTCCGTTTATTGCGGCGTATGATGCAGCGGCATCGATCTTCAGGGCACAGGAGAACACGAGAGATCCGATGCTCATTTCAATGGTATCAAACGTGATGAATATTGTCGGAAATGCAATTATGATCTGGGGCTTCCATATGGGAGTCGCGGGAGCTGCACTGGCAACTTTGATTTCACGTATTTTCTGTGCGGTTGTAGTATTGGCAGAGCTTCGTCTGGATCGTCAGCCAATTGTGGTACGAGATTATCTGAAAATCCGTCCAGACTGGAGAATGATCCGCAGGATCCTTGGAATCGGAATTCCATCCGGTGTGGAGAACAGTATGTTCCAGTTAGGAAAGCTGGCGATTCAGTCCACAGTATCAACACTTGGAACAGCAGCAATCGCTGCGCAGGCAATGACGAACATTCTGGAGAATCTGAACGGAATCGGTGGTATCGGAGTCGGAATCGGATTGATGACAATTGTAGGTCAATGTCTGGGAGCTGACCGGAAGGATGAGGCAGTTTATTACATCAAAAAGCTTTGCGTGATTGCTGAGATCGTTATGGCTGCGAGCTGTGTGATTGTTTTTGCACTGACGAAACCAATTACGATTCTCGGCGGTATGGAACCGGAGAGTGCGAAGATGTGTTTCCATATGGTAATGTGGATCACAATTGTAAAACCGCTTGCATGGATTATGTCGTTTATCCCGGCATATGGCATGAGAGCAGCAGGAGATGCAAAATTTTCCATGATTACATCCTGCTGTACAATGTGGGCATGCAGATTCTGCCTGTGTGTATTTCTGATCCGTGTAATGGGATTTGGCCCGATGGGAGTATGGATCGGAATGTTTGCGGACTGGACAGTCAGAAGTATTATTTTCACCTGGCGATTCCACAGCAGAAAATGGCTGGAGCATAAAGTAATTTAAATAAGAAGAGAAATCTGAACAAAAAGAGAAATCCAAACAAAAATAGAAACAGCAGGGTTACTGTCGGGAAAGCATTTTAATAATAATGCTTTTGGCAGTAGCCTTGCTGTTTCTTATATCTGCTATTTTTTAAAAAGAAGTTTTAGTATATTTATAGATTTATGTCTGGTATATGATTCCTGAAAATTACTCTTCAGGTGCAAGCTCTGTTGTCTGCTTCTTTGGAGGCATAACCAGTGAGAAGATAAGGAATGCGATCAACGCAGCAACCAGTCCAGGTACGATCGGCTGATTGAAGTGCAGACCGAACAGATTTCCTTTGGAAACATGCTCCAGATATACTACAACAATAGTTCCGGCGATCAGAGAAGCCATGGTTCCTGCCTGGGAAGCTCCTTTCCAGTAATGTCCGAGAACATATGGGAAGAAAGAACCTGCGGCACGAAGGGTGAAGGCAAACATCAGGATTGTAACAATACTTGAAGTATTAAATAATGCAATCAGAGTAGCAAAAACACCTACAGCTGCCATTGTAACACGAGTTACGATCATGATCTCTTTATCAGATGCGCTAGGCTTAATCAAAATCTTGTAAATATCATTTGCAAAGATTGATCCGGCACCAAGAAGGTCTGAGTCAGCACTTGACATTGTGGCAGATACGATACCTGCAAATAACAATCCGCAGATAATTGCCGGCATTGCTTCCATAGCAAGAACCGGAAGTGCATAACGGGCACCAACATCCTGGAAGTCCGCAGCATTGAATTTGCCCATGTTGATCAGTGCGAGTACGATGATTCCCATAAGTGTCGGAACAAAAGCGTAGATAAAGTTTACAATTGCAGCAAGGACAGATCCCTGTCTTGCTGCTTTTCCGTCTCTTGCAGCGTAATATCTGGATACAGCTTCCTGTCCTACAGTAAATGTAGCAACATACATGATTGTTAAACTGATAACATCCATTACATTATAACCTTTAAACATGTCAAATGTTTCCGCAGGAACATTAGCTACAACATTGTCCCATCCACCGGCAAGATTCATTCCAAATGGAAGTGCGATGATCATTCCGATCACGATCAGGAATACCTGAACAAAGTCAGTAAGTGTAACACTCCAAAGACCACCCATGATCGCATAAATTGTTACAACGACACCTACGATCAGAACGGCTGTTTTATAATTCAGATTCAGCATAGTAGACAGAATAACGGATGATGCGATAAACTGTCCGGCTGTCAGTCCAATCAATGGAACGAACATGATCAAAGATGTAATGATTCCTGAAGGTTTTCCATAACGACGGCGGAAATATTCAGGAACGGTTTTAACCATCGCAGCACGAAATTTTGGTGCAAGGAATGTAAGAATCACAAAAGCGAATCCCATTGTGATAATGTACCATGCGGCACTGAGTCCGTGACTTTCCATACCCTGCTGAACAACACCGAGAGAACTTCCTCCACCAATCTCAGTAGCAGCAAGAGTTCCGGCCATTAAAAACGGTCCGAGTCGTCTTCCGGCAACAACGAAGTCTGTGTTGGATTCAATCTTCTTGGATGACAGATAACCGATCAATAACATAACAAGAAGATAAATAACAACGACAGCGGTTACAATAATGTTTGATTGCATAAAATATCCCTCTTTCCTTTAGTCAAATTTGAAAAAGGTATCAGGAAATAGCGAAACCTGACACCTATGTTCATACGAATAATTATACCATAAAAACTTTCACACGCAACCTGAAAAGAGAAAAAACTTATTGAAAATTATCAATATTTCCGGAAGATAATCGATTGGTATGGTAGATGTTAACAAAAATAATAAAAGGCGAGAGGACAGCGTGAAAAAGAACATTTTTTAGGGGGTGGACATTTGACGTTTCTATTATTACAATTATAATAATCGACAGAAAAGAGGAATTGTATATGACACAGATAGATGCGTTAAAAACAGATGAAATACGGAATTATGAGATAGAACATCAGGAAGAAGTGCGCCGCCTCGCAGGTGAGTGTATGGTAATTTTGGAAAATGACGGAGTCCTTCCACTTCAGGCTGGTACAAAGAAGATTGCATTATTCGGAACAGGAGCAAGACATACGATCAAAGGTGGAACAGGATCCGGTGATGTAAATGTACGTGAAAACATTTCGATTGCACAAGGGCTTGAGCGTGCAGGATTTAAATTTGTAACAGAAGGCTGGCTGGATCAGTATGACAGACTTTATGCGGATGCGCAGGAAGCGTATGCGAAAAAGTTAAATGAATTTACAGAGAAAACAGGAAAACCATCGATGCTATATGCCTTCGAGAACCCTTTTGAGGAACCGGAACAGCCGGAAATTACAGAAGCGGATGTAAAAGAAGCGGATGCGGCAATTTATGTAATTTCTAGAAATTCCGGAGAGGGAAAAGACCGCAGGGCAGAGAAGGGAGATTATTATCTCAGCGACAGAGAACTTCAGAATATCCGTTTTATGACAGAACACTATAAGAACTGTATTGTTCTTTTGAATGTAGGTGGAGTCATTGATCTGACTTCATTGAAGGCAATTGAAGGTGTACAGGCAATTATGCTTGTGGGACAGACAGGAAATATGGGAGGTTATGCAGTTGCTGATGTGCTGACTGCTAAGACGATTCCATCAGGAAAGCTGACTGATACATGGGCAAGATCTTATGAGGATTATCCATCCTCTGCAACATTTAGCCACAGGGATGGAAATCTTGACGACGAATATTACAGTGATGGAATCTATGTGGGATATCGTTATTTTGATACGTTTGGTGTGATGCCTCTATATTGCTTTGGATATGGAAAAAGCTATACAGAATTTGAAATAAAAACAATGAATGTAACAGCAGATGAAAAGCAGGTACAGGTTGAAGTTGAGGTTACGAACATTGGTGACAAATATCCTGGAAAAGAAGTTGTTCAGGTTTATTATTCCGCACCGGATGGAATCATGGAGAAACCAACACAGGAACTTGCAGGATTTGCTAAGACTAAATTGCTTGCGCCGGGAGAAAAAGATGTCGTGACGATCACATTTGCAACGATAGATATGGCATCTTTTGATGCATATGATGCGGCCTGGATTATGGAAGAAGGGGAATACACGATCCGCGTAGGAAACAGTTCACGTAATACGGAGGCTGTGGCAGTCATCGACCTTGATGAGCAGGTGACAACACTCCAACTGAAACGTCTGATGCGTGATACAATTGCAGTCAGAGAGCTTCACCATATGATTCCGATTTTTGATATTGAATTTGATTTCGGTGTTCCGGCGATTCCGTTTAGAATTATGCTTCAGGCAGAGAACTTTAAGAAAGAACTTGTAGAATATGAAGTGATGCGCAGGACACTTATGGATAAGAGGAAAGATGAAGTTCTGACGCTGGAAGATGTAAAAGCAGGCAACGCGACTCTGGATGAACTGACAGCGCAGCTTACCGTGGAAGAAATGGCAGAACTTTGTGTTGGAACAGAGAGAAGAAATGGCGACGGAAATGTAATTGGTTCAGCATCCTCCTGTGTGCCGGGTGCAGCAGGAGACACCACTTCCAGTTTACTTGAAACACGAAAAGTGCCGAATCTTATTCAGGCAGATGGACCGGCAGGGCTTCGTTTAGAGACACCTTGTACTGCCATTCCAATCGCAACAACACTGGCACAATCCTGGGATATGGATCTGATTCATAGAATGGGAGAGCTTGTCGGAGAAGAGATGAAGCAGTTACATGTAGATCTATGGCTCGCACCTGGCATGAATATTCATCGTAATCCGCTTTGTGGACGAAACTTCGAATACTATTCTGAGGATCCTGTATTGACAGGTCTTTGTGCTGCAACAGAGACGAAAGGTGTTCAGTCTCAAAAAGGAAAGGGAACAACAATCAAACATTTTGCAGGAAATAATCAGGAAGACAACCGTATGTTTACGAATGCACATATCAGCGAGCGTGCGCTGAGAGAAATCTATCTGAAAGGATTTGAGATAGCGGTAAAGACAGCTCAGCCATATGCAATCATGACTTCCTATAATCTGATCAACGGAGTTCATTCAGCAAACAACTATGATATGCTGCAGAATATTGCACGTGATGAGTGGGGATTTGAAGGTCTTGTGATGACAGACTGGTATACTTCACAGGACACAACAGAGATGGGAATGGTATCACCATCCGGAAAATATAGTCATTCCAGCAGTGTACAGTGCATTAAAGCAGGAAATGACCTTCAGATGCCGGGATGTCAGCAGAATGTGGATGATATCGTAGAAACAGTGAACGAAGGAAAAGAAATTACCAAAGCAGATTTACAACGCTGTGCGAAACATATTTTAAGTGTTGCACTTAAGACAATGTAAAACCACCTTGGTAATGTGGGGAATGAGAGTCTTTTTCGTATTACTCAAAAATTAATAAACAATATCGTATAAGATCAAGCCTTTTGTGTCGCAGGATGCAGAAGGCTTTTCCTTTCCTTCCAGGATCGCATTGATACATTCGACGGGTCTTTTCCCTATGCCGATATCCAAAAGCGTTCCCAGAATAAATGGAGCCATCTGATAGAGAAAATCATTGGCTGTCATACGAATATAAAGCGTAGACTCTTCTGTGACAAAAGTAATTGTTTTTATTTCTTTTTCGGTTCCTTTCTTTTTTCGAATCGAAGAGAAATGTTTAAAATCATGCTTTCCAAGTAATGAGTGGGCAGCGGTTTCCATAAGAAGAATATTTGGAAGTTCTGCTGTTTGTTCAGGTGGCAGATCAAATAATGAATCTGATAACAGATCAGTTAATCGACCGCGATAGTTTTTGTGGAACAGGTCATAGATCGGTGATAAATCCATGGCATATTCATAAGTGATCTCGCGTGCATTTAAGTCTGCTCGAAAGCGTTCGGGTGTTGATACTGCATCTAAAACGGCAATATCCTGTGGAAGATACTGGTTCAGAACAGTTTTAAATTCTGCAGGAGTCAGTTGGCTTTCCGTAAGAAAATTGACTGTGAGATTCCGAGCATGAACTCCCGGTTCTGTTCGGACTCCGGAAAATAAAGTGACAGGAGTTCCTGTTACTTTTTCTAATACATTTTCAATTTTATAAGATACTGTGCGATCATTGTGGTCTTTTTCCGGGCGTTTCCAACCAAGATAACGTGTACCGTCATATTGGAGTGTTAATTTAATATTCTGCATATATCGTTCTCCATTTATAAATAATGTCTGTTTCCAGACAAGTCATCCTTTGTATTTTAACTGATGCAGATGGAAATGTATAGAGAAAAGAAGAGAAATAAGACTGCAAAGGCGAAGAGAGTGATTCTGATTTTATTTAAAATGTTTCCGAAAGATATTTTTGGTCATTTCCATCATGCGGTCAATTTGATTTTGTTCTTCTTTGCTTTTACCTTCTTTTAATACTTCAAGAATTAATGAAACTTCATCCGGATTAAAACGAAGTCCCTGTCGGTTTGCATTTGTGATAAGTGCGAGCATGACCGGGGCAAGTTCATTTCCGGATTTTCCTTTCGTCTGTTTCGCGGCTGTCCTGATCAGTTCCAGCTTGAGCGGATCGATCGTTTTCATTGCAGGATGGTTCATCCAGTTTTCCATTGTTAAGATCTCCTTTCGGTGAGTTATTGTTTATAGTGTCTTCTGGCTCTTCATCAGAAGGTGGAGCAGATGAAAAGAATTGTGTAAACATATCTGCCATAGACATCATCTCTTTTATGTTTTTGAAAGTAGAAAAGAACTGTTTTTCTTCTGATGTGAGATAAGGTGACAGATGGTCAAAAATAGAATCTGCGTTGTCTTGAAAAAGATTTTCTATTCCTCGTCCAGAAGAAAAGTCACAGGCAGAAAGTGCATCATAACTGACAGGAGCCTGGTAGTGAAGAACATTTTGCAGTTCGATGAATTTAATGAAGACGGCAAGCATGCTCTGTGTAGCTGGCGGGAAAAGAGGAAGGAAAAGTTTCAGCATGCGAAGTCCGGAAGCAGTTGCTTCGTCAAAGGGGGTCATAGGTGTCGGTGTTTTCAAAAAATAAACCCTCCTGACTTTCAGCTGAACTGATACATATATATGAAATGCAGAAAAAATATATTCCTGTTCATGAATATAGATGTGTGAAAAATCGGATTATGCGTATACTGATTTAAAGACCTTTTGTAATCAGGGGCATATCTTAATAATAAGAAGAGGAAAGGAAAACGAAAATGTCCAGAAAGTTAATTATTGATGGGAATGCAGTATATGAAATTGATGAGAAGTGTATGTTAAAGAAAAAGCTTGGAGAACTGAAAGAAAAGAAGGTAACATCAGACGAGAAGAGAGCGGAACAGAGTGTTGTTACCGGAAAACCGAATCGTTTGAAAAGATAAGCCAGAAGGGGCATGCGGTTTTTCCGCATGCCCCATTTGAAGTGGAAGAAGGAACAGATATCAGCATCCGCCACAGTTGCAGCCATTACCGCAACCGCCGCATCCGAATCCATTATTGCCCCATCCGCCGCAGCAGCAAAGAAGAAGGATGATCCACAGACAACTGTCATTGCCGCAGCCATTACCACATCCGCCACAACCATTACCACCCCAGCCACCGCAGCAGCAGAGGAGAAGGATGATCCAAAGGCAGGAGTTATTCAGTCCGCATCCATTTCCGTTTCCGCCACAGCCGCAGCTGTTTGCACATCCGTTGTCACAACCGCATCCGCAGTTTGTAGCTGTTAATTCACTCATTGTTAAATCCTCCGAAAGATTTTTTGATTTACAATGTTATAGTATGCGGAGAAAAAGAAAATGTGAGATGAGAAATTATTTGTAGTGATAAAGATGTGAAGTGGCAAAAATTATTCGAGCAGCCGGGAAAAATCTAAAATTCCCCAGCCGGATTCAGTTCCCGGAATCTGCACACAGGAAGCGTGAAGTTTTAATTTAACTTCTGCATTGGTGAGAAACGGGTATTTTGAAAGAAGACAGGCAATTGCACCGGAAACAACAGGAGCAGCCATGGATGTTCCTGTTTTGGAAAGATAAGGCGGAGCATTTGGAAATTGAGAGTAAAAAGCATTGCAGCTTACAATTCCTGTGCCGGGGGCAAAAACATCAGGTTTGACAATGCAATCATCTGTAGGACCGCGGCCGGAATAATTGAGAGGATGCCTTTGGGTGTGGATCAGAGGAAAAGTGTCGGGAACACCAACAGTGATAACTTTCGGGCTGCTTCCGGGAACTGTGACGGAACCGGGAGCAGGTCCGTAGTTGCCGGCAGAGACAACTACGACGAGCCCAAGATCCCAGAGGGATTCTACAGCATTCAATAAAAGAAGTTTTTGATGAATGGAAAGATCCGGTCGTGTACCTACGGAAATGTTAATGATCCGGATATGGAATTGCGTGTAGATATCACGGATCCATTGAATTCCATTTATGACATTTTTGATAGATCCGTTTCCATTCTGATCCAATACTTTCCCAATAATAAGATTGCAGAAGGGAGCGATTCCGGCATAAGTTCCGGAAGAGAGAAGTCCGCTTCCCGCAAGAATTCCGGCTACATGGGTTCCGTGTCCACTATTGTCGATGAGAGGGGAGAAATGAGAGAAAGAAAAAAGAACTTTTTCGGAAGAACCAGTGGTACTGGAAAAATCCCGAAAAGAAAGGATACGACCTTTAAAATCAGGATGAGGAGAAATTCCGGTATCAAGAATAGCAACAGTGACATTTTGTCCGAGAAATTTGTGTTCCTTTGTGTCCGGACACCAGTAGTGAATGGATTGTTTTACCCATTTCATGAAGGAAAAGCCTCTGTTTTTTCTTTATTATATGCCTGATACTAAATTAGTGATAAAGATGTCTGCACTGAGATGGCAAAACGTCTGTTTGCCATGTGGTAAGCTCAAGAGCAAGCTCTTTCGCTTAAGGGCGTCCGCCCTATGATAAAAAAGTTGCCGGCTCTCTTATATAAGCGAGCTTATAACGTTAGCCATCAACTTTTTATCGCATGGCAAACTGTAAAGAAAAAACACTTGACACCATCTTGCGTTTCGTGTATGATAGCAGAGGTGAAGATAATGAATAAGTTTTTAGAGCAGGCATTATTGTTTGATTTCTACGGGGAATTGCTTACAGATCATCAAAAGGAGATTTATGAGCAGTTCGCGCTGGAAGATCTTTCGCTCAGTGAGATTGCTGAGATGAAGGGGATCAGCCGCCAGGGTGTACATGATCTTGTGAAGCGGTGTCAGAAGACACTGGAAGGATATGAGATGAAGCTTCATCTTGTAGAGAAGTTCCTTTCCGTGAAGGAGAAGGTCAGTAAGATTGATGATACACTTGCAGAGTGGGAACGCGAGAAGAATGACCCGGAAGAGATGGTGAAGCGGATCCGTAAGATTGCGGATGCGATCATAGAGGAGTTATAGAATGGCATTTGACAGCTTAAGTGAAAAACTTCAGAATGTATTTAAGAACCTGCGAAGCAAGGGAAGACTGACAGAGGATGATGTTAAGGCAGCTCTGAAGGAAGTTAAGATGGCGCTTCTTGAAGCAGATGTAAACTTCAAGGTTGTTAAGGGCTTCATAAAGGATGTTCAGGAGAGGGCTGTTGGTCAGGATGTGATGAACGGACTGAATCCGGGACAGATGGTGATCAAGATCGTTAATGAAGAGCTGGTTAAGCTTATGGGATCTGAGACAACAGAGATCAAGCTTCAACCGGGCAGTGCGATCACAGTGATCATGATGGCAGGTCTTCAGGGAGCAGGTAAGACAACAACAACTGCAAAGCTTGCAGGAAAGTTTAAGTTAAAAGGTAAGAAACCACTTCTGGTAGCATGTGATGTTTACCGTCCGGCTGCAATTAAGCAGTTGGAGATCAACGCAGAGAAGCAGGGCGTAGAGATGTTCTCCATGGGAGACAAGAACAAGCCGGCGGATATTGCGAAGGCAGCAGTTGAGCATGCAGCAAAGAATGGTAACAATATTGTGATCCTTGATACTGCAGGACGTCTTCATGTAGATGAAGATATGATGGCAGAGCTTCAGGAGATCAAGGAAGCTGTGGAAGTTCATCAGACCATCCTGGTTGTCGATGCGATGACCGGACAGGATGCGGTGAATGTAGCAACTTCCTTTAACGATAAGATTGGAATCGACGGTGTGATCGTCACAAAGCTTGACGGAGATACACGAGGCGGTGCTGCATTGTCTATCAAGGCAGTGACAGGAAAGCCGATCCTTTATGTCGGTATGGGAGAGAAGCTTTCAGATCTGGAGCAGTTTTATCCGGACAGAATGGCATCCCGAATTCTGGGAATGGGAGATGTCCTTTCCCTGATTGAGAAGGCAGGCGCTGAGCTTGATGAAGAGAAAGCCAAGAAGATGGCTGATAAGATGAAGAAAGCTCAGTTTGACTTTGAAGATTATCTTGACAGTATGGAACAGATGCGTAAGATGGGCGGTTTGTCCAGCATCATGGGAATGCTGCCTGGAATGGGTAATCTCGGAGGTAAGATGCCTGATCTTGATTCCGAAGAGAATGAGAAGAAGATGGCTCAGATGGAAGCAATCATCTACTCCATGACTTTGGAAGAGAGAAGAAACCCGGATCTGCTGAATCCATCCAGAAAGCACAGAATTGCCAAGGGTGCAGGTGTGGATATCGCAGATGTGAACCGTATGGTAAAACAGTTCAACGAATCCAGAAAGATGATGAAGAAACTTCCTGGAATGATGGGTGGCAAAGGTGGAAAAAGGGGCAAATTCAAGCTTCCCTTTTGACATATAAATGAAACAATAACAAAAAATTAAGAAAAATTATGAGGTGAAAAAAATGGCAGTAAAGATCAGATTAAAGAGAATGGGACAGAAGAAGGCTCCTTTTTACAGAATCGTAGTAGCAGATTCTAGATCTCCAAGAGACGGAAGATTCATCGAGGAAATCGGAACATACGATCCGAACCTTGAGCCAAGCGCAATCAAAGTAGACGAGGAAGCAGCTAAGAAATGGCTCAACAATGGTGCTCAGCCAACAGAAGTTGTTGGAAAGATCTTCAAAGCAGCAGGAATCGAGAAATAATCGAATCTGTATGAGTAATGTCTGTAGCTGAGTGATCAGCTGCAGATAAATAACGATGTCTCCGCGGAGGGCGAGTATCATGAAAGAATTAGTTGAAGTTATTGCAAAGGCACTGGTAGATCAGCCGGATGAAGTCTCAGTTACTGAGAAAAAGGAAGGCAGAACTATTGTACTGGAACTTCATGTAGCAGATGGCGACATGGGTAAAGTGATCGGTAAGCAGGGTCGTATTGCAAAAGCAATCCGTTCTGTTGTTAAGGCAGCAGCAACAAAGGAAGACAAGAAAGTCGTTGTCGATATTGTTTAAGAACAGTATCAGGACGAAAGAAAAAAGTAACAGAGTCATTGCTTGGTAAAGCAGGGCTTAAAAAAGGGACAGCCTTCATAAAGAAGAGACTGCCCCTTTCTTTTTACGCGAGCAACGAGTCAAAGTCCGTGCTTGCACGAGACCTTGGCGACTGCCGCGATAACTTGAGAAACTCGCGAAGTGTGTTTCTCATAGTTTCATAAGAAAGGAATCAGGAATGGAACAATTTCTTCAGGTGGGAGTGATTTCTTCCACACATGGTCTGCGTGGTGAAGTTAAGGTATTCCCGACAACGGATGATGCTGCGCGTTTTCAGACATTGAAAAATGTTGTCCTTGATACAGGAAGGGAAAAGTTGGATCTTGAGATTCAGTCTGTTCGTTTTTTCAAGCAATTTGTAATTGTGAAATTCAAGGGTATTGATAATATCAATGATATTGAAAAATATAAAGGAAAAAGTCTCTTTGTAACAAGAGAAAATGCTGTCGAACTGGAAGAGGACGAGTATTATATCGGTGATCTGATCGGTATGGAGGTCTATACAGATGACAGTGAGGAACGCTTTGGAGTACTCAAAGACGTGATGGAGACAGGAGCAAACGAAGTGTATATCATTACTTCTGAGAATCACGGAGAAGTGCTGCTTCCTGCAATTCACGAGTGTATTTTGGATATTGATGTAGAAGCGAAGAAGATGAAAGTGCATCTGATGGAGGGATTACTGTAATGAATTTCCATGTATTGACTTTATTTCCAGAGATGATCGAGCAAGGTGTGAATACAAGTATTACAGGCCGTGCGATCAACAATGGACTTCTTTCGATCAATGCAGTGAATATCCGTGATTATGCATTTAATAAGCATAACAGTGTGGATGATTATCCATATGGCGGCGGTGCAGGCATGTTGATGCAGGCAGAACCGGTGTATCTGGCTTATGAGGCTGTGAAAGAGCAGATCGACAAGAGAAAGCAGGAGAACATCAAGTCGGAAGAAGTCACGTCAACGGAACCAGCGGATTGTTCTGAAGTGCGCAACAGTGATTTGCAGGATGAAAATTCGAAGAAGCGTCCACTGCGTGTAGTCTATCTCTCTCCACAGGGAGATGTATTTAACCAGAAGATGGCAGAGGAGATGGCTCAGGAGGAAGACCTTGTGTTGCTTTGCGGTCATTATGAAGGAATCGACGAACGCGTTCTGGAAGAAATCGTGACAGATTATGTTTCCATCGGAGATTATGTACTGACCGGAGGCGAACTTCCGGCAATGGTCATGATCGATACGATCTCAAGACTGGTTCCGGGAGTGCTTCACAATGATGTCTCAGCAGAATTTGAGTCATTTCAGGATAATCTTCTGGAGTATCCGCAGTATTCCAGACCGGAAGAGTGGAGAGGGAAGAAAGTTCCGCCCATCCTTCTGTCCGGACATCATGCGAATATTGAAAAATGGAGAAGAGAGCAGTCAATCCTTCGTACAATGGAGCGGCGCCCGGATCTTCTCAAGGAGAGTAATCTGACGGATAAAGAGAAGAAATGGATCCGCCAGGTGAAACGGGAACGCAAAGAAGCAGAAAAAATAAAATAGGGACTTGAAAAAAGCCCGGAAATATGGTAAACTACAAAAGTTGTGAAAAGAAGCGCGATGGTCCTCTGGCACAAAAGTGAAGTGTTAAGAACGTCAAATATTAAGGAGGTCACACAAAATGAACGAAATCATTAGAAAAATCGAAGCAGAACAGTTAAAGGAGAACGCACCTGAATTTCATGTTGGTGATACAGTAAAAGTATATGCCAAGATCAAAGAGGGTAACCGCGAAAGAATCCAGGTTTTCGAAGGAACAGTCCTGAAAAGACAGGGTGGCGGAGCAAGAGAGACTTTCACAGTAAGAAAGACATCTAACGGAATCGGTGTTGAGAAGACATGGCCGGTACATTCTCCACATGTTGAGAGAGTAGAAGTTGTTCGCAAAGGTAAAGTAAGAAGAGCGAAACTGAACTACTTAAGACAGCGTGTTGGTAAAGCTGCTAAGGTAAAAGAATTAGTAAAATAGTAACTATGAGAGGGACAATTACAGAACTTGTATATTGTCCCTTTTCTTATAGCTTACGCGAGCAACGAGCCAAAGTCCGTGCTTGCACGAGACCTTGGTGACTGCCGCGATAATTTGAGAAACTCGCGGAGCGTGTTTCTCATAGTTGGGAAGGAAAATAAGGAACCTATGGGGCAGAATCTGAGTTTTCGAAAGAATAACAGAAGAAAGAAAAAGAAGAAGCCGCAGATGAAGAAGAAAAATCATCTGAAATTTACAAACCGAAGTAAGAAATTAAAGTTTGAAAAGAAGAATTATCATATAACAAAAAATTCTTTGATTCTCGCAGGAGAGATACTATGTGTTTGTCTGGTGGCAGTACTTTTGATTGCATTTTTCGGGCATCGTGTAAGCAATGCAGGAGATGCCATGAGTCCGACAATTGAAAATGGAGAGGTTGTTCTTGTAGATCGTCTGATCGTGGATATGAAGACACCTTCCAGAGGAACTGTGGTGGCATTTCGACCAGACGGAAACCGCGAAGTTCATCTTTTAATTAGAAGGATTGTCGGTCTTCCGGGAGAGACTATCCAGATCAAGGATGGAACTGTTTATATTAATGGAAAAGAGCAGAAGAAACATATTCATGTATCAGAGATAAAAGATGCGGGGATAGCTTCTGATAAGATAAAGCTTGGCAAAGACGAGTACTTTGTGCTCGGAGATAATGAGGAGTCAGGCGAAGACAGCAGATCTGAGACGGTCGGAGTGGTAAAAGCAGATGAGATCTATGGAAAGGTCTGGTTCAATGTAAGCTCCGGGGAACATTTCGGATTTGTAAAAAGATAAAATAGAATGAAAAAATAACAGGAGGAATGCAATGCATTTTCAGTGGTATCCTGGCCATATGACAAAGGCCAGAAGAATGATGCAGGAGAATATTAAGCTGATCGATCTGATTATTGAGCTGGTGGACGCAAGAGTGCCGCTCAGCAGTCGTAATCCGGACATTGATGAGCTTGGAAAGAATAAGGCGAGACTGATTCTTTTGAATAAGGCAGATCTTGCGGAAGACAGAAGAAATGATGAGTGGATGGAATATTTCAAGAAGCAGGGATATTCTGTCGTGAAAGTGAATTCTAAGAAAGGCGGCGGAATCAAGTCGATCCAGTCTGTGATCCAGGAAGCATGTAAGGAGAAGATGGAACGTGACAGAAAGCGTGGAATCCTGAACCGTCCGGTACGTGCCATGGTGGTAGGAATTCCGAACGTAGGAAAATCTACCTTTATCAATGCGCTGGCAGGAAAAGCCTGTGCAAAAACAGGAAATAAGCCTGGAGTGACAAAGGGAAAACAGTGGATCCGTCTGAATAAGAATGTAGAACTTTTGGATACACCGGGAATTCTCTGGCCGAAGTTTGAAGACCAGACAGTAGGTTTGCGTCTTGCATTTATCGGTTCGATTAAAGACGAGATTCTTCAGACAGAAGAACTGGCAAGTGAGCTTGTGAAATTTTTAAATCAGTCATATCCGGGAGTTCTTGAAGAGAAGTACACGATAGAATCTTCAGATGATAATTATGAAGTGTTAAGAAGAATTGCAGAAAGCAGACACTGTCTGGTCAGAGGAAGCGAATTAGATGTGGAAAAAGCAGCGGCAATTCTTTTGGATGATTTCCGTAATGGCCGCCTTGGAAGGCTTACACTGGAGCTTCCAGAGGAGAACTAATACGGTATGAAAGAAATTATAAAAGAACTGTCGGGATGGCTTCTGTATATTGTACTGATCATTGCTCTTACATGGACCGTGGTTACCTTTGTGGGGCAGAGAACAGAAGTCAGTGGTTCTTCTATGGAAACTACACTGTCAGATAAGGATCAGCTGATTGTTGATAAAATGACTTACCGCTTCAGAGATCCGAAACGATATGACATCGTAGTATTTCCATATCAATATCAGGACAATACCTATTATATTAAGCGGATCATCGGGCTGCCGGGAGAGACAGTACAGATTTTATCCGGAATGGTTTATATTGATGGGATGCGTCTGGATGAACATTATGGGAATGAAATAATGGAGAATCCGGGCATTGCAGAAGAACCATTAACACTGGGGGAGGATGAATATTTTGTACTTGGAGATAATCGGAATAACAGCAGCGACAGCAGAGCATCCGATGTTGGTTTGATCCATAGAAAAGATCTGATCGGAAGGGCATGGATTCGCGTGTGGCCATTGAGCCAAATTGGGGTGATACATCATGAGTAAAAGTATTAGCGAGATCAAGATAGAATTTGAACAGGCAGGAGAACAACAGTGGGAAGCACTTTGTCAGGAATACGAGACGGATTCCAGAACAGGTGTAAAAAATCTGACAGCAAGATATCGGAAGAAGCAGCAGGCACTTGTTCAGGAGAGAGAACGCCTCGAGGTAATGAAAACATTCGAGAGAAAATATGCGGATTATAGTTTTATCTGTGGAATTGACGAGGCAGGAAGAGGTCCTCTGGCAGGACCGGTAGTAGCCGGTGCAGTGATTCTCCCAAAGGATTGTGAGATTCTCTATCTGAATGATTCAAAAAAACTATCTGCTGCAAAGAGAGAAGAGTTGTATGATGAGATTATGGAGAAAGCGGTTGCAGCGGCAGTAGGTATGGCAAGTCCGGCGAGAATCGATGAAATTAATATTCTACAGGCAACTTATGAGGCAATGCGTGAAGCAATTTCAAAGCTGGCAGTAGAACCAGGGATTCTTTTGAATGATGCTGTGACGATTCCGGAGATGATCATTCCGCAGGTTCCGATTATTAAAGGAGATGCGAAGAGTGTGTCCATTGCAGCGGCAAGTATTCTTGCAAAAGTGACAAGGGACCGGCTGATGGTAGAATATGATAAAGTGATGCCAGAGTATGGATTTGCAGGCCATAAAGGATATGGATCCAAAGAACATATTGAGGCAATCAAGAAATATGGACCGACACCGATACATAGAAAGACATTTATCAAGAAGTTTATTTAATGATATCCGGGTTGTATAAAAGAAAGAGCTGCCAATGGCAGCTCTTCTTAAATCCGAAAGTTCGACGGATTAGAAGAGGGGAATCAGGTAGATGAAGGATCCGAAAAAAGAAAAGAATAACCGCAAGACAGGTGGAAACTATGAGCAGGCAGTAGGTTTTTATCTGGAACAGCATGGCTATCAGATACTACAGTACAATTATCGCTGTCGCATAGGAGAGATTGATATTGTTGCAAAAGAGGGGGAGAATCTGGTATTCTGTGAAGTGAAGTACAGGACTGGTCCTGGCAAGGGGAGTCCGCTGGAAGCTGTAGATGCAAGAAAACAGAGAAAGATATTTCAGGCAGCAATGTATTATCTGACGGAATATCATATTAGTGATGTCCCATGCAGATTTGATGTGATCGGTATTGAAGGGACAAGGATCCAGCTGGTGAAGAATGCATTTTGCGGATAGAGAAGAAAGGACAGAATATGAGTTTAGGATTGATTTATAAGAACGCGGCACATATTTTTGATGAAGTAGAAAAGAAAACTCCTTATCTGGAATATCCATTGTTTCAGGAGACGGGCATTGTAACGAGTGCTTTTTCTACACGACTTGGAGGAGTCAGTGAGGGCTATTATTCTTCTCTGAATCTAAGCTTTGATCGTGGAGATGACCCGGCAAGGGTATTAGAGAATTTTAAAAGGATTGGAGCATCAATGGGCGTCGCTGTAGAAGATATGGTTCTGTCAAAGCAGACACATACAACGAATGTCCGTGTGGTTACAAAGGAAGATAAGGGAAAAGGTGTTATGCGGGAATGCAATTATACAGATGTGGATGGGATGATCACAAATGTTCCGGGAATCTGTCTTGTGACTTCCTATGCAGATTGTGTACCACTTTACTTTGTGGATCCGGTGAAAAAGGCAATCGGGCTGAGTCATTCCGGCTGGAGAGGAACTGTTGGAAAGATTGGAAAAAATACTGTTCAGCTGATGCAGGAGAATTTTGGATCCAAACCGGAAGATCTGCTTGCAGCAGTAGGACCATCAGTATGTATGGATTGTTATGAGGTCAGTGAGGATGTAATTGAGCAGTTTAAAGAAGCTTTTGAAAAGAAATACTGGGAGGATCTTTTCTATAAGAAAGAGAACGGAAAATATCAGTTGAATTTGTGGAAGGCAAATGAGCTGATCTTCCTGGAAAGTGGAATTCTGCCAGAGCATATGGCAATCACAAATGTTTGTACACATTGCAATAGTAAGATCCTATATTCTCACCGGACGATGGGGAACAACAGGGGAAATCTGTGTGCATTTCTTGCATTAAAATAAGGAGGTTAAAAGTATGTATCTGACAACAGTGAAAGAACTTGGAACAGCATTACTGACAAAGGGGACAGCCTTTGCACTGACCCAAACAGCAACGCAGACGAATAACAGTTCCGTCAATGATGTGCTTGATTCTGCACAGGAAGTAACAGCAAGCACAGCAGATGAAGTGAATCGCTTTGTACAATATTTTAATGATAATATTCCGAATCTGATTGCCTTTGGGTTGAAGGTGATTTTCGCGATAGTATTTTACCTGATCGGATCTAAGGTGATATCTGTTATACGTAAAGTGGTAGGCAAATCAATGGAGAGATCCAATGCGGATGTTGGAGTTCGTCAGTTTGTTGATTCTATGTTGAAATTTGGGTTATACGCACTTCTGATCTTTATGATCGCAACAAAATTTGGCGTAGAATCTTCTTCTGTAGCAGCGATCATCGCTTCCGCCGGTGTGGCAATTGGTCTGGCATTACAAGGGAGTCTGTCGAACTTTGCAGGAGGTATCTTGATTCTTCTTCTCAGACCATTTGCGGTTGGAGATTATATTATTGTGAATTCAGAGGGAATCGAAGGAACTGTAAAGGTAATTCAGATCTTCTATACAAAGATGACAACAATCGATAATAAGACGATTGTTGTGCCAAACAGTATTCTGACAAGTAACAGTCTGACAAATGTAACAGCAAGACCGGAACGTCAGCTGGATCTTAAAGTGGGAATTTCTTATGAATCTGATCTGAAGAAAGCAAAAGAGATCGTAGAGAATCTTCTACTGAAGGATGAAGATGTTATTCAGGATGAAGAGATTAAAGTGTTCATATCAGAACTTGCAGACAGCAGTGTTGTGATCGGACTTAGAGCCTGGGTGAAGACAGAAGCTTACTGGGCAACGCGCTGGAGAATCCTTGAGGAGATTAAAATGTCTTTTGATGAGGAAGGCATTGACATCCCATATAATCAGTTGACAGTTCATATGGCAAATCATTAGTTATTATTTATTAGAATGATAAAAGTCTATAGAAGTTGATTAAAAAAGAGGTTGAAATTTATATCCAAACGCGATATAATAACAAAGGTCGTCAGAATTGACGACCATATGCCGAAATAGCTCAGTTGGTAGAGCACTTCACTCGTAATGAAGGGGTCGTCGGTTCGAGTCCGATTTTCGGCTGAAGAGTAAAGACCGTTGTTGATTTCAGTTGTATCTGGAATCAGCAGCGGTTTTTTATATATTAGGAAAGTTCTTTCCTAATATATAAAAAACGCTTCGCTTAGGATGCGCACTTATAACGAACTTAGAACGGATACGAAAAAGCATCTTGACGAAGGAAATGAAAATGGATACAATATTGTTACGAGTTTATAAAAAAAGATGAAAAATTTTCTCTAATAAAGTAAAAAGAAATAAAATTAATTCTTTTAAAACAAGATTAGACAGAAGCAGAGAAATAGAAAAAATACAGAGGGTGAAAATATGGCATCAGTACAGACAAAAGATTACATTGTGCAGTTAATTAAAGAGGAGATTCTTTCAGGAGTTATGAAACCGGGAGAAGAGCTGGCACAGGAAGCACTTGCAGAGCGTCTTGGTGTTTCAAGAATGCCGATCCGTGAGGCATTACAGAATCTTGTTCAGGAGGGATTTGCGGTACGTCTTCCAAACCGTCATATCCAGGCAGTAGTTTTGAGCGCACAGCAGATTCATGATGTATTTCATGTGATTGCAGCGATGGCAGCAGAGAATACGATCTTAGTTGCAAAGAAAGAGCAGATGCTTCGAAGGAAAAATGTGGAACAAACGAGTCAGACAGAATTCGAAGAAGATGGACAGAGCAAGCTTTTCCTTGAGCAAGAGATTGAGAAAACTCCAAGCGAGCAGCTTTTTCAGATACTTTCCGGCATGGAGAATGCGTTGAGATCAGAGAAGAAGGCAGAGTGGGAGATGGTTTATCAGGAGAGACTCATCAGTTTGTTTGAGAATCCATATCTGTCACAGCTTCAGGGGAAGACGATGGATGGTTATGTAGCTTATGCAATTGAGAAGATGGGAGATAAGCAGCAGAAGTTAGAGCAGCTTCGCCGTATCACAGAAGGTATTGCAGAGAATAATGAGCAGAAGATCCGAATGGGACTTCGAGAATACTATCTTTCTTATGCTGATGCTTTTGTAGAAAGATGGGAGAAGAAGGCAGAAGAAACAGAAAAAACAGAAAAATAGGTTGAATTGTTATAGGGGTGATTACATACATATGTAGGTTGTAATCACCCCTTTTTCTATAAACAAAGTCTTATCTAGATTTGTTAGTGAGCGATTGCTATGGTAGCAAAGGCACCTCATGTTCGTCATTTTGTACAAGCTGTGTTAAAAAAACACTGGATTATATCGCAAATATGATGATAAAATATAAATCAGATGATGGGTTAGAAAATTGGAAAGGGAGGACGATGGAAAAAGCACGACAAGTAAAAAGAGTCCTGCTGCAGGCAATTAAGATCGCGGTGGGCAGCAGTGTAGCAATTTATCTAGCGCATATACTGGGATTGGAGTATGAGGCATCTGCCGGAAGTATCACACTGCTTACGTTAGTAACAACAAAATGGGAGACGGTGAAATTATCTTTTTATCGTATGGCGACATTTGTTTTGGCGGTAGTTCTGGCGGCGTTGACATTTGGACATATGACGAGTTCCTGGCTTGCGTATGGAATCTATGTATTTCTGATCGTTGCGGTCAGTCATAGTCTTGGATGGTCGGCAACAATTTCGGTAAATGCCGTTATCGGCACACATTTTCTTATGACAAGAGATTTTAGTCCGGAGTTTATTCGCAATGAGCTGTTTTTAGTAATGATTGGAATCACAATCGCGATTGTACTGAATTTGTTCTATGATTATGAAGGACAGAGACAGGATCTGATTCGTTATATGAGGGAGACAGAGAATCAGCTACAGATTCTTTTGTGTGAACTTGCAGCGTATCTTCATAATAAAGATATGGAGATCAATGTCTGGGATCGGATCATCGCCTTTGAGGGGAGAATGCATGAATTTATCAAGGCAGCGTATGATTACCAGGATAATACATTTCATTCGCATCCGGGATACTATATAGATTACTTTGAAATGCGTCTGGCGCAGCTGCAGGTACTTCATAACCTGCATTATGAGATCAAGAAGATCCGTAAGATGCCGAAGCAGGCACTTGTGATCGCAGATTATATCATGTATATGGCAGATTATGTTGTTGAGATGAATATTCCAGATCAGCAGATCGAGAAGTTGGAAGAGATTTCGGAACAAATGAAGCAAGAAGAACTTCCAAAGACGCGCGAAGAGTTCGAAGGACGAGCACTTCTGTATCATATTTTGATGGATCTGGAGGAATTTCTTGTATATAAGAAGCGATTTGTGAGTGGATTGGATGAGAAGAAGCTTCGTATCTACTGGAAACAGGAGATGGAGCAAAAAGATAGTGCAAATGAGTTGCAGAAATGATGAAAAGAAACGGATTAAAGTCAGAAGAAACAAAAACAAAGCATTTTCTGATTTTAATCCGTTTTATTAATTATAATATGTTACTGAAAGAATCAGATTTTTCCCGGGAATAATGTGCCGACTCTTCCGCCTTTTACAATATCATAAAGGACTTCCGGACGCTTTCCGTTTGTAACAATTGTGTTTGTTCCCTGGGAAGTGGCAAGGGATGCGGCCTGAAGTTTTGTACGCATTCCGCCTGTTCCACGTCGGGAACCTGCGCCACCGGCTAAAGCATAGACGCTGTCATCAATTGTATCAATCTGATCGATTAGCTGTGCATTTGGATACAATCTTGGATCGTGATCATAAAATCCATCAATGTCGGAGAAAATGACCAGATGCTTTGAGCGGCAGAGTACTGCAACGACAGCTGAGAGCATGTCGTTATCACCGAAGAGACGATCCTCGGATTCGATTTCTTTATAGCTTACGGAGTCATTTTCGTTTACAATCGGGATTACACCCATCTCGAGAAGCGCATTGAATGTATTGATCAGATTTTCCTTTTTTTCTTCTTCTTCAATATCATCTGCATTGAGCAGGATCTGGGCAACTGTCTTGTCATAGTCACCGAAGAACTTGTCATACAGATACATCAGACTACACTGTCCAACTGCAGCAGCAGCCTGTTTCATACGCATACTGTCTGGTTTAGCAGTCATGTTCAGTTTATTTCTTCCGACTGCGATCGCTCCGGAGGAAACGAGTACAACTTCATATCCCATGTTCTGGATATCAGAAAGTACACAGGCAAGACGGTCTGTTGTACGAAGATCGCTCTTTCCGGCGTCATTGGTAAGTGTAGATGTTCCAACTTTTACTACGATTCGATTATTATAAAGTCCCATAATACATAACTCCTTGCTGAATATCTTTTAAAATAATTTCCGGATGTCGGTTAACAACCAGCCTTGTCTCATCGACTGTTTTATAGTATCATACAGTTATCAATTACAAAAGCGAATGTTTCTCATGGATTACATGATAAAATCAAATACAAAGTAAGTGAAGAGATTTTTCGTAGCGAAAACAGATGGGAAAATGTAAAGCGAAAGGAGTGTTAAATTCATGGATGGAAGTATTCAGAAATACATGGCATTTGTTAAGACAGTAGAGTGTGGAAGTTTTACAAAGGCAGCGGAACAGTTGAGTTATTCCCAGTCCGGGATTAGCCGAATGATCAATGATCTGGAAAAGGAATGGAAGGTAGTTCTGCTTGAACGAAGCAAGTCAGGAGTAAAGCTTACAAGCAGCGGGATGAAGTTACTTCCTTATGCGGAACGGGTCTGCAGAGAATACGAGAAACTTCAATTGGAAGTTGATGAGCTTCAAGGGTTAAAGTCAGGATTGATCCGTATCGGTACATTTTCCAGTGTAGCAACACATTGGCTGCCGAATATTATCAAGGAATTTCAGAAAAATTATCCAAACATTGATTACGAGATGCTTTTGGGTGATTATACGGATATTGAAGAATGGATCATGGAAGGGCGAATTGACTGTGGATTCACAAGATTGCCGGTAAGGGATGAGATGGATACAATTTTCCTGGAGCAGGACAGGCTGCTTGTCGTGCTTCCGGAAGGACATCCGCTGACAGAACTTCAGAAGATTCCGGTCAGTGCGCTTTGTGAGGAACCGTTTATGCTATTGGAGAAAGGTGCTAAGGCAGAAGTTTCTGAGATCTTTGAAAGAAGTAATTTAAAGCCGAAAGTACATTTCACAACATGGGATGACTACGCGATCATGGCGATGGTTGAGAGTGGGCTTGGAATCAGTGTTTTGCCGGAACTGATTTTGAAACGGATTCCGTATCGAATTGTTACACGAGAACTGGAAATCCCGGCGTATCGTAATATAGGACTTGCCATGCGTAACAGAAAAGGTGCAACTCCGGCGGTGAAGCGGTTCCTGGAGTATCTGCAGTATAGATAATAAGAAATGTGAAACTTTTATGAAGCGGCATGTTCTGAATGATAATTTGCTTGATAGAAGGAAATATATGAGAGTATAATGTTACTATTATGATAAAAAGGGCTTATTCTATGACCGACATTATAAGAGTCATCAGCAATCAGAGAAGAGCACAAAGATTGAAAGAAGGAGAAAAAGATGGCGATTAAACATATTTTATTTGACTTAGACGGAACACTTTTACCGATGGTACAGGACGAATTTGTCCGTTTTTATATGCCGCTTCTTGCAAAGGCATATTTGAAGAAAGGCGTGGAAATGGATCCAAAAGGATTCATTGGTGCAGTATGGAAAGGCTATGAGGCGATGGTGAAAAATGATGGTTCCAAAACAAACCGAGAGGCATTCTGGAGTTATATTGATGAATTCCTGCCGCTTTCTGTAGAAGAATCAGAGGCAATCGCAGATGCATTTTATGAGGATGAATTCAATCAGGCCAAGTGTACGACACAGCCGACACCACTTTCAGATATGGTTATAAAAGAGGCGAAGAAGAAAGGCATTGAAGTTTATCTTGCAACGAACCCGATCTTTCCAAGATGTGCAACAATGAATCGTATCGACTGGGCGGGACTGGATCCGGAAGATTTTAAGATTATTACAACATATGAAGATCATGTATATTGTAAGCCAAATCCGGAATATTTCCGTCAAATTTTGGAACAGTTTGAGCTTGATCCGTCAGAGTGTCTGATGGTTGGAAATGACGTGGAGGAAGATCTTGCGATCCGTGCGCTTGGAGTTCCTGTATTTCTTATCACAGATACGATGGAGAATAAGAAAAACCTTCCGATCGACTCCGAATATCAGGGCTCGATGGAAGAGTTACTGGAATTTGTAAAAGAATTGCCGGAAGTGTAAGAGCGCGGTGAGAATGTAAAATAAGAATGAAAGATAATCGTTTAATATTGCGAAACACCTTGAGGAGGTATTAGTAAAAAATCTCTTCAAGGTGTTTTGTGTTTATAGGAAGCTGAAAACAAGCGTAAGAAAGGCGCAATAGAGAAATTTGTTTTACATGGATTTAACATAAATCATATCAGAATGTAAAGCAGCATTTGTAAAATAGAACAGAAAAATGGAAAAGAATGTTGTCAGCTTTGTATTTAAGATGACAACAAAGACTCAGAGAGGGCATTATTATATGATTAAAATTTATGTGATGGATACCAATGTTCTGATTCAGTCCCCAAATGCGCTTTTTAGTTTTGAGGATAATCTGGTCGTTCTCCCGATGGTTGTATTGGAAGAACTTGATCATTTGAAAAAAGCAGATGGCGAGACAGGAGCCAATGCAAGAAAATGTATCCGTCTGCTTGAAGAACTGCGTCAGAAGGGGAATCTTCTGGAGGGTGTATCCCTTGAGAATGGAGGAATCTGTTGGGTTGAAAAGAATTTTGTAGATGTTGAACTTCCGGTAGATTTATCTCTGGAGGTCGCAGATAACAGAATCTTAAAGGTTTGCCTTGGATTAAAGAAATCAAGAAAAGAACAGGTTGTTCTTGTGACGAAAGATATCCTGCTTCGAATTAAAGCACAGGTGTTGGATCTGTGTGCAGAAGATTTTATTTCCGAGCAAGTGATAGCTCATGACAGACAGTATACCGGAAGATGTGAAGTTTATGCACCGGATGAATTGTTTAAGGATTTTAAGAAAAAGGGAATACCGGTGGATGAAGTTTATCAATTAGATGAGAATGAGAAAGCATTTTGTCCTAATCTTTTGGAAAATCAGTTCGTGATCATTAAATCAGATCAGGCAAGAAAGAAGACACATCTTGGAAGAGTGGAGCATGGAATCCTTCGGAAACTGGAATTTAAAAAGAGTTCTCCGTATGGAATTTCTCCAAGAAATGCAGGACAGTATTTCTTACAGGAAGCTTTGATGCAGCCAGCAGAGAAAGCACCGCTTGTTATTGTCAAAGGAATGGCCGGAACAAGCAAGACATTTTATTCTCTTGCAGTAGGTCTGGAAAAATTGATGAATCATCCGACAGGCGAATACAGAAAGATTCTTGTCTGTAGACCGAATGCGCAGTTTGACGAAGGAATCGGATTCCTTCCGGGAGATGAACAGGAAAAGATTTCTCCGTTGATGCGCCCGGTCCTTGATAACCTGGAGCAGTTGCTTGATTCGAATGAGGACGAGCGTTATAAAGACGAAGAGGTATTGCGGGATAAAGTGGAGGAAATTTATTCCAGAGGTTTCATTCAGGCAGAGGCACTAAATTTTATCCGTGGCCGGTCGATCGTCAAGACGTATCTGATCATTGATGAAGCGCAGAATACAACGCCGGATCAGATCAAAGGCATTATCACAAGAGCAGGAAAGGATACGAAGATCATTCTTTTAGGAGATCCGAATCAGATAGACCGTCCGTTCCTGGATGAGAGAACCAATGGTCTGAGTTATGCGGCAGAACATATGAAAGGAAGTCCATTGTGCTGGCAACTGACGATGACAGCAGAAGAATGCGAACGTTCAGAACTTGCAATGGAGGCAGTAAAAAGACTTTGAAAACAACATATAAAGAGATTCGGGAGATAGAAGAAATAAATCTGTTGATCGAACAGGGAAATGCTACTTTAAAAGAGCTTGGATATACAGAACATTCCAAAAAACATGCCGCAAAAGTATCAGATACTGCAGGCAAGATTCTGACAGAGCTCGGATATGGAAAACATAAGATTGAACTTGCAAGAATCGCAGGTTATATGCATGACATCGGAAATAGTATTAACAGGCATGATCATGCACACAGCGGTGCACTGCTGGCATATCAGATATTAAAGGATACAGAGATGTCATTGAAAGATGTTCTGGTAATTATGACAGCAATCGGTCACCATGACGAGGCAACCGGAGATGCTGTGGATCCGGTATCAGCTGCACTGATACTGGCAGATAAGACAGATGTAAGACGAAACCGTGTACAGAATCCGGTTCCGGCAACATTTGACATACATGACAGGGTAAATTATGCAGCCCTGTCAACGAAGTTGACAATTCAAAAAGAGAAGAAAGTAATTCAGATGGAACTGGAGCTAGATGATGAAATCTGCACCGTTATGGATTATTTTGAAATCTTTCTGGAGCGTATGATCATGTGCAGAAGAGCGGCAGAACGCCTTGACTGTAAATTTAAGCTAATTGCAAATGGCAACAAAATGTGTTAAAGGATGGAGAAAATTAAAATGAGTAATGTATACATGAACCGTGAATTATCCTGGTTGAAGTTCAATGAAAGAGTATTGGAGGAAGCAGAAAACCCGGAAGTACCGCTGTGCGAGCGTATGACATTTGTGTCAATCTATCAGAGTAATCTGGATGAATTCTTCCGTGTGCGTGTCGGATCACTTCAGGATCAGATGCTGATCAGTACAGAGATCAGAGAGAATAAGACAAAGATGACTTCAGCAGAACAGATCCGTGCAATCATTAAAGAAGTTAAGAAGCTGAATCAGAGAAAAGATAAGGCTTATGAGGAGCTGATGAAGAAGATTGAAGAGTACGGAATTACATTGATTAATCATGCTTCTGCAAAATCAGAGGAGAAAAAATTTCTTGAGAAGTATTTTATGAAGGAGATCATGCCTTTAAGTTCACCGACAATCGTCGGTAAGAGACAACCATTTCCTTTCTTAAAAAATGGAGAAATTTACGCAGTCGTTGTTCTTGAGACGAGAAATAAGAAGGAAAGAATCGGAATCATTCCATGCTCCAACAATATGCTGACAAGAATGGTTGAACTTCCCGGTGGAAAAGGAAGATATATGCTCATTGAAGATCTGATTCTTCATTATATTGGCAAAGTCTTTAAGGGATACAAGGTAAAGGGGAAATCTTTATTGAGGGTCGTAAGAAATGCGGATATCGATGCCGATGCGGCTTATGATGAGGATCTTGATTATCGTGAGTTTATGGAAGATCTGATGAAGCAGAGAAAGAAACTCTCTCCGGTGCGTATTGATCTTTCCAGAGAGATGGATGAAACTGTTGTAGACGCATTGTGCAGATACCTGGATGTAACTCCGGATAGAGTATTCCGTAGTGAAGCACCACTGGATGTTTCTTTCGTGTTCCAGCTTCAGGATCTTCTGCGCAGAAATACAGAGCTCTTCTATGAAAAGCGCGTGCCGCAGAAGAGTCCGGAATTCAAGGATGGACAGAGCATTTTACAGCAGATCACAGAGGAAGACAAGCTGTTATCCTATCCTTATGATTCTATCAGACCTTTCCTGAAAATGCTGACAGAAGCAGCAGAGGATGACAGTGTCATTTCCATTAAGATGACATTGTACCGACTGGCAAAACAGAGTAAGGTCATCGAGGCACTTTGCGAGGCGGCAGAGAATGGAAAAGAAGTAGTTGTTCTCGTAGAGCTTCGTGCACGTTTTGATGAGGAGAATAATATCCGCTGGTCCAGAATGCTCGAAGAGGCCGGATGCCAGATCATCTACGGACTGGAGCATTATAAAGTACACTCCAAGCTGTGCCTGATCACACGCAGAGGGGAAAATGGAATCCAGTACATCACACAGATCGGAACAGGAAACTACAACGAGAAGACCGCAAGACTTTATACAGACCTCTCTCTTATGACAGCGAATGAGCAGATTGGAATGGATGCCGCAAGAGTTTTCCAGGCACTGGCTAAAGGTGAAGTAGTTGAAGATATGGAACATTTACTCGTTGCACCAAAATGCCTTCAGTCTAAAGTGATCGAGAAAATCGAGGAACAGATCCAGAAACAGAAAAATGGAGAGACTGCATACATCGGCCTGAAAATGAATTCTCTGACAGATAAGCGTATCATTGATAAATTAATCGATGCGTCTAAGGCTGGTGTGAAGATTGACATGATCGTCAGAGGTATCTGCTGTCTGATCCCAGGTGTGGAAGGTGAGACAGAGAATATTCATGTGATCAGTGTTGTCGGAAGATTCCTGGAACATTCCAGAATCTATATCTTCGGAAATGGAGAAGAGGCACAGTATTATATCGGATCTGCTGATTTCATGACACGAAATACAGTGAAGCGTGTAGAGGTTGCAGCGCCAGTTTATTCCGAACGATTAAAGAAACGTCTGCAGGATCTTTTTGATTTGATGTTAAGTGATAACAAAAAAGCGCGAAAGGAGGATGCAAAAGGAGCCTATTCTGTGGTAGAATGTAAGGGACAGCCAATTAACTCACAGGAACTTCTTTACCAGGAAGCCTATGCGAAAGCTGCAGTGAACAGTAGTAATCAGTTGGAGGCGGCTGTACAACAGACAGAAAATAAGGTGATAGAATGATCTATAAATTCGGGGAACGTCTGACAGAGATCAGTCAGGAAGAATGGGAGAAAGAGAAGTGTCCGGCTGTGTTCCTCACAGATTCCAATCATGCGGAGGAGACATTAGCAATAGCAGGGATTGTATATGAAGCAGAAATCCAGATTGCGAAGATCGGATTCTGTAAGATTGAGAATCAGCAGGAATGTATGGTAGGAACTTTCTGCATTCCAAAGCTTCTTGATGTATTAGGAAGCAGATACCGAATGTACATGTTTGTAAATGAAAATAATGTTGTTATCGTAGATGATGAAACATTTTCTGAGCGGCTTATTAATAGGATCAAGAGGAAACGAATGCATCAGGGTGAGACGAAAGAACGTTTCCTCTATAATTACATAGCAGAATTCATGAGTAGGGATCTGGAGATCCTTGTGGCCTATGAGCGTAGACTTCTTCGTATGGAAGAGGATGTGTCCCAGGATCATACAGATACGATCCAGAACCGACTGATGCCGATCCGGAGGGAACTTCTGAATCTGAGAAGCTATTATGATGAGATGATGGACTTGACAAAAGAGCTTGAAGAGAACGAGAATGGATTGTTTTTGAATGATCAATTGAAATACTTCGGAACACTTACTGACCGTGCAGACCGTCTGATGAGCCGTACTTCTCATCTGTTGGAATATGCCCGTCAGGTAAAGGAGGCTTACCAGTCTCAGATTGATAATAGACAGAATAACAACATGCAGTTTTTAACAGTGATTTCTACGATTTTCTTCCCACTGACATTGATCACGGGATGGTTTGGAATGAACTTCAAAGATATGCCTGGACTTGAAAATGGATATCCGGCGGTAATGGCACTTAGTATTGTCATTATCGTGATCTGTATTTTGATCTTCAAGAAAAAGAAGATCATCTAAAAAACTGAAAAAACTGTAAAAATAACGTTGACAATCCTCGATTGAATGCTATAATGATGGTCAGAAGAAGTTAAGGATTATAAAGCAACATAGTTCTTAGCCGATAATACGATGACGAGACGAGTAGGATGTGGAATGTTACAGAGAGAGATACATTTGCTGGAAGTATCTTAGCAGGAATCATTTGAAGACTACCTCTGAGTGGCCCCAATCCGGTCCGGTGATTCCGTTATAATCATGAATGAAGTGGTTTTAAAGCAGTACATTTACTGTGATCTTGAAAACAAAAAGGGTGGAACCGCGGATAGTAAAGTAATTGATAATCAGACTTTATCCGTCCCTTGCATGTGAGTGCAGGGGATAGATAGAGTCTTTTCTTTTTCCATAGAATCCCCGAATGAAAGCATGCATAGTTACTTGAAGAAAATAGGAGGAAGCGAAAATGATTATTACATTAAAAGATGGATCAAAAAAAGAATATTCAGAAGCAAAGTCAGTAATCGACGTTGCATTTGACATCAGTGAAGGACTTGCACGCGCAGCCTGTGCAGGAGAAGTAGATGGAGAGGTTGTAGACCTTCGTACAGTTCTTGATAAAGACTGTGAACTCAATATCCTTACAGCAAGAGATGAGAAGGGACTGGCAGTACTTCGTCACACAGCATCTCATGTAATGGCAGAAGCAGTTCAGACACTTTTCCCAGAGGCAAAGGTTGCAATCGGACCTTCTATTGATACAGGATTTTACTATGATTTCGAATGTCAGTCATTTTCAAGAGATGACCTTGACGCTATCGAAAAAGAAATGAAGAAGATCATCAAGAAGGGCGCAAAGATCGAAAGATTTACAAAATCAAGAGAGGATGCGATCGCATTTTTCAAAGAGAAAAATGAGCCATACAAGGTTGAACTGATCGAGGATCTTCCGGAAGGAGAAGAGATTTCCTTCTATTCTCAGGGAGACTGGGTTGACTTATGTGCAGGCCCGCACCTGATGAGCACAAAGGGAATCAAAGCATTCAAGCTGTTATCATCTTCAGGAGCTTACTGGAGAGGTGATGAGAACAAACATATGCTGACACGTATCTACGGTACAGCTTATGCAACAAAGGATGAGCTGAAAGAGCATCTGACACAGTTAGAGGAAGCAAAGAAACGTGATCATAACAAACTTGGCCGTGAGATGAAGCTTTTCACAACTGTAGATGTAATCGGACAGGGACTTCCGCTGATCATGCCAAACGGTGTTATTATCATGCAGGAATTGCAGCGCTGGATTGAGGATGAAGAGGCAAAACGTGGATATATCCGTACAAAGACACCACTTATGGCAAAGAGCGATCTTTATAAGATTTCCGGACACTGGGATCACTATAAAGAAGGAATGTTCGTTTTAGGAGATGAGGAGAAAGATAAAGAAGTATTTGCTCTTCGTCCGATGACATGTCCATTCCAGTATTATGTATACAAAGCAGAGCAGCACAGCTACCGTGATCTGCCACTTCGCTACGGCGAGACATCTACACTGTTCCGTAACGAGGATTCTGGAGAGATGCATGGTCTGACACGTGTTCGTCAGTTCACGATCTCTGAGGGACATTTAGTAGTAAGACCAGATCAGATGGTAAAAGAGTTCAAAGATTGTATCGCACTTGCACAGTACTGTCTGCAGGTTCTCGGAGTAGAAGAGGATGTAACATATCACCTTTCTAAATGGGATCCAACAGATACTAAGAAATATATTGGAGCACCGGAAGTATGGGAAGAGACAGAAGGTCATATCCGTACAATGCTTCAGGAACTCAACATTCCATTCGTAGAGGATGTCGGAGAAGCAGCATTCTACGGACCGAAGGTTGATATCAATGCGAAGAACGTATATGGTAAGGAAGACACAATGATCACAATCCAGTGGGATGCGCTTCTTGCTGAGCAGTTTGATATGTACTATATCGATGAGAATGGTGACAAACAGCGTCCGTACATCATCCACCGTACATCTGTGGGATGCTACGAGAGAACACTGGCATGGCTGATCGAGAAATATGCAGGAATGTTCCCAACATGGCTGTGTCCGGAGCAGGTTCGTGTGATTCCGATTTCTGATAAATACAATGATTATGCAGCGAAAGTGGAAGCACAGCTTAAAGAAGCTAATATCCGCTGCTCAGTAGATGGACGTTCCGAGAAGATGGGATACAAGATCCGTGAGGCTCGTCTGAACAGAGTTCCATATCTCTTAATTGTTGGATCGAAGGAAGAGGAAGAGCAGAAAGTATCTGTAAGAAGCAGATATCTTGGAGATGAAGGTTCTAAGGATCTTGGAGAATTCATCGAAGCAATCAAGGATGAGATTGCAAAGAAAACAATCCGTAAGATTGAAGTAGAAGAGTAAGAATAGTTACCCGAAACAACAAAAATAAGAATCTCCCGAAGAAGTTCAAGTATGAAAATACTGATTTCTACGGGAGATTCTTATTTTATGCTATATTGTAACTGTTCAGAGCCAACCTCCAAAATGCTACGCATTTCGTCGGTGTGGCGTATCCGCCAAATAAAATTTCAAAAACAGTCTTAAAAATGCAAGCATTTTACACCTGTTTTATGAAATTTTGCTTGGCTCTGAACAGTTATGTCATATTATAATATCCGGCATAAATACCATTTTTCTCAAGCAGAGTTTCATGTGTTCCGCGCTCTGCGATACCATTTTCTGTAATAACAATAATCTCATCTGCATTTTTGATCGTGGACAGACGGTGTGCGATTGTGATGGTCGTTCTGTTCTTGGACAGTTCTTCCAGACTGTGCTGGATCCAGCGTTCACTCTCGTTATCAAGAGCACTGGTTGCTTCATCAAGGATCAGGATCGGTGGATTCTTTAAGAAGACACGGGCAATCGAGATACGCTGTTTCTGACCACCGGAAAGTCTTGCGCCGCGCTCGCCGACGAATGTATCGTACTGATCAGGCAGTTCCATGATAAAGTCATGGATGTTCGCACATTTTGCTGCTTCGATGATTTCTTCTTCTGTCGCATCCGGCTTGCCATAGGCAATGTTGTCGCGGATGGAACCGGAGAAGAGGTAGACATCCTGCTGAACGACACCGATCTGGCTTCTAAGACTCTTCAATGTAAGAGAGCGGATATCCTGTCCGTCTACTGTGACGCGTCCGCCAGTTACGTCGTAGAAGCGAGGCAACAGGGAACAGATTGTTGTCTTTCCACCGCCGGATGGACCGACCAATGCAACTGACTTCCCAGCAGGAATCTCGATCGATACGTGAGAGAGAACAGTCGTTTCATCGTCGCTGTAATGGAAGGAGACATCTTCGTAGCAGACACGGCCTTTCACATCTTTGAGTTCTACTGCATCCGGTGCATCCTGAATCTCAGGTTCTGTCTCCATAACATCAAGGAAACGGCGGAAACCGGAAAGCCCTTTCTGCATCATTTCCATCAGCTCTACGAGAATCTGGATCGGGCTGATAAAGATTCCGATATAAAGAGCATACATCGCAAGATCAGCAGCTGACATTTCATTGTTGGCAATCAGATAGCCGCCGTATACAAGTGTGACCAGATACATCATTCCCTGGAAAAAGAGATTGGAGCTCATGAATTCGCCCATGCATCTGTAATTGTCTTTCTTGGAGACAAGGAAGGCGTGATTGCTCTTCTGGAATTTTTCCTTTTCGATCTCTTCATTTGTAAAAGACTGGACAACGCGGATCCCGGATAAAGTATCTTGAAGGCTCGCATTGACATCACCGATCTTTTTTCTGTTTTCCATAAAGGTGCGCTGCATCTTCTGATTCTGTCGGAAAGAGAAGAGGAACATCAAGATCACAAGTACGATCAGCGGAAGAGCCAGCTTCTTATTAATTAAGAAAAGGAAAATAAAGGATCCGACGATCTTAACTAATGAGATAAATAAGTTCTCCGGGCCATGGTGTGCAAACTCGGAAATGTCGAACAGGTCACTGACCAGCTTACTCATCATCTGACCGGAGTTGTTCTGACTGTAATAGGAAAAGGACAGCTCTTCATAGTGTTCGAAGAGTTCCTGACGCATATCCCGCTCCATCTTAGCGCCCATGATATGTCCCTGACAGCTGACATAATATTTGCAGAAGCTTTGGATGACATACATCATAAAGAGTCCGATCGCGATCCACGGAAGCGCCTGCAGGATAATTGCTTTATCCTGAGTAAAAAGTGTCTTGGTAGCACTTCGTAGAATCTGCGGATAAGCAAGATCCACAAGACTGATAATGGCTGCACAGAGAAGGTCAATAAAAAAGACCGTTTTGTACGGGCCATAGTAGTGGATGAATTTTTTTAGTGTATTCATAAACAAATAAATCCTCCCTATTTTTTCTTATATACATTAGTTTAGCATAAGTAAATGTTCTTGACAAGAAAGTCGGGGTATGATAAAAATGTTATTACTGTTAAAAACAATGCAAAGAAGTGGAAAAAGTCAGGAGAACGATCAATGAATTTATATCTTGCCCCATTGGAGGGAATCACAGGACATATTTATAGAAATGCATTACATCAGTGCTTTGACGGATTCGATAAGTATTTTATTCCGTTTATCAGTCCGAATCAGAAAGGACATTTCAGCACAAGAGAGAAGAAGGATGTGATGCCGGAGCATAATCAGGGAATGTATGCAGTGCCGCAGATCCTTACGAATAACGTGGAAGATTTTTTGTGCACAGCTCAGAAACTTGGAGATTACGGATATAAAGAAGTGAACCTGAATCTTGGATGTCCGTCTCGAACTGTTGTGACGAAGGGAAGAGGAGCGGGATTTTTGGATGAGCCACAGAAGCTGGATCGATTTCTGGATGCGGTTTTTGAGAAATGTAATCTGGAAATCTCAATCAAAACAAGAATCGGAATGGAAGATCCGGAGGAGTTTGAGACAATCCTTCCTATCTATAATAAATATCCGCTGAAGGAGCTGATCATTCATCCGCGTGTGCAGAAGGAGTTCTATAAGAACACACCAAAGCTTGATACATATGCATGGGCAGTGGAACATAGCGAACATCCGCTTTGCTATAATGGGGATATCTGTTCTGTGGAGGACATGGAACAGTTGAAAATAAGATTTCCACAGACAGATACTGTGATGATGGGGCGCGGCGTGCTGGCCGATCCGGCACTTGGAAGAAAGCTAAAAGGCGGAAGTGCCGCAACGATAGAAGAGCTAAAGAAATTCCATGATGTTCTCTATGCGGCATATTGTGAAGAAATGTCAGGAGACCGAACGATTCTTTATAAGATGAAAGAAATGTGGTTCTATCTTCATCCCATCTTTACAGATGGAAGGAAGTATTTCAAGAAGATTAAGAAATGTGAGAAATGTGTAGTATATGAATCTGTAGTGAAGGAATTGTTTTTGAAAGAAACCGTTCTGGGAAAATGATTTGAAAGAGGTGAAAAAAGGAAATGGACGCTATTTTACAATTAGATCAGAACATTCTGCTTTTTATTCAGGAATATATCCGTCATGACTGGATGGACTGGTTCTGGAAAGGAATTACACATCTTGGAGACTTTGGAATTTTTTGGATTCTTCTTACAATCGTTCTGCTGATTCCTAAGAAGACGAGGAAGGCAGGGCTTGCATCAGCGCTTGCACTTATTATAGGAACACTGATCACAAATGTGGCGATAAAGAATGTGGTTGCCAGAATAAGACCGTATGAAGTGATACAGGAATTAGATCTTATGATTGAGAAACAGAAGGATTTTTCCTTCCCTTCCGGTCATACATGTGCATCTTTTGCATCAGCATTTGCAATCTACAAGTGCAAGGAAGTGTTTCCGAAGAAATGGAGAACTGCGGCAATGGTATTGGCTACTTTGATCGCATTATCGAGATTATATGTAGGGGTACATTATCCGACCGACGTTCTCGGCGGATTGATCGTCGGACTATTCTCGGGCTGGGCAGGATGGAAGATTGAAGAGCTGATCATGAAAAAGAGAGCAGAGAAAAAGAAATCTGCTGATAATAAGTGAAGGACAGGAATTTAAGAATCTGTCGTCAGATAGAAAAAGGATTTGATTCATCTGGGTTTTGCCAGATACGATCAAATCCTTTTTTGAGTCCACTTTAGAGTGTGACTTTTAAAATTTTGCTATTTATTTTTCTCTTTCTGATTCTCCAGTGCAGCTTCAACGAATCCCTTGAACAGTGGATGCGGTCTGTTTGGTCTGGATTTCAGCTCCGGATGCGCCTGAGTTGCGATAAACCATGGATGAGAAGGAATCTCAACCATCTCTACAATACGGCTGTCCGGTGAAAGTCCGCAAAGGGACATTCCGTTTTCTTCAAGAACTTCACGGTAGTCATTGTTTACTTCATAACGATGACGATGACGCTCTTCAATCTCTTTCTTTCCATACAGTTTATAAGCAAGGGAGTTGTCTTTAAGTACACATGGATAAGAACCAAGTCTTAAAGTACCACCAATATCTTCAATACCAATCTGATCGGACATGATGTGGATGACCGGATGAGTTGTATCTGGATTGAGTTCCATGCTGTGTGCGTCTTTGTAACCGATGACATTTCTTGCAAATTCAACGATAGACAGCTGCATACCAAGGCAGAGACCAAGGAACGGAACGTTGTGTGTACGGGCGTATTTGATCGCTGTGATCTTACCTTCTACACCACGATGGCCAAATCCACCAGGAACAAGAATACCGCTTACGTCAGAGAAGAGTTCTTCAGCATTTTCTTCTGTTACAGTTTCGGAATCGATCCATTTGATATTTACTGTTGTGTGTGTGTAAATTCCTCCGTGCTTTAACGCTTCTACAACACTGATGTATGCGTCATGAAGCTGGATATATTTTCCAACCAGTGCTACAGTCACTTCCTGTGTTGGATGACGAAGGTTTTCAACCATCTCAGTCCAGTCTGTAAGATCCGGTTCCGGGCAGTCAAGATGCAGAGACTCGCATACAACCTGTGCCAGATGTTCTTTCTCCATGGCAAGTGGTGCCTCGTAGAGATATTCTACGTCCAGGTTCTGAAGTACATGGTCAGCTGGGAGATTACAGAACAGAGAAATTTTGTTTCTCATTGCATCATCCAGTGGATATTCGGAACGGCAGACAATGATATCCGGCTGGATTCCCATTCCCTGAAGTTCTTTTACACTTGCCTGTGTCGGTTTTGTCTTCATTTCCTGAGATGCTCTTAAATAAGGAATCAGCGTAACATGGATCAGGATAACATTTTCTGCTCCGCGTTCATGCTGAAACTGACGGATGGATTCAAGGAAAGGCTGGCTTTCAATATCACCAACAGTTCCACCGACCTCAATGATAGCAATCTCAGTATCTGTTGCAGCCGGATTACGGTAGAAACGGCTCTTGATCTCATTTGTAATATGAGGGATTACCTGAACAGTTCCTCCACCGAAATCTCCGCGGCGTTCTTTCTGAAGAACGGACCAATAGATCTTTCCTGTTGTAACATTGGAATTCTTTGTCAGGCTTTCATCGATAAATCTTTCGTAATGACCAAGGTCAAGGTCAGTTTCTGCACCGTCATCTGTAACAAAAACTTCTCCGTGCTGTACTGGGTTCATTGTACCAGGGTCAATATTGATGTAAGGATCGAATTTCTGCATAGTTACAGTGTAACCACGCGCTTTCAAAAGTCGTCCCAAAGATGCAGCTGTAATTCCTTTTCCAAGACCGGATACAACTCCGCCTGTAACAAATACATATTTTACTGCCATAGTGTCTTTCCTCCTCCGTGAATAGTTGTTATCAAAAAAAATACTTTCCAAGTATACACCTATTCAGAAAAAAATTACAATACTTTTTTGATAAAAACATAGAAAAAAGATGGGATGAAGTGATTTTGACGAAGTAATGTAAAGAAGGAAGGCGAAAAAGCTTTGTAAAATGGGAGAAATGCAGAAAAAAACCTCTCAGACAGCAGGTGGTTATACCTGAAACCGCAGAGAGGTTTTTGTGATATCTTTCTGTATTGGTAAGGATTTGTCTTTAGCTTAAAATCTGACGTTCGTTCACAGCTTCACTTGTGAGCTGTACACCAAGTTTTTTAAATGTCTTGATATCAACACTTGAAAGCATTACGGAAGTATGAGCCTGGCATCCTTTCAGTTTTGGAAGCTGGGAGAGTGCAAGCTCAGCGATCGGATTGACAGCAGCACTTGCGGAAAGTGCAATCAGGATCTCGTCTGTGTGAAGACGAGGGTTCTTGCTGTTCAGGTAATCCACTTTCAATTTCTGAATCGGTTCAATTGCTTCCGGAGAGATGATATGGACATTGTGGTCGATGCCGGCAAGTTCCTTCAGTACGTTTACAAGAAGGGCAGCGCTCGCACCGAGCAGGTTGGAAGTTTTTCCGGAGATGATGCGTCCATCTTCAAGCTCCAGTGCGGCAGCAGGTCCGCCTGTCTGCTGAGCACGCTCCAGTGCTTTGACAGCAACTTTTCGGTCAGAAACAGTAATTCCTTCCATATTCATAAGAAGCTCGATCTTCTCAGCTTCCTTCTCAGAAGCATCACCTTTCAGAAGCGCATTGAGTGCTGCATAGTAGCGTCGGATGATCTCCTGGCGGGAAGCTTCACGGCAGGCTTCATCATCACAGATACAATTTCCGGCCATATTTACCCCCATGTCTGTAGGTGATTTGTATGGGCTGGAACCGTAGATCTTCTCGAAGATTGTATTTAAAACAGGGAAGATCTCTACGTCACGGTTGTAGTTTACAGTTGTTATACCATAAGCTTCAAGATGATATGGGTCGATCATATTTACATCGTTAAGGTCAGCTGTAGCAGCCTCATAAGCGAGGTTTACCGGGTGCTTCAGCGGCAGATTCCAGATAGGGAATGTCTCGAACTTCGCATATCCGGCTTCGATTCCGCGCTGGTGCTCCTGATATAACTGAGACAGGCAGACAGCCATCTTTCCACTTCCAGGTCCCGGAGCTGTTACAATAACAAGCGGATGTGAAGTCTCGATATAATCGTTCTTTCCGTAACCATTCTCACTGACAATCAGTGGAATGTTGGATGGATATCCCGGAATGTTGTAATGAATGTATACAGAGATTCCAAGGTTCTCAAGACGGTTCTTGAACAGAAGTGCACTTTCCTGTCCGGAGAACTGTGTGATTACTACACTTCCAACGAAAAGTCCCTGCTCACGGTAAGTACCGATCAGGCGGATCACGTCTGAATCATAAGTGATACCAAGATCCCCACGAATCTTATTCTTTTCAATGTCTTTTGCACTGATTGCAAAGACAATCTCAGCCTGGTCGCTGAGCTCCTTTAAGAGACGCAGCTTGCTGTCAGGTTCAAATCCCGGAAGTACACGGGAAGCGTGATAGTCATCAAAAAGCTTTCCACCGAATTCAAGATAGAGTTTGCCACCGAATTTTCCGATACGCTCGCGGATATGTTCGGACTGCATTTTCAGATATTTGTCATTGTCAAATCCAATTTTCATCATTTTATCTTCCTTACTATAAATTTTGCCGAACTGTTATTACTATTATTAACAGATAAATCTGTTATAAACAGGCATTACTTTTCTAGTATACTATGAAACGGCACGTTTTTACAATATTTTCATAATCTTTTTATTGATTTATGGAAAACCACTATTTATAATGGTAGGAAGTAGTTGTTTTTTTACAAATAAGGTAAAAGATTTGCTGGAAAATAACCACTATTTAAGTTTTGGAGGAAAAAAATGGAGAATAACAATAAAAACAAAGGCCCGAACAAGAACCGACAGGGTTGGGGAATTATTTTGTTCACTACCTTGGTGGTTACTTTTGTTGTTATGGGCCTATATTCTATGATGCAGGGCGGAAGCGCTTCTGAGATCAGCTATGATAAATTTCTGAAATTAGTTGATAATGGAAAAGTAGAGTCTGTCACATTTACCAATTCAAGGATCAATATCGTTTTGACAGATGACGCCAGAAAGGAAAAGGCAGAGGGAAAACTTACAGAAGTAAAGGATAATGAGAAAGCTTCTGCAGACCAGAGTGATAGTTCAGATTCTAAGGAAAGCGAAGATCAGGAAAATGTTATGGACAGTCTGCTTGGCCAGATCAGTCAGATGCAGGGTAGCTCCAAGAGCAAGGAACCGGATTATTACACAGGAAATGTATCAGATGACACACTTGTAAAGCGTTTAGATAAGGCAGGGGTAGAGTTTAAATCCCAGATTCCGGATACGGCAAGTTCACTGATCATGGATATCTTCATCACAGTGATCCTTCCGATCGTACTTCTTGTATTCATGTTTAATTTCCTTATGAAGAAGATGTCTAAGGGCGGCGGCATGATGGGAATCGGCAAGAGCAATGCCAAGATGTATATGGAGAAGCAGACAGGTGTGACATTCTTAGATGTTGCAGGTGAAGATGAAGCGAAGGAGTCCTTACAGGAAGTTGTTGATTTCCTGCACAATCCTGGAAAATATACAGGTATCGGAGCGAAGCTTCCGAAGGGAGCACTTCTTGTAGGACCTCCGGGAACAGGTAAGACACTTCTTGCGAAAGCAGTTGCAGGAGAGGCGAAGGTTCCGTTCTTCTCTTTGTCAGGATCTGCATTCGTAGAGATGTATGTCGGTGTAGGTGCTTCCCGTGTGCGTGACCTGTTCAAACAGGCACAGCAGATGGCTCCATGTATTGTATTTATCGATGAGATCGATGCAATCGGTAAGAGCCGTGACAGCGCACTTGGCGGTGGCGGTAATGACGAGCGTGAGCAGACATTAAACCAGCTTCTTGCAGAGATGGATGGATTCGATACGAATAAGGGACTACTTGTTCTTGCAGCAACAAACCGTCCGGAGGTACTTGATCCGGCGCTGTTGAGACCGGGACGTTTTGATCGCCGTATCATAGTAGATAAGCCGGATCTGAAAGGTCGTGTCGAGATTCTTAAGGTTCATGCGAAGGATGTTAAGATGGATGAGACAGTCAATCTGGAAGAGATCGCGCTTGCAACTTCAGGAGCAGTTGGATCAGATCTTGCCAATATGATCAATGAGGCTGCAATCACTGCAGTTAAGCATGGCAGACAAGTTGTCAGCCAGAAAGACCTCTTTGAGGCAGTGGAAGTTGTACTTGTAGGTAAAGAGAAGAAAGACCGTATCATGAGTGCAGAAGAGCGAAGAATCGTATCTTACCATGAAGTCGGACATGCGCTTGTCACAGCACTTCAGAAGAATACAGAACCGGTACAGAAGATCACAATCGTTCCTAGAACAATGGGAGCACTCGGTTATGTAATGCAGACACCGGAGGAAGAGAAGTTCTTAAATACGAAGAAAGAACTTGAAGCAATGATCGTTGTTGCACTCGGTGGACGTGCAGCAGAAGAGATTGTATTTGACACTGTTACGACAGGTGCATCGAATGATATCGAGCAGGCAACGAAGATCGCCAGAGCGATGATCACACAGTATGGTATGTCAGAGCGCTTTGGTCTGATGGGACTTGAATCTGTTCAGAGCCGGTACTTAGACGGTCGTGCAGTTCGTAACTGTGGAGAAGCGACAGCAGCGGAGATCGATGAAGAGATCATGAAGATGCTCAAAGCTTCCTATGAAGAAGCAAAACGCCTCTTAAGTGCGAACAGAGATGCTCTTGATAAGATTGCAGCCTTCCTGATCGAGAAAGAGACGATCACAGGGAAGGAATTCATGAAGATCTTCCGTGAAGTGAAGGGAATCCCTGAACCGGAAGAAGCAGATGGAGAAAAGAAAGAAGAGCAGGAGTCCGGAAGAATCCTGATGAAGCCGACAGAGGCACAAGCAGCAGAGCCAGAAACAGTGAAAGAACCGGAAACAGAAAAAGAGCCGGAAACACAGGCAACAGAAATACAGTCACAAGAAACGGTGGCAGAAGAAAAGTCAGAGTAAGAGCTGATTATCAATATTAAGAGTTTCGCAGATGGAGAGGAAAAGTCATTTGCGAAACTCTTTTTCTTTGATGAAAACATGTTATAATGAAATGAGGCAAAATGTGCCAGGGTATATCAGATGTGAGATGACTCCCATCTGATATAGCCTCCGGCAGGATTGCAGAGATGCGCAGAAGAAGTATGTCATGCATTGCATGACGCGCATCTCGCAGCAAGAATGCAGAGGCATTCTTGAATGCAAGGCACAGAAGATGCAAAACATCAATCAAGACAGTAGCAAAAAAACAGGAGACATTGGGATGACAAAAGCAGTATTTTTTGATATAGATGACACCATTTATGATTACATTGGAGCGCATAATAATACGATGCCGGTGATGAAAGAATGGGCATATGAGAATTTAGGCATAGCAAAAGAAGACTTGGAGAAATATGTTGCCGAGGCAAGAGTGAAGGCAGATGACAGAGCCGGAAGAGATTATGCGGTGAACCATAATCGCCTGGTGAGATTTCAGTGTATGCTGGAGACACTTGGAAAGCCGGTTTTCCCATATGCGTATGAGATGTATAATCTGTACTGGGATACATTGATTGATCAGATTATTCCATCTCCTGGAATTGAAGAGTTGATGAAAGAATTGAAACAGCGAGGCATTTATATCGGTATAGGATCCAATATGACTTCAGACGTCCAGTATCGGAAGATATTAAAGCTTGGATTAGGTAAGTATATTGATGGAATTGTGACAAGTGAAGAGGCTGGCGAGGAAAAACCGCATCGAAAACTTTTTGATCTCTGTGTTGAAAAAGCAGGAGTGATGGTGGAAGAAAGTATCTTTATCGGAGACAGCATCGCACATGATGTGACAGGAGCACAGAATATAGGAATGCCGGTGATCTTGTATCGGCCGAAGGAAAATGTGAATGAGATCGAGTGGCTTCAGACAGAGAAGGGAAAATGTCCGGTCATTGCACATTTTTCTCAGTTTTTTGAAGCAGAGAAGATGTTATAAGAAATGAAAAAGATGTAAAAGAAACTTTAATAGGAATAAAAAGGAGACATAAGAAAAAACATGAAACTGGTCGAAAAAGTTCCAAAGGATCTATATAAAATATTTGGAAGTAAATATATGGAATTCTATATGCAGTTTCTGGTAGCGCTTTATGAGGAGAGCAGTCAGTCTTATTCTCTTCTCGGGCTTACGGAACGAGAGTGTCAGATGATCATGAATGAACGACTGGCGAAGATGGCACTGGACTGGAGTGAGGCAAGAGTCGATGAAGAAGGAGAACTGATCACCAGAGCCAACATGGCATCAGTCAGTCTGAAGCATTTTGAAGACTGGGGATGGCTTAGAAGGGATTATGATGAAACGTTGAACAGTTATGTCGTTTCATTTCCGGAATACAGTCAGCTGTTTGTAGAATTATTTCAGAAATTATACAGTGAAAATGACGGTAAGGAACGAGAGAGTGTGCTTACGGTATACAGTCATCTCTATACCTACAGTTTAGACAAAGAGAAGAATAATGAGATTTTAAAAAGTGCGCTTCATACATCAAGAGCACTTCTGCAGATGCTCGCGAACATGCAGGAGGGAATGCGAGGTTATTTCGATGAACTGTCAAAGCAGAGAAGTTTCCGAGGAATCCAGGAAGTACTTGTGAAAGAGATCAATAACAGTGATAGCAAAAAATATGCGATATTGACTACAACAGACAGCTTTTATCGATACAAAGAAGCTGTAAAAGAGTTGATCGAAGAAAATCTGGAAAAGACAGAAGCAAGAAAATACTCATTTGAAACAGAACTCTTAAGCGAAGAGGAAAATACGAGAAAATCTTATCGTCTGCGAAGAATGATTGAGATCTGTGAAGAGGCGACAGATATGCTCTATAAGATTTCGAGAGAGTTTGATGCGATTGAGCGAAGATATAATAAGCTGATTGAACAAAAGACAGTATTTGCAAGCCGTGCCGCAGCAAGAATCCGGTACATTATGATGGAAGGTGTAATGGAAGAAGATCAGACAGTCGCACTGATTAATCTGATCAATGAAAGTGGCAAGTCGGAAGAGATTCTGGATAAGTTATCTTCAAAACTTAGGTTTTCGGAGCCATATAAGATTATGACAGAGAAGAGTCTGTATCAAAGACGTGAAAATCAGAAGGAAAAGTTCACTCCACAGGCGGTAACACCTGAGAAATCACAGGAAGAGAATATGACAGAATTTGTCCTGGAACCACTGTATACGCAGAAAGAGATCAGAGATTTCCGAAAGAAAAATGAACAGAATGGAAAATTCACAGTGACAAAAGATACTGTAAAATCAATAGAAGATTTGGAGAAGTTATTTATGGTATGGCAGCATGCAACAGAATCTGCGGACAGTAAGGCACAGATTGAAGTGGCGCAGGAGATGGAGAATGAGGCTGGTTTCCGATTTTCAAAACTTACGATAGAGGGAGTAGAATCAGATGGTTAATTATATGGAAGAATTGTCAGTGACAGAAGCTGATAACCTGAAGAAAACAATTGCTGCATTATTCAGACAGACATGTATTTTACAGATGAAATATGATCCTGTAACACTTGTCCCAAGAGACAATCTGCATTATGAGATCTGTACAAGACACAGAAAGTTTATTGAAGACTATCTGTCTGTTTTAAGCTGTGAATTAGTGCATGACCCACAGGAACACATTTACCGTTTACATGGAGATGGAATCGCGATAGAAAAGATAAATGCCACCGTTACAAAAGTAATCTTACTGGTTAAATTAATTTACAGAGATAAGATTTTAGGAGAAGGCTTGAAAGCTACAGTGACGAATCTGGCGGAGATCCGTGAATATGGAAAGAATACGAATCTGATTAATTATAAGCTTACGATGGGTGAGTGGAAAGAAGCTTTATATGTGATGAGTAAGCATCAGATCATTGAAGTGCCGGGAGCAATCCAGAATGTTGAGGATGAGACTCCGATTTATATCTACAGCACGATCAATCTGTACTGCGGAAGTATGGATATTACTGCGCTGATCAAAGAATATCAGGAAGATCAGTACGCAGGGGAAGAGATTACAGAAGAAGTTTCTGAACAGGAAATCCAGGAAGAAGCAGAGGGAGGTGTGGAAGATGAAAGAGAAACAGTCGAAGAAAATATTTACTAGAATGTTAATGAATAACTGGGGCGGTATCAGTCACAAAGTGATGGAGTTCCATGAGTATGTGAATCTTTTCAGTGGGAAAAGTGGATCTGGTAAGTCTACTGTTATGGATGCGATCCAGGTTGTTTTATATGGAAGTATATCTTCCACATTCTTGAATAAAGCGGCAGATGACGCGAAGAACAGGCGTAGTGTTCTAAGTTATCTTAGAGGAGCGCAGAAAGACGGTTCCTTTAACCGAGAAGACCAGGACTTCTGTTCTCAGATCGTCTTGGAGATTAAGGATACAGGAAAGAATACACATACTTGTATTGGTGTTTCATTTGAGGTTGGAAAGGCAGATACAGACATCAGGAAACATTGTTTCTTCAGTCATTCCGGAAAGATTCCGGAGGATGAATATTTGACAGAAGAAGGTGTCCCGTATACAATCGCGAAACTTAAAAAATTGGTAGAAGCAAGGATAGAATCGGCTGACAACAGAGGTCGCGGAGATGTGAACCGTGTATATCCATCGAAAGAAGCGTATTTGAAAACGGTTTATGATGCAATCTTTGGTTATGTAGAGCCGGGCCGTATGATGACAATGGAGAAAAGCGCGATTGCACTTCGTATGACGAACGGAACGGGACAGTTTATCAAAGATTATATGTTCCCAAAGAGCAAGGAAGACACAGTTGCAACAATCAGTGATCAGCTTGGCGCTTACCGTGAGATCAAGGAACGCGTAGAAGATCTGGAACAGAGAATTAAAATGCTTGACGAGATCAGTCAGCATAATCTAGCCTTGCAGAAAGCAAGAGCTGATAAGATCTATGTGGAACAGATCTTAAAATATATTGAAATAGAAAATTGTAAGGCACATTTGCAATCGAAAGAGGATGATCTGCAGGATATTCTCAAGAAGATTGAGGAAAAAGAAGAAAAGAGAAAATCTTATTTGGCAGAGAAAGATGCTTATACGAAAGAACAGGTGGAAGTCGAGGCAGAACTCAAAGCCAGCGATTATGGACAGAAAGAGAAGGAACTAAAGGAGATTGAAAATACGATCCAGCTCCTGGCAACGAATTCAGAACAATGGAGAGATATCGTAAAAGGTCTTTCAGCCTGGGAGGAAGACGATGAAGTCAGTGCTTATGTGAGCAATCAGGCGCTGCATAGAATTGATGATATCCGAGATGGTGTTGTGAGTGAAGATTCGATTGAAAAGCTAAAGCAATATTTAAGTGATGCGCTTGACAATATTAATACAGAATTAGGCGATGTTCGCGAAAGAATTCGTGAGAATCAGAAAGAACTTCAAGAGAAGCGGGAGATGGTAGAAGACCTCAAAAATGACAGAAAACCATATCGTGCGGAATTGAAGCGTGCAAGACAGGAATTGCAGAATATACTTAGTACTCAGTATGGAAGAACGATCCATGTAAATATCTTTGCGGACTTGTTTGATATTACGGATGAAGAGTGGAAAAATGCAATCGAAGGACGTATGGGACGTGTGAAACACAGTCTGGTGACAGCACCTGAATATACGTTAGATGCTGCGAAAGCATTTCGCAAAATGAAGCAGATGAAGGGGATCGAGGATGTCGAACTCATGGATACTGCGGCAATCGTGAGAGACAAGCCGAATGCAGATGAGAATACATTGTATGAGTGCGTGCGCGCAGAGGAAGCTTATGTAGATACTTGTCTGAAGCGATACTTAGGCCGCATTAAGAAATGTGAGACGGTGGAAGAACTTCATGAGACGAGAGATGGTGTCACAAAGGACTGTTATTCCTACAGCAATTACATTTTCAGACATTTAAGAAAGAATGATTATGAGAAATATGCCTGCATCGGAACGAAAGTCTCAAAGGCGAAACTTCTTGAGTTGGAAGAAGAAGCAGCGAAGCTGAAACAGGAAGTGGAAGAGGACTGCCGTGTTGAGATGGCACTGCGTGCAGCACAGAAATTTGAGTGTCTGAACCAGAGTACAGAACAGATCTTACATCTTTCAAAAGCAGCGGAACAGCTTCAGGATTATTACGAGAAACAGGAAAAATTACGTCTGGAAGTAGAAGAATTGAAACGAGGCGACCGGACAGTCGAACTGAAGAAGAAAAAGCAGGAATTACTGGAGTTGCTTAAGAAAAATGCAGAGATTCTTGATAGCATTCAAAGTGAAGTAGTACAGTATGCGAAGACACAGGGACAAATCGAGAGTAATATCAAATCATTTTCAGAAAAGATAAACTTCCTGACAGAGGGATTTGTTGTCAACGAACAGCTTCAGAATGAAGTAACAGATGCGTTAAAAGTACAGAGCGAAGCAGCTTATAAGAGAGACAAGACAAAAGAAAAGGATGCTTTGGAAACGTTGGAAGAGACGGAGAGAGAAGAACTGCAAAGAAGTAGAAATAAGTTCAATAATGCTTATCCGGCCTATGGTTTTACAGGAATAGAACATGAAAATGATGTGTATGACAAAGTGCTGAATCAGTGTAGGAAAGATTTTGAACCGAAGTACAAGGAAGAATTCGATAAGCAGTATAATCTGGTTTACTATACATTGCGTGAAAATGTGATTGCTTCCATTCATGGTGAAATCAAGGCAGCTTACAGACATAAAAAAGAGATCAACCGTCTGCTTGCGAAGATCAAGTTCTCAGATAGTATTTACCAGATTGATATCATACCGGCTCAGAATGAAAACGGACAGTTTTATGAGATGCTTACAGCACCTGAACTAGACAGTAAAGTGTTCGATGACTACGGATTTGAAGGTCAGTTAAGTCTTGGTGAGGATGAGTTCTATCAGAAGTATGAAGAAGATATCAAGCGTCTGACTGAGAAGTTCATGCCTCCGAAGGAGGAAGATGCAAGATCCTTAAGCCAGTATCGTCAGCAGATGGAACAGTATGTGGATTATCGTAATTATCTGACTTTCAGTATGTATGAAAAGGTGGAAGACGAGAATGGAAATATCCGCAAAAATGCAGTCGATGATATGGCAGGCCGTGACTCCGGAGGAGAGGGACAGAACCCGAAATATGTCGCACTGCTTGCAGGCTTTGCGATGCTCTATATGCAGCAGACAAACCGTGATTCTAAGATCCGTCTGGTGCTTCTTGATGAAGCATTTTCCAAGATGGATAAGGAGCGAAGCGAAGTATGTCTGCATTATGCGAGAGAGCTGGAGCTTCAGTTGATCGTATGTGTACCGGATGAACGTCTGCAGTCGTTGATTCGAAATGTGGACTGCGTCTACGGATTCAGAAGACACCAGAATCAGGTATCCATGATGCATATTGATAAAGGTGATTACCTTGATATGGTTGAAGGAGACGAGAGATAGAAGAAAGCTTCCGATTGGAATTGAAGATTTTTAAAGAAAGCATTAAAGAGGACGGGAAAACAGTCAGCATCAGAGATACATTTGTGAAAAAACCAACGAAAGAGAACTTTTATCACGGATTACTTCTTGGAATTCTCGGATTCAAAGAAAACTGGTCTGTCATGTCAAACAGGGAATCAGGAGATGGATTCAGTGATATTTTGATTCGTATCGAAGATGAGGATGTTGGAATTGTCATAGAGGTTTAATATGAATGATCAATTTATACACGGAGTAATATTCGATTGGGATAGAATTGATAATGACAGCTATTTAAAGAAAATTGAGGCTTTTAAAGGCGTTGAGAAACTTGATTTTAACAAAGCGATAACTTTTTTTGTGGGAGAAAATGGCAGCGGTAAATCGACTTTGTTGGAAGCACTTGCTGTGGCACATGGTTTTAATCCGGAGGGTGGAACAAAGAATTATATTTTTTCTACTCATGATACACATTCAGAATTATGTGATGCAATAAGAATTTCAAAAGGCTATCGTAAGGAAAAGTGGGGATATTTTCTTAGAGCCGAAAGTTTTTATAATGTTGCAACGCAGGAAGAAGAATATGCAGATTTAACACACCCTTCCGCTAAATATCATGAAAAGTCACATGGAGAAAGTTTTCTTGAATTAGCACAGAATAATTTGCATTCAAATGGCCTGTATCTTTTTGATGAACCAGAAGCTGCATTATCACCCCAAAGACAGCTTACATTGTTAATGCAAATATACCGATTTGCAAAAGAAGGAGCACAGTTTTTTATAGTTACCCATTCACCTATTCTATTAGGTATACCAGATGCAGACATCTATTGCTTTGATAATGGGCGAATTCATTTGTGCGAATATGAAGAAACAGAGAGTTATCAAATAACGGAAATGTTTATAAATAATAGGCAGATGTTGCTTGATAGACTACTCGCAGATTAGAAAACGTTGAGGTCAATATAGAGTATGATGAGAATCGAAGGATAAAATATGGAATGGAACGAAAAGAATCTGCCATTGGCAAAATGGCTGATCGATAAGACGAATACAAAGGACTATCGCATAGGAAATCTCTCAGGAATGAAGCACCCAAAGGTGGAGGGGGATCTTTTGAAAACAGTAGGTGGCAGAGAGGAACTGGTCAGACAGGCAAAAGTTTTGGAAAGAATTCCAGCATTAGGCGGAAAAGAATATCTGCATTTTGACTGGAGAGAAATGAATACAGATATTACGAGGATTGATTATCGGGTAGAAGTGATTCCAAGATTATGTGAATTGATCGGTATCATGGATCCAAGAGAACGCCAGTTACAGGCAATTTCAAGAATATGCAAACTGCAGGTGGATGTATCCGAAAGCTGTCTAAGCGCTTATTGTGATCATGTGTTAGAACAGTTGAATAAAGGAAATACGAAAGAGTTATCCAAAGCGGAGGATGAAGAATTTCTTAAATGCCTGAAAGCATTAGCTGCTCTGAAAGAACCGGAATGGAAGCGTGTGTTCAGCTCCAAAGTATTTGAAAAGAAAAATGATATCACACCATCTAAAGTTTTCGAACGTATTTATCAAGGTGCAGTTATTGAAGCTTTGAAATACTCTCCGCAATATGAAGAGGGCATGTCAGATGATGAGATACTGGCAGTACATGGAATATTGAGTTATTCTCAGACATTAGAATGGAAAGGTGCTGTGGAGTATTGCCTGACAGATCAAAATGGCATAGCGAGCGAGGAGAAAATTGACACTTCTTCGAATTATTATGGAACAGTACTTAATGCACAGACATTAGAGCATGCTATTCCAACTTTACGAAATAGTGTTAAAAAAATCATTGTGATTGAGAATAAAGCGAATTATGAAAGTATGGAATATGATCCAAAAGTTTTGTATCTCTTTTGTCATGGCTACTTTTCGCCAAAAGAAGTTCGTTTTTTGCAAATGTTAATGAAGACAGCACCGGAAGAAATCCGGTGTTATCACTGGGGAGATATGGATTACGGTGGAATACAGATCTTTTTATACAATGAGAAAAACATTTTCCCAAATCTGATTCCATGGAAGATGGACGCTCCCTCTTATAAGGCAGCGTTGGAAAATGGAAAAGGAATTAAGCTAAGCAGTGGAAAGCAGAAAAAGTTAGAGGCATTAAATGCCGGTAAATTGGAAACGCTGAAACAGTGCATATTGGAAAATAAGATGGAGATCGAGCAGGAGATGTTAATATAAAAACGTCTCGATTTCATCTACAGTCATCATATTATACACACTCTTATGAAAAGCGGCAGCAACTTCGAGTTCCCCATAACTACTTTCTTCAAAATCATAACTATCTTGAAAAGCACAGGCGAGAAGAGTTTTAAACTCCTCGCCTTCTTTACTGTCCAGATAATCTTTAAGCATCATGCAGCACGCATGAATATTATTGTAATATTTCTGATAATCCGGATGAAACTCAAGCAGCAAAGGACTGGTTGAGAATGCAAACAAAGTAGTAGGGCGAATCAGCGGACAATATAGTAACCGCCATTTTTTTATTTGCCTTTCATCAGTTGCAAAGAGTGTGAGAGATTTCTTCAATTCTTCCACAAAATCAGGATAGTCTTCCGGTGTGAGTGCAATAATTTTCTGGTTGCGCAAGTATTGATTTACATTAGCGGCATCCAATTGTTCAGGGGAAAGAGCCTGTAGGTATTGCGCCATAACTTTTATTATAAAGAAGGAAAATTATGGGAGACGGAATAAAGGAGAGTTCGATGACTTCCGGAAACAGTGAAAACAGCAGATACGATCCGTGTGGACCAGATTGCAGATTCGGTAGGAAAAGAAATCGAACTCAATCCACAGAACAAGAGAATCCGTGCTTATCATTATAAAAATGAAAAACAGGAAATCTATTATTTCGTAAATGAAGATGAGGCTGTATACAGTGGAGAAATCCGTGTTCCGTATCTGGAATCCTGCTACGCCTATGATGCATGGAATGGAACAAAGATGGCTCAGGAATATCGAGCAGAAAAGGAAGACGCAACGATCCTGTCAATGAAACTGCGTCTTGGAGAGAGCCGGATTGTGGTTGTTGAACAGGAGAAAGAGACGGTATCTCAACTAGAGAAATCCTTGTTTGAAATGATGTATGGGGTGGAAAAAGAGAAGATTCCAGTGAAGAAGAACTGGGAGATCGGAACCTGTCGTTCGATTGCTTATCCGAAGTTCTCCAATTTCCAGCCAATCACAAAATTTGAGGATTATGGAAAGAAAGAGAAGAAATTCTCGGGGTTCATTGCCTACAGAAATCAGATGGAGAGAATGACATCCGAATTGAAGTGGCAACTACGCTGGAACGGGAACGTGGAGCGAATAAGGAAAACAGGCACCGATTAGGATTTATAGTACGGTGAAAATATATCAGATTTAATATGGATTAAAATCTTATTCATTCCGATACTGTGTTGGTGTCAATCCAGTCATTTTTTTGAATACAGCGGAAAAATGGCTCGGATTGGCAAAACACAGTTCATCACTGATCTCCTGCATATCGATCGAAGGATTTTTGAGCATTAATTTTGCATACGCAATCCGTTTTTCCATGATGTATTCAGAGATAGAAACACCGGTTTCCTTTTTAAAGCAGGTGGAGAGGTAATATTTTGTATATCCGAGTGTATTGGCAAGTTCTTCCAGGTTGATCTTCTCTCTATAATGTGTGTCCAAATAAGTGATACATTCACGAATCATTGGATTTTTAATCGCAGAGAGTGTGGCTTCATGTACCTGATTGGTGATATCAAAATACATCGTCTCGATCAGCTGTATGACTTCTGTAATGTTGCTTGCAGCTTCAATTGACTGGATATAGTAATCGCTGCAGGTGTAAGCTTTCTCAAATGAAATTCCCCCCTGAATGGCAGCACGTGTGAAGATCGTGACAAGACCGATTCCCTCATCTTTCTTCTGGCGCAGAGGATCTCCCGGACACATGGTACCGACCTGTGCGGAAGAGATCTGGTTTGAAAAATCAGAAAAAGGAATTCCATCCTGTACACTTTGGGAAAGGAGTGTTTCATAGTAGTAAGGGGAATGTTCGGAAGCAGTGAAATCCTCTTCCTTCTCTTTGCTCTGTGACATTGGATTTTCCTGTAATTTAATATCATTCACTGTAATTAGTGCATCATTCAGTGTATAGTAGAGCTGACAGACATAGTGACTCAGAAAAGCGGTTGGAAGAACCGGAATCTGGTCAATCAGGCTGAGCAGCTCTGTTTTTGATTTTACGGACATATTTTGGATGTCCATTTTTTCTTTTATATAACTGTCAGAAGTGTAGGAACTGAAGACAGGTCCAAGCAGATGAATATTGACGAGTTTTTTCTGTTCCGTATAGGCAGGAACGGCCGCCCATAGAAAGAAAAAGTCATCGAATAAGAAGACTGGTTCCATGGAGGACTGAAAGTGCTGCTTCATATATGTATTGCAGGAACTTAAAGAAAAAATATTCTTTAAAGGAGCGGAATCCGGATGATTGCTGTAGGAAAAATCGTATTCCGGTGTCAGGTGCCAGGAATAGAGTGATGCAGTATTTAAAAATAAGTCTTCCATATAGTTCAGATATGCGTAATTGCTCAAATGTAGTCCCTCCCAATTCTTTCATGTTATTAACTTTCAAATTTCTCTCCACTATTATATATTAAAAAATGCGAATTTCTATCATAAATTAATGAAAATAAAAATAGAACATGAAAATATAATAGAAAACAAGAAATTATAACAGAAATAAGACTTGAAGTTTGCTAACATGGACTCATCAGAAAAAGGAATGGAGGAAAAGCAATGGAACGTGACTTGAAGAAGTTGGTAGCGTCCATGACACTGGAAGAAAAAGCCGGGATGTGTTCTGGGGCAGATTTCTGGAATACAAAGGCTGTGGAACGGCTCGGAATTCCAAGCGTGATGATGTCTGATGGTCCTCACGGAATGCGGAAGCAGGAAGGGGAAGCAGACCACCTTGGATTGAATGAGAGTGTGGAAGCAGTTTGTTTTCCGGCAGCCTGTGCAACAGCGAGCAGCTTTGATGTAGATCTGATCCGTCAGATGGGAGAAATCCTGGGAGAAGAATGTCAGGCAGAGGACTTGAGCATGCTGCTTGGACCGGCAGTAAATATCAAGAGAAGTCCGCTGTGTGGAAGAAACTTTGAATATTTTTCGGAAGATCCTTATCTTACAGGAAAGATGGCAGCAGCTTACATCAATGGCGTGCAGAGCTGGGATGTAGGAACGAGTATCAAGCATTTCGCAGTGAACAACCAGGAGTACAAAAGAATGTGTGTTTCTTCAGAAGTATCTGAACGTGCATTTCGTGAGATTTATCTTCCGGCATTTGAGGAAGCTGTGAAAGAAGCTCAACCGAAAACAGTAATGTGTAGTTATAATAAGATCAACGGAGTGTTTGCTTCCGAGAATGAAGATCTGCTGACGAAAATCCTGCGAGACGAATGGGGATTTGAAGGCTATGTTGTGACAGACTGGGGCGCAGTCAACGACAGAGTCAAAGGATTGAAAGCCGGAGTAGATCTGGAAATGCCATCAACTGGTGGGTATAATGATAAGAAGATTGTGGAAGCGGTCAAGAGTGGAGAACTGGACGAGAAAGTGCTCAATCGTGCGGTGGAGCGAATGCTGAAAGTAATCTTTTCTTATGTGGATCACAGACATTCGGAAGCAGTCTTTGACAGAGACAAAGATCATGAAAAATCCGTAGAGATTGAGACAGAATGTGCAGTTCTTTTGGAAAATAACGGCGTCCTTCCAATGAAGGAAGAACAGAAGATTGTTTACATCGGTGAATTTGCAGAAAAGCCGCGTTATCAGGGCGGTGGATCAAGCCATATCAATTCAAGTAAAGTAGTGTCCGCATTAGAAGCAGCACAGGAAAAGAACAGGAATGTAACTTATGTGAAAGGCTTTTCCAGTGAGCGGGATGAGATCGAGGCACAGGAAGTAGAGAAGGCCGTTCAGGCTGCAAAAGAAGCAGACATTGCAGTTGTTTTCGCAGGTCTGCCAGATGCATTCGAGTCCGAGAGTTATGACCGGAAAGATATGAAGCTTCCGGCGTGTCAGAATCATCTGATCGAAGAGGTGGCTAAGGTACAGCCGAATCTTGTTGTGGTGCTTCACAACGGAAGTCCGGTTGAGACTCCATGGGCTGAGCAGACAGCAGCAATCCTGGAGATGTATCTTGGAGGTCAGGGTGTCGGAGAAGCGTGTGACCGATTACTTTACGGTCAGGCCAATCCAAGTGGAAGACTTGCAGAGACGTTCCCGCTTCGCTTAGAGGATAATCCAAGTTATCTCTCCTTTGGCGGAGATGGAAAGACAGTGGATTATACCGAAGGAGTCTACGTCGGATACCGTTATTATGAGGCAAAGAAACAGCCGGTACGCTGGGCATTTGGACACGGATTGTCCTATACAGAATTTAAGTACGATCATTTGACAGTATCATCGAAAGAACTGGATGATGAGAATGAGATTATAGTAGAAGTAGATGTTACAAATGTTGGCGCATGTGCAGGAAAAGAAGTGGTACAGTTATATGTAGCAGACAAGAATGGAACCGTAAACCGACCGGTAAAAGAACTGAAAGGATTCACAAAGCTTTTCCTTCAGCCGGGAGAGACGAAGAAAGCACAGATGAAAATCAGTGCAAGAGATCTGTCCTTCTACAGTGAAGAAATCAAAGACTGGTACGCACCTTCGGGAACTTATGAACTTCTGGTAGGGCATGCAAGCGATGATATCCGGGTAAGCTGTGAGATTCAGTTTACGACAAAGAAGCTACTTCCATTCCAGGTGACAGGTGCTACAACGATTGGAGAACTTCTTGCAGATTCCAGAACAGCCGCTGCGACAATGGAATTACTTGCACCACTGCAGCAGACGGGAGAGAATGGAGAAGAGATCAGTGAGGCGGATCAGCAGATGATTCAGGCAATTTTGGAAGGATTGCCGCTAAAATCATTATCTATTGCAGGTGTAAGTGGAGAGATGATAGAAGAAATTATTCATAAATTGAATGAGTTGTGTTAAAAGGGAGAGGAGAACGAAAGATGGGCAAAGACAAAATCAAATTCAAAGAAAAACTGGCCTATGCAACCGTAAACTTTGGTAACATACCGATTATGACGATCATCAACGGATATCTGCTGATCTTCTATACGAATATCTGTGGATTAAGTCCGGCGGCATGTGCCACATTGTTCCTGATTGCAAGAATCCTGGATGGATTAAATGATCCTCTGGTTGGATTCGTGATCGATCACTGTCCGAACACGAAATTTGGACATTTCCGTCCGACATTAATTGTAGGAACCATTCTTTGCAGTGCAAACTTCCTGATGTTGTGGTTTGGACCGATGATGGCTCCATCCGGAAAACTGGCGATTGCTTATGTTTCCTACATTTTACTTGGAGTTTTGTTCCCGGTTATGGATATTTCCCTGAACAGTCTTCTTCCGGTTATGACAGAGGATATGAACGAAAGAAACTCTCTTAGTTCGGTAAAAGGCCTTGCTTATGTGGTAGGTGCGCTGGTTGTTGGAGTTGCTGCACCGTTGATCCTCGGAGATACATCCAATAAAGATGGATATATTAAACTGATCATCATTACAGTTGCAGTGATTTTTTTCTGTTCGATTATCGGAACGCTTGGAGTAAAAGAGCGTATCAAACCACAAAAAGAAAAGAGTTATACGATTAAACAGTTATTCCAGATTTTAGCGCAGAAACCGGTATATATTACATTCCTCGTTGTATTGCTTTATACAATTGGAACCAATATTGTCAGTGCAGTTAACACATATTTTTATACTTATATATTAGGAGACTTAAGCTGGGCAGCAATTTTGTCATTAGTAATGTGTGTTACAATCTTTCCGGCAACCATGGTCGTGACAAAATTCATTGCGAAATATGGAAAGAAAAAGATGTATGCGATTGGTCTTGCAATTGCAGGTCTGATTCCTCTGATCCGTCTGATTAATGTAAAGAGTATTCCGATTCTTATTATTTCATCATTGATCACAGGAATCGGAAGTGGATTCGCAGCACCGTTGAATTATGGAATCCAGGCAGACAATACAGACTATATTGAAGTGAAAATGGGAATTCGTGCAGAAGGCGCAGTAGCCTCTCTTTCCAGCTTTATTTCCAAATGTGCAATGGGAATCGGCGGAGCAATTCCGGGATATATGCTTCAGATGGCAGGATTCAATGCAGCAGCTGAAGTACAGACACAGAGTGTAATCAATGTAATCATTTTCTGTCTGATTATCCTTCCGGCAATCATCAACGTGGTTGGAATTGGTATTTTTGCAAAAGCATATCCTCTGACAAGTGAAAAACTGGCAGAGCAGACAAGAATTCTGCAGGAACGACATTCCGCAGACAAAGCAGAATAAAATAGATTCATGGATACCGGTCATTTGTATGGGAATGGCCGGTAATGTAGTATAAGGAGAACGTTATGGGTAAGATTTACGCAGCAAAGACAAATCATATCACCAATCCGGTTGGATTTTATATGGAACAGATTGTATTTTCCTGGAAAGTGAAAGAATGTGAAGGAAAGAAGCAGAAAAATGCAAGAATTCTGATTAGTAAAGAGAAAGACTTTTCAGAAATCCTCTTTGATACAAAGGAAGCAGAACTTGACAGCTGTGGAACAAAAGTGAATTTTCAGACAGCACCGTATACGAGATATTACTGGAAAGTTATCGTGACGACAGATCAGGGAGAAGTAGTAGGATCTGATGTACAGTTTTTTGAGACTGCAAAGCAGGACGAAGCATGGACCGGAAAGTGGATTACCTGTAGTTGGAAAGAAGGAAGACATCCAATCTTTTCCAAGTTGGTTTCTACGGAAAAAGAGGTCGAGCGGGCAAGACTCTATATCTGTGGTCTGGGACTGTACGAGGCATATTTTACCTCGAATAAGATCGGAAAACCAGAAAAAATCGGAAAGGAATATCTGGCTCCATACTGCAACAATTATGATCAGTGGATCCAGTACCAGACCTATGATGTGACAGAGCAGATGAAAGCAGGGGGAGAACTTTCTGTTCTTCTCGGAGACGGATGGTACAAGGGAAGATTTGGTTTCAGTCAGCCGGAGAAGAAATGTTTCTTTGGGGATGCATGGAAGTTGATCGCAGAAGTTCATGTCGATTATGTGGATGGATCCAAAGAAGTAATTGGGACAGATGAATCCTGGAAAGTAACGGAAAGTAAGATTTCTTTTTCAAATATCTATGATGGGGAGAAGAGAGATGATACTTTACCGGATGTTCCAGAATCAGCAGCGCTTCTTGCAGAGGAGCCAAAGGGCAGACTGATGGAACGCTTATCTCTTCCTGTAATGGTTCATAAAGAAATGAAACCAATTGAGCTGATTCATACGCCGGCAGGAGAACAAGTATTTGATCTCGGACAGGAGATTACGGGAATTTTCAAGTTCCATGTAAAGGAACCAGTAGGAACTGAAATCCTGATTCAGACAGGCGAAGTGCTTCAGGATGGGAACTTCTATAATGGAAACCTGAGAACTGCAAAGTCAGAATATCATTATATTTCCGATGGAACAGAAAAAGAAATCGTTCCGCATTTTACTTATTATGGTTACAGATATGTGAAAGTGAGTGGCGTTACAAATCTGTCCTGTGATGATTTTACAGCGCTTGTTCTTTGCAGTGACTATGAGAAAACAGGACGCTTAGAGACAGGACATGAGCTTGTGAACCAGTTGATTTCCAATGTAGAGTGGGGAATGAGAGGAAACTTCCTGGATGTCCCGACGGACTGTCCACAGAGAGATGAACGAATGGGATGGACGGGAGATACACAGGTATTCTCTGCAACAGCAAGTTATCTTGCGGATACTTATGCGTTTTACAGAAAATTTTTATATGACATGTATCAGGAACAGCTGTTGACAGATGGTATGGTACCGGAAGTTGTACCAACATTTGGTCCGAGTAAGACATCTTGTGCATGGGGAGATGCAGCATGTATCATTCCGTGGAATGTCTATTTGTTCAGTGGAGATAAGACCATACTGGAACAGCAGATTGACAGCATGAAAGCATGGGTGGATTATATCAGAAAGGTGGATGGCGAGCATCACGGATGGAGAAACTCATTCCATTACGGTGACTGGCTGGCACTCGACCGTCCGGGAGCAAAAGAAGGAAATGTATATGGTGCGACAGACGAAGCTTATATTGCAGACGTCTATTATGCAGCCAGTGCGCAGATTGTTGCGAAAGCAGCAGGAGTATTAGGAAAATCTGAGTTGCAGAAGGAATATCAGGAAATTGCCGATCAGCAGTGGAAGGTAGTGAAGGACGAATACTTTACAGCAACCGGAAGATGCGCAATCAAGACACAGACAGGTCTTACTCTTGCATTAAAATATCACCTGTCAGAAAATGAAACAATGACAGCCAAGATGCTGAAAACACTGTTCCGTCAGAATAAGTACAAGCTGAATACCGGATTTATAGGCACACCACTTCTGTGTAATATTCTAACAGAGAATGGAATGTCAGACATTGCTTACCAACTGCTTTTGAATGAGGAATTCCCAGGATGGCTCTATGAGGTGAAACTGGGTGCAACAACTGTGTGGGAGAGATGGAACTCATTGGATGAGAGCGGACATGTCTCAAGTACAGGAATGAACAGCCTGAACCATTATTCTTACGGAGCAGTGCTGGAATGGGTTTACAGACATGCAGCAGGTATTGATGTAACAGAACAGAATCCGGGTGGAAGAAAGATGAAGATTTATCCAAAGATAAATGCGGAATTAGGTTATGTAGATGCTTCCTATGATTCTGCCTGTGGAACCTATCAGAGCAGTTGGAAGATACTGGATGGAAATAAAATACAGTTGCGTTTTTTTGTACCTTTCGGATGCGAAGCGGAAATCAGTCTGCCGTATGCACCGGACAGTGTATATGAAGAGAAAGAGAATCCATTGTTTGCAAATGTGAAAGATGGAGTCTGCCTTGTAGAAGCCGGAAACTATGAAGTGACCTATGAAGCAGTAGTGCCATTAAAGAAAACTTACAGTGTGGATTCCACGATGGAGGAGATCCTGAGCAATCCGAAGACGAGAAGTTTCCTTGGTTCTATGATGGATGTGGATACAATTCCGGATATCGTATATGACATGTCCTTGAGAGATGTGGCAAAGATGTTTGCAGGAGAGATGGAAGAAGAGCAGGAGAAGATGCTGAATGCGGCATTGGGGCAGTTTTGATTATAAATGAAGGAAGAGCACACGGAAAGTATCTGTGTGCTCTTATAGTGTCTGTTTGTACTTGATTTTATTTTATCTTTAATTCTACGGATTTTTCCTCAAATCCCTCACCGGATACTGTCAGAGTACACAGCCCAGCCTCATATCCGCTCTGAACAATCGCCGTTGCAACTCCGCGATAAGAAGTAAAGTCTCCTGCAGTGTAATTCTCATCCGTAATCGGATTGGCAGAACCAAACGCAGCCAGTTTACCGGCACCTTTTACATCTGCGTGCAGTTTGATTGCTGCATCAGGAACGACAACGCCATTCTCATCTACGATTTCAATCCGGATATAAGCAAGTGCATGGCCGTTTGCAGACAGTTCAGTTTTCTCCGGAATCAGACGGATTGTCTTTGCAGAAGCAGCAGTAGTCAGCGTATCACGGGAGAGTTCTTTTCCGTCTTTGTAGCTGACAGCCTCTAAGGTTCCCGGAAGATAAGTCAGATCAAAGAGAAAACTCTTTGGAAGGTCTGCTGCGAGTCGTGTTCCGGCAGTGAGTTTCCCAATGGAAGTTCCATTCTGAATCAGCTCCACTTCATCTCCGTTTGAGAAGACGGCAACCTGAACTGGTTTATGATCTGCATCTTTCCAATTCCAGTTCTTGGTAACGTCAGTGAATCCCCAACTGCTGATCAGTTCAGTTTTACCAAAGACAGAAGGATCATAGGAGTATAAATAAGTCTTGTCGCTTCCCCATACAATACTGCGATATGCTCCCTGCGGTAATAATCCACCATTGATATCTACATCTGCGTCATTGGCAAGTCTCCATGGGAACGCGGAACTGTGTGACATCAGAGCAAATGGTCCCATTTTCAATAAAGGATCATCCGGATCTAAGAAGACAGATTTTCCGATTCCGGCTTCACCGATATAATCATAAGCAGTCCATGTAAAATCTCCAATTACATAGGGAGTTGCTTCCACCATAGGCCAGCGCATGCCGATTTCTTTTGGATAATTCTCTGATCCGAGAATGACACGCTCTGGGAACATCTCATGATCTAATGGGTATTTGTCTTCCATGTAGTTATATCCAACAATGTCCAGTCCGTTTGTAAAGGCTTCTGAATATTCTTCCCAACTGGTATCATTTTTTCCAGTATCAGCATTTTGAACCGAAGCGGCTTCTCCGGAAATTTCTGCCAGGATTTTTTGGAAATTCTCTTCATTCAGTTCATCATCAAGTCCACTCCAATAAGAACAGATTGCATTGGAAATCGGACGGCTCGGATCGAGACGGTGTGCTGCTTCTGCAAGACGGGTAGCAAGTGTGTAACCATTGTTCATACCGCCGCGTTCTGGAATTTCATTTCCAGTGGACCAGATGACAATGGAAGGATGATTACGGTCACGTTTCATAAAGCGAGTCAGGTCTTTCTGCCAGTCAGAGTCGAAAAACTGATTGTAATCTCCAGGCTGTTTCATGATTCCCCAGGCATCAAATGCTTCATCATACACATACATTCCAAGGCGGTCGCAGACTTCCATAAGCGCAGCTGACGGAGGATTATGTGTTGTGCGGATTGCGTTGAATCCAATCTTCTTTAACATAGAAATCTTACGGTATTCTGCGTCATAAAGAGAGACAGCGCCCAACATACCGTTGTCATGATGGAGACATCCACCTTTTAATTTCACACTCTTTCCATTAACACGCAGACCATGTCTTATATCTGCTGTCACAGTTTTGACTCCGAAGAGAACGGAAGTTTCATCTGTTGTGTTGAAATCAGATGGAACAAAGTGGGTCTTGAACACACCAAGATCGGTAACTCTGGCATGAAGTTTGTAGAGATTTGGAGTATCTACATCCCAAAGCAAAGGAGTCTCGAGTGTGAGATTCACATAGGCTGTATCTATGGTATTCGGATTAACCTGCATTTTCTGTTTACGGCTGAGAATGACTTCATCACTTCCATTTTTTGTGAGAAATACTTCCACCAGGGCAATCTTATTTTTCAGAGTTTTGTTTTGCAGTTCAATTTCTGTATGAAGAGAAGCGTAGACAGGATTGCCGGATGCATCATATTCAATCTCTTTCGTATAACCAAAAAAGGTGTTTTTACAGAATTCTTTCCGAGGCAGAAGTTCCGGCAAAAACAGTTTTGCAGATCAATGTAGTTGTGGATGAAATTTCTTATGAATACAAAGATGGTCAAAACATTTTGGCTCTAATCTAATTTGTTTTCATTTCTCCAATTTCTTGGTGACATCCCATAGACATTTTTGAATGCACGTGAAAAATGGAGCTGATTCGGATACCCTACAGCATTCCCAATATCTGCAATTGATAGTGAAGTGATCTTTAAAAGCTCTGTAGCCTTAGTCATACGATAACTGATCAGGAATTCCTGTGGAGAACGTCCAATCGTATCGTGAAAAATCTTTCCGAAATAACTTCTATTCAATCCGCAGAATGCGGAAATATCTTCTACAGAAATATCATTCTGAAAATTCTGTTCAATGTACGAAAGAGCTTCTTTAATATAAAAATCCCGGATACTTCCGTTTTGCTTCACATGAACTGTCGCAGCAGAACGCATGAAATAATCTAAAAACAGATAGAGATGTCCAATTAGATGAAACGGAGATTCTTCGGGATGACGGCTCAGATAAAGCATTTCTTCCATCATCTGGTTGCGAAGTTCCTTTGAACTTGCATGATAAACGGGGTGATTCAGGCTCAGACCTGCGGTTGTGACAATCTCGCGGGCCCGAAGACCGTCGAATTCTACCCACGTATATTCCCACGGAAGCTTAGAATCAGCAATATAAGTATTGACCTGTCCCGGAAAAAGCATGAAGCCTTGTCCACTTTTTACCTGCCAAGTGATGGTGTTTCCGTTTTCATCATCTGCAAGTAATGTTCCTGTTCCGGAAATTACATAATGGAAAATGTAATGATTTCTTGCTGCAGGACCGAACGAGTGAGCCGGTGCACATTGTTCCCATCCATATTGATATAATCCTAGATCAACAAAATTTTCATTTGGAAATACAGAAAAAAGTAAGTCGCTCATATAAATCACCTCTGATAGCATTATATATCAAAATGCTAGATGACTTCAATATATGAATGAAAAAATTGCATTTTGCTATAAAACTAAAAAAACTCTGATATTTATAGTGGCATAAAGATATGTTAGAATTTGATTATCAAATAGATAACCTGAATAAAAGGACAGAAATATTCCGGAATGTGTCAAAATGAAAGGTGTATGGTAAAGGAAGGAGTAAGGAAATGTATAAAAAAAGCAATCGAATCATTTGCATGGGATTGATGCTTTGTATGACTTCGGCAATGGTACTCGGAGGTTGCGGACAGAAGAGTGAAAATAGCGGAAAGATAGAAATCGAGCTTGTACAGTATAAACCTGAGGCAGTGAAAACATTTGAAAAGATTGAAGAAGAATTCAATGCAACTCATGATGATATTCATTTGACGATTGAATCTCCGAATGATGCAATGACAGTACTTAAAACACGTTTTATCAGAGAAGATGCTCCGGATATTATCGGAATCGGTGGAGATGTCAATTTCTCTAACTTTATAGATTCTGATATGCTTATGGATATTTCAGATTATGAAGGTCTGGATTCTATAAAACAGGCTTATCTGGATATAGATAAAGCGTTGGAATTTGTACCTGAGGACGGTGTGTATGCCGTTCCATATGTGGCAAATGCAGCAGGAGTTCTGTACAACAGAGCAATGTTTGAGGAATATGGCTGGGAAATTCCGGAAACCTGGGATGAATTTATAGCCCTCTGTGAACAGATCCAGAGTGAAGGAATCCAGCCATTGTATTTTGGATTTAAAGATACATGGACTTGTCTTGCACCGTGGAATGCGATCGCCGTTGATCTTGCACCGGCAGATGTCTGCAGCCAGGTGAACAAAGGAGAGACAACATTTTCAAATGAATATAGAGAAGTAGCAGAAAAGACAAAGGCACTGCTTGCATATGGACCGAAAGATCCTTTCGCTTATGATTACAATGGAGCTTGTACAGCATTTGCAAACGGAGAATCTGCAATGTACACGATCGGAAGTTATGCAATCCCACAGATTCAGACAGTAAATCCAGATATGGATATCGATTCCTTTGTAATGCCGGCTAATAATGATGCATCAGAGAACAAGCTGAACTCTGGTGTGGATCTTCAGTTCAGTGTTATGAAAGATTGCGAGAACAAAGAGGCAGCGTATGAAGTGCTTAATTTCCTTTTGAAAGATGAAAATGTACAGAGTTATCTGGATGAACAGAAAGCGGTTCCTTGTAAGGAAGGAGATTTTGAACTTGCTTCAACACTTGATGGAGTGAAATCTTTCATAGAAGAAGGAAGAATGGCAGATTACCAGGATCATTACTATCCTTCAGAGATGTCAGTAGATGCACAGATTCAGACATTTCTTATGAAAGGGGATGTGGATGCATTCTTAACAAAGTTTGATACAGACTGGAAGAGATATAACCGTGATATCATCCGCAAAGTGGAAGATTACGAGAAAGAGCATGCGGACGAAGATTAAGGAAGGGGAATTCAAGCATGGGAAAGAAATCAATGAGTGGAAGAAAAATGACCTTTCTTCTTATAACAATTCCGATCGTGGCACTGTTTTTCTGTTTTAATACATTGCCACTGATCAAAGGTGTGATTTACAGTTTTACCAATTTCAAAGGTTATGGAAGCTTTGACTGGGTAGGACTTAGAAATTATCAGGATCTTTTTACAGACAGCAGAGTCGGAGGTTCTTATCTGTTTACATTTAAACTTGCAATTGTAGCTACGATTGTGACAAATGTAATCAGTTTGATCCTTGCACTTGGACTGAATAGTAAGATTAAATTCAAGAGTGCGTTTCGTGGTGCCTACTTTATTCCAAATGTTCTCGGAGCGTTGGTTGTAGGATACATTTTCAATTACTTTTTTACATACATTCTTCCGGCTTTCGGAGAAATGCTTGGAAGCAAGCCCCTTTCTTCCAGTATGCTGTCTAGTACAAAACTGGCATGGATCGCAGTTGTAATCGTGTGTGCATGGCAGTCGATTGCGATGAATACAATTATTTATATTTCAGGACTGCAGACAGTTCCGGAGGATGTTTACGAAGCAGGAGCGATTGACGGTGCAACAGGATGGAATAAGTTCAGACATCTGACATTCCCTCTCATTATTCCATTCTTTAGCATAAATATGGTACTCTGTGTGAAAAACTTCCTGATGGTATTTGATCAGATCATGGCGTTGACCAAAGGAGGTCCGGCACAGAGTACAGAATCCATTTCTTATCTGATTTATAACAATGGTATGAGTGGCGGTCAGTTTGGATTCCAGAGTGCAAACGCAGTGATATTCTTTATCGTTATTGTTGTAATTTCTGTATTACAGATGACAATCACAGGGAAAAAGGAGGAACAGCTGTAATGGAAAAAATGAAAATAAAAGAACGAGTAAACTGGCCTGTAACGATTTTACTTTTACTTGGTCTGATTACGGTTGCTTTTCCACTGTATATGACAATCGTAATTGCACTGAAGAAGCCTTCTGAGATGACGAATAGTATCAGCGGAATCCTTTCCTTGCCAAGTCATTTGAGCCTTGATAATTTTGCTGAGGCAATGAGAGTGACAGATTTCTGGCATTCTCTCGGAAACAGTGTATTTATTACACTTGTAACAGTTGTCCTTTCAATTCTGATTCATTCACTGTTGGGGTATGCAATCGGAAGAAATAAGAAGAGTAAATTTTATAAATTCATTTATTTCTATGTTGTCAGCGGAATGTTTGTGCCATTTGCAATTCTGATGATGCCTGTTGTAAAACAGACGGCGCAGATGGGACTGGCAAACAGAGCAGGAGTTATTATTCTGTACGTTGTATTTTATATGCCGATGAATGTACTGCTTTATTCAGGATATTTGACAAATATCCCGTTGGCATTGGAAGAAGCAGCCTGTGTGGATGGTGCGAGCACATGGAAAACATATTGGAAGATTGTTTTCCCAATCATGAAACCAATGCATGCGACAGTTGCAGTTCTGACAGCACTTGGTACATGGAACGATGTAATGACACCACTCGTCATCATGTCCGGTTCAGGAAGCGGAAATACACTTCCGCTGGCACAGCTGAACTTCCAGACACAGTTTGGAACAAATTATAATCTGGCATTTGCCTCCTATCTGTTGGCACTGCTTCCGATTCTGATCTTCTATCTGATCTGTCAGAAGCATATCCTCAACGGAGTTGTTAATGGAGCAGTGAAATAATAAAAAGTAAAAGATAGCGAAGCGAGAACAGACAGTAATGCAGATCTTGCTTCGCTAAAATGGAAAACAGGAGTATTTAGATATGGGAATTATATATTGCGAGAAAGACAGAACATTTACTTTACAGACAAAAAATACAACATATCAGATGCAGGTGGATCGCTATGGATTTTTGTTACATCTATATTACGGGAAGAAAACCGATGGATGTATGGACTATCTTCTGACATATTATGACAGGGGATTTTCGGGAAATCCATATGATGCAGGAGAAGATCGTACGTATTCAATGGATACACTTCCACAGGAATTTCCTTGTTACGGGAACGGGGATTTCAGAAGTACAGCATTTGCAGTAGAAAATGCAGATGGAAGTATGAGCTGCGACCTTCGTTACAAGAGTCATGTAATCCTTGATGGAAAATATAATCTGGAAGGACTTCCGGCAGTTTATGCAAGTGAGGAGGAAGCACAGACACTGGAAATCTTAATGGAAGATCCGGTGACGGGAGTTAAGGTGGTGCTTCTTTATGGAGTGCTTCCCGCACAGGATATTATTACAAGAAGTGTAAGTGTGAAAAATGAAAGCAGTGGCAAAATCTATTTAAACAAAATTGAGTCAACAAGTCTGGATTTCCTTTACGGAGATTATGAGCTTCTAACATTTTATGGTAGACATGCGATGGAGCGAAATGTTCAGAGAGTTCCGGTTGTGCATGGAACACAGAAAATCGGAAGTGTCAGAGGAACCTCCAGTCATCAGTACAATCCGATGATGATCCTTGCAGAAAAAGAAACGACAGAAGACAAAGGAAATTGTTATGCAATGTCCTTTGTATACAGTGGATGTTTCCAGGGAGAAGTGTTGAAAGATCAGTTAAACCAGACAAGAATGATGCTAGGACTTCAGGAAGAAGCTTTTCGCTATCCGTTGGAAACAGGAGAAATGTTCCAGGCTCCGGAAGTGATTTTATCCTATTCCTCAGAAGGCATGAATCGTTTGTCTCAGAATCTGCATCATTGTATCAGACAACATATCTGCAGAGGCAAATATAAAGAAGAAATTCGTCCAATCTTGATCAATAGCTGGGAAGCAGCTTATTTCGATTTTACCGGAGATACAATCTATGAGCTTGCCAAAGCGGCGAAGGAAGTCAATATTGACATGCTTGTTATGGATGATGGTTGGTTTGGAAAACGTGATGATGATAATAGCGGACTGGGTGACTGGTTTGTGAATGAGAAGAAACTTGGTGGCACACTTGGAAATCTGATCAAGAGAATTAATGATCTGGGTGTGAAGTTTGGTATCTGGATCGAGCCGGAAATGGTTTCAGAAGACAGTGATCTTTATCGGAAACACCCGGACTGGGCATTGACGGTTCCGGGCAGAAATCCGGTCAGAAGCAGAAATCAGCTTGTATTGGATTTTTCAAGAAAAGAAGTTGTAGATGAAATTTATGATCAGATTTGCAAGGTGTTGGATCAGGGTAATATCGAATATGTAAAATGGGATATGAATCGAAGCCTGATGGATGTTTATTCTTCTGTAACAAGAGATCAGGGAAGAGTGTTACATGATTATGTATTGGGACTATATGATTTTCTGGAACGTCTTGTGCAGAGATATCCGAATCTACTGATCGAAGGCTGCAGCGGTGGAGGTGGAAGATTTGATGCCGGTATGATGTATTACACTCCGCAGATCTGGTGTAGTGATAATACGGATGCAATTGACAGATTACGGATCCAGTATGGAACATCTTTCGGTTATCCGGTATCGGTAGTAGGTTCTCACGTGTCAGCAGTGCCGAATCATCAGACGGGAAGAAAGACCCCACTTCATACAAGAGGTGTTGTTGCAATGTCCGGAACTTTTGGGTATGAGCTGAATCTTATGAAACTTTCTGAAGAAGAAAAGCAGGAGATCAGAGAGCAAATCGCAGAATACAAGAGCTATGCGCCGATCATTCAGAACGGATTGTACTATCGTCTCTCAGATCCGACAACAGGAGAAATCTGCGCATGGGAGTTTGTGCATACAGATGAGAAAGAACAAAGTAAAGTTCTTTTAAATATAGTTATGCAGGTGATTCATGGAAATATGACAGTAAATTATGTAAAACTTCAAGGGCTTGAAGAAACAGCTGTATATCGAGAAGAAAAGAGTGGAAAAAGATACACCGGAGCTGCACTTATGTATGGCGGCATGCCGCTTCCGATAGAGCCGGGCGAATATCAGGCATATCAGTATTGTTTTGTGAAAGAGTAAAATAAATTGGTTGACGATGGAACAGAAAATGGTGAGGAATGTGAATAATACAGAAAAAATCTTTGCACAGCGTATGGAAAAACATCAGGATGAATTACGCTGGCTCTACATGGAGTTGTATGGAAATGATGCAATGTATGCAGAACTTTGTGAGCAGATGCATGATTACTACTTGAAGCGTAGCACAGAGTTGAAAAAAAGAGATATTAAGAAAGAAAAGAATCCTGACTGGTTTAAGGAAAAAGAAATGCTTGGCATGATGTTGTACATTGACAACTTTGCCGGTAATCTGAAAGGTGTAGAAAAAAAGTTAGCTTATCTGAAAGAGTGTAATGTAAATTGTCTTCATCTTATGCCTTTTCTGGATACTCCGAAAGGAAAATCAGACGGTGGATATGCAGTGGCAGATTTTCGGAAAGTAAGACTAGATCTCGGTACAATGAAAGATCTTGCCAGATTGACAGAAAAATGTCATGAAAATGGTATGAATGTATGCATGGATTTCGTGATGAATCATACTTCTGAGGAACATGAGTGGGCAAAACGTGCACGAGCAGGCGAAGGAGAATACATGAGCCGTTATTTCTTCTATGATAACGGTGATATTCCGGCGAGATACGAAGAAACTGTTCCACAGGTATTTCCTACAACTGCACCGGGAAATTTCACATGGCTTCCGGAAATCGGGCATTATGTGCTTACGACGTTTTATCCATATCAGTGGGATTTAAATTACCGTAATCCAAGAGTATTTAATGAAATGATGTATAACTTTCTTTTTCTTGCGAATCAGGGAATGGATATTATCCGTATCGATGCAGTTCCTTACATCTGGAAAGAGTTAGGAACAAGCTGCAGGAATTTGAAAGAAGTACATACGATTGTCAGAATGATGCGTATGATTGCAGAAATTGTCTGTCCGAGCGTGATACTTCTTGGCGAAGTGGTTATGGAGCCGGAAAAGGTCGTACCATATTTTGGTACAGTTGAAAAACCGGAATGTCATATGCTCTATAATGTGACAACAATGGCGACGACCTGGAATAGTATTGCGACAAGAGACATCCGGCTTTTGAAGAAACAGATGGATATAGTTAGCCGTCTGCCAAAGCAATATACATTTTTGAATTACCTTCGTTGTCACGATGATATCGGGTGGGGGCTTGATTTTGATACAATGAAACAATGGGGAATGGAAGAGCCTTCTCATAAGCGTTATCTGAATGATTATTTCACCGGAAAGATAGCAGGCAGCATCAGCCGTGGAGAGTTATATAACGATGATCCTGTAACTCAAGATGCACGATTTTGTGGAACAACAGCATCCATGTGCGGAATTGAAGCAGCGGGATTTGAAGGAAATGCAGAAAAAATGCAGACGGCAATTCAAGAAGATCTCATGCTCCACGCTTACATGTTGACACAGTCGGGAATTCCGATGCTTTACAGTGGTGATGAGTTAGGACAGGTAAATGATTATAGTTATAAAGATGATGCTGAAAAAGCATCTGATTCACGTTATCTCCACAGAGGAGCATTCCTGTGGGAACTCGCGGATAAGAGAAAAGATCTTTCTACTGTACAGGGACAATTGTTCCAGATGTTGAACCGATTGGAACAGATCCGAAGACAGGAAAATGTCTTTTCCCAGGAAGCAGAAGTATATACTTATGATGTTCACAATGACAGTATTTTAGGAATCCTCAGAGAGTATAAGGGAGAACGATTTATTGCACTGTTTAATTTCAGCGAAAGTGAACAGACTGCGTGGATGCAGGAAGAAGGCATTTTTAGAAATCTGGTGAATGGTGAAATTGTAGAAGTGAAAGATCCAGTTTTGAAAGGCTATGAATTTGTTTGGATGAAATGTAATCCTGTTCGTTGCAAGCGATGAATCAAAGGCAATTACAGGACAGGTAATCGTAACAGATTTCGGAGCTATGTTGTAAGGAAAATAAGATAGCAACTATTTAAGAAGGACAGAAAGGTTAACAAAGCGAAACTTTTCTGTCCTTCTTTGTATATAAATAAAAAAGAATGTTGCAAAATGAAACATAAAAGCGTATACTAAAAGAAAAAAGCGGTGATTCTATGAAAACAAAATTTAACGAGTATTTGACAAAATTACGTAAATCCCGGGTCTACACTCAGGCGCAGATGGCAGAAAAACTGGGGATTTCCAGATCAACTTATACCAATTATGAGAATGGAAACCGGACACCGGACTTTGAAGTACTGGAACGAATAAGTGAGGTGTTAGCCTGTTCCTTAGATGAATTATTTGGAAGAAAACCAACTTATGTTGCAAGTTGTGACGTGGTAAAGGAAGACAGCAGTCTGTACAATGTATCTAGGATACAAGAGGAAAAACCTAAACTTGCAATAGGAGTACAGGACTTTCGCGATTTGCGTGAAAAACAAGCCTATTATGTGGACAAAACACAGTTTATTGAACAGTTTTTAGAATCCTGGTATCAGATTACATTAATTACAAGACCGAGAAGGTTCGGTAAGACACTTAATATGTCAATGTTGGCAGAATTTCTTGACTGCACAAAAGATTCCTCCGATTTATTTTGTGGAACAAAGATTACAAAATCTGTCCACTACAAGGAGCTCAATCGATATCCCGTTGTATTTTTGTCTTTCCTTAACGTGAAAGCGGGGGATGCAGAATCTTTGTGTTATGCATTGAAAGATACTGTACGTGCGGAGTATGAGCGCTTTTATCAGATGGTTAATGATGGAAGACTGTCAGAATTTCAGGTAAAAGAATTCAATATGATTTATAATAGTTTATGTCAGGAAAGCATCGGAAAAGAAATAGAAAATCATGTAATTCGTTCAATTGCTGTTCTTTGTCAGGCACTGAGTACGTATTATGGAGAAAAAGTATTTTTGCTGTTAGATGAATATGATACTCCGTTTATGTCTGCAAATTCCGAAGGATATTATGATGAAGTAAGAGCCATGTTGAATCGTTTTCTGGCAACGTCCCTGAAAGGCAACGATTATCTTCAAAAGGCAATTCTGACAGGAATTCAGAGAATTGCGAAGGAAAATATATTTTCGGGTCTCAATAATTTAGTTGTCTGCACAGTGCAGGACGAAGATTATGATGACTGTTTTGGTTTTACAGAGCAAGAAGTAAAAGAGCTGCTTGCTTATTGTAAAGCAGAATTTTCAGATGAACTGAAAACGATGTACGATGGATATCATTTTGGCAGTACAGATGTATATAATCCATGGTCAATATCGTGTTATGCGGCAAGAAGAAGGATGGATTCTTATTGGGTTAATACAATCGAAAACAGTATTTTACGTAATGCGCTTGAAGTACAGGGAAGGTCTTTTGAAAAAGAATATGAGGCCTTGATCACAGAAGGCGAAGTAGAAGTGACAGTAGATTTTTCAATGGCTTATTATGAAAAAATGGACGAAGCAAATCTATGGGGACTTCTTGTAAATGCCGGAATTGTAACAATTACAAAAGAAATCGAAGAGGACTATTACCGACTTCGGGTTCCTAATCTGGAAGTGTGGAAAGTGTTCAAAGAATTAACAGCATGTCATCTGAAAATCGATGAGAGACATATGGAAAAGATGTTAAATGCTCTTAAAAGAAAGGATATGGAACGTTTTGCAGAAGAGTATCAGAGAGTTCTTTTGGAATTGCCATCTTATCATGATCTGAAAGATGAGAATAGTTACCATATGATGACGCTTGGAATGTGTGCATTTCTTAGAAAGGATTATGATATCAAAAGCAATCGGGAAACCGGAGAAGGCAGAAGTGATATCTGTCTTTATGCAAAACATGACAGATATCCAAATTTAATTTTGGAATTCAAGTATACCAAAGATGAAAAAGACGATTTAGAAAAGCTTGCAGAAAAGGCACTGGAACAGATAAAGGAAAAACAATATGACGCAGAGATGACCGGAGAAGTGTGTTATGTTGGACTGGCACATTGTGGGAAAAGAGTTACTGTTCACTCCCGTGTCAATCACTCCGTTGATTGACACGGAGGATGCATGTTTTGGCTTGAATGCATCTCGCCTCATCGCCAAAGGCGATTTAAAATGGCGAGATGCGTTGCTGGTCGCACATTGTGTGAACAGTAACGGAAAAGATCTTGTATCAGATGGAGAGAAAACGGTTGACATCTATCAGACAAGCTTTTATACTAATCATGTGAAGAAAACACGGGGAGCTTGTGTACCAGGCTGAGAGGAAGTTGAGAACTTCGACCCATAACCTGATTTGGATAATGCCAACGTAGGAATGTATAAAGCAGTACTTTAGAGAGATACATTTGTTGGTATCTCTCTTTTTTAATCAGACAAAATTGACAATTGAAGATCGGATAAGTTGAGATTGAACAAGAGTTCATGAAGGGGTGCACCACCACGGGTACATTTCTTTCATGAACTCTTTTTTCAATTATCCGGAAAGGAGTAGTTATGATTACAGTAAATGGAAAGCAGATCCAGCTGACATCTGAAATGAGTGTTGCGGATTATCTGGAGCAGAACAATTACCAGATTAATAGAATCGCAGTTGAAATGAATGAAGAAATTCTTCCGAAATACAGCTATTCAGAGACAATGCTCAAAGACGGTGACCGTCTGGAGGTTGTGACATTTGTAGGAGGAGGCTGATATCAGATGGCATCAGAAAGAATATTAAGCAAAGAAGAAATCGAAACAGCGCTGAATGAACGCCATTCGCCGGAAAAACAGAAGCTTTTATCAGTCGGTCAGGTGACGATTGCCGGACTTGGTGGACTAGGTTCTAATGTAGCGTATTCACTTGCACGAATTGGAGTAGGGCATCTGCATCTGATTGATTTTGATGTGGTGGATATTACCAATTTGAATCGGCAGCAGTATTTCATGGAGCATGTCGGAATGTATAAGACCGATGCGCTAAAGTCACTGCTTTTAAAGATCAATCCATATCTGGATATTCGTACAGATTGTGTGAAGGTGACAGAAGAAAATTTGAAAGAACTGTTTGCGGATGCTCAGATTGTCTGTGAAGCATTTGATAATCCGGTAGCAAAAGCAATGCTGGTGAATGGAATTCTGGAGCATTTCCCGGAGAAGAAGCTTGTGTCTGCAACAGGTATGGCAGGCTATGAAAGCAGCAATATAATCAGTACTAAGAAAATGATGAAGAACTTTTATTTATGTGGAGATCGTGTGACAGAGCCGACTTATGGGAATGGATTAATGGCTCCACGAGTTGCAATCTGTGCAGGGCATGAAGCAAATATGATCACGCGTTTGCTTCTTGGAGAAGAGGATGTATAGAAAGACATCTAAATGAATAAAAAAGAAAGAAGGATTTAAGTTATGAATCAGAAAGATACATTTACACTTGGAGGAAAAGAATTTAGTTCACGCTTTATTCTGGGATCAGGAAAATTTTCGCTTGATCTTGTGAAAGCATGTGTAGAAAAAGCAGGAGCGCAGATTATTACACTTGCGCTTCGTCGTGCAAATGAAGGAGGACTTGCGAATATTTTGGATTATATTCCGGAAAATGTAACACTTCTTCCGAATACATCAGGAGCAAGAAATGCAGAGGAAGCAGTTCGTATTGCAAGACTTTCCAGAGAAGTTGGTTGTGGTAACTATGTAAAAATCGAAGTTGTCAGAGATTCCAAATATCTTCTTCCTGACAACTATGAGACAATCAAGGCAACAGAAATTCTTGCAAAAGAAGGCTTTGTAGTTATGCCATATATGTATCCGGATCTGAATGCGGCAAGAGATCTGGTGAATGCAGGAGCTGCCTGTGTAATGCCACTTGGGGCACCGATTGGTTCTAACAAAGGACTTTGTACAAAAGACTTCATCCAGATTTTGATTGATGAGATTGATCTGCCAATTATTGTAGATGCAGGAATCGGACGTCCATCTCAGGCATGCGAGGCAATGGAAATGGGAGCGACAGCTGTTATGGCGAATACAGCAATCGCAACAGCAGGAAATGTCGAGGAGATGGCTGAGGCATTCAAGAAAGCAATTGAAGCAGGAAGAAGTGCTTATCTTTCAGGTCTTGGAAGAACAATTGAACGAGGTGCAAGTGCATCTTCACCATTGACAGGATTTCTGGAAGACTAGGAGGCAGTTGAGATGAATGATACACATGTTAATGAAAGTATTTTAAGTGAAGAAATACTGGAAGATCAGAAGAAAAACAGAATCGATCATATGACTTATCTTCCGGGAATGGAGGATATCGGATCAGAAATCATGGATCAGGTGATCGAGGCAATGGAAGCCTATGATTATAGTAAATATACGGCAGCAGATGTGAAAAATGCACTTGCACATTCGGAACGTACTCCGGAGGATTTCCGTGCGCTGTTATCACCGGCAGCCCTTCCATTTTTGGAAGAAATCGCCCAGGCAGCCCAGACAGAGACAAGAAAACATTTTGGAAACAGTGTTTATATGTTCACACCGATTTATATTGCAAACTATTGTGAAAACTATTGTATTTATTGTGGATTTAACTGTCACAATAAGATCAACCGTGCGCAATTGAATGCAGAAGAGATTGAGAAAGAAATGGCAGCAATCGCAGAGACAGGATTACAGGAAATCCTGATCCTGACAGGGGAAAGCCGCAACAAATCTACAGTAGAGTATATTGGAGAGGCATGCAAGATTGCAAGAAAGTATTTCAAAGTGATCGGTCTGGAAATCTATCCGGTCAATTCAGATGAGTATGCGTATCTGCATGAATGTGGAGCTGACTATGTGACAGTATTCCAGGAAACATATAATTCAGATAAGTACGAGACGCTTCATCTGGCAGGACATAAAAGAATCTTCCCATACCGTGTCAATGCACAGGAGAGAGCAGTGAAAGGTGGTATGCGAGGAGTCGGATTCGGTGCGCTTTTAGGACTGGATGATTTTAGAAAAGATGCTTTTGCAACAGGATATCACGCATATCTGTTACAGAGAAAATATCCACATGCAGAAATCGCATTTTCCTGCCCAAGACTTCGCCCAATCATCAATAATGACAGAATCAATCCGATGGATGTTCATGAGCCACAGCTTCTGCAGGTTGTCTGTGCATATCGTCTGTTTATGCCATTTGCAAGCATTACAGTTTCAACAAGAGAGTGTGCGCGTGTCAGAGATAATCTTGTAAATATCGCAGCAACTAAGATTTCAGCAGGGGTAAGTACAGGAATTGGAAGCCATGTGGATGATATCGAGGATAAGGGCGATGACCAGTTTGAGATTTCAGATGAACGTTCGGTAAATGAGGTTTATGATGCATTATTGAAAAATAATCTCCAGCCGGTTATGAGTGATTATATTTATGTGTAAGATGAAATGCGATTTATCGGAGATAGATTTGAAAATTATAGCTGTCAGTAATAGAAAACTGTGCGAAAGACCATTTTTGGAGCAGATTGAACGGGTTTGTCAGATGAAACCGCAGGCAATTATTTTGCGTGAAAAAGATATGTCAGAAGAGGAATATCGGATTCTGTCAGAAGAAGTTCTGTCTGTTTGCAAGAAGTATGAGATTCCGTGTATTTTACATAAGTTCTGGAAAACAGCACTGGAATTGGAATGTACATCTGTACATCTGCCATTGCCGGAATTAAGGAAACTTCCGGAAGGTGTGAAAGAACAATTTCAAAGAATCGGTACTTCCGTTCATTCAGTGGAAGATGCAAAGGAAGCAGAAAGACTTGGTGTGTCTTACATGACAGCAGGACATATTTATGTTACAGATTGCAAGAAAGGCCTGGCACCGAGAGGGCTTGGATTCTTAAAAGATGTCTGCAGTACTGTGAATGTTCCGGTATATGCGATTGGTGGAATCAAGTTTGATGAAAAACAGTGGGAAGAATTGAAACAAAATGGTGCTTCCGGAGGATGCATTATGTCCGGAATGATGGAACTATAAACCATGAGATATCATGAAATAGAATTAATGAAGCAATACAAATTAACTTGACCTGAACCGGACTTTACATAGTATAATAAATGCACTTGATTACGAGGATTTATGAAATTGTAATTGGGTGCATTTTTTGTATGAAAAAGCGTTACAATTAATAGAAAAAATTAGAACAGCAAGAAGGTAAAGACAGGGTTACTGTTCATTCCCGTGTCAATCACTCCGCTGATTGACACGGAGGATGCGTGTTTTGACTTGAATGCATCTCGCCCCATCGCCAAAGGCGATTAAAAATGGCGAGATGCGTTGCTGGTCGCACATCGTGTGAACAGTAACAAGACAGGAGGAAAAAGATGCAGGATGAATTACATAATAAATTAGCACATTTAAAAGAGTACATAAAAGAACTGGACAGTGTTGCGATTGCATTTTCCAGTGGAGTTGATTCTACATTTTTATTAAAGGTGGCACATGAGATATTGGGAGATAATGTGATGGCGATCACAGTACAATCCAGTTCCTTTCCAAAGAGAGAACTAAATGAGGCAATTGCATTTTGCAAAAAAGAAGATATCCGTCATAAGGTCTGTCAGGTGGATGAAATGAAGATTGAAGGATTTTCTCAGAACCCACCGAACAGATGTTATTTATGCAAGCATGCACTGTTTGAAAAGATTGGAGCAATTGCAGAGAAAAATGAAATTGCTTATGTTGCAGAAGGTTCTAATATGGATGATCTTGGCGACTACAGACCGGGGCTTCAGGCTGTGGCGGAATTAGGAGTAAAAAGTCCACTGCGCGAAGCAGGACTTACAAAAGCGGAGATTCGTGAATTGTCAAAAGAGATGGGACTTTCAACCTGGGAAAAGCCATCTTTTGCCTGTCTGGCTTCAAGATTTGTATACGGAGAAATAATCAGCAAAGAAAAGTTGATCATGGTGGAAAACGCAGAACAGTTATTGCTTGAACATGGCTTCCGGCAATTTCGTGTCCGTATGCATGGAAGGATGGCGAGGATCGAAGTAATGCCGGAAGAATTTTTGAAGTTGCTTCAGGAAGAAGTCCGTGAGGATATTGTAAAACAATTTAAGCAGTTCGGATTCACTTATGTTACAATGGATCTAACAGGGTACAGAATGGGAAGTATGAATGAAACCCTGGATAAGAAGAATTAGAATGAGGCGAAAAAGATGGAACAAAAGGAAATGATAGATCTTTTAAGACAGGTAGCATCCGGAACAATGGATGTAGAACAGGCAGCTTTGAAGTTAAAAGAAGAGCCTTTTGAAGATCTTGGTTTTGCCAAGATTGACCATCACAGAGCCATGCGCCAGGGTGTGGCAGAAGTGATTTATGGAGAAGGAAAGACACCGGAACAGATTTTCCGGATTGCAGAAGCAATGAAGGAAAAGGGACAGAAAGCAGTCCTGATCACAAGAATGAATAAGGAGTCAGCAATTTACATGGGAGAACGCCTGGAACTTCAATATGATGAAGTCAGCCGGATTGGGTTTATAGGCGAAGCTCCAATAAAGGATGGAGACGGGAAAATAGTTGTGGCAACAGGCGGGACAAGCGATATCCCTGTTGCAGAAGAGGCTGCAAGAACAGCAGAGACACTTGGAAATGAAGTGGTCCGTTTATATGATGTAGGCGTCGCAGGAGTACATCGTCTGCTTGGACATCTCGACGAATTAATGGAAGCTCGTGTCATTATTGCTGTAGCCGGAATGGAAGGAGCACTCGCCAGTGTGATTGGAGGACTGGTGGATTGCCCGGTGATCGCAGTTCCGACAAGTGTTGGATATGGAGCATCTTTCGGTGGCGTATCAGCGCTTCTTTCTATGTTGAATTCTTGTGCAAGCGGAGTGAGTGTTGTAAATATCGATAATGGATTTGGCGCTGGATTTCTTGCAAGCCGGATCAATCACATAGAGAGGAGAACGAAGGAATGAGGATATTATATTTAGACTGTGGGATGGGAGCAGCAGGGGATATGCTGACGGCTTCATTATTGCAGTTGTTTTCAGAACCTGTAAAACAGGTGAAAAAGTTGAATGATCTGAAAATCCCGGGGGTAAAATATCAGTTGGTGGCGTGTACAAGAGGCGGAATCAGAGGATATCAGGTTCGCGTGTTTGTGAAAGGACAGGAAGAAGAGAATCCTCATATGCAGACGGAAGAGCAGATCGGACATAAATCAGAAGAACCAGAGAAGCATACACAAGAACACGGACATCATTCAATGTCTCAGATCGTTCGTCTGATCAATCGGTTAAAAATTGAAGATCAGGTAAAACAAGACGCAGTTGCAGTTTATAAATTGATTGCAAAGGCGGAAGGAAAGGCGCATGGTCAGCGCATGGATGAAATCCATTTCCATGAGGTTGGGACGATGGATGCAGTGGCTGATGTTGTGGCTGTCTGCTATTTGCTGAATGAACTTCAGGTGGATCAGATTCTTGCCTCACCGGTTCGTGTCGGATATGGTCATGTGAAATGTGCACATGGAATCCTTCCGGTGCCAGCACCGGCAACAGCGTATCTGATGAAAGAAATTCCAATGTATGCAGGAGACCTGGAGGGAGAATTCTGTACACCGACAGGAGCCGCACTTCTGAAGCATTTTGTTAAAAAGTATGAACAGATGCCGGTTCTGCAGATGGAAGAAATCGGTTATGGTTTTGGAAAAAGAGAGTATGAAAGACTGAACTGTGTGCGTGCGATTCTTGGAGAAACGCAAGACAAGGTAGAAGAAGAAATTTTGGAACTGTGCTGTAATCTGGATGATATGACTTCGGAGGAAATCGGGTATGCGACAGAGCTTCTGATCAAAGAAGGCGCATTGGATGTTTATACATCCTCCATTCAGATGAAGAAAAACCGGCCGGGGATTCTGCTTACATGTATGTGCAGGGCAGAGCAGAAAGAGTATTTTCTACAGCTGATATTCAAACATACTTCGACACTTGGTGTCAGAGAGTATTTTTGTAGAAGATATGGACTTAAGCGAAAAATAGACGAAGTGCAGACAGAATATGGAACCGTTCATGTGAAGAGAGCATCCGGATATGGAGTGGTGAAAGAAAAACTCGAGTATGATGATGTTTCCAAAATTGCAGAAGAACATAGCTGGTCTGTAGCAGAGGCAAGAAATAGGATCTATGGAAAATTATAATTTTAATATACAGGAAGAATTGAAAAAGCTTCCGGGAAGGCCGGGAGTCTATCTGATGCATGATGAGACGGATCAGATTATCTATGTCGGAAAAGCAATCAGCCTGAAAAACCGTGTGCGGCAGTATTTTCAAAGCAGCAGGAATAAAGGAGTTAAGATCGAACAGATGGTAACACATATCCGCCGCTTTGAATATATTGTGACAGATTCGGAACTGGAAGCACTTGTTCTGGAATGTAATCTGATCAAGGAACATCGGCCCAAATATAATACGATGCTGATGGATGACAAGGCCTATCCATTCATCAAGGTGACAACAGGAGAGGAATACCCTCGTGTTATGCTGGCACGTCAGATGAAAAAAGATAAGGCACGTTATTTCGGTCCCTATACAAGCTCACAGGCGGTGCGTGACACAATTGATCTGATCCATAAGCTGTATCATATAAGAAGCTGTAATCGTTCACTTCCAAAAGACATTGGGAAAGAGCGTCCGTGTCTGAATTATCATATCAAGCAGTGTGAGGCACCGTGCCAGGGATACATTTCCCAGGAAGAATACCGGAAATCCATTGATGAGGTGATCCGTTTTCTAAATGGAAATTTTGATATGATTTTAAAAGATCTGGAAGATAAGATGATGGCCGCTTCGGAGGCACTGGAATTTGAGAAAGCAATCGAATATAGAGAGTTATTAAATAGTGTAAAAAAGGTGGCTCAGAAACAGAAGATTACAGATTCCAGTGGGGAAGACAGAGATGTCATGGCAGTTGCATGCCAGGACGAAGATGCAGTTGTACAGGTCTTTTTTATCCGTGGCGGAAGATTGATCGGGAGAGACCATTTCTATCTGAGAATCAGCGAAGAGGATAAAAAATCGGAAATTCTGAACAGTTTTATCAAACAGTATTATGCAGGAACCCCTTTTCTTCCGGGTGAACTGATGCTGCCGGAAGAAATCGAAGAGCAGGAACTTCTTGAATCCTGGCTGAGCGCGAAGAAGGGGCAGAAAGTAACGATCCGTGTGCCGAAGAAAGGTACAAAAGAAAAGCTGGTAGAACTGGCGGAAGAGAATGCGAGGATGGTTCTGTCTAAAGATAAAGAGCGGCTAAAGAGGGAAGAAGGACGCACGATCGGTGCAGTGAAGGAGATAGCATCTTTACTGGGACTGGAACAGATCGTCCGTATGGAAGCATATGATATTTCTAATACAAATGGTTTCGAATCGGTAGGCTCTATGGTTGTCTATGAGAAAGGAAAACCAAAGCGGAATGATTACAGGAAGTTCAAAATCAAGAGTGTGAAAGGACCGGATGATTATGCGAGCATGCGAGAAGTTCTTACGCGTCGTTTTACACATGGATTAAAAGAACGTGAGGAGAATGCGGAAGCTGGGAAATTTACAACATTTCCGGATTTAATTCTGATGGATGGAGGCCGTGGACAGGTAAATATTGCATTGCAGGTGCTTGATGAGTTGAAGCTGAATATTCCGGTCTGTGGTATGGTGAAAGATGACAATCATAGAACAAGGGGATTATATTATAATAATGTGGAAATCCCGATTGACCGCAATTCAGAAGCATTTAAACTGATCACAAGAATTCAGGATGAAGCCCATCGGTTCGCAATCGAGTTCCACAGGCAGCTGCGTGGCAAAGGGCAGGTACATTCCGTTTTGGATGATATTGAAGGAATCGGTCCGGCCAGAAGAAAGGCATTGATGCGGCATTATCTGAGCCTGGATGCAATCAGGAGCGCAACAGTAGAAGAACTGGCGCAGCTTCCGTCAATGAATGAGAAGGCAGCAGAATCGGTTTATCAATTCTTTCATGATTAAGGGTTTTATCGAAAAGAAAATCATGATATACTTATGTACAGGCGATGGGACATGTAGGGAAATGTTGGATTTATGCGAGCAGTAAATATCATATATCTCTTGAGCTTATCAAGGCAGCATGTCTGAAACGAAAAGAGATACAGGAAAAGGAGATTACAAGATGAGTGGTGTGAAATTAACCGATATCGTTGAAAAGATGAATCTGAAAAATCTCACTCCGGAAGTAGATATCACAGAACGTGAAGTTCTTGTTCCGGATGTGAACAGACCGGCACTTCAGCTGGCAGGATTTTTCGATCATTTTGATCTGAATCGTGTACAGATTATAGGGAATGTAGAGTGTGCCTATCTAGAGACTTTGGCAGAAGAGAAAAGAGTTGAGATTTATCAGAAACTTCTGGAACATAAAGTACCATGTATTATTTTCAGCAATGAACTTCAGCCGGATGAAAGCTTCATCGAGATCGCTCAGAAAAATGATATTCCGGTATTCGGTACATGTAAGAAGACATCCTCCTTTATGGGAGAACTGATCCGTTGGCTGAATGTAAAACTTGCTCCGTGCATTTCCATTCATGGAGTGCTTGTTGACGTATATGGTGTCGGAGTTCTGATCATGGGAGAAAGTGGAATCGGTAAGAGCGAAGCAGCTCTTGAACTGATCAAGCGTGGACATCGTCTTGTGACGGATGATGTGGTTGAGATCCGCAAAGTCAGTGACGATACACTGGTTGGTTCTGCACCGGATATCACAAGACATTTTATCGAGCTTCGTGGTATCGGAATCGTGGATGTAAAGTCTATGTTCGGTGTACAGAGCGTAAGAGAAACACAGAATATCGATCTGGTCATTACTCTGGAAGACTGGAGCAGAGAGAAAGAATACGACAGACTTGGTCTGGAGGAGGAATATACAGAATTCCTTGGAAACCGAGTTGTCTGCCATAATATTCCGATCCGTCCGGGACGTAATCTGGCGATCATCGTAGAATCTGCTGCAGTTAACCACAGACAGAAGCAGATGGGATACAACGCTGCACAGGAATTGTACAAACGTGTGCAGGAGAATCTGGCAAAGAGAAGAAAATAAAACAAAAGAGAAACAGAGGATGCGGTACAAATGTTACAGAGTACCGCATTCTCATGTGAAATATAAAAAGAAACGGAGATAGATTTATGAAATATTGTTTTGGTGTTGATATCGGGGGAACAACGGTTAAACTTGGTCTGTTCAGTGAGGCAGGTGCTATTGTAGAGAAATGGGAGATCGTGACAAGAACTGAGAATGAAGGTGCGGCGATTCTTCCGGATGTTGCAGAAGCAATCAATGGTAAGTTAGAGCAGCACGGCATTGAGAAAGAACAGGTTCTTGGAATCGGTGTCGGTGTGCCGGCTCCTGTTACTGTAGATGGAATTGTCAACGGTTCTGCGAATCTTGGCTGGAAATATAAGAATGCAAAGAAAGAGCTGGAAGAACTGACAGGATTGACAGCAGAGTTTGGAAATGATGCGAATGTCGCAGCACTTGGCGAGATGTGGAAAGGCGGCGGTGTTGGTTACCGCAATATGATCATGGTCACACTTGGAACAGGTGTTGGTGGTGGCATTATCATCAATGGAAAGATCCTGACGGGAGAGAACGGAGCAGGTGGAGAGATTGGTCATATGTGTGTGAATCTGGAAGAGACAGATACTTGCGGATGTGGCGGACACGGATGTCTGGAGCAGTATGCATCAGCAACAGGTATCTCTCGTCTTGCAAGAAAGAAGATGGAGCATGAGACACGTGCAACAATCCTGACAAAAGAAGATCTTTCAGCAAAAGCTGTTTTTGATGCAGTCAAAGAAGGAGATGAAGTTGCGATTGAAGTTGCGACAGAGATGGGAAATTACTTAGGACATGCAATGGCAGATATGGCAGCAGTACTGGATCCGGCTGTATTTGTAATTGGTGGTGGAGTGTCCAAAGCAGGAGAAGTTCTGCTTTCATTTATCGAAAAACCATTTATGGAAAAAGCGTTCTTTGCAAATAAGAATGTGAAATTTAAGCTTGCTACTCTTGGAAATGATGCAGGAATCTGCGGAGCAGCTAAGCTGGTACTTGAGGATTGATAAAAGTATAACAAGTGCAGAATAAATAGTAGAAAGAAAAAAGAGGAGATTTTTACAGATGTTGGACATCTGTGAAATCCCTCTTTTTCTTTGGGAAATCTATTATGCAAGCACTTTCTTGAAACTAACTTTAAAGTATATGGTTTCTGCAATCGCTGTGAGTCCCCAGGAGAAGATGTACAGCAGATACAGAGATGGAATTGTATGGAAGTAAGCAAATACCGTATAGATCCATATAATACGAAATACACAGGATCCCATGATAACAATAAATGTAGGAGCAATGCTCTTGCCGATTCCTCTGGAAGATGCAATCGCACAGTCCATAAAGGCGCTGAATGCATAGGAGAATCCCATAATCCTAATTCTATGCATACCAGCTGCGATAACGGCTGGTTCTGTGGCAAACAGAGACAAGAATGGGCGCCCAAAGAAGAAGAGTGCTCCTCCGAGAAGCAGGCCTGCACTGAAAGAATAGGTAAGTGTTACGAGATAGCATTTTTTCATTCTTTCTTTATTCCCGGCTCCCCAGTTCTGGCTCATGAAACTGGAACAGGCCACATAGAAGGCAAACATAACATTGTAAATCAGATTGTCTGCATTCGCAGCGGCAGCATTTCCGGAAACCATGATCGCATCAAAGGAGTTGACTCCGGATTGAACAAAAAGGTTTGCAATCGCGAAAATCGCATTCTGAAGACCGGATGGAACACCGAGATAAAGAACTCCTTTTCCATAAATGTTATGATAACGCAGATTGCGCAGACGAACTTTACATTCATCATCGCGTCGCATCAGATGGATCAGGATCAATCCTCCTGAAACGTACTGTGCGATTGCACTGGCAGTAGCAACTCCGACAGCAGCCATATGGAATACGATAACAAAGATCAGATTCAATAGGACATTAAGTATTCCGGCAAATGCAAGGTAATACATCGGACGCTTTGTATCCCCACGGGCGCTTAAGACACCGTTGCCGAAATTATAAACTGCCGTGGCAGGCATGCCAAGTGCAAAAACTTTCATGTAGAGAACAGCCTGATCGAGCAGTTCGGGCTTTGTGTTCATCATGGAAAGCATTGGTCCTGCAAAAAGCAGACAGATCAGACAGACAAAAATACCTGCCGCTGCACAGATAATGAGTGCAGAGTGAATGGTTTCTTTTGTAGCTTTCTTATCACCGGCACCGAGTTTATTGGCAACCTGGACGTTGACACCACTTCCGAGCCCGATCAGAAGTCCCGTGAACAGTGTGACAAGTGTAGTTGTCGAGCCGACAGAACCAAGTGCTTTGTAATCTGCAAAATGTCCGACAACAGCGACATCACTTAAGTTGAACATCACTTCCAAAATCTGGGAAAATATAAGAGGAACACTGAAGAAAAACATGTTTTTCCAAAGAGATCCCTGAGTCATTTCAATTGTTCGCTTTCGTCTTTTCGTTATTTCATTACTCATTCCCTAACACCCCTTTACCAGATAAAATAATGAAAGAAAACAGATAAAATCACAAAAAAAACATCACTTCCAAAAGAAAGCAATGAAAAGTTAAAATCCGATGATTCTTATATACAGTGTAGCATGAAAAGTGCGGGGAAACAACAGGAAAAAGAATATTTTTCCAGGTGGATTTAAGCCTTGAAAATAAATTTTTACGACAAAAAGATTAAAATAAATCAAGAAAAAGATTAAAATAGACTCTTGATTTCTGATTTCAGAGGACTATAATGTCAGAGTAAACAAAATACAGTTCACCAAAATTCGTTGATGAGAACAAAACCGTATCCGTCATTATTTTCAGAGAGTCTGTGGCTGGTGTGAACAGACAATAACCGGGTAAGGATATCCTCTCTAAGAAGCGGGCTGAAAGCAGATGAACATGTTGCAAGTAAACCTCGCCGGGATCCACCGTTATATGGATAGCATATGTTGGTATGTGAAGTGTCGCAGCATTAATTTTTGCGGAATTAGGGTGGTAACGCGGATTATATTCGTCCCTTTTCAGATTGAGTTCTGGAAAGGGACTTTTTTTGAATATATCTCAAGAAGAATACAAATTTTAGGTGAACAAGAATCCTAAGGAGGTATTGTAATGAAAGCATTACAAAAAGTCAGCAAATTTTTATCAGATTATACTTCAGTGGTTGTTATTGCCATTGCAGTAGTGACATTCTTTGTCCCGACAATGATGGGATGGGTTAACAACGCTTTGTTTGTCGATCCGGTATCCAATAAATTTACCTGTCAGTCTATTATTATCGGAGTGATCATGTTTAGTATGGGTCTGACATTAACAACAGAGGATTTTAAGATTCTGGCGCAGAGACCGTTTGATATTTGCATCGGAGCAATCGCTCAGTATCTGATTATGCCATTCCTTGCATTTGCACTGACAAAGGCATTGAATCTTCCGGATGGAATTGCTTTGGGACTGATTCTTGTCGGATGTTGTCCTGGTGGTGTGTCATCCAATATTATGTCTTATCTGTGTGGAGGAGACGTAGCATTTTCCGTAGGAATGACAACAGTTTCAACACTGCTCTCACCAGTTATGACACCACTTATGGTTTCACTGCTGGCAAGTGGTACACATATTTCAATCAAAGGATTACCTATGTTTGTATCCATTATTGAAACAGTTATCTTCCCGGTAGCAGTAGGATTCTTACTCAACTATCTGTTAGGAAAAAATAAAACATTCAAAGAACTTCAGAAAATTATGCCTGGTATTGCAGTACTTGGACTTGCATGTGTTGTCGGCGGTGTAGTATCTTCACAGGGAAGCAAATTCTTTGAGTCCGGTGTTGTAATCTTCGTGGCAGTATTTCTTCATAATGGACTTGGATATCTGCTTGGATACGGAGCTGGTAAACTCACAGGAATGAATACAGCGAAGAAGAGAACAATCTCGATCGAGGTAGGTATGCAGAATGCAGGACTTGCAACAAACCTTGCAACAACAACAGCACAGTTTGCATCCACACCGGAGTCAGCAATCATCTGTGCAGTATCTTGTACATGGCATTCTATTTCAGGAACACTCCTTGCAGGAATGTTTGCATATTATGATAAATTCAAAGAGGACAGAGAATCCAAGAGTGTGAATACAAAAGAAGAAGCAGTATGATGTAAGTGTCAAAAGTATAAATTGCGTTTGTGCTCACACAAATAAGCAATTTATACTTATTGACACGCCGAACACCGAAAACGGAATAAAATGGTGTGAATACGCCATTTTATGGGAGTTTGAGGTGTTCGAGGATTGCGGGAATTGCATAGCAATGGAGCAATCCGGTTACATCAGTGAGTGGCAAAATTTACTTTTGACACTCACATCACCGTATAAGAAGAATAATTGATTTAGAGGATGGTTTGACACAACGAACAAGAAACGTTCGAATGTGAGAAAACCATCCTTTTTTCTGTGTTGCATGGTGAGGAAAATCATTTTATAATAAATAAGGCAAGGGATTCTATCTGAACATAAGAAAGTAATCAGAGTTCGAAATAAAAGAGAAATACAAGAGGGGAAATGTAAATGGAAATGGAAGAAAAAGAAAATACAGAAAATGCGGAGATGGGAAAACGAAAACATTCTCATGATACAAAAATAGTAATAAAGTATTACTATGAAAGGATCCGACAGAACACGGGAAATTTTCTGAAATGGATGGGGCTTTCTGTTTTGACAGGTCTGGTTGTAGGCGGTGCGAGTGCAGTATTTGCAGGATGTATCAAGGCAGCAACGGAATACAGGGATACACATAATTGGATTTTTATGCTTTTGCCGGTTGCAGGAGTTCTGATTGTATTTATGTATGAGAAGATAGGAAGGCAGGACGGAGGAACGAATCAGGTACTTGCTACAATTAAATCAAAGGATGATGTTCCGTTTCTGTCAGCACCATTGATTTTTGTGTCAACATTATTGACGCATCTTACCGGCGGCTCGGCAGGAAGAGAAGGTGCGTCGATACAGTTTGGTGGAAGTATTGGAAATTGGCTTGGAAAACTGGCTCATTTAGATGAATTTGATCACCATGTGATGATTATGTGCGGAATGAGTGCAGCGTTTGCAGCTGTGTTTGGAACACCGATGGCAGCAGCAGTTTTTGCAATGGAAGTTGTGAGCGTGGGGGTAATGTATTACGCAGCACTTCTTCCGTGTGTGATCGCAGCTATCATTGCAGCAGAGTTTGCAACAGGAATGGGGATTGATCCGGAGACATTTCCAGTACATTCTATCCCGGGACTTACTGTGGGGACAGGACTTAAGATGGCACTGATCGCAGTGGGGTGTGGGATTTTAAGTATTCTATTCTGTATCTTGCTAAAAACAGTGGGGCAGTTGTATACAAAGTATTTGAAAAATCCGTATATTAGAATTGTTGTTGCAGCAGGAGTGATCATTCTGATCACAATAGGTCTGAATACAAAAGATTATATGGGAGCAGGTAGTGGATTGATCGCAAGAGCTATTGAAAAGGGTGAAGCAAGACCACTTGATTTTTTATGGAAAATGTTACTTACAGCACTTACGATGCGGGCAGGATATCGTGGTGGTGAGATTGTACCGGCATTCAGTATTGGTGCGACATTTGGATGTGTTGCCGGTGGAATACTTGGATTTTCACCGGAATTAGCAGCGGCAGCCAGCATGGTTGCACTTTTCTGCGGAGTGACGAACTGTCCGATTACGGCAATGCTGATTTCATTTGAACTGTTTGGATTTTCAGGAGCAGCATATTATCTGATCGCGATATCAATCAGCTATGCGGTTTCCGGATATTATAGTTTATATAAAGATCAGACGATTGTATATTCTAAATATAAAGCAAGATATATTAACCGTAAAACAAGATAGCAGAAAACTGTATCAGAGAGATACGGACAGGATGACAAGAGCAATCAGTTATATAAGTATGCGAAAAGGAGAGGCGTTTTGTATAGCCTCTCCTTTTCAGGTGTGCCTTGCGGCGCATAATTTACTTATTGAGCGGTACTTCCAGCGGTACTTCCGCTTCCAGTGTCGCCACCAGTAGTGCTGCCGGAAGTATCACCTGTAGTTGTTCCGGTTGTTCCAGCAGAGTCTCCGCCGGCAGCAGGTTCGGTTGTTGTTCCACCAGAGGAAGAATCCGGTGATGAGGTTGTTCCGGAAGAATCGGTACCTGTAGCAGGTGTGTTCTCATCAGAACTCTCAGAATCATCTTTCTTGGAATCTTTTGATGGGGCAACATAATGACCACTGCAGCTCTTTGTCGGAGCATTGTCTTTTGAGAAATACTCTGTAATAGCAGGACAACCGCTTGTGGCAAGGAGTCCTGTTTTAGTACAAACAGTCTTTTCTTCGACAGAGGATGGAATTTCAAAGTCCTTGTACTCAAGTCCTTTTGTATCCTGGATACGCTCCATGATATTTCTCCAAAGTTTCTGATGCCAGTTCTGGCTTAATCGATCCATTGTCTTATGCTCATCATATCCGCCCCATACAGACGCTGTATAATAAGGTGTAAATGCTGAAATCCACAAGTCACGGCTTTCCTGGCTGGTACCTGTTTTAGCGGCAACAGGCATGTTGCTCAGTCTTGCAGAACCACCGGTTCCACCGGCACCGTTGACAACGTCTTCCATTGCACTTGTCAGAAGATAAGCAGTGGAGTCTTTTAAGACTTCATGTTTCTCAGGGGTTGTGTTATCGAGAAGAACATTTCCTTCATGATCCAAAACCTGTGTGTAAAGAATCGGTTTCATGTAAGTTCCACCATTGGCAATTGCTGCATAGGCAGCTGTCATCTCGATATTATATACACCGTTTGTGATACCACCAAGAGCTTTCGCCTGTGAATATTTATCATCTTCAGTCAGTGTTGTAAATCCAAAATCAAGAAGATAATCATAACTTTCCGTTTCACCAACATAGTCAGTTAATGTCTTAACGGCAAGGACGTTCATAGAATGTTCGATTCCATAACGGACACGTGTCGGACCGATGTATTTTTTATCCCAGTTGTTTACGGACTGTCCGTTTTTATATTCATATTCTTCATCATCAATTGTTGTTGCAAGAGTGATCTTTCCTTCGTTAAGTGCCGGTGCGTAAGCAGCAAGAATCTTGAAACAGGATCCAGGCTGTCTTGCAGAATCTGTGGCACGGTTTAGAGAAAGACTGGAATTCTTCTCGCCGCGTCCGCCGACGATGGCTTTCACCTGTCCGGTATACTGATCCATCACAACAACAGAAGTCTGCGGCTGAGGTGAGAGCTCAATTCTCTCATCAACAGTGTCTCCGCCAGCCTCATCGATATTGAGCGTTGATTTAAATGCATCAACTGCTTCCTGTGCAGCTTCTTCAGAACCGTAGAGAAGAGGAGTGTCATATCCCCATGCAGTCTGAATATAAAAAGCAAGTTGTTCTTTGCTGTAGTTCTCAGAAGAACCATCTGCCCTGTGGATAGTAAGTGCGTAATCAAGCCCATATTCTGTATCACCATTGAGATAATCCCCTACATTAGCAACTTCGTCATCACAGATGGCCTGAATATCAGCATCCTGTGTAACGTTGACCGTAAGGCCGCCGCTATAGAGCAGATTATATGCCTGTGTTTCTGTATAACTCTTCTCAGTTACAAGATCATCTACAACCTGATTTATGACAGCATCGATGAAATAAGTGTAAGGTTTGGATGCAGTTGTATTTGACGCTGTTTCGGAAATGCGGTCATATACATTATCAGCCATAGCCTCATCGTATTCATCCTTTGTGATAAAGCCTTGTTCCTTCATGTTTTTCAGAACTTTTTCCCGTCTTTTTGCATTATTCTCCGGGCTGCTGACAGGATTCAGATTCGACGGACTCTGAGTGATCGCTGCGATAACTGCACATTCAGAAAGAGTCAGGTCTTTCGCATCTTTATTAAAGTAACGCTGTGCAGCTGTCTGAACTCCGAGGCATCCCTGACCTAAATTGATTGTATTCATGTATGCTTCAAGAATCTCTTCCTTACTCATCTCTTTTTCAATCTTTAGTGCAAGGTACTGTTCCTGGATTTTACGTTCAATTCGCTGATACCTACTCTCATTGATGAAATTAGGGAATACATTGTTTTTGATCAGCTGCTGGGTTAATGTGCTGGCTCCTTCTGTGAAATGGAAGCCATGTGCAACACCATTAACACCGGCACGGATAATTCCCTGGATATCAATACCATTATGCTTGAAGAAACGTTCGTCCTCGATCGCAACAAAAGCTTTTCCCATGTATGGTGAAATCTCGTCATATTTCTTGTAAACACGGTTAGAATCAGAGTCTTTGAGTTGCTCAAGCAAAGTTCCATTGGAATCGACAATATTCGTTGTATAGCCCTGTGGCATAATGTCCTTTGCTGTGACTTCCGGTGTATTGTCAATCACTTTTTTTACATATATGCCAATTCCGGCTGCCCCAATGACGATCAAAAGCAGAAAACAAATAATGAGGGCTTTGAAAAAACGTACGCCGACTCGCTTCTTTTTCCTTTTCTTTTTAGAAGAAATTTGCTTTTTTCTTCTAGAAAGATTCGATTTTCCGTAATTCACGTATAATATCCTCCTTTATTGACTTCTATGATTATATCAAATTTACCGATGTAAATAAAGGTAAATTTGAAAAGTTCAAATTTTCCTGAAAATCTTAAGAAAAAATACAGTTTTATATAGAAAAGCATGGTATATTAGATAAAGAAATATTTTCAAATATAGCAAAAATAAAAAAAGAATGGGAGACTGAAAAATGGAAATCTACCATACAATATATAAGGGCGGAAATGGAGAAATTGTTGAAAAGAAATCCAGATTTATTGCAGAAGTGCATCCGGTCACATCAGAAGAAGAAGCTATGGAGATTTTAGAGCAGACAAGAAAGCAGTACTGGGATGCGAGACATCATTGCTGGGCTTACATTATAGGAAGGAATCCGGCAGCAGAAAGAATGAGTGATGATGGGGAACCGGCAGGAACAGCAGGAAAACCGATTCTGGAGGTGATCCGTGGGAGAGAACTGACGAATGTACTTGTAATTGTTACAAGATATTTTGGAGGTACACTTCTTGGAACAGGTGGACTGGTCAGGGCTTATACAGCAGCAACGATCGAAGGATTGAAGAACAGTGAGAGCATTGCAAGGATTCATGGGGTGAAACTCGGAATTGAGACGAATTATACGGATTTGGGGAAAATCCAATATCTGATTGCAAATCGAAATCTGGATCAATTAGAACCCGTTTACACAGATAAGGTTGAAATGACAGTGTTTGTTCCGACAGATGAGATGGGCAGCCTGCGGGCTGAACTGATGGAAGGGACAAACGGTCAGGTGGTTCTGGATGAAGAGACAACCTGTTGGTTTGCAAGGACAGAAGATGGAATTAAGATTTTTGATGAAGAATGATTCTCATAGAAGATGTTGTTTTGTGAGATAGAAAGGAACCCCTGCCGGAATATCTGGCAAGAGTTCCTTTCCTTTAAGTGTGTGTCATATAACATTCAATAAATCTACTTATACTGAATAGATATGTTCTATGAGAATTCTGGTTCGATCAGACCAAATGAACCATCTTTTCTTTTGTATACTACATTGACTTCATCAGTCTCGGCATTGGAGAATACGAAGAAGTTATGTCCGAGAAGTTCCATCTGAACACAGGCATCTTCTGGAAACATTGGTTTAATACCAAACTTCTTTGTACGAACGATACGGACTTCATCGTCTTCTGTTGTCTCTTCTTCTGAATCAAAGAATTCTTTTCTGAAGCTGTTACCTGATGGAGCATATGATGTAGGATGTCCCTGATTACGAGCAACCAGTTTGTTCTTATATTTGCGAAGCTGGCGTTCGATGATCTCTTCTACAAGATCAATGGAAACATACATATCATTGCTTGTCTGCTCAGAACGGATAATATTTCCCTTCACTGGGATTGTTACCTCAATTTTCTGACGTCCTTTTTCTACACTGAGCGTTACATTGATTTCTGTTTCAGGAGTGAAGTACCTTTCAAGTTTTCCTAATTTCTGTTCGATAGCATCCTTTAATCCCGGTGTTACCTCGATGTTTTTTCCGCTGATAATAAATTTCATGCTGCTCAACTCCTTTGTTCAAATTATACAGAAGAATGATTAGATTACTTCTGTATCATGGTTATATTATAACATGAAAAAGATTTTCTGTATACAATAAATCGTCCTAAAATTATGAAAATTTTCAAAACTTTAGGACGATTTTAAAATTATCAGATAATTAATGAATGCTATTTTGAACAGCGAGCATAAGTTTCAAACACGAATATTATTTATTGATCGTGCTGCGTTTTCTCATTCTGGAATCCAGAATCTTTTTGCGGATACGCAGATTTTCCGGTGTTACTTCAAGAAGTTCATCGGTATCAATAAAGTCAAGTGCCTGTTCGAGGCTGAGAACACGCGGAGGTGTCAGACGAAGTGCTTCATCTGCGCTGGAAGAACGTGTGTTAGTAAGATGTTTTGTCTTACATACGTTCAGTTCGATATCTTCAGCTTTACCATTCTGTCCGATAACCATACCGGAATATACTTTCTCACCGGCTCCGATGAAGAGAGTACCACGCTCCTGGGCACTGTACAGACCATAAGTTACGGATTCACCAGTCTCAAATGCGATCAGAGATCCCTGCTTACGATACTGGATATCTCCTTTGTATGGTGCATATCCTTCAAAGCTTGTGTTGATGATACCATTTCCTTTTGTATCCGTCATGAACTCACCACGGTATCCGATCAGTCCACGTGCCGGGATAAGGAATTCGAGACGAGTATATCCACCGTTTGACGGAGTCATGTTGCGGAGTTCACCTTTTCTCTGACCGAGTTTTTCAATAACAATTCCAGTGAACTCATCAGGGACATCAATATAAGCAAGTTCCATAGGCTCAAGTTTTTTGCCATTTTCATCTGTGTGATACAGAACTTCAGCTTTACTTACTGCAAACTCGTATCCTTCACGACGCATGTTTTCAATAAGAACAGAAAGGTGAAGCTCACCACGACCGGATACTTTGAAGCTGTCTGCATTTTCTGTCTCTTCTACTCGAAGGCTGACATCTGTGTTCAGCTCACGGAAAAGACGGTCACGCAGATGACGGGATGTAACGAATTTACCTTCCTGTCCTGCAAACGGGCTGTCGTTTACGATAAACTGCATGGAGATTGTTGGCTCAGAAATCTTCTGGAACGGAATGGCTTCCGGATTCTCAGGAGAGCAGAGAGTATCTCCGATGGAAATATCTGTGATACCTGATACAGCAACAATAGATCCGATTGTAGCTTCTTTTACTTCTACACGGTTCAGTCCGTCGAATTCATAGAGTTTACCAATTTTTACGCGCTGCTGTTTGTCAGGATCATGATGGTTTACAACAACCATATCCTGGTTCACGGAAATTGTACCGTTTTCTACTTTACCAACTCCGATACGACCAACATATTCATTGTAGTCGATCGTGCTGATCAGCATCTGGGTCGGAGCTTCCGGATCACCTTCCGGAGCAGGAATGTAGTCAAGGATTGTCTCGAACAGTGGTTTCATATCCTGTTTCTCGTCAGAGAGATCAAGGACAGCAACACCAGCTTTTGCAGAAGCATATACAAAAGGACACTCAAGCTGCTCATCTGAAGCACCAAGATCGATAAAGAGTTCAAGAACCTCATCAATTACGGCATCCGGTCTTGCTTCCGGACGGTCAATCTTATTGATACATACGATAACAGGAAGTTCCAGCTCAAGTGCTTTTCTCAGAACGAATTTTGTCTGAGGCATAGCACCTTCAAATGCATCAACAACAAGTACAACACCATTTACCATCTTAAGAACACGTTCTACTTCTCCACCGAAGTCAGCATGTCCAGGTGTGTCAATGATATTGATCTTAACACCATTATAATGAACGGCAGTATTCTTAGAAAGGATTGTAATTCCACGTTCACGCTCAATGTCATTAGAGTCCATGACACGTTCTTCTACTTCCTGATTCTCACGGAATACACCGCTCTGTTTTAAAAGCTCGTCAACCAGAGTTGTCTTACCATGGTCAACATGGGCGATAATTGCAACATTTCTCACATCTTCACGTTTTGTTTTCATAATCTAAACACTCTTCCTTAATTATACAAAAAATATTTATCTGTAACATAACTTCATTATTTTATCACAAAAAATGAAATTTACAAGAAAAAGTTTGAATTCGATTTCAAGTACGAAAAAGGTCGAATACTTTTTCTGTAAAAAATAGTTCTATTTCATTACAATAAGACATACATTAGGTAATGACTTAAAATACCAGCCAGAGGAAGGGAGAATTATAAATTATGTCAGATAAGATTATTGAAAACAACCAGGTGACAGTTATAGGAGAGGTGGTATCAGAGTTTACATACAGCCATGAGGTCTTTGGAGAAGGTTTCTATATGGTAGAACTTCTTGTAAAGCGGTTAAGTAACTCTTGTGACCGGATTCCGGTCATGATATCAGAACGTCTCATTGACGTAACACAGGATTGCCGTGGAGAATATTTAATGGTGTCTGGTCAGTTCAGATCCTATAATCGTCATGAGGAGACAAAAAACAGACTGGTTCTTTCTGTGTTTGCGAGAGAAATAGAATTTATCGAGGAAGAACCGGATGGAGCAAGAACAAATCATATACTTCTTGAAGGATATATGTGTAAGCGTCCGGTCTACAGAAAAACACCTCTTGGAAGAGAAATTGCAGATATTCTGCTGGCAGTGAACAGACCGTATGGAAAATCTGATTATATTCCATGTATCTGCTGGGGGAGAAATGCAAGATATGCTTCAAACTTTGATGTAGGGGAACATGTCAGAATATTCGGAAGAATCCAAAGCAGAGAGTATGTGAAGAAATTGTCAGAGACACAAACAGAGACAAGAATCGCATATGAGGTCTCCGTCAGTAAACTGGAGTGTGTGGAAGAATTCTAAGGGTGGATTGTTTCATTATTTAAAACTTTGTGAAAAGGATATCATATATTGAGATAACAACTCAAATGTGATATTCTTTTTTATATGATATTTCGGAAAATAAGAGTGTGATGAAAGAAAAAACAGGTAATGCTGATAGAAAGTAGTTCTGAAAAATCATGGAATACTTGAGGTTTCATACAGGAGGAAGATACAGATGGTTAAGATATTAATGCACGGATGCAACGGAAAAATGGGACGCATGATCACAGAAATTGTGAAGAATGAAGAAGATGCAGTGATTGCGGCAGGTGTCGACAAGTTCACAGGAATTCCAAATGATTATCCAGTATTTGAGGAGATCACACAGTGTGATGTGGATGTAGATGTAGTGATTGATTTTTCCAATGCGGGAGCAGTGGATGAATTGTTAGATTACTGTGTGAAGAAGAGTCTTCCTGTTGTTCTTTGTACAACAGGGCTTTCAGACGAACAGTTAAAGAAGGTAGATGAGTGCTCTGAGAAGATTGCAGTTCTTAAGTCTGCGAATATGTCAATGGGAATCAACCTATTACTGAAACTTTTGAAAGATGCTGCCAAAGTACTTGCACCGGCAGGCTATGATATTGAACTTGTTGAGAAACACCATAATCAGAAGCTGGATGCGCCAAGCGGAACGGCACTTGCATTGGCAGATTCTATTAATGAAGCAATGGGAAATGAATACGAGTATGTGTATGACAGAAGTCAGGTGAGAAAGAAGCGAGACGCAAAGGAAATTGGTATTTCAGCAGTTCGTGCAGGAACAATCGTAGGAGAACATGAGGTGATTTTTGCAGGAACAGATGAAGTGATTGAATTTAAACATACTGCATATTCAAGAAGCGTATTTGCCAAAGGTGCAGTTGAGGCAGGAAAGTTCCTTGCGGGACAGCCAGCCGGCATGTATGACATGGGGGATGTTATTCAGTTTTAGTACTGGATGAATAATAGCCGGTAAACCGGCGGGAACAAGATCCGGTAAATAGATCCCGGTAAGGGGAAGATTTCGGGTCTGGAGGAGATTGTATATGGAAAATATGGAAAACCGTTATTTAGACAGGCTGTCGGATCTTTATCCGACAATTGCAGCTGCATCTACGGAGATTATTAATCTGCAGGCAATTTTGAACCTTCCGAAGGGGACAGAACATTTTCTGACGGATGTACATGGAGAAGATGAAGCTTTTTCTCATGTTCTGAGGAATGGGTCTGGTGCCGTGAGAAGCAAGATTGAAGATGTTTTTGGTAATACAATGAGTGTAAAGGACAAAAAAGCACTGGCAACATTGATTTACTATCCGAAAGCGAAGATGGAACAGGTGAAGCGGACGGAGTCGAATATGGATGACTGGTATCGAGTGAATCTGTATCGTCTGATAGAAGTAAGTAAGCGTGCAGCAAGTAAATATACAAGATCTAAAGTGAGAAAATCACTGCCGAAGGATTTCTCTTATGTGATCGAAGAATTGATTACCGAGAAAGCGGAAGTCAGTGACAAAGAGTCTTATTATAATGAAATTATATCTACGATTATCAGGATCGGCCGGGCAGAAGAATTTATTGCAGCAATTTCAGAACTGATCCAGCGTCTGGTTGTGGATCATCTGCATATTGTCGGTGATATTTATGACAGAGGACCGGGACCGCATCTTATTATGGATAAGCTGCTGAAATATCATTCTGTTGATATTCAGTGGGGAAACCATGATGTTGTATGGATGGGAGCAGCGGCCGGACAGTTGGGCTGCATTGCAAATGTGATCCGTATCTGCGCCAGATATGGAAACCTGGATATTATAGAAGATGGTTATGGTATCAATCTGCTTCCACTGGCTACATTTGCTATGAGGATGTACAAGGATGATCCATGCACCTGTTTTAAATTGAAAGGTACTGACAGACCGGAATCTGATGAGATGCAGATGAATCTGAGAATACATAAAGCGATTTCAATTATTCAGTTTAAAGTAGAAGGCCAGATTATAGAGAGGCAGAAAGGATTCCATCTGGAGAATCGTGCGTTACTGCATAAGATTGATTATCAGAAAGGTACGATTAATCTGGAAGGAAAAGAATATAAGCTCCTGGATACAAATTTCCCGACAATAGATCCAAAGAACCCATATAAACTGACTTCTGAAGAGGAAGAAATTATGGATCGTCTGGTGCATGCTTTTGTGGGATGTGAAAAATTACAGGAACATATGCGTTTCCTTCTTGCGAAAGGTGGTTTGTATAAGGTATATAACAATAATCTGTTGTATCATGGATGTGTACCGTTAGATGCGAAGGGGAACCTGAAAGAAGTAGAAATTTTCGGAAAGAAATATCGTGGAAAGGCCTTGTATGATGTGTTAGAAAGTTATGTGAGAAAAGGATTTTTTGCATTGGATCCAAAGGAGCGGGAAGATGGAAAAGATATAATGTGGTATATCTGGTTACATCCGGATTCACCGTTATTTGGAAAGAACAAGATGGCGACCTTTGAAAGATATTTCCTTGCAGAGAAGGAAACACATACAGAAAAGAAAAATCCATACTATGCCCTGCTTGAAAATGAGACAGTTGTGGATAATATCATGATAGAATTTGGATTGGATCCAAAAGAGGATACACACATTGTAAATGGTCATGTGCCGGTTAAGAGAAAAGATGGCGAGAGTCCGATCAAGTGTAATGGTAAAGTAATGGTTATTGATGGGGGATTTTCAAGAGCATATCAGAAAGAAACCGGAATTGCAGGATACACGCTGGTTTATAATTCGTATGGATTACTTTTGGTAGCACATGAACCATTTGAGTCTACAGAAGCAGCAATTAAGAAGGAAAATGACATTCATTCAGAGACAGTGGTAGTGACCAGAGTGAACGAGAGACGTCTTGTTGGTGACACCGACGCTGGAAGGAAATTAAAAGAACAGATCAAAGATCTTGAATGGCTGCTGGCGTCGTACAGAAATGGTCAGATTATAGAAAAACTGTAAATAATTGTTTATGCTGATATAGCCTCCGGCAGGATTGCAGAGGTGCGCAGTAGAAGTATGTCATGCAATTGCATGACGCGCACCTTGCAGCAAGAATGCCGAGGCATTCTTGAATTAGGACTGAAGATAGAAAGGATTACTAGAATGGAAAAAGACTTAAATCTTCCGGAAGGAACAGAAGTAACAGAACCGCTGAAAATCTATCTGAATGAGATTGGACAGATCCCTTTGCTGTCAGAAGAAGAGGAAAGGGACCTTGGGTGTAAAAGTGCTTCAGGAGATGAGGATGCAAGAAGAAAGCTGGAAGAGGGGAATCTACGCCTGGTGGTATCTCTCGCAAAACATTATACTGGAAGAGGGATTACACTCATGGATCTGATCCAGGAGGGAAATATTGGTCTCATGCATGCAGCAGAGAAATATGATTATACAAAGGAAAATCGATTTTCCACATATGCATCCTGGTGGATCAAAGAAGCAATGCAGCGGGCAATTGATCAGCAGTCACGAGAAATCCGTGTGCCGGTTCATGTTGCAGAGAATATGAAGAAAGTACAGAAAATTTCAAAAGATCTTCAGCAGAAATTTGGAAGAGAGGCTACACCGGAAGAGATAGCAGAAGAGATGAAGGATAAATCACCGGAATTTGTAAAAGAGATTTTGTCATATCTTCAGAATCCGGTTTCACTGGAAACTCCGGTAGGAGAAGATGGGGAGAATAATCTTGGTGATATGGTTGAAGATAAGGATGCAACGACGCCGGAAGATGCTATGAATCAGCTTGTGCAAAAAGAAGAAGTACAGGAATTGTTAGAGTCCCTTAATGATAGAGAACGTCAGGTGATCCGTTTGAGATTTGGTCTGGAAGATGGAAAAACACATACGTTGGAAGAAATCGGTGATGAACTGAATGTGACAAGAGAACGCGTACGCCAGATTGAAGCCAGAGCGATGGAGAAACTTCGCAGCAAAGCGACAAAACTGTAAAAAATTTCTTTTGAATAAATATTGAAAAATTGCAGATAGTAAAGACACAATATTTATTTGAAAGGAAGACAAAAAATGAGGAGAATAAGAAAATTGCTTGTCTGTGTGATGTGCGTACTGATGCTTTGCAGTCTCGCTGGTTGTGGAAACAACACAGGAACAGCGAATGACAATCTCAATGATGCGACATCCGGTGAAAACTATGATGGAAATGGAGAAAATGGTAATAATACCGGAAATAATGCGGGAGACCAGAATGGAGATAGTATCCTAGATGACGCGGTTGACGATGTAACGGATGGCGTGGATGATGTTACAGACGATATCACAAATGGTGTCGATGATGTAGCCGATGATCTGACGCAGGAGAATGGCGTGCAGAACAAGATGCAGAATAACGAGTGATCAATATGCCGTAGGCCGGAAACGGAACTGCGGCATTTTTCTAAAAGAAGGAGAGACAGGATGAGATTCAGACCATGTATTGATATACATAATGGAAAAGTGAAACAGATTGTGGGCGGAAGCCTGAAAGATGAAGGAAATCAGGCCAGCACAAACTTTACGTCAGAACTGGATGCAGCATGGTATGCAAGACAGTATCAGAAAGATCACCTGAAAGGCGGCCATATAATTCTTTTAAATCCAGTTGGATCAGAATACTACGAGGCGACGAAAAAGCAGGCGATGGGAGCTCTGGCGGCATACCCGGGTGGAATGCAGATCGGTGGTGGAATTACAGCAGATAATGCACAGGAATATCTAGATTCAGGAGCAAGTCATGTGATCGTGACTTCTTATGTGTTTCAAGACGGGATTTTTCATGAAGAGAGACTGCAGAAATTAGTAAATGCAGTTGGCAAAGAACATGTGGTTTTAGATCTTAGCTGCAGAAGAAAAGATGGTAAATTTTACGTGGTTACTGACCGCTGGCAGAAGTTCACAGAACTTGCATTATCACACAAGGTGTTAAATGAGCTTTCAAAATATTGTGATGAATTCCTGATCCATGGTGTAGATGTGGAGGGGAAAGGTGCCGGAATGGAAACAGAATTAGTAAGGATGCTTGGGAGCTGGGGCGGAATCCCAATCACTTATGCCGGTGGAATCGGATCAATGGAAGATCTGGAGAGATTTCGAAAAGAGAGCGGCGGAAAAGTAGACTTTACAATCGGAAGCGCTCTTGATCTGTTTGGAGGAAAAATTCCATATGCAGAAGTTTGTAGTTACTGTTCACTCCCGTGTCAATCACTCCGCTTGTAAATTCGCAGAATGTTAACACTCTATGAAGTTGTTGAATTCAAGAGCGGATAGTGATAGAATGTAGAACAGAGTGGAATTTCAGACCAAAATCAAAATTCAGAGAAGGAGTAATTGCGGAAATATGAATATTATAGAAAAGATTTTCGGAACTCACAGTGAGAACGAGCTGAAACGAATTTATCCGATCGTAGACCGCATCGAGGCACTGGGGCCGGAGATGGAGGCGCTTTCAGACGAAGAACTTCGAGGAAAGACAAAAGAATTTAAAGAACGACTGAAAGAGGGAGAGACTCTGGATGATATCCTTCCGGAAGCATATGCTGTAGTAAGAGAAGGTGCTTACAGAAGTCTTGGAATGCGTCATTATAGAGTACAGTTGATTGGTGGTATTATCCTGCATCAGGGACGTATCGCAGAGATGAGAACTGGTGAAGGTAAGACACTTGTGTCCACACTTCCGGCATATTTGAATGCCTTGGACGGAAAAGGTGTTCACATCGTCACAGTTAATGACTATCTGGCGAAGCGTGATGCTGAGTGGATGGGAAAAGTACATGAGTTTTTAGGACTCAAAGTCGGTGTTGTTCTCAATGAGATGAACAATGACGAGAGACGAGAGGCTTATAATTGCGATATTACTTATGTGACGAATAATGAACTTGGATTTGATTATCTGAGAGATAATATGGTTATCTATAAAGAACAGCTGGTTCAGAGAGGATTGCATTATGCAGTTATCGATGAGGTTGATTCCGTTTTGATTGATGAGGCAAGAACACCTTTGATCATTTCCGGACAGAGTGGAAAGTCTACAGCTCTGTATGAAGCCTGCGATGTTCTTGCAAAACAGCTGGAACGAGGTGAGGCAAGCGGTGAATTTTCCAAGATGAATGCCATCATGGGAGAAGAAATCGAAGAGACGGGTGATTTCATTGTCGATGAGAAAGAGAAGACAGTTAACCTGACAGAAGATGGTGTGAAGAAAGTAGAGAAGTTCTTCCACATCGAAAACCTTGCTGATCCGGAGAACCTGGAAATCCAGCATAATATTATCCTTGCACTCAGAGCACACAATCTGATGTTCCGTGATCAGGATTATGTTGTAACTCCGGATGGTGAAGTTATGATCGTCGATGAGTTTACAGGACGTATCATGCCGGGACGTCGTTACTCTGATGGTCTGCATCAGGCAATCGAGGCGAAGGAACATGTGAAGGTAAGAAGAGAGAGTAAGACTCTGGCAACAATCACATTCCAGAACCTGTTTAATAAGTATGACAAGAAGAGTGGTATGACAGGTACTGCGATCACAGAGGAGAAAGAGTTCCGTGATATTTATGGAATGGACGTTGTTGAAATTCCGACAAACAAGCCGGTACAGAGAGTGGATCTAGAGGATGCTGTTTATAAGACAAAGAAAGAAAAATACGAAGCAGTTGTAGAAGCTGTTAAAGAAGCGCATGCAACAGGACAGCCGGTGCTGGTAGGTACAATTACAATTGAAGTATCCGAACTTCTCAGCAAGATGCTGAAGAAAGAGGGAATCAAGCATAATGTACTGAATGCAAAATATCATGAGCAGGAGGCTGCAATCGTAGCCGATGCCGGACTTCATGGAGCGGTAACGATCGCAACCAATATGGCTGGCCGTGGTACTGATATCAAGCTGGATGATGATGCGCGTGCGGCAGGCGGTCTGAAAATTATTGGTACAGAGAGACATGAATCCCGTCGTATTGACAATCAGCTGCGTGGACGTTCCGGACGTCAGGGAGATCCAGGAGAGTCCAGATTCTACATTTCTCTGGAAGATGATCTGATGCGATTGTTCGGTTCAGAAAGACTGATGGGAATCTTCAATACACTTGGTGTAGAAGACGGTGAGCAGATTGAACATAAGATGCTTTCAAGCGCGATTGAAAAAGCACAGAAGAAGATCGAGAGTAACAACTTTGGTATTCGTAAGAATCTGTTGGAGTACGATCAGGTAATGAACGAGCAGAGAGAGATTATTTACGAAGAGAGACGCCGTGTTCTTGATGGAGAAAGCATGCGTGATACAATCTACAGCATGATTACAGAATATGTGGAAAATATGACAGATCGTTTCGCTTCTACAGAGGCAGATCCGGAAGAGTGGGATATCAAAGGATTGGATGTGAATCTTCACAATGTGATTCCACAGCTTCAGCTCCCATCTGAGAAGGAATGCCAGAGTATGAGTCAGAAGGAGTTAAAGCATCTTCTGAAAGAACGTGGAGTGAAGGCTTATGAGAACAAAGAAGCAGAGTTCCCGGAGGCAGAGCAGCTTCGTGAAGTTGAGCGTGTTGTACTTCTGAAAGTGATTGATGCAAGATGGATGGATCATATCGATGATATGGATCAGCTGCGTCAGGGAATCGGTCTTCAGGCTTATGGGCAGAGAGATCCACTGGTAGAGTACAAGATGACAGGATATGAGATGTTCGGTGAAATGACAAATGCAATCGCTGAAAACACGATCCGTACATTATTCCACATTAAGGTTGAGCAGAAAGTGGAGAGAGAAGAGGTTGCAAAAGTAACCGGAACAAACAAAGATGACAGCGCAGTCCGTGCACCGAAAAAGCGCGAGGAGAAGAAGATTTATCCAAACGATCCATGCCCGTGCGGAAGTGGAAAGAAGTACAAACAGTGCTGTGGAAGAAAAATCAAATAAGCTGAACAGTTACAATAATTTAAAGTATATATATGAAAGAGGTGATTAAGGTGGTTTTACTGGATGAACTGAAGTCAAGACTGACTGCATATGAAGAACCGCTGAAAGATTTGAGGGATTCACTTTGACCTCGCTTCAAAGAAGCTTAGGATCGAAGAATTAGAAAAGAGACTGGAGGAACCGGGATTCTGGGATGACCCGGAGATTTCCCAGCATGTAATGAAAGAGTTGAAAGGTCTTCAGGATTCTGTAAAAGAGATTGATAAATTATTTACAGATTATGAAGACATGCTTCTTCTGATTGAAATGAGTGAAGGAGAAGACGAGGAGCAGGAAGCCGCAGAAGAGATTGAAGAGGAACTTGGAACATTTGAGGAAGTCTTTGAGAAACTGCGAATCAGCACACTTCTGATCGGACCGTATGATGCGGATAATGCAATCGTGACACTTCACGCAGGTGCAGGCGGTACAGAGGCAATGGACTGGACAGGAATGCTCTATCGTATGTACAGCCGCTGGGCTGAAAAGAAAGGCTATGAAGTCGAGATGCTGGATTATCTGGAAGGTGATGTGGCAGGTATCAAGGGAGTTACTTTTGAGGTTAAGGGAGAAAATGCTTATGGTTATCTCCGTTCCGAGAAAGGTGTACACCGTCTGGTTCGTATTTCTCCATTTAATGCAAATGGAAAGCGACAGACATCATTTGCATCCTGCGATGTGATTCCGGATATTGAAGAAGATATCGATATTGAGATCAACGACGATGATATCCGTGTCGATACTTATCGTTCCAGTGGTGCCGGCGGACAGCATATCAATAAGACGTCATCTGCAATCCGAATCACACATCTTCCGACAGGAATTGTGGTTCAGTGTCAGAATGAACGTTCCCAGCACATGAATAAAGATAAGGCGATGCAGATGTTGAAATCCAAACTGTATGTACTCAAACAGCAGGAACAGGCAGAGAAGATGTCAGACATCCGCGGAGAGGTTAGAGATATTAATTTCGGAAATCAGATCCGTTCTTATGTCATGCAGCCATATACACTTGTCAAGGATCATAGAACAAACGCAGAAATCAGCAATGTAGGTGCAGTAATGGATGGAAATATTGATCCTTTTATTAATGCATATTTGAGCATGGATGCAGAAGCACAGAAAGGAAAGAAAGCAGAATGATAAATGTAGCAGTAATGGGATACGGTACAGTAGGATCAGGAGTTGTAGAGGTCCTCAGAACCAATGGTGAACTCATCAATGAAAGAGCTCAGGATGTGATAAATGTAAAATACGTTCTGGATCTCAGAGATTTTCCGGGTGATCCGGTAGAAGAGATTCTGACACATGATTTCGAGACAATCGTAAATGATGCAGAAGTAGACATTGTTGTTGAGACAATGGGAGGTGTAGAGCCTGCCTATACATTTGTAAAACGTTGTCTAGAAGCAGGTAAGAACGTTGCGACATCCAACAAAGCTCTGGTAGCAAAACATGGAGCAGAACTTCTTGAGATTGCTCGTGACAGAAGTATCAATTTTATGTTTGAAGCCAGTGTTGGTGGGGGTATCCCAATCATTCGTGCACTGAATTCCTCTCTGACAGCAGACAGAATTGATGAAGTGACAGGAATCCTGAATGGAACAACAAACTATATGCTGACAAAGATGTTCTTTGAGAGTGCTGATTATGACGAAGTACTCAAAGAAGCACAGGAGAAAGGATACGCAGAGCGCAATCCGGAAGCAGATGTTGAGGGACATGATGCGTGCAGAAAGATTGCAATTCTGACATCTCTGATCGCAGGACAGCATGTGGACTTTGAGACAATCCATACAGAAGGAATCACAAAGATCACAACAGAAGATATGAAATATGCCAAGAAGATGAATATGGCAATCAAGCTGCTTGCATCCAGCAAAAGAGAAGGAGAATCTTTCTCTGCAATCGTTGCACCGATGCTTCTTTCAGAGAATCATCCTTTGTGTAATGTGAATGATGTATTTAATGCAGTTTTTGTCCGCGGAAATATGCTTGGTGATGCAATGTTCTACGGAAGTGGAGCCGGTAAGCTCCCGACAGCAAGCGCTGTAGTCGCAGACGTTGTAGACGCTGCAAAGCACCTTCACAGAACTGTTGTAACAAGATGGGAGAGTAAGACACTCGAACTTGTACCGAATGCGGATGCGAAGAGAAGATTCTTCGTCAGAATTCATGGAGAAGAATCTGTACTCAAATCCCGTGTTGACGAAGTGTTCGGACAAGTTGAATTTGTCAAAGCAGATGATGTCGAGGGAGAATTCGCTGTTATCACAGGCGAGATGACCGAGGCGGAGTATGCACAGAAGGCAGAAGAGATTCCGGAAGTTGTGAAGATGATCCGTATGGCAGATTAATTTGTATTTGCTTCAGTGGATTCTGAAAGTATAATAGAAAGAGCCAGAGCAGGTACCACACATGGTAACTGTCCTGGCTCTTATGTTACATACGGCTCAGTGTACTGTTATGGTACGCAGAACTAAAGGTAACGTCCTCTCCCAGCCATTGAGGTGCGGGATAGGTGTTAGCTGTTTCTTCGTCTGGAAATTCAATTTCGGCGAGAATCAGTGGAGCAAGGTCATCATGGAAGATATCTAATTCAAGAAAAAGCGGAGTGGAACAGAAGTCTGCGTTTTCCGGGCAGATACAACTCATAGGAATGACATAGCGTGTTTTATGAATGATGCGTCCGTCGACTTTTTCTTTTAGATGCTCATAACTTTCTTTGGTAAGAGGAAGGTTATATTCTTCACGGGCCATAAGCCCCTTGGATTTGTAGGTGAGAACATAATCGTCATCCTCTCTGCGTATCCTTATGACAGGAGCAGTGCATAAGTAGCCTTGTTCCAGTTCTTTGTGCGGATGATTGAAAGGAGAAAATGGAAGCTCCTCAAGTTTTTGTATTAAAAATTTGCGTTCTATTTCCATAACTAAATATTCCTCCGGGATGGTGATTGTTTATACTATAATAATATGAAGTGAGTGTCAAAAGTAAATTTTGCCACTCACTGATGTAACCGGATTGCTCCATTTTGTGCGAGCACAAACGCAATTTATACTTTTGACACTTACATCATAATACGTGAAATATAAAAAGGCAATGGTGAGATGAGTACTATCTTGACTTGACGAACGACTTATCCACGCAGTAAAATGAAATCATTGTTGAGATATCATCGGAAAGCGAGGAAGTATTGGATGAAGAAAGTAGTTGTATTTTTAGCAGACGGTTTTGAAGAAGTAGAAGGTTTAACTGTAGTGGATCTTTTGAGAAGAGCAGGAGCGGTTGTAGAGACAGTTTCTGTTATGGGAAAAATGCAGATTGACGGAGCACATGGAATACAGGTGGAAGCGGATGAATTGTTTGAGAAAGCATTTTTTGATGACGCAGAACTTCTTGTACTTCCGGGAGGTATGCCGGGAACACTGTATCTAAAAGAGCATAAAGGTCTGGCAGACTTACTTTGCAAGTTCAATGAAAAGGGAAAGAGAATCGCAGCAATCTGTGCAGCTCCGACTGTATTTGGAGCACTTGGATTGTTGAAAGAGAAAGCAGCATGCTGTTATCCGGGGATGGAAGAACAGCTGAATTGTAAAGAAGCAAAGTTCTGTTCCTTTGTCACAGATGGAAATATTACAACAAGCCGTGGTGTGGGAACAGCGATACCATTTGCACTGGAACTGATCCGTCAGCTTTTTGGCAATGAAAAAGCTTCTGAAATAGCAGAATCTATTGTATATGAGGAATAAAATTAGAAAAAGTAGTCAGAAAAATGTAAAAAAACATGTAAAAGATATAGGAAAGTGGAAAAAACACTGGAAATATGAGACTTTATATGCTATACTGTTTCAATGACTGCGAATGTATACTTTTAAGAAATTAATTCGTTCGATAAGTAAAGAATTTGCTTATAAACAAGGAGGAAGAAAATGAGTTTACAGGTAGAAAAATTAGAGCATAATATGGCAAAGCTGACAATCGAAGTTTCAGCTGAAGAAGTAGAGAAGGCACTGCAGGCAGCTTACTTAAAAGAGCGCAGCAAAATCAGCCTTCCAGGATTCCGTAAAGGAAAAGTTCCGCGTCAGATGATCGAGAAGATGTACGGACCGGAAGTATTTTATGATGAGGCAGCAAACCGCATGATCTCTGAGGCATATGCAAAAGCATATGATGAGAGTGAACTTGAGATTGCTTCCCAGCCGACAATTGATATCGTTCAGCTTGAGAAGGGAAAACCATTCATCTTCACAGCAGAAGTTGCAGTTAAACCGGAAGTTAAACTTGGAGAGTACAAAGGACTTAAAGTTGACAAATATTCTACAAGAGTAACACAGAAGGAAGTTGACGAGGAGATCGAGAAAGTTCGTGAGCAGCATGCAAGAATCGTTGAGGTTACAGACAGAGCTGTAGCAGATAAAGATGATGTTACACTTGATTTTGAAGGATTTGTTGATGGTGTTGCATTTGAAGGCGGAAAAGGCGAGAACTATCCACTGACAATCGGATCTGGTTCTTTTATTCCGGGATTTGAGGAGCAGCTGATCGGAGCTGAACTTGAGAAAGAAGTAGAAGTAAAGGTTACATTCCCAGAAGATTATCATTCAGAAGATCTGAAAGGAAAAGAAGCTGTATTCAAATGTACAGTACATGCAATCAGAGCAAAAGAGCTTCCGGAAGTAGATGATGAGTTCGCATCTGACGTTTCCGAGAAGGCTGAGACACTTGATGCTTACAGAGCAGAAGTAAAGGCTCAGATCAAAGAGCGTAAAGAGAACGAAGGAAAGGCTAAGAAAGAAGATCAGGCTGTAGAGCAGGCAGTTGCTAATGCAGAGATCGATCTTCCGGAACCAATGGTTGACCTTCAGGCTAAGCAGATGGCTGATGATTTTGCACGCCGCATTATGCAGCAGGGACTCAGCGTAGAGCAGTACTTCCAGTTCACAGGTCTCTCAGAAGAGAAGATGATGGAAGAGCTTAAGCCACAGGCTGAGAAGAGAATCAGAACAAGACTTGTTCTTGAAGCAATCGTAGCAGCAGAGAATATTGAAGTATCTGATGAGCGTCTTGATAAAGAGTTAGCTAAGATGGCTGAGTCTTACAAGATGGAAGTTGAGAAGCTGAAAGAGTTCATGGGTGAGAACGAGAAGAAGCAGATGAAAGAGGATATTGCAGTACAGGATGCAGTTACTCTGATCGTTGATGCATCTGTAGAAGGCTAATCATTTATTAGATTTCTTGAGAGGGTGCGCCTGTATATCAGGTGTGCCTTTTCTCTTTCTATAAGAAGTGAGAGGATGAGGACTGATCCGGGAGTAAGGATCAGAACAATAATTATGCGTTGCTGGTAATAACTATTGCAAATAGCGACAATCATATAGAAAAGGAAGGATAGCATATGAGTTTAGTACCTTATGTCATTGAGCAGACAAGCCGCGGAGAGCGTTCCTATGATATTTATTCAAGACTTTTGAAGGAGCGTATCATTTTCCTCGGAGAAGAAGTAAATGATGTGTCAGCAAGCGTGATCGTTGCACAGCTTCTGTTCTTGGAGGCAGACGATCCGGATAAGGATATCCAGCTGTATATTAACAGCCCGGGAGGATCTGTAACAGCAGGTTTGGCAATCTACGATACAATGCAGTACATCAAGTGTGATGTTTCAACAGTATGTATCGGTATGGCAGCCAGCATGGGCGCATTCCTGCTTTCCGGTGGAAAGAAAGGAAAGAGATTTGCCCTTCCGAACGCTGAAATCATGATTCATCAGCCATCCGGTGGTGCACAGGGACAGGCAACAGAGATTCAGATTGCAGCAGAACATATTCTTCGTACAAAGAAGAAATTGAATGAGATCCTGGCAGCAAATACAGGAAAGCCGCTGGAAGTGATCCAGCAGGATACAGAGCGTGACAATTTCATGTCTGCAGAAGAGGCGAAAGAGTACGGTCTGATCGATGAAGTAATAGTAAACCATTAATTGGTTATTGAGGTGACAGAATATGGCAGGAAAAAAGACTGAGGATATCGTAAGATGCTCGTTTTGTAATAAGACACAGTCCCAGGTTCGTAAGATGATCGCAGGACCGAACGGAACCTATATCTGTGATGACTGTGTCGCTATTTGTACCGAGATTATTGAGGAAGAATTAGATTTTAATGACAGAGCTGCACTTGACGATATTAATCTCCTGACACCGGAAGAGATGAAAGCTTTTCTGGACGAATATGTGATTGGACAGGATGAGGCAAAGAAAGTTCTTTCTGTTGCAGTTTACAATCATTATAAGAGAATTCTGGCAGAACAGGATCTAGGAGTGGAACTTCAGAAGAGCAATATCCTGATGCTTGGACCAACAGGATGTGGTAAGACACTTCTGGCACAGACACTTGCGAAAGTCCTGAATGTTCCATTTGCAATCGCAGATGCTACAGCACTGACAGAGGCAGGATATGTAGGAGAGGACGTTGAAAATATTCTCCTTAAGGTGATTCAGGCAGCAGACGGAGACATCGAGCGTGCAGAGCACGGAATCATTTACATTGATGAGATTGATAAGATCACAAGAAAATCAGAAAATCCATCCATCACACGAGATGTTTCCGGAGAAGGTGTTCAGCAGGCACTTTTGAAAATCATCGAAGGAACAGTTGCGTCTGTTCCACCGCAGGGCGGAAGAAAGCATCCACATCAGGAGTTGATCCAGATTGATACAACGAACATCTTGTTTATCTGTGGTGGTGCTTTTGAAGGAATCGATAAGATCATTGAGACAAGAATCGATAGAAAATCAATCGGATTTAATGCAGAGATCGCATCAAAACATGAGTACGATATGGATGTACTTCTTCAGGAAGCACTTCCACAGGATCTTGTAAAGTTTGGTTTGATCCCTGAGCTGGTCGGAAGACTTCCGGTGACAGTATCATTGGATCTTCTGGATAAGGATGCATTGATACGCATTCTTACAGAGCCAAAAAGTGCGATCGTAAAACAGTATCAGAAGCTTCTGGAGCTGGATGGCGTGAAGCTTGAATTTGATAAAGATGCTCTGTTAGAAATAGCAGAGACAACATTGAAGCGTAAGACAGGTGCGAGAGGTCTCCGTGCGATCATGGAGAATATCATGATGGATACGATGTTTACAGTACCGTCAGATAAGACAATCAAGGAATGCCGCATTACGAAGGAAGCGGTTCTTGGAGTGGAAGAACCGAAGTATACTCGTGATAGTGAGGATAGAAAATCATTCCTGACATCTGAGAGCAAATAGTAACTGGATACAGGAATCCTGCAAACAGTTGCGGAGTATAAAACGAGGCGGGAGTGATGGGAGTACCATCCTACCCGCCTTTTCTAACGAGGAGGAATTGAATTGGACAACGAGACAAGAAGTCTCCCTATGGTTGCCTTAAGAGGATTAACAATCATGCCGGAGATGATCGTTCATTTTGATGTGAGCAGAGAACGCTCCATCGCTGCAATTCAACAGGCAATGGTTGAAGAGCAGGAGATATTTCTGGTTGCCCAGAAATCAATAGAGACAGAGAACCCCGGACAGGACGATGTCTATGAGACTGGAACAGTTGCATCTGTGAAGCAGCTGATCAAGCTGTCAAAGAAAGTTGTAAGGGTTCTCGTGGAAGGAAAGAACCGTGCGGTTCTTAAGAAAATTGAAGAGACAGATCCTTATCTTCGTGCAGAAGTAGAAGTTCTGGAAGAACAGGAGATCACGATTCCGGATGATCTGAATGCGGAAGCAATGATGCGCGGATTGAAGGAAATTATTACAGAATATGCAGCAAAGAATGGAAAGATTTCCAAAGAATCTGTTGCAGAAATTCTTGATATTACTGATTTAAAACGTCTGGTAAATGAAGTGGCTGCGAATATTCCATTGAAGTACAAGGATCAACAGGAACTTCTGGAAGAGCTGGATTTCTGGAGTAGATATGAGAAATTATCATTGAAGCTTGTGAATGAGATGCAGATCATGGAGATCAAAGAAGAACTCCAAAGGAAAGTAAAAAATAAAGTAGATAAGCATCAAAAAGAATATCTTTTAAGAGAACAGCTGAAGGTGATTCGCGAGGAATTAGGTGAAGATACTACATTTTCAGATGCAGATGAGTTCGAAGAAGCATGTAGCAAATTAGATGCACCAGAAGAGGTAAAAGAAAAGCTCCATAAGGAAATTGGACGGTTTAAGAATACAATCGGTTCTCAGGCAGAAAATGGAGTAATCCGTACTTATATTGAGACAATCCTGGAGATGCCATGGAACAAACGTGCAGAAGATAATACAGATATCAACTATGCGAAAGAAGTTTTAGAGGCAGATCATTATGGATTGGAACAGGTGAAAGAAAGAATCCTGGAATTCCTGGCTGTCAGAACACTGACACAGAAGGGAGAGAGCCCGATTCTTTGTCTGGTGGGACCTCCTGGAACAGGTAAAACTTCTATTGCGAAGTCTTTGGCTCGTTCTCTTAAGAAACCGTTTGTGCGCATTTCTTTAGGAGGAGTACGTGACGAAGCTGAGATTCGCGGTCACCGCAAGACTTATGTAGGGGCAATGCCTGGAAGAATTGCAAATGGAATCCGCACAGCAGGTGTGAAGAATCCGGTACTCCTTCTGGATGAGATTGACAAAGTAAGCACAGACTATAAAGGGGATACGTTCTCCGCACTTTTGGAAGTACTGGACAGTGAGCAGAACAGTAAGTTCCGCGATCATTATCTGGAAGTGCCACTGGATCTGTCAGAGGTTACATTTATCACAACAGCGAATACCTTACAGACGATTCCAAGACCACTCCTGGACAGAATGGAGATCATCGAGATCTCAAGTTATACAGAAAACGAGAAACTTCATATTGCAATGGAACATCTGATTCCAAAGCAGCTGGAGAAACATGGAATTACGAATGAACAGTTAAGCTTTAGTAAGAAAGCAATCTGGAAGATCGCACATAACTATACGAAAGAAGCAGGTGTTCGTCAGTTAGAACGTGAAATCGGAAATATTTGCCGTAAAGCGGCAAAAGAGCTTCTTACAACCGAGAAAGAGAAGATTACTGTGACAGATAGAAATCTTCATAAATTCCTTGGAAAAGAGAAATATTCTTATCAGATGGCAAATGCAGCACCGGAGGTCGGTATCGTACGTGGACTTGCATGGACAAGTGTCGGAGGAGATACGCTTCAGATTGAGGTGAATGTAATGCCGGGCAAGGGAGAAATCATGCTGACAGGACAGCTTGGAGATGTAATGAAAGAGTCCGCCCGTGCCGGAATCAGTTATATTCGATCTGTAAGCAAAAAATATGCAATCGCAGAAGATTTCTTCGAGAAGCATGATATTCATGTGCACATTCCGGAAGGTGCAGTTCCGAAAGACGGACCATCAGCCGGAATCACAATGGCAACAGCAATGCTTTCTGCTGTGACAGGCAAGAAAGTTCGCGCAGATCTCGCAATGACAGGAGAAATCACCTTGAGAGGTCGTGTGCTTCCGATTGGAGGATTGAAAGAAAAACTTCTTGCTGCTAAAAATGCAGGAATACAGACCGTGCTTATTCCAAAAGAGAACACAGCAGATGTGGAAGAACTTTCTTCTGAAATTACAAAAGGATTGGAAATCATTCCGGTTGAGACAATGGAAGAAGTCTTAAAGAAAGCACTGACAAGATAAAAAGATTGCTTCTGACAGCAGATTGCAATAAAATAGAATGAAAGGAGGAGTAAACGACATGGTCATTAAAAATATAAATCTGGAAACAGTTTGTGGAATCACAAGCGTTCTTCCGGAAAACGATAAGCCTGAGATCGCATTTGCGGGAAAATCAAATGTAGGAAAATCATCACTGATTAATGCACTGATGAACCGCAAGTCTTATGCAAGAATTTCAGCAACACCGGGAAAGACACAGACAATCAATTTCTATACGATTAATGAGGAAATGTATCTGGTCGATCTCCCAGGGTATGGATACGCAAAGGTTTCTGAGCAGGAAAAGATTCAGTGGGGAAAACTGATCGAGCGTTATCTGCATACATCAAAACAGCTTAAGGCAGTATTTCTTTTGATCGATATCCGTCATGATCCATCTGCGAATGATAAAATGATGTATCAGTGGATCCTGGATCAGGGATATCAGCCGATCATTATCGCAACAAAGCTTGATAAGATTAAACGCAGTCAGGTACAGAAGCATATTAAAATGCTGAAGACAGGTCTGCAGCTTGTTCCTGGAACAAAAGTAATTCCATTCTCATCCCAGACAAAACAGGGAAGAGATGAGATTTGGGAATTGATTGAGACAGAATATCTCGGATATGGAAATGACGAGGGGGCAGAGGATGACAAATAAGCGCCCATACTGGCAAGTTGCCGTAAGCTTGCTTTTCAGCATAGTAGCAACAGTCGGATTTGTACTGATCGGATGGAAATTACTTGGATTTCTCATGCCGTTTGTGGTTGGATGGATCATTGCATCCATCGCCACACCGGTTGTTAACTGGTTAGAAAAACGTTTGAAGATCAGAAAAAAATTAGGCTCCGCATTGATTATTATCGGAGTCCTGGCGTTGATGGGGACGCTGGGCTACTTTGCTGTCAGTTGGCTGGTTTCAGAAGTCAGCAGTCTGATCAAAGACTTTCCGGAAATGTATGTGCAGCTCGAAAAAGGACTCCATCAAATTGGAATTTCTATGTCCGGAATTTTTAGCAAACTGCCGGATGGAATCCAGAATGGATGGACGACAACTGTTGCGAATTTGGATGACACGATGGGAAGTCTGATGTCAAAAATCAGTGAGCCAACGGTAAGTGCCGCAGGAAATATCGCAAAGCGTGTGCCAAGTTATCTGGTATCAACAATCGTTGCGGTTATGTCTTCTTATTTCTTTATCTCAGAGCGAGAAGAAGTTGTGACATGGGTCAAACAGATTGCGCCAAAGTCAGTAACTGAACGAATGATCATGGTGATAGATAACCTGAAATATGCGGTTGGTGGATATTTCAAGGCACAGTTTAAGATCATGGGAATTGTATTTTTGATTTTGGCTGTAGGACTTGGATTTTTGAGAGTCCATTACTTTGTATTGTCTGCATTTTTGATCGCATTTCTAGATTTCCTACCATTTTTTGGAACAGGAACTGCGATGATTCCATGGGCTATATATGCAGTCTTTATGGGAGATTATAAACGTGCGATTATGCTTGTTGTGATCTATGCAATTACGCAAATCGTCAGACAGCTGATCCAGCCGAAGCTTGTCGGAGACAGTGTCGGATTGAATCCGCTGGTTACACTGCTTTTGATTTATATTGGATATCGAATTGGTGGCGTGATCTGGATGATCCTTGCTGTTCCGGTTGGTATGGTCATTATAAATATGTGTCAGGCCGGTGCGTTTGATTATATTTTTGATGATATGAAGACTCTGATTGTCGGAATCTTGAAATTAAGAGACGAAGAGTAGTGTAGTTAAGAAACAAGAAAGTAATTGAAAGGAGAAAAATATATGAGCAATTATGATGTAATTATTATCGGTGCAGGACCTGGGGGAATCTTTGCAGCTTATGAGCTGGCAGAGAAAGCACCGGAATTGAAGGTGGCGGTATTTGAAGCCGGCAATCCACTGGAGAAGAGAAAATGCCCAATCGATGGAAAGAAGATTAAGAGCTGTGTGAACTGCAAGACATGCGCGATTATGAGTGGATTCGGTGGAGCAGGAGCATTTTCAGATGGAAAATACAATATCACAAATAATTTTGGTGGAACATTGTATGAGTATATCGGTAAAGAGACAGCAATTGAGCTGATGAATTACGTAGATGAGATCAATGTGAAATTTGGTGGTGAGGGTACAAAAATGTATTCCACATCAGGAACACATATTAAGAAACTCTGTATGCAGAATAAGCTGAATCTTTTGGATGCATCTGTTCGTCATCTTGGAACAGATATCAACTATGTTGTTCTTGAGAATCTCTATGCAAAGTTGAAAGATACTGTAGAGTTCCGTTTTAACTGTCATGTAGATGATGTGGAAGCGATTGACGGCGGATATCGCGTGATTACAAAAGATGGTGTAGATGAATGTAAGAAATGTATCGTTTCTGTAGGAAGAAGCGGAAGTAAATGGATGGAAAAAGTATGTGAAAATCTCGATATCACAACAAAATCCAACCGTGTAGATATCGGAGTTCGTGTGGAACTTCCAGCAGTTATTTTCTCACACCTTACAGATGAACTGTATGAAAGCAAGATTGTCTACAGAACAGAGAAGTTTGAAGATAAAGTCAGAACATTCTGTATGAATCCGAATGGAATCGTTGTAAATGAGAATACAAACGGAATCGTTACAGTAAACGGACATAGCTATGAAGATCCGGCGAAGCAGACAGAGAATACAAACTTTGCACTTCTTGTGGAGAAACATTTTTCAGAGCCGTTCAAAGACAGTAATGGATATGGTGAAAGTATTGCACGCCTGTCTAATATGCTTGGAGGTGGCGTTCTTGTACAGCGCTTTGGTGATCTGATCCGAGGAAGAAGAAGTACACCGGCACGTATTGCAGAGAGTTTTCTGACACCGACACTTTCCGCAGAACCGGGAGATTTGAGCCTTGTATTGCCGAAACGTATTCTTGATGGAATCATTGAGATGATCTACGCTTTGGATAAGATCGCACCTGGAACAGCAAATGATGATACACTGCTCTATGGTGTAGAAGTTAAGTTCTACAATATGGAAGTGAAACTGGATGAACATCTTGAAACAAAACACAAGGGCCTGTATGTGATTGGAGACGGAAGTGGAGTGACACATTCATTGTCCCACGCATCAGCAAGTGGTGTGTTCGTAGCAAGAGAGATTGCAGAAGAAGTGTAAATTGATAGAAGTTAATAGTTAAAATAAAGGGAAGTTTTTCATTTGCAGAAATTACATGAAGTGTGTTTGTGTATTGTAGGTGAAAAACTTCCCTTTTTTCTTATGTATAAAAAAGAAACTTGAGTTTTTGTTGTTTTTACAAATAAAACAGTTGGATTTTGTTGATTATTAATTAAAGTGTGTTGAGATTTATTGGAATCTCCTTGACAGAAAGGCATATAGATAGTATTATTTATAGTAAGAGAGTTTATAGCTGTGAACAGAGAATGTTAGTGGATTAACATACAGGATTGTATGAATGAGAATTACAGAATCTATGTGAAAGAGAGGAACTGACAGATGGCGAATGATCACGGAGAACAGATTAGAATTGTACAGGAAACAGTTGCAGGTAAGGAGATTACATTTGCACATGTAATGGGAGGTCCGGCTCCGATTATTTATCAGAAACTCGGATTAAATCCACATCTGGATTATCGTTCTTCTGCAATTGGAGTTATGAATATGACTCCACCGGAGTCAGCAGTTATCGCATCTGATATTGCAGTGAAAAGCGGTAATGTTTATCTTGGATTCGCAGACCGTTTTACAGGCACACTGATTATTACAGGAGAGATTTCTGATGTTACATCTGCATTGACAGAAGTTGTGGATTATTTCAGAGATTCTCTTGGTTATGTAGTCTGTGATATTACAAAACGATAGGAAGTGCGCTTATGGAACGGGAACGTATAACGAGAGAAGAGCTCATGGAGCGTCTGTTTCATGATGACTATGAGAATCTGAAAGGAAAGAAGCTTCGTATGACTCGTGTGCGCGTGCCGGGGAAGGAAGTCTGCATGGCGCATATTATCAGTAGATCAGATGAGGTTATTTACCAGAATCTGGGATTACATATTGGAACTCATGAAGGTGAGGATCACACAGGAGAGTCTATCGGACTTTTGCGTTTTACACCGTGGGAAGCAGTTGTGGTTGCTGCAGATGTAGCATTCAAGAGCGCAGATGTTGAGATTGGATTTATGGACAGATTCTGCGGGACACTGATTCTGACCGGCGGATTGACACAGGTACAGACAGCGGTGGAAGAAGTAGTTCGATTTTTTAATGAGAGACTTGGCTTTGCAGTGTGCGAGGTTCATAGAAGTTAAGAAGACAGAGGCGTAACAGGATGAAAAAGATATTTTTGATGGGGAGAAGTGAAGCGGGGAAGACTTCACTGACGCAGGCTCTTAAGGGAGAAGAACTGCATTATGTGAAGACACAGTATACGAATACAGAAGATGATACGATCGACTCTCCGGGAGAGTATGCAGAGTCTAAGCATTTCAGTGTTGGACTTGCCTGTTTTTCATTTGAGGCAGACGTGATTGCTATGGTGCAGGCTGCAGATGAACCGTTCAATCTGTTCGGACCTGGAAGCAGATGTTTTATCCAACGTCCATTGATCGGAATCATTACAAAGATTGATTCACCGTACGCAAATGTTGATATGGTGAGACTTTGGATGAAGAATGCCGGATGTGAGCGTATTTTCGAAGTAAATAATAAGACGCGGGAAGGTATCAAAGAGCTCATGGATTATCTGAATGAGCCTGTGGAAATACTGACATTGGATCGTGCCAGATATAAACAGTCATTGGGATTGAATGACTGGGATCCACTACCGGAAGGAGTAGAGTATCCGGATGGTATGTAGATATCAAAAGATTAAGAAAAATATCCCTCTTGAGATATTTCTGGAAGATGAAATATGCTATAATGATTATGTAGCAATCAGTTCGATCAACAGAATGACATCAGGAGGGATTTTTATGTTGTGGACAAGAAGTGAATTAAAGGGAAGAGCAAAGTTCCTGTTGAAACAGAATTATTGGTATTCTGTTCTTGCAGCATTGATTTATACGTTTCTTTTGGGAAATGGATTTATGCATTCTTATAATATACTAAAAAATAAGAATAGTGAGGTGGAAACTTCGATACAAGGTTTTCATCCGATTCTAATGTTTGGGATTGCAGCAACTGTAGCAGTTGTGGTTGTAATTTCATTTATTGTATATCTGGCTATTGCCTATTTCCTATGGAATCCAATGACTGTCGGCTGTTGTAAATTTTTCAAAAATGGAAGAGACGGAAGACAGGATGTGAAAGATATTTTCCGTATGGTAAGAGATTGCAATAAGACAGTACGTATGACAATGCTTCTGAAGACAATTTATCTTACATTGTGGTCACTGTTATTTATTGTTCCCGGTGTGATCAAAGGATATGAATATGCAATGGTACCGTATCTTCTGCTTGACCATCCGGAGATGAGCAGACAGGAGATTTTTGCGGAGAGCAAACGAATGATGATGGGGAATAAATGGGATGCGTTTGTGCTGGATCTTTCCTTTATCGGCTGGCATTTGCTGGGAGCATGTACGTTTGGGATCCTGACAATTTTTTATGTGAATCCTTATCAGTATTATACAGAGGCAGAGTTGTATCATGTGCTGAGAGATAGAATGTAAATATAGATTCATATTATGAAACTTAGAATAAAAAGTTCACGGCTGGTTGTATATGATCAGCTGTGAGCTTTTCTTTTGCAAAATAAAAATAGAAGACAACTCAATATTTTCTATTGACATTAAAAACCAATGTGATAAACTTGTTTATGCAGGAACTGTTCACGGATGAACAATTCACTGGTAAATAGTTCCTGCGTGTGAAGATAGAAAGGAGGATTATAATTTTGTGTGAAGAACGTTTTCATATCGGTCCACAGGTACATAAAATGGATCGTTCCATTTCAAAATTACTTGAGGCGAGAGTAAAAGCGGAAGGGTTGGATGAAGTAACCCTTATGCATGGATGGATTTTGCGTTATCTCTATGAACATCAGGATGCAGAGATTTATCAGAAAGACATAGAGAAGTATTTCGGAATCTGCCGTTCGGGAGTAACGAATATCATTCAGGCTTTAGAGAAGAAAGGACTTGTCTGTCGTGCTTCGGTTGAGAGTGATGCAAGGTTGAAAAAGGTTATGTTGACAGAGGCAGGACGCGAAAGTCACGAAAAGCTTGGAGAGATTTTCAAGCGAATGGACGCAGAACTGGAAGAAGGAATTACCGAAGAAGAATTACAGGCATTTTTGAGAGTGACTCATAAGGTTCATCTCAATCTAAGAAAAATGAGAGGAGAGAATTCATGATTCGTACTTTATTAAAAGAAGTAAAAGAGTATAAGACAGCATCGATCGCGACACCGATTTTCATGATTCTTGAAGTTTTATTTGAGACATTGATCCCGTTTTTGATGGCATCGATCATTGATAAAGGGGTTAATACGGGTGATATCCACCACATTTATAAAGTGGGTGGAATCATGATCGTAGCAGCATTTTTAGGCCTGCTTGCCGGAATGGCGGGAGGACGTTATGGAGCAAAGGCTTCTACAGGTTTCGCAAAGAATTTGAGAAATGCAATGTTTGATCGGATTCAGACATATTCGTTTGCAAATATTGATCATTTCAGTACAGCAGGACTGGTAACGCGTCTGACAACAGATGTAACAAATGTGCAGAATGCGTATCAGATGATGTTACGTATGATGATGAGAGCACCGGCAAGTATGGTATGTGCGATGGTGATGGCACTTGCAATCAATGCAAGGCTGGCAAGTATTTATCTTGTGGCAGTCTTGATTCTTGGAATTATTTTGTTTTTTATTATCCGTCATGCAACTGCATATTTCCAACAGGCATTTCCGAAATATGACGCATTGAATGAGTCTGTTCAGGAAAATGTTTCTGCAATCCGTGTTGTAAAGGCATATGTAAGAGAAGAGGAAGAGACAAGTAAATTCAAACGCGCAAGTAAGAATATTTATGATATTTTTGTAAAAGCAGAGAAGAATGTTATCTGGAATGCGCCGATCATGATGTTTACAGTTTATACCTGTATCATTTTAATCAGCTGGTTTGGTGCGAAGATGATTGTTGTGGATTCTCTTACAACCGGAGAACTGATGAGTCTTCTTGCCTATTGTATGAATATTCTTATGAGTCTTATGATGCTTTCGATGGTTTTCGTCATGATTTCCATGAGTATGGCAAGTATGCGCCGTATTGCGGAAGTGCTGAATGAAAAAACAGATATTCACAATCCGGAGCATCCGGTATATGAAGTCGCAGACGGAAGCATTACATTTAAAAATGTAGATTTTTCTTATAAGAAAGACAGTGCAGAGAAGGTTCTCAAAGACATCAATCTGGAGATTTGTTCCGGAGAAACGATTGGAATTATCGGAGGAACCGGAAGTGCGAAGACAAGTCTGGTCAATCTGATCAGCCGTCTGTATGACGTCACGGACGGAGAGATTCTGGTTGGTGGAAAAAATGTAAAAGAATATGATCTTGAGGTGCTCCGTAACCAGGTGTCTGTAGTGCTTCAGAAAAATGTCTTATTTACAGGAAGTATTTTAGACAATCTCCGTTGGGGAGACAAAGAAGCGACAGATGAAGAGTGTATCCAGGCATGTAAACTGGCCTGTGCAGATGAATTTATCGAGCGCTTCCCGGATAAATATAATACGCATATTGAACAGGGCGGAAACAATGTGTCCGGTGGACAGAAGCAGAGACTCTGTATTGCAAGAGCATTGTTAAAGAAGCCGAAGATACTGATTCTTGACGACAGTACAAGTGCTGTTGATACTGCAACAGATGCGAAGATCCGACGTGCATTCCGTGAAGAGATTCCGGATACGACAAAGCTGATCATTGCACAGCGTGTATCCAGTGTTCAGGATGCAGACCGTATTATTGTGATGGATGAAGGAAAGATTCATGGATTCGGAACACATGATGAACTGCTTGTGTCAGATGAGATTTATCGCGAGGTATATGAGTCTCAGACACAGGGAGGCGGAGATTTTGATGAAAATGGAGGTGAAGCATAATGCGCGGACCAATGGGAAAACCAAAGAATAGAGTGGAAAATCCTGGGAAATTACTTAAACGTCTGATGGATTATATTTTCCGGGATTATAAATTTCATTGCATTATAGTATTCATCCTTATTTTTGTAGGAGTTATTGCAAATGTTCAGGGAACAATGTTCACAAGAGATTTGATTGATAAATACATTACACCGTTCTTATTGTCCAGTGATACACCGAACTTTACACCGCTTGCACATGCAATCGGAAAAGTTGCTTGTTTTTATGGAGTCGGAATTGTGGCAACTTATACTTATAACCGAATTATGATCAATGTGACACAGGGAATGATGATGAACATGAGAAATGATCTGTTCAGTCACATGGAGAAACTTCCGATTAAATATTTCGATACACATGCGCATGGCGATATTATGTCAATCTACACGAATGACATTGATACACTCAGACAGATGGTGAGCCAGAGTATTCCGCAGATTATCAACAGTGGATTTACAATTGTCAGTGTATTTATCAGTATGCTGATCTTGAATATTCCACTGACAGCAGTGACGATGGTTATGGTTGCGATCATGATCTGGGGAACAAAGAAAGCTGCCGGACAGAGTGGAAAATATTTCCTTGAGCAGCAGAAGAATCTTGGTAAGGTCAACGGATATATTGAAGAAATGATGAACGGCCAGAAGGTTGTGAAGGTATTCTGTCATGAAGAAGAAAGTAAGACAGAATTCAAAAAGTTGAATGAGGATCTGTTTGTAAGCGCAGACCGTGCAAATACTTATGCAAACTTCCTCGGTCCTATGAATGCGCAGATTGGAAATATCAGTTATGTAATGTGTGCAATCGTTGGAGGTGCACTTGCTCTTAACCATGTCGGTGGATTTACATTGGGCGGTCTGGCAAGTTTCCTTACATTTAATAAAAGCTTCAGTATGCCGATCAACCAGGTGAGCCAGCAGCTGAATGCGATTGTTATGGCACTCGCAGGTGCGGAACGTATCTTTACACTTCTGGATGAAAAAGTGGAAGTGGATGAAGGTTATGTTACATTAGTTAATGCGAAAGAAGAGAATGGAAAACTGACAGAAAGTGAGAAACGTACTGGCCGCTGGGCATGGAAACACACACATCAGGCGGATGGTTCTGTTGATTATGTTGAGTTAAAAGGAAATGTTGTATTTGACGGAGTGGATTTCGGATACAATGATGACAAAATCGTCCTTCATGATGTGAAGCTATATGCAGAACCGGGGCAGAAGATTGCTTTCGTAGGTTCAACAGGAGCCGGTAAGACGACAATTACAAATCTGATCAATCGTTTCTACGATATTCAGGATGGTAAGATCCGCTATGACGGAATTAATATTAACAAGATCAAGAAAGCAGATCTTCGACATTCTCTTGGAATCGTATTGCAGGATACACATTTGTTTACTGGTACAGTGAAAGATAATATTCGTTTTGGAAAGCTGGATGCAACAGATGAAGAAATCATTGCAGCAGCAAAGCTGGCAAATGCAGATGGATTTATCCGCAGACTTCCGGAAGGATATGACACGGTGATCACCGGAGATGGAGCAAACTTAAGTCAGGGACAGCGACAGCTTCTTGCGATTGCCCGTGCGGCAGTAGCAGACCCACCGGTATTGATTCTGGATGAGGCAACAAGCTCGATCGATACCCGCACAGAGCGTATTATCCAGGAAAGTATGGACCGGCTGATGCATGGCCGTACTACCTTTGTGATCGCACACCGTTTGTCAACAGTTCGTAATTCTGACTGTATCATGGTACTTGAACAGGGAAGGATTATCGAGAGAGGTACACACGACCAGTTGATTGAAGAGAAAGGTAAGTATTATCAGCTGTATACAGGAAATGCAATATCAGCGTAGAAGAAAGTAGAGATAAAAAAGAACTGAACCCAGATAATTAATGTCAATGGGTTCAGTTCTTTTTGAAATAGAAATCAACGTTCAGTAAAATCTAAAGCTTCATGTGCAAGTTTACGTTCAGCTTCCCCAGCAGAACGGTATTTCAAAAGTAAATTCACTTCATTTTTTGTAAGAAGAATGTCGTTTTCACTATTTTCAATTTTAATACAGAAATAGTTTTTTACTTCAACTGATGATGGATTCTTTGCATTGCAGTACTGAGTGATAAGCGAGTCGACAGAGGTGTGATAGATCCAGGATAGTTCAGCAAGAAGTTGAAGGTTTGGTTCACGTACGCCGGTTTCATAATTTGAATAAGCCTGATGAGTGATATGCAGCTTTTTGCCGATCTGAGCCTGTGTGTAGTTATATTGCTTTCTCAAACGCCGTAGATTATCCGCAAGTTGAATATTTGCCATAGTTTCACCTCCGTTTCTATCATCCGTTAAGGTTCAAGGATGTCTTTTCCCTCAATGAGATATTCATAAGAAACGTTGAAGATCTCAGTTAGAGCTTTCAATTCTATGTCTGTAACGTAACGTTTGTTGGTTTCTATTCGTGTAATTACATTTTTGTCCATATCATATCCGCGCAATTGGAGTTTGTAAGCTAAAAGTCTCTGTGACATATGGTGTTGCCGACGAAGTTCAATGAGCCTTTTGCCGATCAGATTCTTCTCTCCGGTAGTAGGTGTTCGTTTTGGCATAGTTCTAATCCCTCCTGCAAATAGTGTGAACAGGTTTGTCTCGTTTTTTGCACTTTTAATGATTTTACATGGAATTGGGTAACGGAAAGGTTATAAAAGTGAGACAAAAAAGAATTTAATGAAAATATATGATGTTATAGAAAAAAATAGAGTAAAGATTTTGTCAGTTGAAAAAGAAAATAAAATAGAGTAATCATTTAATCCTTTGATATAATGGTTTCGACTAAAAAACTATAAATATTAAAGGAGACTACTCTCATGGATATTGTAACATTATTATTGCAATTTACATTTCATAAAATGAAAACTAAAAAGAGGAATATCATATTTCAACGTCGTCAGTCACCCGTTCCATGCAGCACCTGAAAGAAGCGGAACGCATGGTCGAACAAGTGAAAGCATTTGACGTGCGACAGAAAACGATTGTTGTAAAATCCTGTGTGCCGGAAGATTATGAACTGGCAAAGTACGATTCGCTTACGACGGAAGAAATCAATGGATTTAATTTCCAGCTCCGTACGGAACTCGGATTTTGGGATACGCTTTGCAAGGAACGAATGCTGGCATCCAAATTTCTTGTGCAGACCGATGTAGCAACATTTGAGGAATTGGTAAGAAATTCCTCGCTCCCTTGTTTCACAACAGATTATGTGCGGAATTATGAATCGGTTTATCCGGGGCGTGTGAATATTCCGCTGTCAGATCTAGAGGTGAATGTCACTTTTTATCTTGTTGCAAAAAATGAAAAAATAATTTCTGCTTTTTGAAACTTTTTGTATTGCGAATTCATCTAATAAGCATCAATCGATTGAGAGGAAACGAAAAACAAAAGGAAGAAGGTGGCGTGAAAAATGAAATCTCTTGTCAGACAGGCGCAAAGGGGAGATGATCAGGCGTTTGTAGAACTGATAGAAGAAAATAAACAGACAATGTATAAGGTGGCGGTCGGAATTCTGAGAAATGATTCCGATGCAGCAGACGCAATTCAGGAGAGTATCCTTACATGTTATGAAAGAATGACGGAGCTAAAAAAGCCACAGTATTTTAAGACATGGCTGTTGAGAATATTGATCAATAACTGTAACCAGATGCTCAGGGAGCGGAAGAAAGTAATCGGAATCGAGCAATATTATGGAACAGAAGATGGCAAAGGAAAGAATGGAGAAGAAAAGATAGCGGCGCCACCGGAAGCAGAGACTACCAACGAAGACTTTCTGGAATTGCTGGATCAGATGGAACAGCAATACCGGGTTGTTTTGATTCTGTATTATGTAGAAGAGATGAGCATACGGGAGATCAGTCAGACATTACAGATGAATGAAAACACAGTGAAGACAAGACTTTCGAGGGGGGGCGAGGAGCATATAAGAAACTTTATCTGAAGGCACATCTGGAATTTCAATATGAGTAAAGTGAAATTTTAGGAGACAGATAGGAACTGTGAGCAGAAAAGGAGGTTTTGAGGATGTCATTTGATGAGAAGATGAAAAAAGATCTGAAAAAAGATTTGGAGATTCCAGAGGTTGTAGAGCAAAAGATTCAGAATGCATATAAAGAAATAGGACAGGGAAAAGTAAGGGTGAAGAAGCAGGACAATGGAAAGCAGAAGAGCAGAAAAGTGTGGGTAGCAGCAGCTGTGGCAGTGATCGCAGTATCAGGAAGTGGTCTTTATGCAAATCCGGTACTGGCGAAGAATATCCCGGTGATTGGAAATGTGTTTGCAAAAATGCAGGAAAATAGAGCAAAGGATCTATATGCAGGGAAAGATAAGACAGCTTATGGAATGATTGAAGATAATTCTGTGAATGTGCAGAATCCGGGAGCGGAAGCAGAAGATAACGGTGTGACAGTAACGGTATCCGATGCATACTGTGACGGATATGAAATGTATTGTACGATGACAGCTGTTACAGACAATGAGCAGATTAATCAGAAGAAATATCTGTCTTTTGAAAATAGTCTGAGAGTGCAAGTTGACGGAGAGGAATGTGGTGTAGAACTAACGTTGGAAAAAGCGGAGGATGGAAGTTTTGTAGAACTTGGACATATCAATGCAGATTGGTTGAAGAAAAAGAAATTTTCAGATCAGTCAACGGTAGATGTGCAGTTTACCAAAGTATATGGAAGAGAAGAAAATGAGCTGAGTACAACCAAATATGAGGAAGGGAAGAATCTGCTCAGTGGCGAATGGAGTCTGGAATTCACAGTTGATAAAGATACCAGCAAAACACAGACGTATGAAGTAAATGCTGAGGATAATGGATTCAAAGTAAGTAAGGTTGTAAAAGTACCGGCATCCACTTATCTTCAACTTGAGGTACCGGAAGCGTATGAGAATGTACAGATGATTATCACGGATGCGGATGGAAATGCACTCCAGAAGTTCGGAGGTAGTTCTACAGATCCGGAAAATGGAATGTACCAGATCAAGATGCAGTTTGAACAGACGGATACAGATCAGATTCATGTGCAGGTTGTAGATATGAATCAGAGTACGAATGAGGAATTGAAAGTTGTGGCAGAAATCACGGCAAGTTTGAATTGATGAGGAATGGCAGACTTTAAGAAGGAAGTCTGCCGTTCCATTTTTTTACTTCATGAGAAAGAACAATATTACGAAGCTTTCGGATATCCGTATAGTCAATCAATAGTTTTTCTTTGATCAGATTCAAACGATAGGAAATGGTATTCCGATGCACATGAAGTTCTTTGCTTACATCATTAATGTTCATAGAATGGTAAAAGTAGGCAGTAATTGTATCCACCAGCTGAAGAGAATGAACATGGTCATACTCCACCAATGTCAGATAGTCCTGACATAATAAAGTGTGAGAAAGCTCCAGGGGAATTCTTGAGATGAAAAAGTAAACATAATATTCAGTAAATGAATAGAACTTCTTTTCAGGGTGTAATTTTTCACCAAAAGAACGAACTTTTACAGCCTGTTCAAAATAGTACTTCAGCTGTGTGAGATCTTCAAAAGAATTCGAACTCCCTGCATGAATCTGATATTCCTTTAATAATTTTTTTAATCGGACAAAAAATTGATCAAGCTCTTTTTCTTCTTTATAATTGATCAGCACAAACAGATTTTCTTCGTAAGGAAAACTGTGGATTTTAGAGGAATCTTGTATAATCTGGTCACGGAGATAATACAGATATTCTCGTTCTTTACGCTTTTCCGGTAGAGAAAGAGAAAAGGTCATAAAGAAATCACAATTTGTTAATGCCTGAATTTGGGAAGATTCAACTGGAAGTTCTGAAAGCAACAGTTTTAAAGTATAATCCATCAGATCAAGATTAATGTCAGCGACGGTGATAGGTCCCTGCATCAGAATATTGAGTGCTTTTGCAAGAATTTCAGCATTCTCAATGTCCCTGTTTTCAAGTGGATGATTGACAGAAAAGATGATCAGATAACCTAAAGTACGGTTTTCTGTTTTCAATGGCGCTAGAATACGGGGAATCTTTTCACCAAGACCGGAAGAGTAGAGAAAGACTTTGTGTTCCTGGAAAAGCTTGTCAGATTCTGTATCGTGTCGGAATTGTTCAATTACTTCTTTGGAAAAACCGTGAAGATTGACCGCTTCATTCCATACAATATCATCAAAAATAGTATCAGTGCTTAATCCTACAATACGAAAAGAGGAATTTGTAACCATGATTGGATTTAGAAAGATTTGTTCTCGTGCTGTATCAATCAGATTTTGGATTCCAGCTCCTTCTGAAAGTGTGTTAAATAAAAGCTCTGTTACGTCTTTATTCATTACAGACAACTCCTTTGTATATGATAAACAATTATAACCTGAAAAATTGTTATCTGCAACAGTGAAAAATTTAACAAAATCATATAAAATGAATGTCAATAAAGCTTTAGAGATGATGGGAAAGCTTACAGAAGGAGGAAGAAATCATGAAGTATGATAAACTTTTTGAAACTGCAAAGATCGGTTCACTGACATTAAAGAACAGATTTATTATGGGAGCTATGGGAGTAGGATTTGCTGAAATGAATGGAAATCCTACAGATCGAACAGTTGCTTATTATGAAGAACGTGCAAAAGGGGGATATGCACTGATTATTACAGAAGTTACCCGTGTACAGGATACAGAATTCTGCACACCATTAGAGCCATCTCTTGGATCAGATAAATTCATTCCGGGATGGAAAAAGGTAACAGATGCTGTACATGCGCAGGGAGCATACATTTTCCCTCAGCTTCATCAGCCAGGAAGACAGTACACAAAAGCAATCTTGGGACATGACACATCAGCACCGTCCCCAATCGCCTGCCCGGTTTTTGATGAGACACCACATGAACTGACAACGGAGGAAGTATGGGATAATATCCATATGTTTGGGGATGCTGCGGTAAGAGCAAAAAAGGCAGGATTTGATGGAGTAGAGATTCATGCGGGTCACGGATATCTTGTTCAGCAGTTCCTTTCACAGTTTTCTAACAGAAGATTTGATGAGTTTGGAGGTTCTATTGAGAACCGTGCAAGATTTGCATGTGAGATCTGCAAAGACATCAAGAAGAAATGTGGTGAGGATTATCCGGTTATTATCAAACTTTCCGGAGAAGAGAAAGTACCGGGAGGAATGACGATCTCTGATACAAAGATCATCGCCAAATATTTGGAAGAGGCAGGATACGATGCGATAGAAGTAACAATCTGTAATTATGCTTCTCTTGACTGGATGTCTGCACCAGAAGATGAACCAATGGGATTCAATGCTTATAATGCGGAAAAGATTAAAGAAGGAGTTCATATTCCGGTTGCTGCAATTGACAGAATCAATACACCAGAAATTGCAGAAGATATTATTGAAACAGGAAAAGCAGATTTTGTCTCTATTTCAAGACAGTCTCTTGCAGAACCATTTTTCCCTGCAAAGATTAAAGAAGGAAAAATCTCAGAGATTACACCATGTATTAACTGTCTGCAGTCTTGTATGGGATACATGACAGATCCGAATCATCTGACAGCCTGCTGTCTGGTCAATCCAAGAGTCGGTCATGAGGCTGAATACACATTTAAAGAGGCTGAGCAGAAAAAGAATATTATGGTTGTTGGATCAGGACCGGCCGGACTTTACGCTGCGTATGTTGCAGCCAAAAGAGGACATCAGGTAACCGTCTATGAAGCAAAAGCAACGCTGGGAGGACAGTTTAGAATTGCTGCATTTCCACCGGCAAAATCACTTCTGACAGGACCGCTTCGTTTCTGGCTTCAGGAAGGGAAAAAAGCAGGCGTCAATTATGTGTTAAATACAGAAGTGACAAAAGAACTGGTAGAAGAGAAGAAACCGGATGCAGTGATTCTTGCAACAGGAGGAAAACAGCTGGTTCCTTCAATCAAAGGAATTGACAAGGAAAATGTATTCCTGGCACATGATGTTCTGGAAGGAATAAAGAAAGTTGGAAGAAATGTACTGATTGCAGGAGCAGGTCTTGTAGGTCTTGAAACAGCAGATTTTCTGCGTGAACGCGGTGGAAGGACAAGTACATTGATTGATATGATCCCTGCTGTAAATTATGGAATCCTTGGCGTCGGTACACATTTAAAAGCCCGTTTGGATTCGATCGGAACACAGTATATTATGGGCGCAAAAATCAAAGAATTTACAGATACGGGAGTTGTATACGAGCAGAACGGAGAAGAGAAAACTGCAGATGGATATGACAGTATCATTATTGCAATGGGAGCAAAAGCTTATAATCCATTGGAAGAAGAACTCAAAGGAATCGTTTCGGAGGTACATGTAATCGGTGATGCAAAAGAGGCGGGGCAGGCCAATAAAGCAACCGAAGAAGCAGCGGCGGTTGCATTTAGAATTTAATAGAAAATAGTGGGATAAAATGCCAGAATCTGGAATCGGCAGAAGGTTTCGGGTTCTGGTTTTTTTACAGAAAAATAATAGTGCCTGAACTACGTAAATCGTGTATAATAAAAAACAAGAATAATTTGGAAAAAAGAGAAATAAAAGAACCAGGGAGAAATTTACCATGTATGAAATAATGACTGCCGATGAAGCAATCCGGCTGATTCGGGACGGAGACTGTATCTGTGTGAATTCATTTGTCGGAATAGAGAATCCAATTGAACTTCACGAAGCAATTTACAGAAGATACCAGAAGATGCAGTCCCCAACACATCTGACAATGATTTCCAGTGCCGGTTTTGGTGTCTGGGATGATGAACATAATGCAGAAGGATACATCAGAGAGGGTGCTGTGGACAAGCTTATCTGCGGGCATTTTGGAGCAATGCTCAGTACAAAGAAACTGGTTTTAGAAGACCGGTTTGAGGCATACAATCTTCCGCTTGGATGCATTTCACATGCAATCCGTGCACAGGCCGGAGGTCTCCCGGGTGCACTTTCAAAGGTTGGCTTGGATATATTTGTAGATCCAAGAAAAGAAGGGCCTGGAATTAACAGAATCTCAATTGATGATTCACTGGTCAGGCATGTGGAAGTGGATGGAGAGGAATTTCTCTATTATAAATTACCGAAAATTAATATTGCACTGATTAAAGGAACAGCAGCAGACCGAAAGGGAAATATTACTTTTGACGATATGTTTATGTCCGGTGATGCGCTGTCTATTTGCCAGGCAGTAAAAGCGAATCGCGGCAAGGTGATCGTACAGGTAGACCGCCTGGTGGACACCCCGTCACGACCGAGAAATGCAATTATTCCGGGATGTCTGGTAGATGCAATCGTTGTAGCAGAACCGGAAGCAAGAAATGAAGCCTATACAGCACTGACTGGAAGCTTTGAGATTCCATATGAAGAGTGGAACACATGGAGTGAGCGTTTAGATTCTGTCTCAGTGAAACAGTCAAAGAACAGTACGGTGGCAAATATCATCGGAAAACGTGCATCAAAGGAATTACGTGTAGATGATATTGTAAATATTGGAATCGGCATTCCGGAGATGGTTTCTCGTTTTGCAAGAAAGAGTGGAATGCTTGACATGGTGACATTGACGGTTGAGTCCGGAGGAATCGGAGGATTTCCGGTTTCAGGAGAAGCATTTGGAGCAATGATCGGTGCGGCATCTGTCTATGATATGGCAAACCAGTTTGACCTTTATGATAATGGTGGTCTCGATGTCTGCTTTATGGGCGCGCTTGAAGTGGATAAAGAAGGAAATGTGAATGCACACCGTGGACCGGGAGCGTTTGCCGGAATCGGAGGATTTGCGAATATCACAGCTAAGACACCAACCGTTGTATTCTGTTTCAGCTTTACAGCAAAAGGACTGGAAGTTTCACAGAAGAAGGGGATTGTTGAAATTGAGAAGGAAGGTTCTATTTCGAAATTTGTAGATCGAGTCAAGAGTATCAGTTTTTCTGCCAGACGTGCGATCGCAAATGGACAGAAGGTACTTTATGTGACTGAACGCTGTGTATTTCGCCTGACACCGAAGGGACTGAAATTGATAGAAGTATATCCTGGAATCGATGTGCAGAAAGATATTTTAGATCTTCTGCCATTCGAAGTGGAAGTATGATATAGAAAATCAATGCAAAATAAGATGAAGATTTGTTAAAAAAGTTCATGGACTTCATCACGTTAAATTGATACAATTTATCCACAGGACAACAGAAAGGACATTATTATTATGGAAAAAGGTACAATTTTTAAATTTCATAATGATCTTGATACAGATCAGATCATCGCATCCCAGTATCTGCTTCTGCCGAACTTAGATGAGATGAAGAGCCATACATTTGAATCATTGGATCCTGATTTTGCGAAAAAAGTAAAACCGGGAGATTTCGTAGTCGGAGGAGAGAATTTTGGTTGTGGATCCTCCAGAGAGCAGGCACCGGGTGTGCTCAAAGCACTTGGAGTACAGGCTGTCATTGCGAAATCATTTGCAAGAATCTTCTATAGAAATGCAATCAATATCGGACTTCCAGTCATTGTCTGTAAGGAGCTTCCGGATGAGGTGAAGACAGGTGATACAATGGAACTTCGCATGTCTGACGGAACAGCTGAGGCGAATGGAAAGACTTATTCCTGTACAAAGCTGCCGGAGTATATGCAGAATATTCTGAATCAGGGTGGACTGATCGCTTCACTGAATAAGGAGGACTAGAACTATGGGAATGACAATCGCAGAGAAGATCATCGCTGCTGCAGCCGGTGTGGACAGCGTAAAACCGGGAGATATCCATACAGTAACATTGGACAGAATGATGAGTAATGATGGAACGACGCATCTTACTGTGGATATGTATAATAACAAATTAAAGAATCCTCGTATTGCAGATCCGAAGAAACTGGTATTCATTGTGGATCATAATGTGCCATCAGACAGTCCGAAGACAGCGGCATCTCAAAAGAAAATGAGAGATTTTGCAAAAGAGAACGGGATTGACTTCTGGGAAGGAAAGGGTGTCTGCCATCAGGTTATGATGGAGAACTATGTCCGTCCGGGAGAACTGATCTTCGGAGCTGACAGCCATACTTGTTCTTACGGAGCACTCGGAGCGTTCGGTACAGGTGTCGGATGTACAGACTTCCTTTATGGAATGGTGACAGGACAGTCCTGGGTACTTGTTCCGGAATCCGTGAAATTCAATCTGATCGGAGAACTTCCGGAAGGTGTTTATGCAAGAGACCTGATCCTGACAATTATCGGTCAGGTTGGTGCGAACGGATGTAACTATCAGGTGATGGAGTTCACAGGAGAAGGTGCAAAGACACTGAGCATCAGTGATCGTATCGCACTTTGCAACATGGCAGTAGAAGCCGGAGCCAAGACAGGTATCTTCGAGGCAGATGAAAAAGCAATGGAATACCTGAAAGAGCATGGACGTGAGCCGAAAGCTGTATTTCACAGTGATCCGGATGCGCATTATATCAGAGAGTATACAATCGATCTTTCTAAAGTGGAACCGGTCGTGGCAAAACCTGATTTTGTAGATAATTTAAGTCCGGCAAAAGAAGTGCGTGGAATTAAGATTGATGAAGCATTTTTAGGTTCCTGTAATAATGGACGTATTGAAGATCTTCGTGTCGGAGCAGAAGTTATCAAAGGAAAGAAAGTTGCAGATAAGGTCCGATTCCTTGTTGTTCCGGCAAGCCAGACAATTTACCGTCAGGCTCTCAAGGAAGGACTTCTTGACATTTTCATGGAGGCAGGCGCAATTGTGATGAATCCGAACTGTAGTGTCTGCTGGGGAAGCTGCCAGGGAGTTATCGGTGAAAATGAAGTTCTGATCAGTACAGGAACACGTAATTTTAAGGGTCGTGCAGGACACCCAAGTTCAAAAGTGTATCTTGGATCCGCAGCAACAGTTACTGCATCAGCAATTAAGGGTGAGATCGCACTTGCATCTGATCTGTAAGGTGAAAGGAACAAGAGGTAACTTACACAGAGAAGAACTTATATATTTTGAGGTGAATTATGGATAAATTTACAGGAAAGGTGTGGGTACTCGGAGATGATATTGATACTGATATCATCATCCCGACAGAGTATCTTGCACTGAAAACAATTGACGATATGAAACAGTATGGATTCAGTCCGCTTCGTCCGGAGCTGGCAGGACAGATCCAGAAAGGTGATATTATCGTTGCAGGAAAGAACTTTGGATGTGGATCTTCCAGAGAGCAGGCACCGGAGATCATCAAAGCACTTGGAATCCAGTGTGTGATCGCGAAATCATTTGCAAGAATCTTTTTCCGCAATTCAATCAACAATGGTCTGCTTTTGATCGAGCAGCCGGATCTGTATGATGATATGAAAGAAGGCGACACAATTGATGTCGTGATGAATCAGCATGTAGACTATAATGGCAAAGAATATCCGATCGCTTCTCTGCCGGAGAATCTGATGAGCATCATTCAGGCAGGCGGACTTGTAAAAGCTATGCGCAAGCTGAATGGACTTGAGGATTGAGCAGAAAGGAGAGCATGATGGGCGAGACGATTATTGAAAAGATTATCAGACATAATACAGGAAAGGTGGTAAAGCCGGGAGATATCGTGACAGTTAATGTTGACAGATGCATGATCCATGATATTTTCATTCCTTTTGTAGCAGATAAATTTGAAGAGATGGGATTTACAAAACTTCATGATCCGGATAAAGTGGTTTTGATTTATGACCACCTGGTTCCGGCAAGCCAGCAGGATGACACAAGACATTTCCACAAAGGAGATGAATTTGTAGAAAAATATGGACTGACTCATGTACATAGAAGCGACGGAATCTGTCACCAGTTGATGACAGAAGCCGGATATGTGAAACCTGGAGATATCGCATTCGGAACAGACAGCCATACGACAACTTATGGTTGTGTCGGCGCATTTTCATCCGGAATCGGTTATACAGAAATGGCAAGTATTCTCGGAACCGGTACAATGTGGATCAAAGTTCCGGAGACGATCAAAGTTGTGATTGATGGAGAACTTCCGGAAAATGTAATGTCCAAGGATATCATTCTCCGACTGATCGGAGATCTCCGTGCGGACGGAGCAACTTACAGAGCACTGGAATTCTCGGGAAGCACGATTGAGAATATGTCAGTTGCAAGCCGTATGACAATGGCAAATATGGCAATCGAGGCAGGAGCAAAATGTGCACTTTTCACACCGGATGAGAAGACGGCAGAATATTGTGAGATTGAACTCAACGACTACCAGAAAAGCCTTGTTGGAGATGAAGATGCTGTTTATATGAAGACAATGACATATAAGGCAGAGGATTTCATTCCAGTTATGGCATGTCCGTCCCAGGTTGATAAGATCAGAGACGTCAGTGAACTGGAAGGAACAGAGATTGACCAGGTATTTATCGGATCCTGTACAAACGGTCGCCTGGAAGACCTCAGAGCTGCAGCAGAAGTACTCAAAGGGAAGAAAGTTGCAGACTTTGTGAAGCTGATCGTTACACCGGCAAGCCGCAAGATCTATAGACAGGCACTGGCAGACGGAACACTGGATATTTTGGCAGAAGCAGGTGCGATTATCACACATCCAGGTTGCGGACTGTGCTGCGGAAGAACAGGAGGAATCCTTTCTGACGGAGAACGAGTTGTAGCAACGAATAACAGAAACTTCCTTGGACGTATGGGAACATCTAAAGTAGAGATTTATCTTGCAAGCCCGAGAACAGCAGCAACATGTGCAGTTGCCGGGAAGATTGTGAATCCGGAATAAGATAATATAGAAATATTAAAAGCTATCGATTACAACAATTAAGATGAAATGTGTTGTGATTGATAGCTTTTCTGACATTAAGTGCTATTTAAGGTCTAAAAGTATTCTATTAAAGAACAACAGGATTAAAAAATAAAAGATTTGTTGAAACTGTTCAAAAAGCCATAGTAGAAGCTTATTATCCTCTTAAAGATAAGTCGACTTGGGATATATAACAGGTTTTCAGAGAGCATAGATCATAGGTGTGATCAGCATAGTGGAAGCACGGACTTTGGCTCGTTGCTTGCGTAAATACAAAAGGGAAAGCGACTTCAACCGCTTTCCCTTAATTATAACTGTTTGAAATTAATATCCTCAAATGCTATGCGTATTTCGGATACTTACAGAATATCAATATACTCCCCGGCCAGTGCCTTATTCATGCTTCTTACTGCACAGAATTTTCCACACATACTACAAGTATCGCTGTGGTCATCCTCCGGTTTTCTGCTGTCGCGAATTGCTTTTGCAGTTTCTGGATCCAGAGCACATTCAAACTGTGCATCCCAGTCAAGAACACGGCGGGCATCTGCCATCTTATCATCGATATCTCTTGCACCAGGAATTCCTTTGGCAATATCAGCAGCATGAGCTGCAATCTTAGAAGCAATGATTCCCTGTTTTGTATCTTCAACATTTGGAAGAGCAAGGTGTTCAGCCGGTGTTACATAGCAGAGGAAGGAAGCGCCGTTCATTGCTGCAACAGCTCCACCGATCGCGGAAGTGATATGGTCATATCCAGGAGCAATATCTGTAACGATAGGTCCAAGTACATAGAAAGGAGCTCCCATACAGATGGTCTGCTGTACTTTCATGTTAGCTGCAACCTGATCGAGCGGTACATGTCCAGGTCCTTCTACCATAACCTGAACATTATGATCCCAGGCACGTTTGGTCAGCTCACCGAGACGTACAAGCTCTTCAATCTGGCATACATCTGTAGCGTCAGCCAGACATCCAGGACGGCACGCATCACCAAGTGAGATTGTCACGTCATATTCTTCGCAGATATCAAGAATCTCATCATAGTACTCGTAGAATGGGTTCTCTTCTCCTGTCATGCTCATCCATGCGAATACAAGACTTCCTCCACGGCTTACGATGTTCATTTTACGTTTATGCTTTTTGATCTGTTCAATTGTTTTTCTTGTGATTCCGCAGTGAAGTGTAACGAAGTCAACACCGTCTTCTGCATGCATACGGATGACATCAAGGAAATCCTGTGCAGTCAGAGTAGCAAGATCTCTCTGATAATGAATGACACTGTCGTATACAGGAACTGTACCGATCATAGCAGGACATTCAGAAGTCAGTTTGCGACGGAACGGTTGTGTATCTCCATGGCTGGAAAGGTCCATGATAGATTCAGCTCCAAGTTCTACTGCACTCATTACTTTCTGCATTTCAATATCATAATCCTTGCAGTCACGGGAAACCCCGAGATTGACATTGATCTTTGTGCGGAGCATGCTTCCGACACCTTCCGGGTTCAGTGATTTGTGGTTTTTGTTCGCACAGATCGCAACTTTTCCTTCTGCGACAAGCTTCATCAGTTTGTCAGTTTCCATATGTTCTTTTTCAGCTACTGTTTTGATTTCCGGGGTGAGAATCCCCTTGCGGGCTGCATCCATCTGGGTTGTGTAGTTTCTCATGTTGTTTTGCCTCCGTTCTTACATGTGAATTAATAGATTTTATAACGTCAGCAAAACACGGACAGCGTACACGAGAAAAGCTACTACCTCCTGCACATGAACGAATGTGGACAGGAGATGTAACTATTAACCTACACTTCCAGTGAATGAGTAGAAAGATTATGCTGACGCCTTCAGCGGAGAAATGTTAATAACTGGAAAATAAAGAAGTTATTAACGGAAAACTCCGGTGATTACAGATTGATTCTGCATTTTCTTGTGCGGTACAAGGTGGTGTCCCCAATGTATCGCATGTAACTGTTCGGAAATTTTGCAGTTACGGATTAAGAAGTCGGAAAAAGCTGTGCCATTACTCCACTTTTCTGGAATACTGAAATCAGCAGGAATGCCAGGATACTTCCGGCTACTGTTGAGATCAGGAATGGGATCACATAGATAAATAATCCTGCCGGTGCTGCTCCCATAAGGAATAAAGCAACCGGATAAGCAGCAATTCCTCCGAGAATACCTGTTCCAAGTGCTTCTGCAAGACAAGTAAGGCTTAAATTCTTACATTTCTTGTAAACAAGTCCACAGCAGAGAGCTCCGATCATACTACCCGGGAAAGCCATCAGACTTCCGATTCCAAGTATATTGCGCAGAAGGCTTGCACAGAATGCAATTCCAACGCCCCAGCCGGGACCAAGAAGTACGGCTGCAAAGATATTTACCATATGTTGAACCGGTGCACATTTACTTCCGGCTACAGGAAAGCTTAAAAAGCTTCCAACGATGGCAAGAGCGGTGAGAACACCTGCAAGTGCCAGTTTTTTTGTGTTTGTTGTCTGTTTCATAACTTGAGTCTCCTTTCAAATGTAAAAAAAGGATCCTCACCTGAGTGAAGATCCTACCAGCTGTCCGAAGTAAAAAGAGATGCAAGGGCATCTCAATCATTACATGGTATCAATTCCCTCCGTTGGCATTATCCAAATCAGGTTTAAATGGGTCGAAACGGTAACACGTCTCCTCTCAGCCGGTTCTGACCAGCTCCCCTTTGACAATATTAATTTGTTGTCTGTTGTTATTATGAACTGAAATTACATAAATTTCAAGACATTTTTTGAAAATATAATATTTCAGAGAATGTATCGTTGCTGTTCACACATCACTATCCCGCGAGATGTTTTGGCATGAATATGCCAAAATCCCGAGACATGCAAGAGGAAGAGACGGAAAAATTTAACTAAGGTTTCATATCATAATAATTTGTATTGAAAAACAGGAACAAAAACAATACAACTTTGAATTTATATACATTTTCAAGTGAAAAAGATTGGGTATCCTGCGAATTGTATTGTAACATGTATTATTGTATATTAAGTGCATAACGAGAATGTACTGATCAGATCGATAAAAATCAGAGTGTCGTATGATGGTAATGATGGTCGATCGTATAGAGAGGTCATAAGCGAATGAAAAAATTTGAAAAAATCGTAACCTGGATTCAGGAGGAAGTCAGGTCGGGAAGAAAGGTTTCCGGGGAGAAACTTCCTTCAGAACAGGAATTATCCGAACAATTCCAGGTCAGTCGTCAGACGGTACGACGGGCATTGGAAGAATTAGTAAAAGAGAATATTGTGGAGAGCAGACGCGGAAGTGGCTCTTATATATGTGAAGATGCGGGAATGCTTCTTGGAAATACAGAAAGAAGAGCAGATCATGAAGAAAAACGAATCGCAGTAATGCTGACGTATATCGATACCTATATTTTCCCAATTATTGTTCGGGAAATTGAGAAAAAAGTTACTCAGGCAGGCGGAATCCTTCAGATTGCAATGACAGACAATTCTGTAGCAAAGGAGCGGATGCATCTGGAAGAATTTTTGAGAACAAGAAGAATTGATGGTTTGATCGCAGAGCCTGTAAAAAGTGGGCTTCCGAATCCGAATTTAGATTTATATCAGAAATTACAGAAATCAGGAATACCGGTTGTGTTTGTGAATAGTTTCTATGAGAATCTCACAATTCCGCATGTCAGTCTGGATGATGAGAAAGCTGGATATCTTGCAACAAAACATCTTTTAGAATGTGGACATACAAGAATCGCCGGAATCTTCAAGGCGGATGACGGGCAGGGAAGAATGCGATATGCAGGATACACAAAGGCACTCATGGAGCATTCACTTAAGATTAAAAATCGTCAGATTTTATGGGTTGATTCGGAAGATATCCGGGAAATGGAGATGGAAAGTGACAGAATCCTGAAACGTTTAGATGGATGTACGGCCTGTGTCTGTTACAATGATGAGATTGCAAGTAAACTGGTCAAGGTATTGCAAAGTGCGGAAATCAAAGTCCCAGATCAGATTTCCGTTATTGGAATCGACAATTCCAGTCTTGCAAGATTTTGTGAAGTACCGATCACATCGGTGAATAATCCAGCGAATGAGATTGGAAAATGTGCAGCACAGATTATATTAGATAAGATTGATAAAAATATGGAAATGTACTCAGCGGAATTTGCACCGGAACTTGTGATGCGAAATTCTGTGAAATTATATAATGAAGTCATGTAGACAGCAGACGAAAGGAGAAGAACAATGTTAGAACAGTTAAAAAAAGAAGTGTATGAGGCAAATATGCTGCTTCCAAAATACGATCTGGTTACATTTACATGGGGAAATGTAAGTGGAATCGACAGAGAGAGTGGACTTTTTGTTATTAAACCAAGTGGAGTTGAATATGATAAGCTGACTCCGGAAGATATGGTAGTTGTTGACTTGAATGGAAATAAAGTAGAGGGACGTTATAATCCATCTTCCGATACACCGACACATGTTGTTCTTTATAATCGTTTTCCAAAAATCGGTGGTGTTGTACATACACATTCTGCATGGGCAACAAGCTGGGCACAGGCAGGAAGAGATATTCCATGTTACGGAACAACACATGCAGATTACATCTATGGAGAAATCCCATGCGTGCGTAATCTGACGAAAGAAGAGATCGAGGAAGCATATGAGAAGAACACAGGAGTTCTGATCGCAGATGAATTTGAGGCAAAGAAGAAAGATTATATTGCAGTTCCGGCAGTTCTTTGTAAGAATCATGGTGTATTTACATGGGGTAAAGATGCACATGAAGCAGTTCACAATGCAGTTGTTGCAGAAGAAGTTGCAAAGATGGCAGCAAGATGTGAGATGATCAATCCGCAGATAAAACCGGCTCCGCAGGAACTTCAGGATAAGCATTACTATAGAAAACATGGTGCGAATGCCTATTACGGACAGAATACAGCAAAATAATAACTGTCAAGTATAACACAGTAACAAATTAAGTGATAAATAAAAAATAACTATAAACATTTTATTACAAGGAGGACACAAAAATGTTAAAGAAGAAAGAGTACAAATTCTGGTTTTGCACAGGTTCACAGGATCTTTACGGAGATGAATGTCTGGCGCATGTAGCAGAGCATGCCAAGATTATTGTAGAGAAGCTCAATGAGTCTGGAGTTCTTCCATATGAAGTTGTATGGAAACCAACATTGATCACAAACGAACTGATCCGTAAGACTTTTAATGAAGCTAATATTGATGATGAATGTGCCGGTGTCATTACATGGATGCATACATTCTCACCTGCAAAATCATGGATTCTTGGACTTCAGGAGTTCAGAAAACCACTGCTTCATCTCCACACACAGTTCAATATGGAGATCCCATATGACACGATTGATATGGACTTCATGAATGAGAACCAGTCAGCACATGGTGGACGTGAGTTCGGACACATTTTCACAAGACTTGGAATCGAGAGAAAAGTTGTTGTTGGACACTGGTCAGACGAGAAGGTTCAGGAGAAGATCGCTTCCTGGATGCGTACAGCAGTTGGTGTGATCGAAAGCAGCCATGTACGTGTCATGAGAGTTGCAGACAACATGAGAAATGTTGCTGTTACTGAAGGTGACAAAGTAGAGGCACAGATTAAATTCGGATGGGAAGTAGATGCTTATCCGGTAAATGAAATCGCAGAGTCTGTAGATGCTGTAAGCGCAGCAGATGTAAATACATTAGTAGAAGAGTATTATGACAAATATGAGATCCTTCTTGAAGGAAGAGATCCGGAAGAGTTCAGAAAACATGTTGCTGTTCAGGCACAGATTGAGCTTGGATTCGAGCGTTTCCTTGAGGAGAAAAACTATCAGGCAATCGTTACACACTTTGGAGATCTCGGTGCACTCAAACAGCTTCCGGGACTTGCAATCCAGCGTCTGATGCAGAAGGGATATGGATTTGGAGCTGAAGGAGACTGGAAGACAGCAGCTATGGTCCGTATCATGAAGATCATGACAGAAGGCATGAAAGATGCAAAAGGAACATCGATGCTGGAAGATTATACATATAATTTTGTGCCTGGAAAAGAAGGAATCCTTCAGGCTCATATGCTTGAGATCTGCCCATCTATCGCAGACGGTCCGATCAGCATCAAGGTAAATCCACTTTCTATGGGAGACAGAGAAGATCCTGCAAGACTTGTATTTACATCAAAAGAAGGAAAGGGTATTGCAACATCACTGATCGATCTTGGAGATCGTTTCCGCCTGATCATCAATACAGTTGACTGCAAGAAGAATGAGAAACCAATGCCGAAGCTTCCGGTAGCAACAAACTTCTGGACACCGGAGCCGGATCTCGCAACAGGAGCTGAAGCCTGGATTCTTTGCGGTGGTGCACATCATACAGCATTCTCTTATGATATCACTGCAGAACAGATGGGTGACTGGGCAGCAATGATGGGAATCGAAGCTGTATATATTGATAAAGATACAACAATCCGTAATCTGAAAAATGAACTCAGATGGAATGAACTTGCATTTAGAAAATAAAAAATCATTAAGAGGATAACCTTCAATACTTAAAAATTCATCGAAAAATCATTGAAATGAAGAAAACGAAAAGGTATAATATCTAATTAGAAAAAAAGTCTCCGTAAATCTGTCCGCTAAGAAAATGCAAAGCAGACAGATCTGCGGAGCAAAAAGGAGTTTAAGTATGAGTATTAAAATTGGTATTTTAGGTTATGGTAATCTTGGAAGAGGCGTTGAGTGCGCAGTAAAGCAGAATGATGATATGGAGCTTGTGGCAGTGTTCACAAGAAGAAATCCGGAAGATGTCAAGATTCTGACAGAGACTGCGACAGTTTGTAATGTAGCAGACGTAGAAGACTGGAAAGATAAGATTGACGTTATGATAATTTGCGGAGGAAGCGCAACAGACCTTCCAAAACAGACACCTGTTTACGCAAAGATGTTCAATGTAATCGATAGTTTTGATACACATGCAAGAATCCCGGAGCATTTTGCAAATGTAGATGCAGCCGCAAAAGAAGGCGGACATGTAGGAATCATCTCCGTAGGCTGGGATCCGGGAATGTTCTCACTGAACAGACTGTATGCGAATGCGATTCTTCCGGATGGAAATGATTACACATTCTGGGGCAAAGGTGTAAGCCAGGGACATTCTGACGCAATCCGCAGAGTTGAAGGTGTCAAAGACGGAAAGCAGTACACAATTCCGGTAGAGGCTGCACTGAAAGCAGTAAGAAACGGAGAGAATCCGGAACTTACAACAAGACAGAAACATACAAGAGAGTGTTTCGTTGTACTGGAAGAAGGAGCAGATGCGGCGAAGGTAGAAGAAGAGATCAAGACAATGCCGAACTACTTCTCAGATTATGATACAACAGTACACTTTATCAGTGAAGAAGAACTGAAAGCAAACCACAGCGGAATTCCGCACGGTGGATTTGTACTCCGCAGCGGAAAGACAGGATGGAATGGTGAGAATAAGCACCTGATCGAATATAGTCTGAAACTGGATTCCAATCCGGAATTTACATCATCTGTACTGATCGCTTATGCAAGAGCAGCTTACAGACTGGCAAGCGAAGGACAGAGCGGATGCAAGACAGTATTTGATATTGCACCTGCATACTTAAGCGCAAAGAGCGGAGAAGAGCTTAGAAAACATATGTTATAAAATCGGATGCGGCGATGACTTACTTAAATGAGTTATACGCCGCATTTTTTATAGGAGGGCAAAAATATGAGAGGAAAAGAAGAGATTAAGAAAACAATCGAAGAAGGAAAAGCGGTGCTTGGAATTGAGTTTGGTTCTACAAGAATCAAAGCAGTTTTAATTGATGAGGATAAAAGTCCGATCGCATCCGGAAGTTATGACTGGGAGAATCAGCTTGTAGACAATATCTGGACATACAGCATGGAGAAAATCCAGAATGGTCTTCAGGGATGTTACCAGGATCTTGTGAAAGATGTAGAAGCAAAATATGATGTGAAGCTTACAAAATTTGCAGCACTCGGAGTCAGCGCAATGATGCATGGATATCTTGCGTTTGATGAGAATGATAAATTGCTTGTTCCGTTCCGTACCTGGAGAAATACGATCACAGAAGAAGCTTCTGAAAAACTGACAGAGCTCTTTTCTTATCATATTCCGCAGCGTTGGAGTATTGCTCATCTGTACCAGGCAATCTTAAATGGTGAAGAACATGTAAAAGATGTTCGTTATATTACAACACTTGCAGGATATATCCATTGGAAACTGACCGGCAAGAAGGTGCTCGGAAATGGTGATGCAGCAGGAATGTTCCCAATCGACATAGCTACTAAGAAATTTAATGAGAAGATGATGGATCAGTTTGATGAACTTACAGCAGAGAAGAATTTCCCATGGAAGATCCGTGAAATCCTTCCGGAAGTTCTTGTTGCCGGAGAAGACGCAGGTGTATTGACAGAAGAAGGCGCAAAACTGCTTGATCCTACAGGAACACTTCAGTCCGGAATTCCAATGTGTCCTCCGGAAGGAGATGCCGGAACAGGAATGGTTGCAACAAACAGCGTTGCTGTCCGCACAGGAAATGTATCTGCCGGAACAAGTGTATTTGCAATGGCAGTACTTGAGAAAGACTTGACAAAGCCTTACGAAGAAATTGACCTTGTAACAACTCCGGCCGGAGATCTTGTAGCAATGGTACACTGTAATAACTGTACATCAGATCTGAATGCATGGGTGAATCTGTTCCGTGAATTTGCAGAGAGTATGGGAATGACAGCAGATATGAACCAGATTTTTGGAACACTTTATAACAAAGCATTAGAAGGAGATTCCGATTGTGGCGGACTTCTGGCTTACAACTATTTCTCAGGAGAGCATATTACAGGATTTAACGAAGGAAGACCGTTATTCGTTCGTAAACCTGACAGCAAATTTAATCTTGCAAACTTTATGAGAGTGCATCTTTATACTTCTCTTGGAGCATTGAAGACAGGAATGAATATCCTTCTGAAAAAAGAACATGTTGCATTGGATCGAATGATGGGACATGGCGGATTGTTTAAGACAAAAGGTGTTGGACAGAGAATCCTTGCAGGAGCAATCGATACACCGGTTTATGTTATGGAGACAGCAGGTGAAGGTGGTGCATGGGGAATCGCACTGCTTGCCGATTACCTTATTAAGAAAGAGGACAAGGAATCGCTGACAGATTATCTTGAGAACAAAGTATTCCATGATGCAGTGGGAACAGGAATGGATCCGGTTGCGGAAGATGTGGAAGGATACGAGAAATTTATGGAAACATATGCTAAGGGTCTTGCAATCGAGAAAGCAGCGGTTGAAAATTTATAGTTACGTGTGTTTCTGGACGGTGGCAGATGAAGTGGAAATGATATTTTCAAGGGGCTGTACATGGTATCCCATCTCTTCCCATCTGGTCAGTAGTTCATCCAGGATTTCAGCATTAGTGGAAGATGTGCTGTGGAGCAGAACGATAGCTCCGGGATGAATCCTTCCGAGGAGTTTGGAGAAAGCTTCTTCTTTGGATGGCTGGTTATCCTGATACCAGTCTACATAGGCGAGACTCCAGAAGAAACTTTTGTAACCAAGTTCTTTTGCCATTTGAAGATTAGCTTCACTGTATTTTCCCTGAGGAGGCCGATAGTATTTGGTCATATTCTTTCCGGTTACGTTTTTATAGGCAGTTTCTACATATTCCAGTTCTTTTTGGAAATCTTCTATAGAAGAAATATGGGACATGTCGGGGTGATGCCAGGTATGGTTTCCCACGGTGTGTCCTTCTTTTATTATCTGTCGGATCAGTTCAGGCTCAGAGTCAATATAGGTTCCGACAACAAAAAAAGTGGCTTTTACCTGATGTTTTTTCAGTGCATCAAGGATGGCAGATGTATTTCCGTTTTCGTAACCGGCATCAAAAGTAAGATACAGAACTTTTTCAGACGTATCCTGTGCGTAATAAGCATCCATAGATGCAAGTTCCTGGATCGAAGCATTTCCAACAGGAGTTTTGCCTTCTTCCTGAAAACTTAACCCCCAGTTTCCTTCTGAAGAAAGTGTGAGATCAGGAAGGGCACAGGAAATCGTCCGGGGAATAGAAGTCACGGAGTTCTGGCTGACAGGAGAGGGGCGAGCCGAAGTTGACTCATTAGAAAAAGCGAAAATCTGTTCTTTAAGAAATCCAGCTCCAATACCTGAAAAATAAGAGAAGATAAGAAATAAAATGCAATATTTTTTTGATTTCAAAGGGTGTATGGGAAAATGGATACATTTCCGGGAAAGAGAGAGTTTCATTCGTTCACCTCGGAAAATCGTTAATAGAATATATGAAATTGTATTTCTTTTTATACTTGTTGAGCAGGCAAGGGAATGATATACTAATTCGGTAATTGTATTGTATCCCGCAAGTTGGGAATGATAACAAGGAGGAATTGAATAATGAAAACAAAGAAACATGACACTCGTTGGATGGTTAGTGTTGCACTTATGGCAGCAATCGTGATCGTACTGGCCAATACACCGCTTGGTATGATCCAGCTCCCTATCATTAAGGCAACAACAGTTCATATTCCGGTGATCCTCGGAGCAATTCTGTTAGGACCTGGTGCAGGAGCAATTCTTGGAGCAGTTTTTGGTATATGCTCTTTGGTCAGTAATACAATGGCTCCGACACTGTTATCCTTTGCATTTTCACCATTTTTAAGTACAACAGGAATTCCTGGAGCGTTGAAAGCAATCTGGATTTCCGTTGGATGCAGAATTCTGATCGGTGTGGCAGCAGGATGGCTGTGGGTACTTTTTACAAAGATTAAACTAAATCAGTTTATTGCACTTCCGATTGTGGGATTTGTTGGTTCAATGGTGAATACTGTCACTGTAATGGGAAGTATCTATTTCCTGTTTGCACAGCAGTATGCCGAGGCAAAAGAAGTTGCACTTACAGCAGTATTCGGTCTGGTGATGGGAACTGTGACAGCATCTGGTATTCCGGAAGCAATCGCAGCAGCAATTCTCGTTCTTGCACTTGGAAAAGTACTTGTTGTAGTTTTCCGCAAGATGAACCTTGGGGCTGTGAATGTGGAATCTGCAAAATAACAGACGAATTTAAAAATAGAAGAAAGTAATGAATCATGAAGAAGTTAAATGAATGTGGAATTAAGACTGTTATCAGCTTATAAAGTTACAAAATAGTAACAAAACCACAAGAAAGCAACTTCTTCATGTTGCTTTTTGATGAATTTTAATTGCTGTTGTAGTTGATTAAGTGCCAGGTGTGTATTATAATAAGACTATGTGATATGCAAAAAACTGTTGGAAGATCAGAACAGCAGAAAGAAGAGGAGAAAGATATGGCAGAGGATTACAGAAACCAGGCAATCGGCGTATTTGAACTGGAAAGTGAGTGTATCTGTTTTGTAGCACTTGATGCGGCAGCAAAAGCAGCAGCAGTAAAGATTCAGGGTGTGGAGAGAAATCGTCTTGCGGCAGGAGCCTGCGTGAAGATGAGAGGAAGTGTCTCTGACGTGAAGGCTGCAATGGAAGCAGCACTGGATGTAGCCAGACCGTTGACGAAGATTGTTTCCCATACGGTGATTGCATCACCTTCTGAGGATACGGAAAAAGCAATTGCAATGACAATTAATAAATAGGTATTTGTTCAATTGTCTGTTGTACATATGAGAAGAGTATTGTTTTGTGAGGAAATCAGAGAAGGAAAAGAAAGGGAAATAAGATGAAGAAATATGGAGCATATGGCCTGGTAGAGGTAAAAGGAGAATCCAATGCGGTGATCGTAGTTGACCGCATGTTAAAGACTGCAGAAGTAGAGTATGTGACACAGGACACGAAGTGTGGTGGACATGCACTTGTTTTTGTAGGTGGCAGTGTATCAGCAGTAACAGCAGCGGTTGATGAAGTGAAAAATAATGCACCGTGTAAAGTTATACAAACTGCTGTGATCTCCAATCCGTCTCAGGAGATGGTTGACATAGTAGAAATGTTTAAGAATAGATAAGAGTTAGGATTAAGTAAAATGGAAAGAGCAATCTTGTTTTTTGATATTGATGGAACAGTGTTGAGTGAAGTGACAAAAGAGGTACCGCAAAGTGCGATTGAGGCAATGGAAAAAGCACGAGCGGAAGGACATCTGCTGTTTATTAATACAGGTAGAACAATCTGTAGTATTCCGACAGAGGTGAGAAAATTCCAATTTGATGGGTATTTGTGTGGCTGTGGGACATATCTTACAGAACATGATGAAGTTTTGCTAAAAAGCTCGATTGAGAAGCAGAGAGGTATAGAACTGCTGCGAAAAGCAAAAGAATGTAATCTTGGTGTTATTGCAGAAGGACAAGAGGATTGTTATTTTCCAGGGCACATATCACGATTTGACAGGTTAGAATCTACAAGAAGATATTTTGCATCTAGGGGAATAGGAATCGAACAGTCTTTAGAGAGCGAAAGATTTGAATATGATAAGTTATTTGTTTACGTAGATGATAAGAGCGATTTTGATTCTTTTCGTGAGTATCTTGGAGATGACATGGAAGCACTTGACCGTGGCGGAAAGGCCTATGAGGTAATTCAGAAGGGATTTTCTAAAGCAACAGCATGTCAGTTTATTATGGAAAGATATGACATGGATGCAAGTCATGCGTATGTCTTCGGAGACAGCAGTAATGATCTGGCAATGTTTGAATATGCGGAGCATGCGATTGCGATGGGCAGACATGATTCGGTATTGGATCCATATGCTGAGTTTGTTACAAAGACAGTGGAAAATGATGGAATTGCATATGCCATGAAGCATTATGGATTAATTTAACAGAAGATAGAAAACAGGATCTGTCAGTAAAGATAAAACTGGCGGATCCTGTTTTTTATATATTAGGAAAGTCCTTTCCTAATATATAAAAAACGCTCCGCTCAGGATGCGCACTGCGGCGTACAAGGTAGGTGTCGCAAGCGACCGCCGCAGGCACAAGAATGTGCCAAGGCACATTCTTTGTTCATAAAGTATTTCTGTTATACAATACCGGCACCGTCAAAGAAGCTGACATCTGTTGGATATACATAGCTGTCTCCAATGTCATGAAGAAGTACAACATTCAAGTGATTATTCAGATTCTTTTTATCCAAAGAAATTGCATCAGTCAGTACATCAATCGGTAAATTAGAGTTGTCCGGAAGTTTATAAATCTCCAATGCCTTTTTGATCTGTTCTGCGCATCCGGATGTGGTTAATCCTTTCTCTTCTGCAATCTTTGTAATCTGATACATACCGATTCCAACAGCCTCTCCATGGCTTTCGCGCTCATAATTGAAGTGCTGTTCAATCGTGTGCGCAAGTGTGTGTCCAAAGTTCAGAAGAATACGTTCTCCAAGGTCAAACTGATCAGCTTCGACAACGATTCTTTTGATATCAACGCAGCGTGCAATAATCTGTGTCAGCTTCGGCTTTAAATCATCGAAGGAAGTATGTCTACATAAAAGCTCAAAAAGCTCTTTGTCTTTGATGCATCCATATTTGATCACTTCGCCCATTCCATCACTGATGAAATGATCTGGCAATGTATTCAGCACATCAGGGTCAATGATGACTGCCTTTGGGTGATAAAATGCACCAACAAGATTTTTTCCCTGTGGAAGATCTACCGCAACTTTTCCACCAACGGAAGAATCGACTTGCGCAAGAAGTGAGGTTGGAATCTGTACAAATTTGATTCCACGCAGATAACTGCTGGCAGCAAATCCGGCAAGATCACCGATCACACCGCCACCAAGTGCGATGAGCAGGTCACTTCGTGTTAGTTTTGCATTTATTAATGCTTCATAGATCTTAGGCAGAGACTGGAAACTCTTAGTAGGTTCGCCGTGAGGCAGAACAAAAGAGTGGCATTCAAACCCTGAGTCAGACAATGCTTTTGTGATAATTTCTCCATAGAGAGGAAAAACATTATCATCTGAAACAATCATGATTTTTTTCCCGGAGAACACTTCGCTTACAAGTTCTCCGGTTTTTGCAAGGATTCCATTTTCAATATGGATCGGATAAGAATTCGGTCCAAGATCAACTGTTAATTTCATGACGATCTCCTTAGAATTTTTTACCGACTACTTCGGCAATTTGACGAACTTGCTGAAGCAGAACATCATATTTCTCAGGTTTCAAAGATTGGGCTCCGTCACAAAGGGCAGCTTCCGGATTGTTGTGAACTTCGATCATAAGTCCGTCAGCACCTGCAGCAACTGCAGCCTTTGCCATAGGCTCAACAAGCCACCATTTTCCACCGGCATGACTTGGGTCAATAACAATTGGAAGATGCGTCTTGCTGCGAAGAACAGGGATACACTGAAGATCCAGAGTGTTTCTTGTAAAAGTCTCAAAAGTACGGATACCACGTTCACAGAGAATGACATTTTCATTACCGGATGCCATGATATACTCAGCGGACATGATCCATTCTTCGTATGTGGCATTCAGTCCTCTCTTTAACAGGATTGGGCGATCAACCTGTCCTAATTCTTTGAGAAGATCAAAGTTCTGCATGTTGCGGGCACCAATCTGGATCAGGTCAACCTTCTCGTTGAATACATCCAGATACTTGGAAGACATGAGTTCTGTGACAATAGGAAGTCCGACTTCTTCTCTGACTGCACAGAGAATATCAAGTCCCTCAAGTCCGAGTCCCTGGAAAGCGTAAGGACTTGTTCTTGGCTTGAATGCGCCGCCGCGGAGAAGATTTGCTCCGGATGTCTTTGCTTTTTGAGCAATCTCAAGGACCTGTTCATAGGATTCTACAGAACAAGGTCCTGCAATCAGTCCTAAATGTTCACCGCCGATCTTAACACCGGAAACATCTATAATAGAGTCTTCCGGATGAAATGCGCGATTTGCAAGCTTATAAGGCTCCTGTACATGCATAACTTTGTCAACACATGTGTCAATTTCAAATTGTCTTGGATCGATCAGTGTTGTATCTCCGATACATCCGATGATCGTCATTCCGGTTCCCTGAACCAGATGAGTGTCAAGTCCGTGCTTTTTTACAAGATTTTCGACACGATGTATATTTTCCTCAGAAGTATGAGGTTTTAAAACAATAATCATTTTTTATCATCCTCCTTAATATTCGTACTGTAAAATTTTAGTTGTTTAAAGTGCGAAAACATATGTATCATAAAACATATACAATTAGATGTCAATGTCTTTTGGATTATTTGAAGAAATATATCAAAAAAACATGCAAAATAGTGTGATTATTTCATGAATAATCACATTGACGGATAGAGTGCGCAGTGCTAATCTAAAAAGCGTGTCATGTGAAGAGAGAGTTCTCCTGGCATGAGATTGACAGAAACTGACGAAAGAATCGTTTCTGGAACTTGACATGTAGGCTTACATATTAAAAAGAGGTAAAACAAATGAAGATTTTAAAACAGTTTGGTGTGATATTCGGTGTTTGCTGGGTCAGTCTTGTAATCGAACATTATCTGCCGTTTTCGTTTCCGGCGAGTGTAATCGGTATGATTTTATTGTTGCTCTGTCTGCTGACCGGGTTCTTAAAGATTGAGCATGTGCAGGAAAAAGCAGATTTTTTATTAGGAAATATGGCATTCTTTTTTGTACCGGCAGGAGTAAGTATCATTAATTATTTTGACATTTTAAAAAGTACAGTACTTCAGCTTCTTGTAATCTGTGTTGTATCCACGATTGTAACATTTGCTGTGACAGCGTATGTAGTTACGCTGACAGTGAAATTGATGGAGAAGAAAAAGGGAGGAAAGAAAGCATGAAAGAATTAATGGCATCTCCTTATTTTGGAGTAGGGTTGAGTGTAGTAGCATTCTGGATAGGAGAAAAGCTGCATAGTAAATTAAAGACACCGATCTGTAATCCGCTGATTGTTGCGATTGTATTGATTGTAGGAGTCCTTTTGATTTTTGATATTCCATATGATAGCTATGATGTGGGCGGGGCTTTGGTCAATATGTTCCTTGCTCCGGCAACAGCATGTCTTGCGGTTGCAATTTATACAAAGATTGATATTTTGAAGAAATACTGGCTTCCAATTGTAGTTGGATGTACTGCAGGGTCAGCGGCATCTATGGCAAGTGTGTTTGGAATGTGCAAATTATTTGGACTGGATCAGAGCATGACAGTTTCACTGATCCCTAAGTCAGTGACAACACCTATCGCAGTGAGTATTTCTGAGCCGGCAGGTGGTGTAGTGCCGATTACGGTGGTTGCTGTTATTTTCACGGGAATCCTTGGAAGTATTCTGGCTCCGACGCTGATCAAAATATTCCATGTGAAGGATTCTGTGGCAGCAGGACTTGCAATCGGTGCATGTAGTCATGCAGTCGGAACATCAAAGGCAATTGAAATTGGTGAGATCGAGGGTGCAATGAGCGGTCTTGCAATCGGAATCTGTGGAATTATTACAGTGCTGTTTTCAATGCTTATTATGTAGGCGAATTTAATAATCATGAAAAGAATCGATTTCATCAGGATTTTTCGTATAGAAACATTGCCTGAAAGAAATCGGTTCTTTTTTTGAAAAAAATAAGGATTTCACGCTTCGGTCATGACAAATGTGGAAACTTATGTTATACTCTAAGTTAGGTTAGTGCCATTATACTTTGAATTATGGTTTGTGTGAAAAAGACAGAACAGGCACTGAAAGATAGAATTTAAAGGAGCTATACGGTATGAAAAGAGTATTGTTAAAGCTGAGCGGAGAAGCTCTTGCAGGCGAGAAGAAGACTGGATTTGATGAGGCAACCTGTATTGGAGTTGCGAAGCAGGTAAAACAGCTTGTAGATGAAGGTGTGCAGGTAGCAATCGTAACAGGAGGAGGAAACTTCTGGAGAGGAAGAACAAGTGAGACAATTGACCGTACAAAAGCAGATCAGATCGGTATGCTTGCAACAGTTATGAACTGTATCTATGTGTCAGATATTTTCCGTCATGTAGGAATGAAGACAGAAGTATTCACACCTTTTGTATGCGGAGCATTTACATCTCTGTTCTCAAAGGATGCGGCAGTTGCAGCACTGGAAGAAGGCAAGGTGATCTTTTTCGCAGGTGGAACAGGACATCCATATTTCTCAACAGATACAGGTGCAGTTCTCCGTGCAATCGAGATTGAGGCAGATGCAATGCTTCTTGCAAAGGCAATTGACGGTATCTATGACAGTGATCCGAAGGTGAATCCGGCAGCAGTGAAGTATGATGAAATTTCTATTCAAGAAGTGATCGATCAGAAACTCGCAGCAGTTGATCTGACAGCATCCATTCTCTGTCTTGAGAATAAGATGCCGATGCTTGTATTCGGACTTAATGAAGAGAATAGTATTGTAAATACAATGCAGGGAAAATTCACAGGAACAAAAGTTACTGTATAAACTATTTTAAATAGCGGAGGAATTACAGCATGAATGAAAAAAACAAAATCTATGATGATAAGATGACAAAGACAATTAACAATCTGGATGGAGAACTTGCTACAATCCGTGCAGGGCGTGCAAACCCACATGTATTGGATAAGCTGGCAGTTGATTACTACGGAACACCAACACCGATCCAGCAGGTAGCGAATGTATCTGTACCGGAAGCACGTATGATCCAGATCCAGCCATGGGAGAAGAGCATGCTCAAGGCAATTGAGAAAGCAATTCTTACATCTGATATCGGAATCAACCCGACAAATGATGGAACATCTATCCGTCTGGTATTCCCAGAACTGACAGAGGATCGCAGAAAAGAACTTGCGAAAGATGTCAAGAAAAAAGGTGAGGAAGCGAAAGTTGCTGTACGTAATGTCCGTCGTGATGGAAATGTTGCTTTCAAGAAACTGAAAGGAACGGAAATTTCTGAAGATGAGATCAAAGATCTTGAAGATGAACTTCAGAAGATCACAGACAAGTATGTTGCTAAGATTGACAAGATGGTAGAGGCGAAGTCCAAGGAAATCATGACAGTCTAAATCGAAAAACAGCAGAGCTGAATTGTCAGATTGTAATGTGGAAAAACTGTTTACAGATTATTTGTACGCAGATAAGTTTTTAAGAACATGGAGGCTTATTTAAGGCCTCCATTTCTTCTTTAAAGAAAGTTGCGACAGAGAGGATAAGAAAATGAACGTACCACAGCATATTGCGATTATTTTAGATGGAAACGGACGCTGGGCAAAATCAAAAGGAATGCCGAGAAATTACGGACACGCACAGGGAGCCAAGAACGTTGAGAAGATCTGTGAAGAAGCATGGCGTATGGGAATCAAGTACCTGACAGTCTATGCATTTTCTACAGAAAACTGGAGCAGACCACAGAATGAAGTGGATGCACTGATGAAACTTTTAAGAAATTACATGAAAACATGTCTGAAGACAGCGGCAAAGAATGATATGAAGATCCGTGTGATCGGCGATATTGAACCGCTGGATGAGGATATCAAGAGCCGGATCAGAGAACTGGAAGAGGCAACAGCCAACAATGGAGGGCTTAATTTCACAATTGCCCTGAATTATGGAAGCCGTGATGAGATCACAAGAGCAGCCAGAAAGCTTGCGAAGGATTGTGCGGCTGGCAAGGTAAATCCGGACACGATCGATGAATCATTATTTAATTCTTATCTGGATACAAATGACATTCCGGATCCGGATTTGATGATCCGTACAAGCGGAGAACAAAGATTATCGAATTATCTGCTTTGGCAGCTGGCCTATTCAGAGTTTTATTTTACAGATATTCCGTGGCCGGCATTTACGAAAGAAGAGCTTATAAAAGCGGTGGAAGAATATAACCGCAGGCATAGAAGATTCGGCGGAGTAGAGGAGGCGGAATAAAGATGTTTAAAACAAGGTTACTAAGTGGAATACTATTAGTGATCATCGCGCTTGTTACAGTGATCACGGGCGGAAACCTGCTCTTTGCAGTTTTGTTATTAATCAGCCTGATTGGAATGACAGAGTTGTATAAAGTATTTCACATAGAGAAGAAGGCACCAGGAATTGTCGGATATATTTTTGCAATCCTGTATTATGGGTTATTATATTTTAAACCGCTTCTTCCGGGAGAATCCTTAAACTGTTTTGTTATGCTGTTTATGGCTTTTTTGATCTGCCAGATGGCGGTTCTTGTATTTGCCTATCCGAAATATAATACACAGCAGATTTTTGCCGGTTTTTTCGGAATGTTCTATGTGGCAGTGATGCTCTCTTACATTTATCAGACAAGAAATCTTCCGGGAGGAATCTTCTCGGTATGGCTTGTATTTGTATGCTCCTGGGGATGTGATACTTGTGCATACTGTGTCGGTATGTTGATCGGAAAGCACAAGCTGGCACCGATTTTAAGTCCGAAGAAATCAATAGAAGGTGGAATCGGAGGAATCCTTGGTGCGGCATTGATTGGAGTATTGTATGGACTTGCAATTAATTACTGGGGAAATGCGGCAGCAGATATATTGGAATATGCGATTATTGGTGCGGTTGGTGGAGCAATTTCACAGATTGGCGACCTGGCAGCTTCTGCGATCAAGAGATACCACAACATTAAAGATTATGGAAAACTGATTCCGGGACATGGAGGAATTCTTGACCGTTTTGACAGTGTTATCTTTACAGCACCTATTATTTTCTATCTTTCCCTGTTTCTGTAAAAGGAGATATATGTGTGATAGATGCGTTGCTGATCCACAGTTTTGTGGATTGTAACATAAAAGCAGAATAGAGGTAAAAAGTTACGATGAAGAAAATTGCAATTTTGGGATCCACAGGATCCATAGGAACACAGACATTGGAGATTGTCAGGACAAATGGCGATCTGGAGGTTACAGCACTTGCAGCAGGGAATAATATTGATCTCCTGGAGAAACAGATCAGAGAATTTAAGCCGAAACTGGCAGCAGTTTGGAAAGAAGAAAGAGCAAATGAATTAAAAGACAAAATAAATGATCTGGATGTTAAAGTAGTAAGCGGTATGGATGGACTTCTTGAAGTAGCGAGACAGCCGGAGTCAGAGATTCTTGTGACAGCAATTGTCGGAATGATTGGAATTCTTCCTACAATTGAAGCAATTAATGCAGGAAAAGATATTGCTTTGGCAAATAAAGAGACACTGGTCACAGCAGGACATATCATTATGCCGCTGGCAAAGGAAAAAGGGGTTTCTATTCTTCCGGTGGATAGCGAGCACAGCGCAATCTTTCAGTCTCTTCAGGGAGGACAGCAGAAGGCTCTGCATAAGATTCTCCTGACGGCATCCGGTGGACCATTTAGAGGAAAGAAACTGGAAGATCTGGCGAACATCCAGGTAGAGGATGCATTGAAACACCCAAACTGGGCAATGGGACGCAAGATTACAATTGACTCATCTACAATGGTGAACAAAGGTCTTGAAGTGATTGAGGCGAAATGGCTCTTTGGAGTGGATGTAGATCAGATTCAGGTTGTTGTGCAGCCACAGAGTATCATTCATTCAATGGTGGAATATGAAGATGGTGCAGTGATCGCACAGCTTGGAACACCGGATATGAAACTTCCAATCCAGTATGCACTCTATTATCCGGAACGCCGTTATCTTCCGGGTGACAGACTGAACTTTTCGACACTTCAGCAGATCACGTTTGAACAGCCGGATCTGGAAACATTTTATGGATTGAAGCTTGCTTTTGAAGCGGGAAGAACAGGAGGTTCCCTTCCGACCGTGTTAAATGCGGCAAATGAGAAAGCAGTTGCGCTGTTCCTTGACAGAAAGATTAAGTATCTCCAGATTCCTGAGATTATTCAGGCGTGTATGGAAGCGCATAAAAATATTGCGGCTCCAACCGTTGAGGAGATACTAAAGACAGAACAGGAAACATATGAATTTATTAAAAACAGGTGGTAATGTATGGGCATAATCTTGGCAATTCTGCTATTCAGTGCGATTGTAATCTTTCACGAATTAGGACACTTTCTGCTTGCAAAGAAGAATAAGATCCGTGTGGATGAATTCTCTCTGGGTCTTGGACCGACTATTTTTGGAAAACAGTTTGGAGAAACAAAATTCAGCTTAAAGCTTCTTCCGTTTGGCGGAGCCTGCATGATGGGAGAAGATGATGTGGATGATATGTCTGAAGGGAGTTTTAACAGTAAATCAGTCTGGGCAAGAATGTCAGTAATTGTTGCAGGTCCAGTGTTTAATCTTATTCTTGCATGGATCCTCTGCATGATTATTATTGGCTGGACGGGATATCGAGCACCGATTGTCAGTAATGTGACAGATGGATATTCAGCGCAGGAAGAAGGTATCGAACCGGGAGATGTGATCAAGAAGATCGGAGGAAAATCAGTTCATATTTGGAACGATATCAGTCTGTATAATATGATGCATGCGGGAACAAAAAGTGTAGAAGTTGAGTATGAGCGTGACGGTAAGGATTATACAGTTGTGCTGGAACCAAAACAGAATGAGGGAGATGCTTTTCCTCTGCTTGGAATTACAGGTGGTGAGATGGTTCGTCCGGGTCTGTTTGGAACAGTTCGATACGGAGCATATACGGTGAAGTATTGGATCACATATACAGTTGACAGTCTGAAAATGTTAGTTGGTGGAAAGGTAGGAGTAAAAGATCTTTCCGGTCCGGTTGGAATTGTCAGTGCGGTAGATAACGTTTATCAGGAAGCAGCTCCGGCAGGCATGGTAGTAGTGATTTTAAATCTTCTTAATATAGGAGTACTTCTGACCGCCAACCTGGGTGTGATGAATCTGTTACCGCTTCCGGCGTTGGACGGTGGACGTCTTGTATTCCTTATCATTGAGGCCGTTCGTGGAAAAAGAGTACCGCCTGAGAAAGAAGGCATGGTACATTTTGCAGGATTTGTGCTTCTGATGGCATTGATGGTTGTTATTATGTTTAATGACATTCTGAAACTTGTGTAGAAAACAGGAAAGAATAGGAGTTTCCCGCATATACTGGAAAAAGGAAACGAATCAGATGTGGGAGACAAACTATGAAACTTTTTCAACCGATACAAGGTTCAATTGAAAGCAAAGAAACGCAGGAGAATCTGATCGATCGTGGTCAGCTGCAGGTAAATGTTACATCTTCTGTGAATGCATTTCCGGTAAAAGAAGCACGGATTTCCATCTCTTATACAGGAATTCCGGAAAGTATATTAGAACAGGTGGTGACGGATTCTTCCGGTCAGACAGAACTGGTTGAACTGAATGCACCACCGGAAGAATGGAGTCTGGATGAGAACGAAGAACGTCAACCATATTCAGAATATACATTGAATATTGAAGCAGAAGGATTTGAGTCGATCAGTGTTTCGGGAATAGAGATTCTGGCAAACACAAAGGCAATCCAGAATATACGCATGAAACAAAAGGATCAGAGCAGGGAAGAAGAGCAGGTATTCGTCATCCCTGCTCATACTTTATATGGAAATTATCCTCCGAAGATTGCAGAGGAAGAGATTAAGCCGGTAAATGAAACAGGAGAAATTGTCTTGAGCCGTGTGGTTGTACCGGAATATATTATCGTACATGATGGATCTCCGCGGGATTCTACAGCACAGAATTATTATGTGAAGTACAAAGATTATATAAAAAATGTCGCATCAAGTGAAATCTATGCAACCTGGCCGGCAGACACCATAAGGGCAAATGTGCTGGCAATTATGTCATTCACTTTAAACAGGGTTTATACGGAATGGTATCGAAATAAAGGGTTTGATTTTACAATTACATCATCAACGGCATTTGACCATAAATGGATCCCGGAGCGCAATATATTTGAGCCTATTTCAGTGATTGTGGATGAACTGTTTGCAGACTATCTGTCACGGCCGAATGTGCGCCAGCCAATCCTGACACAGTATTGTGATGGTCGCAGAGTAAGTTGTCCAAACTGGTTGACACAGTGGGGGTCGAAAAGTCTGGGAGAACAGGGATTTTCTCCGATTGAAATTCTAAGGTATTATTATGGTGACGATATGTATATCAATACGGCAGAAGCGATCTCTGGTGTTCCGTCTTCCTGGCCGGGATATACACTGGAACAAGGTTCACAAGGTCCCAAAGTGCGCCAGATACAGGAACAGCTGAATGTAATTGCGGGTGCATATCCGGAGATCCCTAAATTGGAGAAAGATGGAATCTATGGACCTGAAACAGAAGCGGCTGTCCGGAAATTTCAATCTATATTCGGTCTTCCGGTAACCGGAGAGATAGATTATAAAACATGGTATAAGATATCGGAAATTTATGTTGGCGTGTCAAGAATAGCGGAGCTTTCATAAAGTACAGGATCAGTTCAGACAGGAGACAGTGAAATTAATGGAAAGAGACAGAAGACGAAGGAAAAAACGACGAAGAAATAGAAAAACAAGAAGAAAAGGATTCGTGTTTCTTGTACTTCTTCTTGTGGTGATCGGAGCAGCAGGTGTATTAAAGATGATAAAAGCAACACCTGGATTATTCTGTGAGTCTGGAAATATACTTTTGTCTGATTCAGGTCAGAAAATAGAATTTCCGGAGTTAAATGTATCAGAAGAAGATGTTGCAGACGGTTTTTATTATCAGCAGCTGTCGGAACAGGAAAAACAAGTTTATCGCGAGATCCTGCAGGGGGTTCGTTCCATGGATGAGACCATTCTTCTTCATGCAGGCGAGAACGATGAGGCTGGAAAGATATACGAATATCTGATGTATGACCGGTCGGAATTGTTCTGGTGTGACGGGAGCTCAAAAATGACAGTATACAAAGATTATACAGAGTTTCATCCGTCTTATATCTGCACACAGGATCAGAGAGAATCCAGACGGGAGCAGATTGAAAATGCGGCACAAGAGGCACTTGCAGGTGCACAGGGATGTGAGACAGCGTATGAGAAGATCAAGTACATTTTCAAATATCTTGTAGATACTGTGGATTATGATCAAAACGCATTGGATAATCAGAATATTTATAGTTCTTTGGTTGGAAAAAAATCCGTCTGCGCAGGATATTCCAGGGCAGCGCAATATCTGTTGAAACAGATGGGAATAGAATGTATTTACGTTGTGGGAACAGTAAAAGAGCAGGGGGCACATGCATGGAATATAGTGAAATGTGATGATAAGTATTATCAGATGGATGTGACTTTCGGAGATCCGATCTTTCAGGAGAATGAGACGGGAGAAACGCTACCTCATGATCTTGTGAATTATGAGTATCTATGTTGTACAGATGAAGAAATTTTTACAGATCATCAGCAGGATGATTTTGTGCCGTATCCGGTGTGCGATTCCAATGATCTGGAATATTATCGAATCAACGGTCTGTACTATGAAACATTTGATGAGAATGAAATCTATGAAAAAATGAAAGCAGGGATAGAACAGGGACAGGAAATGTTTGCTATCCGTTTTTCGGAAAATGCTGTTTATGAAGTTGCAAAAGAGAAAATTATAGATAATTTGATTCCACAGGCGGCGCAGTTTCTTGTAGACTTCAGACAATTGGAAGAAGTAAAATATACGTATGCCGTGGATGACAGAAAGCGGATCATAATGATTTTTTGGTATTCATAAAAATGCATAAAATACCATTTATAAGTAAAAAATACCAATATATATTAATAAAAGTACTAAGTTATTCATCAAAAATGATGTTGAAATGTCTCTCATGCTGTAGTATAATCTTTACAATTTGAGAAAGAGGGCGCTCTGGGATAAAGACTCCATGAGCGCCTTCCTTTTGAGAAAAAATATTTTTACGAAGGGAAAGGGTGAACAGATGAAAGCGTTTCTTATTTTGGAAGACGGTACTGTGTTTACAGGAACAAGCATTGGTTCGACGAGAGATATGATCAGTGAGATCGTATTTAATACTTCAATGACAGGATATCTTGAGGTACTGACGGACCCTTCTTATGCGGGACAGGCAGTGGTTATGACATATCCGCTGATTGGTAATTATGGAATTACACCGGATATGGAGTCATTAAAGGCATGGCCAGATGGATATATTGTGAGGGAGTTATCCAGAATGCCAAGTAACTTCAGATGTGAAGGTACAATTCAGGATTTCCTCAAGAAATATGATATTCCGGGTATTGCAGGAGTTGATACTCGAGCTCTTACAAAGATTTTAAGAGAAAAAGGTACCATGAATGGTATGATCACAACAAACGAGAATTACGATCTTGATGAAGTAATCTCCAAGTTGAAGAATTATAAGGTAGAAGGTGTTGTCTCCAAAGTTACATGTGCGGAGAAATACGTTTTAGAAGGAACAGGCAAGAAGGTTGCACTTCTTGATCTCGGAGCTAAGAAAAACATCGCAAACTCTTTAAATGATCGCGGCTGCGAAGTGACCGTTTATCCGGCCGATACAACAGCGGATGAGATCATCGCATCTAATCCAGATGGCATTATGCTTTCCAATGGACCTGGAGATCCGGCAGAATGTACATCAATTATCAAAGAAATCAAAAAGCTTTATGAAACAGATATCCCAATATTTGCCATTTGCCTTGGACATCAGTTGATGGCACTTGCAACAGGTGGTACAACTTACAAGTTAAAATACGGACATCGCGGAGGAAATCATCCGGTGAAAGATCTTCAGACAGGCAGAGTCTACATTTCTTCACAGAATCACGGTTATGTTGTTGATGAAGACAAGATTGATCCAAACGTTGCAGTTCCTGCATTTAAGAATGTAAATGACGGAACAAACGAAGGACTTGCATATGTTGGAAAGAACATCTTTACAGTTCAGTTCCATCCGGAAGCATGCCCGGGACCACAGGATTCAGGATACCTGTTCGATCGTTTTCTTGAGATGATGGGAGGAGAGAAATAATGCCAAGAGATAATAGTATCAAAAAAGTATTAGTTATCGGTTCTGGTCCGATCGTCATCGGACAGGCTGCGGAGTTCGATTATGCGGGAACTCAGGCCTGCCGTTCACTGAAAGAAGAAGGGATTGAGGTTGTACTTCTCAACTCAAACCCTGCGACAATCATGACAGACAAAGATATCGCAGATCGTGTTTATATTGAACCACTGACAATTGAGGTTGTTGAACAGCTGATCAAGAAGGAAAAACCGGACAGCGTACTTCCAACACTTGGAGGACAGGCTGGATTGAACCTTGCAATGGAACTTGAAGAGGCTGGATTCTTAAAGGAAAATAATGTACGCCTGATCGGAACAACATCTGAGACGATCAAGAAGGCAGAAGACCGTCTGGAGTTCAAGGCGACAATGGAGAAGATCGGTGAGCCGGTTGCAGCTTCTCTCGTTGTAGAAAATGTAGAAGACGGACTTGCATTTGCAAATAAGATCGGCTACCCGGTTGTTCTTCGTCCTGCTTATACACTGGGAGGAAGCGGTGGTGGTATCGCGCATGATTCTCAGCAGTTAGTAGAGATCCTTGAGAATGGTCTTCGTCTTTCCCGTGTTGGTCAGGTTCTTGTTGAACGTTGTATCGCAGGATGGAAAGAGATCGAGTACGAGGTAATGCGTGACGGAGCAGGAAACTGTATTACAGTATGTAATATGGAAAATATTGACCCGGTTGGAGTTCATACTGGAGACAGTATCGTAGTCGCACCTTCTCAGACACTGGGCGACAAGGAATATCAGATGCTTCGTACATCTGCACTGAATATTATCAGCGAGCTGAACATCACAGGTGGATGTAACGTACAGTATGCATTACACCCGGAGACATTCGAGTATTGTGTAATCGAGGTAAACCCTCGTGTAAGCCGTTCTTCTGCACTTGCTTCCAAAGCAACAGGATATCCGATCGCGAAGGTTGCAGCGAAGATCGCACTTGGATACAATCTGGATGAGATTAAGAATGCAATCACACAGAAGACCTATGCAAGTTTTGAGCCAATGCTTGACTATGTAGTAGTTAAGATCCCGAGACTTCCATTTGATAAATTTATCAGTGCGAAGAGAACACTGACAACACAGATGAAAGCAACCGGAGAGGTTATGAGTATCTGTAATAACTTCGAGGGAGCTCTTATGAAAGCAATCCGTTCTCTGGAGCAGCATGTAGACAGCCTGATGTCTTATGACTTCACAGATCTGACAGATGATGAACTGATCGATCAGCTGAAGAAAGTAGATGACATGCGTATGTGGAGAATCGCAGAAGCATGCAGAAGAGGAATCTCTTACGATCTGATCCACGAGATTACAAAAGTTGATGAGTGGTTTATTGATAAATTTGCGATCATCACAGAGATGGAGACAGCTCTGAAGACACAGGAACTTACACCGGAGCTTCTTGCAGAAGCAAAACGTATCGAGTTCCCGGATAATGTAATCGCACAGCTGACAGGTAAGACAGAGCAGGAAATTCACGATATGCGTCATGCAAACGGTATCGTTGCAGCATATAAGATCGTAGATACTTGTGCAGCAGAGTTTGCCGCAGAGACACCATACTACTACTCTGTATATGGAAGCGAGAATGAAGTTGAACAGACAAAAGATAAGAAGAAAGTACTTGTTCTTGGATCCGGTCCGATCCGTATCGGTCAGGGTATCGAGTTCGACTTCTGTTCTGTACATTGTACATGGGCATTTGCAAAAGACGGATATGAGACAATCATCGTAAATAATAACCCGGAGACAGTAAGTACAGACTTTGACATCGCTGATAAGCTGTATTTTGAGCCACTGACACCGGAAGATGTAGAGAGTATCGTTGATATTGAGAAACCAGACGGAGCAGTTGTACAGTTTGGTGGACAGACAGCAATCAAGCTGACAGAAGCACTTATGAAGATGGGAGTACCAATCCTTGGAACATCTGCAGAAAATGTAGATAAAGCCGAAGACCGTGAGCTCTTTGATGAGATTCTTGAAGAGTGCGAGATCCCGCGTCCGACAGGTGGAACAGTATTCACAGCAGAAGAAGCGAAAGAAGTTGCCAACAGACTTGGATATCCTGTATTGGTTCGTCCTTCCTACGTTCTGGGTGGACAGGGAATGCAGATTGCGATCAACGACAATGATATTGATGAATTCATCGGAATCATTAACAGAATCGCACAGGATCACCCAATCCTTGTAGATAAATACCTTCAGGGAAAAGAGATTGAGGTCGATGCAGTATGCGACGGAACTGATATCCTGATCCCGGGTATCATGGAACATATCGAGCGTGCAGGAATCCACTCCGGAGACAGTATTTCCGTATATCCGGCACAGAGCCTGACAGAAGGAGCAAAAGCAAAGATTGCTGAGTATACAAGAAGACTTGCAAAATCACTCCATGTTATCGGTATGATCAATATCCAGTTTATCGTGTGCGGCGAAGATGATGTATATGTAATCGAAGTAAACCCACGTTCCAGCCGTACAGTACCATATATCAGTAAGGTGACAGGTATCCCGATTGTTCCTTTGGCAACACGGGTTATCACAGGAAAGAAGATCAAAGATCTTGGATACACACCGGGACTTCAGCCGGAAGCTGATTATGTAGCGGTTAAGATGCCGGTATTCTCCTTTGAGAAGATCCGCGGAGCTGATATCAGCCTTGGACCTGAGATGAAGTCTACAGGAGAGTGTCTTGGAATTGCAAAGACATTTGACGAAGCACTTTACAAAGCATTTATCGGAGCTGGAATCAAGCTTCCGAAGCATAAAAACATGATCATGACAGTCCGTGACGAAGACCATGCAGATGCAGTAGAGATCGGAAGAAGATTTGAGAAGATCGGATACCATATCTTTGCTACAAGCGGAACAGCACGTGCGCTGAATGAGGCGGGAGTAAAGGCTACTCCGGTTCGTAAGATCGAGCAGGAATCACCGAACCTTCTTGACCTGATCCTCGGACATAAGATCGATCTTGTTATCGATATCCCGGCACAGGGTGCAGAGCATTCAAGAGATGGATTTGTAATCCGTAGAAATGCAATCGAGACAGGTGTGAATGTACTGACTGCAATTGACACAGCGTATGCACTGATCACAAGTCTTGAGAATACAGATATTAAGAAACTGTCACTGATCGATATTGCGAAGGTGCAGTAAGATTTGTTGAACCAGGATTCTTTCAATTGGGATCTAAATTTTAATTAAATGGTCGCAATGCCAGTTCTACTATTACCACGGGCATCGGCCCGTTTTACCTCATCCCTTTGAAGGTATGTAACATAAGAGCAAGAACAGTTACCGTATGTGGTGCCTGATCTTGCTCTTATTAACATACTGAACAAAGTGTATTCGGAAAACAAATATTATCAAGAATGACAAAATCGTATAAGATTCACTTGATAATATATAAAAAAATGGCGAGGGTGACGGAGTATTTATGAATATTGATGCCTTTGAGAAAAGGGAACAGACATTGGAACTTCGTGCGAAAATCATGCAGGCAGAAGAAGAAAGGTTAAACGGAGCAAAGACAAGAAGTATCTCCGGAGCAAGAAAGGGATTGAGAGAACGTGCAGGAACAATATAAAGTTGAAATTCTTCCGACTGCATGGGAAGATTTGAAAAGTGTTGAGGATTATTATTTACTTCGATTCGGTGTGGAATCTGCAATGAAAGTGACGGATCAGATATTGAACAGTAACTCTTCAACTTCCGTAATTAAAGAGCTGCTTGTCACTCCTGTATAAACGCGGTATAATAAATTTATCAATAAGCAGTCTTTTTAAAGAACGAAAATAAAGTTATTTCACATAGTACTTTTTGATAAAATCAGGACTGCGGAAAAGGAGGACTCAAATATGAAGATAGACATGCACTGTCACGTGAAAGAGGGGTCCATAGACAGCAGGGTAGGGATTGAGGAATATATCACGATACTCAAGGAACACGGATTTCAGGGAATGGTGATCACGGATCACGACACATATAATGGCTATCGCTACTGGAAGAAGAATTTAAAAGGAAAGAAACATACCGATTTTGTGGTACTCAAAGGAATTGAATACGATACGAGAGATGCAGGACATATTCTTGTAATTATGCCGGAGGGTGTAAAGATGCGTCTACTTGAGATGCGTGGAATGCCGCTTGCACTTCTGATCGATTTGGTTCACCGCAATGGTGGAGTTTTGGGACCGGCACATCCATGCGGAGAAAAGTACATGAGCTTCACTCATGCGAGAAGATACTATCTCTCACCTGAGATTGTTAAACGATTCGATTTTATTGAGACATTCAATTGTTGTGAACCGAAGGATTCTAATGCTGGTGCCTTAAAACTGGCAGAGAAATACGGTAAGGTGATGACCGGTGGAAGTGATTCCCACAAGACAGACTGTGTCGGACGGGCATATACAATCTTACCTGAACCGGTCAAAACGGAGACAGAGCTGATCTCTTTGATCCATAAGAAGACTGCATTCAAGACAGGTGGTGTCTATTATAATAAGACGACAAAAGAGAAGATTGGGAAGGTAAATAAGCTCCTTGTATATTCCTTCTGGGTATACAACAAGAGCGGCGAGCTGATGAAACGTCGTGGGCGGAATAAGAAAATGGAAGAAGAACATCCATTTGATCCGATTGATCCAATCGAACTGTATTATCACTCATAATTGTTTTTGGATAGTCACTATGCTTTCCTGTAAGCCCCAGGTGAAATACCATATTTTCTTTTGAAAATGCGGTTGAAGTAGGACAGGTTGTCAAAACCACTGGCATCAGCAATCATCAGAATAGAGTCATCGGATGATTTGAGAAGTCTGGCAGCCATTGTAAGTCGGTAATCATTTAAGTATTCAGTGAATCTGATTCCCATGTGGGCTTTGAAGAACTTCATGAAATGGGATTTACTATAATAAGTAAGTTCAGCCATGTCATCAATCGTTAGTTTTTCTGTATAATGATTTTCTACGTATTTTAAAACAGTTTTCATTTTCTCCAAAGATTTGGAATTGGAGGAAGTGGAGACTGTTTTTTTCTGACGTTCAGAGATCAGAAGAAAGAAAAAGTTAAACAGAGAACTTTTCACAGCAAGCTGCCATCCAGGTGTCTGATCAGCACAGACAAGGTCAATCTGTCGGATACAATTGCTTAAGGCTTCAAAAGATCCGAGAGCCGGAGTGAGAAAATATTCAATAGGAAGAGAACCGTCAAGAAGCGGAACAATGTATTGAATCATGCACAGATCGTTTGCTCCGGAAGAAAGTAAATCTGGTTTGAAAATAATATTTTCATATTCCATTTTAAAAGTATCATCCTGTTCGATGGCATGGAGACATCTAGGGGGAATAATAATAATATCTCCACTGTGAACCAGACGCTTATCAAAGTCCACAGAAACAAAACCCTGCCCTCTTTTGATGACAACAAGTTCCAACTCATCGTGCCAGTGCAGTGGTACTCCAGGGAAATCGAGAGGGATCGAGCAGAGATAAGTATTATAAGGAAATTCTGCGGATGTATGCGCTTTTGTTTCATGGTAATTCTGATATTCGTTAATGTTCATATAAAAATGAGATCCTTTCAATAAAATGTTATCTGACACACCTGCTGGTCAAACTAGATTGAGTTATAAGAATGATAGTATTGTACAATAAAGTGCAAGTATATTGCAAGATATTTGAAGATAATCGTATTAAAATACAATCATAAGTTGAAAACAAAGAAACAAAGTATGTAACATAAAAACAGAATCAGATTTGAAGGGAGATTATTCAAATGAACATTCAGGAAACATTACAGCAGAAACTTGGTAAAGAGATTGCACAGGCTTCCAATGAAGAAATCTACGGAGCACTTCTTAGTATGGTGCAGGAAATGGCAGGAGAAAAGGAACGTACAGATAGTAAGAAAAAACTTTACTATATTTCCGCAGAGTTCTTGATCGGAAAACTGCTTTCTAACAACATGATCAACCTTGGTATTTTTAATGAAGTAAAAGATGTACTTGCACAGAACGGTAAGAATATTGCAGAGATCGAAGAAGTAGAGCCAGAGCCGTCACTTGGTAATGGTGGACTTGGACGACTGGCAGCATGTTTCCTTGATTCAATCGCAACACTTGGACTTGCAGGAGACGGTGTCGGATTGAACTATCATCTTGGACTTTTCAAACAGGAGTTTAAAAATAACCTTCAGAGAGAAACTCCGAATCCATGGATTGAAGAAAAATCCTGGCTGAAAAAGACAGATGTTGTTTATCCGGTATCTTTCAAAGGACTTAATGTAAATGCGAGAATGTATGATATTGAAGTAACAGGATATAACAATAAGACAAATAAATTACATCTCTTTGATATTGACTCTGTAGATGAGACAATCGTAGAGGATGGAATTGCTTTTAATAAAGAAGACATCGAGAAGAACCTGACACTTTTCTTATATCCAGATGACAGTGATGAGAACGGAAGACTGCTTCGAATCTATCAGCAGTATTTCATGGTAAGTGCAGGAGCACAGCTGATTCTTGATGAATGTACAGCAAAGGGATGTAACCTTCATGATCTTGCTGATTATGCAGTGATCCAGATCAATGATACTCACCCGACAATGGTAATTCCGGAACTGATCCGTCTTCTTGTAGAGAGAGGGTTAGACATGGATGAGGCGATCGAAGTTGTTTCTAAGACATGTGCATACACAAATCATACAATCCTTGCAGAGGCACTGGAAAAATGGCCTGTATATTACCTGAAGAAGGTAGTTCCGCAGCTGATGCCGATCATCGAAGTGTTGGATGATAAAGTAAGAAGAAAATATGAAGATGAAAGCGTTTCTATTATTGACAGAAATGATACAGTTCATATGGCACACATTGATATCCATTACGGATTCAGTGTAAACGGTGTTGCTTCTCTTCATACAGAGATTCTGAAAGAGACAGAACTGAATAATTTCTACAAGATTTATCCGGAAAAGTTTAACAATAAGACAAATGGTATTACATTCCGTCGCTGGTTACTGCATTGTAATCCGGCTCTCACAGCGCTTCTTGATGAACTGATCGGAGAGGGATACAAGAAAGATGCAACTGAACTTGAGAAACTTCTTGCATTTAAGGATGATGAGAAGGTTCTTGACAGATTAGTAGAGATTAAACATGCAAATAAAGAAGCACTCTGCAAATATCTGGAAGAGACACAGGGAGTAAAAGTAAGCCCTGATACAATCTTTGATATTCAGATCAAACGTCTGCATGAGTACAAACGTCAGCAGCTGAATGCATTATATATCATTGATAAATATCTTGAGATCAAAGCAGGAAAGATTCCGGCTGCACCGGTGACAGCTATCTTTGGAGCAAAGGCAGCACCGGCTTATGTGATCGCAAAAGATATCATTCATTTGATTCTTTGTCTGCAGGAGATCATCAACAATGATCCAGAGGTAAGTCCATACCTGAAGGTTGTTATGGTTGAGAATTATAACGTAACAAAGGCTGAAAAATTAATTCCGGCTTGTGATATTTCCGAGCAGATTTCACTTGCATCTAAAGAAGCCAGTGGAACAGGTAATATGAAATTCATGCTGAACGGAGCTGTAACACTCGGAACAGAGGATGGAGCAAATGTTGAGATTCATGAACTCGTTGGAAACGATAACATTTTTGTATTCGGTGCATCCAGTGATGAAGTAATCGAGCATTATGCAAAGGCTGATTATGTCGCAAGAGATTTCTATGAGAAGAATCCTGCGATCAAGGCAGCAATTGACTTTATTACAAGCGAGGAAGTTCTGAAAGTTGGAGAGAAAGAGAATCTTGAGAGACTGCAGCATGAGATTATCAGTAAAGACTGGTTCATGACCCTTCTTGACTTCGACAGCTATAAAGAAAAGAAAGAAGAAGCATTGAGAGCTTATGTAGATCAGAAAACATGGGCTAAGAAAACACTTGTAAATATTGCGAAAGCAGGGTATTTCTCATCTGACAGGACAATCGAAGAGTACAACAGAGATATCTGGCATCTGTAAGAGGAGGAGAAGAACGTGAAAAGAGCGAGCGGAGTATTATTACCGGTATTTTCATTGCCATCAAAATACGGAATTGGCTGTTTCTCAAAAGAGGCGTATAAATTTATTGATCAGTTAAAAGAGGCTGGACAGAGTTACTGGCAGATTCTGCCGCTTGGACCGACTGGATACGGGGATTCCCCGTACCAGTCTTTCTCCACATATGCTGGAAATCCATATTTTATTGATCTGAAGACACTGATCAAAGAAGGACTTCTGACAAAAAAAGAATGTAAAGTATATGATTTTGGAGAGCAGGCAGACAGTATTGATTACGAAAAAATCTACAATTCAAGATTTAAAGTGCTGAAAAAGGCATTTGAGCGTTTCGAAAAAGATGAAGCATATGATAACTTTATCAAAGAAAATGCGTATTGGTTGGATGATTATAGTCTTTACATGGCAATCAAGGACAGCAAAGGTGGAATCAGCTGGAATGAATGGGAAGAAGCCCTGAAAAACCGCGAGGAAGCAGCACTTGAGAATGCGAGAGAAGAACTTGCAGAAGAGATTGATTTTTACAAATTCCAGCAGTATGAATTCGATAAACAGTGGTCACAGCTTCACGCTTATGCAAATGAACAGGGAATTCAGATCGTTGGAGATATTCCGATTTATGTTGCATTTGACGGTGCAGATACATGGGCATCTCCGGAGTTATTCCAGTTTGATGAAGAGAATAATCCGGTGGCAGTAGCAGGATGTCCTCCGGATGATTTTTCTGCAACAGGACAGTTGTGGGGCAATCCGCTGTATAATTGGGAATATCATAAAAAGACAGAATACGACTGGTGGATTAAGAGAATCCGTCATTGTCTCAAATTATATGATGTAGTAAGAATTGATCATTTCCGTGGATTTGACGAATATTATTCCATTCCTTATGGAAATAAGACAGCAGTGGATGGAACATGGATGCCTGGCCCGGGAATGGATCTGTTCCGTACAATTGAAGAAAAACTTGGCAAATTGAATATTATTGCAGAAGACCTTGGATTCCTGACAGAAAGTGTACTTCAGATGTTGTCTGACAGTGGATTCCCGGGAATGAAAGTAATACAGTTTGCATTTGATCCAAATGGAGGCTCTGCATATCTCCCGCATAATTATCCGGAAAACAGTGTTGTATATACGGGTACGCATGACAATGATACAACAAGAGGATGGTATCACAGTACAGATAAAGCGACGCGAGATTTTGCAAAAGAGTATATGAATGCACAACGCCTGGATGAAGATGATCTGGCGTGGGATTTCATCCGACTTGCAATGAGCAGTAAGGCGAACCTTTGCGTAACTCCGATGCAGGATTTACTGAACCTGGATGGCAAGGCGAGAATCAATGTACCGTCTACACTTGGCGGAAACTGGACCTGGAGAATGGAGAAAGGACAGTTTGATGAAGAGACGGTGAAGAGATTGAAACGTATGACATGGTTGTACGAACGTCTTCCGAGAGAAAGTTGAAAAGAAAATAAAATAGTACAAGGGACTGTGTTGAGTGTACCGACCCCCAAAAGTTAGACCTAAAAATCTAACGATTGGAGGTCGGTATTT